>VFQP010000041.1_pt1 | contig 443528 bp, 377 predicted proteins | sample 3512351 | NCBI WGS metagenome assembly VFQP01 (sample SAMN10412372, study PRJNA504923) | tailings metagenome | isolation source: Relicate 1 Philex TSF1 revegetated site | place: Philippines: Tuba, Benguet | collected 2017-08-29 | reverse complement strand
CAAAGAGAAGAGGGAGGTTCATGAGAGCCAGGCGGTGCCGATCAGCCCTTCGGCGCGGGCCTCCGGCCCTTGCTCAGGGCCATTCGCCGCGCTTCGACGGGCGTTACCTTCATCGTCATTTGTTTGCCCGGCCGGCAGGCCATGAGCAAGCCGACCAACGGGAGGCGCGTCGAATGGCTGCCCGACATGGATTCGAACCATGACTAGGTGAGTCAAAGTCACCTGTGCTGCCATTACACCATCGGGCAGTGAGTGGCGGAGGGGGCAGGTTGAAACGAATCGGGCACGGGTCAAGGCCTGACCATGGGACGGGGATTCGTTCCGTCCTCCGTCGTCGACGCATTCTCCAACCGGTTGGACGACGGTGGTTTGTCCGACTCTGGATCTTCGCCCCACCTCAAAGCACCGGAGTTCAGAGGCATTTCCCAGTGAGGATCGGGTGCCGCCGTGCCGATAGGGAGCGTGGCCGACCTTTCCCGACCATGCGCTCTCTCCTTGCCGTTCCGGTCGCCTTCGGGCGCGCGGCCGCCGCTGTTTTGGCGCTGGCAGGCCTGTTCGTGACCCTCGGATGCGCGACGGCGTCAGCTCCGCAACGTCCACCGGTCCCGCCCGCCGTGGTCTGGCTCGAGAACCTCGCCCCCTACGCCTGGCACATCACCGCCACGCGCGTGGACGGACCGGCACACGCCGTCACGGTGGCGGTGGGCGCGACGGAGCGCCTCGAACTGCCCGCCGGCACCTACGCCATCGCCCAGGAAGCGCCCGCCCTCGCCCAGCGCGGATCGGCCCCCGCGGTGCGCCATTTCGAATTCACGGTCGCCGCCGGTGAAGCCTACCGCTGGCGGCTGGTCACGCTCGCCACCGTGGCCCGCGGCCTCGAGCGATGACCGACGCGGGCAAAGTCCGCCACCGGTGCGCGGTGCTGCCCGCCGGCCCCGGCCAACCGGCACGGCCGATGGCCGCCGCCCGGTCACTGTTCAGCTACTGGACGCTGCTCGCGCCGCACTTTCGCGGCGTGCTGCTGCCACCGCACAACCGCCCGGACGAAAGCGTGCAATGGACCTGGATCGAGCCGGCCGGCGCCACCGCTCCCGCCGCCGCGGAACTGGCGGCGATCCGGCAGCGGCTCTCGGTCAGCCAGCAGGCCTTCGACGAAGCCTGTATCGCCAATCAAGATACGAGTGCGCGGGCGGCGACGATCGAGGCGGTGCGCCTGCGGATGGGCGAGATCGTCCGGGGGCTCACCGCCCTGCCCGACTCCGCCCTCGCCGGCTATGCGGCCCGGACCGAACGCGGCGTACACCTGCACAGCTGGGGCCTGGCGAAGCCTCGCTCCGCCCACGATCCCGGCGCCGACCTCGAGGTGGCCGGACACCTCTACGTGGGTGGGCGGGCGGCGTCTGGCCACGACGTGCGACTCGAGACGCCGGACGGCCGTCCGATCGGCCAGACCACGTCGTCGGGCGACGGCTCCTTCGCGTTTGCCCAGGTCAAACCCGGCCGTTACCGCGTGCGAGCGGTGTCGCGTCCGCCGCGAGTGATCTTTTCCCCGGAGGGCGTACCCGTTGAAATCGCCGGCGAGTCCGTGACGGGCTTGGAGCTGCGCGACCACGACGAGGCCAAGCCGAGGGTGGCACTGCCCCGCAGCGGCCGCGGGCGAGCCGTGGGGTGGACCGTCGCCGGACTGATCGTCGCGGGGCTGATCACCGTCCTCTTCTGGCGCCGCGGTACCTTCGGCGCAGCGGCGGGCGACACCGCAGCGCGCCAAGCGTGGGACGCGAACGTGGCGCCACGGACCGTGGCGGACGCGCGAGAACCCGAGGACGAACCCGTCGCGGCGAAGAAGCCTCGGCCGCCCGCGTCAGCTGCGCCCGCCTCAAACCCAACCGCAGCGTCATCCGCCTCCCGGCCCGAGCCACGTCCCTCGCCTCGGGCTGCGTCGGAGCCAAACCAAGCGAGACCGTCTCCCCCGCCCCCAGCCCCACCCGCGGACGCCGCACCGCCCGGTCCGTCGTCCGCCTCCTCGGAGGCAGAACGGGGCGGCGCCCCTCCCCTCGCCCAGGCGCCTGCCAGTGGAACGGGCGACACGGCCAGAGACGGGGCGGCCAACGAAGCGGCCGGCAACGCGCCCGCAGCCGTGTCCGCCGCTGCCCCTGCCGTGACGGCGCCCGAGGACTCGTCCAGGCACGGGACGACGGCACGTAGTGACAATTCCCCTACCGCCGACCGTGGCACACGCCAAACGTCGGGCGACGACGTGGCCCCTCCGCCCGCCCAGGACGACGGTCCGCGCGCAGCAGACGCGTCGGCAGACCCATCCGGCCCGGACACCGAGTCCGCCGAAGCCCACGCTGGAACAGTCACACCAGACCGGCCCGGGGCCACCCCACGCACGAGAACGGAAACCGAGATCGTCTGGCCGCAGGAGACATCGCTCCGCCTTTCGCCGTGGCGACTCGAGCTGCTGCACGACGCGATCGTGCCCACGCTGCCCACGCCGATCGGACAAGAGGACACCGTCGGCACAGCCGGCGCGCGGATGCTGGCGGAACGGGAAGCAGGGCGACCGGCCCGCCTGAACCCGGAACGGGTCATCACCGGCATCCACTTTCAACAGCGAGGCCCCCGCCGCGGCGCCGGTTGGCAATGGCAGGGGCTCGACCGCACGGCGGAGATCAGCGTCACCACCGATGGCGACGAGGCGGAGCTCACCTGGCGTGGCCGACCGCCAACAGGGCACTACCTGCTCCGCGGGCCGGACGGCACGCCTTGGGTGCACGTTGAGATCGATGCGACCGGTGGCCTGCGGATCCGGACCCAGGAGGCCGTCACGGCCCTGCCTTGGCTGGCGTGGGCGGGCGACCCGACGGAGCCATCGCGCTTGGCCTGGCGTTTCGTGGGCACTGGCTCAGCGCCGGTTACGTGGACCGAACGCAGTCCCACCTCATCGCCCTACGAGCGACGCCTCGAGCTTCACCTGCCGAAAGGGAGCAGCACCACGGTGGTGCAAGGCCTCGGCATTCTGGACGAAATCAGCGGCTGGGGCTTGGTCAGTGAAATCGAACAACGGCAGCTGATCGGGCCTTGAGCGGGCCAAAGCCCTCACGGCCCTTATAGCGGATCCTTATGCCGCGTACGACACATCTATCTCTTCATCAATTGCTTAGTCCTGATGGAGCGAGAGCCTATCCCAGCCAGTAGGCGCTCGGGCTTATGTGGGTGAGTCCTCCAGCTACTGACCTGCACAAGCTAAAGATCGTCCTTGAGTGAATGGCAGGGTGGGCCGATATTTCTCCCATCTCCTCCGCTTAGCGGGGGATTTTTGGGGTAACTAAGAAAGCAATGCCCGCCGTGTAGGGGTACACGGCGGGCTCTTTTTTTCCCGGATTTCAGGCACCGAGCCGTTCCGGATGGGTGTACACGTTGAAGCGGTCGTCCCTCAGGAAGCCCACGACCGTGACGCCCCCGCGGTGGGCGCAATCGAGGGCAAGCGTCGTTGGCGCACCGATCCCGGCGATCAGGCCGATGCCGGCGGCGAGAGCCTTCTGCACCAACTCAAAGGCAATCCGGCCGCTCACGAGCAGGCCGTGTCCGCCCAGCGGCAGCCGGTGCGCGAGCAGGGCGTGCCCGATCACTTTGTCGAGGGCGTTGTGGCGGCCCACATCTTCGCGAACGACCAGGAGGGAGTCATCCGGACCAAAGAGCGCGCAGGCATGCACGCCGCCGGTGGCACCGAAACCCGGCTGGGCCTCGCGCAAACGGCGCGGCCAGGCGGAGAGGGTCTCCGGCAGAAAGCGATGAGTCATGGGCACCGGGGGAAACGCCTGCAGGACGGCGTCGAGGGTGGCCTTACCGCAGAGTCCGCAACTGGACGCGCTGAAGACGTGGCGCGTGAGTCGTTCGAAATCCACCGGCACGGACGGCGCCACCACGGCGTCGACCACGTTGCCCGACTGGCCGTCCGGCAGGTCGCGACAGACGAGCACGTCGAGCAGATCGTCCGCGGAGCGGATCACGCCCTCGGTGAACAGGAAGCCGGCGGCCAGCTCGCGCTCATGTCCGGGCGAACGCATGACCACGGCGACGCTGCGTCCGTTGACCCGCAGTTCGAGCGGCTCCTCCACGGCGACCCGGTCGGTGTCAGGCGCGAGCGGTGCGCCTGGGCGCCAGCGGTGGAGGCTGACGTCATCCGGGGTCATGCGCCGACAGGTGTCGCCACCTTTTCGATACGCACCCGTGTGGTGTAGTCCGGCGTGTCGCTATCGGCGTCGCGGCGGTCGCGATCGATGAGGTGGTTGCCCTCGGGCCAGTGGATCTGGAGGTTGCCCGCGGCGATGGGCGCGAGGAAGACCCGGCCCTCGAAGGTGCCGAGGGCATTGCGGAGCACGATCGGATCGCCGTGCACGAGGTGGAGGCGCGCGGCGTCGTCGGCGTTCATCAGCACGGCGTCACGGGCGGCACCGTTGAGCGGGTCGACCTCGGCGTAAATGAGGGTGTTGAACTGCTTCCCGCGGCGGCTGCGCAGCGAGAAGGTGCCATCGTCGACCCGCGGCGGAGGCGGCAGGTCGGGCGTGGCGAAGACCGCGCGTCCGCCGGGCAAGGGAAACGCACCGCCGGCGCACAGGTGGCGTCCGCCGTACTGGAACGCGTCACCCGTCTTCCGCAGGTGTTGCACGCCGTCGTAGAAGGGCACGATGCGCGCGATCTCCTCGCGCAGGGCCCAGCCGTCGGCGCCGCCGAGCAGGTGAGCCCGCTCGGGCCATGCGGCAGCGGCGAGGTCGCGCAGGATCTTCCACTCCGCGTGGGCCTCGCCGACCTGGCGCGGGATTTCCGGGGTGAACATGATGCGGCGCTCGGTGCTGGTCTCGCAGCCGCCCTCGTCCTGCTCGTAGCGCGTCTTGGCTGGCAGGAGCCAGACCTCCTCGCCCGGTTCGATGAACATCTGGTCGTTGAGAATGATGTCCTGATGAATACGCACGGGGATCCGGGCGAGGGCCTCGCGCACGTGATCGGGGTCCGGCAGCGTGCGCAGGAGGTTGCCGCCGAGGCAGTGGAACACCTCGAGTTCACCGCGATGGGCGGCCTCGACCATCTCGGGCGTGGTGTAGCCGAGGTCACGCGGGATGGGAAAGCCATAGGCCTGCTCGAGGGCGTCCGCGTTGGCCGCGGTGATCGGCTTGCCGCCGGGCAACGCGGTGGCGTAACAGCCCATCTCTCCCCCGCCCTGGACGGAAGAATGGCCGCGGATCGGCACGGCCCCGCAGAAGTCGCGACCGATCCAGCCACGGGCGAGCGCGAGGTCGAGGATCAGGCGCACTCCGTCAGCGCCGGCGGAGGTCTGGGTGATGCCCATGCTCCAGACGAGCACGCCGGTGCGCGCGCCGCCGAGCAGGTCAGCGAAGCCCTCAATGCTCGCCCGCGGCAGGCCGGCCGATTTCTCCAAATCCTCCCACGAGAGTTCGGCCACCTTCGCGACGAGGGCCTCGAAGCCCGTGGTGTGGGCGGCGATGAAGTCGCGATCGACAGCGCCGCGCTCGAGCAACGCTTTCAACGTCCCATAGAGAAACGCGACGTCCCCGCCCTGCGCGACCGGGAACCAGTAGTTGGCGAGGTCGGTGCCGAAGAGCGCGCTGCCCGCATTCGACGGCACCCAGTAGCGCTTCATGCCGGGTTCGAGGTACGGGTTGACGATGACGATCTTGGTGCCGCGCTGCTTGGCGAGCAGGAGGTACTTGGTCGTGACCGGCTGGTCGTTGGCGGGGTTGGAACCGAAGAACACGAGCACGTCGGTGCCGATCCAATCCTGATAACTGCACGTCGACGCGGCCACGCCGACGACCTCCTTCATGGCGGATGTCGACGGCGCGTGGCAGAGGCGCGCGGCGTTGTCGATGTGCGGCGTGCCGAGGAATCGCGCGGCCTTTTGGGCCATGTAGTAGACCTCGTTGGTCACGCCGCGGGCGGTGATGAAGAACGCGAGCTTGCGCGGATCCGTGCGCCGCAGCCGGGCGCCGAGGCGGGCGTGCACCTCGTCCCACGAGACGCGCGTGAAGCCCTTCTCGCCGCGACGACGGACGAACGGATACGGCAGCCGGCCGAGTTCGCGCAGGGCGCGGTTGTCCATGCGCGCGAGGGCATCGACGTCCCCGAGCAACGCGGGATCGAGGGGGCCCACCGTATTGAGGCGCAGCAGATTGAGCCGCGTCATGCAGAGGTGCACGCCCGGGATGGTCCAGTCATGCAGGCCGGCGACGCCCAGCGCACAGCCGTCACACACGCCCTTGCTCAGCACCTTCCAGGCATAGCCGAGGTTGTCGCGGTTGCGCCAGGCGACGGAGACCATGTCGCGGAAATGTTTCGGCTTGCGCACGCCCACCCCAAAGGGAGCGAGGCGGGCGAGCGCTGGGCCTTCGTGACGGACGCGATGGGTTTCGAGGCGGTCGGACATGGGGGGCGAAAGGAGGATCGCGCCACACTGAAGGCAGGCGCGCCCGCACGGCAATCTTGCGACGCGAAACCTTTCGTGACGTGCTGCCCCCATGACGCCCCGTCGATCCTCTGTCGCCCGACGCGTGCTTCGTCTCGCAGCGCTCCTGATCCTGCCGTACCTGTTGGTGATGGGCCTGCTCGCCGGATGTCAGCGCCATCTCATTTACTTTCCGCGCACGGCGACGGAGATGAACCAACGCGCGGAGGCCGCCGCGACCGGTCTGTTCCCCTGGGTCGATGCCGCGGGACAGACCATCGGCTGGCGCGGCGAGCCGCCCGCCGGCCGGCCCCGTCCGGCAGCCCGTCTGCTCGTGGTGCACGGGAATGCGGGCTCCGCCGTCGACCGGGCCTACTTTGTCCGCGGCTTCAGCGCCGTGGGCGGCGGCGGCATTTGGGAAGTTTCAATCCTCGAGTACCCGGGCTACGGCGCGCGCCCCGGGCAACCGGGTGAAGCCAGCCTGATGGCCGCCGCACGCGAGGCCGTGCAGCAGCTGCAGCGCGAGGACGACCGGCCGGTTCATGTGCTCGGCGAATCCCTCGGCTCGGGCGTGGCCGGCGGTCTCGCGGCCGCCTTCCCCGACGCGGTGAAGGGACTCGTGCTGATCACGCCGTTCACGCGCCTGCCCGACGTCGGCTCCCATCATTATCCATGGCTGCCGGTGCGGCTGATCCTGCGGGACCGTTACGACACGGTGGCCGCCCTCGAACGTTACCGCGGACCGGTGGCGATCGTGGTGGCGGGGCGCGACCAGGTCATACCGGCGGAGTTCGGACGGCGCCTGTATGCCACCTACGCTGGCCCGAAGCGCCTCTGGGAACAGGCCGCCGCCGGACACAACACGCTCGATTACCATCCCGGAGCCGCGTGGTGGTCGGAGGTATCGGAATTTCTCTTACACGCGAAACCGGTGGCGCAGACTCCGTAGGCGAACCGGAGCGGCTCGCCTTGGCGGGCGGGCCAGACGCCCCGCCCTATCGCCGTCCCGCCGCCCAGAGCAGTCCGCGGGTGAGCAGGTCGATGAAGGCCTCGTCGCGGAAGGTATCGTCGGAGTGGCCGTAGGTCGTACCGAAGACGCGCGTGCCCTGGTAGTCGTTGGTCCAAACCACGGCGTGCTCGCGTCCGTCGCGCTCGCTGGGCGAGACGGCGAGGACGGTGGCCTTGGGCCAGACCTTGTCGATGATGTAGAGTTCGTCCATCGGCGTGACCCAGTCGGTGCGGAAGCCCTTGATGGCCGGGTGGTCGGGGGCCACGAGCTTCACCGGATAACGGCTCTGGTGGTCGTGACGACGGCTGGTGACCCCGAGGAACTCGCGCCAGTCGTCGATGGTCGCAGCGCGGTAACTGTGCATCGCGCAATGGATCACGACGGCCGGGGTGCCGCCGGCGCCGTGGCCGGCCACAATCTTGCGCAAATAGGTCTCGTCAGTCGTGTCGGCGAAGCACTCGTTGTGCACGACGACATCGTAGCCCTTGGCCCAGGCAGGGTTGTCGTAAAGAGGGATCTGGGCGCGCGTGCCGCGGCCACCCTCATTGATGACCGTCCATTGCACGGGGACGGTGCGACTGATCCCCTCGGTCAGGGCCTGGGACTGAAATGCATAGTTGTGGCAACAACCTCCGGTGATCAGGAGGGCTTTGAGCGGTTCGGCGGCGGGGGCGACGGAAACGAACGCGAAGGCGGCGGCGCCGAGCCAAAGGGCGGCGTGCCGAAGGGTACGGGGTAGCATGGGTTGAAGGAAGTCCGGCGACGCCAGGAGGTCAATGCACGAGGTCGCGCAATTCCATGGCCGGAAGCAGCTTTGGACACAGGGGGTTCACCCGGGGAAACCCTACAGATCGACCGCGTTGTGCCGATGTTGAGCGCGGGCAAATCAGACGATCCATAACATGGAATGTCTTTCACGTAATGAACCATCGCGAACCAACGCGCACCCCCTCACGGGTGCGTCCGTCCTCGCGCATGCTCGCGCTGCTGCTCCTTCCGGTGCTGCTGCCCGAGTATGCCGTGGGCACGCCGCGACCCCGTCCTTCGGCGGGGTTACCGGTGCGCGTGGAACCCGAGGCTCCGTCGCCTTACCTGCGCCAAGTCGGTCCGGTGCCGCTGAGATTTCAGCTCGCACCGCCGCCGCCTGCGCCCTGGCCGGCGAGCCTCGCCCCTACCGACGAGACGACCGTCACTGGTCCGTCTCCGTCGGACGCAACGATCGTCACCCAAGCCTCCCTGCCCGTACAGGACCCGACACCCGTCGCGGCCACGGACGAGGAGTCGACGGCAACGGTCGCCGAACGGGGTCCAACCTCAACCGGGGGAGCAAGCTCCCCTCCGGCCAAAGCCGGGCCAGAGCGCACGCCGAGTCCCATCCTCGTCGACGAGCTTCACGCCACGGTCCGTCCGGAGGACTTTCTTCCCTTTTTCCTGCTGCCCGGCACGAAGGCCGGCGAAGCGGGCACCACCCTCATGGTCCCGGTGCCTCGCCAAGCCGTTCCCTCCACGCCGATGCCGCCCAGTTCTGCCACCTATAATCGGCTCCCTTAATGTCCACCGTCCGCCGCCTGCGTTCCGCCTCGTCCCTGCTCATCGTGCCCGGCCTGCTCCTGTCCGCCCTCCTTCGGGCGGAGACGGAGACAGCCGCCGCACCTGCCCAGGTCGAGGCGGCGCCGGCGCCGGCGGTGGAGGGAGCCGTGACGGAGGAGCTCGCGAGCCTGCTCAAGCTGGGCAAGGGGCTGAGCGACCGCGGCGACTTCGACGCCGCCGCCATCGCGTACCACCAGGTGCTGAAAAACACCCTGACCACCCCGGAACAGGTGCAGGAGGCGCTGCTCGGCCTCGCCCGCATGCACCGCAAGGAAGGCACGCTGACCAAGGCGGTCGCGGTCTTCGAACGCTTTTTGAAGGACTACCCCGGTGACGCCCGCGTACCGGAGGTCCTGCTCGACCTCGGCCGGACGCAGCGCGCCATGGGCGCACACCAGATCGCGATCACGCGGTTCTACAGCGTGATCAACTCGACGCTGAAGCTGCCCAAGGAGGGCTTCGACCACTACCAGCAGCTCGCGAAGACCGCGCAGTTCGAGATTGCCGAAACCCATTTCCAGTCGGGCAACTTCGCCGAGGCCCAGCGCTTCTTCTCCCGCCTGCGCCTGCTCGACCTCGTGCCGGAGGACCGCGCCCGCGCCCACTTCAAGGCGGCCTATGCGCAGCATCTCGGCGGCGACCTCGAAGGCGCCGTGCGCACCTTCCGCGACTACCTCGAGCAATGGCCGGACGACGAAAACGTGCCGGAAGCCCGTTACCTGCTCGCGGTCGACCTGCATGCCCTGCGCCGCACCCAGGAAGCCCTGGCGGTCACGCTCGACCTGCTGCGCGCGGAGAAGTCCCGCGTCGCCACCGACCCCAAGCGCTGGGCTTACTGGCAGCGCCGCACCGGCAACCAGCTCGCGAACGAGTTTTTCCAGAACGGCGATCCGCTCAACGCCCACACCCTCTACACCGCGCTGGCCGCGCTCTCCGACGAACCCTCGTGGCAGCTGCCGGTCAGCTACCAGCTCGCCCTTTGCTACGAGCGACTCGGCATGACGGACCGGGCTGCGTCGACGTACGAACGCATCGCTGCCGCTATCGATCCCGCCCAGCTGCCCAATCTCGCGGAGCTCGGCCGCATGGCCTCGTGGCGACGGTCGCATCTCGACTGGAGGCAAAATCTCGGTCAACACATGACCTCCGTCTTCGAGACCAAGGAGCCCAAGCCGGCGCCGGTCCCGGCGACGACGCCTCCCTCCACCGCCCCATGACCTCACCGAACCTCCTCGAGCAACACCAAGCCCTGTGCGACGACCTGCATCAGTGCGTGCTCGATGAGAACCGGTTCCTACGCCAGAACCAGCGGGCGCCCGACGCCGCCCTGCTGGAGCGCAAACGCCAGCTGCTGGAGCGCCTCGACGCCTCGCTGATCGCACTCCGCGCCCTGCCCGCCGCCTCGGCCAAGGACGGACCGACCCAGGCGCTGCTCGAGAAGACCCGCGCGCGCATTCTCCAGATCATCCAGCTCGACAAGGAAAACGAGCAGCTCCTGCTCCGCGCCAGCCTCGCTTCTGCGAAGCCTGCCACGCCGGTGCCGGCCGCGTCGGCCAGCATGCTGCAGAAGATCTACTCGCGCGTCTCGTGACGCGCCGGTGCGGCGCCCGCGGGCGCCGCGACTCATGGCAACGGGGAACCGCCTCAGGCGGCGTGTCCCGGCGGAACGGGGAACCGATGACGGCCTTCCGCGGCCTGGAAAGGCAGGGCGAGGTCGAGCAGCGAACTGACTTCCTTGAGCCGGCGGACCACATCGGGCACCATGACCGGCAGGACGGCCGGGTTGAGACCCAACGGTTGAAGATGGCCCGGATCGGGCAAGGGCGGCGGGACCGCCGTCGGTGCGCAGGCAGCGCTGCGCAGCCATTTGGCGGCGAGCAACAGGCTGGCCATGCGCACGTGGCCCACCGAGGCGCGCGGCACGTATTGCCAACGGACCGGCTCGGACATCGAAAGCGGGAATTCCCAGTCGCGCAGCAAGGCGGACCCCACCTCGGCGTGGGTGAAGCCGAAGAAGCTGCGCTCGGCCTCGGTGGCCTCGCGCGGCAGTCCGGCCGTGGAGAGCCGCAGCATGGGCGCATGCTCACGGGACCAGGCGTTGACCACGACCATGCCCAGGCCGTGCAAGAGACCGACCGTGTAGGCGACCTGACGGTCCTCGCCCGTGCGGGCCGCCAGGCACTCGGCGGCCAGGGCGCAGGCGACCGACTGGCGCCACAGCTCGTCCGCCTCCATTGAATACACCTCGAGAGGCCGGATCAGCACCTGGGATGCGACCGCGTACGACACCAGGTCGTAGACCTCGGCAAAGCCGATGCGCTGGACCGCCATCTCGATGCTTAACGAACGCAAACCCTGGCTATAGTAGGCGCTGTGCGCCACCTGCAGCACCCGGGCGGCGATGGCCGGATCGAGCCGGATCAAGCCCACGATCTCGTCGAGAGAGGCATTGGCGTCACCCAGCACCCGCTTCAGGCGCGGCAGCACCTTGGGCGCGCACGGCAGGTCCTTTACCCCCCGAATGAGGTCTTCGGGAGACAGGCCGCTGCCAGACAGGGAGGAGAGCTCGGCGATCATGGGACGAAAAATCGTTCCCTCTGCTATCGGCACGAGACGGCGCGCCTTTCGTAAAATTCCGCCGGCCAAACGCCAGTGCCTTACGCATGCTCTTACCTGCAGACGGGAAGCATGAATGCCGGCGTATCCGACCTGGGCCTACGCGTGCACCCGGCGCGGCGGACATCGCGGGCGCGTTGCGGCGCGCGTGCCTGCCCGAGCCGGACGAATACCCACGGTCAACGCGGGCCCCTCCGCGCGTCGCTCGAGCGGCGCGGTCGCAGGCCGGACGGTGGACGCGGGTCCGGCTGTGTTCGGGGCGGGCCCAGGGACGCGCCCTCCCACCCCGGCAGAATCCGAGACGTGGTCCAAGGCCAGCCCTTGCCAAAATGCATCCGAGCACCAACGTTGGAGGCCTATGCATTTCGATCATCTCCAACCTGGCCTGAACGCTCCGTTGCCCCGTCTCGACGACGACGAGGACGATGACGAGGAGACGGAAACGAAGGAGAAGGCCGCAGCCGCTCCGGTCGGTGCGATCGTGCAGCGCAAATTTCTCGAACAGCGGAAGCTCTTCCTCTGGGGCGCCGTGACCGACGAGACGGCGAAGGACATGACGGAAAAGCTGCTCTACCTCGAGGCCGTCGACCCCGGCAAGGAGATCACCTTCTACATCAACACCCCGGGTGGCTCGATCACGGCCGGCATGGCGGTGTTCGACACGATGCAAATGATCTCGTCGCCGATCACGGTCGTGGTCACGGGCATGGCGGCGTCGATGGGGTCGATCCTGCTCAGCGGAGCGAAGAAAGGCCGTCGCCTGCTCTACCCGCACGCCCGCGTGCTCATTCACCAGCCGCTGATCTCGGGCCGGTTCACCGGTCCGGCGACCGACATCAACATCCAGGCCCAGGAGATGGAGAAGATCCGGGCGGAGCTGAACCAGATCCTCGCCAAGGCCTCCGGCCAGCCGCTGGAACGCATCGAACGCGACACCGACCGCGACTTCTACCTCACGGCGAAGGAAGCGATCGAGTACGGCCTCGCCGATCGCATCGTCGAAAAACTCTGAGCCGCGATCATCGGCGGCCAGCGCAAGGCGGACGCACCGAGCGTTCGCCTTTTTTGTTGCCCGCCGAATTTGGGTCAGCCCTTTTTCGCCGCCTCGAGCTGGACCCCGTAGGCCCGGATGCCGGCGGCGATGGCCTCGGCGAGACGGTCGCGGTACGAGGCGGTGCGCACCTTCTCGGCCTCGGCATCGTTGGAGAGGTACGCCGATTCGATCAAGACCCCGGGGCAGTCGAGCAACGTGAGTACCTTGAATCGGGCCCGCTTGAGCCCGCGATCGAAGGTTCCGAGCTGGTCCAGTAGTTGCCGGTGAATCTGGTAGCCGAGCACCGCGTTCCAGACATCACGCGCGTTGCCCGGATACAAGGTCGGCACCATGGACTTGTCGCGCTCGGGCTGGGTCGACGCGTGGTGGCGCGGCGTCATGATGTAGGTTTCGGTGCCACGCACGGTGGGAGCGTTGGCCACGGCGTTGAAGTGAATGCTGACGAATAGATCGGCCTTGGCGCGGTTGGCGATGGCGGCTCGTTCCTCGAGGTCGACGAACCGATCGTCGGTGCGGGTGAGCACGACCTGGTAGCCCTCGCGCTCAAGCAGGACCTGAAGCCGGCGCGCGACGTCGAGCGTGACCCCTTTCTCGTCCAGCTTCAGCCGCGGATTCTGCGTGCCGGTGTCGCGTCCGCCATGCCCCGCGTCGACCACGATGGTTTTCAACGCCGGCGCGGACGCCGCGTAGGTGGCGGGTCGCAGGATGGGCGTGAACAGGCGGTCGGCGTCGATCTTGCTCAGGTGCAAGGTGCGGCGGTGCACGAGTACCGGGGCGCCGAGAAAGACCCTCAGGCCGTTGACGAGTGCTTCGCGCCGGTCGGCCTCGAGTTCGATCTTGGACCACGCGCTCTCGAACCGTAGCCGGCGTCCGGCCTCGAGCACCACGGGCTTGAGTCCGAAGCGGGCGAAGACGGCGCGCGCCTCGACGTACTCCTCGCCGCCGAGGCGTACCGTCGCGGGCGGCGGGGTGCGGGTGCCGCTGTGGGCGGCGGCGGCAAGCGGGCCGGACGGCAGGATGCAACCGGCGACCAGCGCGACCAGCAGGGCCATCCAACCGCGGGCGAGGCGGCGACTCATCGCGGCGCCTCAGTCCGAGTGTTCGTGCGCCTCTTGCGGCGCGCGCTTCTGGAGTTCCTCGGCGGTGTGGAACTTCGGCTTGCGCTTGTTCACCGGATGGGGCGTCAGCATGACGTTGATCTGCTTGCCCATCAGCTTGGCCTCGTTGTCCGGGTGGCCCATGCCACTCAGCTCATCGAGCGCCTTCTGCATGACGGCGAAACCGATCTCGGTGTGGGCGAGCTCGCGGCCGCGGAACTTGAGGCGGAGCTTCACCTTGTTGCCATGGGCGAGGAATTCCTCGGCGTGGCGCAGCTTGGTGTGAAAGTCGCCGTCGGCAATGCGGGCGCTGAACTCGATCTCCTTGATCTTGCTCGCCGTCGCCTTCGAGTGAGAGCTCTTCTTCTGCTCCTCGTAGACGTACTTGCCGAAATCCATGATCCGGCACACCGGCGGGGTGGCGTTGGGGGCAACCTCGACCAGATCGAGGCCGACGCTAGTGGCCAACTGCAGGGCCTTCTCGGTCGGCAAAATGCCGAGCTGCTTACCCTCGGGGGAAATGACCCGGACGGACGGGACCCGGATGCGATTGTTGCGACGGATGTTCGCGAACGGGTCGTTGTTGCGACGCTGATAGTAACCAGGGCGGCCGCCGCTGGAGGGAGACGAGTTGGCCATCAATGAGAGGTTTTCTTGTGCTAGGGCGTCCTAATCCTGCCCCGGGATGCCGGGAAGACAATCACGAAGTGGGGATCGGCGGAGCGGAGCTCCGTCGATATATCACAAATCACAAAGGTCCAAATCCCAAACAACGGCGATGAATACTCGAAGCGGGCAGCGTTCCGAGCATCGGTCCTGCCTTCGCCCCCCCTGCGGCACCAAACGCGCCGCGCTGCCTTTTGGGATTTGGCCGCTTGGGGTTTGAGCTTTGCGCGTAAGCGCTTTGCTCAGACGCTGAAACTCTCCCCGCAGGAGCAGCTCGCCTTGGCGTTGGGGTTGGAGAACTTGAAACCGCCGGCGATGAGCTTGTTCGAGTAGTCGAGCACGGTGCCCTTCAGGTAGAGGGCGGTCTTGGCGTCCACGATCACCTCGATGCCGGCCGTCCGCACGAGGATGTCGCCCCGCTTGGGCTCGGGAGCAAACCGGAGCTTGTAGCTGAGGCCGTTGCAGCCGCCTCCGGTGATGGCAATGCGCAGGAAATGTCCCTTTTGCTCCCGGGCGATCAATGCCGTGACCTTGGTGCCGGCCGCCTCGGTCAGGCGCACGAGGTTCTCGTTCCCCAGGCGCACCCCCTCCGGCAACGCCGGCGCGGAGGCGGGAGAAGGCACGGGAGCAATGGTGTCGGACGCAGCAGACATGACGCCGCACTATCGCCCGGAGGACCGGCAACGCAAGCGCGCGGCTCGTCTACGCGCTGCGCAACGCCACCAGCTGGCGCGCGACCGTGACCGCATTGGCGAAACTCGTGCCCGAGGCCTGGCCCTTGCCCGCGAGGCCAAAGGCCGTGCCATGGTCCGGACTCGTGCGCACATGCGGCAGGCCAAGCGTGACATTCACCGCCTCGTCAAAATCGATCACCTTGAGCGGGGCGAGGCCCTGGTCGTGGTACAACGCGATCACCACATCGAACTCCCCCCGGAGCTGACGGGCGAACAGGGTGTCGCCGGGTTGGCTGCGGGATAGGCCGGGGAACTCAGCCCGAAGGGTATCGAGCAACGGATCGAGGATCTCCCGCTCCTCGGTGCCCAGCAGTCCGTCTTCGCCGGCATGCGGATTGAGCCCGCAGACGCCGATGCGGGGCACCTTGACCCCAAAGGCGCGGGCCAGTTCGTCGGCCGCGCGCACCGACCGGACAACGTTGTCGGCCGTGAGCTGATCGGGCACGGACCGCAGCGGTACGTGCCAGGAGAGCAGCACCACGCGGAGGCGTCCCCCGCAAAACGCCATGGTGGGCTGGCCGCCCCAGTGCGCGGCGAAGAACTCCGTCTGCCCGGGATGCCCGTAGCCGATCGCGGCCAGGCGGGCCTTGCTGACCGGACCTGTGACCACCCCGGAGAATTCCCCGAGCCGGCAGCCGGCCGCAGCGCGGTCCATGGCGGCCCACGCCACGAGGGCCCCCTGGGCCGTAGGCACGCCCGGGACGGCGGTGAACTCCTCCAACCCCACGGCAATCCTCTGCTCGGCCCGCAACGGCAGGGTGTCGAGCCAGCGGTGCGGTCCGAGCACGGCCACGTCCGCGGCTTCCTGAGGATGGCGGGCCAGCCAGCCGGCGATGATCTCCGGCCCCACTCCGGCCGGATCGCCACAGGTGAGGGCCAGCGGTTTCATGCCGTCACTCCTGCACAGACCGTGCCGAATCGGCGCCGTCCGCACTGCCCTCGCGACGCGCCCGGCCAAAGCCGCGTTTCCCGCCCGCGAAGAAGTCGAGAAAGTGGCGCGCCTCCGGGGTCGTGACCGTGGCCGCGTGCGCCGCGGCGATGGTCCGGATGTTGCCCGACGTGAAGAACACGATACGAAACGCTTCTTTCAGCTCACGGATCGCCTCGCGCGAAAAGCCCCGTCGCTTGAGACCGACCAAATTGAGCCCAATGACTTCGTCGCGCTCGGCCACCATGGTGAACGGGGGCACATCGAGCGTGATGCGGGCGAGCCCGGCCACCATCGCACTCGCGCCGATGCGCACGAACTGGTGAATGCCGGCGCCACCGCCGATGAACGTGTACGCACCGACCGTGACGTGGCCCGCGAGCATGACGTTGTTGGCGAGGACCACGTCGTCCGCCACCACGCAGTCGTGGCCGACGTGCGAGTTCGCCATCAGAAAACAGCGGGCACCGACCACCGTCGCCTGCCCGGCGTGGATGGACCGGTTGAGGGTGACATTCTCCCGCACGACCGAACCGGCGCCGATCTCCACCCGCGACGCCGTGGCGCGGTCGAACTTGAGGTACTGCGGATCCCCGCCGACGACGGCGTGCGGATGCACCACCACCCGTTCAGCGAGCACGCTGTGCCGGGTGACGATCGCGCCGGCCATGATTTCGCACTCGGCGCCGAGCACGGCGTTGGGTTCGACGATCGCAGTGGGGTGAATCACGGGAAAAATCTCAGACGCCAAAATTCCAAATCTCAAACAAAGGTTTCAAGGTTCAGCCAGAAAAGCGCGGTTGGGCAACACGGGGGACCTTGGCGTTCCTTGAGCGCCGGACCTTTGGCCTGTGTGATTTTCTCAGGACCTTCCCTTGCGCGCCCCGGGCAGGTCCAACTGCGCATCCTTGAGCAGGTCGTAGTTTTTGAGGATGCGCATGACCTGAAGCGTATCGCTTTTGGTGTAGTTCTGGTTGCTTTCGATCTTCTCGAGCAGGTCGAGCAGCATGGCGCGGAAGGAGATGATCGCGTCGACGCCCCTCTCCTTGAGCAAGGCCACGCTCTGGGAACGGAACGGCTCGGCCGTCGGGAGGCTGGGCAATACCAGGATCTTGGTCAGGTCGCCGGTGTCCTCGTCGCCCGACGCCGGGAAGAGCCGGGTGGCCTCCTTGACCACGTTCTCCTCGAGAAAACGGAAGATCTCCGGGCTGCCCTTGAGGATGGCGGGCGAGAAGACGTTGGTGTGCCACGGCTTGACCGACACCACGGCCCGGTGGAGGTAGGGCAATTCGCTCGAGAAGAGCAGGAAGTCGGGTTTGCGCGAGTCCCGCACCCAGGCCGGATTGTAGACGAGCAGGTCGATCTCCTCGTCACCGCTCTTCCGGCGGGCGGTCACCTGGTACTTGCGCACCTGGCGGACGAGGAAGCCGTTTTGTTCGAAGTACTCGCGGACGATGCCTTCGTCGATGGCAGACATGGAGGGTGGAAGCGGAGGAAGTCGGGACGCGGAGAAAAAGGCGGGAAGCCGGGAGGCGCGACCAAGAGCTGTCGCACGTCGCCGGGCGCATGTCAAAGGCCGGGCGCGAGAGGCGAGGGGCGGCGTCCGGGTCACGCCGCGCCGACTTCGCGGAAGGCGGCGGCAGCGAGGTCGGGGGCGATGCCGCCCTGGGTGGCGGCTTCGCCGAGACGGCGAAGGACGACAAAGCGGAGCGCGCCGGCGCGGACCTTCTTGTCGCGGGCCATGGCGGCGAGCAGCGCATCGAGCGGCAGGGGGGCGTGAAGGCGCACGGGCAGCGCGTGGGCGGCGAGCACCGCCTCGATCCGCGCCACTGCGGCATCCTCGATGTATCCGAGTTTCTGCGACAGCCGGGCCGCGGCGGCGAGGCCGATCGCGACGGCTTCGCCATGGAGGTAGGCGCCGTAACCGGTGACCTGCTCAATGGCGTGGCCGAAGGTATGGCCGAGGTTCAGCAGGGCGCGCCCGCCCTCCTTCGCCGTCTCGCGCTCGTCCGCCTCCACCACCCGCGCCTTCAGCGCACAGCAGGTGCGCACGATCGCCGCCAGGTCTGTGCTGCGGACGGTGAGCGGCTCGCGCTCGAGGCGGGCAAAGAGACCGGCGTCGCCCAGCAGGCCGGTCTTGATGACCTCGGCCATGCCGGCGGCGAACTCGCGCGCCGGCAGCGTGCCCAGCAGATCCGTCGCAATGTACACCGCGGCCGGCTGATGAAAGGCGCCGACCAGGTTCTTGCCCGCCTTCAAATTGAGTCCGGTCTTCCCGCCCACCGAACTGTCGACCATGGCCAGCAAGGTGGTTGGCACCTGACGGAATTCGATGCCACGCAGAAAGGCCGCCGCGGCAAACCCGGCGAGGTCACCGATGACACCCCCGCCCGCGGCAAACAACACGGCCGACCGGTCGAGCCGATGCTCCGCGAGGAAATCGAGCACCCGGCCAAACTCGGAAAGGGACTTGGTCTCCTCCCCCGCCGGCAACACCAACGCCGGCGCGTCGCCAAAGGCCTCGGTCAACGCGGCTCCCTGCGCCCGGGCCAGGTTGGCGTCCGTCACCACGGCGACCTTCCGCCCTGCCGCCCGCGCGGCCTCCACGTCGCTCCGGATACGGCCATTCAGGTTGGAGCCGAAGAAAATCGGATAACTGCGCTCACCTAGATTCACCGTAAGGCTCTCGACCATGCGCGGGTTAAACGAGAGCCCCCGTCCGGGGTCAATCGCGCCGACAGATCGGCCATGCCGAGAAAGCTAGAGTCAGTCTCAATATCATACTGATTTTGAGACTCTGTCTCTTTTATGTTGACTGAGACCGAGTCCCAACTTCGCTTTGAGGCCTCATCGTCATGCCCACGTTCCGAGTCACCGGTCCTGTCGTCTTGATCACTGGCGTCGTTGCCAGTCTGGCAGCGTACACGGCCGCGTCCGCCCAAGAGGTGAAGACGCCGGCTGCGCAGGACAGTGCCGGGTTTGGCGACGTGGTCGCCCTCGCCGCGGTCAGCGTGATCGGCTCGAAGGAGAATGTGGAACGCCTGCCTGGCTCGGGCGTGTTCATCGAGGCGCGCGAGATTCGGACCTTTGCCTTTGATGACCTCAATCAGGTCATCCGCCGCACCCCGGGCGTCTACATGCGACAGGAGGACGGCTACGGCCTGTTCCCCAACGTCTCGCTGCGCGGCGTATCCACCACCCGGAACGGCAAGATCACGGTGATGGAGGACGGCATCTTGATGGCCCCGGCCGCCTACTCCGATCCGGCCGCCTACTACACTCCCAACACCGGGCGCACGAGCGGACTTGAGGTCCTGAAGGGCTCGAGCCAGATCAAGTACGGTCCCGAGTCCACCGGCGGGGTGATCAACTACCTGTCGACCCCGATTCCGCGGGAGGCCAGCGGCTACCTCAGCGCGTCGTTCGGCAGCAACCGCGACGTGCGCCTGCACGCCTCGTACGGCGGCCGGCTTGAGACCTCGTGGGCGACCGTGGGTTATCTGGTGGAGAACGTTTACCGCGAGACCGACGGCTTCAAGACGATCGACGCGTCGCCTTCGGGGGCATACGCGGGATCGAACCAGACCGGTTTCGACCGCAACGAGCCGATGGTGAAACTCCGCTTCGACTTCAAAGGCACCCTGCCGCAGTCGTTGGAATTCAAATACGGCCGCACCGACATCGATGCGAACGAGACCTACCTCGGCCTGACCGACGGGGATTTCCGGGCGAACCCCTTCCGCCGTTACGCCGCGTCGCGTTACGACGAAATCATCACCGAGCAGGAACGCCTTTCCGCCCGCTATGTGGTGAAGCCCTCCGACACCCTCACGCTGAGCCTCACGGCCTATCGCACGGACTTCGCGCGCAACTGGTACAAGCTCGACGGCGCCAGCGTCGGCACCGGGGCATATCTCAATCTCGGCGAGGCGCTCGCCGGCCAGCACGGCACCGAGATCATCGACGTGCTGAAGGGGCAGGCGGCGGGCCGGCTGCGGGTGCGGGCCAACAACCGCGCCTACGGCGCCGAGGGCGTCGATGCGCTCGCCTTCTGGACCTTCCACACCGGCGACGTCGCCCACAGCCTCGAGGCGGGGGCGCGGTGGCACAACGACTTTGCCGACCGTTTCCAGTGGGATGATGTCTACACCCAGGCGGCCGACGGTTCCGCGGGCCGCACCACCGCCGGCATCCCTGGCACGCAGGAGAACCGCCGGGCCGAATCGGATGCCCTCGCGCTGTTCGTGCAGGATCGCATCAGCCTCGGCGCCCTCACCCTCACGCCCGGAGTGCGCTTCGAGACGATTGACTACACGGACATCCGCCGGAGCACGGCCGTCGCGACCCTGAGCCAGGAGACGGCCCGGTCGCGCAAGACCATCGAGTACTTCGCCCCCGGCCTCGGCGCCACCTGGCGCCAGTCGGAGAACCTCACCTGGCTGGCCGGGGTGCACCGCGGCATCTCGCCGCCGGGCCCCACCAGCGCCGGCAACACGCTGGAGGAAGAGACCTCGGTCGGCGTCGAAGGCGGACTTCGTTACCACAACCGTCGCGACTTCTCGGCCGAGCTCATCGGTTTCCACACCGCCTTCGAGAACCTCATCGTCGAGCAGAACGCGGGCGGCGGCGGCGGGGCCGGCCAGACCAGCAATATCGGGAAAGTGGATACGACGGGCGTGGAGCTCGCCCTGGCCTACGACCCCTCGGTCGCCCGCGGCTGGGGCTTCCGCAATCCCTGGACCTTCAGCGCCACCTACACCCGCGCGCGACTCGGCAACGACGTGAATGCCACCGGCAACAGCGGCGGTGTGGTGGAGTCGATTTTCTCCGGCGGGCGCAAGGGCAACGCCCTGCCCTATATCCCCGAGTACCAGCTCGCCCTCGGCAGCGGGCTCGAACGCGGCCCGTGGGGCGTCTACGTGGACGCCTATTTCCAGCCCGCCACCTGGGCCTCGGCCAACAATGCGCGCGAGCTGATCAATCCGGATGCGAACGCCGCCGCCGGCCTGCAGCCGGCCGCCGACAGCCGCTATGGCCGGGTGGACGCCTTCCTGCTGCTCGATGCCGCCGTGCACTACCGCCTCAATGACCGTACCCGCGTGAAGCTCGCCGTCACCAACCTGCTCGACTGGGAGTATATCTCCTCCCGTGTGCCGATCGGCCCCCGCCCGGGCGCTCCGCGCACCTGGATCGGCGGTATCGACGTGCGGTTCTAAGCGCCGGGCTGACGCGAGCGCCTTGCAAGGCCCGCCGCTCGACTGCGAGCGCGGGCCTTTTGTGTTTCCATCGCTTGCCTTGCGACGTCTTAAACCCAAAGTCACCCTCCCTATGAAAGCCGGTCTCATTCTCGCCTTCCTGGCGGCCCTCGTCCTCCCCCTCACCCTTCCCGCCGCCCAAGGTTCGCCGGCCCGCGTCGTGATCGCGCTCAAGCCCGACAAGGACCCCGAGCTGATGGCCCAGGAGCGGAAAAGCCTGTCGGCCTACCTGTCGGAACGCCTCGGCAAGCCGGTCGATGTGATCATCCCGCTCACCTCGGCGGTCATTCTGGAAGGCCTGGCCAACGGCACGGTCGACCTCGGCTACCTGAGTGCCACCGACATGGTCAACGCGCGCAAGATCGGAGCGGCCGATCTCCTGCTCGCCGGCGAGATCAACGGCAAGCCGAGCTACCCGAGCTACTGGGTGGCGTTGAAGGACAAGCCCTACACCAAGGTCGAGGACCTGCGCGGCAAGCCGGTTGCCTTCGCCAGCCGCACGAGCACCTCCGGCTACGTCATCCCGATGTGGGACCTGAAGCAGAAGGGCCTGGTCGCCACAGCCAATGCCGAGGAGTTTTTTGGCCGCAACCACGTCATCTACGGCACCGGCTACGTGTCGGCGATCGAGCGTGTGCTGAGCGGCGAAGCCGAGGCCGCGGCGGTCAGTTACTACGTGCTCGACGAGGACAAGCACCTGACGGCGGAGCAACGCGGCCGGCTCAAGCGCATCGCCACCCAGGGCCCAGTGCCGACGCATGTGATCGCGGTGCGCGCGTCGCTCAGCCCGGCCGATCGCGCCAGCCTGAAGGCCGCCCTTGAGACGCTCAATGCGCCAGAGAACCACGCGTTGCGCGACCGCCTCTTCACCTCGAAGCTGATCTCCGTCGACGCCGACACCCACCTCGGCGGCCTGCGCGCGGCCCTCGAATTCCTGAGCAACGCGCGCTGAGTCCGCCCGTGGAGGCCGCCGTTTCGAATTCCCATCTGACGCTGTCGAACGTCGGCCTCCGCCGCAACGAACGCTGGCTGTTTCGCAACCTCTCGTGGCAGGTGCCGCGGGGAAAAGTCATCGCGGTCGTAGGTGGCTCGGGCGCGGGCAAGTCCAGCCTGCTCGCCTGCCTGGCGGGGTTGCTCACGCCCTCCGAAGGCGAGGTGTCGTTCCGGTGCCGCCAGCAGCGCACGCATACGCCAGCGGCCTATCAGCCGAAGATCGGCATCGTCTTCCAGCATTTCGCGCTGAGCGGACAGAGCACGCTGCTGCGCAACATTCTCGCCGGCCGGCTCGCGCGTTACCCGTGGTGGCGCACGCTGATCGGCTTCCCCCGCTCCGACCGCGAGCAGGCTTGGCGGATGCTGCACGATCTTGGACTGGGCACCTACGCCCACCGCCGCGCGTGCGAAGTGTCGGGCGGTGAGCAACAGCGCACGGCCCTGCTGCGCGCCCTCTTTCAGGAGCCGGAGATCATCCTCGCCGACGAACCGGTTTCCCAACTCGACGCCTACCTGTCGGGCCGGGTGCTCGGCCTGCTGCGCCAGCAGGCGCAGGAACGGCAATGCACCGTGATCTGCGTCCTGCATGACGCCTCGCTGGTCGAACGCTTTGCCGACTATGCCCTGAGTCTCAACCCGCTCGATCCCGAGGCGTGGCGCATCCGCGCGGTCGGGCCGGCCCATGCCGGAGTTGCATGAACGACGGACGCGACAAGCCCGCCGGCACGGCCCCGCCTGCGCCGACCCCGCCGCCTTACCGCGACCTGCCGTGGCACGCGCGCATCACGGTGGCGAACCTGTCGCTGGTCCTTTTCCTCGTGCTCGTGGCGGCCTCGGTCGGTGTGCTCGGGGGCTCCGGGCGCGAGCTCGATTACTGGGCGAACTTCACCCGGTTCGCCGGCCGGTTCTTCCCGCCGGATTTCTCCGTGCTCGGCGACGCGTTTGCGGCGTTGGGCGAGACGATCCAGATCGCCGCCATGGCCACGCTGTTCGCCATCGTGCTGTCATTGCCGCTCGCGGTCGCCGGAGCGCGGACCCTCGCGCCGGGGTGGCTCGTGTTCTGCACGCGCATGCTGATGAACGGCATCCGCACGATCCCCAGCCTCGTGTGGGCCCTGATCGCGGTGGCCATTGTCGGCGCCAATCCGTTCGCCGGAGTGATCGCGCTGACTTTCTACAGCATGGGTTATCTGGGCAAGTTCTACAGCGACGCTTTCGAATCGGTCGACGCCGAGGTCGCGCGCGCGCTGCGTGCGCTCGGGGGCGGCACGGTGCAGACGTTTCAGTACGGCCTCTGGCCCAACGCCCGCCCGCTGGTCTGGAGCACCTCGTTGTGGATGCTTGAATACAACATCCGCTCAGCCGCGATCATCGGCTACGTCGGCGCCGGCGGCATCGGCCTGCAACTGCACACCTACCAGGAGTACTACCAGTGGGACCGCTTCGCGACCGTGCTGCTCATGATCCTGGTGCTCGTGTCGCTGCTCGACTTCCTCGGTGAGCGGGTGCGCCGGCAGATCACGCGGCGCAGCGGCCTGCCCGGGCGCACCTGAGCCGGCCGTTGCAAATCCGTCGCGTCCGGCTAAGATGGTTGCATGAAGATCGAAACCCGGACCGCTCCCCTCGAAACCGAAACGCCCGTCGTCGCCGCACTGCGGCGCACGCTCGGCGGCACGTACGGCCTGATGGCCCTTGCCCATGAGGCCCACTGGAACGTCGAGGGCTCGGACTTCTTCTCGCTGCATCAGGCTTTCCAGGAACAGTACGAGAACCTCTTCGCCGCCAGTGACGAGATCGCCGAACGGCTGCGTGCCCTCGGCGCCCGCGCCCCCGGCGGCCTGCGCACGCTGGCCGACTTGGCCCAGCTCGAGGAGCCGCGCGGCCCATTGTCCGCCCGCGACACGGTCACCGCCCTGGTCGCGGCCCACGCGAAAGTGCTGAACGACCTGAAGAGCCTGCGCGACACCGCCGGCGAACACGGGGATCCGGAGACCGAGGACCTCGCCATCGGGCGCATCGCCTGGCACCAGAAGACCCTCTGGATGCTCAAGAGCTATCTCAAGACCTGACCGTCGGCGGTCAGGTTTGCACGGCCGCCGGCGTGGCCAGCAACGCCCGGCAAAGCTCGGGCATGCGGACGGGCTTGCTCATGAAATCGTCCATGCCCGCCTCCAGGCAGCGGGTGCGGTCGGCGGTGGACGCATTGGCCGTCATGGCGACGATGCGCGGCCGCCGGCCCTCCACCCAACGCACCCGGATGGCCTGGGTGGCCTCGAGGCCGTCCATCTCGGGCATCTGCAGGTCCATGAACACAAGGTGGTAGGTCTTGCGTTCGAGGGCGGCGAGCGCCTCGTAGCCGTTGCCGGCGACGTCGGCCTCGTAGCCGAGCCGCTGGAGCATCAGCAGGGCCACGCGCTGGTTCACCACGTTGTCCTCGACCAGGAGGATCGCGAGCGGGTGGCGGAGCGCGAGTTTCTCGTTCGGCGCCGGGGCCGCAGGTTCGGCCGGGCGCGCCGCCCCGCTCCCCAGTAACTGGCGGAGCAGGTCGAACAGCACGGCCGGCTTGAGCGGCCGGCTGAGAAAGCCCCCCGCATCGGCTCCGACCGAAGCCCGGCCGCGGCCGAGGGCGGTGAGCACAATTGTGGGCGTCGCCCCGCCGCGGCGGGCGAGCAGGCCGTTGAGCCGCTCCGGCTCGAGCCCGGGGAAATTCGGGTCGACGAGGGCAAGCGCGAACCCCTCGTCCTGACCGGCGGCCTCCAGGGCCTCGGCGGCCGTCGACGGGGTCGACGGCTGCAGGCCCCAGGCGGCCGTCTGCAGCGCGAGGATGCGCCGGCTGGTCGTATTCGCATCCAAAATCAGGATACGCCGGCCGGCGAACTCCGGCACGCGGTCGCTCGGCAGGGTGCGCGCCGGCGCCGGGGCGACCGGCGCCACGAGATCGAAGGAGAAGGTGCTGCCCTCCCCGGGCTGGCTGCGCGCCCAGATGCGGCCACCCATCAGTTCGACCAGGCGCTTGCTGATCGCGAGCCCAAGGCCGGTGCCGCCGTACTCACGAGTGGTCGAGGCGTCGACCTGGCTGAAGGTCACGAAGAGCCGGTCCATCCGCTCCGCCGGGATGCCGATGCCGGTGTCACGCACCTCGAACTGCAGCCGGCGTCCGGCGTCGTCGCCCCCGGTGACCGCCACCGTCAGACACACCTCGCCGCGCTCGGTGAATTTGACCGCGTTGCCGAGCAGATTGACCAGCACCTGGCGCAGGCGCGTCACATCGCCGGTGACCGCAGCGGGGACGTCCGCATCGATCCAGTAGACGAGATCGATGCCCTTTTCGCCCGCGCGGCCGGCGAGGAGGTCGAGGGCCGACTCCACGCACTCGCGCAGATCGAACGCCACCTGCTCCAACTCGATCCGGCCGGACTCGATCTTCGAGTAGTCCAGGATGTCGCTGAGCAGCGCGAGCAGCGAGTTGCCGCTCGAGCGGATCGTCTCGGCATACTCGCGCTGTTCGGGGGTGAGGCCGGTGCCGAGCAGCAGTCCGCTCATGCCGATGACGGCGTTGAGGGGAGTGCGAATCTCGTGACTCATGTTCGCGAGGAAGGCGGACTTCGCCACCGTCGCAGCAGCGGCTTCCTTGGCGAGCAGGTGGGCGCGATCCAAGGCATCCTCGAGCAGGCGGTTGAATTGCTCGGCTTCGTCGCGGGCGCGCGCCGTCTCGGCCTGCGCCCGGCGTTCGTCGGTCACATCCCAATTGACGCCCACCACGCGCAGGGCGCGTCCGTCGGCGGAGCGTTGCACGAGTGCGCAGGCCCGGACCTCGCGTTCCTCGCCTCCGGGGCGCAGCACGCGGAACGACGTGTCGAACGGCACGCTGTGCTCGACCGCGACGCGCAGCTCTTCGATCACGCGCTGGCGATCGCCGTCCGGAATACAGGCCGCCCAGTGGTCGACTCCGCCGCCGAAGCCGTCTGCGGTAAGGCCGTAAAGGGCAAACATCCGCTCGTCCCAGACGACGCGCCGGGTGGACAAATCGAGGTCCCAGATGCCGATGCGGCCGGCCTCGGTGGCGAGACGGAGGCGCTCGGAAAGCGAGGCGAGGCGCAGTTCGATCGTCTTGCGCTCCGTGATTTCGAGCGAACTGCCGATGAGGCGGAACACCCGGCCCGCACTGTTGCGCAGCGGGACGAGCCGGTTGAGCGACCAAAATTCGGCGCCATCGCGCAGCCGTCGCGCTTCGAACTCGACCGGAGTCCCCTGGTCGACGCATCGCCGGCTCAGGCCGCGCAACGTGTCGAAGCCGGCGCCCGGGAAACGCAGCAGCAATTCATCGAGCCGCCGGCCGCGAATCGCATCGTTGGCCAGTCCGGTGAAGCGTTCGTAGGCGGGATTGACCTCGAGCAGGCGAAAGTCGCCTTCCGGGCTGACCTCGACGACGAAGATGCCGAGGTCGACGCCGGCGTAGATACTTTGGAGGAAGGCCCGGTTCTCCTCGAGGGCGTGCTGCGCGAGCCGATGATCGGTCACGTCGCCCACGTACCCGTGCCAGAGCACGGCGCCATCGGCCTGGGGCTCGGGCTGGGCCCGGCCGTGATGCCAACGGACCGATCCGTCGCCGAAGCGAACCCGGTACTCGCAGGTCCAGCGGGCCTTCGCCCGTGCGGCGCGGACCACGCTCGTCGCCACACGCCAGCGATCGTCGGGGTGGATGATCCGCATCAGGCGCACCGCGTCGTCCTCGACCAGGTCGATCGGGCTGATGCGAAACGCGTCACGCACGCCCTCGCTGACGTAAGGGAAACTCATCCGGCCATCGGGCAGGCGTTGGAACTGAAACACCATGCCCGGGACATGGGAGGCGATCTTGCGCAGTCGCAGGTCGTATTCGCGCCGCCGCTCCTCCGCCTGGAGGCGCCGGCTGATGTCGCTCGCGAGGCAGACGTAGCCGGTGAGGCGTCCGAGCGGGTCGCGCATGGCCGTGACGGCCACGCTCACCGGCACGCGGGTGCCGTCGCGCCGCAGATAGGTCCACTGGCGCTCCTCCGGACGTCCGGTGTCGCGCGCCTTCTGCACAATGACTTCGAAGCCCGGCTCGACCACCCGGCCGTGGCGGGCGGAGCAGGCTGCCGCCTGGTCGGCAAGTTCGCGCGGATCGTGCAACTGGTGGAGGTGCATCCGGCCCACCACCTCCTCGGCGGGGTGACCGAGCAGGCGCTCGGCGCCGAGGTTGAACATCTCAATGCGGCCCTCGACATCGGTGGCCACGATGCTTTGCGCGGCGTGTGCGAGCACGCTGCGCTGCATGGCCTCTTCCTGGCGACGGCGGGTGATGTCGCTCAGCACAATGCAGAAGCGCGGCCGGCCGGCACCCGCATCGGCAATCGGATCGAGCTGGAGTTGGAGCCAGCGGGGTCGTTCCGACGGACCCTCGGCGGCATACTCGATTTCACAGGATGTCCGCCAGAGCAGCGCCTCGCAAAGACGGGCAAGGGCCATCGGTTCCGTGCCTGCGCCGGAAACGAGGTCCTCCAGCCGCCGGCCGACACTGGACCGTCCGCCGCCGTGCAGGCGGTCGAACGCGGGATTGGCCCACTCAATCGCGCCATGTTCGTCGGCCAGGGCCAGCGCAAGGGCCGTGTGTTGGGTAAAGACGCAATCCGCCCGCGCTGCATCGGCCCCCGCCGGCGCCACAGGGGCCGGCTCGGGGCGCGACGAAGGCAGGAGCTGGCGGAGGCGGCTGCGAGCGTGCGTCAACATGACATGGAACGGCGCCCGCGCGGGGCGCCTGAGGTTCAAATCGGTCGCGGGGAAGGACAACTTGAGCGCGGCTTTCGGTCCGCCCGGCCGCTTCGCCCAGGAAAAAGCAAAGGCCGCGCCCGGCGGGCGCGGCCTTTACGGACAGGCAAGGTGACTCCGGCCTCAGCTGAGGTCGTGGAACGACAGATCGGCGGGAGCGGTTTCCTTGGCCGACTTGGCCGTCTTGGCCATCGCCGGAACAGCGCGGGCGCGCACCACCGGCGTGACGACTTTGGCGGAGGGCGCCGGCGGAACGTCGGCCTCGACGTGGGATGCGGACACCGCCACGTCGCTGCCGCCACGCACCATGCGCATGAGATCGCCCACCGCGAGGCGGACCTGTTCGGCCTGCGACTTGAGTTCGTCGGCCGAAGACGCGGACTGCTGCGCGAGGGCGGCGTTGTCCTGGGTGATCTTGTCCATGCTGGCCACGGCGCTGTTGAGCTGGCTGATGCCCTCGCTCTGCTCGTGAGAAGAACGGGCGATCTCGGCGATGCGCTCGTCGAGCTGGCGCGTCTTCTCGACGATCGCGGCGAGGTTGGCGGCCATTTTCTCGCTGATGCGGGCGCCCTGTTCGCTCTTGCCGGTGGAGGCGGAGATCTTCTCAGCCGTCTCCTTGGCGGCGCCGGCGCAGCGTTGCGCCAGATTACGCACTTCGTCGGCGACGACGGCGAAACCGAGTCCGGCCTCGCCCGCCCGGGCGGCCTCGACGGCGGCATTGAGGGCGAGGATGTTGGTCTGGAAGGCGATCTCGTCGATCGTCTTGATGATCTTGGAAATTTCGATGCTGGAGCCCTTGATCGCGTCCATGGCGGATTTCATTTCTTCCATGTCGGCGGCGCCGGCGTCGGCGGTCTGGCGGGTCTGATTGGCCAGGGTCTTGGCGTTTTGCGCGCTCTCCGAGTTGCGGGAGGTCATGCTGGCCATCTCGTGCAGGGACGAACTGGTCTCCTCGAGGGCGGCCGCCTGCTGGGTGGCGCCGCGGGCCATGGCTTGGCTGGCGTCGGCCACCTGGGCGGCGGAGCCGTTGGCCTTGTCGGACTCGGTCGCGAGCCGGGACGCAATGCGGGTGATGAGGCCGGTGACGTCGCGGGTGATCATCCACGCGCAGAAGACGCCGAGCACGATGCCGACGCCGGTGACGCCGAGCATGATGACTTCGTTGCGCGCCTGGACGGAGCGGGTGCGCTCGCCCAGATCGCTCTGAAAGGCGTAGACGGAATCCTTGAGGCGACCGACCGCGGCGGTGAACTCCGGGGCGAGGCGGTTGATCCGCTCAGCGATAATCTTGTCGCGCGCCTGCTTGCCGGCCATGACCTGCTCAAGGCCTTCCTTGTAGCCGGCAGCGGCCTGCTGAAGGGACGTGATGAGCACCTTTTTCGCCTCATCCTTCAACGTCTCGTCGAGCCGCTCGAGTTCGAGCTGGGCCTTCTCGAGGTTGACCAGTTCCTCGGCGGTGACGGCCAGGGCCTCGCTGGCGGCGGCGGCCTTCGCCGGATCCGACGTGAGGAGGTAGCCGTTGACGTGGCTGGATGATTCGAAAAACGCCTTCAACGCATTCGAGATCTGGAAGGCGGCGTTCATGTCACCCTCGGTGCGGGACTTGCCGAGCATCTGCTGCAGGCCGTCCGCAATGCGTCCGGCCTGGGGCGCGAGAATCTCCTGCTCGACCTTCACGCGGGCCTGATGGTTGGCGACGAGTTCGCGAAACGCGGAATCGTACTGACCAAGCAGGTCGCGGGCCCGTCCGAGCTCCGCGGCACGCGTGGGATCGACCGTGAGTTCGGTGGCCTGGGCGAGGTTCGCCTCGAGCACCTTCTTCGATTCGGCATAGCCGTTCACGCTCTCCTGCGAACCGGTCGCGAGGAACTCGTTCACCTGCAGCTTCAGTCCCTGCATGGACGTATCCAAGGCCGCGGCGGCGTTGGTCTCACGGGTGCTGTCCGAGAACTGCGTGAGGCCGGTGCCTGCGCCGTTCAACGCGTTGTAGGCGATGCCTGCGACAATGGTCAGCAGGACGAAGAGCAGACCGAAGCCGAGGATGATTTTCTTGCCGATCGTGAGATGTCGCATGGCTGCAGGGGATCAGAGGGGACTTGGGCTGGGGAAACGGACGGCGCTCAGCTTTCGAAGACGAAGCGCACCGGAATCGAGACGCGGATCTGCACCGGGTTGCCGTCCTGGCGGGCCGGCTTGAACTTCCAGCGCTTGACGGCGTCGATCGCGGCCTGATCGAAGGCCTCGTTGGTGGACTTCTCGACGCGGGACTCGGTGACATTGCCCTTCTCGTCGACGAGGCAGTTCACGGTCACGACGCCCGAAGCCTTTTGGTCGCGCATGGCGGCCGGATACTCCGGCGGGACGGTGCGGACCGGAACCGGCGGCTCGGTCTTGGACTGGGCCTGGGCGGAACCGGCCAGGGCAAGGAGGAGGAACGACAGCTTAAGGAACGTTTTCATGAAGGAGGACGTTGGACAGAATAAGGTTCGCCCCCTTCATCGGCCGAATCGCCGACCACTTGAGGATGGGCATAAGGAAAGGACCTAAGGTCTTGCCCTCAGGTCAGGGGCGGCGGCGCCCCCGGGAACAGGGGATAACCGAGGGCATTCCCCCATGCGTTGCATTGCAATCGGTCCGGCTGCGCCGCAGCCTCCCCACCCATCTGGTATGTCCCCGTACGATCGCCTTCGCCGCCGCCTGCACGTCTTTGCCGCTCTCGCCGGCCTGATCGCCGCCGGTGCGGCCTTCGCCGGTGCGGCCGCGGGCGATGCGGTGCTGCCGCGAGTGGCGTTGGGCGCCTTCGGTGCAGTGGCGTTGGCGCTGGGCGGGGCCAGTCTCCTGCCCCGGCTCGTCGAACTGGCAGCCGCACCCACCGCCACCGGAACGGCGTTGCGGCCGCTGCTGACGGCAGCGGCCCTCCTTCCCCTGCCCGCCCTCGCCGCCGCGCTTGCGGTCGACCTTCACTTGCTCGGCGCCGGCGCCGCTCTTGCCCTCTTTGCCCTCTCCGTCGGCGCCGGCACGCTCATCCTGCTCGCGCGCGCCGTGCCCGCGATCCAACGCCTCGAGCACCAACGCCGCGAGGCCGAGACGGCCGGCGCCCGGGCCACCGCCGCCCTGCAGGAACAGGCGGCGCGGCTGCAGGAAACGATTGCGACGCGGACGCAGGAATTGCGCGACGCGAACCTCCAGCTGCGGGCCTCGTCCGAAACCAACGCCCGGCTCGCCCTCGTCGCATCGCACACGATCAACGGCGTCGTGATCACCGACGGCCGGGGACGCATTGACTGGGTCAACGCCGCCTACGAGCGGATCTCCGGGTTCGCTGCGGACGAGGTGAAGGACCAGGAGCTCGCGGAATTCCTGCACGGCACGGAAGCCGATCCGCAGGCCGGCGCGCAGGTGCAGGACGCCCTCCGCCTTGGCCGGCGGTGCAGCGTCGAGGTGCGCCAACGGGCCAAGTCCGGCGATCCGCGCCCGCTGCTGCTCACCCTCGAACCGGTGCGCGACCGGGAGGGCACGCTGATCAACTTCATCGCGATCGGCACCGACCTCACGCCCCATTTGCAGGCGCGCCAGAAGGTCCAGGAATTGAACCGGCGCTTCGAACTCGCGACCCGCGCCGCCGAGCTGGGGATTTGGGAATGGTCGGCCGACGACGGTCGGTTTGTGGCTGATGAGGCCGCCCTGCGCCTTCACGGACTTCCGGGAGACGCCGAGGCCGCTGCGGACTGGACCGGATGCATCCATGCGGACGACCGGGAGCGGTGCCTCGCCGCCCTGGTGGCGCCCGATCCGACGCAGACCCAGCGCACGGTGGTCTACCGCTGTGTCCGCGCCTCCGACGGAGCGCTCCGTCGGATGGAGGCCTGCGCCCTGGTGCGCCTCGACTCCGCCGGTCGCGTGTCGGGCCTCACCGGCACGGTGCGCGATGTCACCGCGGCCTTCGAAGCCCGCCACCAGCTGGAGATGTTGAACGACCGCCTCCGCCTCGCCCTGCAGTCGACGCAGTATGGGGTGTGGGAGTTGGACCTCGTGAACAACCGCCTGATCTGGGACGACCGGATGTTCAAGATCTACGGCTTGAGCCGTGAGACGTTCTCCGGGGAACGCAGCGCGTGGGTGGAACGGCTGCATCCGGACGACCGCGATGAGGCGCGCGAACTGGTGCAGAAGGTCGTGGCCGAGACCCTGCCGACGTACGACACCACCTTCCGCATCATCACCCCCGCCGGAGCCATCCGGCACATCGAGGCCCACGGCTACATGCAACGCGACGCCGAAGGCCGTCCGCTGCGCCTGGTCGGGCTCAATCGCGACGTCACCGCCGAGAAGGAGATGGCCGAGGCCCTGCACGTCGCCGAGCAACGCTGGCAGCTGGCGTTGAAAGGCAGCAACGACGCGGTGTGGGACTGGAACATCCCCCTCGGCCAGATCTACCACGACGAGCAATGGGCGCGCATGCTGGGCTTTGAGCCGCACGAGGTGCCCCAGGGAGTCGAAGCGTGGCGCAGCCTGGTGCATCCCGATGACCTCGGTCCGGCCGATGCAGCGGCGGCGGACCATCTTGCCCAGCGCACCGAGTTCTATCTGCACGAGTACCGTATGCGGACCAAGGCGGGCGGCTGGAAATGGATTCTCGACCGCGGCAAAGTCGTGGCGCGCACCGCCGAGGGCCGACCGGCCCGGATGGTGGGAACGCACACCGACATCACCGAACGCAAGAACCTCGAACAGCGCCTGCGCCAGATCGACGAACTCGCCTCCCAAGTCAGTCGGCTGGCCCAGATCGGGGCGTGGTCGCTCGAACTCAAGAGCTCGCGCATGATGTGGTCGGCGGAGGTGAAGCGCATCCACGGCGTGCCGGAGGACTTCGAACCCACCTTGCCCAAGGTGCTGGATTTCCATCCGCCCGAGGCGCGGGAAGCGTTCACCACCGCGTTGGAAAACACGGCCCTCAACGGTGTCGCGTTCGATCTCGAACTGCCGATCGACGTGGCCGGCGGCCGTCGGTGGGTCCGGGTCATCGGCGGACCTGAACGCGTCCGCAACGAGATCGTCGGCGTTCAGGGCGCGGTGCAGGACATCTCCGCCCGGCACGAGAGCGAAGCGGCGCGCCGCCAGCTGGAGAGCCAGCTGTTTCAGGCGCAGAAGATGGAAACCCTCGGCACCCTCGCTGGCGGCATCGCCCACGATTTCAACAACCTGCTCACCGGCATTCTCGGTTACCATGAGCTCGCGACCGAATCGATTCCGGAGGACAATCCCGCACGCGCCTGCCTGGAGGAAGCCCGCAAGGCCGGCATGCGCGCCCGCGAATTGGTTGAACAGATCCTGACTTTCGGCCGGCAGTCTGCCGGCGAAGGTCTCGGTCCGATCGATCTCGCCGGCGTGATCGAGGACGCCCGCCGCTTCTTGCGCGCGACGCTTCCATCCAACGTCACGATCGAGACCGACATCGATCCCCGCTGCCCGCAGGCCTTGGCCGACGCGACACAGATCCACCAGGTCGTACTCAACCTCGGCTCCAACGCCGCCCACGCGATGCGCGCCTCCGGGGGCACCCTGAAGATCTCGCTCAAGAGCTCCGAGATCGAGCCCGAGCAAAGCGCGACCCTCGGCGCCCTGACCGCCGGTGGCTATGTGCGCCTGAGTGTATCGGATACGGGGCACGGCATGGACGAGGCGACGATGCGCCGGGTCTTCGATCCGTTCTTTACCACCAAGAATACCCGCGAAGGCACCGGCCTGGGACTCGCCGTGGTGCATGGCATCGTGCGCGCCCACCGCGGTGCGGTCGATGTGCAGAGCAAGAAGGGCGAGGGCGCCACCTTCCACATCTACCTCCCGGCCGCCAATGCCGCCGCACCGGCCACGGCGTTGCCCGAAATCGAAGAGCCCCGGGGCGCAGGTGAAGTCATCTACGTCGTCGACGACGAGGAGATCGTCGGTCGCTGCACCCGGATGACGCTTGAAAGCAAAGGCTATCGTGCGGTCGTGTTTCAGTCGGCCGAGAGCTGCATTGAAGCGCTCCGCCAGCGTCCGGGCGAATGCGGGGCCATCGTGACCGACCAGACCATGCCCGGCATGCAGGGCACCGATCTCGCCGGAGCCGTGCGCAAGATTTCACCCGGCCTGCCGGTGGTGATCATGTCCGGCTACTTCTCCAAGATCTCCCCGCACGCTTTGGACGAACTCGGGCAGGTCGAGCTGCTCGCCAAACCGTTCACGCCCACGGAACTCGTCTCCGCGGTCAACCGCGCCCTCGAGGCGTCGTCGCCGTCGTCCGGCGCGTGATCCGCACCGGATCGAATCGCGCCGCCCGGGCGTTCACGGCTGAGGCCGGGGTGGCAGCGTCGGGGCGGGAGGCGGCAGACGCAGGCCCTCCGGCGGCAGGATCGGAACCGGCGCGACCGGCCGGAGCGCATCGCCGGCCGGCACCGCCACCGGAGCCACCGCCGCAGCCGGCTTTGCGGTCGACGCCGCCGGCGTTTCGCGGGCCGCCTTGAGTTCCGCTTCGATCGCCTTCGCGCGGGCCTCGGCCGCAGCGATGTCCTGAGGCCGGCGGGCGAGGCGGGCGCGCAGACGTTTCTCGCCCTCGGGATCCACCGCGGAGTCTCGGCTCGCCAGGATGACCCAGGCCAAGCCCTCGACGTAATCGCGCTTCACCCCGCGGCCACTCGCCAGCATGGCTCCCACATTGTACTGCGCGAGTGGCAGCCCGGCGCGCGCCGCACGCAGGTAGCGTTCAAATGCAGCCGGAAGGTCCACCGGCCCGCCCAGTCCCTCGCTCAACAGACGCCCCAGGCGAAAATCCGCTTCGGCCAGTCCGCCGGCGGAGGCTTGCATGTAGAGGGTCCGCGCCCGCACCGGATTCTCCGGCACCTCACGGCCGAACTCGTACATCGAACCTAGCTCAAGCGCCGCATCCGCCTCCCCCAGCTCGGCAGCCTTCTGCACGTCCGCGAGCGTCTTCCACTTCGACGTCGCGCCCCCCGTCTTGGAAACAAGCACCGGCACCTCGTCGTCGGCTCCAATCGCGTCCACCGGAACCGCCAGCACCGCTGCCAACGCCAGGACCGCACCGATGCTTCGCTCCAGCCGGGGTTTCACTACAATTGCCATGGCACTTAAAGAAGGGCCACGGGCCCCCTGCCGCAAGGCCGCACCCCACTTGCATCGAATAAAGCCTGCGACCCTGCCTTGCGCCCGTTTCGCTCACGTGTCCTAATCGGCCACGTCACCCCGCCATGATTCGCCTGCTTTCCGCCCTGGCCCTGCTCGCTCCGTTCACTGCCCTCGCGCTGGACGCGCCGTTCACGCGGGAACGTCCGGGCTACGCACCGGTGACGCCCGAGCGGATCGCGTCGCTGGCGGACGGATCGCGGGCGGCGTGGGAGGCCTATTGGCAACAGTCGGCGCATCTGGCGGCGGCGGACGTCGCCGCGCTCGAGCGGGAACGCTCCGCCGCGGGCACACCCGCCCCGACTCCCACCACGGAAACGCCGGAACGGCTCAACACCCGCCGCCCGCCGGCGTGGTACGCGAGCGCGGAGGCCCTGGATCTGGCCCGACGCGTGATGTCCTACCAGACCCCGGCCGGCGGATGGAACAAGGCCAACCCCTATGTGCGCGTTCGCAGTCCGGGCGAAGAGTTTGGCCGCGAGGCGCGCTACCGCGGCACATTCGACAACGGCGCCACCGTCACGGAACTGCGGTTCCTTGCGCGCGTCATTTCCGCCCAGCCCGAAGCCGTTACGACCGATCTGCGCGCCGCCTTCGAGCGCGGTCTGCGTTACGTGATCGCCGCGCAGTTTCCCCACGGCGGCTGGCCGCAGGTGTACCCGCTGACCGGCGGGTATCATGACGCGGTCACGTTCAACGATGATGCGATGGTCAACCTGCTCACCTTGCTCGGCGATGTCGCCGCGGGGCGGGACACCTTTGCCTTCGTGCCCGCGGAGACGCGGCAGGCTGCCCACCAAAGTCGCGAACGCGGACTGGCCTGCATCCTTGCGGCGCAGGTGAAGCGCGACGGACGTCCGGTGGCGTGGGGCCAGCAGCACGACGCGATCACGTTGCAACCCTGCGCAGCGCGGGCCTACGAGATGGCGAGCCTCAGTTCCTCGGAAAGCGCGGCGCTGGTGACCTTGCTGATGACGGTGCCGTCGCCCGCACCTGAAGTCATCGCGGCCATCGAAGGGGCGGTCGCGTGGTTCGAACGCACCGCGATCCCCGATGTCGCTTATCGCACGGTCGACGGCGTTCCCCGGCAGCTCGTCGCCGCGCCCGGGGAGGGCCCGCTGTGGTCGCGCATGATTGACCTCACCACCGACCGGCCGGTCTTCGGCGACCGCGACTACACGGTCCACCCCAGCCTCGATACCGTATCGGCCGAACGCCGTCGTGGCTACGCATGGTACACCAACCGGCCCGCCGACGTGCTGAAGGCAGTGCCGGCATGGCGCGCCCGCATCGCCGCGACCGGAAAATAAAAAGCCCGGTCCGCCAAAGAGGACCGGGCCGGAGAGCGAACGAGCGTCGACTTATTTGGCGCGTTTGGCGGTCCACTCGCGCTTGGTCACCTCGCCGCCGCGACCGGGGCCTTCGATCGTGCCGGTCAGCGTGTCGCCCGAGATCTTGCCGACGTACTTGGAGGTCCACGACGCACCGTCGCGACCGGCACGGGTGACGGTGAACGACACGGTGTCATCCTTGAAGGTGCCGTCCTTGATCGCGATCGGTTCGCCGCGACCGCCGGCGAGCGTGCCCGTGAGCGCGCCGTCCTTCAGCGCCAGCGTGAGGGTGATCTCCGGCGGGGTGCCTTGTCCGCCGCCACCGGCACCGCCGCCCCAGTTCATGGTCCATTTCCAGGCTCCGGAGGGATCGGCGGCTGAGGCGAGGGAAACCAGGCAAAAAGCGGCAACGAGGGCCGCGCAGAGGTTACGCAGGGATTTCATGGGGGTTGGGTGGTTCATGCCGGACGAATCCGGCAAAGGCAGAGGCTCGTCGGAGCCAAAAGGATAGACGCAGGCGGGGTAAGGGGCGGGGCCGGTCGAACCGGGTAACGCTGATGAAGACGATGGTGGGTTCGCCCCGGTTTCACCGGACATCGCAGCCAGGGATTCCCCCCACGGCCCCGGTGCACTCGGCGGCCTTGCGCACGTGGTTGTCGGCAGGAGGCGGGTCCGGGGCTCGATCGTGCGGGCCGCGGCGCGCTAATCCCGACGGCCCGCGTGGCCTACCCTGTGCGCACGAAGGCGGCATCGCAGTTGCCAACGGGAGCGTTCGCGCTAGCCTCCCTTCGCACCCGTCGAACTGCTGTCATCGTGAAGCGCCGCTCCCCTTTTCTCTTCCGGTTCCTCAGCCTGGGCCTCCTGCTCGCCACCGCGGGCTGCGTGAGCTTCCCGACGTATTTCCTCGTCGGGGTGGACGCGATCACGGCCCGTTCCGAGGTCACCGGTCTTTCCTACCGCCTGGTATCCAAGGACGCGACCACCTACCAAGACCCGGAGATCCACAAGCTGGCCCAGGCCTGCGTGCTCGCCGCCTTGGAGACCCGCGGCATGTTCCAAGCCCCGCTCAACACCCGGCCCGATCTGTTCGTCGAACTCGACTACGGCCGGGGCAACTCGATCCGTATCAGCGCTCGCGGCTCGACCCAGGAGACCTACCTCAGCCTGTCCGCGCGCATGAACATCGACGATCCCGCCACCCGCGGCCCCGAGGTCTGGAACGTGCGCGCCACCATGGCCGACGAGAGCGGCCGCCTGGCCGTCATTCTGCCCGTCCTCGCCTCCGTCGCCGCCGACCACGCCGGATTGGAAACCGTGTCCAAGAAGGAATTGAAGGTATCGGATCAGGCGCCGGGCGTGGTCATGATCCGCAAGACCATCGGCATTCGCGAGCGCTGAGCCGCCAGCGGCTCAGCGGAGCGGCGCGAACTCGAACGCCTGCTGCACGCGCACGCTGACGCGCTCACCGCGCCGCGTCGGCGGAGAGTACCGCCACCGCAGGAGGGCATCGACCGCGGCAACCGAGAAGGCCGCATCGTCCGATGACAGGATGACGGGCATGCGCGGACGGCCTTCTTCATCGAGATAGAAATCCACCACGACGCGGCCGGCCGAGAGATCGTTGCGCTCCCCGCGTCCCGGGTGTCGGGGCATCACGGTCTTGATCGCAACAGGGGCTTGGTCGACTTCCGTGGCGTCCACGACCCGACGCACCAGCAGTTTGCTGCCCACCGCGGCGAAGAGCGCGTTCATCGTGTCGATGCCCATCACCGATACGACCTGCCCTTTCGCTTCGAAGTGAAACACCATCGAAGCCCTGACGCCGATCGGTTCACCGTACTGCCGCGCCGGTTCATAGCGCCACGCCTGCAGGGCCCGCACTGCCTCCTCCGCGAAGGACGCGTGGGTGTAGTGGGCCACGAGAAAGTCATCCAGCTTCCCGTCGGCATCGATGGTGAAAATCACGCGTGCCTCGCCTTCGGTGAGGCTCATCGTGTCCACGTTGCGCGGGAACTCCGGCGTCACCGTCTGGATGATCCGGAACGTCTGCTCGCCAACCCGTGGCGGATCGCCGGCCCGCAACCACGGCACCAGCGCGGCCGCGGCCAGCGCCGCGCCACAGGACCACGTCACGAGTCGGACCGGGCGTACCATCACCCCCTACCTTGCTCCGTTTTGCCCGATTTTCAACGCAGGGCACCGGCACCCGGCCGCCGCTGGGTGCGGACGGTCCGACGGCCGGCAACGCGCCGTGCGTCTACACGCCCGGACAGGAAAGGAATCCTCCGTCCACCGGCACCGTCACCCCGGTGACGAAGCCGGCCTGCTCGTCGTTCAGCAGCCAGAGCACCGCCCCCACCAGCTCGCCCGCCTCGCCGAACCGTTTGAACGGGGTGTGCCGCATCACGTTCTCGCCCCGGGTGGACAAGCTGCCATCCGGCTGCATCAGAATCTTCCGACTGCGCTCATTCACGAAGAAGCCGGGCGCCACGCCGTTCACGCGAATGCCGGCCGGCGCCAGGTAGGCCGCGAGCCAGGACGTGAAATTCACCACCCCCGCCTTGGCGGTCGCATACGCCGCAACCCGCGTGATGGGGCGGTAGCTGGTCATCGACGCAAAGTTGAGGATCGAGCCGCGCCCGAGGCCGGCCATGTCGCGCCCAAACACCTGTGACGGCAGCATCGTACCCAACGTATTGATACGAATGACCTCGTCGAACTTCGTCGGGCTGAGGTTGAAGAAGCCGCGCAGCCCCGCCGCGCGGTCGGGCGACAGTTCCTCCGCCGTGAACTCCGTCGTGGTCGTGATCGCCTCGGCCTGGTTTCCGCCGGCGCCGTTGAGCAGGAACCATGGCACGCCGTATGCCGCCACGACCGTTTCCCGCGCCCGCTCAACCGCATCGGCATCGGTGACGTCGCAGGCCACGCAGAGCGCTTCGCCTCCGGCGGCGCGGATCTCTCCCGCCACGCCCTCGAGGGACGCCGGGGTGCGGCCCAGCAGGGCAACGCGGGCGCCTTCGCGCGCCAGCCGTCGGGCCAAAGCCGAGCACAGGGTGCCACCGGCACCGGTGACGACTGCAGTTTTGCCGTGGAAGAACGAGGAACTCATGATGAGGAAACAGACGTGGGCAGCGGCAGCCAGGTGCGCGCATTCTCGTAGGATAGGGCCCGCACGAGGCCGGCGAGGAACTCGACATCGTCCGGCAGCGTGCCGGCCCGGGCCTGCTCCCCAAGATAATCGCACAGTAGCCGGCGGAAGTATTCATGGCGCACCATCGAGAGCAGGCTGCGCGAATCCGTGGTCATGCCGACAAAGGTCGAGAGCAGTCCGATGTGCGCCAGGGTGTCGAGGTGCAGACGGATGCCATGGGCCTGGTCGTTGAACCACCAGGCGGGACCGAACTGCACCTTGGAACGCACCCCGTCTTCCGCGAACGACCCCGTGACCGCGGCAAGGGACGGAAAGTCCGCCGGATTCAACGAATACAGGATGGTGCGCGGCAGCGCTTCCTTCAGCTCGAGATCGTCGAGGTACCGGCAAAGCGCCGCGATGTCGGCCGGTCCGCCGATCGTCGCGAAACCACCGGCTCCGCCGGCGAGCCGTCGCAACCGGGAACTCGTGCGGCGCTGCGCCCCGAGATGGAGCTGCAGAACCCAGCCCCGTTTCGCATAAGCCTCGCCGAGGTGGGCGAGCATGAACGACCGGAAGTCGCGGCTCTCCTCCGGCGTCACCGCCTGGCGGGCCAGCACGCGTTTCAATCCGGCCGCCGCCGCCGTCGCGGTCGCCGAACGGTAGTCGAACACGTCCACCCCGTGATCGGCGAGCACGCAGCCGAGGCTGGCAAAGTGATCCAGCCGGAGTGAGAGCGCGTGCAGGAGTCCGTCAAGGTCCCGCACCACCACTCCGGTCGAGCCCGCCAAGGCATCCAGCCAGCCTGAGTACCCCGGATCGTCGATCGCCAGCGCATCGTCCGCACGCAAGGAAGGCAGCACCCGCACACCGTAAGCACTCGCGGCCAGTGCGCGGTGCGCCGCGAGGTCGTCGAGCCAGCGGTCCGAGGTGCAGACCAACTCCACGCGGGCGGAGGCCAGCAACGCCTGCGCCCGATGCGACGGACGACGCAGCTGCGCGCCGGCGGCGTCCCAGACGTCGGCGGCGTTCGCAGGCGACAGCAGGTCACGCACGCCGAAAACCCGCAGGAGCTCCAACGCCGACCAATGAAAGAGCGGGTTGCCTGCGGTCTGCGGCACGGCGGCGGCCCACTGGTCGAACTTCTCCCGCGGCGACGCCCCGCCGGTGATGGCCCGCTCCGGTACGCCCAGCAGGCGCATGGCCCGGTGCTTGTACTGGTCGGGTTCAATCCAGAGCTCGGTCAGATCGCGGAAGGCCTTGTCCGCCGCCAGCGCGACCGGATCGAGGTGCGAATGAAAGTCGATGATCGGCAGCGTCGCCGCGTGCTCGTGGTAGAGCCGCCGGGCCACGGACGTGCGCAGGAGAAAGTGGTCGTCGGTCGAAGGAAGTTTCATGAGGACGAGGAAAGAGGGAGCAGGCGTCGGGCGCGTGCGATGAAGACGAACCCGGCCACGACGCACACCAGGCCGACCGCGAGCGCCCACCGGCCGCTGGCGGAAGCGAGGGCAAAGAGACTGGTGAGGACAAAGAAGCCTCCGGCCGCGATGAACGAGAGCCCGAAGAGCCGGCCGAGCGCCGTTCCAAAGCGGGCGTCCAAGGTCGGAATCTCCGTTGCATCCAGAGGACGGTCCAGACGCGCAAAGAACGCCGCGGCACGCGGCGACGGCGCCGTGCCGGCCGAACGCCGCGCCGGAAGGACGAACAACGCCACGCACACCACAACCACCACGGGCGTCGCCACCTCCCAGGAGAGCACGTTGGTGAAGTGCAGCACCGACGCGATGGCCGAGCCCAGAACGGCACACAAGAGGGCGCCGAGACTGGATGGCCGGCGCCAGAGCAGGCCGAAGATCAGCGGCACCGCGAGCGGCACGGCAAAGACGCTGGCGAACAGCTTGTTGGCCTCGAAGGCGCCGCCGAAGTGCCCGACAAACATCGCACCGACGGTGACCGCGGCCCCCACCCCGACCGTGGTGGCGCGGGCCATCCACATCAGATGCCGGTCATCGGCCGCGGGACGGAGGAAGCGTTGGTAGAAATCCTTCGTAAGCACACCGGCCATCACGTTGAATTCCGAGTTAAGCGACGACATGGTCGCGGCAAACATGCTCGCCACCATCAGACCCATCATGCCGGCAGGCAGCAGTTGCACGCAGAGCGCCACGTAGGCCTGCTCCGGATCGGCCAGTTCCGGCAAAATGACGCGCGCCGCGAGCGGCGGCAGGAGGAAGATCGGCGGCGCAACGAAGAACAGAAAGGCGCTCAGGTAACCGACCTTCCGGGCCGCCTTTTCGTCGCGCACCACGTATAGGCGCTGAATGAACGCCCAGTTGCTGTTATACTTCAGTAGAATCAGCAGGTAGTAGGCGAAGAGCCAGAGCGGGGCGCCCTTCTCGCCGTGGAACCATTCCAACTGGGTGGGAGCGGCGGCCGCTATGCCGGCGAACCCGCCCGCCGCGTTAAGACTGAGCGGCACCAAAATGACGCAGGCGCCCATCAGCACGATGAACTGGATCGTGTCCAATACCGTCACGGCCCAGAGCCCGCCAATCATGGTAAAGACCGTGATGAAGAGGCCGCTTGCGATAATCGCCTCCGGGTGGCTGAGCGGAGTGACCGTCGCGAGGAAAAGCCCCGTCGCGTAGAGCCGCACGGCGTTGTCGAGGAAACGCATGAGCAGGCCGAGCCACGAGAACACCTGCCGCACGCCGAGGTTGAACCGCTGCTCGAGGTATTCGACCGGTGTGGTCAGGTTCGCCCGGCGCCATCGGGTGGCGAGCCACCGCCCCGCGACGATGCAGGGGAGGACCGTCGACCAGAACACCACGATCGCAATCAGGCCGTGCTCATAGGCGATGCCCGCGTACGCCACGAAGACGAACGTGCTGAACATCGACATGAAGTTGCTCACGCCGGCCACGCCCCAGGGAATCGTGTTGCCGCCTTTCAGGTAGCTGGCCGCGTCCTTGATGAACCACCCGAAAAAGCTCCCGATCGCCGCCATGAGCAGCATGAACGCGCCGAGCAGCGCGTAGTCGAGAGTTTGCAACTGGCCGAAAGATTGCACGAGGGTTCCCGGTTAGAAGTAGCCGCCCTTTTCCGTGATCTGGTGCACACTCTGACCTTCGGCCACCCAGCCGAAGATCTTCTTCTCGTTGGCCCGGATCTCTTCGGCGCGCACGAGCACCTCGTAGGCGAGGTCACGCGGCACCACGACCACCCCGTCGATGTCGCCGAGGATGACGTCACCGGGCTTGATCAGCACACCGCGGATCAGGATCGGCACCTGATAATGGGTGATGAGACAGCGCCCGAGACTGCCGTTCGGGATGCGGTACTTGTAGAAGACCGGAAAATCCTTCTCGAGGATCTGGTGGGTGTCGCGAATGCCGCCGTCGATCAACGCTCCGCGCAGGCCCTTGCCCACCGCGGTGGCCGTCATGACGCCACCCCACATTGTCGCCTTCTCGTCGTTGCTCGCGTCCCAGACGACAAAGGCATCCGCCTTCATCTCGTCGAGCATCTGGGTGCGGAAGGTCATTTCGCCGGTGATCTTGACGTTCGGCGCGCTCTTCACGGTAAACGCGATGCCGGCGATCGTCTTCTCCGGGCGCAGCGGGATGAGGTGACCGATGGACTGGTCGAGCAGCGCATGCTCGCGCAGCACGTCGCTGATCGCACCCGTGTAGAGCTGCTCATAGCGGGCGAGCAGTTCCTTGACCGGCACCGGGAAGGGTTTGGTCGAAACCGTCTCGCGCGCGGCGATCAGCCGCTCTAGCTTCATCATCTTGGCCTCTTTCTGCAGGAGGCCTTCGTTGGCATCAGGCGTGTTCATGAGATTGAAGGTGGTGCGACGCCTGTCTTAGGCGTCTGAACAAGGCGGCTGGAGACAGCCGCCGCTCCATGAGTTGGGAATGAGGCGTTCATCGGTACGCGATCCCCGCGTCGTCGAGGATACCCTTCATGTAGCCGACGGCGAAGAGGCGTCCCAGGTAGGCATACCCGTGCGGGAGGTCTTCCTCGCCGGCGAGCGAGGGCACGTGATCGACGCGGATGGGCCCGCGGAAACCCAGTTCGTGGTACAGGCGCAGCATCGCCGGCATATCCGTCGGACCGTTGTCGTGGAACGTCTCCGTGAAGTCTTGGGCCGTTCCTTCCACGTCGCGAAAGTGCACGAAGACAATCCGGGACGCGAAGCGACGTGCCGCCGTCGCCGGATCTCCGCCCATGAGTCTGAAGTTGGCCTGGCAGAAGGTGATTCCGTGCGAGGGCGAGTCGCTCAGGGCCATCGCCCGTTCGAAACCGGCGACGGAGCTGAAGATACGCCCCACCCCGCGCAGCGGCGAGAGCGGCGGGTCATCCGGATGCAGTCCCAGCTTCACCCCGGCCTTCTCCGCAGCGGGCAGCACGGCACGGAGAAAGTAGCGATAATTGTCCCACAGGGCCTCTTCGGTCACGCGGTCCTCGAGCGCCACGGGAGCGGGATCGAGGCTGGCCAGCCTAAACCGGTTCGTGTGTGCTCCGCCGCGGGTTGGGACTGCGACATCGGTCCGGCACCAGCCGATCGTCGCCATGAAGTTATAGCACAGGAGGGGAATCCCAAGTTCGCCCATGTTGGCGAGTATGCGGCGATAGTTTTCCAAATCCTCGTCGCGCCCCGGCAGACCAAGCTTGATCCGCCGCATGTCGAACTCATCGCCCTCGAGGCCGGCTACCGTCAGCCCTGCCTCGGCGAACGACCGTTGGACGGTGCGCAGCGCGTCGATCTCGTAGGGCGGCGGCAGCCCCGTGTCGCGGGGATGACAGCGCACGATCGCATGCGTCACTCCCGCCTGCCGGGCGTAGTCCCAGGAGCGGTCGCGCCGCGGAGGCAGGAAGTCGGCGAGGATCATGAGGGCGGCGTTCGCCGTCGCATCAACGGGCCGCCGGAGCCAACGGGACCGCCCGGCGCTCGGCGATCAAGAGGGGCGAGTCGTAGAACGGAAGGTGGTGGAACGTGGCCCCGGCCGCGTCCTGCGTCCAACCGGACTTCGGCAGGGCGTAGACCGTGCTGGTGCGCAGGTCGACGAGCACGGGCTCCTCGAAGCGCGCCTGAGGCAGCACCAGCCGGGCCTTTGTGACCTCGTTTCCTTCCGAAGGCGGTGCGTCCTTGAACCAGTACGCCACCATCTGGGCGCCGTCCGGGAGCGCATAGCCCGCCAGGGCCACCGCCCGCAGTGCCGTGGTGGAGAACGGAAAGTCCTTTCGCAGGCTCACCCGATCATCGAAGAGGGCGAACACGCTCTGCGCCGCCGTGTAGGACGGTTTCACGTGCGAGATGGTCATGTCCGGATTGGTGCCCAGCAGTCCCTTGTGATTGACCCGCAGTTCGCCGTGGCTGCCTTCGGGACGCACGGTGCCATCCGCGGCGCGGAGATTGACCGTCGCCTGGGTGTAATGGAGGTCGCACAGCGTGAAGAGATTGAACGGCACCTCGAGCGCGCGGTGCGCGAGCATGCGACGAAGGTTCCACTTGGCCTGGAGATTCTCGGTCCAACTGATCCGGCTCAGGGCAAAGCCTTCCTGGTACTTCGAGTTTGAGCCGGTCTCGCCCTGGCGCACGTGGATCTTGTCGGAGTACTTGGCGATCACGGCCCGCAGGCGGTCAATGTTGTTCGTGTCGTCGGGGTTTCGTGGATACCCGTGGATGGTCACCGCGTCGACGAGGTCCAGGCGGCCCTTCTCCTTGAGTCCGGCGAGGAAGCGGTCGGCGTAGTCGATGTCACCGGCGAGGCCCAGGGCCCAGATCTGGGACTGGGGCTGCCGGGCGCGCACAATCGTCGCCGTCCGGACAAAGAGGTCGACGTAGGCCTCCACCCCTGCGGTACCGGCGCGATTGATGTCCGGCTCGTTCCACACCTCCCACTGGTGCACGCGGTCGCGGTAGCGTTCGACGACGGCCGCCACCCAGCGGTCCCACGCTGCGAGGGCCTCCGGCGAGGAAGGGAAGCCGCCGCCGAGTCCGGTGTCGCCGCCGCCGGGGTAGATGGGATTGCCATAGTTGAACTCCACCCACGGCTGCACGCCCTGCGCACGGGCATCGTCGATCACGGCGTCGAGCCATTCGAAGGTATAAACCCCGGGTGAACGCTCGCATTTGGCCCAGCCCGCCTGCAGGCGAATGGCCTTCGCGCCGAGCGGTCCGAGGAAGGGCTTGTAGTGATTGTAGACAGCGAAGTCGCGATCGAGCGTTTCTCCGCCAATGGACCACGTCGATGACGCGATCTCGGAGGCGGCGCGGGGACGGACCTTCCCGAGCGGGGACAGGTCATGGCCGGCAAGGGCCGCGGCCGGCACGACGGGCGCGGCGAAGAGCGGTGCGGCAAGCAACGCCAGACAGGGGGCAAGGATCGTACGCATAGAGGTCAAAGGTGAAGAGCTTTCAGGCGGGCAAGTTTGTCGGGCCAGTTCGCCTTCTTATCGCCGACGTACCATCCCTCCCAGGGGCCGGTGGCCAGGGCGGCGCGTTCCGCCAGGGCGCGCTCAAGGTGTTTAATAGCCATCGGAACATCGTTGCGGGTGAGGGACGCGGCCACCCGATGAAGCGCAGCCAGGTGGCGCCCTTGGATGATGTAATGGTCACGGGTCCAGTCGCGCCACCGTTCAGGCACCGTTGCCAGGTCGCCCGCGGACGCGACTGCCTCAAGCGCCGCCGCCGCCCGCTCCAGCAGGGCAGGATCGAACCTGCGTTGGAGCCGCTCCACGCCGGCTTTGCGCTCGGAGGCGGCGAGGAAGAGTTCGACCGCTTCGACGCAATCGCCGTCCTGCACCCAGGCGCCTTCCTTGTCCTGCACCAGGGCGGCGAAGTAGGCGCGGCGGAAGGCATCCGTGGCCAGCGGGGCGAACTCAGCGAGCGTAGCCTGAAGAGGACGCGCGGCCCCGTGCAGCGCGGTGCGCACGAAGACGTGTGCGCCGAGGACATGCTCACGCACGTTCGACACGTTCACGATCGCGTACTCGGTGTCCCCCCGCGCCTCGAGCTCACGAAAAACCCGGTGCATCCGCTCGGGATCGATCCCGGGGGCAAGGTGCGGCCCGCGGCGCCAGAAGGCAGCGTGGTAATAGAACCCGTAGCGGTATTCGGGCAGCCGCGGAGCCTTGTGAAAATCGCTCTGCATCTCCTGCGACGGCCCGTGGTCGGCAAAGACGACGGTCAGGCCGGCCGGGAACTTCAGCTCCCCCGAGGCCATCAAGTCGGCCCCTTCCAGGAACAAGGTGGAGGTCATCGGAGGATTCGGCCGCGGATCGACGGACCGAACAATGTCCGCCTGATCGGCCATGGCGCGAGAGATAAAGTCGCCACCGGTGGCACGGGTGATGTTCTTGTCGTCGATCCAGATCGGACGGTCACCCCGGCCACGCATGCCGAGCTGCCAGATCACCCGGTCGCCGGCGATCTCGTACCAGCGCTGCGCGTGAGCCCGCCAGACGGTTCGCACCGACTCCGGGTCGGTGGAATACCCGAACTTTTTCTCCGCTCCCCTCGCCCGCCAGTAGTTCTCGAACCCGAAATGACTCACCCCCATCGGCTCGACATGGTGCTGGGAAACATACAACCCGCGGGCGGCAGCTCGGCGCACGAGCTCGGCCTCGGCCGGATTGAGGATGTCGACGAAGGAGGCCGGGATGATGAGGTTGCCGCCGAGGCGAAGGAGCGCCTCATAAATCCGCTCCGCCATCGCATAGTCGATGACCTGCGCGTAGAAGGGATAGTCGATGTGGCGCGGCCCGCCGCTCTGGCCGAACTCCGTCAGCAGATCCTCGTCATTGATGAACCAGCCGCGGTAGCGGAACTTTGCCGGCGGGGACTCCCACGTTTGCGTCTCAAGAACGAGGCGCTCCTTGGCCTCGGGCTCGACGCTCTTCCAAAACCACAGGGGATCCACGCCGAGAGCACGCTCGCTGAACGCATAGACGCCATGAACGGCCCCGAGCAGATCGCTGCCGGCGATGGTGACTCGATCGGCGGCAATCGTGATTCGCCAGCGCTCGGGCCCCTCCACCTGTGGATCGATCCGGACCATCACGTCGGCCTGCGCGGGCGAGACCCGGCTCGCGCGCGCCCCCAAGACGCGTTCGAAGTCGGCGGCGAGATCAACCAAGGCCCGGTCGATCGGCGATCCTTCCGAACCGGCGGCGAGCTTAACCACACCGCTACGCGAGAACGTGCCCCCGGATGCCGCAGCACCAAAGGCGGATGTAAGTCCGAACATCGCGACGACGAGAATCGTCGCGACATGACGGACAGACTGGAGCAACCGGTCCATGGATCGGCGTACGTTCGAAGGGAAGTTCAGCCTAGAAGGTGAACTTGGCCGAGAAGGTGAACTTTCTTCCCTCGGCGATCGACCACACCGGGATCGAACCGTCGGGGTTGGCCACCACCGGCACGAGCTCGTCCTGGGTGAACAGATTGCGCACGTTCAGCTGGAACTTGACCGGCACGCGGTCGCGGAACAGCCGGGTCGAATAGGACACCCACGCGTCATAGCGGGTCTCGGTGGGACCATAGTACGGATTGCGCACATCGGAGATGCGTAGATCGCTGAACTCGGGGATCCCGTCGGAGGGGCTGAGATCGGACTCGAAGGTCGCCACCGGGAAACCGATCGCCGCCTTGTCCTGCCAGCGCACCCCGGCGCCGACGCCCCAGCCCTTGAGGCGTTCCCCTTGGAACTGGTAGTTGCCGACGAAGTTGAAACGCCACTCGCGCAGCTCCTGCACCGGGGCGCCGTCGCCCGAGGCAGCCACGTTGAAGCGGTTGAGGGCGTTCAGGAGGAAGGCGTTGCCGAGCAGGTTGATGTCAGTCGTGCCCTCCTTGCCAAGAGCGCCGGCATTGAGGGCGATCTGATTCGCCCACGGCTTGAGCCACTCGACCGCGAGCGGATCACCCGAGGCGGTCGGCGTGTCGAAGAGCAGACGACGCACAGCTGCGCCGGTGTTGCTGCGCACCGACTCCTGCTGGGCGACGTTGAAGACAAACGACAAGCCACGCGTCGGCCGGAACGACACCTCCAGCTCCTTGCCCTCGGTCACGAAGTCACTCGTGTCACGCACGCCCGGATTGGTCGACGTGATGAAGCCGCTCGGTTGGATCTGGACATTGAAGGTCTGCAGCAACGCCTCCGGAGGAGCCACGTAGCCAACCGGGAAGCCGTTGCCACCGTCGGGTACGAGACCGGTCCGCACCATGTTGAAGGCAGTGTTGTGCAGGCCGATGATCGTGGCGGGGATTCCGCCCACCGGGGCATTGAAGCTCCCGGTTTGCGTGGTCGTGAAGGAGTTGAGGCGCACGGACACGCGGCCGTTGAAGGCCTCGAGGTAAATGCCACCTTCCTCGGTCAATCCGCTGGGCGGGGGAATCTCGTTCAGGAACGTATCCACCGTACGCGTTTCCGGCGGGCTGAAGTTCTCGGATTCGCCGTAGTAAAGATTCAAGGCGGAGATCAGGGGGATGCGACGCACCCACTTCTCCGGTGTCTTCGCCACCACGCTCCACGCAAAGAGCGTCTGCTTGAAGTCCTGCGGCACGAGCGCCGGGTTGTCCAAGGTGTAGTTGGGGCTGTCGACCAGCACGTAGCCCTCGCCGCCCGGGGCAAACGGAGCGTTCGTACCTATGATCGACGACTCTTCCTTGCGCCAGCCAACCGTGCCCACCAGCCCGTCGCCCAACAGGTAGCTCTGCAGGGAAATCGCCTGCGAGTCCAAGGTGCGCTCGTTCAAGCTGGCAAAGCTCGCCGTGTTCGTCACCTCGCGGTTCTCGCGCAGAATGGTGAGAGGCGCAAAAGTCGGTTGGTGCTGCGGCTGGTTGGCCACGCCGGCGGTCGGCGCGGGCACGCGCTGGATCAGCACGCTTTGCGCCGTGAGGGTATCCTGGAAGTTCAGCAGGTTCTGCTGCAGGCCGGGCAGGTTGGCGCCAGACGGGCTGCTCGCGCTGAACAACGACGGTCCGAGGTAGACCCACGTGACGATCTGCTTACTCTGACCCGCGGTGCGCGCCTGGTTGTTACCGTTGGCCCAGAAGTCCGGCGTGTAGTGCGTGGAGCCACCGCCGCGATTTTCCGTCGTGAGGGTTTCCTTCTGCACCAGGCCCGAAAGGATGTGGCGTCCGAGCAGCCAGTTCAGACGGCCTTCGCCGCGCTTCCGGAAATCGAGTTCGTAGAATGCCTTGGCCCGGGCCGTTTCAGCCTCGACTTCATTGTAGGTCGCGCGGCCGGCCGTGGAGACGAAGGGGCGCCCGAAGTTCGGGTTCACCTCGCCGGTCCACATGTGCGTGTTGACGTCGATGGAAATGTAGGGCGCCGACTGCGGCATGAGGCTCTGCAGGCCCTCGTCCCAATTCTGGCGGCTGAACGCGAGCTCGAAGCCGCCCTTCCGATCAAAGACCAGCTGCTCGAGCGAGATGTCGTACGAACGCAGATTGGCGAGACCTTCGGAATTCGGGCCGATCAGGGTGTTGTTGAAGAAGTCGAATACGGTCGGATCGGTCAGGTTCTCCGAGGTATAGAAGGCACCGTCCGGCAACCCGTAATCCGTGCGCAGGCGGCTCATTTCACGGGTGTAGGCCGCCACGGCGATGCCCGTGAGGCCCGTGGACGGATAGAACACGTTGTTCGAGACCATCGGGCGTCCAATCACGGTCTGACCGGCGGCATTGGTCGGGATGTTGTCCACCGGCGAGGTCGCATTGACGTCCTGGAAGAAGAGGGTCGGTGACCGGTTGACGTTCTCGATCACGCCGATCGAGGCGTTGCGATTGGCGACATTGAAGACATTGAACGGACCGCGGGTCGGATCGTAGGTGACCTTCTCCCGGGCGCCCAGCGCCTCGAGGTCGTCCGGCAGCGTGGACGAGAACCACGACGACAAACGGTCCGACGGCGTGAGCGTGCGGGGGCGGTTCGACCCGATGCGACCGTCCTCATAGGAAGCGCGGATCGTGGTCGAGGAAAGGATGCCGCGATCGCGGAGCGGCCGGATGTCCCAGGCACCCGCCACGTACTGCCGATCGGTATTGGAGTAGGCGAACTTCTGCTGGTACTTCTCCCGTCCGTGGACGAGGCCCACCCGCACCGCAAGCTCGTTGGGCAGGAGGACGTGGTTGTACTTCAGCACGCCACGGAAGCTGCCGTGATTGTCTCCCGAGAAGTCGACGCTGCCCGCCTGCTTGCGCAGATCGGCACCCAGGGTCGTCGTATTGATGATGCCAGCGGGACTGCCGACGCCGAACAGCAGGGCGTTGGCCCCGCGGTTGATCTCCACCCGATCGGTGTTGTAGCTGTCCATCGGGATGAAGCTACGGAAGAAATTCCGCGCCTGCGTGGCTTCCGCGAGACCGCGCACCCGCGTGCCCGGTGATCCGGCCGACAGGCTGGGTTCGCCCGCGACGCCGCCAGGAGCCGCCTCCGTGCCCGACAGGTTGCCACCAAACCCCGTCGTTTCCATGTTCGTCTGGTAGACGAGCAGTTCACGCAGGTTGGTGGACGCGGTATCCTCGAGGAACTTGGAATTAATCACCGAGACCGAAGCGCCAAGGTCGGTGAGCTTGGTCTTGAGGCCGGTACCGGCGAGCGACTCGGTCGCCTCGTAGCCCACGTCGGACGTACCTCCGACCACGAAGGGCGAGAGTTCGACCACCGGCTCATCGGCCGGCGTCGCGGGCGCGGCCGCCGTCGGGGCGACCGGCTGGGCCCCGGCAAAGGAGGAGAGGAAACCAAACGAGCCAGCGAGCAGGGCAGACAGCACGCGGCGACGGGACAAGGGTGGGACGGGACGACCCACCGCCGGGGACGGAGACAACACGTTCATGGGTAAGGTAAGGTTGATCAAGCAAGGCACCCGCTTGCCTGAGATTGATAAGCGGGGCCTCAGGCGGGGCTCGCGAAACTCCGCCTAGATTAATGCATCCTCTCCGGAGTGTCTATGGTTGCACCTGACAACATTTGTCTGAAATTGATGCAGCCATGGCGATGACCTTTCACTCCATCGAACGCCTCGGTGCGCCATTCGCGGCCGTGTCCGAACTGGGGTTTGTCATCCCCGACGGCGGCGAAGTCTCCGTGGACAACATTGAACGGAAGATCCTGTTCTACCTGCAGGCCGACGCCGTCATGGAGATCGAAAAGGTGGGCGCCTTCCGGATTCGCACCGGCGACATCATTGTGATCCCGTGTCGCTGCGTGCAGCACACGCGGGTCGTCGAACGCGGCCAGTCGCCCAAGGGGCATGTGCTCAAGATCGCCTTTGCCCTGCCACCGTTGGCGGCGCCCGGTGCCGCAGTCAGCGAAGCGATCGTGCGCGGCAATCCTGAGGCCGATCTGGGCGTGTTCGTGCGTCATCACTTTCGCCAGATCCGGCATCTACCCAACGCACAAACGGCGCCGATGCAGGAGATCCTGCGCGCCATCCGTCGCGAGGCCGAGGAGCATCCCCCGGGACTGCGCCATCGGGTGCGCGCGCTGGCGACCAACCTCGTCGTCCACGTGGCGCGCATGGTGCACGAGCGGCCCGCCCCCACCCACCCTGAAGGACCGGATCAGGCGCCGCTGGTCGTGCAGGTAAAGGAGTATCTTCTGCGCAACTACACCCGCGAGCTTAGCCTCGGGGAGATTGCCTGGCACGTGCACAAGAGCGAGGAGCACGTCGCCCGCGTCTTCCGCAAGGTCACGGGCCAGACGGTCTTCGACTACCTGCGCACCGTCCGGCTCGAGAGCGCCAAGACGCTGCTGATCAACTCGGACAAGACCCTGACGGAGATCGCCCGCCTGTCCGGCTTTGGTTCGCTCGCCCTCTTCAGCCGTAATTTCTCCCTCTATGTGGGCCGAAGCCCTTCCGCCTACCGACAGGAGCGCGCGCGTGTCGTTACCTGGCAGCCGCCGTGAGCGGTCGCCCCGGGCGGATCCGCGGGGCTCTGCCGGGCACGCCTACTCTGACGACGCTCAGCCCGTTATCCGGGTGAACGCGTGACCTTCGTTCTGGTCGATGCGCTCCGGCCGTCCTTTGTGGTGGTACACGAGCTCGGTGTGGTCGACGCCGAGCAGGTGAAGGATGGTGGCGTGCAGGTCGTGGACGTGCAGCCGGTCCTTGACGGCATAAAGTCCCAACTCGTCCGTCTCGCCGATGATCTGCCCGCCCTTCACGCCGCCGCCGGCCATCCACATGGAGAATCCGGTGGGATTGTGGTCGCGCCCGTTGCCCTGCTCGCTCATCGGCGTGCGCCCAAATTCGCCGCCCCAGATGACCAGGGTTTCATCCAGCAAACCGCGCGCCTTCAAGTCGGTGAGCAGACCCGCGATGGGCTGGTCGACTGACCGGCAGAGCTTGCCGTGGTTGGCCTCAATGTTGCCGTGGGCGTCCCACTTCGAGCCCGCTCCGCTGTAGAGCTGCACGAAGCGCACGCCGTGTTCGATCAGGCGACGGGCGAGCAGGCAGTTCCGGCCGAAGACCGCAGTATCTTCGTGGTCGAGTCCGTAGAGCGTCTTCGTGGCCGCCGACTCCCGGCTGAGGTCGACGGCATCGGGCGCCTCCGCCTGCATCTGGTAGGCCAGCTCGTAACTGCGGATGCGCGCGTCGAGTTCAGTGTTGTCGGAGCGGGTCCGGCCATACTCCGCATTGAACCGCTGCAGCAGATCGAGCTTGGCCCGCTGCTGGGCCGTGGTCACGGCCTTCGGATGATCGAGGTGCCGGATCGGCACGCCGCTCGAGCTGAATTCCACGCCCTGATGCACGGCCGGCATGAACCCGGCGCCCCAGTTGCGCACCCCGTTGATCACCTCCGCCGGGCTGTCCTTGATGACCACGAAGCCCGGCAGGTTCTGGTTCTCGGTGCCGAGTCCGTAGGACACCCACGCGCCGAGCGACGGACGTCCGCCGAAAATCGATCCGGTGTTCATCTGACAGACCCCTCCGGCGTGGTTGATGCCGTCCGAGACGCACGAGCGGATGATCGCGAGGTCGTCGACGTGCTGGCCGACATGGGGAAACCAGTCGGATACCGGGATGCCGCTTTGACCGTAACGCGTCCAGGTGCGCTGGCTGCCCAGCAGCGCGGTGCCACCCTCGCCCATCGCGAGGATCGGCTGTTTGAAGCTGGGCGGCAGCGGCTGGCCCGCCAGCTGGTTGAGCAAGGGCTTGGGGTCGAAGGTATCGAGATGGCTGGGGCCTCCCTCCATGAAGAGGAAGATGACATTCTTCGCGCGTCCCGCCCGGACCCGCACGGTGGAGGGCGCCGCGAGGCTCGACGCGGTCGCACCGATCACCGGAGTGCGCAGCAGCGCGGAAAGGGCCACGGCGCCAAAGCCGCAACCCGCGCGGCGCAGGAAGTCGCGGCGCGACGAGGGCAGGTCGTAATGATGGCAAGGCATGGGACGTACGGGGGTCAGTGCAGGTAAAAGAACTCGTTGGTGTTGAAGAGCACGTGCCCCAACTCGGCCAGGGCCACCCGCTGCGGATCGGGACGCTCGCCGGCCGGGGCCACGCCGTCGCGGACCAGGTCCGGACCGAACGACTGCCGCGCGAGCCAGAGGAAGGTGCCCGGCGACCAGTCTTCGGGCCTGAGGACGATTTCTGTCCGGGGCGGACCGACCGCCACCCTCGCCGCCTCGATCCGTCCGTCGAACAGCTGTGCCTTGGCGCCGGCAAGGCCTCCGAGCACCAGCGGTGCGGCGCCGGCACCGATCTTCTCCAGCGGGGGATGCGCCACCACCTTTGTCGTCATCGGCGAATCCGGCTGATCGAGATTTTGGATACGGAACGTCACGGAGTGATCCGAGCTGGAGACGTAGGCCGAGACGAAGTGGGTCACGCCCGGCGTCAGTACGACCCCCGACGCCACCGTCTCATAGGCGAAATTGGCATTCTCGTTTTCACCCAGGAACTGCATGAGCAGCGTGCCCGGCGGATGGCGCCCAGCCTGGCCGGCGACGCCCAGGCTCCAGCCGCACGATTCGAGCGCATTGCGGCCGCCGTTCCAGCGGGAGACGATGGAACGGACGCCATCGCCCGGATCGAGGCTCCCCACCTTCACGATCACCTCGACGGTGAAGTCCTCCCCCTCGCGTTCGGCGGCAGGCGCCGTCAGCCGTTCGAGCGGGGACTCAGGACGGAAGCGTCCCGGCGTGGCAGCTTCGCTCTGCGCCGTGGCCGCCTCGGCGGCAAGTTCGGCCCGCCGTTGCTCCAGGTACACCCGGGCGAGGCCCGCTTCATCGGAGCCCGGTGCGCGTCCCAACGTGCCCGACCAGAGGTCATCGAGAGAGGAGACGCGGGCGGCCAGACGCCCGGCACGGGTCAGGGGCCAGTCGCCGTTGAGCAGGAGCAGAGCCTGAGTGGGCGTGGTGGTGCTTTGGCGTTCGGAACTGCTCAGGAAACCGTTCGGCGCGTCGAGGGCGCGCAGGAGTTCGTTCTGACTGTTGCGCTTCTTGATCGTATAAATGCTGCGCCGCGACGACGTGGCGGCGTCGGTGGGCCGTCCACCCATGGTGAGGTCGAGTTCCCCGCTGGCCATGAGCATCGCGTCGCGCACCTGCTCGGCATCGAGCCGCCGCGGACTAAATCGCCACAGGTAACGGTTGGAGGGATCAACCCGGGCGGCCACCTCGGGCATGCTCCGACGCGTCGTTTGACGGTAGGTGGCGGAGAGCAGGATGCGGCGGTGCAGACGCTTCAGGCTCCAGCCGTCCTCGACGAAGCGTCGGGTCAGCCAGTCGAGCAACTCGGGATGACTCGGCTCCTCGCCCAGATTGCCCAGATCGCTGGGCGTGCCGGCCAGGCCACGGCCGAAGTGATATTGCCAGACCCGATTGACGATGACCCGGGTCGAGAGCGGGTTGTCGGACCGGGTAATCCACGAAGCCAGCGCCGTGCGTCGTCCGGTCGACTGAGGCTGCGGCACGATCTCCGGAGGCGACGGATCCAGCACGGTCAAGAACGCGGGCTCGACCACCCGTTCGCCGCGGCGGGTCTTCATGACCGTGGGCGGCGCTTCGGGTCCGACGTCGGTGGCGACCAGGGCGTTCATCAGCGGCGCCGGCTTCAGGCTGTCAAAGGTCTTCAGCTCATCGAGCAGCGCCTGGTAGCGCTGCTTGTCCTCATCCGTCTTGAGATAGCGGAGCGGTGACGTTTCCCGCACCGACTGCGGTTTCCGGTCGGCAATCATGACGAGTTGGCGCTCGAGGGGCGTGCGTTCGGCCGACGGCTTGTTCATCATCGCGAGAATATCGTCGGGATATCGACGACGGTCGTCCTGCACCGCCTCCTCGATCTTCGCGCCCACCAGGGCGTCGATGCGCGCGCGCACATCGGCGGTCGCTTCATTCCAGCGGGCGAGTTGTGCCGCGTGCCGGGCAATTTCCTCCTCGGTCGCAAGTTTCAGGTCCGTGCGCCACAGCAGGGGTTCGAAGAACGCGCGCAAGGCAAAGTAGTCCTTCTGGAGGATCGGGTCGAACTTGTGGTCATGACAGCGCGCACAGCTGAAACTGAGGCCGAGAAAAACCTCCCCCGTGACATCGGTGATGTCGTTGAGGATGGTGTCGTGCTGCGCCCGGACGTCCCGCAGGTTGTACTCGTAAATGCCGTTGCGCAGGTAGGACGTCGCAATCAGGACAGCGGGATCCTTCGCATCGAGTTCGTCCGCCGCGAGCTGCCGGCGGACAAACTCGTCATACGGCATATCCTCGTTGAGGGAGCGAATCACCCAGTCGCGGTAAGGCCACGCCTCGGGCCGGAAGGCATCCTGACGGTATCCGTCGCTTTCCGCATAGCGAACGAGGTCGAGCCAGTGCTGCCCCCATCGCTCGCCGTACCGCGGACTGGCGAGAAGAGCGTCGACCCGTTTCTCGTAAGCGAGCGGATCGGGATCATGCACAAAGGCCTCGACCTCGGCCGGGGTGGGCGGAAGGCCGTGAAGGTTGAAGGTCAGCCGGCGGAGCAGCTCCCGACGGTCGGCCTCCGGCGCAGGCGTAAGCTGCAACTCGGCGTGCTTCGCCGCGACGAACGCGTCGATCTCATTGCGCGCCCACGACGGAGCCGCAGCCGTCGGCGGCGCCGGATCGCGCACCGGCTGGAAGGCCCAATGCTGGCGATCAGCCTCGGTGAAGCCGTCGGTGATTTCGTCCGCCGGACGGGCGCCCGGAATCACCGGCCACGGCGCACCGAGCGACACCCATTTCTCGAGCAACGCCACTTCGGCCTCGGGCAAAGGATGCTTCGGCGGCATGGCAAAGTCGGGGTCGGTACGACGGATCGCCTCCACGAAGATCGATCCCTCGAGATCGCCTGGCACCACGATTCCGCTCGCCTTGAAATCCTCAGCCCGGTCCAGCCGGAGGTCGCCCTTCTGTTTCTCCTCGCCGTGGCACTCGTAACAACGCTGCGCGAGAATGGGGCGGATCTCGTTCTCGAAGAAATGGAAGTCTGCGTCCGGCACCCCGCCAGACGCCGCCCAACCGCACGGAGCGAACGACGTGCAGAGGGCCAGCAGAGTGAATCGTAACGGAGAGGCGGCAGGCATGAGAGGGAGGGGCGCATAGGCGGACGGTTCACGCACGGCTCTGCCTGGTCCGGGACACGGCAACCCGGCGGACGCCGCAGCGTCCGTCGGGTCAGCCCGCCTCGAACCGGAAAGCACCGATGAACCGGATCCGGGATTTGAGAGGGTAACGTCCCCAGCATACCCGAGCCCGGCCTCCGGTGTATATAGCCCGGCCTGACAACCCTTGTCTGGCATTGACGCCGACCGGCCCCGACGGGGCGACGCGGCGCCTTCCCCCCCCCCCCCGCCGGCAAACAAAAGGCCCGGCAGGGAAGTCTGCCGGGCCCAGCTTGATGTATGTCTTCGGGGACCTTGCGTTTACACGAGCGGGGTCTCGCCCGGCACCGGCACCTTGACGGCCGGGGCGTCGCCAAAGGCGTAGGCCGACGGAGTCAGGTCCAGCTGCGAGGCGTTCAGGAGCCAATTGAAGCTCACCTCGCGCCCCGTGTAGGCGGAGACGCGGCCCATGATCGCGGTCAGGGTGCTCTCCGCGATGCGCTGGGTGTGGTTGATCGGGTTGCCCTCGCGGATGCTGCGCACGAGGTCGACGTGCTCCTGGCGGAAGCTGTTCACCGGTTCACCGGCGAACGTCCACGGATTGGCGCCCTCGATGTTGCGTGAGGGATCGGAGACACCCTTGGTGCCCACGATGCGCTCGCTCACCCGCGACGACGCTCCAACGACCTGCCGGCAGAAGCTCTGCACCCGGGCGCCGTTGGCGTACTCGTACTCAATGGCGAAGTGATCGAAGGCATCGCCGTACTTCGGATCGGTGCGGCTCTGCCGGCCACCCATGCCCGTGGCCTTCACCGGCGCGCCACCGAAGGCCCAGTTCATGACGTCGATGTTGTGGATGTGCTGCTCGACGATGTGATCGCCGCTCAGCCACGTGAAGTAGAGCCAGTTGCGAATCTGGTATTCCATCTCCGTCCATTGCGGGTCGCGTCCCCGGTGCCAGAGCCCCTGTTGCATCCAGTAACACTGCCCACCCACGAGCTCGCCGATGGCTCCGTCGTGGATGCGCTTCATCGCCTCGAGGTAGTTGTTGGCGTGGCGACGCTGCGTCCCGGCCACGACCGAGCGCTTCTTGGCCTCGGCGACTTTGGCGAGTTCGATCATCTTGCGCACGCCGGCGACGTCCACCGCCACGGGCTTCTCCATGAAGACATGCAGGTTGGCGTCCAACGCGGCCTGGAGGTGCAACGGCCGGAAGCCCGGCGGCGTCACCAGCAACACAAGATCGATGCCGGAGTTGATGACGCCCTTGTAGGCGTCGAAGCCGGAGAAACAGCGCTCCGGGGTCACGTCCATCTGCGAGGCGGCCACCGGGGTGATGGGATTGTTGCCCTCCGGACGCCCCTCCTTGATCTGTTTGTAGGCGGCGTCGACCCGGTCGGGGAAAATATCGCCGATCGCACGGACCTGCACCGACGGATCGGCGGCAAGGCAGTCCCGCAGGGCACCCATGCCACGCCCGCCGCAGCCGACCAGGCCGATGCGCAACCGGTCGTTGTTCGACGCCGCAAAGGCCGGGGTGAGCGAGCTCAGGATCGGCAGCGAGGACAGGGCGGCGCTGCTTTGAAGGAAGCGGCGACGCGACATACCAGACACGAACGGGGGCAGAGACGGGGTGTTCATGGGAAGGGAACGTGATGGAAGAACTGCCCGGGCCGGCCGTCGCAGGGCGGCGACCATGACCCAAGCCTGACAGGTCAATCAACTAGCGCGGCCACTCCGGTCCGGCAAGGCGGACCGGTCCGATTTTGGCTCCGATGAGGAAACAAAAGGCCGCCTAACGGGCTCATAAGGGGCAAACGCTGACAAAACCGATGAAACCAAAGGATCGTTGATATCGTCATTGTTGATATGAAAACAATCATCCTTCCCCTCCTCTCCGTCACCGGCCTGCTCGCCTTCGGCAGCCTGGCCCACGCCAAGGAAACGGCCACGACCGTGGCCCAGCCCGCGGCCCTTCAGCTGAAGGTGGAGCTGCCGCCGTCGGCTGATCTGTTCTACGAGCGCGATGTCGCCGAAGCCTTGTCCCAGTATCTGGGCGAGACCTTCCAGCGGCGCGGTTTCGATGGTCGGGTCGACGACGTCTTCTACGCCGACGATGTGCAGGCGGAACGCCCTGTTCTCGCGCTGAACCTAATCCGCTGGCGTCGGAATGCGGCTGGCTTCGTCGACTGCACCTTCACCGCGGAAGTGCGGCGTCCCGATGGCACCACGGAATCGCTGGGTATCTTCACCGGCTCCCAGATTACCTGGGGCTTTGGCAACCGGTGGGACCTGCGCGACGCCTTCGAAGGTGCGGCCCGGAACGCCTCCGACCAGCTCTGGACCACCTTGGTGAAGCGCGACCTGCTCCCGGCCGTGCTGAGTTGAGGTGCCTCGCCTGACGCGGACTCCCGAAGCCCCGGCATCTGCCGGGGCTTTTTGCTTTGGGTGTGTCGGAGTCAGCGCTCGCCACCAAACGAAGACCGCCCTACCGTCTTAACGAAAGGGCCCCATGGTTTCTACTCCATTCATGCCACGAATATTTTGGCCGATCGTAGCGCTTTTCCTCATCGCCGAGCCGAGCATGGGCAATGAAGCGGCGCCACCTGTTCAACCCGGCGAAAAAACCTACCGGCCCTCCGGCAAGGTATATAAACGAACCCCTCAAGGGGGCGTAGGGCGGTCGGATCCGAAATTCGATTGGGTCGACGTGACGTTCCGCAACATTGCCGAAGCTGCCCAAGTCTATGCGGATTTCTCAAATGCGGAAGTTCGCGTCCCGAGCGATCTTGCCGACCGGCCCTTGCGCTTCGGCATATCACCACCCAAGGGCGCTTTGCCCGGCAACATCACCTACGGCTATGTCATCGGGAGCCTCGATTGGATGTTGCCGATGGAAGGAATCGAGATCGTCCAACTGAGCCAAGGCGTTGTGGCGTTTCGTGCCGCGGAAGCTCCCTCTAAAGGTACACAACGACGCCGCGCCACAGAGAGGGAAATCGCCCGCTATCGCGAAAGCCTGTCCGAGGAGCGTTTTTGGCAGCTGATCGACGAAGCCCGGCAACGTGGACGAGCCAACTGCATCAAGACGGCGCAGGCGCTTACCCATTCGCTCTCCCAACTCAGCGAGGACCAAGTGCTCGGTTTCGAACTGCGCTTCGAGCAGAAGATGGTCGCGAGCTACCGCCACGATCTTTGGGCCGTGGCCTACCTCGCCAACGGCGGCTCGTCCGACGACGGTTTCACTTATTTTCGAGCGTGGCTGATCGGACAAGGCCGCGACCGATTTGAAGCGGCCCTTAAACATGCTCCTGATGCCGTCACTGGATACTCGCGTTCGTTCTTCGGCAGGCTCTTTGATGAACCCGCGTTTGAATGCGAGGCCTTGCTGTATCCATCGCTTGAAACTTACCAACGGATGACCGGATCCCTGCCCCCCACCGGCCTCGTATCGCATCCCCCCGAACCCGCCGGCGTGCCGTGGCGGGAAGAGGATCTGCCGAAACTTTACCCGGAGCTGTACCGGCGGTTTCGGTAACCAACCATGGGAACGCCACGGTACCAAAAAAAAGCCCCCGGCGGTTTCGCCGGGGGCTTTTGCGTCAGCGCAGGAAGGCCTCGTGCAGGCCACCGTCGACGGTGATGACCTGTCCGGTGGTCTTGCTGAGGCGCTTCGTCACGAGGAGGAAGTAGGCCTCGGCTTGGTCGGCCGGCGTGATCGGCGACTTCGTGAGCGTGCGGTCGGCGTAGAACTGCGCGAGCTTCGTCACGAGCGACTCGGTCGCCTCGTCGTCGGTGTACGGAATCTTGTACTTCGCGAGCGAGCCGATGACGCGGTCGCGCGGGAACATGGCCGAGCCCTGCACGACGGTCGCCGGAGCAACACCGTTGACGCGTACGAGCGGCGAGAGCTCGATCGCGAGTTCGCGCACGAGGTGGTTGGCGGCGGCCTTGGAGGTGTCGTAGGCCACGGAACCCTTCTTCGCGACGACGGCGTTGGCCGAGGTCGTGAGCACGAGGTTGCCGGTGAGGCCCTGCTCCTTCCACGTCTTGTAGGCCTCATCGCCGACGAGGTAGCTGCCGGTGACGTTGATGTTGAAGGTGAGCGCCCACTTGTCGTCCGGGATGTGGCCGGAGGTGTCGCTCGGGACAAAAATGCCCGCGGTGACGCAGATCGAATCAAAGCCACCGAAGGCGATGGCAACGTCGTCGAGCATGCGGCGGATGGAGGCGCGGTCGGTGATGTTGGCGGCAAGGCCGAGGGCCGGGCCGCAGTTTGAAAGGCCCGTACCCGCCACGCCGATACCGAGACCGTGCTTGTCGGTGATCTCCTTCGCCGTGGCCTGGGCGGCGGCTTCGTTGAGGTCGACGCACACAAGGTGCGCGCCTTCCTTGACCAGGCGGTGCGCAGTCTCCTTGCCGATGCCGGAGCCGGCGCCGATCACGACGACGACCTGGCGGGCGAGTTCCTTCTCGGCGGGCATGCGCTTGAGCTTCGCCTCCTCGAGCAGCCAGTACTCGATGTCGAAGGCCTCCTGCTGCGGCAGGGCGATGTAGGTGTCGATCGCCTCGGCGCCGCGCATGACTTCGACGGCGCAGTTGTAGAACTCGGCGGTGACGCGGGACTCGGACTTGTCCTTGCCCCAGGCGATCATGCCGAGGCCGGGGATGAGCACGACGGTCGGGTTCGGGTCGCGCATCGCCGGCGAGTTGGCGTGTTTGCACTTTGCGTAGTACGCGGCGTAGTCCTTGCGGTACTGCTCGAGTCCGGCGGCGAGCTTCTTCTTGAGCGCGGCGAGGTCCTCGGCCTGCGGATTCCAGTCGACGTAGAGCGGCTTGATCTTCGTGCGCAGGAAGTGGTCGGGGCACGAGGTGCCCAGCTCGGCGAGGCGGGCGGCGTCCTTCGAGTTGACGAAGCGGAGGATCTTGGCGTCGTCCTGCACCGTGCCGATGAAGCGGCGCTGCTGGGAAACCTGGCCACGCAGCCACGGCAGGATGGCGGCGAAGGCGGAGCGGCGACCGGCCTCGTCGAGCGCGGCGTACTTCTGGCCGCCAAACGCGGCGGCGTCGCCGCCCTTCGCGGCGTACTTGGCCTCGATGTAGGCGGCGGCCTTCTCGATGAAGTCGAGCGTGCGCGTGTAGCAGACCTTCTCGTCATCGTCCCAGGAGATGAACCCGTGCTGGCCCATCATGATCGCCTTCACCTTCGGGTGCTTCTTCGCGATCTCCTGCATGGCGAGACCAAGTTCGAACCCGGGGCGCATCCACGGCACGTAGGCCATCTCGCCGCCGAAGATCTCCTGCGTGAGCTTCTCGCAGCGGGCCGAGGCGGCGATCGCGATGATCGCGTTCGGATGCATGTGGTCGACGTGCTTGCCGGGCAGGAAGGAGTGCAGCGGCGTGTCGATCGAGGAGGCGCGCGGGTTGAGGTTGAAGGTGGTGTGGAAATACATGCCCACCATGTCGTCCTCGGCCTGCGACTTGAGGCCCTTGTCGGAGCGCGCGGCGTAGAGGGACTGCAGGTCGATCAGCTTCTGCTGGTAGAGCGAGGAGAAGTTGTCGCGGTTGCTCGTGCGCAGGTCGCCGCCCGAGCCTTTCACCCAGAGGACCTCGACCGGTTTGCCGGTGAGCGGGTCCTTCTCCATGATCTTCGACGACGTGTTGCCGCCGCCCGTGTTGGTGATGCGCTGGTCGCTGCCGAGCAGGTTGGAGCGGTAGACGAGGCGACCGACGGCATCGAGGGACGCCGCCTTGGCGTCGTCCCAGAGGTAGTTGACGTACTTGTAGGTGGACATGGTGGGAAAATTCCGGGGGGAGGCGGACGCGCTCAGAGACCGAGGGCCTTCTGGCGATAGTGTTCGTCAGGACGGCCGGCGATGCGGACGACCTGGGCAGGGGTAAGGAAACGCAGGGCGGCACCGGTGGACGCCGCACCCACGAAGATTCGGGCAGCCTTCACCGCCATGAGCGTCGCCGCAAGCACGGCCTCGGGCGTGCCGCCCAAGGCGATCAGACCGTGGTTCTCCAACAGGATCACCCGCGGGGCACGTTGCACGCGTTTGATGTACCCCTCGACCGCACGCTTGATGGCTTGGGACAGCTTCAGGCCCGGGTCGGTGTAAGGAACAAACACGCTCTCGACCCCACAGCACACGATTTCATCTGGAAAGAGCCGGCGCTTCGCGAAGGTGCGCCCATGCCGAGTGCAAAGCAGGGCGTTGACCGCGATCGGATGGGTGTGCCCGACGAAGTTCACTCCGGGCAGGGTGAGCAGGTAGGCATGGAAGATCGCCTCGACGGAGGGCTTGCGCGCCGACGTATCGACCCGGGCGTTGAGCAAGGCCTCATCAACCGCGGCATCGGGCAGCGAGCGGACCTTCAACAACGGCAGCAACCCGTCAAACCGGCACTCGGTCAGACCGGCGTCGGTGAGTGAGCCCAAGTTGGATCCGCTGGCTTTCACCCAGAAGGTGCCGTCGCCCGCCCGGGCCGAGGTATTGCCCTCCCCAAGAATCGCCAGATCCCGTTCTTCCCGGCCCAGTTGATGCGACAACCCCAAGAGGCGCGTCTTCAACTCGGCTAGACCAGCGGCTTTACTCATAAAACCCGGAGCACACGCCAATCGATGAGAGGTTTCCACCAAAATCTCTCAAAATCTACCAAACGTGCGCGGTATTGACACGCGCAAGGCGAAACTCGGCCGAGATATTCACGGTCAAAACCCGAGGCCAATAATCCCACTAGTCCATAAATTCCAAAGACTAAAGAGAGTCGTTACCAATGCAATCAGCGCCCCTGATCTGCTTGCTCCGCATCTGACTGACAACTTACTCACAACCCGGGGCAACGCCCCTCACCCGAGCCAGAGGCGGTGCAACACGGTCAGATCCGGGTAGACCGCTTCGGCTCCGGCTGCGCGCAACTGCGATTCCGTATGGGTGCCGGTGGTCACCCCGGCGAAGCCGAGACCGGCGACGCGGGCGGCATCGACATCGTAGGGCGAGTCACCCACCAGCACGGTATCGGACGCCTTCGCGCCGAGGGCGCCCAATACGTGTTCGGCAAAGGCGAGCTCGGGCTTCAGCCACGGTGTGTCCTTGGCGCCATAGACCCCGTTCAGCCAAGGGCCGAGGCCGAGATGGGCGCACACCGCACGGGCCGACTCGCCCAGCTTGTTGGTAAACACGGCGCACACGGTGCCGCGGGCCCGCAGCCCGGCCAGCAACTCACCCGCTCCCGGCATGAGGCTGGCGCCCTCCAGCATCGTCACATCCCAGTGTGCCCGGTAGATGCGCAGGGCATCCGCCAGCTGATCTTCACGAACAAACCGCCGCATCGCCTTCTCGAGTCCGCCCCCGATCGCCCGCTTGACCTCCTCGCGGGTCGGCGCGGGCAGGCCGAGCTGCGGCAGGGTATGGGCGTAGCTGCGATGAATGGCCGGCAGGTGCTCGATGAGCGTGCCATCGAGGTCGAACAACACGAAAGCAGGAGGCATGAAGCCGCCGACCCTTCCCCACCCGCCTGCTGCCGGCAAGAAATTTGGCTTTGCGCGCCACCGGCCCGCAGCGATTCTCGCCCCCGATGCCCGTGTCCTCCGCAGAGCTGCCTCCGACCGTCGCTCGCCGCGACACCGCTGAAGGCCTCGAACTTGCCTTGGGCGGCCGCTGGCAGATCACCCGGCCGCGGCCGGCCGCAGCCGAGATTCTGAACGCCGCAACCCCGACGCGGGTGTCGGTGTCGATGGACGCCATCGAGACTTGGGACAGCGCCTTGGTCCTGTTTGTCCACGAGATACGCCAGTGGTGCCGGGCCCATAGCGCGACGTTTGACGGCGAACGCCTTCTGCCGGCCGTCAACCGGCTGCTGGCCAAACTTGACGGTGCACAGGACCACAGCGTGCCCGTCGACCGGTGTTCCGATTTTCTGTCCACGGTCGGACTCGCGGCCAATGACGTGGCCGCCAAGGCGCGCGACATCATCCAGTTCGTCGGCGAATGCACCCTGAGCGCCGTCCACCTCGCCAAACATCCGCACAAGTTCCGCTGGAAGGACTGCCTGTACGAGATGCAGCAGTGCGGGGCGATGGCCCTGCCCATCGTAAGCCTGATCGCGTTCCTCATCGGCCTCACGCTCGCCTACACCGGGGCCGTCATCCTGCGGCAGTTTGGCGCGGACATCTGGGTGGCCGACCTCGTAGGCCTGACCATGGTGCGAGAAATGGGCTCGGTCATGACCGCCATCGTCCTGGCCGGACGCACGGGCGCGGCCTACGCCGCAACCCTCGGCAACATGAAGGCCAACGAGGAGATCGACGCCCTCGAGACCCTGGGTATCCGTGCCGTGGATTTTCTGGTCATGCCGCGCATCGTCGCCCTGGGCGTGATGATGCCCCTGCTGGCGCTCTATGCCAACGGCCTCGGCATCCTCGGCGGCATGGCGGTGTCGCTGGCCATCCTCGACATCCCGCCGACCGCCTACTGGGTCGAGACGCTCACGATGGTCGACCTCTCCGACATCAGCACGGGGCTGATCAAGGCCCTGACCTTCGGCCTCATCGTCGGGCTCGCCGGCTGCCTGCGCGGGCTGCAGGCGGAGCGCAGCGCCTCGGGCGTCGGCCAGGCGGCAACGTCCGCGGTCGTCACGGCCATCCTGCTCATCATCGTGGCGGACGCCCTTTACGCCGTGATCTTCAACATCCTCGGCTGGTGACCATGGCGACTTCCCCTGCGATCGACGTCTCCGGCCTTGAATGCGCCTACGACGGCAACGTCATCCTGAAGGACATCACGTTCCACGTCGCCCGCGGCGAGATCTTCTTCATCATCGGCGGCTCCGGCTGCGGCAAGAGCACGCTGCTGAAGAATCTCATCGGCGTCCAACGCCCCACCGCCGGCAGCGTGGCATTCTTTGGCGAGTCGTTCCTCGAAGCGGATACGGCGCGTCGGCGCCAGTTGCAGCAGACTTTCGGGGTTCTCTACCAAAGCGGGGCCCTGTGGTCATCGCTCTCGCTGCGGGAGAATGTGATGCTGCCGCTGGAGGAGTACACGCCGCTCAAGCGTCGTGAGCGCGAGGAACTGGCCTGCCTGAAGCTGGCGCAAGTGGGCCTGAGCGGCTACGAGGACTATTATCCGGCGGAGATCAGCGGCGGCATGAAGAAACGCGCCGGCCTGGCCCGCGCCCTCGCACTCGACCCAGCGATCGTCTTCTTCGACGAGCCGTCGGCCGGACTCGACCCGCTGATGTCGCGCAGCCTCGACGAGCTGATCGTGGAGATTCGCGACACCCTCGGGACCACCTGTGTGGTGGTCTCGCACGAACTCGCCTCGATCTTCGGCATCGCCGACCGCGTCATCATGCTCGCGAAGGAGACGAAAGGCATCATTGCCAGCGGCGCGCCCCGCGCCCTGCTCGAGACGAGCGCCGACGAGCGGGTGCGCGCGTTTCTCAGCCGGGGAGAGCCCCAGGCATAACGCCGGCCGGGCGAAACTTTCCAAGACCTTGCATTGAATCCGCCTCCATGTTGCCCTCCACTCCGTCGCCGTGAAAACGAAGGTCAGTCCCGCAGTCGTCGGTCTGTTTGTGCTGGGTGCGCTCGGCCTCGGGCTGATCGCACTGCTGTCGTTCGGCGGCATCAATTTCTTTTCGAAGCCGCAGCGGTTCGTGGTGTATTTTGACGAAACGATCCACGGCCTGGACCAGGGTTCGCCGGTGAAGCTGCGCGGGGTGCGTGTCGGCCGCGTCGCCAGCATCAATCTGCGCTACAACGCGCAGGCCAACCAGTCCTTCGTTGTCGTGGTCTGCGAACTCAACCGCAACGTCCTCAGCGACGAGAACGGGGCGCCCCTCGATGTATCCAATCGGGCCGAGTTCGAGCGCCTCATCGATCGCGGCCTGCGCGCGCAACTGGGCGTCATCGGCCTCGCGACCGGCCTGCTCTACGTCGAGCTCGATTTCGTCGAGAATCCGGCCGATACGCCGCGCATCACCGTGCGCGACGAACGCTACGCCCAGGTCCCCGCCGTGCCGTCGACCATCTCCCAGTTCCAGGCCAGCTTCACCGAGATTCTCGCCAACATCAACCAGGTCGACTTCGGCAGCCTGTCGCGCGAACTCCAAGGCCTGCTCACCGACGTGCGCAGCCAGCTCAACCAGATCGACAGTCGCACGCTCGTCGCGGAATGGACCCAAACGGCGCGTGCGCTCAATGCCCTCGCCAGCGACCCCGAAATCAAGGCCACCGTCGCCAACCTCAACGGCGCCATCACCGACCTGCGCGCCACGCTCGCCAAGGTCGACGCCCAGGTCCAACCCACCGCGGACGGCATCAACACCACCATGGCGGAGATGCGCGCGTCGCTCGACTCTTTTGAACAGGTGCTCGCCACCGTCGGCGCCTTCGTCAACGCCCAGCAAGGCCTGGGCGATGGGGCCAACGATGCCTTCAACCGCCTTGCCGAGGCGGCGGAATCGGTGCAACGCCTCGCCGACTTCCTCGAACGCAACCCCGGCGCCCTCCTCACCGGCCGCAGGCCGCCGGCCACGCCTCCGTCGCCATGATCGCGTCCTCCCGCCTCTCCCGTTTCACCTCGTCGCGCCTGTTGGCCGGCCTCGCGTTCGCCGCGACCGTGGCCCTGACCGCCGGATGCCAGCTCATTCCCGATCCGGCCCCCGACCCGACGCGCTTCTTTGTCCTCACCGGTCCCGGTCTGCCGGCCGCGACCACGACGGCCCAGGGCACCTTGCGCCTCGGCCTGCGCTCCGTCGAACTGCCGGCCTACCTGCGCAGCCGCTCGCTCCTGACGCGCAACGGCCGCAACGAGCTCGTCTATGACGACTATGCCCGCTGGGCGGAGCCGTTGGATGACGGGATTGCGCGCGTTCTGCGTGCCCGGCTGGCGGCCGCACCGACGGTCGAGCGGGTGTACGCCCATCCATTTCCGTTCAACCGCGACCGCGATTTCGACGTGAGCGTGACCGTCATTCGCTGCGAAGGCGTGCGCGAGACGGGCAATGCGGCCGCACGCTTTGCCGCGGTGGTCGAGATCACGCGTGCCGCGACGGGCACGGTCGTGTCGCGGCAAACTTTTGTGACGCCGGACGCCGCGTGGGACGGGCAGGATCATGCCGCGCTCGTCGCAGCGTTGAGCGACGCCGTCGGCAAGCTGGCGGACGCCGTGACGGCCCAGTTGCCCGCCGAACGGCCGCAGTGATCGGACGAGGGCTACGCCTCGTACCTAAGTAATAATACCGGCCGTTTTCTGGGGGATTCTCCTTACATTTTTTTCAAATTTGGCTAGGGTCTGGAACATGGAACAGCGCGACACACCCTCCGCCACCGCCTACACCGTTTTACAGTTTTCGCTGGAACAGGATAACCAGGGCAAAGCCAACCAGAAGGTCACGCCCTGCGGCCGATTTGCCTCGATTGAGGCGGCCTTCGCTGTCGCGCGCCTGAATGCGGCCAAGGCCTTCGCCGAGCAATCGGCCAAGTCGATCCGCGAGACCGGCCGTCCGGGTCGGGTCACGTTGACCGACACCGAGTGGGGCTACGATGTGAAGGTCGAGCACCTCACGGTCATGCGCTTCTGGGTGCACGACTCCCAGCCGGCGGCGCTGCAGCCCGTCTGATGCTTCCGCGGCCATCGGCCGCTTCGTCCGCCATAGCCAAAAAAGGCGCGCCCCGCAGGGCGCGCCTTTTTCGTGACCGGATTATTGACCGGAGACCGGCTTCACTTGAGCGCCGCCGCGATGCGTTCGAGCGCCGCGACCACATTCTCACGGCTGTTGAAGGCGCTGATGCGCACGTGACCTTCGCCGCACTTGCCGAAGCCCGCGCCGGGCGTGCACACGACCTGGGCACGGTTGAGCAGCAGATCGAAGAACTCCCAGGAATCGCGTCCGGTGTTGACCCAGATATACGGAGCATTGTCCCCGCCCACGCAGGAGAACCCGAGCTTCGTCATCGCCTCGCGGATCAGGGCGGCATTGCCCAGGTAGGCGTCGGTCATGGCCTTCACCTGCGCCTTGCCGGCATCGGTGAAGATCGCGGCCGCGGCCTTCTGCACCGGGTAGGACACGCCGTTGAACTTGGTGGTATGGCGGCGATTCCACAGGGCGTGCACCGCGTGGCGGTTTCCGGCGGAATCAAACGCCATCAGCGACTTCGGTACGACGGTGTAGGCGCAGCGCGTGCCGGTGAAGCCGGCGGTCTTGGAGAAGCTGCGGAACTCGATCGCACACTCCCGGGCGCCTTCGATCTCGTAGATGCTGTGCGGGATCTTGGGATCGCGGATGTACGCCTCGTACGCGCTGTCGAACAGGATGATCGCCTGGTTCGCGCGGGCGTACGCCACCCAGGCCGCCAGCTGTTCGCGGGTGGCCACCGCGCCGGTCGGGTTGTTGGGGAAACACAGGTAAATCAAGTCGGTCGCGGCGGCGGGGATGGCCGGGACGTAGCCGTTGGCCGGCGTCGACTCGAGATAAGTGATGCCGGCGTAACGGCCGTCGATATTGGCGCCCGTGCGGCCGGCCATGACGTTGGTGTCGACATACACCGGATACACCGGATCGGGGATCGCGAGCCGGAGACCTTCGGTGGCGAAGATCTCTTGGATGTTGCCGCAGTCGCACTTCGAGCCGTCGGACACGAAGATCTCGTCGGCCTCGATCTTGCAACCGCGCGCCGCGTAATCGTGCTGGGCGATCGCCTCGCGCAGGAAGGCATAGCCCTGCTCGGGACCGTAGCCCTTGAAGGTCGCCCGTGCCGCCAGCTCGTTCGTGCCGGCGTGGAGGGCCTCGATGCACACCGGTGGGAGCGGCTCGGTCACGTCGCCGATGCCGAGGCGGATGATGCTCTTGCCCGGGTTGGCCTGGGTATAGGCCGACACCCGCTTGGCGATGTCGGAGAACAGATACGACGCCTTGAGCTTCAGGTAGTTTTCGTTGATGCGGATCATGGGCGGGAGATGAGGCGAAAAACTTGAATAAGCGGCGGGGCGGGGCTTAGTTCAAGCCTCGCGTTGCCGCACTCCCGAGCTCATGCAGACCCTCACATCGGTTTTTGAAATGCAGACCCTCGCCGAGGACCTCCGGTCCAAGGGCCAGATCATCGGGTTGGTGCCAACCATGGGCGCTTTGCACGAGGGGCACCTCAGCCTGATCCGGCTGGCGGCAGAACGGGCGGACACCGTCGTGGTTTCGATCTTCGTCAATCCCACCCAATTCGGACCGAACGAGGACTTCGCGCGCTATCCCCGCGAGTTGGGGAGTGACCTCGACAAATGCCTGTCTGCCGGCGCCGCCGTGGTGTTCGCACCGTCGGCCGACGAGCTCTACCCGAAAGGCTACTCCACCTACGTGCAGGAGGAGTACATCTCGAAGCCGCTCGAAGGCGTCTCCCGTCCGACCCATTTCCGCGGGGTCACCACCATCGTCGCCAAGTTGTTCAACATCGTCCGGCCCGATTTTGCGGTCTTCGGACAAAAGGACGCCCAGCAGGTGGCGGTGATCAAGAAGATGGTCAACGACCTGCACTTCACGGTCGACATCGTCACCGCCCCCACCCTGCGCGATCCGGACGGCCTCGCCCTCAGCTCGCGAAACCGCCACCTTACCAACACCCAGCGCCAGGAAGCCCTCGTCCTGCACCGCGCCCTGCAGAAGGCGAAGTCGATGGTCGAGTCCGGCGAATGCCGCTCGGACCGGCTCATCGCCGAGGCCACCCACCTGCTCGGCGAACACCGGCGCGTCCGGATCATCTACACCTCGGTGGTCGACCGCTGCACAATGGAGCCGATTCGCGATGTCATTCCCGGCAAGGCGATCATGGCGATCGCCGCGTGGGTCGACGAGGTGCGTCTGATCGACAACATCATCCTCTGACGGCGCATCCCGCCTACCCTTTATGTCCCGTCACTACGACGTCATCGTCGTCGGCAGCGGCATCGCTGGTCTCAGCTTCGCCCTGAAAGTCGCCCGCCAGGGCCGCTCGGTCGCGATCCTGACGAAGAAGAACAAGGCGGACTCCAACACCAACTGGGCCCAGGGCGGAATCGCCGTGGTCACCGACCGCAAGGACGATTTCGCCAAGCACGTCACCGACACCCTCGTGGCCGGAGATGGGCTCTGCAATCGGAAGGTGGTCGAGCAGATCGTGCGCGAGGGTCCGGCCCGGGTTCAGGAACTCGTCGACCTCGGCCTTACCTTCTCCCGCAACAAGCGCGGCGCCTACGACCTCGGCCGCGAAGGTGGCCACAGCGAACGGCGCATCCTCCACGTCAAGGACATGACGGGCAAGGCGATCGAGGAGGCCCTGCTGCGCGCCATCTCCCTCGAACCCCACGTCGCACTGTTCGAACATTTCTTCGCCATCGACATCATCACCCGCCGGAAGCCCGGACGCCGCCGTCGTCCGGGACCGGACCGGGTGCGCGGACTCTACGCCCTCGACGTGCGCGACGGACGGGTGGTGACGTTCCAAACGTCGGTGATCGTCCTCGCCTCCGGCGGAGCCGGCCAGGTTTACCTGTACACCACCAACCCCGACATTGCGACCGGCGACGGCATCGCGATGGCCTACCGGGCCGGCGTCGAGGTCCGGAACATGGAGTTCATCCAGTTCCACCCCACGACCCTGTATTCGGCCTCCAACGACCGCTTCCTCGTCAGCGAAGCCGTGCGCGGCGAAGGAGCGATCCTGCGCAACCTGGCCGGCGAGGCGTTCATGCGGGCCTACCATCCGCTCGCCGATCTCGCGCCGCGCGACATCGTGGCCCGCGCGATCGACACGGAGATGAAGAAGTCGGGTTCACCGCACGTCTGGCTCGACATCACGCACCGCACCGAAGCCTTCCTGCGCGAACGTTTTCCCCAAATCTACCAGACCTGCAAACGCCTCGGCTACAACCTCGCCAAGGACTACCTCCCGGTCGTTCCGGCGGCGCATTACACCTGCGGCGGCGTGGCGACCAACCTTTCGGCCGAGACATCCCTGCCCGGGCTCTACGCCTGCGGCGAAGTCGCCTGCACCGGCCTGCACGGCGCCAACCGGCTCGCGAGCAACTCCCTGCTCGAGGCGGTCGTGATGGCCCATCGCGGGGCGGCCTCCGTTGCCCGCTACCTGCAGCGTCCACTGCCCGGCGAACGCGAGCCGCTGCCCGAGTGGGTCGACCTCGGTGGTCACGACTCGGACGAACGGGTGGTCATCACCCACAACTGGAGCGAGCTGCGCCATGTCATGTGGGACTACGTCGGCATCATGCGCACGACCAAGCGCCTCGAACGGGCCCGCACCCGCATCGCCACCCTCTCGCGCGAGATCAAGGAGTACTACTGGAACTTCTCCGTCGATCCCCAGCTGCTGGAATTGCGCAACCTCTGCGCCGTCGCGGAACTGATCGTCGCCTGCGCCCTGCAGCGCAAGGAAAGCCGCGGCCTGCACGCCATCGCCGACTATCCCCGGCAGCGCAAGGTCGCCCGCGACTCGTCGGTCCGGCCCGCCTGATCAACCCGGGCCGGCCCGGCGCTCGCTCGACAGCGCCCGGTCGACTTCCAGCCGCAGCGCCGCCAGCGACATGAAGATGTCGCGGAGAAAGGCGACCAGAGCGGCGATCAACAGGCTGACACTGGTAAAGAACAGGCCGACGATGCCCGCCGCCATTTCGAGTCGCCAGATCGCGCCAACGAAAATCAGGACGACCAGCAGCCCTGCGCAAAAGATGCTCAGGGTGTTGAGCGTCACCGCCAGGCGGATGAAACGCGCGCGACGAAACATGATCCGCAGCTGTTGCTCGAGGTGCGGCCGGTCCTCCGGCCCCGCCGCCCGCACCTGCCCCGCCAGCGTGCGCGACCGGTCCACGATGCGCGCCATCCGGTTCGTCATCGTGAGCAGCAACGAACCCAGGCCCGTGATCAGGATCACCGGCGTGATCGCCAGCTGGATGATCGGCAACAGCTCCTCCTGCCGGAATAAGTCCATGCCCCCACTCCGCCACAACCGGCGCCGGCAGGCAACTCCGCGCATTTGCAATCCGGGCGAAACCCGTGTTCATCCCTTCCGTCCGTGCCATCCCCGAGCTCCAGCACCCTGAAGGGCGTCCTCGAACGCATCATCTTCCTCAACGAGGAGAACCACTACACCATCGCCGAATTCCGCGCGGACGAATCGGACGGCAAGGTCACGATCGTCGGCGCCCTGCCCGGCGTGCAGTGCGGCGAGACCCTCGAGCTGACCGGGGAATGGACCCGCCACGCCCAGCACGGCGACCAGTTCCGCATCGTCACCTTCACCAGTTCCCTGCCGTCGTCCGTGTATGGGATTCGCAAATACCTCGGCAGCGGCCTGGTGCCCGGCATCGGCAAGGTGTATGCCAACAAGATTGTCGACGCCTTCGGCACGGACACCTTCCGGGTGCTGAGCGAGGAGTCCGGCCGGCTGCGCACGGTGCCGGGGATCGGCAAGGTCCGGGCCGCGGCTATCAAGCGGGCATGGGACGACCAGCGCGCCTTTCGCGAGCTCTACATCTTTCTCCAGACCTATGGGGTCAGCCCGGGCCAGTGCGTCAAACTGATCAACCAGTACGGCGCCGACGCCCGGCGTGTGCTCACCACCGAGCCGTACAAGGTTGCCCGGGAGATCGACGGCATCGGTTTCAAGACCGCCGACCGCATCGCCATCAACCTCGGCTTCGCCAACGATGCGGCGCCCCGCCTCGACGCCGGCCTGCTCTTCGCCCTCGAGACGCTTCAGGAGGAGGGCCACACGGCGATCCGGGAGGCCGACCTGCGCGACTACGCCGCCGGGCTGCTCGAAACCACCGTCGACCGCGTGGAGCGGCGCATTGAGGCCCTGATCGGCGCCCGCGACCTGGTGCGTCAGGCGATGCCGTCCCCGCACGGCGGCGCCCCCCTGCCTGGCTCCGCCTTGATCCAGCTGCCGGTCAACGATCGGGCCGAACAACGCATCGCCGGGGTCGTGGTGCGATTGCAGAAGGTCGGCAGCGGACTGCCCCCGATCAAAATCGACGCCGCGGTCGAATGGGCGGAGAAGAAGGCCGGCTTCGCCTTTGCGGAGCATCAGCGCACCGCGCTCAAACACGCCCTCGGCCACAAGCTTTCCATTCTGACCGGCGGCCCCGGCACGGGAAAAACCAGTATCATTCGCGCCCTGGTCGACATCCTGAAGGCCAAGAAGGTGCGACTCCACCTCGCGGCTCCGACCGGGCGCGCGGCCCAACGCCTCGCCGAAACCACCGGCGGTTTCGCGTCGACGATCCATCGCCTGCTCAAGTTCGATCCCGCCAAGGGCGGCTTCCAGGCGAACGAGCACCAGCCACTGGCCACCGATTTCCTCGTAGTCGACGAGGCGTCGATGCTCGACACCCGCCTCGCGGCGGCACTCTTTTCCGCCGTTCCCTCCCGCGCCCACCTGCTGCTCGTGGGCGACACCGACCAGCTGCCCTCCGTCGGCGCCGGCAACGTGCTCAAGGACCTGATCGCCACCGACCGCGTGCCCGTCACCCGGCTCGACGTCATTTTCCGGCAGAAGGGCCAGAGCGGAATCGTCACGACCGCCCACGCGATCAACGCCGGCGATCCGTCGCTCCCACCCGCGGTGCGCGAAGTCGCCGACGCCCAGGCCTGGAGCGATCTCACCTTCGTGGTCGCGGAGTCGGCCGAGGACTGCGTGCGGAAGACGCTTGAGCTCTGCACCGCGTATGTGCCCCAGCACTACGCCTGGTTCCATCCGGTCAACGATGTCCAGGTTCTCGCCCCGATGCACAAGGGCGCCGCCGGCGTCGGCAACCTCAACGCCCAGCTCCAGGCCGCCCTGAATCCAGGTTCGCCCGGTCAGCGGCAGGCCGCGGTGCGCGGTCCTGCCGGCGAGTTCCGGGCAGGCGACAAGGTCATCCAGCTGCGCAACAACTACGACAAGAACCTGTTCAACGGCGACATCGGCCGGATCGTCGCCGTCGACGCGGAGGCCGGCACCCTGCAGGCGGATTTCGACGGAACGCCGCAGACCTTCGACCGGGGCGACCTCGGCGATCTCGCCCTCGCCTACGCGATCAGCATCCACAAGTCACAGGGCAGCGAATACCCCGTGGTGATCGTTCCCCTGCTCAAGGCGCATTTCATGATGCTGCAGCGCAACCTGCTCTACACCGCAATCACCCGCGGGAAGAAGAAGGTGTTCATCGTCGGTGAGCCCGCCGCGTATGCCATGGCGGTGCGCAACAGCGAGGCAAAGACCCGGATCACCCACCTGCGGGAGAAGGTTGCCGCACTCCACACCAGAGCCGCGCCGGCCTGAACCCGGCCGAACGCCGCGGGGCGAAAAAAAGCCGCGCCCGGATGGGCGCGGCGGGAGGACGGAAGGGGTTGCCTCAGAGCCAGGAGAAGCGCTCCGGGACGAACACGATGTCGGAGGGCTCCAGCATGAACGGTTCGCTGCTGCGGCCGGCCAGTACGCTCTGCAGATCGATCGTGTAATTGCGGGTCTGGCCGTTGACCTGACGGATGATGACGACCGCCTTCATGTTGGCGCGCGCCGGATCGAAGCCACCGGCCTCCATCACGGCCTCTAGGGCCGAAAGCGGACGGTCGGTGGTGATCTTGCCCGGACGCAGCACGGAGCCGTTCACAAACACCGAATACGACGAGGACACCACCGTGACCGTCACTTCGTTGGAGACGATCTGCGACGCGTAGAGCTTGGCCAGCTCCTGCTCGACGACCGAAGGGGTCATGCCGACCGGCGTGAACTCGCCGATCAACGGTAGCGTGATGCGACCGTCGCGCCGGACCTGCTGCGTGGTGTCGAGGTTGGGTGCACCAGGGAAGCTGATCTTCAACGTATCGCCCTCGCGAACCACCAAGGACTGCATCTGGCGGGCGTCGGACGGCGCGGGCGGAGGATTGTTGCCCACCACGGCGGTCGTTTCGCATCCGCTGAAGGCGGCAGCGGCAACCAGGGCGAGGACCCCGCAGGCGGCACGGCGCAGCGAGGCGGAGGAGAGGCGGAACGCGGGGCGGGAACGGGATTTCATGGGAGGGAGAAAGACGTCACAGGGCGCCGAAGAAACGCCTTCGGACATCGAGGGAGATAGCGTCGGGCCGACGGCCCTTCAAGCCGAAAGCCAGCCGCCTGCATGTGCCCGATGGATACGCCCCGTACCGGCAGCGACGTCACGCCGCACGGCCGGGAGCCGGCGCCCGCAGCGTCTGCCCCGGGTTCCACACCCCCTCGACCATCAAGGTGGTCGCCTGATCCGGCAGGCCGCGTTCGTGGCGCTCAACCATGCCGATCAAGACATCGATCGCCGTCGCTCCGATCAGTTTGCCGTTCTGGAAAATGCCGCTGCACGGACTCGTGAGTTCGGAGCAGGCCAGGCTCACCAGGCCAATCTCCTCCGGGATGCGGCAGCCCAGCTTGAGCAAGACCGGTTGCAATGCCTCTGCGCTTGGCGAGATGATGACGTCCGGCTTCTCCCGTTCGCACCACGGCCGCAAGGCCGACGCCGCCTCGGACCAGTCGTCGAGGAGCAACGGTTCCACCAGCCGGAGTTCGGGGTGCTCGCGCTGGGCGATCAGCACGCCGGCCTCCCAGCGGCCCTGAAACCGGGCGCGGTGCGAGCGAAGGATTACCAGCCCGGGCCGTCGGTAACCGTGTACGAAGCATTCCCGCGCCACCCGCAGGCTGGAGAAAAAATGATCGTTGCAGACCGTCGTGATGGTGTGCGTCGGCGAAGGCACGCTCAGGCTCACCGCGGCAAAGTACTCCCATTTCAACGCCGGGATCGGGGCCCCCGGCCCGCCCGGGCCAAGCAGCAGGCCGCGGATCGCGCGGGTGCGCAGCACCTCACTGAAACGTTCCGGCGACATCCCGTCCTGATGCAGCCAAAACTCCTGCGCCTGATAACCGCGCATCGCCGCCCGCTCGATCGCCCCCTCCCGCATCTGGCGGACGGTCGGTGAATCCGCGGCGCGCCGCCAACCGTCGGCGGTGGGGAAACACGACACCAGGGCGAGCACCGGACGGTCATTCAGCAAACGCCCCTGCCGCCGCGTGCGCATCAGCGCCGAGACGTAGGGATTCGGCTGATAGTTGAGGGTGCGCGCCAGTTCCTGGATCCGGGTCCGCGTCGCCGCGGAAATGCGGGGATTGTTGGCCAACGCCATCGAGACGGTCGCCTCGGTGACGCCCGCCCGCTCGGCGATATGCCGCATCGTTACACGTTCCTGATTCACGCTTAGGGGATTCAGTCAGCAGGGTCGCCCGCCGGAAATACCCTAGGCAAACCTAATATCGTTAACGTGCAACCCGCAGGGCGAAAGCGATGCCGCTCAGGCTTTCGGTGCCGCCGGCGGCACGTCCTCCGGCGCGGCCGGAGCCGCGGGAGAGGCGAACCGTCCGTGGGTGAGCACCCAGGCGCCCAGGCAAAAGAGCAAGGCGCTCACTCCCACAAACCAATCGCCATGTTGCACGTAGAAGCTGGATCGCCCGATCCAGCGGAAATCGCGGGTAACATCCACCACCGTCGAACCGCGGAAATAAATCGAACCCTCGTCTTCGGGTTTGCTGGAAACGACCTGACGCGTGCCCCCGTCGGGGTCGGTCCGCGTCACGCGTTGCAGCACCGAGCGCACCACGCCAAACTCGTCGATCCATCCGCTCCAGCCCCCGTTGCCGCACCGGAGAACCGGACGCCGGGTCTCGATTGCCCGCAGCACGCTGTGCGCCGCATGCTGTTTCGCCGCCCCACCCTCGCCGAACCAGCCATTGTTCGTCAGCACCAGCAGCACATCTGCTCCGGCCGCGACACTGTCGCGGGCGAGTTGAGGAAAGATGTCCTCGTAACAGATCAAAGGTCCGCCCAGGAACACGCCCGTCCGGGTGGGCAGCAGCAGCGGACTGGGCGATTCGCCCGGAGTGAAGTCGCCGCCCACCGGCACGACTTTCTCCAGCCAGCCCAGGACCGGCCGAAACGGCACGAACTCACCAAACGGCACCAGCCGGCGCTTGGCGTAAGACGTCTCGGACAGGCCGGACTGTGGATCGACCACGAAGGCTCCGTTGCGCCAGATCGTTTCGGAGCCCGGGCGCGCCTGCTCGAGGCCGATCGACCCCAGGACGATGGGCGCCTCGGCCCTCCGGGCCAGCGCCTCGGTCCATTCCTGGACCTGGCGGTCGCCCTTGACCGCGAGGGGCGTGACGGCTTCCGGCCAAAGGATGAAATCGGGACGCCGGCTCGCGATGTTCATCGTCGCGCGGTCGATGATGGTGAGGATCGCCGGACCCTGTTCCGCATCCCACTTCACCGACTGCGGGATGTAGGGCTGCACGAAGCCCACCCGGGCCAGAGGAACGGTGAACGACGAGCGCCGGAACGTTTCCTGCACGTGGATGCTGAGGCAGACCAGCAGCAGGAACATCGTGGCAAAAAATTCCTGGCTGCGCCGGTTCAATCCTTTGGCATCCTCAAAACCAAGGCGGTGCCCGTAGGCGGCGAAGCCCAGGTTCATCGCGATCAGCACAAACGACACTCCGCTTGCCCCTGTGTAGGCGGCGATCTGCAGGATGCTGGTCCGCTCCCACTGGCTGGCGGCGAGGCTCAGCCAAGGAAACCCGCTCAACAGCCAAGTGCGGCTCCACTCGATCAGCACCCACAGTCCGGCAAGGCCGAGCAGGGCCAGGATCCGTACCGGCGCGGACCGTCCGGGCATGCGTGGGACGAGCCAGTGCACGGCCAAGAACCAGGACCCGACCCACAGCCCGACAAACGGCCCCAGCAACAACAGGCCTGCCCAGGTGACGTGGTGCAACCAGGCGAGGATGATCGTCCAGGCGACCATCTGGGCGCCGAGCACGGTGACCGCATAAAGCTTGAAGGCGGGCCGCCGGTACGCCCAGAGGATCGCCGGCGCGGCAAAGACGTACGCAAACGGGGCGAGGTCGAAGGGCGGAAACATCAGCACCGTCGGCACGACCGTGACGATGAACACGCCCAGGGCGATCAGCGCCGGCGTGTGGCGCCGCCAGGCGGGCGGCGGTTGATCGTAGGGATTGGCGGCTAGGATCGTCGCGTTGTTCACGCGCCGTGGCACTGTTTGAACTTCTTGCCGCTGCCGCAGGGGCACGGGTCGTTTCGGCCGACCTTGGGCATCTCCCGTCGGATCGTGACGGACGGGAGCTTGATCTCAGGCTCACCGGACGAGGCCGCCGCCGGACCGCTCGTGGTGATGGTCGTGCTCACCTGCGGAGGCGGAACGGCAGGCGCCGGACCGTTCGCCGGACCCTGCGTGCGCACGGTGCGGCTGAGCAGCGACAGCATGTTCTCGAAGGCCTGCAGGTTGGAAGCGCTGCGGAAGAGGCCCGTGCAGATCTGCAGGCGCACGTTCTGCATCAGCTCCTCGAAGTACTTGAAGGCCTCGCTCTTGTATTCAACCAGCGGATCCTTCTGGCCATAGCTGCGCAGGCCGATGGAGCGGCGCAGTTCCTCCATCTCGGTCAGGTGCTCCTGCCAGTGATGGTCGATCGCGTTGATCACGACATAACGCTCAAGCGAGCCGAGCGCCTCGGGGATCTCGACCGACTCCTTGATTGCGTAGGCCTCGCGGATGCGGTCGAGGACGAGACGGGCCAGCGCCTCGACATCGTCGCCCTTGAGATCCTCGGCGTGCAGGCTGATCGGAAAATGGGTGTTGATCCAGCCGATCAGGCTGTCGAGGGCGGCTGACGTCGGCCCGTTCTTTTCCCCGAAGCCGGCGGCCTCGATGCGATGGATGAGCTCCTCTTCCACCTGCTCAAAAATGATGTCCTTCGAGCGGTCGGCATGAATCGCCGCGTTTCGGATGCCGTAGACCACCTCGCGCTGCTTGTTCAGCACGTCGTCGTACTGCAGGAGGCGCTTGCGGATGGAATAGTTCTGCTGCTCGACCTTCTTTTGCGCGCTTTCGATCGACCGGTTCAGCCACGGATGCTCAAGCTCCTCACCCTCTTTCATCGAGCCTTCCATCAGCTTCGAGGCCAGGTTGCCCTGGAGGAAGAGGCGCATCAGGTCGTCTTCCAGCGAGAGGAAAAACTTGGTGCGACCCGGGTCGCCCTGACGCGAGCAGCGGCCGCGCAGCTGGCGGTCAATGCGGCGGGATTCGTGACGCTCAGTGCCCACCACGTAAAGGCCGCCCAGTTCGCGCACGCCCTCCCCGAGTTTGATGTCCGTACCGCGGCCGGCCATATTGGTCGCGATTGTCACCGCGCCGCGCTGGCCGGCGCGGGAAACGATCTCGGATTCCTGCTGGTGGAACTTGGCGTTCAGCACCGTGTGCACGATGCCGGCGCGCTTGAGCATGCGTGAGAGCACCTCGGACGACTCGACGCTCACCGTACCGACCAGCACCGGCTGGCCGCGCTTGTGCGCCTCCTCGATCTCGCGCACCACGGCGTTGTACTTATCGCGCCGGGTCTTGAAGATTGAGTCGTTGGCGTCGACGCGGATGCACGGGCGGTTGGTCGGGATGACCTGAACCGCCAGGCGGTAGATGTCGTTGAACTCCGTCGCTTCCGTTTCTGCCGTGCCCGTCATGCCGGCCAGCTTGTCGTACATGCGGAAGTAATTCTGGATCGTGATGGTCGCGTAGGTGCGGGTCTCGCGTTCGATCGTCACGTTTTCCTTGGCCTCGATCGCCTGGTGCAGCCCGTCGGACCAACGGCGGCCGGGCATGACGCGGCCGGTGTTCTCGTCGACGATCATCACCTTGCCCTCCTGCACGACGTACTCGACGTCCCGCTCGTACAACGAGTAAGCGCGCAGCAGCTGGGAGATCGCATGGATCTCCTCGGAGATGGCTGCATAGGCCTGCTGGGACTCGCGTTTGCGCTCCTCGCGCTTTTCTGGGGCGAGCGAGCTCTCCTTGTCGAGGTCGGAGAATTCGGTGGCCAGGTCGGGCAGGACGAAGGCGTTGGGGTTGTCGGGCCGGAGGAAGGAGCGGCCTTTTTCGGACAAATCGGCCTGGTGCTGCTTCTCGTCGATCGAATAGTAGAGCTCTTCCTTCAGGCGGTAGAGCTCCGCTTTCTGCAGGTCGGAATGCAGTTCGGTCTCGAGGCGGTCGAGGCCTTTGCGCCACTCCGGATTCTCCATCAACCGCAGTAGCTGCTTGTTGTTCGGCTGGCCGATCTTGACCTGGAGCAGACGACGGTAGGCGGATCCCCGGTCGTCGGCCGACGCCCCTGCCTTTTCGAGCAGCTCCTTGGCTTCGCCGACGAACCGGTTGCACAGGCGCCCCTGCTCGCTGACGAGGCGCTCGATCGGTGGCTTGAGGCGGGTGAACGGCTGCTCGCGCTCGATCGGGGCCGGACCGGAGATGATCAGCGGGGTGCGGGCCTCGTCGACGAGGATGGAGTCGATTTCGTCGACGATGCAGTACCAATGGTCGCGCTGCACCTGGTCCTCCTTGCGCGTGGCCATGCCGTTGTCGCGCAGGTAATCGAAGCCGAATTCGCTGGCCGTCCCGTAGGTGATGTCGCGTCCATACATCTCACGGCGCAGGTTCGACGGCATCTGTTGCTGGATGCAGCCGACGGTAAGACCGAGAAACTGATACAGGTAACCCATCCACTCGGAGTCGCGGCGGGCGAGGTAGTCGTTGACCGTGACCAACTGGGCGTTGCGGCCGTTGAGGGCGTTGAGGTACAGGGGCAGGGTCGAGACCAGCGTCTTGCCCTCGCCGGTCGCCATTTCGGCAATCTTGCCCTGATGGATCGCGATGCCGCCGATGAGCTGCACGTCGAAGTGCACCATGTCCCACGTCAGCTCGTGATCGCAGACCACGATCTTGCGCCCGCACAGGCGGCGGGCCGCGTTCTTCACCGTGGCAAAGGCCTCCGGCAGGAGCTGGTCGAGCGTTTCGCCTTGCTTGATCCGGGCACGGAACTCGTCCGTCTTGGCGCGAAGCTGGTCGTCGGTGAGGGTTTGGTAGGAGACCTCGATTTCGTTGATCTTCGCGACGATGGGTCGGGTCGCTTCGAGGAACTTACGATAGTGCCGGCCGGCGAGGCGCTTGAAGAGAAAGGAAAGCATGAAAGACGCGAGAGCGTAGGCCGCGCCACCGGCTTGGCAAACGACAAATACCTCGTGAAACCGGTCCTGCGCCGAGGGGAGTCGGCCCGGGGCGCGACCGCCCGCCCCACCCCGCCGAACCGGCCCCGATGGCGGCAACCGACCCACGGTGCGACGGGCACCGGGTCATCGCGTCACACGCGAAGGGCGACCTCAAACCTGCGTCCGAAAGTAGGCGATGGTGCGCTTGAGGCCCTCTTCCAGCGGCACGGTCGGCTCCCACTTCAGGTATTTGCGCGCCAGGGTGATGTCCGGCTGCCGCTGTTTCGGATCGTCCGAAGGCAGCGGGCGGTGCACGATGCGCGACTTGCCTCCGACGATCTTCAAGGTGAGCTCGGCGAGCTGGAGCATGGTGAACTCCCCCGGGTTCCCGATGTTGATCGGTCCCACGGTCTCGGTCTGGTTCATCAGCCGCAGAAAGCCTTCGATGAGGTCGTCGACATAGCAGAACGAGCGGGTCTGCGAGCCGTCGCCATAGACGGTGAGATCCTCGCCTTTCAACGCCTGCACAATGAAGTTGGAAACGACGCGGCCGTCGTTGGGATGCATCCGCGGACCGTAGGTGTTGAAGATGCGCACGACACGGATATCGACCTTGTTCTCGCGGTGATAGTCGAAAAAGAGGGTCTCGGCACAGCGTTTGCCCTCGTCGTAACAGGAACGCTTCCCGATCGGGTTGACGTTGCCCCAGTAGCTTTCGGGCTGCGGATGCACGGTCGGGTCGCCATAGACTTCGCTCGTGCTGGCCTGAAACACGCGGGCCCGGACGCGCTTGGCGAGTCCGAGGCAGTTGATCGCACCCATCACCGACGTCTTCGTCGTCTTGATCGGATTGAACTGGTAATGCGGCGGTGAGGCCGGGCAGGCGAGGTTGTAGATCTGGTCGACCTCGAACTTGAACGGGTCGATCACGTCGTGACGGACGAGTTCAAACGCGGGATTGCCGAGCAGATGGGCGATGTTCGCCTTCCGGCCGGTGAAGAAATTGTCGAGGCAGATGACTTCGTGCCCCTGGCCGAGCAGGCGGTCGCAGAGGTGGGAACCGAGGAAGCCGGCACCGCCGGTAACGAGAATGCGCATACGGGGCGCGAGCGTGGAAGGGCGCTGCGGCCTTGGCCAGAAAAACCTCGCGGCGGAGCACCGTTACAGTGCCCCGCCAAATCGCGATAACACGTTCCATCAACACGTTCACAACGTGTTCGTCTGTGCGGCGCGACCGCGATCCGGCCGGTTGGTTCCGTCACGAAATGAAACTTTTTTGTTTGAAGATCCCGGCGCGGCGCGCGTTATCCGCCCCCCGTTCGGTCTGACTAACCGGACGACTACAACCCAACTAAGAATACCATGACTAACTCCCTCAAGCTCCTCGCAGTGGTGTCGGCGCTCGCCGTCGGTTCCGCTGCCGTTGCGCAACAGACGCCGGCCGCCCAGCAGCCGGCCTCGAACTCGGCCGGCCTCCTGGGCCAGCGTTACGCCAGTGCCGGATTCAGCTACTTGGACATTTCCGGATTCCAGTATCACCTCTTCGCCGCGGGCGCCGGGGTCAATCTGCCGATCCGGCAGAACATCGACGTGGGTGTGTCCTACGCTCGCAACTGGATCGAGTCCAACAGCGACTTCAACCTCGACATCGTCGACGCCTACACGACGTTCATCTACTCTGCTGACACCTTCAAGACTTACACGACCCTTTCGCTCGGGCACGTGTGGGAGCCGGAGAAGGAAGAGTCGGTGATCTGGGGCGCCCGGGCCGGTGCCGAGTTCCCCGTGACCGCCAATCTCGCGGTACGCGTGAGCGCAGGCTACGATGACGACTTCGAAAGCGGCAACAACGGCGCCTGGGACGGCACGGCGTCCGTCAATTACTGGGTCACCAAGCGAGTGGCCGCACTTGGCTCGGCCACCTGGCTCGAGGGTGGCGCCGTGAGCTACGGCGTCGGCGTCGCCTTCCGCTTCTAACTCGTCTCTTGTTCTGGTCTCCGCCCGCCGGTGCCCTGCGCCGGCGGGCTTTTTTATGCCTGCTTCCGGGCGGCCACCCCGGCTTCGTACCGCGCGATCCAGGCCCGATGCCAGGGTCCGTAGTCACCCGCTTCCAGATGCGCCCGCGCCTGCGTCATTAGATCGAGGTAAAAGTGCAGGTTGTGCAGGGTCAGCAAGGTGCCGGCGAGCATCTCCTCCGCCAACACAAGATGGCGCAAGTAGGCCCGGCTGAATCGGCGGCAGGTGTAGTTGTCGAGGCCGTCGACGATCGGTCGCGGATCGGCCCGGAACTTCTCGTTGCGCAGGTTGAGCGGACCGTCCGGGGTGAACACGAGGCCGTTCCGCGCGACCCGCGAGGGCAGGACGCAATCGAACATGTCCACCCCGAGGGCGATCATCTTCAGCAACTGCGGCGGCGTGCCGAGCCCCATCGCATAACGCGGTTTGTGGGCCGGCATGAAGGGCGTCGTGGCGCCGACCTGTTTGAGCATTTCCGGTTCAGGCTCGCCGACGCTCACGCCCCCCACCGCGTAGCCGGGAAAATCCATGGCCGCGAGACTCTCGGCGGCCTCCCGCCGCAGGTCGTCAAACGTCGAGCCCTGCACGATGGCAAACACGTGATGCCCGGCCGCCAGGAAACCAGAATCCTCGGCGATCTGCCGGCACTGCCTCGCCCAGCGTTCGCTCCGCGCCACGGCCGACGCGCACGCCTCGCGCTCGCACGGCCAAGGAGGACACTCATCGATCACCATCGCGATGTCACTGCCGAGGTTGGCTTGGATAGCCATGACCTCCCGCGGGCCAAGGAAGAGCTTCGCGCCGTCCAGATGCGATTGGAAGGCGATCCCGTCGTCCCGCACATCCCTGAGCTTCGCGAGGGAAAAGACCTGAAAGCCCCCGCTGTCGGTGAGAATCGGCCGGTCCCAGCCCATGAACCGGTGCAGGCCGCCCAACTCCTTGATCAACTCACTCGTGGGACGCAGATTAAGATGGTAGGTGTTACCCAGAATGATCTGGGCCCCGATCTCCTGCAAATGGGCGGGCGTCAGCGCCTTCACCGTGCCCTGCGTGCCCACCGGCATGAAGATGGGCGTCTCGATCACGCCGTGGCGGGTAGTCAGCCGCCCGCGTCGGGCCGCCGTGGCGGTGTCGGTTTTGAGCAACTCGAAAGCGTCGGGCATCGGAGGCCACACCCTACCGGCATGCTTGACCCTCCTGTCAATCCGCGAGCAGATTGGTCGCAAACCGCCGTGCTGCTCGTCATCGATAACTTTGACTCCTTCACCTTCAACCTCGTGCAATACTTCGGCACGCTGGGCGTGACCCAACGCGTGTTCCGCAACAACGAGATCACGCCGGCGGAGGCAATTGCGCTCAAGCCCGATCGTGTGCTGATTTCGCCGGGCCCCTGCTCTCCGTCCGAAGCGGGAGTCTCCCTCGACATGATCGCGGCGTTTGCGGGCAAGAAACCCATCTTCGGCGTCTGCCTTGGCCACCAGTCCATCGGCCAGCATTTCGGCGGCAAGGTGGTCCGCGCCAGCCGGCTGATGCACGGCAAGACCTCCCCGATCCTGCATCGCAACACCGATCTTTTCCAAGGCATGCCCCAGGGCTTCGCCGCCACGCGCTACCACTCGCTGCTGGTCGAACGGGCCACCCTGCCCGACTGCCTCGAAATCACCGCCGAGACCGCCGAGGGCGAGATCATGGGTCTGCGCCACAAGACCCTCCCGGTCTGGGGCGTGCAATTCCACCCCGAATCCATCGCGACCGAGAACGGCCTGCAGATTCTGCGGAACTTTCTCAGCCTGAACTGACTCCCTCCTGCCATGCGCTGTCCCAAGTGCACCTCCATCGAGGACAAGGTCATCGACTCCCGGATCAGCCGGGAAGGCAGTTCGATCCGCCGCCGCCGCGAATGCCTCGAATGCGGCCACCGTTTCAGCACCACGGAATTGCTGGTCCGCGAAGGCATCGTGGTGATCAAGCGCGACGGACGTCGCGAGGATTTCGACCGGGAGAAACTCGTGCGGGCGGTGCGCGCCGCGTGCCACAAACGGCCGGTCGACGCCGAGCAGATCGCCATGCTGGTCGAGGACGTCATCGACATCCTCGAGGCCCAGTACGAAAACGAGATTCCTTCCCGGGCGATCGGCGATGCTGTCATGGAACGCCTGCGCCGGATCGACCAGGTGGCGTACGTCCGCTTCGCCAGCATCTACAAGCAATTCCGCGACGTCGCGGAATTCATGAACGAGATCAACGCGCTCGACAAACCGAAGCAATGACGCCGCGCGAGGACCTGCGCCGCCTCCATCTGATCAACGGCCTCTTCGCGCACGTCACGGGAAACGACCTCTTCCTCGCGCGCCAGATCAAGGAGGCCATCGCCTTCAGCCTGGCGGACCTGGAGCGACAGACCCGGGAACAGCCCGAACTCGTGGTCAAGTACGACGCTGCGTTCAACGCCGCCGCCGCCGACCTCCTCGCCAAGCTGTTCACCCACCTGCCGAGGCATGGGTTCTACCATTGGGACGCTTCCCTCACCCTGGCCGCAGCCACGCCGCTCTTCACACGGGCTGAGGTCATGACCGGACTCCGTCACCTCGCGCGTTTTCGCGAGTCCACCCTGCTCATCACCAACCTCCGCCCGGCCTTGATCCCACCGAGTCACCGGGCCACCCCTCGGCGCAAACGGGAGTACGAAGAGGCGCTGGCCTTCATCCACGACCTCGCCGCCGCCCGCACCGCCCGAAACGCCAGGCTGCAACTCCTGTTCCTCTGATCCCCATGTCCAAGACCCTGTTTCAAAAGATCATCGACCGCGAAATCCCCGCCCGGATCGAACACGAAGACGATCAATGCGTCGTCATCCACGACATCCAGCCGCAGGCTCCGGTGCACCTGCTCATCGTCCCCAAAAAACCAATACCACGGGTCGGCGAAGCCGCCGCGGATGACCAGGCCGTGCTGGGACATCTTTTGCTCACCGCTGGCACGGTGGCCCGCAAATTGGGCCTGGCCCGCGGATTCCGCCTCGTGATCAACCACGGCCCGGACGCCTGCGAAAGCGTACCCCACCTTCACGTTCACCTGCTTGGCCGGCGCCAGATGACCTGGCCGCCCGGTTGAGCCGTCCGGGTCTCAGGCGCGCGCCTCGAAGCGTCCGTCCGCCCGCTTGGCGACGAGCCGCCGGATTTCGAGCATCATCAACGTCGCCGAAACGACCGAGGCCGACCGGCGGGTGACGGACGCCAGTTCGTCGACCGACAGAATCGCCCCGCCGCGAAACGCGTCCATCACGCCCTGCTCGTCGGCGGAAAGGCCTCCCTGCCCGGACGGGACAGCCGCAGCGTCCCGCGGTACCGCGGCGGCCGGCCGGAACCCGTCCAGGTAGCTCAGTTCCGCCAGCAGATCGTCGATGCTCGTCAACAGCGTCGCGCCGTCCCGGATCAGCTGGTGGCACCCGGCGCTCGACGGTTGGTCGATGCGCCCGGGCACCGCGAAGAGCAGGCGGCCCTGCTCCCCGGCAAACCGGGCGGTGATCATCGAGCCGCCGCTGACGTCCGTCTCGATCACGATCACCGCCTCGCACATGCCAGAGATGATGCGGTTGCGCATCGCGAACGACTGCCGGTCAGCCCGCCGGCCGAAGGGAAACTCGGAAACAAGGGCCCCGGACTGCTCGATCTGCCGGTACAACGCGAGATTCTCCGGGGGATAGATCAGGTCGATCCCCGTGCCGAGCACCGCCACGGTCTTCCCGCCCGCCGAGAGCGCTCCTTCGTGCGCCGCCGTGTCGATGCCGCGGGCGAGGCCGCTGACGACACAAAAGCCCAGGCGGGCCAGATCGGCCGCGAATCGCTTTGCGACCCCTTGGCCGTACAGCGTCGTGCGCCGGCTGCCCACCAAGGCAACGGCCGGGAGGTCAAAGGTGTATTCCCCTTTCTGATACAGGCCGATCGGAGGATCCGAGATTTCCTTGAGCAGGCGTGGATAGCCGGCGTCGCCCGTCGTTACGAACGCCGCCCGGGCCTGCGCCATGCGCAGCTCCTCCCGCGCCAAGTCGAAATGCGTCCTCCAGTCCCGCAGCGTGGCACGGATGACCGGCCCGACCCCTTTGACCTCTTCCAGCCGGCGCGGCTCGGCCGTCAGCACGTGGCACGGATTCCCGCCCAACTCCGCCAAGAGTCGGTTGAGCGTGATCGGACCAATGTTGGGCAGCGCATTGAGGATCAGGAACGCTTGACGGGGGGAGAGCTCAGGCATTGTCGCAAATAAATGGCGACCATGATCCCGGAATCCCTAAGGTAAAGCTTCGTCTGACGAGCCGCTCCGCTCCCCCGCGGTAAAGCCCAGCGCGGCGGGAAGGAAATCCAGCAGGGCGGTGACGGACACGGCCGTTTGTCCTCGTGCCCGGGCGAGGAGGTCGGCTGCACGGCCATGCCATGCCACGGCCTGGCAGGCCGCCACGAGGGGTATCGCCGGTCCTTGGGCCAGCCGGCCTGCCAACAAGCCCGCGAGCACATCCCCGCTCCCACCCCGCGCCAGCACCGGCCCGCCGGCCAGACTGTGATAGACCCGACCGCCGTCGGTCACCCGGGTGACCGGGCCCTTTAGAACGATCGCCGCCCGCAGATCGGCGGCACACGCGCGCAACGCCTTGCCCTGGCTGATGCGCGCAAACTCCCCAGCGTGCGGCGTGAGCACCCGCGGCGCGGCACCCGCGCCGACGACCTCGGGAACCAGGGCGTCGGCATCGATCACCAACGGACAGGTGCTGGTTCGCACGATCTCGCCCAGCGCCGCACGGGTCTCGGCTTCCTTCCCCGTACCTGGTCCGACCAGCACCGCCGTGGCGCGGTCCCGCAAGGCGGCAAACAGATGCACGCCTTCCAACGCGAGGCTGCCCTCGGGCGTTTCCGGCCAACCAACCCACATCGCCTCCGGCGCGCGCGCCGCGAACGCCGGCACCAACGATTCCGGCACCATCGCCGTGACGAGGCCGACGCCGCTGCGCAGCGCCGCGAGCACGCTCATCAAAATCGCTCCCGGATACTGCCGCGAACCGCCTACGAGGACGACGTGGCCCATGGCGCGTTTGTCCACGGCGGCTGGCCGCAGCGCCCTGAGGGGATCCAGCACGCGGGGATCCAGCACCCAATCGGCGCAGGTGGGAAAGGTTGCCGCCGTGTCGAAACCGAGATCGAGCCAACGCAGCCGGCCGGCGCCCGCAAGGTCGAGTACGGGGCTCTTGAGCAAACCGGTCCCATACGAAAAATCCGCGCGAAATGCGTCCGGGTCGGCGAGACCGCTGGGCAGATCAACCGCCGCGCGCAAGCCGACGGGGAGGGCGTTGACCGCCTGCAACCACGCGCGGGACCGCTCGTCGAGCGGGGGCCGGAATTGGAATCCGTAAAGGCCGTCGAGCACCAGGTCGTAACGGTCCGCCAGGCGACCGAGAGTCACTGCTTCGACCGCCGCACCTCCGGCGTGGATCAACTCCCGCCACGCGCGCGCCGCGAGGGGTTTGAATGCCGCCGGTCCGTGGGGACAACCCAGATCGACGCGACAGCCCGGGCGTGCGGCCAGCAGACGCTCCGCGGCGATCATGGCATCCCCCCCATTATGGCCCTTACCGGCGAGGACCAATACGCGGGCACCGCGCGGCATGCCGCCCCGCTCCCGAAAATCTTCCAGGATCGACTCGGCGACCAGCCGGCCGGCCTCCCGCATGGCCGCCCATTCGCGGGTTTCGTCGCCGCCAAAGTAGGCAGCTTCGAAGCGACGGGCCTCGTCGCAGGTCAAAATCGGCTGGCCCGGGAGATCCATATGGAATTCAGAGCTGCGGGCGTTCGGGCGGCGGCGGAGGGAGTGGCACAATCTCCACCGATGGACTTACTGCGGGCGCCGGTCCCTTCCACGGCCCGGTCGGACCAGTGGGCGCCGGCGCCTGCGGACTGAGGCGGCCTTCGAGCCGCGCACGCCGCTGGGTAATCGGCTCGGTGAAGCGCAGAGGGGATTCGCGCGGCGGCTTGGCATCGGTGAACGGCCGCGTGAGCCGAGGGATCGAACGAAAATAATACACGCCGGCCATCCGCGAAACCTCGATGAAATCCGTGAAGTCGGCGGTGACCGAATTCCACAGGGCCACCTCCGTCCGGTCATCTTCCCAGAGGGCGTAATCGCCCCACTGTGCAAAGACCGCCTCGATCACCGCGAGGCTGGGACGATTCTCGAGCGAGGTGACCGACTTGGCCGGTTCGGCCGGTGCCGGCGTCGCTTTGACCTCGGGTGCAGCCGCCGCCGGTGGCGGCGCCGGGTCGTCACGCCGAAAGCCCCAAACCGCCAGCACGCCGAGGATAAAACCGACCATGATCCACGACGGAGTCTTGGACAACTCGGCTCGGGACGGCGCTGGGTCGGTACCTTCCATGACGGTACCCTATACGCAGCGCAGGATCGCCGCAACGGCCATGGCCGAGGATTCGTTGTGCGAAAGGGAGACCCGGACATCGGTCCCGCCAATCTGACGCAGCAGCGCGGACGCTTTATCGTCGAGACGAACCTTCGGCTCATGCCGGGCGCCGTGGTAGATCGAAATCGACTTCCAGCCGAGCTCCGCGCCAATGCCGGTGGTGAAACACTTCGAGACTGCCTCCTTGGCGGCAAATCGCGCCGCCAGGTGTTTGTGCGGATGCTTCATGCCCAGGCAATAAGCACGCTCTTCTTCGGTAAAGACGCGGTCGAGAAACCGGGCGCCCTGCCGCTCCACCACGCCGCGAATCCGATCGATCTCGATCAGATCGCAGCCAAGACCGAGCAAAATGCCTCCCGGGGGCAAGTCGAGGTTCATGGCCGGAGCGTGCCGCCGATTCCCGGCCCGGCGCGAGCGCAAAACCACCGGGTCAGGGGTTCATGCGGGCCTTCATCTCCCGCACGGCCTCCTCGACTCCGGTGAACAAGGCGCGGCTGATGATACTGTGCCCGATGTTGAGCTCGTGCAGGTGGGGCAGCGTGCGCACTTCCGCGACATTGACGTAGTTGATGCCGTGCCCGGCGTTCACGACCAGCCCGCATTGGTGGGCAAACGTAGCCCCGCGACGGAGACGCTTGAATTCCGCGGCGCGACCGGGACCGTGGTAGGCGTTGGCGTAGGCCCCCGTGTGGAGCTCGATCCACGGAGCACGCAACTTTGCACTGAGCTCGATCTGCGCCTCGTCCGGGTCGATGAACAGGCTGGTGATGATGCCGGCGGCATTCATCGCGTCGACGCAGGCCGCCACCTTGTCGCGGTGCCCGACCACATCGAGGCCGCCCTCCGTCGTGACTTCCTCGCGGCTCTCGGGCACCACGCACACCGACTCGGGCTTCAGGCGGAGGGCAAAGTCGATCATCGCGGGCGTGCAGGCCATTTCGAGGTTGAGCCGCGTTCCGATGGTTTCGCGCAACCGCCAGACGTCGCGCTCCTGGATATGACGCCGGTCCTCGCGCAGGTGGACCGTGATGCCGTCGGCGCCAGCCCGCTCGCCGAGCACCGCGCACAGGACCGGATCCGGTTCCACCGGGCCGCCGACGGTGGCAGGAGCCTGCCGGTAGCGGGCCTGACGAATCGTGGCAGAGTGGTCGATGTTGAAGCCGAGGAGAATCATGACGATCCGCACGTATAAATCCCGGCGCCGGGAAACCAAGAAATGAATCGCCGCATGTCCTCATTTCATGACTTTATCCGCCCAACGCCGCGCCGACCGTGACCCAACCACCGCCCAAACAGGAAAACCTGCTGCTCAACCTGGTGTGCAACATCGCCCTGCCCTCGCTGATTCTCACGCGTTTCAGCAAGCCGGAGCACTTGGGGCCGGTGACCGGCCTCGTGATCGCACTCCTCTTTCCCTTGGGTTACGGGATCTGGGATTTCGCCCGCCGGCGCCAGACGAACTTCATCTCCGTGATCGGGTTCGTCAGCATCCTGCTGACGGGCGGCCTCGGCCTGATGAAGATGGACGGATTCTGGTTCGCCGTGAAGGAGGCCGCCGTGCCGTCGATCATCGGCCTCGCGGTTCTCGCGTCCATGCGCGGCAAACGCCCCCTTGTGCGGCAATTCCTGCTCAATGAGCACGTGATGGATCTGCCCCGGGTCGACGCGGCCCTCGCGGAACGCGGCAATCGTTCGGCCTTCGATCAGCTGTTGCGCAGTTCCAGCTACCTGCTCGCCCTGTCGTTTCTGGTCAGTGCCGTGCTGAACTACGCTCTCGCCCGGTACCTGCTGCGCAGTCCTTCGGGATCACCGGAGTTCAACGCCGAACTGGGCCGGCTCAACCTCCTCAGCTGGCCCGTGATCGTGGTGCCCAGCATGATCATGATGATGTACGCCCTTTGGCGTCTGATCGGCGGCATCCGCCGCCTGACCGGACTGGGTTTCGAAGACATCTTCCGGGCCGACGCGGCCCGGAAGTGAACGGAGCCGCTCAGCGCAGGTTGATCGGCACGATGTTGCGCATCGTGGCGCCCGTGTAGATCTGACGCGGGCGGTAGATCTTCAACTTCGGGTTCTGCGCAACCTCGCGCCACTGGGCGATCCAGCCCGGCATGCGTCCGATGGCGAACATGACGGTGAACATGTTCTCCGGAATGCCGAGCGCGCGCATGATCAGACCCGAGTAGAAGTCGACGTTCGGGTAGAGCTTGCGCGAAACGAAGTAGTCGTCGCTCAGCGCGACCTCCTCGAGCTTCATGGCGATGTTGAGCAGCGGGTCGTCCTTGATGCCGAGCGAGGCCAGCGCCTTGTAGAAACTCGTCTTGATGATCTTCGCCCGCGGATCGTAGTTCTTGTACACGCGGTGGCCGAAGCCCATCAGGCGCTCGCCTTTGCCCGCCTTGGCCGCGGCGATGAACTTGGTGCCATCGTCACCCTCGGCGTGAATGTTCTTGAGCATCTCGATCACCGCCATGTTGGCGCCGCCATGCAGGGGACCCCAGAGCGCGTTGACGCCGGCCGAAACCGACGCGAAGAGGTTGGCCCCGGCCGAGGCGACCATACGAACCGTCGAGGTAGAGCAATTCTGCTCGTGATCGGCATGGAGCAGCAGGAACAAGTTGAGCGCCGACGCGACTTCGGCCGTCGGAGCGAACTCGTTGTAGGGCTCCGAGAACATGAGGTGCAGGAAGTTCTCGCAGTAACCGAAATTGGGCCGGGGATAGTTGAACGGCAGGCCGCGGCTTACACGGTAGGTGTGGGCCGCGATCGTCCGCACCTTGGAGATCGCAATCGCGGCGGCCTCGTCGAAGTGCTCGAGGTCGCGCTGGTGATTGTTGCTCGCCAAGTGCGGATAGTAGGCGCCGAGCGCATTGAGCGTCGCCGACAGTACCGCCATCGGATGGGCATCGCGCGGAAAGCTCTGGATGAAGCGCAGCATGCCTTCGCGCAGCGGCGCATGCTGGGTGAGCAGGCGCGAGAACTGGGCGCGTTGGTCGGGGCTCGGCAGCTCGCCATTCATGACGAGGTAGGCCGTCTCGACGAAGTTCGACTTTTCCGCGAGCTGCTCGATCGGGTAGCCCCGGTAACGGAGGATGCCCGCCTCGCCGTCGATGTACGTGATGTTGCTGGTGCAGGAGCCGGTGTTTCCGAAACCGTCGTCAAACGTGATGTAGCCGGTCTCGGCGCGCAGCTTGGAGATGTCGATGGCCTTTTCCCCTTCGGAGCCCGTCACGACGGGCAGGGTGAGCTCCTTGTTGTCGACCTTGAGGGTAGCATTATTGGCCATACTTCAGGCAACAGAACAAAAATCCCCCGCCTTGCAAAGCAAAGTTGCCCGTGATCAAGCAACCGCTGCGACCATAAGTGAGCGGCGTCGGTTGGTTTAGGAAGCTGAATCTCAGCCGCGCGCCAAGACGGTGTCCGCCACCACCCGGGAAAAGTTGCGATAGATAGCCAGACCCTTCGCCTGGCTCTTCTCCGGGTGAAACTGGGTGGCAAAACATTGCCCCCGGCCGATCGCAGCCGCGAACGGCCCGCCGTAGTCGCACTCGGCGAGCACGAGGGACGGATCCGCCGGCACACAATGATAGCTGTGCACGAAGTAGAATGACTCGCCCGAGCCCGCGAGTCCGGCACGCAAGGGCGATTCGGTCTGGCGGAAGGTCACCGTGTTCCAACCCATGTGGGGGACCTTGAACGGCGCAGGCAGACGGAACCGTCTGACCTCTCCCGGAAAAATGCCGAGTCCGGACACGCCCCCCTCCTCCGACCGCTCAAACAGGGCCTGCATGCCGAGGCATACACCAAGGAAGGGGCGATCCGCTTCAATCCACGCGCGCACCCGCTCCGCCAAGCCCGTCGCGCGCAGCGACGCGACGCAGTCGCGCAGGGCCCCCACGCCCGGAAGCACAAGGCCGGCTGCCTCCGCAGCGTCGAGCTCGGACGGCGTCCGCACCACCTGCGGATGGGCCGAGACCGCTTCCAGGGCCTTGGTCACACTGCGCAGATTGCAGATGCCATTGTCGATGACGGCGATGACGGGAACGGACATGGGATCGCCACCGTAGGCCCGCCGCCGCCCGGCGCCATCCGAAAAATCGACCGGCCGAGTCATGAGTTTTTTGCAACCAACCCGCGGACGCCTGGGCACGGGCAGTGCTCTTCCTTCGCGTCAACCCATCCCACTCCACTCCATGATCCGCCCTGCCCGTCTGCTTCCCGCCCTCGGCGCCGCCCTTCTCCTCGGCTGCGCCTCCGCCTCGGCCGCTCCGACCGACACCACCAGCCCGCTCCGCCTGGGCAGTAACGAGAATCCGTTCGGTTACAGCCCGAAGGCCAAAGCCGCCGTGATCCAGTACCTGGAGAGCGCCAATTACTACAACCGCAACGAAGTCGATGAGATGGTGAAGGTCTGCGCCGAGAAGGAGGGGGTCACGCCCGCCTACATTCTGCCCACCGCCGGTTCCGGCCCGTTGCTCGAGATGACGGGCGCCGCGTTCGGCAAGGAAGGGGTCAACATCGTGACCGCCGCTCCGGGCTACCCGCAGCTCACCTCCACCTTCGCGAAGTGGGGCGGGACGATCAAGTACGTCACCGTGAACGAAAAGCTCGGCTACGACTTCAAGAGCCTCGCCCTGAGCATCGACGCCCAGACCGCCATGGTCTACATCTGCAATCCGAACAATCCGACCGGCGTGCTGGCCGATCCGGCCGAGCTCAGGCGCTTTATCCTCGCGGTGCCACCGTCGGTGTTGGTCTTCGTCGACGAGGCCTATCTCGAGCTGTCGAAGGGTGGCGTCGAGGCCAACAGCATGGCGCCGCTGACCAAGGTGCGAAAGAACCTGGTGGTCAGCCGGACCTTCTCCAAGGCTTACGCGCTGGCCGGCTTCCGCGCCGGCTACGGTATCGGCCATCCGGATACGCTGGCCCGCCTTCAGCGTCACAACATCGGCGCCTCGCCGAGCTATCTGGCGGCGATCGCCGCCCGGGAGGCGGTGAAGGACCAGGAACACCTGAAGGAGAATGTGCGCAAGTATCAGGAGGTGCGCGCCTACGTCTGCCAGGAGTTCGACCGGATGGGCCTGAGCTACGCCCAGCCGGAGGGCGCCTTCATCCTGTTCAAGGCTGGGATGGAATCGTCGGAGTTCGTGAAGAAAATGCTCGAGCGAAAGATCATGGTCACGCGGCCCTTCGGCCTGGGACCGCTGGAGAAAGACTACACCGACTGGGTGCGCGTCAGCATCGGCACGATGGAGGACATGGAGCTCTTCCTCGGCGCGACCAAAAGCATCCTCGGGAAGACCTGAGCATCGCCGCATTAGTTTTTTTCCTGCGCGTCGCACGGTGTGCGGCATACCGGTTGCTCCCCCGCAGCAGCTCTGTGCCGCGCACCACGCCGGTGCCTGACTCCCAACCCAATGAAACGTTCCTCCCACACCTCGCCGATGCGTGGCGCCCTTGCCGCCGCGTTCGTCTTCGCCAGCCTCGCCTCCACCCCGCACCTCCACGCCCAGGCCGACAGCCGCGCCCGGTTGAGCAGCAACGAGAATGCCTTCGGCTACTCGCCCAAGGCCCTCGCCCGGATGCAGGAGGCGCTCAAGACCGGAAACTACTATAACAACAACGAAATCGGGGAAATGGTTCGCCTTTGCGCCGCCTATGAGGGGGTGAAGGAGGATCACATCCTTCCGACGCCCGGCTCCGGGCCGGTTCTCATGCTCACCGCCTTCGCCTACGCGAAGCCGGGCAAGAATGTGGTCACGACCGCGATGGGCTACACCCAGCTCACGCGTGCCTTCACCGAACACGGCGGCAACGTGAAGTTCGCCCCCCTCGGGGCCGACATGGGCTACGATTTCAAGGCCCTGAGCCGCGAAATCGACGAGAACACCACCATCGTCTACATCTGCAATCCGAACAACCCGACCGGCGTGATCGCCGATCCGGCGGAGCTGCGCCGCTTCATTCTGTCGGTTCCCCAGCACATCCTGGTGTTCGTCGACGAGGCCTACCTCGAACTCTCGGACACCGGTCTCAAGGCCAACACCATGGCCCCTCTCGTGAAGGTCCGGAAGAACATGATCGTTTCGCGCACCTTCTCGAAAGCCCACGGCATGGCCGGTCTGCGCGCCGGCTACGGCGTGGCGCAGCCCGAGGTGCTCGCCAACCTGCGCAAGTACTACACCGGCGGCCCGAGCTTCCTCGCCGCGATCGCTGCCCAGGAGGCGATCAAGGATACCGCCCACATGGAGGCCAATCGCAAGAACTACAAGGAGGTCCGGGACTACGTGTGCAAGGAGTTCGACCGTCTGGGCATCAAGTACGCCGCCCCGCAGGGCGCGTTCGTCTACTTCAAGGCCGGAATGCCCGGCGCCGACCTCGTCGCCAAGATGCGCGAGGCAGGCGTCTTCATCAGCGGCTCGCGCGAAAGCGGTGTTCCCGAAGGGGCCTATGGCGAGTGGGCACGCGTGAGCATCGGCACCAAGGAGGAGATGGACATGTTCCTCACCGAGTTCGCCCGCGTGATCGGCAAGACCTGATCGTATCCAATAATCCTTACGTCGCGCAGGGGCCGGTCGTCGACCGGCCCCTTTTTCGTGCGCTCGCATGATTAATTTGCGTGAAGCGAAAGAGCCGGACGGCACATGCAGTGCTCCGTGATTGGGAACCGCTCCCGCGGCTCAACCCAATCCGTCATGAACCTCCTCACTACCGCCTGCGTGGGCCGGCTGCTTGCCGCCGCACTTCTGTCCGCGTCCGTGCTCGTCCCGCCCTCCACCATCGCCCAGCCCGTCACCGTCGACGGCAAGGTCAAGATCAGCAGCAACGAGAACGTTTGGGGCTTCTCGCCCAAGGCCCTCGCCCGTCTTCAGGCCGAGCTGGCCACGGGCAATTACTACAACCGCGACGAAATCGCCGAGTTCATCAAGCTCTGCGCTGCCCACAACGGCGTGAAGGAGAACTACATCATGGCGACCGCTGGCTCGGGTCCCCTGCTCTCGCTCGCCGCCCTCGCCTATGCCCAGCCGGGCAAGAACGTCGTGACGACCGCGATGGGCTACACCTCGCTGGTCAACCGCTTCGAGGCACGCGGAGGCAACGTGAAGTTCGCTCCCCTCGGGGCCGACATGGGCTACGATTTCAAGGCCCTTGCCCGGGAAATCGACGACAACACGGTGATCGTCTACATCTGCAATCCCAACAATCCGACCGGCACCCTCGCGGACCCCGCGGAATTGAGACGCTTCATCCTTTCCGTGCCGGCGCACATTCTCGTCTTCGTTGATGAGGCGTATCTTGAGATCGCCGACACCGGCCTGAAGCCGAACACCATGATTCCGCTGGTCAACGTGCGCAAAAACATGCTCGTCACGCGCACCTTCTCCAAGGGCCACGGCATGGCCGGTCTACGCTTTGGCTACGGCGTGGGGCACCCGGAGGTCCTTGACCGCCTGGGCGAGTATTCGACCAGCGGTCCGAGCTTCCTCGCCGCTATCGCCGCCCAGGAGGCGCTCAAGGACGAGGCCTTCCTCGAGCAGAACCGCAAGAACTACTCCGAGGTGCGCAAGTACGTCTGCGCCGAGCTGACCCGCATGGGCATTGAGTACGCGAAGGACCCTCAGGGCGCCTTCATCTACTTCCATGCCGGAATTCCCGGAGCTGAACTCAACGCAAAGATGCGCGAAGCGAACATCCTCATCGGCAACACCCGCGAAAGCGGAGTACCCGAAGGCACCTACAAAAATTGGTGCCGGGTCAGCATCGGGACGAAGGAGCAGATGGACGTGTTCCTCGGCGAACTCTCCCGCATTCTCGGCAAGACCTGACCGCAGCGACAATCGGCCCGGGTGCGGACGGCAGCGAGCCCGTGCGCATCCGTGGCCCGAGCGCGGGTTTCAGATCACACCTTTGGTGCTGGGCAACTGATCCGCGGCACGCGGGTCAATCTGGGTCGCGACATCGAGCGCACGCCCCAGTCCCTTGAAGATCGCCTCGGCAATGTGATGCGGCTCTTCGCCGTAGATCAGCGTCACATGCAGGTTGGCGCCCAGCGCATTGCTGAACGCCCGGCAGAATTCCTTCACCAGAATGATGTTGAAGTCGCGCACGAACATGGTCGGCGCTTCCACCTGATAGGCCAGGTGCGGACGCCCGCCGACATCGACCACCACCCGCGCGAGCGACTCGTCCATCGGCAGCAGGAAGAAGCCGTAACGCCGGATGCCGACCTTGGCACCCAGCGCTTGCTTGAAGGCGTCACCCAGCACCAGGCCGACGTCTTCCACGGTGTGGTGATAATCCACATCCACATCGCCGCGGCAGCTCACCTCCAGATCAAACAGGCCGTGCTTCGCGAACAGCGTCAGCATGTGATCGAAGAAAGGCACCCCCGTCGCGACTTTGGCCACACCGGTGCCATCCACCGTGAGCGACAGCGTGATGTCGGTCTCGGCGGTCTTTCGACTCAGCGTTACTTTGCGGACTGTGGCCATGCGTCAAAGGCTTCGTTGACGGCGAGCATGTCGTCGTCGGTGCCGACGCTGATGCGCAGGAAGCTCGCGGTCAAGGCGTGGCTCGGGAAGTACCGGACCAGAATGCGACGCGATAGCAGATGATGATAGAGCGATTTGGCCACGTCGGGTCCACTGCGTCCGGCGGCATCCACCGGCTCGGTGAAGATAAAATTAGTGGCCGACGGGTACGTAAACCAGCCGCGACGGCCGGACCATTCGCCCAGCCAATAGTCGCGGGTGCGGATAATCTTGCCGATGATCGCATCGTAATAGCCGGGATCGCTCAACGCCGCCAGGGCCGCCACCTGCGAAAGCCGGTTTACATTGTAGCTGTCCCGCACCCGGTCGAGAACGTCGATGATCCCCGGATGAGCCAGCGCATAACCGACGCGAATCCCCGCGAGAGCATGGGCCTTGGAGAGCGTGCGTGTGATCACGAGGCGCGGATACCGGGCCAGCAGGGGCACGGCATGCTCCTGCGCAAACGGCGCATAGGCCTCGTCGACCACGAGGACTCCGGGAAACCGCTCCAGGATCTCCGCTAGCTGCTGGTTGCCAAAGGCAACGCCCGTCGGCGCGTTGGGCGAAGTGAGGAAGAACACCTTCGCCCCTGAGGTCACAATCGCATCGACCGGCAGCGTCATCTGGCGGTTGAACTCGATCGTCCGGACCGCCCCGTGCTCGATCGCCACGAGCACGGGATAGAGCGAATAGCTGGGAAAGGTCAGACCAGCGGCGGCTTCCGGGCCGCAAAAACTGCGCACGAGCAGATTGAGCACGTCGTCCGAACCGTTGCCGATGAGCACATGGTCCTCCGTGAGCCCATGTACCTGAGCAACCTTTTGCCTCAGCGGAGTGCTGCGGGGATTGGGGTACAACCGCAGCGCGTCTCCGTCGCTGCCGATTTCGCGACGCAGCGCCTCGGTCACCCGCGGCGTCGGTCCGTACGGCGACTCGTTGGTGTTGAGCTTGATCCACCCCGGCTCATTCGGCTGCAACCCGGGTGTGTAGGCATGCAGGCGCTGAATGTGCGGCAGGGCGAGACGGGTGAGATCGTGTGACATGAGGTCCAAGGCGCAGTTGGAGCCACCGTCCGAGAGGCCGGCGGCCAAAGGCTCGTCAAAGGGCGCGGATCGCCACGGACCGGCCGTGGGCGTCGAGCTTCTCCATCGCCGCAAAGGCGGCAACGACCGGAGCCGCCTTCTTGATGCTGGCTTTTTCGTAGCGCACCACACTGGTCCGGCGCATGAAGTCCGCCACGCGCAGGCCGCTGAAGAACCGGCCGGCGCGGCCGGTGGGCAGCACGTGACTGGGCCCGGCGGTAAAATCGCCGACGGCCGTTGGCGTATGGTTGCCGAGCATGATCGCCCCAGCCGTGGTGATCGTCTTCAGCAGAGTCTTCTGCGCCGTCGGCGCGACCATCAGCTCAAGATGTTCGGGGGCCACATGATTGGCGACTTTCGCCGCTTCCGCGAGCGTCGTGACTTGGACCGCCAAGAACCCGTCAGCCAAGACCCGTCGGGTTTTCTCCGCCCGCGAAAGGGACTTCACCTGCGCCTGCACCTCCGCTTCGATCGCGGCAAGCACCGCACCGGACGTGGCGACGAGGTAGACCTTCTCCCGACCAGATCCGTGCTCCGCCTGGGCAAGGAGATCCGCCGCGGCAAAATCCGGCCGCGCCGTTTCATCGGCGATGATCATGACCTCGCTCGGTCCCGGCAGGGAATCCACCCCAACCGTGCCGAAGACCTGGCGTTTGGCTTCGCACACGTAGGCGTTGCCAGGACCAAACACCTTGTCGACCGCCGGAATCGTGAAGGTTCCGTACGCCATCGCACCGACGGCCTGAACCCCGCCCAGGCGATAGACCTCCTCAACCCCCACCAGATGGAGCGCGGCGAGCAGGCCGTCCGCCACCCGCCCTTGCGAATTGGACGGGGTGAACACCGCAATCTCAGGGCAGCCGGCGATCTTCGCCAAGGTCGCCGTCATCAGCACGGTTGAGACCAAAGGCACTTCGCCTCCAGGAACGTAAAGACCGACGCGCCGAATGGGATGATGCACCTCGCCGATTTCCGCACCTTGCTTGTTCCGCGCCGTCCAGGCCTTGGGCAGGCCTTTTTCGTTGAACGCGACGATGTTCTCATGCGCCGCAATCATTGCCTTCATCTCCGCGCTTGAGACGCGCTTTGCCGCCGCCGCGAGCTCGGAAGGCTTCAGGCGAAAGTCCCGGGCACGCAGCTTCGCGCCATCGAACTTCGCCGCGTAATAAGCCACCGCCTCGTCGCCCCGGGTCTGTACGTCCGCGAGAATGGACGCCACCGCGTCACTGATTTCACGCGGCACGACCGAGCCCCGGCAAAAGTCGTTGAGTTCGGCATCAAAGGTCTTGGAGGAGATGGAAAGATGGCGCACGGCAAACAGTATTCAGGAAAGGATTACCGCGCCAGCGGGAAAGGGGCGAGTCGGAAATCCGCCCGTACCACTGTCAGCGCGAGGTCCACGGCGGGAGGGCGAAGTAGCTGTCCGGCTGCAGTTCGTTGACGACCACGCGGTCGAAAACAACGGTGACCTCACGGCGACTACCATCGGCCAACGTGTTAACAGTGATGATTTTAGACGGGAAACGCACGCCAGCCGCCCACAGTTCGCCCTCTTCGCGGATCCTCCCGCCCTTCTCGGTCTCGGTCAGGACCAGGCGCCCCGTACGCTCGTCGAAGTACCGGTAGAAGATGATCGTGTCGGCGTGCGCGAATGCGACTTTGCGAAGCAACCGGCCATCCTGTTCGGAGAGTCCGAGGTTGTCGACGCGCCCGCCGCGCTCGGCCAAGCCGCGGAAGAAGGCCAGATTCTCCCAGGTATTGGCCCGCAGCCGGCGGATCTGATCCTTCCCCAATAACGTGATCCTGGGACGGGAACCAGGCTCACCGCGCGCCTCAATGCGTTGCCAGCCCTCGTAATCGTTCAATGCGGTCACCTCGAGGCGATCCGGCAGCTCCAGTTCGATCCGCTGGCGATACGGTGATTGAAAGTGAATGCGCAACGTCGCGCGGAGCGGATGCAGGCCGGACTCGGTTTTTTCAACCGTTTCCATTGTCCCTTCGAACCGCACGGAACGGACGGCGTTCAGGGCCGCTTCGCCGCCAATGTATTCCCGCGCGAGCGCAATCACACGATCTAGTTCCGCATCCGCACTACGCACGTCCGCGGCTGCGGCCATCAGGCAGAGGAACAGACCGAGGCGGCGGAACAGCGTCATGGGTGCATCACATGCCTTGAGGCGGGAAAGACCGTCGGCGCGGTGGAGACCCGCTCACTCCCATTCAATGGTCGCCGGCGGCTTCGAGCTGATGTCGAGCACCACACGAGAGACGCCCCGCACCTCGTTGGTGATGCGGCTGGAGATGGTCTGGAGCAGTTCGTAGGGCACGCGCGACCAGTCGGCAGTCATCGCGTCGATGCTTTCGACCACCCTCAAGGCGATCACGTAGGCATAATTGCGCTCATCGCCGATCACCCCGACCGACTTGACCGGCAGGAACACGCAGAAGGACTGCCACACCTTCCAGTAGAGCCCCGACTTCTTCATCTCCTCCTGCAGGATGTGATCGGCATTGCGGAGGATCTTGAGTTTGTCGGCGGTCAACTCCCCCAGGACGCGAACCCCGAGGCCCGGGCCGGGGAAAGGCTGACGCCAGACCACTTCCTTCGGCAGACCGAGCGCTGTGCCGACGGCACGCACCTCGTCCTTGAAGAGTTCACGCAAGGGCTCGAGCAACTTCAGCTTCATGCGCTCAGGCAAACCGCCCACGTTGTGGTGGCTCTTGATCAACGCCGCGGGGTTGTTGCCGATCGCCACGCTCTCAATCACGTCGGGGTAAAGCGTACCTTGCGCGAGAAAATCGGCGTGCCCGATCGACTTGAGCGACTTCTCAAACACCTCGACAAACGTGACCCCGATGATCTTGCGCTTCTTCTCCGGGTCGGCGACGCCCTTGAGCCGCCGCAGGAACAGCTTCGATGCATCGACCACGCGAAGGTCGATCTTGAAGTGCCGGGCATACAGCGACTCGACCGCTTCGCGCTCACCTTTGCGCAACAGACCGTTGTCGACAAAAACGCACGTCAGCTGACGGCCAATGGCCCGGTGGATCAAGGCTGCCGCCACCGACGAGTCCACGCCGCCCGACAGTCCCAGAATGACTCTGGATTTGCCCACGCGTTCGCGAATCGTGGCGATGGCGTGCGCAATATAGTCCCGCGTCGTCCAATCCTGCCGGGCACCGCAGACGCCCACGAGGAAGTTGCGGATCACATCAACGCCGTGCTCGGTGTGAAACACCTCGGGATGGAACTGGATGCCGTAGAAGTTCCGCTGACGGTCTTCGATGACCGCAAACTCCGAATTGTCGGTTCGGCCGATCGCCGAAAAACCCGGCGGCAGCTTGATGAGGCGGTCGCCATGGGAGTTCCACACCTTCAGCGAACGCGGCAAGCCGGAGAACAGGCGCCCCGGTTTGCTGATCTTGAGAATGCCGTGGCCGTACTCGCGGTGATCGCTCTTGGAAACTCGGCCACCGAGCAGATGGCCCATGAGCTGGATGCCATAGCAAATGCCCAGGACCGGCACGCCCAGTTCGAACAGTTTCCGATCGGGAATCGGCGCCTTGCGGGCAAAGACACTGCTCGGTCCGCCCGAGAGGATGATGCCGATCACACCGTCGGCCTTAAGCTGCTCGGCGGTGGTGGCAAAGTGGTAGATCTTGGAGTAGACCTGACACTCGCGAATGCGTCGCGCAATGACCTGGGTGTATTGGGAGCCGAAATCGAGAACGGCAATCGTCTGAGCCATAGGAAAAGAGAGCGGGCACGAAGCCCGGAATCAAGCGAGGATCGCCGTTGGACGACGGCTAAAAACGCAACCGGCCGTTTTCGTGACCGCACCGGGGACACGTTCCGCCGTCAAGGTGACCGGGCAGAGCAAAGACGTGGTCGCAACGGATGCAGTGAAACGAGGTCTGCCTCCGCTCCGCTTCGTACCGGGCATAATCCCGGCGGTCGTAGTAAAGCCAGAGCCCGAGAAATCCCAAAGCGACCACGAGGGAAAAGGCAAAGGCGCCTGAAGCTAAGTCGAACACGGCTTCAATCTGGCAGCGGCGGCCGGACAAGCAATCCGTCGTCGCGTCGGCATGGGTGCAAAAAAGAAAAGAGCGCACCGGCGATCCGGTGCGCTCGAGGAGTGATACGGCGTGAGCTCAGGCCTGCTTCTCGCCTTCGGTCGCCGGGGCGGCGGCCTCGGGAGCGGCGGCTTCAGCCGGCTTCTTGGCACCCTTGCGGGCCTTGGCTGCGCCCTTCTTCTTGGCCTTCTTGTAGCCGGGATCGTCCGCCTTCACGAACTCGATCAGAGCCATCTCGGCCGCATCGCCCTGACGCTGGGCGCCCAGCTTGTAGATGCGGGTGTAGCCGCCGGGACGATTGGCGAATTCCTTCACCTTCTCGTCAAAGAGCAGATCGATCGCGGCCGGATTGCGGACATCGCGGAGGGCGAGTCGGCGAAGATGCAGCGCATCCTTCTTGTCGGTCTTGGCCGAGGCCTGCTTGGCCTTGGTCACGACTTTCTCAACGAACGGACGAAGGGCCTTGGCCTTGGTCAGCGTGGTCTTGATGCGACCATGGGTGATCAGGCCGACGGCGAGATTGGACAGCATCGCTTCGCGATGCTCGCGGGTGACGCCCAGAGAGGCGCGGTGTTTATTGTGACGCATTGGAGTGGTATCGGTTGTGGCGGGTTTCCGATCGGCAATCCGGTCGCAGCGTGGGGCGGCAGCGGACGGCGCGAAAACCCATGGTTGACCGTCGCGACTGACACGTACGGAGGAGCTTCATCCGGAGCGGGCGAGGATCGCTTCGCTCCGGGAAGCCACGTGCACGGTCAGCACGCGACAGCGCGAGGTTAGAGTTCCTTCTTGGCGTCGAGCAGGCGCTCGTCGAACTTCATGCCAAGCGAAAGGCCGAGCGCCTCGAGCTTGTCCTTGATTTCGTTGAGCGACTTCTTGCCGAAGTTGCGGTACTTGAGCATCTCCTGCTCGGTCTTCATCGCCAGCTCACCCACCGTGGTGATATTGGCGTTGTTGAGGCAGTTGGCGGCGCGAACGGAGAGTTCAATCTCGTTGACCGACATATTGAGGAGTTTGCGCAGCTTGTTCTGCTCCTCGCTGACCTCGCTCTGCTGGCTTTCGAACTCATAGGCTTCGTCGCTGACGCGATCGAAGACGTCGAGGTGATGCTTGAGGATCGAGGACGACTGCTTGAGCGCATCATCGGGGGTGATGCGGCCATCGGTCCAGATCTCGAGGATGAGCTTGTCGTAGTCGGTGATCTGGCCGACGCGCGTGGCTTCGACCGCGTACTTCACGAGCTTCACCGGAGAGAAGAGCGAATCGATCGGGATCACCCCGATGGCCTGATCTTCCTTCTTGTTCAGCTCGCCCGGGCAGTATCCCCGGCCCGTCTTGATCTCGATCTCAGCCTCAAATGTGCGCGACTTGTCGAGCGTGCAGATGACCTGATCCGGATTGACGATCGTGATGTTGGCATCGGCCTGAATGTCGGCCGCGGTGACCGGGCCGGCCCGGTTGACCTTGATCGACAGGGAGATCGGCTCGCGCTTCGTGGAAACGATCAGGATCTTCTTCAGGTTGAGCACGATGTCGGTGACATCCTCGACGACGCCGTCGATGCTCTGGAATTCGTGGTTCACGCCCTCGATCTTGATCGAGGAAATGGCCGCGCCTTCAATGGAACTGAGGAGAACCCGCCGGAGCGAGTTGCCAATGGTATGACCGTAACCGGCCTCGAAAGGCTCGGCGATAAACTTGCCGTACGTGGAGGTGGAACCTTCCTCGACTTTCGTGAGCTTGTTGGGGAGTTCGAACTTACCGAGGCGTTTGGGCATGGCGGACTCTGGGAGGGTGGAAGTTGTGGTGCAGAAGGAGGCCGGGGCCGCTTAGAAGCGCGAGTAGAATTCGACGATGAGCTGCTCGTTGATCGAGGGCTCCATTTCGTCGCGGTTCGGAAGGCGGTTCACGACCGCCTTGAACTGCTCCGCATTCAGCGACAGCCAGCCGGGCACGTTGCGTCCCCGGTTTTCCTCCAGATTGCGGGTGGCGATCTGGCGGGAGGTCGGGGTGTTTTTGATCTCCACCTCATCGCCGGCCTGGACGCTGTACGAGGCGATGTCGACCTTGTGCCCGTTGACGCGCACATGGCCGTGGTTGACGAGCTGACGGGCGGCCGCGCGGCTCTTGGCGAAGCCCAGCAGGTAAACGACGCTGTCGAGACGCGTCTCCAGCAGCTGCATGAAGCGTTCGCCGGTGACGCCGCGCTCGCGCTTCGCCATTTCGAAGAGACGGCGGAATTGCCGCTCGAGCAGGCCGTAGGTGTAGCGCAGCTTCTGCTTTTCGTTCAGGCCGACGGCATACTCCGACATCTTGCGGCGGAGCTTGGGGCCGTGCTGGCCTGGCGGATACTGACGTTTTTCGTAGGCCTTGGTGGCACCAAAGATCGGCTGGTTGAAGCGCCGGCTGATGCGGGTGGTTGGTCCGAGATAACGAGCCATTGTTGGAAAGGGTTGAGGGAAAGGAAGGGAAGGAGGACGAGCGCGGTCAGACGCGGCGGCGCTTCGGCGGACGGCAGCCGTTGTGCGGGACAGGCGTGACGTCGACGATCGAAACGATCTCAAGGCCGATGGCCTGGAGCGCACGGATCGCACTGTCGCGACCCAATCCGGGACCGGAGACGCGAATCACCACGTCCTTGAGACCATGAGCCATCGCGTTGCGCGCGGCATCCTGAGCCACGACCTGCGCGGCGTAGGCGGTCGACTTGCGCGAACCACGGAAGTTGCACTTGCCGGCGCTCGACCAGGAGATGACCTGCCCCTTCTGGTCGGTGATCGAGACGATCGTGTTGTTGAAGGAAGCGAGGATGTTGGCCACGCCGGACGTGACATTCTTCGATCCCTTGGCTTTGCGAACCTTGATGACACCGAGCTCCTCCTTGAGAAGTTCTTCGGCGGTGGGCTGCTTGGCGACGCCACCGACCAGTTCAACCGGCTTTTCAGCAACGGGAGCAACCGGGGCAGCGTCTTCCTTTGCGGCCTTGGCGGGTTTGGTGTCGGCAGCAGGCGCAGTCTTGGCGACAGCGTCGGCGGCGGCGGCTTTCGGAGCCTTTTCTTTCTTGGGAGCGGACTTTTCTTCGGCCATGGCGGTAAGGGATTATTCTTTGGCTTTGGTGACACCGACGGTGCGCCGCGGGCCCTTGCGGGTGCGGGCATTGGTGCTCGTGCGCTGACCACGGACGGGAAGTCCGCGACGATGGCGCACGCCACGGTAGCAATTGATGGCCTGAAGCCGCTTCAAGTTGCCGGCGATTTCGCGGCGAAGGTCACCTTCGACGACCCATTTGTGCTCGGTGATGACCTGCAGGATCTTGTTCAGCTGCTCCTCCGTGAGGTCCTGAGCGCGGAGATCCGCGGGCAGACCGGCTTCCTTGAGGATCAGGTCGGCCCGCGCAGGACCGATCCCGTAAATGTAACGGAGGGAGAACGCGACTTTCTTCTTCGCGGGGATTTCTACACCGAGGAGACGTGGCATGTGGGTTTGAGTTAAGAGTGAGTGTGGTTGAGAAAGGAAAAATCAGACCGAAACAGGCGAAAGTGAGTGAACGGCAACCGGCAGCCGGGGCCGGGTAAGGACTTCGGGGCCTTTATCCGTGGTCAGAACCGTGTGTTCGAAATGAGCTGCCGGAGAGCCGTCGGCGGTGACGATCGTCCAACCGTCGGACAACGTCTTGGTGCGATAAGTCCCCATGTTCACCATCGGTTCGATGGCGAGGGTCATACCCGCCTTGATGATCTCGCCGCGTCCCTTTCGTCCAAAATTGGGAATCTGCGGTTCTTCATGCATCGACACCCCCACCCCATGACCGACCATGTCCCGAACCACACTGAAGCCGTGGTCCTCAACAAAGGTCTGGATGGCATGAGAGATGTCGCCGATGCGGTTGCCTACCTTGGCTTGTTCGATCCCTAACCGAAGTGATTCTTCGGTTACGCGCAGGAGGCGAGCGCGCTCCGGAGGAAGCTGCCCCACCGGAACGGTTACGGCATTGTCGCCGACATAGCCGTTGGCCGAGACGACGACGTCGAGGGAAACGATATCGCCGTCGCTCAGAATGCGCTTGAGGGAACCGATGCCATGAACGACTTCGTCGTTCACAGAAATGCAGGTGTATGCCGGAAACCGACGCGATCCATTGGGATGGCCGTAGCAGGCACTCTTGGCCCCCAGCCGTTCCATGAATTCCTTGCCCGCCTGGTCCAAGTCGTAGGTCGACACGCCCGGCTTCACCAACTCCTTGAGTTGATACAGCACAGTCGAGGCGATCTCACACACGTCACGCATGCGGGCGATGCCTTCCTTGTTCTTGATCGGAATGGCCATCAGGCAGCGGTCGCGGCAGCGATTACCTCGCAGCCGACGGTGTGATAATACTCAACGACGTCAGCAGGAGCTGACGGAAAGACTACAACGGCCGTAAGGTTCTCACCTCGAGCCTCGAGCCACTCGTCGAGTAATTTGGCTTGGAGCAACGTAGCCGGGAAATTGTGGAGGATGAATCCCGCATCAGGTTTCCGCATCCAGAACCAGCGCCGCATCGCCCCAATCGTTATCTGTTCGGACAAGATATTCTCCTTCTGAGCCAGAGAACGGGGTGAAACGGTATCCTGGGTAGGACGTGAAATCTCCGGCCGCACCAGATGGGCCGGAGAGACGTGCTCAATATTCAAAGAACGAAGGTACCCTACCCCGGACGGAGCAGCAGGTCCCAGCACTGCAATCTTTACCTTCGCAGGGTCGCCGCGAAAGGAAAAGTCTGCGAACGTGGGCTGCTCCGCCACCAAAGTAAAGACCTAATTACTGGCTGCCGAGATAGCGCCAGAGCCAAATCGACAGACCGAGCAAAAGCATACCACCCATGAAGGCCGTGAGCTTGAGCACGGCATCAGAGCTGGCAGCCTCACCCAGCGCCGATTGGTTGGTGGTGCTGCGGGAACGAATCCGCCCCTTCTTGAGGAAGCCGTCGTAGTGACGTTGCAGCAGGAAGGTCTCGATCTGGCGCATGGTGTCGAGAATGACGCCGATCGTGATAAGCATGCCGGTGCCGCCGAAGAAGATCGCAATTCGCTGCGGTACATTCAGCTCGAACAGAAGAACATCCGGCATGACCGCAATGACGGTCAGGAAGATGGCACCGGCGAGCGTCAGCCGGGTCATGATAAAATCAAGGAACTGGGCGGTGGGCTCACCGGGGCGAACTCCGGGAATGTAACCGCCATATTTCTTCAAATCATCGGCGATCTGGATCGGCTTGAACATGACCGAGACCCAGAAATAGCTGAAGAAAAGGATCAGGATCGCCATGCTGGCGTAATAGATCCAGTGACCGCGCAGCAGGTTGTTGGAGAGCTCGACGAGGAACTTGAGGTCGAACGCGGCGCCGATCTGGGCGAAGATCTGCTGCGGGAACAACAGGATCGCGCTCGCAAAGATGACCGGCATCACGCCCGAGTAGTTGACCTTCAACGGGAGGAACGAGCTCTGACCGCCCATCACCTTGTTGCCCACCACGCGTTTGGCATACTGCACCGGGATCTTCCGCTGGCCCTGCACCACCATGATGATGCCCATGGTGACGACCACGAACAGGATGAGCATGACAATCGCCTGGGGTACACCCAGCGTTTGTACGCCGATGGGAGCAAAAAACAGCTGATAGGTGGCCGCGGCAGCACCGGGGAGATCGGAAAGAATGCCTACCGTAATCAGGAGCGAGACACCGTTGCCGATCCCGCGCTGCGTGATCTGTTCACCCAGCCACATCAAGAGCATGCAGCCGGCGGTCATGATGATCACGGACGTGATCAGGAACCAGGTCTTGCTCACGATCACAATGTCCCCGTACAGGTTGACGTCGTAGCCCGGGAAAAGCCGGTCAGGATTCTCCAAAGCCAGAATCAAAAGCGTGCCCTGGATCAAACAGATCAGGACGGTCGCATAACGGGTATACTGCGTGAGCTTCTGTCGGCCGACATCACCCTCCTGCTGGAGGCGACTGAGAAACGGCACCACCGCGGTCATCAGCTGAAAGATGATCGAGGCGCTGATATAAGGCATGATACCCAGCGCACCGATCGCACCTTTGACCAGCGCGCCGCCCGTAAACATGTTGTAGAGCCCGACCAAGGCTCCTTCGCCCGCGGCGGTTTGATCGGCGAAGAACGCCTGGAGCGGCTTGGGATCAAGCCCGGGCAAGGGGATGATCGCTGCAACACGGGCGATAAAGAGCAGCGACAGCGTGTAGAAAATCCGCTGGCGGAGCTCAGGGATCTTCAACGAGTTCGTGAAAGCAGAGAGCACAGGTCGGGTGGTTTCGAAGGTGGAGTTACGATGGAGGCGCCGCAGATCTGTCGGGCATCACGAATTCAGCCTGCGGCGATGACACCACAGGCTGCAACCGTGAGCATCAGGCTACAATGGCCTGGCCGCCCGCTTTCTCGATCTTGGCCTTGGCGGACTCCGAGAACTTGCTGGCGGTCACCTTCAGCGCCCGCGCAATCTCACCGTCACCAAGCACCTTCACATACTGCTCGTCGGCGCGGATCAGGCCCGCGGCAGCGAGAACCTTTGCATCCACTTCGGAGACGGAATCGGCGAGCCGGGCGAGGTCGCCCACGTTCACCACGACCGGTTCCACCCGGAAGGCGGCCTGGTTGAAGCCGCGATGCGGCAGCTTGCGGTAAAGGGGCATCTGACCGCCTTCGAAACCGGGGCGGATGCTTCCGCCCGAGCGAGCCGTTTGGCCCTTGCCACCGCGGCCGGAGGTCTTGCCGTGTCCGCTGCCTTCGCCGCAGCCGACGCGCTTCTTCCGATGCACCGCACCGGGGACGTTCTTAAGTTCGTGGAGTTTCATAGGGATTCCTCAGGAGGGGCGCCCCTGCACCAGACGGCGCAGGGACTCGGATAAAAAATGAAGACCTTAGGAGGTCTTGCGAACGAGGGCGATGTCCTCGGAAAGGCGCAGTTTGCGCAGGGCCGCAATCGTGGCCTGCACCACCGCGATGTGGTTGCTGGAGCCCATCGACTTGGTGAGTACGTTCTTGATGCCGGCGGCCTCGAGAACGGCGCGAACGCCGCCACCTGCGATCAAACCGGTACCGGGCGACGCCGGACGCAGCAGAACCCGTCCGCCGTCGTAGACCCCCGTCACATCGTGCGGGATGGTGTCTCCCTTCAGCTTGACGTGGACCATCCGCTTCTTCGCATGCTCGGTCCCCTTCTTGATCGCATCCGGAACCTCGTTGGCCTTGCCGAGGCCGACACCGATGTTGCCCTTGCGGTCACCGACCACGGCGAGCGCAGAGAAGCTGAAGCGGCGACCACCTTTGACGACCTTGGCGCAACGGTTGATGAAGACGACCTTCTCGACCATTTCGGAACCGGCGTCCGACGGAGCCGAATCGCGGCGGTTGTCGCGGCGGTTGGAGTGATTGGGTTGGCTCATGAGCTTAGAATTGAAGACCACCTTCGCGCGCGGCGTCGGCGAAGACTTTTACTTTTCCGTGGTAACGGGCGCCGTTGCGATCGAACACCACGGCCGACAGGCCGGCAGACTTCGCCTTTTCGGCAAAGGCATGGCCCAGAGCCTTCGCTCCGGCTAGGTTCGCGGCAACCTTCTGCTTGCGCAGATCGCTGTCGAGGCTCGAGAGGAAAACCAAGGTGGTACCCGTCTCGTCGTTGATCGCCTGAGCATAAACATGCTTCGACGTAAATTTGACGCTCAGTCGGGGACGAGCGGCGGTGCCGGTTACCTTCTTGCGGATGCGCCATTTGCGCTTCTGAAGGAGGTTGGCTTTGTAAACGGTATTCATGGCGGTGGGCCCTTGTCTGGAATGGAGTTCGATGATTAGGCGACGGTCTTGCCTTCCTTGCGGCGGACGCGCTCACCCACGATACGGACGCCCTTGCCCTTGTACGGCTCCGGCGGATAGAAGGCTCGAATGTCGGCGGCAACGGCACCGACGAGCTGCTTGTCCGGTCCCTCGATCTTCAGTTTGGTCTGGTCGGTGATGGTCACCTTGATCCCCTCGGGAATATCGAACAGGATCGGATGCGAGTAACCGAGGGCGAGGTCGATCTGTTTGCCCTTGAGGTTGGCCTTGAAGCCTACGCCTTGGATCTCAAGTTCTTTGGAGTAGCCCTCGGCCACGCCTTTGACCATGCCGGCTATCACGGAGCGAGCGGTGCCATACATGGCGCGCGCAAAGCGGCTGGTGTCCTTCGTCGGGGAGACGGTGACCTTCTTGTCGACGACCGCGATATTGACAACCGGAGCGAAGGTCTTGGTGACCTTGCCTTTGGGTCCTTCGACATGCACGGTGTGACCCTTGACGTCTACTTTGACCTTGTCCGGTACGAGAACGGGAAGTTTGCCGATACGACTCATGATGTTTTCTCCTTACCAGACGTTGCAGAGGAGCTCGCCTCCGGCCTTGTTGCGGCGGCAATCCTGATCCTTCATCAGACCCTTGGAGGTCGACAGGATGCTGATCCCCAAGCCATTGAGCACCCGCGGGATCTCGGTGTAGCCGTAATACAGGCGGCGGCCAGGAGTCGAAACGCGCTTGATGCCGGTGATGGCGGGAGCGCCATCCACGTACTTCATTTTGACCACGAGGGTCTTGTGGCCGGCATCATCCGTGCCCGTGGACACGTCGGAAACGTAGCCTTCGGACTTGAGAATGGACGCGAGGTTCTCCTTCAGCACGGAGTGCGGGAGGACGCATTCGTCGAGACGCGCTTTGCTCGCATTGCGGAGCCGCGTGAGGAAATCTGAAATCGGATCAGTCATGGTGGATGTCGGTTGGAGGGAGGTCAGGCTGGATCATATCCTTGGCGCCAAAGCGCCAGCACTTCCGGCCAGACAAAGGGATTACCAGGACGACTTGATGACGCCCGGGATTTTGCCGGCGAGCGCAAGCTCGCGGAATTGAATACGTGAGACCCCGAACTTGCCGATGAAGGCCCGGGGACGACCGCTCATGGAGCAGCGGTTGCGAATGCGTACCTTGGACGAATTGCGCGGGAGTTTCTGCAGCTTCTTTTGCGCGGCAAAAAACTCCTGGTCGTTGGTGTCGGGATTGGCGAGAATGGCCTTCAGCTCGGCACGCTTCGCGGCGTACTTCGCCGAGAGCAGCTTGCGCTTCTCGTTGCGATTGATGGCGGAGGTTTTCGGCATGGCGGCGTGAAAATCAGGCGGCGTTGGTCTTGACGGCGGTCGGCTCGGTCCGGCGGAACGGCATGCCGAGGAGCCGGAGCAGTTCACGGGCCTCATCATCCGTGGGTGCGGAGGTCACGATCGTGACATCCAGACCCATCGTCTTCTTGACGTTCTCCACCGTGATCTCGGGGAAAATCGTGAAATCGGCGATGCCGAGGTTGTAGTTGCCCTGGCCGTCCAGCTTGTGCGAGACGCCGCGGAAGTCACGGATCGTGGGCAGTGCCACGGCGATCAGGCGATAAAGAAACTCCCACATGGCGTCGCCACGCAGGGTGACATGCGCTCCCACCACCTGACCCTGGCGCAGTTTGAAATTGGAGATCGCCTTCTTCGACTTCGAAAGCACGGGCTTCTGACCGGCGATGGCGCCGAGGTCGCGGGCGATGTCGGCGATTTGATTCTTGTCGGCTTCGGCGTCGATACCCGTGTTCAGCGTGATCTTGGTGATCTTCGGAACTTGGTGAACGTTCTTGTAGCCACGGCTCTTCACCAGGGCAGGAACGACCTGCTCGGTGTAAACCTTCTTAAGCGTGGGAGTGTAAGTGCTGCTCATGGATCATGGCCACCGGATTACCGACCCGGCGACATAAGTGGATAGGGAAAAGAGGAAAAGTAACGCAGGAGGGTCGCCGGCTTGGCAAGTACGGACTTGTGAGGCGGGGACGAATCAGGCGGCCGGAGCGGCGGCCTTGGGACGCTTCTTCGAGGCGTCGTAACGGGCCTTGAGCATCAGGTTCGAAACATGAACGGTGCCCTCACGTTCGACGATGGCGCCGTTGGGATTCTCCTGGGACTTCTTGGTGTGCCGCTTGATCATCGCGACGCCCTCGACTCGGGCGCGCTGCTTCGCCGGGAGAACTTCGAGGATCTTCCCCGACTTGCCCTTGTGGGAGCCCGCGATGACGACAACCTCGTCACCCCGCTTGATGTGAAACGTCTGCATGTTAAAGTACCTCCGGAGCCAGCGAAATGATCTTCATGTAGTTCTTCGCGCGGAGTTCGCGCGCCACCGGGCCGAAGATGCGGGTGCCCTTGGGGTTGCCATCGGCGCCAATGATGACGACGGCGTTGCTGTCGAAGCGCAGGTAGCTGCCATCGGCCCGGCGAACCGGGGCCTTGGTGCGAACCACCACGGCCTTGGCCACTTCGCCCTTTTTGACCGTGGCATCGGTGGCACTGTCCTTAATGTGAACAGTGATGAGATCGCCCACGCTGGCGGTGTCGGTGTTTTGACCTTTTTTGGAGATCATCGCCGCCTTGCGGGCGCCCGTGTTGTCGGCGACTTCGAGAATGGAACGGAGTTGGATCATGGTGAACCTCCTGGGGGGTTAGGGCTTCAGGCCTTCGTGGTCTTGGTGGGGACCGCGGCGGCGACATCAGCCTCGGAAATGGCTTCGCCGTTGGCCGAGACCGCGCGCTCCACCACGGAGATCACGCGCCACCGCTTGAGGCGGCTGATCGGACGGGTCTCCATGACCTCGACCTTGTCGCCGACCTTGGTCTCGTTTTTCTCGTCATGAACGTGCAGCACGGTCTGACGGTTGATGACCTTCTTGTAGCGCGGATGCGGTACTTTGAAGGGAATGGTGACCTTGACGGACTTGTCGCCGGAACGGCTGGTGACAAACCCAACGAGGATCTTGCGCTGATTGCGGGTCTCAGAGGACATGACGGACAAATGGTTGGTTTAAATGAGGGGCGCCGGGTGGGCGAAAAGGCCGATCGATCCGCGGCGCGGGGGCCTCAGGCAGGCTGCTTTTGCCGGAGGAGGGTCTGGAGCCGGGCGATGTCCTTGCGAAGGGTGCGCAGCTCGTGGGTCTTCTCGACCTGGCCGGTCTGCTTGCGCAGGCGCAGCTGAACGAGTTGCTCGCGGGTGGTGCGGAGTCGGGTTTCCAGCTCCGCCGGGGCGAGTTCACGAATTTCTTTGGTTTTCATAAGCGGGCTTGGCGAGGTGACGGATCAAACGACCCCACCATCACGGTTGATGAAGCGGCAACGGAACGGCAGCTTGGCGTCCGCCAAGCGAAACGCCTCCTTGGCGATCGTGGCGGGCACACCGGCGAGTTCGAAGAGCACCGCACCCGGCTTGATCTGGGCAACGTAGTACTCGACCGGACCCTTACCGGAGCCCATTCGGACTTCGGCGGGTTTCTTGGTGACCGGCTTGTGCGGGAACACGCGGATCCAGAGCTTTCCCTTGCGCTTGAGGTGCCGGGAAATGGTGACACGGGCCGCCTCGATCTGGCGACCGGTCATGGGACCGCGGGTCAGGGACTGAAGGCCGAATTCGCCGAAGGCGAGGGTGTTACCGCGTTTGGCATTTCCCTTGAGGGAGCCTTTCTGCGTTTTGCGGTATTTGGTACGGGCGGGAGCGAGAGCCATGGGAGAAGGGAATGATGGTTGAGACGTGCGGACGCCGGAGCAGTCGGAAAGCAGGGCGGCGAATTTCACCAGACCCGGCCCGATTCAGGCGTCGGGACCTCAGTTGTTGTCAGACTCCTTTTTGCAGATCCAAACCTTGACGCCGATCTTGCCGAAGAGCGTCCGGGCCTCGAAGAAGCCGTAGTCGATGTTTTCGCGCAGGGTGTGCAGGGGAACACGTCCCTTGCGCTGCCATTCGCGACGCGCAATGTCGGCGCCACCGAGGCGGCCCGAGCATTGGATACGAATACCCTCGGCCCCGAGAGCCATGGCCATTTCGACGGCCTTCTTCATGGCACGACGGAACGCGATGCGGCGCTCGAGCTGAAGGGCGACGTTCTCGGCCACCAGCTGGGCTTCGATCTCAGGCTTCTTGACCTCCTGGATGTCGAGGAGGATCTCTTTGCCGGTGAGCTTGGCCAGCTCCTCCTTGATCTTCTCGATTTCCTGCCCCTTGCGACCGATCACGATGCCGGGACGGGCGGTGTAAATCTTGACGCGCACACGGTTGCTGGCGCGTTCGATGAAGATGCGCGGGACGGAAGCCTGCTTCAGCTTCTCCATCAGCTTCTCACGGATAATCTGATCCTCGAGCAGCAGCTTGGGGAAGTCGCGCTTGGTCGCGTACCAGCGGGACTGCCAGTTGCGGCGGACGGCGAGGCGGAAACCGGTCGGATTGGTCTTTTGGCCCATGGGAGTAGATCAGTTGGAGTTGCCGTCCGACAGGACGATACGGATGTGCGACATCTTCTTCCGGCGCGGCATCGCGGTGCCGCGGGCTCCGGCCTTGAAGCGCTTGAGCACGGGTCCCATCTCCACGATGGCCGACTTCACCACCAAGCTGTCAGCGGACAGGTTGCTGTTGTTCTCGGCGTTCGCGATGGCCGACTTCAGGGTCTTGGCGATGAGCTGCGCTGATTTGCGCGGAATGACGGAGAGCAGATCGATGGCCTCCGGGGCCTTGCGACCCTGAATGGTGCGGGCCACCTCGCGCACCTTTTTGGGCGACATGCGAGCGTAGCGGGTGAGGGCTTGGACTTCCATGATGATAAGAGATTCCTCGTTGAGGCGACAGCAGCAGCGTGAGCCGCCCTGCCCTTTTGGTTTCAGTTAAGAGTGGAACAGCAACTTAGACTTCCTTGCGGGTCATGCCACCGTGCGCCTTGAAGATGCGCGTCGGCGCGAACTCGCCGAGCTTGTGGCCAACCATGTTCTCGGTGACGTAAACGGCCACGAAGGCCTTTCCGTTGTGCACGTTGAACGTGTGCCCAATGAAATCGGGCGTGATGGTCGAGCGGCGGGACCAGGTTTGGATGGGTTTGCGAGCGCCGCCGGACTTGGAGGCCTTCTCGATCTTCTCGAGGAGGTGATAATCGACGAAGAAGCCTTTTTTGATGGAACGAGCCATGGTGAGGAAGCGTAGAGGTTACTTCTTGCCGCGCGGCGGACGGCCATTGTGCCGGGTGAGGATGAGACTGTTCGAGGGCTTGGCGCGGCGGCGCGTCGGGAAACCCTTGGCCAGCTGGCCCCACGGCGATACGAGATGTTGGCGACCGCCACCACCCTTGGACTTGCCTTGACCGCCACCGTTCGGGTGATCGACCGGGTTCATGGCCATGCCGCGCACGCGCGGACGGCGACCGAGCCAGCGGTTGCGTCCCGCCTTGCCGAGGGAGCGGTTGGCATGATCGCCATTGCCGACCTCTCCGATGGTCGCCCGGCAGCGGGAATTGACCAGACGGATCTCGCCGGAAGGCATCTTGAGCTGCGCTGAATCGCCGTCGATGGCGACCAGCTCAATCGAAGAGCCGGCGCTGCGACCGAGCTGAGCGCCACGGCCAGGGATCAGCTCCACGCAGTGGAGCTTCGTGGCCGGCGGAATGATCGCGAGGGGGAAGTTGTTGCCCGCCACATAATCGCTCGTGGTCGCCTTGTTGGCGGCGACAATCGAATCTCCGACCTTCAGGCCGAGCGGAGCGATGATATAACGCTTCTCGCCGTCGGCGTATTGAAGGAGTGCGATATGAGCTGTACGATTCGGATCGTACTCAAGGGCCACCACTTTGGCGGGCTGATCGATGCGGTCGACCCGCTTGAAGTCGATGATGCGGTAGAGCTGCTTGTGACCGCCACCACGGCGGCGCGAGGTGATGCGGCCGTAGACGTTGCGTCCGCCGGTTTTCGGCTTCGGCTCGGTCAGGGCGCGCTCAGGCCGCTTCTTGGACAAATCTGAACTGCGGTTCAGTTGGGTGAACCGCTGGGCCGGCGTGAGGGGACGGAAAAGTTTGAGTGCCATGGATGGATTTCTCCTGTTTGGATCAGGGCGGGTTTAGACCAGCTCGATCTTGTCGCCCGCCTTGAGCGTAACGATCGCCTTCTTGAAATCGGACGTCCTGCTGGGGCGTCCGGCGCGGCTGCGCTTGTTCTTCCCTCGAATGTGCTGCACATTCACGCGCTTGACCGTCACCTTGAACGAGGCTTCCACAGCCCGGGCGATGGACGCCTTCGTGGCATCGGGGAAAACCTCAAAGGTGTATTGACCGAGCTCGGAGGAAAGCTTGTTGGCCTTTTCCGTGAGACGGACGAGTTTAAGGACTTGGTCGGCTTTCATTAGTTCTTACCTCCGTTGACGCGGGCGATGATCTGCTCGAGGGCCCGGGTGCTGACGACGATCCGCCGATACTGGGCCAGATCCACCGCGTTGAGCTTGGCGGCCTCCTGCAGGGAGACGCGCTCGATGTTGCGGATCGCGCGGGTGGTTTCCGCGGCGAACGGCGCATCAACGAGCAGCACCTTGCCCTGCGGGGCGATGCGCGAAACGATCGCGTTGGCCGCCTTGGTCTTGGTGACCTTGGCATCGAACGCCTCGATCACGGCGAGTTCACCGGCGGACGCGCGGTCGAAAAGCGCACGGCTGAAAGCGAGTGCTTTGACCTTGGCGTTGATCTTCTTGGAGTAATCGCGCGGCTTGGGTCCGAAGACGACGCCGCCGCCGCTCCAGAGGGGCGAGCGAATCGAGCCGGCGCGGGCGCGGCCGGTACCCTTCTGACGCCAGGGCTTCTTGCCTCCGCCGCGAACTTCGCCGCGGGTCTTGGTGGAATGGGTGCCGAGACGGTTGTTGGCGTTGATGGCAACGATGACTTCCTTGACCGCCTGAAGGCCACGGTCGCCCTCGAACGTGGGGAGGCCCTCGAAATTCTCTTCGCGGCTCTTGGTTCCGTCGGAACTGAAAACGGTGAGTTTCATGTCTACGATTCCTCTGGGTTAGGCTTTCTTCGGCTGGCCCTTGATGGCCGTGCGGACGATGACGTCGTCGCCGTTGGCGCCGGGGATGGCCCCCTTGACGAGGAGCAGATTCTTGTCGGCGATGATCTTGACGATGCTCAGGTTCTGAACGGTGCGACGCACCTGGCCCATGTGGCCGGGCATGGCCTGGTTCTTCCACGAACGACCGGGCGTTTGACGCATACCGATCGAGCCGATGCGGCGGTGGAACATGGAACCGTGGGAGGCAGGGCCACCCGCAACCCGGAAGCGCTTCACAACGCCTTGGAAACCTTTGCCCTTGGTGATGCCAATCACATCAATGCTCTGGCCTTCCTTGAAGGCCTCGACCGTGATGACGTCGCCCTGTTTGGCCTTCGCGGGCTCATTGAGGCGAACTTCGCTCAAGACCCGGGGAGCCACCTCCAAACCGGCCTTCTTGGCGTGGTTGAGCTCAGCCTTCGAGGCATTTTTGAGCTTCTGTTTGGAGAAGCCGAGCTGCACGGCATGGTAGCCGTCGTTCTCGAGAGTCTTGACTTGGACCACTGCGCAGGGTCCAGCTTCGACCACGGTGACCGGGACCAGGACGTTTTGAGCGTCATAGACCTGGGTCATGCCGAGTTTTTTACCGATGAGTGTACTGATCATGGGCTAAGTGGTAGGTGGAGGTTTCCGTTTCGTAGGACCTACATTAGCGATTCCGGCGGTGAGGCCCGCCGGAAAGGCCGCTAAACTGTTGGTTAAACTTGTGGTATCGCTGGGCGCGGATCGCTCAGACGTTGATGGTGATGTCGACGCCCGACGGAAGGTTGAGCTTCTTGAGCTCGTCTACCGTTTGGGCAGTCGGTTCGATGATATCTATCAACCGCTTGTGGGTGCGCGTCTCGAACTGCTCCATGGACTTCTTGTCCACGTGCGGCGAGCGGTTGACCGACAGCTTGTCGATGCGGGTGGGCAGCGGAATGGGACCGGAGACACGGGCGCCCGAGCGCTTGGCGGTCTCGACGATCTCCAAGGCGGACTGATCGATCACACGATAGTCGAAGCCTTGGAGTTTGATGCGAATGCGTTGACCTTTCATACGGGACAAAGAACGAGGGTTTAGGAGCGGGCCGGTGCTTTGGTGGAGCTCTCCACGATTTTCGTGAGGAGGGAGCTAGGAACCTGTTCGAAGTGCGACGGCGTGATCGAGGCACTGGCGCGGCCCTTGGAGAGGGAGCGAATGTCGGTCACGTAACCGAACAGCGTTTCAAGCGGCACGTGGGCCGTGATGATGCAAGCGCCGTTCTTGTTCTCCATGCCCTGGATGGCGCCGCGGCGACGGTTGATGTCGCCCATCAGATCGCCTTGGAACTCTTCGGGAGTGGTGACTTCGACGCCCATGATGGGCTCGAGCAGGATCGGCTTGGCCGCCTTCATCGCTTCCTTGAAGGCGAAGATGCCCGCCATCTTGAACGCGATTTCCGACGAGTCGACGGGGTGGAACGAGCCGTCGATGATGCGAATCTTGGCGTCCACCACCGGATAGCCGGCAACGACACCATTGTTGCAGCCCTCGAGGATACCTTCGGTCGCAGGCTTGATGAATTCCTTCGGAATGACACCACCCACGATCTCGTTGAGCACCTCGATGCCTTTGCCCTTTTCGTTCGGCTCAATCTTGACCACCACATGACCGTACTGGCCCTTACCACCGGTCTGGCGGATGAACTTACCTTCGCCGTCAGCGGAGCCGTTGATCGTCTCGCGGTAGGCAATCTGCGGCTTGCCCGAGGTGGCTTCCACCTTGAACTCGCGCTTCATGCGGTCGATGATGATCTCAAGGTGCAACTCACCCATGCCGGCAAGAATCGTCTGGCCGGTGTCGGGGTCGGTCTTGACGCGGAGGGTCGGGTCCTCGGCGACGAGCCGCTGCAACGCGGTACCAAGCTTCTCTTGATCGCCCTTCGAGTTCGGTTCGATCGACATCGCGATAACCGGCTCGGGGAAGGACGGAGGCTCCAGTCGAATATCGGCGTCCTCATGCGACAGCGTGTCGCCGGTGATGACGTCCTTGACGCCAACGAGGGCACAGATGTCGCCGGAGTAGGCGACGTCAATTTCCTCACGGTCCATGGCGCGCATCAACACCAGCCGCGAAACACGCTCAGAACGGCGGGTGCGCGGATTGTAGAGGGCGGTACCCTTGTTGAGCGTTCCGGTATAGACGCGGAAGAACACCAGTTTACCGACAAACGGGTCCGTCCACAGCTTGAAGGCAAGACCTGCAAGCTTGGCATTGTCGTCCGGCGAAATCGCCGTTTCCACGCCGTCCGAGTTCTGACCCTTCATCGGGGGCAGGTCGAGCGGGTTGGGGAGATAATTGACGACGCAGTCGAGCAGACGCTGGATGCCCTTCTTCTTGAAGGCCGAGCCGGGAACCACCCCGGTGAACTTCATGGAGATCGTCGCCTTGCGGATCGCGATGAGCAGTTCCTCCGGCTTGATCGTCTCGCCGCCGAGGTACTTTTCCGCCAGCACGTCATCGAAATCCGAAGCGGCCTCGATGAGCTTCTCGCGGTATTCCTTCGCCTGCTCCACCATGTTGGCCGGGATGGGGTGAAGGGTGGGCTCGAGGTCCATGTTCAGGGGATCCTCGAAGATGTAGGCAACCTGGTGGACCAGATCGACGACACCCTTGAAGTCCTCTTCCTTGCCGATGGGCAGGAAGAGGGCATGGGCGTTGGCTTTGAGCTTGTCGCGCATCTCCTGGATGGCGCGGTAAAAATCGGCTCCGACACGGTCCATCTTGTTGATGAACGCGATGCGGGGAACGCCATACTTGTTCGCCTGGCGCCAGACCGTCTCGGACTGGGGTTGAACACCGGCCACCGCGCAGAAGACGGCGACGGCGCCGTCGAGCACGCGCATCGAGCGCTCCACCTCGGCGGTGAAGTCGACGTGTCCGGGGGTATCAATAATGTTGATACGCTGCTTGATGCCCTTCCACGGACCGCAGGAGGCATTCCACGCACAGGAGATGGCGGCGGCCGTGATCGTAATGCCGCGCTCGCGCTCCTGCTCCATCCAGTCCGTGACCGCCGTGCCCTCGTGGACCTCGCCCATCTTGTGGACGGCGCCAGAGTAAAAGAGGATGCGTTCGCTGGTCGTCGTCTTGCCCGCGTCAATGTGCGCGGCAATGCCGATGTTGCGCGTCCACTCCAGCGGGAAGGGACGGTTCTTGGCGTTGACCGGCGAGATCTTCGCCTTGTCGGTGACGATGGAGATGGCGGGAGCGGCGGTAGACATGGTGCTTACCAGCGGAGATGCGCGAAAGCGCGGTTGGCCTGAGCCATCTTGTGCGTGTCTTCCTTCTTCTTCACCACGCTGCCCGTGTTGTTGTAGGCATCGATGATTTCAGCGGCGAGGGCGTCCCGCATGGGCGTGCCCTTGCGCAGGCTCGCGGCGCTGACGATCCAGCGCAGGGCGAGGCTCTCCTGACGCTCGTAGGAAATTTCGACCGGCACCTGGTAGGTGGCGCCGCCGACGCGACGGCTTTTGACCTCAAGACGAGGGCGGGCGTTTTCCAACGCACCGATGAGGAGATCCACCGGGTCACCCTTCTCGAGCTTCTCGGACACCTTTTCGAACGCGCCGTAGACCACGCGCTCGGCCAGGTTCTTCTTACCGCTCTTCATGATGACGTTGACCAGATGGGCAACGAGCGGGCTCTTGTAGCGAACGTCGGGCTCGACGTGACGTTTATCGGCTCTGTGGCGGCGTGACATGGTCGGAGATCGGGTTAAAAGCTTACTTCTTGGCGGCCTTCGGACGCTTGACGCCGTACTTGGAGCGGCTGCGACGGCGCTTTTCCACGCCGGTGGCGTCGAGCGTGCCGCGAACGATGTGATAACGAACGCCGGGCAAGTCCTTCACACGACCACCGCGCACGAGCACGATGGAGTGCTCCTGCAGGTTGTGCCCCTCGTCAGGGATGTAGGAGATGACCTCGTTGCCGTTCGTGAGGCGAACCTTGGCCACCTTACGAATGGCCGAGTTCGGCTTCTTCGGCGTACGGGTCATGACCTGCACGCAGACACCACGGCGGAAAGGGTTGCCCGAAAGCGCCGGAGACTTGGACTTCGCCTTAATCTGGCGGCGGCCCTTGCGCACGAGTTGGTTGATGGTCGGCATACGAAAGAAAGGACGGGAATTTGGGAAAAGAGGAGAAACGTGAGGACCGCGGAAAATCTGGGCAAGAACTTTCTGGTGAAAAGATCAGATCGGCCGGCGTCTGCAGCCATTCGGCCTTGAATCCGACATGCTGAATGCCCTCACCCGCGACCACGGAGCTGGGCCGAGCATCATGATCGGAACCCGCTTTGCCGGCGGCAGGCGATGCGGAGATCGTCACCGCCTCAGCATGCGGGAAAATTAGGCCTGAAATTAGACGCCCTCGCCGAAAACAGCCGGGGACCGCTCGCCCGGTCAGCACAAAAAAAACGCCCGGCCACAAGGGCCGGGCGATAATGACGAGGAGCTAAGCTCTACATGTCATTTTGGCGGGAGGATCTGCAGGATCGAAAACTACCGCAGGAATGACAAGCAGGAGTTATTCACAAGTAGTTCACAAGCCCGCAGTCCATCGTGGGTTGCGAAGGCGGACCACCCGCCCCGCCGCCCGCTCATGGCGTGGTCAGAGAGGCCTGAAGGGCATCGAATTGCCTGACTTGCTCCGCGTTGGTCGCATGGCCCTTTCCGTACTCAATCAACGCCTTGGCTTCATCCGTGTAGCCCGAGGCCGCGCACACCATCGCCGCTTTGTAAGCGAGCGGGTTGCGGCGGGGGAACTGCCGGGCGCCTTCAAACAGGTAGGCAACCTGCTCCCGCGTGGGCTTGAGGCCCGACGCCAACCACACGTCGGCCATCGTTTCGTACACCGCAGCAATGGCCGGAGGCTGGGTGCGCGCGGCCAGAAGTGGAGCAAGGATCGCCTCCGCCTGCGCAGGTGAAAGCTTGTCTCCTGCCCCTGGATTCGCAGCCGCGGCCGCGAAGCGCAGGCGGGCCAGTTCAAAGTGGGCCCGTCCCCGCGTGGCCGGGGTGGGTACGAAGGCCGCTTCAAGAAGCTTGCGCGCCCGCTCATCGTTACCCGCCGCCCGCTCCACCAAACCGAGAGAAGCGAGCAGTTCAGGATCGCGTTCGCCCCGGGCGTACGGTGCGACAAACTCGCGCCGCGCCGCCTCGGCCTTATTGGCGAGGAGGAGCGCCTCACCCTTGATCCGCCCCACCTCCGCCTGCGTTGCCTCGCGAAAGTCCACCTGCGTGACGAAATCGAAGCTTTGCCCTTTGGTCGCACGTATGCCCCGGGCTTGGTAGTCCGTAAACTGAATGTAGCTGCGCAACTCAAGTTCCATGGTCTTGTAGTCGAGCTTGAAGCACTCCTTGAAGAGTTGCTCGGTCGCCTCCTCGCCCCGTGACAACCGCATCAGGTAGTTCCCAAACGCCTGCTGATGCCGCCCGCCACGGCCATAGAGGCACATGTGCACGAACGCGTAGGCCTGCTTGGCCCAGCGATTGTTTCCGAGGGGATTCTGCGTTTCCGGAGCGCCGTGCTTCACCGAGAGGAAAACTGGCATCGGCACCAGGGCACGACGGAACAATGCGACGTTGAAATCCCGATCCTCGGCCGGAGCACCGGGCTGCGGGGTCAGATCCGGATCGTCCGAGCCCGCGGCCGCATTGACGGCGGCAACCGCGCCGGCCGACGCGGAAACGGAATTCGACTCCTCGATCTGGCCGAAAATGATCCGGGTTTTCTCCACCTTCATGCCCATGACCAACTGCGCGAGGCCTTCCTCAAACCAGGCTGGTGGACGAGGCGAGGCGGTGCCGAGCAGATGAAACAGGTACTCGCGATAGAGCTGTTTGTTATGGTCCACTGAGATCTGGCTGAAGTCAGTCGCGCCCGTCGGGTCGGCGCCGACGTCGTCGCCCAGCACATCCAGCACCTTTGACTGCAAATCGAGAATGATGGCCGAATGCTCCGGATTACGCAGGAAGCGACTCGCCGACGCTGAATCCGGCGGTCGCGGACCGTCCGGGGCAAAGGCGTCGTAGGCGTTCCGGCGTCCGCACAGAATCAACAGGGTGGGCCTCTGCGGGCGTTGCGGGACCGGCCAAATCAGGTTCAGGGCCTGACGAAAGGCCTCAAAATCGCGAATCAACCGAAGAGACTCACGCTCGGAGGCGTTGGACAAGATCTCGAACCCGGGTATCTGCGCATAGCGCCATGATTCCGGTGGCGGCAGCTCTCGCGTATCGGTCACGAGGAACTGAGGCAGTTCGACAACCGGATCCGAGGGGGCCGGCTGGCCACCCAGTCGTGGCAAGCCGAGGGCGATCCAGAGGATCGGCACGGCCAACCACCGACAATACGCACTAGAGGGAACGACGGAGGGGTTCATAAGGGGTAACTCGGAATGCCCGGGAACGAGGACGCTCCCTGCCCGCGCAAAGTGCATCCTCTTGTTTCGAAGCACGCTTGCACCAAGCCCCGCCGGTCACAAGCCAAAGTCACTCCCGCGGCCCCTGTTACAGCCGCCAAGGTATGAGATCGGACCCTTTCAGGGACGCACCGGCTCGAGCGGCTTGAGCCAACGTGCGTCAGCGTAGAACGGACCAAAAGGCAGCAAGCTGGCACCCGCGATCAGCAACGTGCGCGTCCACGTCCATTGGAACTCTAATGCCGCCTGCACCGTGGCGACGAGGTAGAGCAGGAACAGGACGCCGTGGGCCATGCCCACCACGCTGACCGCCTCGGGTTGGCCCGCCAGGTACTTCAGGGGCATGGCCACGCCAAGCAGGAGGAGAAACGACACGCCTTCGAGGAAGCCGATCAAACGAAGGCGACCGAGAACCGTGGTAACGAAACGCATGATGCCGGAAGCAATGAGGGTTTTGCGTCAGCGCAAGACCTCAAACAAACTCGCGTAATCGTCGGTCCAAGGCCGGACCGTGCGATCCGGGTCGTCAGGCGCACCTGCGACCCCGCCGATTTCCGGCAGTTCGAGGAAGGCCTCGTCACGCGTCAGCAGCATCCACGTGGTGCGGTAGTTCCACCACTCTTCCTCGGCATCATCCGAGATCAGAACCACCCCGAGGCCGAAGTGGCGGGCCAGATTGCGCACCACGGGTTGCAGATCGAGGTAGCGATTGGAGATGTGGACCGCGATGATCCCGTCCTCCTTGAGATGTTCGAGGTAGAGGGCGAAGGCCTCGGTGGTGAGGAGGTGCACCGGGATCGCGTCGCTGCTGAAGGCATCGAGGGCGAGCAAATCGAAACCCTGCCGGTCGCCAGCATCGCGTTCGTGCTCCATCGACACGCGGGCATCGCCCATGACCACATCGATGCGGGCGTCGCTGATTTCCAAGTAGCTGAACCGCGTGCGCGCCAGCCGTTCAACCTCGGGGTTGATCTCGTAGATCCGAAGGTAGTCCCCTTCCTCGCCGTACGCGGCGAGGGAGCCGGTTCCAAGCCCGACCAGCCCGATCCGGCGCCCGTCGGGCCGCACCAGGTTCTTCAGCGCGCGCCCCACCCCGCTGGTCTCGCCGTAGTAGGTCGTGGGCAGCGTGGCGAGCAACGGATCGGTGAACTGGAGACCGTGCGTGATCCCGCCATGCACCAACGAGAAATAATGCGCGCGCGGATCGTCGGCGTTGTACTGCACGACCTTCAACATGCCGTAGAAATTACGCTCCGCGCTTACGACCTGCCGGCTGGTCTGATGGAGCTGCACGACAAACAACATGCCGAGGCCCAGCGTCAGGAACATAATGAAGCCGCCCATGCGGGGCTGCCAGTCGCGCCGCCAGCCCCGCCGGTAGTCGCCAAAGCAGAGGATCAGGACTCCCGCGACCAAGAGGGATTCTTTCCAGTGCGTCGAATAGAAGGTCGTGAACGCACCCCAAGCCCGCCCCCAGCCGTAGTCGAGCACGTCTTCCTGCAACAGCGGGATCAGTATCCCCGCCGCCACCACGCCAAGGGCGACGCCCCACGCCGCCGGGCGGCTACCCTCCCGCAGCACGATAAAGCCCAGGGCGTAGACCAGCGCACACAGACCGATCTGCAGTTCGACGTACCGGTTGAAAACCAAGGGCGCGACCACGGCCACGAGGAAGCCGCCGATCGCCCCACCCGCGGCAATCACGAGATAGTAACCCGTGAGCCGACGCGGCGACGGTCGCAGGCGATAGACCTCCCCATGGCAGATCATGCAGGCGAAAAACAGGGTGCCGGAGTAACCCGAGATCTGCAGCCATAGCGGGGCGTCGTGCTCCGCGTACAGCAGATAAGCCACCACGGCCGAGCCAAGGGAAAAGAGCGCGCAGAAAACGCCTCGATGGTACCAACGGGCGTGATCGAAGCTGAGAATGAAGCTGATCAGGTACAGGGCGAGCGGCAGCACCCACAGGAAGGGAATGACCGCCACGTCCTGGCACAGCTTGTTGGTGGTCGCGAGCAACAGCACCGAACCCAGCACCGGCAAGGCCAGCCACAGGCCGCGGTCACTCCACGAGGGCGCCGCGTCTCCGGCCGCATCCGCAGACGCAGCCTCAACGGTTTCCGCATCGGATGCCTTGCGTATCCGGAAGGCACACAGGGCGCAGACGAGGACGAAAAGACAAAGTCCGATCGACCAGAACGCGGTCTGCTGGTGCCGCGTGAGCACGGGCTCGAACACAAACGGGTAGCTTACCAACGCCAGTAACGAACCGATGTTTGACAGCGCGTAGAGCCGGTAAGGCGAACGATGGGGATGGGCGAGCGTGAACCAGCGCTGGAGCAACGGACCTGTCGAGGAGAGGACAAAGTAAGGCAGGCCCAGGGTGGCCGACAGAAGCAGCAGGATACGCCACACGGGATTGTCGCCATCCACCGGCTTCCACGATTCATCCGGGCTGACCGGCAGGGGCAGGAGCGCAACAACGAGAAGGGCCAGATGCACGATCGCCTGCGTTCGGGGCTTGAGGAAGCGGGTGGAGACGTGGGCGTAGGCATAGCCCGCGAGCAGGACCGTTTGAAAAAACAGCATGCAGGTGGTCCAGACGCCAGGGCTGCCGCCAAACCAAGGCAGAATGAACTTACCGATCAGCGGCTGCACCTGAAACAACAGGAAAGCGCCGAAGAAAATCGTCAGGGCGAAAGGCAGCATGCGAGGGGCGCGGGACGGGCTAAGTCGCCTGGCCGGAGTCCACCGGGATTCCGAGCCGGGGCTCAGCCGCGGACCCGACGGTGCACCAAGTGAAGGGATGACCCGTGAAGCGCAACCTCCCAGCGACGGTCACGAACGGATTTTCGTCGTGCGACCTTCGGGCCGGGTCAGCGCGGGAGTTCGCTGCGAAAGACCACCACCTCGCGAGGGCTGACCACCGCCGTCGGGATCCCGGGAGTCGGCACATGCAGCGTGAAGGTCTGGGTTCGACCGTCCAACCGCTCGCCTTGAGCGTCAAAGAACTCCAACACAGCCGGGTGATGGCCAGGCGGCAGATGCAGGGCCGCGAAGCTCAGGTACTGGGGCAGGTTCTCCCACGTGCGCGTATCCGCCGACGCTTGGGTCGCCAGACTGGCCAGCTTGCTGAAGACCCCGACAATGGAGAGCGCCAACGCTGCATCAGCCCGTTCCTTCGCCTCCTTCTTTTCCTTTTCGATCTCCTCCGGTGTGCGCGTGCGGCCCGGTCGGCGGTCACGCTCCGACGCCACCACCGCGGCCGCGGCGAGGGCCGCGTCGCCCACCGCGTCCGCGTTGCGTTTGAACACCGCCTTGTTGCCCAGGATGTAGTCCATCACCCGTCCACCCCGGGTCGTCGCCTGAAAATGCAAATCGTCGTAGGGCGGCAGCTCCACGACCCGCTCCCCCACCCGCAGCCGCGCCTCCACCGCGACCGAAGGTTCGGTGCGAAACGCCAGGCGCTCGCCTTCTGGACCCGAAGCGATCTTCTGCGGACCGCGGCCATATTCCACGAAGAGCATGACGTTCGCGTCCGGGTCGTAGGCCGGCAAGGGGAACGCCGAGCGCGCCTGGGCGCGGGCCCGTGCGTCCTCCCCATCACCCCCCAGCCGCTGCGTGATGAAGCCATCGAGATAGTCCAGCAGCACGTAGTCGCTCGCGTACGTTTTCTCCTCGGCGTCGCTGTCGATGAAGGCTCCGTTGCGAAACAAGGCGCGGGCATTGTCGGGCTCGCCTTGGGCCCAATACAGGATGCCCCGGTAATAATTTGCCATCACCCGCTCGTAGGGTTCTCCGATAAAGGGTTTCTCCGCTTCGGCACGAAACAGGCGGCGCGCCCGTGCCGCATCGGCCGCCCCGGCATCCGCCTGGATGCCTGCAACCGAGACCAACGCATCATCGAAAATGCGCCGGGCCTCGTCCGCATCGCCGCGGCGGAGGGCACCGACGCCGACGCGGTATTGCCACAACACCCGGTCCCTGTCCCCTGAGGCTGCGATCCGCGCCCGTCCATCCTGCAGCGGATCACCGGTCAGGACCAGCGGCACCCGATCCTCGACCGAGACGCAGCCGGGCACAGCGAGTAGGACCAACCCTATCGCGAGCACCCGCATGGTTCGGAGCCACACGGGTTGACGCCCGTTGGCGGGCGGGGGCCGGTCAACGGAAACGAGGGTGCAGGGACTCGGTTCGCCGCGGCTCACGGCGCCGTCGCAGCGAAATCCTCCATCAACGCCAGCGCGGTGGCTTCCGCGATGTCGTTCACATCATACGTGCGCACCACGGCACCGGCGTACCGATCCTTGCCGACCACATCGTAGGAGGAGGCCTGGGCGAGAATCGCACCGTCTTTGAGCCGGACGATGGTGGCCTGGATGTCGGGCACCGAGTAGCGTTCGTCGCCGGCGACTCCGGGGGTGGTGAGCACCCGGCTGGAAATCAGCACCTCGACCACTGCGTCCGCCGTGCGCGTCAGCGCCTCACGGTCTTTGCGGGCAACGTCGTCCGAGGCGGCGAGAAAATGGTCCACCGGTTTGTCGTCGATCAGCTGGGCCACCATTCGCTGGTCGGCCAGAGACGCACCCCCGGCCCGCAACGGACGGCCGATCAGGCGCTCGAGATCGCGCACCGTCTGGCGATCGGCCAGCGACGGCACCGGAGCGCGGCTTGATTCGTAAGTGTTCTCGGCCCGAACTTCCTCGGTGGTGAGGGAGCCCGGCCCGGTGAGCACCGGCTGCCCGGCCGCGCCCACCGACGACGTGCCACCCACGTTCACCTGCACCTGGGTCTGGACGCCGGCTCCACTGGCCGCCGGCGCCAACTCGCCCTCCGCCTGGGTCCGCTTCACCACGGTGCGCTCTTTGCGGGCGGAAAGACGGAGCCCCGACTCAACGTCGACGAGTTGGCGATTCACGGCGAGCACGAGACGCGGACGGCCCAGGCGCTCGTAAGCCGCGCGAAACCGTTCGACGATCTCGCGCGCCTGTTCCGCCGACACCAGCGAGGCCGCCGGGCGGTAAAGACGTTGCTCGGCCGCCACGGGCGCAGCCGGTGCTGCATCCCGCGATCCCGCCACCGTCACGGGAGGACGCTCCCCCGCATAGCGATCGGCAGACTGCGCCGCGGCGGGCACGACCAGTACGAGGGGAACGAACACGCACAATAAGTTCATGGGAAAAAGCCCCGGAGTTACCGTGCCTGCCGCACCCGGATCGTGTACGAGCGGGCCTGATTGTTCATGGCGGAAAACCTTACCGCTTCGGTCGCGTTCTCGCCCAGAATGAGCGTCTGCCAGGGCGTTTCGTCACCGGTGGAGAACCCCTGCGCGTCCTTGAACACACAGCTGATCTGCACCTGGATGCGGCGGTTCTCGCGGTTCTTGACGTTAGCCACCACCTCCAAATGCCCGTCGGCCGGGCGGACGTACTCCTGCAGGCCGGTGCAGGTCACCGAGGTTTGCGTCGGCGCGTCCATCAACACGAACTTCTCCGTGTTTTCGAGGGTGTACCGGGTCGTATCCTGCGGCGCGAAAGGCCCGGGAGGCGTCTGGCAACCGGACCAGGCGAGCGAGGCGAAGAGGAGGGCGGAGGGGAAGAGGATCTTCATGGCGCAGCGGTGTAGGGGAATCATCGATACGCCGCGTCTTCGAGACCCTGTTTCTTGATCTCCGCCATGTCTTCCCAGACGATCACGCTCGTGCGCGCATCGATGAGCTGGAAGCTGTACAGGATGTAATCGCTCACGCCCTGACTGGTGCGGGTGGACATGCCTTGCAGCTTGCCGGTGAGGAAGTAGTCCGCGCCGAGAAACTCGACCTGATTCGGATCGGACGACGCCGTCACCAGCCCGTCCTGCTTGAGCTGCCGCTCCCGCTCGAGGGTGCGCATGTTCTCACGCGCCAGAAAACTGACCCGCCCGGCCGCCTTGGAATTAAGCTGGGTACGGAGCCGCGTGAGAAAGATGTCCTTGTTGATCGGAAAGCGCGTCTCGTTCACGACCGGGTCAAGGGCCACCACGGGCGCAACCCGCGCCTGGGCAATCGCCGGAATGCCCAGAATGCTTCGAGCCATGCGGTCGGTCACCGCGACCAAGTCCTGGGACTCGACCCCGGTGCCGGCGACGAAGCCGCGTTCATCGGCGCCCATCTCCGTGACCGGCACCCCGGAGGGATTGCGCACACCTTGGTTTACGCAGCCGCTGAGCAGGATAACGCACGGCAGGGCGATGAGGCCCGTGAAAGAAGCTGGTTTCATGGAAAATAGGTCAGGAGTCACACCGCGGACTTAGCGCCCAAACAAACCGTTGGCCGAGGTCATGGGGGACGCCGGGCGTTCTCCGCCATAGTAGTTGTTGATGATGGTCACCGGAGCGGCTGCGGCCGGCTCGATCCGTACCCGCTCGGCTTCCGCAAGTCGGCGTTCCGCCTCGATCCGCTCCGCCCGGCGGTCGGCCAGCGTGCCGAGCAGCAGACCAGCCCCGGCTCCATAGGCCGCACCTTCCCAGCCGCGGCGATCGTCTTGGTGCCCGATCACGGCCCCCAAAACACCTCCCAGCAACAAGCCGGTCCGCGCATAGTCGCCCCGACGCCACTCCCGCGCCGACCGGTGATAGCGCCCAACAGAATAAGCCACTGGGTGGCGGTAGTATCCCGTCGACCGATGGTACCGGTCGTAGCCCAGCCCGGGGTGATACCCAACGTCATGACGATACCCATGGAAGCGGTCAGGGCCATATCCCAGCCAAGGCTGGTGACGGGGGCGGGGCACCTGCGTCCCACGAGCGTCTCGCGCTTCACCGATCCACGTGCCCACCAAGGCCCCGGCGGCGGCACCGTAGGCGGCGCCTTCCCACCCACGGCGATCATCATTGTGACCGATCACGGCCCCGGCCAAGCCTCCCCAGAGCGCACCCTGCAGGGTTTCCGGGCGAAAAATTTGGGCCGGCAAGGCAACGCCGGACATCAGCAGGAGTCCCAAACCAAAGAGGATTGTTTTCATGGGTACACGAACGTTTCAGCCTCAATGACACCGCCAGTCTGCATGAGTTTCAACCTCGTTGACGTCTGCGTTGAACCGCGGGTTGCACGAGGAGAGGCGTTGCAAACCTCCAGCGCATCCAAACACTCGCACCACTCCGCCATGAGCGCCTTCCGACTTCGTTTCACCCTGGCCACCCTTCTTCTTGCCTCCGGCCTGCTGGCCGGGGTGGGCGCCCCTGCCGTCCTCGCAGCCTCCGCCGAGGAGGTGGCGAGCCTGCGCCAGAAGGCCGTCGACGGCAACTTCGTCGCCCAGTACAATCTCGGTCTGCACTACGCGGACCCCAAGTCCCCGCTCTACGACAAACTCGAGGCCTACGTCTGGCTCATGATCGCGGCGGAGAACGGCACCACTGGCACCGCGCTGGCCGCCCTCACCGAGTCCCTCTCCCCTGCCGAGCTCGCCGAGGGGAAGCGTCGCCTCGACGCGACGCGTCCGAATGTGTTCATGCGCCCCCGGCCGGCCACGATCGTTCGTCCGGCGCCCCCGGCCACGCCCGTCACCACCTTGAACGTCGACGGCCCTTCTGCCGACTCGACCAAAGCCGCCTCGGACGAACTGGCGCGGGTGCGCGCCGAGCTGCTGTCCGCCCAAGCGAAGGCCGGAGAGGCCGCCGCACAGACCGGCCCCTTGCGCGATGAGCTCACCCGGACCCAGACCGAGCGCGACTCGCTGGCCCGGCAACTTCAGGAGGCCCGCGAGGCCCTCGCCCAGGCATCGGCCGCCGCCACCGAAATGGCGCCGCTGCGCACTCAGCTCGAACAGTGGCGTCAGACGGCGGCCCAGGCCCAGGGCGAACTGGAACGCCTCCGGGCGACCCAGTCCTCCGGTGCCGAGGCGCAGTTGCGGGCGCAAGCCGCCAACCTCGACACCGCCCAGCGCGGCCTCGAAGCGGAACGCGCGCGCACCGCCGAGCTGAGTCGCGAGCTCGCGGCCATCCGCACCCAGGCGGAGCAGGCTGCAGCCGCCCGCACCGCCGCCGAGCAGGCCCAGGCCGGCGCGGCGGCCGAAGTCCGACGGCTGACGGACGAACTTGCCCGGACCGGCGCCGCCCTTGAGACCGCGCGGCAGGCGGCCGGCGCGGGCGATGCGGCCACCGCGACCCTGCGCACCCGAATCGAAACCTTGGAGACGGATCTGACGACTACGCGGAACGCGGTGACTGCGGCCGCCCGCGAGCGGGACGAAGCCCGGGCCGAACGGGCCCGCTTGGAAACCGCCGGCACCGCCCTGCGCCAGCAGGCCGAGACGGCGCGCACCGAGGCGACCGAGGCCCGCGAAGCGCTGCGCACCCAGACGGCCGCGTTGCGCTCCGAACTCGATACCGCCCGGAGCGAGATCGGCCGCCTGCAGGCGGACCTCGCCGGTGCCCGCTCGGCCGCCCCGGCTGCGCTGGAAGCGCTGCGCTCGGAACGCGATCGCCTCGCGGCCTCCCTCGCCTCGGCCCAGACCGAACTTGAAACCGCCCGCGCCGGTGCGGAACGGCTCGCCGCCGAACGCGCAGAATTGCAACGGCAGAATGACTCCGTCCAACAGGCCATGCGCGAGCTCGAGCGCACCCAGCGCCAGGCCGAGGCCGCGCTCGCCGCCGCTCGCGCGCAGGAGGCCGACTATGCCCGCCTGCGCAGCCAGACTGGGACGGTCGCCGAAGAGCGGGACCGGCTCACCCGCCAGCTCGCCGGCCTTTCCAACCGGCTGCAGGCCGCGGAGGACCAGTCCGCCCAGCGCCAACGCGAACTCGCGGCCGCCCAGCGCGAGCTCGAGGAGTTGCGCAAGACCGCGGCGGCACCGCGCCCGGTCGTCGAGGATCCCGCCCTGCGGGCCCAGTTGGCCCAGCTGGTGGCAGAACGCGACCGCCTGGCACGCCAGCTGGAGGAAGCACGCGCCGCCGCCGTCGCGGCCCCTGCGGCCGCACCGGCCGCCGCCAGCTCCGGCCCGAGCGAAGCCGAGGAGACCCTGCGTCGCCAATTGGCGGATACCGAGGTGCGTCTGAACACGAGCCTGCGCGCCTATACGGTGCGCGAGGCCGAGATCGACCGCCTCCAACGCGCACTCACCGCAGTCAATGCCGAACGGGACTCGGCGTCCTCCGCCCTCGCAGAGGCACGCACCGAGCTCGATACCCTGCGCCCCCGCGCGGCCGGGGAGGAGAACCTGCGCAGCGAACTGGAGCAAACGCGCGACGCTCTCGCCGCCGCCACCCGAAACGCCGAGGAACGCGCCGCCACCCTCGCCGCACTCGAGCGCGAACTCGCCGCCGCGCGCGGAAGCGCCTCCGGTGCGACCGACGAAGTGGCCCTGCTCCGCGAGCAGCTGCGCCAAACGCAGGCCCAGTCGGCCTCCCTCGCCGCGCAGGTTGCGCAAATGCGCACGCGGCAGGCGGTGTCCGGCCCGCCGCCGTCGGCCGGCTTGTCCGCACCCTCACGTCCCGGCGCCCTTCCCCCCGCGCCCGTCACGGTTCCGGCCGCCTCCGCTCCGTCCGAAGCGACGACCGCCGCCCCCGTGGCATCGGCCGCGACCCCGCCTGCCGCTGAAGCCGCGGCGCGCAGCCATACGGTGGCGACCGGCGACTCCCTCAGCTCCATCGCCCGCCGCTACTACGGCAGCGCCAGCCGTTGGACGGAGATCCTCGAGGCCAACCGCGACGTGATCAGCAACCCCAACGTGCTCGTCGTCGGCACGTCCTTGCGCATCCCCTGACGAAGCAGTCCGGCGGCCCGGCGACGCGTCACGCGCGCTTGACTCTGCCGGCCGCCTCGCCCCCTTGGCACCATGGCAACTCTTCCCACCCAATTTTCCGGCGTCACGGTCACAACCAAGGCCAATGTCTACTTCGACGGGCGTGTGGTCTCCCATACGGTGCTCATGCCGGACGGCGCCAAGAAGACCCTGGGGCTGATCTACCCGGGTTCGTTCCACTTCGGGACCGGAGCACCGGAACGCATGGAGATTGTCGCCGGCGCCTGCCGCGTGACCCTCGACGGCCAGAATGCGACCCGGGAGTACTCGGCCGGTTCGCACTTCGATGTCCCGGGCAAGAGCGGCTTCACCATCGAGGTGAAAGAGGGCATCTGCGAATACATCTGCTCCTTCCTTTGAGCCTGGAACCGGGTCAAAGCCCATCCGCGCCATGCGCAGCATCTTTGTCCTCGCCCTCTTTGGCATCGCCCTGATCACGCTGGCCTTCGTGGTCCGCTCCGGCGCCTACGCGCGCAAGGATCCGGGTTTGCCCATCAACAGTGCGATGCGCGAGGCCATGGGCGTGCAACTGCTGCCCGATCGCGACGCCATGGTCATTGCGCAACGTTTTCCCGGCGCGCGCGAGACACCCCGGGGCCTGCGCTATCTCATTCAGACGCCCGGGACGGGCGACGCCACCCCACAGCGCGGCCAATGGGTCATGGCCCACTACGATGCGTGGTTCCTTGATGGCACCCCGTTCGACAGCAGCCGGACCAAAGACGTCGGCCCACTGAATTTTCAGGTGGGAGCCGGCAAGGTCATCGCCGGCTGGGACGAGGCCTTCCTGACCATGAAAAAGGGCGAACGCCGCACCCTGATCATCCCCTATTGGCTCGCCTACGGTGAAAAGGGCATTCGCGGAAAGATTCCGCCGAAGGCCACGCTCATCTTCGACGTCGAGCTGATCGATTTCCGCTGAAGACAGTTTTTGGCAAAGGACGTTGCCAGACACTGGCTTCGCCCTAGGGTCTCGCCACCCGCTTCAGCCCATGGTCGACCGCCTTGCTCCGACTGCTGCCAGCCTTTGGCCCTCCCTCAGCCAAGGCGAAACGCCCGGCGACTTCGTGGTGGCGATCCACGCGTTCTCCGACCTCATCATCGGACTCGCGTACCTGGCCATCCCCGTGTGCCTGCTGACTTTTGTCCGCAAGCGACGGGATGTCCCGTTTCGCACCCTGTTCGTGATGTTTGGCGCCTTCATTGTGGCCTGCGGCACGACCCACCTGCTCGAAGTATGGTCGCTCTTCGATCCCGTCTACGGACTTTCGGGGGGCGCCAAGGCGGTCACGGCCCTGCTGTCCCTGGCCACGGCGGTCGCGCTCGTGCGCACCGCCCCAGCCGCCCTGCTTCTGCCCAACCAGGAAGAGCTGCGGAAACTCAACCTCGCGCTCGAGGATCGCGTCCGGGAACGCACCGCCGATCTCACCGCGACCAACGAACGCCTGCGCGACGAAATCCGCTCGCGCGAGCAGGCCGAATCCGAAGTGCGACGCCTGAATGCCTCGCTCCAGCAGCACGTGGACGAGTTGCAGGCGCTCTTTGACCTGCTGCCGGTCGGCGTCGGCATCGCGGAGGACCGCGCCTGCGTCCACATCCGGACCAACCGCGCGCTGGCCGAGATGCTCGCCGTCTCCCGCGGGGCCAATGTCTCCATGACCGCGCCTCCCGACGTGGCCCCGCAGCATTTCCACGTCGAACACGCCGGGAAGATACTGAAGCCCGACGAACTGCCGATGCAGCGCGTTGCCCGGGAGAACACTCCGCTGCTCAACTTCGTCGAAACGGTGGTGCATGCGGACGGACGCCGCATCGAACTGCTCGTGAACGCCGTGCCGCTGCGGGACGCCCACGGCGAGTCGCGCGGCTGCCTCGCCACGTTCCAGGATCTCTCCGACCAGCGCCGGGCGGAGCGCGACCGCCTCAACCTCGAACGGCGCATGCAGGAAACGCAAAAGTTCGAAAGCCTGGGCGTGCTCGCCGGCGGCATCGCGCACGATTTCAACAACCTTCTCACCGGCATCCTCGGCAACGCCAGCCTCGCCCGGCTCGAGTTGCGGCCGGACCAGCAGCCGGCCGAGGTCGCGCTCGGCTACGTCGAGCAGGCTTCCCATCGCGCCGCCGAGCTCTGCAAGCAACTGCTGGCCTATGCCGGCAAAGGCCGCTTCATCGTCGAGCCCCTCGATTTGAGCCGCCTCATTCAGGACACCGTGCCCCTGCTGAGATCGTCGGTGAGCAAGAAGGCCGAGCTGCACCTGCAACTTGCCCCCGGCCTTCCGTCCTTCCAGGGCGATGCCAATCAGATCCGCCAAATCATCATGAACCTGGTGATCAACGCCTCGGAAGCCCTCGGGGACCGTCCGGGTGTGATCAATCTCCAGACCGGTCTGCTGCACGCCACGCGCGAGTACCTGCAGAGCATGGCTTTCTCCGATCACCTCGAACCGGGCGAGTACGTCATGCTCGAGGTCTGCGACACCGGCGAGGGCATGACCGACGAAACCAAGGCGCGCCTGTTCGAGCCGTTCTACACGACCAAGTTCACCGGCCGCGGTCTCGGCCTTGCCGCCGTGCTGGGCATCGTCCACGGACACAAGGGCGCCATCAAGGTCTACAGCGACCTCGGAAAAGGTTCGACCTTCAAGATCCTCCTGCCTGCGACCGGACCGGCCCTGCGCCCGCCGGCCCCGGCGGCACGGCCGGTGGCGCAACCGTGGCGCGCCCAGGGCGTCGCCCTCGTGGTCGACGATGAGCCGGCGGTGCGCGATCTGGCCGTCACCGCGCTCACCCGGGTCGGATTCGAGGTCGAACAGGCGGTGGACGGACAGGAAGGCGTGGACCGCGTCCGCCAGCATCCGCAGCGCTACACCATCGTGCTGCTCGACCTGACCATGCCCCGAATGGACGGCGAGGAAGCGTTGCGGCGCATGCGGGTGCTCAATCCCCAGTTGCGCGTCATCCTCACGAGCGGCTTCAACCAGCAGGCGATCATCGACCGCTTTGCCGGCCGCGGTCTCGCCGGCTTCCTGCCCAAGCCGTTCTCGGTCGACATGCTCCTCGGCATGGTGCGCGACGCGGTCGAGCCCCCTCCACCCGAGGAGTGACCGGCCGCACGCCGGCCCCAGCCCCGCTCAAAGGCCCAGGAGCGAACCGTTGCGTTTCAGCCACGCCTCGGCCTCGCGCCAGCCCGGGCACACTTCCTCCACCCGGGCCCAGAAGCGGGCCGAGTGATTCATCTCCCGCAGGTGCATGAGCTCGTGATGAATGATGTAGTCACGAACCGAATACGGCGTCTGGATCAGCCGCCAGTTGAGCGAGATCACCCCGCCCGTGGAGCACGAACCCCAGCGCGTACGCTGGTTGCGCACCGTGACGGCGGTCACCTCCATGCCCGTCACCGCCGCGAGTTCCCAGGTGCGGGCGGGCAGCTCGACCTTGGCCAGGCGGACGAAATGAGCCTCCAGCGTGGGCCGGAGGTCGCGCCCGAAATCCGCCACCCGAAACACGTCGGCCGCCAGACACACCGTCGGCCGCGGCCCATCGGCCGCGATGCGGATCTCGGTCATCTCGCCCCGCCACAGCACATGGGTGCCGGGGGTCCAGACCTCGGCCGCGCGCGGACGCTGCACCTGCCGCGCCCGCGCCCGTTCCAGCCAGTCCGCATGCTGCGCAGCAAAGGCCCGGGCTTCCCGTTCGCTGCCGCGCAGCGGAATGACCACGACCGCCGTGCCGTCCCGACGCAAGGTCAGCCGGTAATGCCGGGCCCGGGCGCTGCGTTCGAACACCAAACCGGCCTCGGGCGGTCCAGACCGGACCGGGGCGGGCTCCAACTCGAGGAAGTCGGGTTGAAAGGATGCGTTCACCAATGCTTCGGCAGTGAACCCATTCGCGGCCCGGGCGCCAGCGCGATCTGAGTCACAGCCTCACGATCCGCCAGCGGATGCCGCCCGACTTCAACTCGAGCCAGGCAAAGCTCGGCGGGGCCCCGCGGTTGGCGTAGGAGATGCAGCCGGGGTTGAGCCAGCGCACCCCATGAACGTCGACGTCGTCGCGCGGCACGTGGGTGTGACCGTGCAACAGCAGCCGGCAGCCTTTGGGCGGGCGGGCCGGAGGGATGTGCACGAGGTGACAGCCGACGCCCTCGTGGGTCAGCGACAGAGTCAGCGGCCACGGCGCATGCCAGTCGTTGTTGCCGAGGACGACGCGCAGCGGCGGACCGAGCTGCTCGAATTCAACCAACGTGGACGGATCGCACACGTCGCCCAAATGCCAGATCTCGTCCGCTCCGCGGAGTTTTCCCGGCAGACTGGCAGGGAAACGGTCGTGGGTGTCGGAAATGACGGCGATGCGCATCGCCCCACCAGACCAAGGTTCCGGGATCAGCTTGGCAAGCACCGGACCGGGCACAGCCGCTCAGGCCTGCGCGGCGGCACTGACGGCGTCGTCGATCTCCTCGTTGGAAAACACGGCCTGAACGTCGTCGTGATCGTCGAGCGCCTGGTGGAGCGCGAGCAGCGACCGGGCCGTGCCCACGTCCGTCACCGGCACCGTAACAGTGGGCAGGTAGGCGATCTCGGCGCTCTCCGTCTTGATCCCCGCCTGTTCAAGACCCTGCAGCACCTTGTCGAAGGCATGCACGTTGCACCGCACCTCGTACCCCTCGTCCGTCGTGATCACGTCGTCGCCACCCGCGGCGAGGACCACCTCAAGCAAACGGTCCTCCTCCACCCTTTCACGCGCGATCAGCAGCTGGCCGGCGTGAAGGAACTGGAAGGCCACGGCGCCGGTGCCCGCGAGGTTGCCCCCGTGCCGGGTGAACAGGCTGCGCAGGTCGGCGGCGGCGCGGTTCTTGTTGTCCGTCGTGACCTTCACGACAAAGGCCACGCCGCCCGGGCCGTAGCCCTCGTAGGTGATGTCTTCGTAACTCACCCCGGGCAGTTCGCCCGTGCCCTTCTTGATCGCACGTTCGATGTTGTCGACCGGCATGTTGGCCTCGCGTGCCTTGAGCAGGAGCGTGCGCAGTCGGGCGTTGCCTTCCGGATCCCCACCGCCGGCCTTGGCCACCAGCGATATGTCCCGCGACAGCCGGCTGAACACCTTGCCCTTGCGGGCGTCGGTGACCGCCTTCTGGCGCTTCACTTTCGACCACTTGTTATGTCCGGCCACGGGACGATTTATGAGTTATGAATGATGACGGATGAAGGAACCAGCGCTGGTACGCTGGAGCATGCTTCCCTGTACGCCACTAGCCGCTACGCGCTCTTTCCCGGGTTACTTCTTCTTCGGCGTGACGTTCTTGGCCGGCTTCTTCCACGGGTTGCCGACCGGAACGCCGTCGTCGGTCTTCTTGGCGGGCGTTTGGAGCGGGACGTCCTTCATGAACTTGTTCACCAGCACCTGCTGGATGATGGTGAAGATGCCGTTGACCGTGGAGTAGAGCGCGAGGGCCGCGGCGAAATTGTAGCAGATCAGTGTGAACACGATCGGCATGAGCTTGAAGATCATCGCCTGCGCATTGTCCGTCGTCGGCGTCGGCGTGAGGCGCATCTGGAAGACCATCGTGACGCCCATGAGCAGCGGCATGATGTTGAGCGGCAGGCCAAAGATTCGCAGCACCGTATCCGGCGCCGACAGGTCGTGGGCCCAGAGAAAACCTTGATAGCGCAACTCAGCCGTGCCCTGCAGCATGGTGAAGAAGCCGACGAAGAGCGGGATGGTGATCAGGATCGGCAGGCAGCCGCCCATGGGATTCACCTTGTGCTCCTTGAAGATCTCGATCGTGGCCTGATTGAGCTTCTGCGGGTTGTCTTTGTACTTCTCGCGCACCTCCTGCATCAGCGGCTGCAGCTTCTGCATGCGCTTGGCTGAGCGCGACGCGGCCAGCGTGAAGGGCAGCGTCACGATCTTGAGGATAAGCGTCATCAGCACGATCGCCACGCCCCAGTTGCCGGTCCAATCGTAGGTTTCGTTCATGAGCGTGTTCATGAACGGCGCGACGACGCCGGAGAGGAAGATGCGGTTGAAGAAGTAATAGTCGTACTGCATCACGCGGTCTTCGTTCTTCTCGAACTTCGCGATGCGGCGGTACTCCTTCGGCCCCACGTAGAGTTCGCCGGCGAGCGTGGTGCTTGCACCAGGGGCGAGATTGGGCAGCTCGAAGCGGACGTTGCCCGTGAGGCCAACGTTGGCCCGGGCGGTGCCGGGCAGAGCCGGCAGTTCCACACGACGCGTGACCACGCCGGAGCCGGGTTCCACCGGCGTGTAGATGCTGGCAAAGAACTGGTTCTTGATCGCGGCCCACTGCACGACGCCCGGCTGGTCGATGAAGGGTTTGGGCGCGCCGTCCCGCAGGCCGATCCAGCTGAGGAAGCCGCCGCCCTCGAGGTCGCTGCGATTGGTGAAGTTCGCATCCTCACCGTCGTAGGCGGCGGTATTGAGGAACTGGCCGTAGTCATTGGCGCTAACCAACGCCGTCGTGCCGAGGCTGAAGGCCGCCCGGGCAAGCCCGGTGCTGGCGTCGGTCACGTTGCGCAGCGTCGTTTCGTGGTGGATACGGTAGGGATCGCCCTCCGTGGCCCCCGGGGCGCGCACGCGATAAGTGCGCGTGACCTCGATGCGGTTCTCAAAGACGGTCCGGAACACCACCTCGGTGGCCGACTGGCTGACCAGCGTGTAACGCGTGCGCTGATCGAGGCCGGCGAGGTCGGTGAAGGCGAGAATCGGGTCGGCGCGCACGGCGTTGAACACGTAGGGCCGGTCGCTGTCGAGTTCGTCGCTGTAGTCGCGGAAGGCGACTTCGCGGATGGCGCCGCCGAAGTCCGTGAAGCGGACCTCCATGACGTCGTTGGCCAGCGTGGTGACGGTTGCGGCCGAGTTGTCTTCGACCAGGGCGGCGAAGGTGGCATCGGAGGGCGAGGTCGCCGGAGCCCCGACGCGGCCGGGTGAGGGCGCCTGGTTTTCGCTGCCGGGCAGAGGCGCGGCCTGCGGGGCGATTTCCGGCGTAGGCGGCGGAGGCGGCGCGAAGCGGGAACCGAGAAACAGGGTCGCGAACGCCGCGACGAGCAGCAGAACGCCAATGATCGTGTTCTTTTTGTCCATTAGAGAGAGGGCGATAAACGCGGTGAGGCAGACTGGCGGACGCAGGCGGGGCGCCGCGCCGGCGGCACTGGATCGAGTCCACCCGGGTGAAGCGGCGTGCATTTCAGCAAACGCACCAGCGCAAGGCCCGCGCCGCGCAAGGCTCCGTGGGAGCGCACGGCTTCGGCGGCGTAATGCGAGCAGGTGGGATGGAAGCGGCACCCGCTGGTCGGCCCCAACACCGCGGGAATCACCGGCGAAAGCGTGCGTTGGTACACCCAGATGCCGGCCAGCAACACCGACGCCGGCAGGCGCCGGCAGCGGGACCAAAGGGTGTGAGCACGGTCAGACATCGGTGGAAGCAGAAGGGAAAAGCCTGCGACAGGCGTCGACGAATCTCCGGTCCAGCTCGACATACTCAAGCCGATTGAGCGCGGCTCGCGCTACGATCAGCACATCCACCTCAGGCGGGACCACGTCCTGGTGATGGCGAAAAAGCGAACGCATGCGGCGCTTGGCCCGATTGCGTTGAACGGCGTTGCCGACGGCTGAGCGTGACGCCACGACCCCCACCCGGGGGCCTTCCGGCGCGGGAAGGACGGCGACCGAATCCCGGTGCAGGAACCAAAGGGTGAAGGCGCCGCAATCAAAGCGACGCCCCCGTTCCCGCACCGACTTGAAATCCACCTGGCGCCGTAGACGTTGCTCGGCGCGAAAGCGCATGGTGGAGCGTAACTTACGTTCCCCAGCGAATCCGGGACAAACCTTAGGCGACCGTCAGGCGCTTGCGGCCCTTGAGGCGGCGGCTCTTCAGCACCTTGCGACCACCGCGGGTGGCCATACGGGCGCGGAAGCCGATCTTGCGGACGCGTTTCTTGCGGTGCGGGCGGAAGGTGGGACGCATGACTTATAAATGGTTAAGAGATGACCGAAGTGCCCGACCCCTCCGCGGGTGTCAAGGCACGTTTCCGCCGGGTAGTGGTACAGTTTGAATCTGGAATTGTCCGGGAGTCGGTCCGGCCCATGCCGGAAGCATGGACGCCAAGACGCTTGCCGCGAAGATCAGAGAGCACCGGCGGGCCGTGCTCCGCGGTGAGGTAGCCAAGCCCCAGCCGACGGCCCGGGAACGGCCACAGAAGCCGCACGTAAGCCGGATGTACCCGCTCGGCTCTGCTCTGTGCGAAGATCGCCGGCAATGGGTTCAGGTGGCGGATGAACGACCGGCACGACGCACACCAAAGACCAAGCGGACGGCCAGACCGTCACCGCTTACTGTGATCGCCGCTAAATGGCGCAAGGCCCCTTCTTGACGACCAAGTGTTAGGTATGCCGCATGCAACCCCAGAGCTAAGACTGGATGCCAGCCCCCTAATCTCAGCCCTTGCCGAGGCTAGCAATTGTCCGCTTGAGGTCCGCAAGCGACTTCTCGGCCTTGGCAATCTCGGGCTTGAACTGGTCGTTGTTGAAGACGCCCCCGCAGTGGGGGCACTTGGGACTTTTTCCCTTCGCCCATCGAATCGTTTCCTTGATCTTCTTTCCACAGGCGGGGCAGCTAAACTCTAGCGGTACGCTGTTCAAATCAATCATAAGGGTATTGGTTATGCCGCCTTCGCTGCGTGAGTGTCTAGCAGGCCGATAAGCTCTTCCAAGCTCCAAACACGATTAGAAACGCCAGCAGCCATAGTGGGCGTGCAGCGAAGAGTCTGATGTATCCGGCAAAAGTTGTAGTGCATGAAATGCAGCGCAATCGCGTGCTCGTGGTTCTCGACCTTCTTTGAAAAGGCGTTCGTGAGCCGAGTAAACCGACGCATGCTCATGCGCATCGTGAGGTTTTGGCGTTCAATGAAGCTCGTGGAAACGTGACGATAAGCAGGCGTGCCGGTGACAACGGCCTTGCGGGCACCCATGCACTGCGCGGGCGAATAGCGGGCCTCCGTCTTCGGGCCTTCGTCTTCGGGCCTTCGCCGTAGATCTTCACGAGCTGGGCAAAGTCCACGTCCGTGCCGAACGCATCCGCAACGGCATTCAGGTAAGGCTTATGCCCGTCCGTCGTGAGCTGAACCCGGTGTGCGAGGCGGTCGGCAAGATCGTGGATAAAGTGATACGCAGCGCCCGCGTCCCGCGTGCCGACATACCAGCACGGAACCAGCTTAGTTTCGGCGTCGATGGCTGTCCAAGTCCAAATGTCGCCCCAGCCTTCCGCCTTCTTTTCCTCGCTCGCGTTCTTCTCCTTCGCCCCAACGAACGACCAGATTTCGTCACACTGAATGCGCTTGCAGGTGAGGTTGCGGAACGCCTGATCCTGATAGGCTGAGCAGGCCCGGCCAAGGTCGGCCAGGAGCCTCATCACCGTTGTCCGATGAACGCCCGTCATGCGGGTAATGGCCCGGAGCGAGTTGCCCTCAACCAAAGCAGCTACGACGCGCGTCCGTTCAGTGGTGCTGAGCTTGTTCATTGGCGCATAATCGCCCGCAATGCTTGAGCGGTCAAGCATCAATTTTGCCTCGATCCTCTCTTAGTATCTCTCCTATGGTAATCTGCATGTCTTTCCAGCAGGCGATTAAGGACCATGTAGCCAAGGTGGCAGATGCGCGGAAGTCCGATCTTTATCTATTCTGTGCGCCTGTTACAGAGAGTAGGGCAGATAAGCTGATCGCAGATTTTAGAGACCTACCGGCAAAGCGGGAAAAGGCCGGCTTGGTCATGGTCACCATGGGAGGTAGCGCGGACGCGGCGTTTCAAATTGCCAGATACCTTCAACGAACGTACAAAGAATTTACCCTCTACGTATTCGGTAATTGCAAAAGCGCGGGGACATTAGTCGCCGTCGGCGCGTCAGAGATCGTCATGTCCGACTGCGGACAACTTGGCCCCTTGGATGTACAGCTTTCGGACACAAAGGAGCTGTTTGGCCAGACGGCAGCCCTTGATATTTCAGAAGGGCTAACGGTTCTAGCGAATACGGCCCGTGCCATGTTCTTCAAAAATTTCTTCGAGCTAGACCCCGGGAAGGTTATTAACACAAAGACGGCCGCTGATATTGCGATAGCACTTACCGGGAAAGTAATTGAGCCAATCGCCTCTCAAATTGACCCCCTACTCTTGGGCAGAGTTGATCGATCAATCCGAATCGCTGAAGCATACAGCAAGCGCCTTGCTCCAAACTTCAAGAACATCAAGCACCTAGTCTCAGACTATCCCGCCCATGAGTTCGTCATCGACATCGAAGAGGCGGGGGAGATATTTCCTAAAGTTCGCGCGCCTGACGCCGATGAACTTGCCCTAGAGGCGGCCTTGAGAAGGTTTAAATGCGTCCCGTCCCAAAAAGACTACTGTTTAATGTTGAGCGAACCAATCAAACCCGCCGAAACCCAGGCACAACCAGCCGCGCCAGCGGTCGAATAGGTGAGAGGTGCCAAATGAACAGGATGATCTCAGCCGAAACGCCCCGCAAAGTGAGCAGCCCGTCATTCGGGACTCCAACACTGATGGACGACGAGCTTTCAGAAAGCCCACTGTCCGATAAAATCAAGGAGCTCCTCTGGGAGACAGGAGATCGAAAGCTTGAAGGGCCAAAGGATACACGCCCGCCCTTCGGTACTAAGAAGATTCCGACCGGTTAGTCCTTTGGTTTGCCCATCTTTCTTTTGCCGCGCTGGCCGCAATAGCCTTTCTCTGCGCCGCGGAAAGAGACGCCGCCCGCGCCTTACCTCCCTTCTGCCCTCCGCGCCTGCCCATCTCCCGCATCAGCTGCTTTCTGAGCTCGTCGTTATTGAGGGCGGATTTTATGGCGCCCTCGATTTGAGAGGGCATCCCCTCGCCGAGTTCGCTTTTCATTTTCGGCCCCAGCTGGCTCTTCATGCGTGGCTCCATCTCTGATTGGATGCCAGTCGCCTGCTGGACGATATCAAATGCAGCTTTGTTGAGATCTTTGCTTGAGCGCTTCGGCATACCGGCAACCTACGCCGGGTAATCGTCCGTGCAAGGGTGGATTCACCGAGCCAGATTCAAACTGTACCACTACCTTCCGCCGGGTAGTGGATCCGATGCGCCCACGCCGTGGCCACGGTGTAGGCGCGCGGCGCGGCTGCCTGCGCACTTGCTTTCTCCCCCGCCCTCCGTGTGCTCCCTTGCCGAACCCTCGCATGAACGACGCGGAAGACGATCTCCTGCCTGCCACCCGGTCCGAGCCGGGCGAAGTGGGCCTCGTGGAGCCCCGCGACTTCATTACCACCGAGCCGTTTGTTTTCGAGAACGGCCTGCAGATCCCCGGCTTCACCCAACGCTTCGAAACCTACGGCCGGCTCAACGCCACGCGGGACAACGCCATCCTGATCTGCCACGCGCTGAGCGGCGACCATCACTGCGCCGGGATTCATTCCCTCAACGACCGGAAACCGGGGTGGTGGAACAACCTGATCGGTCCCGGCAAAGCCGTCGATACCAACCGCTTTTTTGTCCTCTGCGCCAATGTGCTCGGCGGCTGCCAGGGTTCGAGTGGACCGTCTTCGACCAACCTGAACACCGGCCGGCCCTACGGCCTTTCCTTCCCGATCGTCACGATTCGGGACATGGTCCGGGCCCAGAAGCGGTGGCTCGACGACCTCGGGGTCAAGAGCCTCTACGCCGTCATCGGCGGCTCGATGGGCGGCATGCAGGCCCTGCAGTTCGGCATCGAGTATCCGGGTTTTGTGCAACGCGTGCTGGCCATGGCCACCACGGCACGGGAAAGCGCCCAAGCGATCGCGTTCAACGAGGTGGGGCGCCAGGCCATCATGCAGGATCCGGAGTGGAACGGCGGCGATTACCCCAAGGGCGGCGGCCCCCGCGTGGGGCTCGCCATCGCCCGGATGATGGCGCACATCACCTACCTCTCGGACGCATCGATGGACCGCAAATTCGGTCGCAAGCAGGTGAAGGCCCGGCCGGCCCATTCCGCCGCACCCGACGAAGCCTCAACGCCGGCTTCGACCTTCGACGTGCAGTTCGAGGTCGAGAGCTACCTGCGTTACCAGGGCCAGAGCTTCATCAACCGCTTCGACGCCAACACCTATCTCTACATCACGCGCGCGATTGATTCGTTCGATCTCGCGGCCGCGTACGGCTCGCTCGAAAAGGCCTTTGCCTCCGTCGAGGCCGAGTCGCTGATCGTGGGCTTCACCAGTGACTGGCTGTTTCCACCCGAGCAGAATCGCACCATCGCCGAAGCCCTGCTGCGCGCCGGAAAGCGCGCAAGCTACGCCGAACTGTCGACCGACCTCGGCCACGACTCCTTCCTGCTCGAATCCCCCCAACTCTACGATCTCGTCCGCGGCTTCCTTCGCCCCTGACCGCCGACGGCACGGTGCACTCGGAACTTGTCAGCGGCCGGGCTCGGCTCAGTTTGCCTTTTCCGCCCCATGTCCGCCTTGCTCCGCTCGGTCTTTCGCTTTCAGGAAAGCGGCCTCATTCTCGTCGTCATCGCACTCGGCGCGTTGCTGACCGCCTTCAGCGGCTCGGTCCGCCTGCCGGTGTTCGAGACCAACCCTGACGGCACACGCCAGCGCGTCTTCATCGTCAACGAACAGGGGGAACGCGTGCCCCAGTTCGTGGAGAAGAACAAGTTCCTCAACGCGCAGAACCTCGCCCAGCTCGCGAAGGACACGAGCTTCATCGCCATCATGGCCGTAGGCATGGCGCTGGTGATCATTTCCGGTGGCATCGATCTTTCCGTCGGCTCCACCTACGCCCTCGCCTCCGTGCTCGGGGCGATGACGTTCCACCACTTCGGCCCGGGGGGACCTGGCGCCGACGCACCTGTCTGGCTCGGCATCGGTCTGGGCATCGTCGTCTGCATCGGCAGCGCGGGCCTTTGCGGGCTGGTCAACGGCTCGCTGATCGTCGCCCTGCGGGTGCATCCGTTCATCATCACTCTGGGCGCGATGGCCATCCTGCGCGGCATCGCCTTCGTCGTCACCCAGGGCCAGTCCGTGGGCGGCTTTCCACCCGCGCTGCGCGAGGTCGTCCGCTTCGAACCCGCGGCAGGCCTGAGCGTCGTCCCGCTGCTGGTGATGGTGCTCGTCACCATCGCCGGCTGGATCCACCTGTCCCGTCTCGCCGCCGGCCGGCGGATCTATGCCGTGGGTGGCAACGAACTCGCGGCCACCTTCAGCGGCATCCGCGTCGGCCGGGTCAAGATCGGGGTCTACTTGATCGCCGGTCTCTGCGCCGGCATCGCCGCCCTGCTCTCTCTCGGCTACTACGGCGCCGCCACCTCAGGCGACGGGCAGGGTTACGAGTTGAGCGTGATCGCCGCCGCCGTCGTCGGCGGCGCCAGCCTGACCGGCGGACGGGGTTCCGCCCTGGGCGTCGTCCTCGGCGCGCTCATCATCCAAATGATCAACAGCGGCATCGTGATCCTCGGCATCGACCAGAATTACAGCCAGATCATCATCGGCGCGGTGGTCATCGCCGCCGTCGTGCTCGACAACGTCAACACGTGGCTCGCCCGCCGCCGGCTCACCGCCGCCGCCCGCTAACTCCTTTTGCTCCCACCCTACCCATGAAAAAACTCCTCCTCCTCCTTACGGCCGGACTCGCCCTCGCGGGCTCCGTCAGCGTCCAGGCGGCCCAGCGTACGCTCACGCTTGGTCTTGTCGCAAAGTCCCAGGGCAATCCCGTCTTCCAGGCCGCACGCGTCGGCGCCGAGGACGCCGCCAAGGAACTGGGCGCCAAACACGGCATCCAGATCCGCATCGACTGGCGCACCCCGAACGACGAGGACGCGCAGAAACAGGCCGAGGCCATCGAGCAGCTCGTGCTCGCGGGCGCCGAGGGCATCGCCGTGAGCTGCTCCGACGCGAACAAGCTCACCGATGCGATCAACGCCGCGGTCAACAACGGCGTGCCTGTCGCCACCTTCGATTCCGACGCGCCGGCCAGCAAGCGGTTCGTCACCTACGGAGTCGATGACGTCGAATGCGGCCGCCAGACCATGGAGGAACTGGTCAAGGTCATGGGCGGCCAGGGCATCGTTGCCATCCTCGCCGGCAACCAGAACGCCCCCAATCTCCAGGCCCGCGTCCGCGGCGCGCGCGAAGCCGCGGCGAAGTATCCCGGCATCAAGATCCGCGACGTCTACTACCACCGCGAGACGCCCCAGGACGCCGCCGCCCGCGTGGAACAGGTCATGCAGGCCAACCCCGACATCACCGGCTGGGCCATGATCGGCGGCTGGCCGCTCTTCACCGAGAACGCACTCAAGTGGGCCCCGGGCACGGTGCAGTGCGTCGCCGTCGACGCCCTGCCGGCCCAGCTCAACTACATTCGCAGTGGCCACGTGCCCGTCCTGCTCGCCCAACAATGCTACCAGTGGGGCTACCGCTCGGTCGAACACCTCGTGAACAAGATCGTCCTGAAGAAGGACCCCGCGGCGGTGAAGGACGTGAGCGCGCTCATCCCCGTCACCAAGGCGAACGTCGACGAGTTCGCCAAGAACTGGGACAAGTGGCTGCCGAAGTGAGGCACGTGACCCAGGCATTCGTGCCTGGGTTCCGGAGGACAAACACCGCCCTCCACCACCGGCACAGGCCGGAATGCCTGGGTCACCTCCCTGCCAGCACACCGATGCAACCGACTCATGCCTGAAGACGGCCAGACCTCCGTGACATCCTTCCTGTCCTTTAAAGGGATCACCAAGCGCTTCCCGGGGGTGCGGGCGCTCGACGATGTCTCCTTCGACATCGAACGGGGCACCTGCCACGCCCTCATCGGCGAGAACGGGGCCGGGAAGAGCACGCTGGGCAAGATCCTTGCTGGTATCCATCAGGCCGATACCGGCGAGATCCGGCTGGACGGGCGCATCATTCATCCGGCGTCGCCGCTGGCCGCCCGCAGCCTCGGCATCGCCATGGTTCACCAGGAGCTCGCCTTCTGCCCCAACCTCTCGGTGGCCGAGAACCTCTGCCTGGGCGACCTGCCGCGCGGCCGCGGCGGCTGGGTGGACCGGAAGGAGCTGCGTACGCGGGCGCGGCGCATGCTCGCGACCATCGGCGCCGACCTCGATCCGGACGCATTGATCGGATCGCTTTCGACCGGACACGAGCAACTGGTGCAGATCGCCGCGGCCGTCGGCACCGGGGCGCAAGTCATCGTCATGGACGAGCCCTCGAGCGCCCTGTCGGCCGGAGAAGCCCGCGAATTGTTCCGCCTCGTGCGCGAACTGAAGGCCCGTGGCCTCACCCTCATCTACGTCTCGCACCGGCTGGAAGAGCTGTTCGCGCTCTGCGACCGCATCACCGTCCTGCGCGACGGACGGCATGTGACGACGGAAGCGATTGCCGCCACCACCCCGCAGCGCGTGGTCGCCCAGATGATCGGCCGGGAGTTGACCGCGCGCACCCCTGCCTGCCCGCAACGCGCGCCCGGACCCGTGGCCCTCGCCGTGCGCTCGCTGGCTTCACCCGGACGATTTCAGGACATCAGCTTTGAGGTACGCGCCGGGGAGATCGTCGGACTCGCCGGGCTGGTCGGCGCCGGACGGAGCGAGGTGGTCCAGGCAGTGTTTGGCCTCGATCCAGCCGTCCAGGGCGAGGTGCACGTCAAGGGCCGCCCGCTGCGGCTCGGCTCGATCGACCACGCCCTTGCCGCCGGCGTCGGCCTCGTGCCGGAGGACCGCAAACGTCAGGGTCTCGTGCTCGGACTCAATTGCCGGGAGAACACCGCCCTCGCCGCCCTGCCCGCCCTTACCCGCCTGGGCTGGGTGCAACGCGCCCTCGAACGCAGTCTCGCCGGCCGCTACCTTCAACGGTTGCGGGTGAAGACCCCTTCGCCCGAGGCGATCACTGCCGGATTGAGCGGCGGCAACCAGCAGAAGATCGCCCTCGCCAAGTGGCTCGCCCGCGATTGCGACGTGCTGCTCATCGACGAACCGACGCGCGGCGTCGATGTGGGCGCCAAGGCGGAGATCTATCAGCTGCTCGACGAACTCGCCTGCGAGGGCAAGGCCCTCTTCGTCGTGTCCTCGGAGTTGCCCGAACTCATCGGCCTCTGCGGCCGCATCCTTGTCATGCGCGAGGGCCGTCTGGCCGGTGAGCTGCCACGCGAGCGCTTCAGCGAGGCCGCGCTCATGCAATTGATGGCCGGCGTCGCCGCCGCCTGAGGTGGAGGCTCAACTGCCGGGCGGACGCGCCGGCGGGTTGGGTTGAGTCAGGCTCTCGAAGCCGACCCGGCGCAGGTGCTGCGCGATGCGGTTCTCCATCCGTTCGCGCTGCTCGGGCGGAAGCTCCGCCGCGATCCGGCCGGCCGCACTGCGAATTTCCGTCTGCATCGCCCGGATGTGGTCCACCCGCAGGCGGCGGATGTTGAGAGCGGCCCGGCGCAACTCGGTCCGGATGCGGGCCTCCGCCGCCTCGTCGAGCTCGAGCTCGCGGGTGAGCTGCTGGGCGACGCGGGCCGTAGCCCGTTCGATTACCTGGGCCTGGGTCTGGACCGGCGCGCTCATGGCGCGCTTCACGGAGCGCAGACCGAGCAGCGCGGTTCCAGCGGTGCCCACCGCGACGCCGAACACAAACAGCGCGATCGCAGCCAGCCACGCCTGGGTACGGGAGGAGATCACGACGCACCCCCTGCCATGGCCACTTCGGTGGCGATCAACTGCGCCCAAGGCAACACGTCCTGCCAGAATTCCCATGCCTGCCAGCCGGCGACGCTGAGCAACCCGATGGCCACCGCCGCACACCCGGAGAGGACGGAGCGGCGGGCAAAGACCTGGGCAAACTCCAGCCGCCAGCCGATCGCGGCGGGTACGACGCCGCGCACGGCGCGCAGCAAGGCATCGAGATGAATGGGGGGCACCGGCTCGCGGCGGGCGAGTTCGACGTTCTGGTGCCAGGAAGGAGGCAGCGGTTTCATGTGGCGGAGTCAGGTGAATCGTACAGCGCCCGGAGTCGGGCGCGGGCGCGCCAGGCGCGCAGTTTCGTGGCCGTGTGGGTCCATCCGTAGGCCGAAGCGATATCGTGCAGACCCCAGCCTTCGAGGTAATGCAGCGTCAGCAGGGCGGCGTCGTCCGGCGGAAGGCGGGCCAGCAATCCCTTCACTTCGTCCGCAGCCGCAGCGGCGGCCGGATCGGGCCGAGGGTCGATGGCCTCGACCAAGGGCGTCGATTCGTCGGGCGTCCGGGGGAGATCTGCCTGCCAACGTTGCCGCACGGCGTGGCGGCGATAGAAATCCCGGCCGGTGTTGGCGGCGATCCGTCGCAACCAATGCACAAAGGGGCGCTCGGAGCGCCAGGAGCGCAGGCCCCGCAAGGCCCGCAGGAAGGTCTCCTGCACCAGATCGTCGAGATCGGCCGGCTGGCGGGCAAACCGCCACAGAACCCGGGCCACATCCTCGTGGTGGCGGCGCACCAGCTCCGCGGCCGCCTGCTGGTCGCCCGCCAGGGCACGGCTCACCCAGGCTTGCGTTTCGTCCGGCAGCGGCGTGTCCGCCGACGGCGGCGAACGGGACGGCTCCGGGGCCGCCGGGTTCGGCGAACGCGAGGGACGTGACATCGTCATTCAACCGCGAGCCGAGGGTCTCCGCAGGCGAACGCGCATCCAGCCGACGACCTTGGGACCGGAAATCCGGAGGTCGTCGGGCCGGCAGAGCAGCCACGTGGCTGGAAAAAGGCTCACTCCCTCGCAGACGCGCCATCCGCGGTCCGGTTTCATGCCGGAGATGGATGCGCCGAAGGCGGGTTCAGGCGGAGCCCTTGCGCAGCACCAGCACGGCCCCGGCGAGGAAGAGGATACCTCCGCCAGCCAACTGCAGCATGTGCTTGGGCGTGCGGCTGCCGCCATCGACCTTGTTGGCGAGGGAACTGCCCACTTCCGCCGCCTGGCCCAGCAGCGAATCCTTGCGGGCCAAGCCTTGGTAGACCAACACGCCGCCAACGATTACGAGGACAAGTCCGACGAGTTTCATCATGGAGGGGAGGAGGGTTCGCGGTCGAGTCCAGCGCCACGGCGGCCAGAACGCAAGGACAGGGCGAACCGCAGCAGTGACCCAGCCACCGGGGCCCAGCGCAACACCCGGCCGACGGCGGTGCGCCGGCGGACGACCGTCCGCCCCAGCAGCACGCCCGCCGGGGCCGCCGCCAGGGCCAGCCAGGGCGCCCACGCCCGCCAGCGGCGCCAGACGGCATCGACCGTCGCGATGGGCCGCGAGACCACCCCCCAGGCCTCCTGCAGCTCGGCCCGGTGGGCTGAGATGCGGGCCTGCAGGGCCGCGCGGCGCGCGGCCAGCTCCTTCAGTTCGGCGGAGGGATGCATGTGCGGTCCTGCTTCAGCTCCTGCAGCGTACCGGCGAACGGCGGCGGCGTGCGCGTCATGTCACGACGAATTCGATACACAATCACCGCCAACGCGCCGGCGTACGTCACGGCCAGTCCGCCCAGCACGGCCAGGCGCGCCGTGTCCCAGAACAAGTAGACGAGGACGAGACTGGCGAAGGTCGCAGCCATCACGCCTGCAAACACCGCGGCACTGAGCAGCACGAAAAGCCGGATAAAGCGGAGCTTCTCTTCCTGGACTTCAAGGGAGAGCAGCTCGACCCGGTCGTGCGCCGCGGCGAGCAGGGAATCGCCCAGCCGGCGCACGGCATCCAGCAGGCCGCCGGACGAAGCTGGAGTCCGGTTGTCCATGATGGGAGCCGGAGCGCTCAGTGCCTCCGGATCAGGGCCCCGAGCAGCACGCCGACACCCAGCGCGATGGCGAGCGATTCGTAAGGATGGGCGCGGATGGTTTCATCCGCCTGCTTCGCGCCGGCGACCACCTTGCGGCGGGCGTCCTGGTAAAGCTGCTCGGCCTTGACGCGCGCATCCTCGAGGCGCGCGCGCAGGTCAACCATGGCCTCGCCAGCGGGCTCGGCCCCTTTTTCATTCAGGATTCGCTCGGCTTCGGCGATCAGAGTGCGGAGATTATCGATGACCACGTCGGTGGCCTCGGCGGTGCGGTTTTTCATGGCACGTTTGGGTTGAGGGACGTTGGTGGGTCCGCCGGCAGGAAACCCGGCGGCCGGCCGCTGACCGGTGGTGAACAGCGGACATCCACGTTAGACCTCAACTGCGTCCGAAAGTTCAGGTCCGACGAAAGATAAGTTCATCGGCTGGGCACCACGCCCGCGCCTACTGTGCCGGCGCAGCCGCCGCCGGTTGGAGCAAACGGTGGACGGCACCAAGCAGGTCCTCCGCCTTGAAGGGCTTCGCGAGGAACGCACCGGCAAACGACCGCACGGCTTCGGAGGCCCGATGCGTGTCCATGCCGCTCATGACGATCAGCTGGATCTCCGGATTCAGGCGGCGAACCACGCTGGCGAGGGACACGCCGTCGAGGTGCGGCATTTGCAGGTCGGTGACGACGACGCGCACCTCCTGGGCCCTTGGCGCCAGCAGCGTGACCGCCTCGGCCCCGTCGACGGCCGGCAGCACCCGGTAACCATGATGCGCCAGGATGGCGGCCGTGACCTCGCGCACATCCGGCTCGTCATCGACGATGAGAATCAATTCGCCGTTGCCGCGCGGGCGCGGGAGCAAGGCGGGCGGAGCGTCGGCCGCCTTGGTGGAAAGCACAGCCGGCAGATGCACGCGGAACGTCGAGCCCCGGCCCACCTCGGACTTGAGCGTCACAAAACCCTGATGCTGCGTGACGATGCCCAGCACCGTCGACAGGCCCAGCCCGCTGCCCTGCGTGCCCTCCTTGGTGGTGAAGAACGGTTCCCAAATGCGCGCCTGCAACTCGGGCGCGATGCCTCCGCCCGTATCACGCACCTCCATCACCACAAACGCCCCTGCCCTCGCTCCGTCCATGGTGGCGGCGCTCATCGCATCGAGCACCACGTTCTCGGCGGAGAGCTCAAGGCGCCCACCCGCCGGCATGGCATCGCGGGCGTTCACGCAGAGGTTGAGCAGCACCTGGTGCACCTGGGTCGGATTGGCCTTCACCGGCCAGAGATCCGGTGCGATCGCGGTCGAAAATTGCAGGTGGCGCGGAAAGGTCTGGCGCACGACCGAAACGATGTCGGCCAGCACGCTCTCCACTCCCATCAGCTGCGGTTCGCCGCCAATCCCCTGGGCAAAACCGAGGATCTGGCGGACCAGGCCGGCGCCGCGTTGCGCGCTGGTTTCCAGATTGCCGATCAGCTTGCGATCCGCCGGATCGGTCGAACGCTCGCGCAGCATCGGGGCGGCCATGAGTATCGGCGCGAGCACGTTGTTTAGATCGTGAGCGATACCCGTGGCCAGCATGCCGATGCTTTCGAGGCGCTGTGCGCGCAAAAACTGTTCCTCCACCTTGCGGCGTTTGGTGATGTCCGTGGCCAGGCTCAGGCGGGATCGAGGGCGGCCTGCCTCGTCGCGGATGACATTGACCCGCACTTCCAACACGAGCGACTCGCCGGCCTTGGTGCGCGCGGCGACCTCTTCGCGCCACTCGCCCTCCGCCTCGACGGCGGCCAGCTCTTCCTCTCCCGGGTAGGCCTGGTTGCCGAGCAACTCCCGCACTGGACGGCCGATCGCTTCACGCGCCGTCCAGCCAAGGATCCGCTCCGCGCCTTGATTCCAAAAGGTCACACGCCCGTCGAGATCGCTGACCACGATCGCATCGCGCGCCTTGTTGAGAAGGTCGGCCTGCTCGCGGATATGCTGTTCCGCCCGCTTGAAAGCCGACAGGTCGCGCATGATCGTCGAATAATACTCGACCACGCCCGCGGCGTCCCGGTGGGCGATGATCGCCTGGGAAACCGGAATGCGCCGCCCGTCCGCCCCCAGCAGCATCGTCTCGCCCACCCAGGTGCCGTGCTCGTGCACCGCAGGTAGAATCTCGAGCGCAAGCCGGGGACGAACCTCCGGCGGGTGAAACTCGGGGAACGTGAGCAGGCCGGGATCATAGGTGACTGGTCGCCCGATCATGCGCAGGCCGGCACGATTCACATAAAACACCCGGCCGTCCCTCGCCGCGAGCCCGACGAAGTCCGGCGCACTCTCCAGCACCTCGGCAAACCGCCGTTGGCTCTCCTCCGCCGCGGCCCGCTGCCGCCGTTCGTCGCGTTCCCGCAGGGCCTGCTGGATGGAGGTGACGAGGCGGCGCAGATTGCCCTTGAGCACATAGTCGCGCGCCCCGGCTTTCACCGCCTCGATCGCCCGGACTTCCCCAATTGTGCCAGAAAGAAAGATGAACGGGACCTCGGGCCGGTCACGCCGGGCCACGGCCAGCGCCTCCATGCCGTCGCACGCTCCGAGCGAAAAATCGGAGAGGATCACATCATAGGTCGCAGCCTGCAGCCGGCGTTCGAATTCGGGCAGGTCTGAGACCGTCGTCACCGCGCAGGCCGGCCACTCCGCCTGCAGGAGATCGACGATCAGCTGGGCGTCGACGGGGTTGTCCTCGAGGTGGAGAATGGTCATGGCCTGCCTCTCCCTCCCCACCGAGATCCTGCGAGCCGGGGACGGACGGCAAAGCCGGCCGCCCGTGGCACGCTGAAAGGATCGCCGGGCAAGGTCATGACAGAGCGAGAGCAACCCAAACCCACCTGCCGGTTCGGGCCCCTCTTCACTGCAATACAGTGGCGCAAAATCCCCCCTGCCCGCAACTGGAAATGCCCCTTAGGTCAGCGTGCCCGGCGCCTGCGGCCCAAGTACACACTGACCGCTTGGGCAGACCCCATACCGAGCATGCGGCCAAGCCAGCGGTTGGTCACCGTGGTCTGACGGCGCATGGCGTCGGCGAGGTCTACTTTCCACGCCGCTCCCTTCGGAGCCGCCTGGGCCTCCTCCAACGTGCGGCCGGCCGACGACAGCAGGCGCTCGAGGGCTTCGATCCAGCGGGGTTCGCGCAATTCATTCAGATCCCGTCCGTGCACCGCAGCCGCGGCGGCCCGCGCCGCTGGACTGCCCTCCCGCAGACGCGCCCGCGCCGGACCGCGCCGGCCGCCACTCGGGCCCGCCAACCGCACGCCCGCCCCGGCGTCGGCTTCAAGAAACCGTTCCAGGTACTCGCGATAACGGCGCCAGCCGTCCGGGGCATCGCGCAGGCCGCCGGCGGCGGAAAGCCATGCCGCCGCATCCAGGCAGGCCGGGCGGTCAGGCCGGCCATACCAGCGGAAACTGCTCCAACGAAACCCGGGCAACTGGGCCAGGGTGACGAGGCCCGCCCGCACCGGCGCCAGGTGAATCTCGGCCACCCACCGCGCCAGCTCGGGACCGGGCTCCAGCAATCGCGACCGGTAACGTCCTTGAAATTGCCGGCCGGCAGCCCATCCCCCGCGCACCTGTCGGCCGGCAAACGTGGCCTGAAGCCAATGCATGCCTTCGGACAGATTGCCCCGCGGGGTGGTCACGGCGAGGTGGAACTCCCCGGGCAGCAGCGCGTACGCGTGCAGCCGCCAACCCGCCTGCTCACAAGCGGCGAAGAGCGCTGAGACGAAGGCCTGCGCCGCCTCCACCGTACCGAGCACGTCCGCCCCGGCCCGGCCGCGGTTGGCCACGTGATAGCACGCGCCTTCAAATTGGATGCGCAGCGGTCGACCCATGCCGTCACCACACAACGCCCGGCGCCGTTCGACAAACCTGAATGTGCGCCGGACGGATCTTCCGGCGCTCGCGCCACGCTCAGTCTCCGTCGATGACGCGGAACATGATTGGCACCCGCATCCGCGTGTTCACCTTGCGGCCGCCTTTCATGCCCGGCCGGAACTGCCACCGGCTCACGCCAACGACCGCCGCGTCCTCGAAGCCGGAGGTGGTCATGTACACCACCCGCGCCTCGACCACCTTGCCCTCGGTGTTGACCACGAATTCGACGTCGACCCGGGCCTGGGCGATTTCCTTGCGCAGGTGGGTCGGAAACACCGGCGGGGGCTGAAAGACCGGCTCCGGACGACGGTCGAGGTCGGCCAGATTGAAGACGTTCTTCAGGCCTTCGCCGGATCCCGGACCGCCCCGCCGCACCCCGGGCGGGATCGCCACGATCTTCGCGTTCGTGAAGTCCGGCTTGATGTCCAACGTCGAGAAATCGAGCGTCTGCAAAAAGGAGTCCACCTTCACCGTCGCCGGCAGGTCGGCCAGCATGGGAACAAACGAAACCGCCTCGTCGGTCGGCTCGCCGGCGCTACCGTCCTCGATCAGCTCGGGTTCCTTGAGGTCTTCGAGCTTGGGCATCTCCATCAGCTCGATGTAGGTCTGCTCCGCCACCATGGAGACCACGGGCGGATCTTCCGGGCCGATGCCGAAGAGCACCCACAGGTGGCAGGCGGCCGAGATCAGCATGCCGGTCCACGGGATCTGGCGACGTGCCACCTCCCCTTCCTCATAGCGCCACGAACCGTTGCGGTTGGGCGGTTTGTGCGGCACCCGATTCCGCGACGTTCCCGTCGTCGCGGCCCGGGGCGCGTTGAGCAGTAGCACGGTTTCCGGGGCTTTCATGGTTCCAGCATACTCCGCGAGCGTCCCCTGAGCTGCGCAGGGGTTGCCTTTCATCTCGCATGTTTTGCCCTCGGTCCGGGAATCCCCCAACCTGCCGCGAATGGATCTCGCCGCTTACGGATGGAACGAAGCATGGAAGGCGGCCTTCGCCGCGCATGCGGGCGAGGGCCTCGAGCCTGCGCGCGTGATCTGCGAGCTGCGACGCAAGTACTACGCCGTCCAAACCGCCGCGGGCGAACGCCTCGGTGAATGCATCGGGCGCCTGTTCCACGAAACCGTCTCCACCGCGCTCTTCCCTGCCGTCGGCGACTGGGTGGCGGTGCGCGTGCGCCCCGATGGCACCCGCGCCGACATTCACGCCGTCCTGCCCCGGCGCACCGTCTTCTCGCGCCGGGCCGCCGGCGAGCAGGACATCGAACAGGTCGTGGCAGCCAACGTCGACACGGTGCTGCTCGTCGCCGGACTCGACTTGAACTACAACCCGGCCCGCATCCAGCGCTTCCTCGTGGCCGCGCGCGAAAGCGGCGCCGAACCGGTCATCGTGCTCAACAAGGCCGATCTGCACCCGGATCCCGCCGCGGTGCGCGCCGAGATCGAACGGCTTGTCCCGGGTGTAACCGTTTTCGTCACCAGCACCACGACGCGGCTCGGGCTGAAGGCGCTCTCCGCGTACGCACGGCCCGGACAGACCCTCGCGCTGGTCGGCTCCTCGGGCGTGGGCAAGTCGACCTTGATCAACCGCCTCGCCAAGGAGCAGGCCCTGCCCACCGGCGAAGTGCGGGCCAAGGACAGCAAGGGCCGCCACACCACCACCCGACGCGAGCTCGTGCTCACACCATCGGGCGCGCTCGTGATCGACACGCCGGGCATGCGCGAACTGCAACTCTGGGACGCCGCCGAGGGTGTCGAGGCGGCCTTCGCCGACGTCGCCGCGCTCGCCGTCCGCTGCCGTTTTTCCGACTGCCAACACGCCACCGAGCCCGGGTGCGCGGTCCGCGCCGCAATTGAGGCCGGCACGCTGCCGCCGGAGCGGCTCACCGCCTACCGCAAACTCAAGGCCACCGAAGCGGCAGAGCTCCGCCGCCGCGACAAGGCCGCCGAGTCCCTGAGCCGCGCCCAGTGGAAAAAGATCCACCAGGGCCAGCGCGCGCGCCGGCAGTTTGAACAGGAGCCCTGAGGGCCTCGGCCGAAACGATCGGGCCGATCCGTCTGATCCGACCGATCTGCTCCCCTGGCGGCTCCCGTCAGACCACCCGGTCCACCATCGCGCCACCCTGCTCGAAGGCCGCCAGGTTGGCGAGGAAGTGACGCACGATCGCCTCGTCCTGATCGCGACGCCCGCCTGCCGTGTGCGGAGTGACGTAGCAATTCTTGGTCGTCCAGAGCGGATGTTCGGGCGGCAGCGGTTCCGGGTCGAACACGTCGAGGTACGCCTCGCCGAGGCGGCCCGACTCCAGCGCTTCCTGCAAGGCACGCTGGTCAACAGTGGTGCCGCGGCCGACGTTGTAGAACCGGGCCCCGGGTTTGAAGAGCGCGAGCCGGCGGGCGTTCACGTAATTGCGCGTGGCATCGTTGTCCGGCAGGATGTTCACGACGTGGTCCGCGGTGGGCAGGACGGCGGAGAGTTTCTCCTCCGGAATGATGTGCACCCCGGCTTCGCTCCGCGTCTGGCGACGCACCGCGTACACCTTCATGCCAAAGGGCGCGAGCAGCTCGGCGAGGCGGCGGCCGATCGCGCCGAAGCCAAGCAAGAGCACGGTCTGGCCGGTGAGCAGCCGCGAATCGTATCGGCGTTGCAGATACTCCCAGCGGTGGTCGGTCAGCTGGTCGCGGTACGACGGCAGCAGCTGGCGTCCGAGCGCCAGCATCATCGCGAGCACGTGCTGCGCGCACGGGTCGGCGAAGACGCCGGACATGTTGGTGAAGATCGAGCCCCGGGTCCGGAACGCTTCCTGAAACGCCGGCGTGTCGTACCGCGTGTAGCCGGCGGTCGTGACCTCGACCCACCGCAGGCGAGGGTTGCGCAGGCAGTCCGCGGGATCGGGCTGGCCCAGCGCGATGTCAGCTGTGGCGAGGGCCGGGTCGGGCTGGCCGGCGGTAAGGACGGAGACAGAGGCGTTCGCCGACACCACGAGGCGGTGCGAGCGGGTGCCCTCCTCGAGCAGGCGGGTGGCGTGGTCTTCGAGCTTGGCGTTGGTCCAGATGGTCAGCGGCATGGCAGATTATTCGGTTTCCGTGAACGCGCAGAGCGCATGCACCTTGAGGCCGGCGGCGCGCAGTTTGTCGGAGCCGCCGAGGTCGGGAAGGTCGATGATCGCGGCCACGCCGACGACGTCGCCGTGCAGGGCGCGAAAGAGCTTCGTCGCGGCAAGCACCGTGCCGCCGGTCGCGATCAGGTCGTCGACGATCAATACCCGGTCCCCCGCCCGGCAGGCGTCGGCGTGGATCTCCATCGAGGCCGAACCGTACTCCAGAGCGTAGTCCTCGGAAATCGTCTTGTACGGCAGCTTGCCCTTCTTGCGCACCAGCACGAAGGGCTTGTGCAACTGGTAGGCCAGGGCGCCGCCGATGATGAAGCCGCGCGCGTCGATCGCGGCGACGACATCGATCTTGTACTTCACGCAATCCAGCGAGAAGGCCTCGACCATGACCCGGAACGCCTCCGGATCATGAAAGAGCGTGGTGACGTCCCGGAAGTTGACCCCGACCTTGGGCCAGTCGCGAACCGTGCGGATGCGTTGCTTGAGATAATCGGAGAGATCGGGGGCGAACATGGTGGCGAACCGCCATCACGTCCGGCCGGCCTCCGACCGGCAAGCCCGGAGTGGACCGGGCCTCAGGGACGCACCGGAATGGAGAACTCGTCAAACACCTCGCCCTTGGGGTCGATGGCGCGCAGGTGCGCCCGCTCCCGCTCGAGCGTGGCGATGAAGACGTGATTGCGCGAATACGCACGCTCGAGGTAAGGCGCTTGGGCGGGTGGCGTCGTTTCCCGCGTGCTCACCGCCCACGCGCCATCGCCGAGATAACGAGTGCCCTGCGGGTGCGGCTGCCCCGCCCGCAGCGGCTGTGTGACCTTGTACGTGTGGTCGTGATTCTCGAAGGCAAAGCGGACGCCAGCTTCGTCGAACAACGGTACCCAGTTGGCCCGCACTGCCACCGAGACGGTTCCGGCAAAGGAGCGGTGCGACGGATACGCCGGCACGTGGTAGAAAGGAATCACGTAGGGCACGGACCGGCGTTGCGCCAAGGTCGTGCGCAGCCAGTCGGTCTGCGGGCCGGGCACGGGATTGGCGTGAAACGTATCCAGTGCGATGAGACTCAGGTAGTCGCCCACATCGAGGACGTTGTACCCGGGCCGGCCCGGGAAAGAGAAGAGGCTGAAGAACTGGATCGCCCGGTCGGGCGAAACGCCCCGCGCCGGAGATCCGCCGCGGATCGCGAACGCGTCCCCGTGCACCTCATGATTGCCAATCGCAGGCACGATCGGAACAAGGCAGCCGTCGGACCGCACCATCGTCTCGGCCCACGTATCGAAGAAACTGAACCAGCGGCCGATGGCGCGCGGCTCGTTGTTCACATAGGCAATGTCGCCGCCCATCAGCGCAAACTCGGGGTCGTGCGCGGCCGCGGCCCGGCACATGTCGGCAAAGAGGTTCAGGGTGTTGCCGCCGTACGCGTCTCCGCCGGAGACAAACCGCACCGGCCGGCTCAACGTGGCCGGCAGCGTGCGGAACTTCCGCACCGGTTCATGCGGGAAAAACTCCAGCGCGCCATCGGGCTGGCGGGCGCGCAGCTGGCCAAAACGAAACTCGTACACCGTGTCGCCGCTCAGTCCGGTCAACTCGACCGTGTGCACCATGCGGTTGGAAAAGGGCATCGCCCGGGCCTCACCCTGGCCTCGCTGCCACTCCGCCGCCCCCAGCGCGCGATACTCGAGCACGGAATCTGCGAAGCCGTGGGTCCAGTCCGTGTGCCAGTGCACCGTCATGGTCGTCACCGGATCGCGCTGCCAGGTGAGATAAACGGCCACCGGTTTGACTTCGATGACCTCCGGGGCGGGCGCGACGGCCGCGGGCGCAGCCGGCGCCGACGTGGCAGGCTGCGCGACGAGCGGGAGCGCCAACAGACTGAATCCGAGCAGGGGTAGAACGAGGCGAAGACGGGTCGGGTGTAACATGGCAGCACCACCTTGCCGGCCGGGCCACCCCGGCTCAATCGCGAAGCGCCGTGGCTTCCGCGCCGCGTTCGCGCCACCCTCAGGCAGCGCCGGCGTGCAGCCCTGCAAGCCGGCGGTTCAACGCCGCGAGGGGCTCCACGTGTTCATGCGCCGTCTGATCGTTGGTGTAGACCAGACCGGAGGCAAAAGGCGGGACGTCGCCCGGGTCGCCTTGCACCCAGCGATTCCACGCGTAGCCGACCACGGCCCCGTGCGCCACCACCGCTTCGAGCGCGGCCCGCCCGCGCCGATGCATGCGCTCGAGTCCGCTCAGACCGGGCGGCTCGCCCGGCAACTCGCCCTCCTGAAACGCCTCGCCGCTCCAGGAGAACTCCGCCACCCATATCGGCTGGCCCGTGGCCACATGCAGCCGCTCCACCCGCCCGACCGGGTCGGCCTGCTCGCAGGTGAGCGAAACCGCATCGACCCAGGGTGAGACAAAGGCCTGCAGGATGTCCGGTCCCGGCAGCGGGTCGGCAAACCGGCAACCGAGGATCAGGTGGTGCGGATCGTGCCGCCGGATCGCCTCGCTGGTCACGCGCACGTACCGCCGCGCAAACTCGCGCGAAAATCGCGCCTGATCATCGAGGTACCCGCGGGTGGCCAGGGGAACTTCGTCCTGAGTCAGCTGCCGGAGCGCCTCCTTGTTGACCCAGTCGACGCCCCACGCCCGGCAGAGGGCCGCGAAATCGCCGGCATGCGGCGCGAGCACAAATTCCCATGCGGCATGATAGGCCGCGTACGCCGGCTCCAGGCTCAGGCAAAGTTGCAACAGGGTCGGCCGCGCCGGCGTCGCCTCGCCCGCCTGGGCCCAGCCGAGGGCGTGATCCGTAAAATAGCCGATCAAGCCGCGGCTTTCGCGCCGGGGACCGCACAGCTCCGCCGCCCAGCGATCACAGTCCGTCTCCCAGCGGGGATCGAACACATCGGGCAAAAGCGCCGGCCCCAGCCGGAACGCGTGCTCCGACATCCGGCGAAAATCCAGGATCTCCGTGTACGGCAGCCCGCGGTCATAGAATTCGTCCCCGGTCCACGGCCCGAGGGTGTTGAAGTGCCAGGCCCTCAGGCGTCGGAGCACGTCGTCGACGAAGGGTTGCGGGTCATCGGCGCCAAAACGGCGGTCGATGGTGTCCGCGTAGGGTCCGCGACGTGCCTGACGCCCGCCCGCCGTACCCGCCCGATTGATCGCCGTCACCCCCTGGCTGAAGAACGGCCGATCCTGCGGGTCGAGCAGCCACCACCGGCCGTCGCGCGCGAGTCCAAGTCGAAAATAACCCGGTTCGCCGCGGAGCGTCTCAGGCTTGAAATCGTGGAAACTGGGTAAACCGACGGCGGAAGCGGACGCCATTCCCCGGACCCTGGCCACGCCCGCGACGAAAGAAAAGCCCGAAGCCGTGAGGCCTCACCACCAGCCGCCGGCCGCGACCTCCAGGGCCCGCCCGACCGGATCCAGGTACGGATGCCAGAGGCGCTCCCACTCGAGGCTGACCGGCCGGTCGCACCGGTCGGCCACCAACGCCACCCGCAACGGTGCCATCGGAAATTCACCAGCGCCCGGCAACACGTAGGTAAAGGGATGCCGGGCCGACGGAGCGCTGATGCTGTCCTTGACGTGCAGATGCACCACGAGCGGGCGAATCGCCCGCCAGGTCGACACCGGATCCTCGCCGCCGCGCTTCCAGGTGTGATGGGTGTCCCACAAGATCGGCAGCGACTCGACCCGCGCCGCCAGCGCCTGAATTGTCTCGGCGCGGCACAGGCTGTCATGGGTCTCGATCATCAGATCCGACTTCCAACCCCGCGCCGCCCGGCGGGTACGCCACGCCTGGAAGCGCGCCGCCATCTCCGCCAGTTCCGCCTCGTCGCCTTTCGAACCGCCGTCAAAAACCCGGAGCCGCACGCCCCCCAGCGCCTCCGCCCAAGGCAGGTAGGCCTCGAAATCGGACCACGCCGCGTCGTCGGAGCCGCACAGCTTGAGCGAGGTGTTCAACCCCACCACCCGGACGGGCTGGGCCGCCACGCTAGCCGCAAAGGCCTCCGGGGTCCCGTACCGGCGCGCCAGGAGGGCGGGCAGATCCACCGTGCCTTCGAGCGACCGGAGCTCAATCCCTTGCAGGCCGTACGTTGCGGCCAGGGCGAGCGCCTCCTCCAACGAAGCCTCCGGACATCCAAGGGTCGAATACGCACGAAAGAAACTCATGGCGGCAGCGTGCCGATGCCCCGGGGAAAGAAAAGCCTGCGCTCCTCGGCGCCCCCCTGCTTTCTGCTTGCGGCACCTCTCTCAACTGGCGAAATGCAGAGCCCCGCCGGATGTCGCCATTCCGGCTGTTCCAACCCCCGTAAATCATGCCTCGTCCCGTCACCTTGTTCACCGGCCAGTGGGCCGACCTCCCGATCGAAAAGCTGCTCCCGCTCGTGAAGCAAATGGGCTACGACGGCGTCGAACTCGCCTGCTGGGGCGACCATTTCGACGTCGAAGCCGCCGTCTCGAGCAAGAAGTACGTGCACAACCTGTGGCAGCTGCTTTCCGACCACGGCCTCACCTGCTACGCCGTTTCGAACCACCTCGTCGGCCAGGCGGTGTGCGACCCCATCGACGAACGCCACAAGGCGATCCTCTCGCCCGACGTCTGGGGCGACGGCGACCCCGAGGGCGTGCGCAAGCGCGCCGCGCGCAAGCTCATCCAGACCGCGAAGGCCGCCCGCGCCTTCTTTGACGCCAAACCGCGCCGCAAGACCGCCGACGACTTCCCCGTCGCCGTCAACGGCTTCACCGGCTCGTCGATCTGGCACTCGATCTACGCCTTCCCGCCGACCTCGCAGGCCTATTGGGACGCCGGCTTCGCCGACTTCGGCAAGCGCTTCGGCCCGATCCTCGAGGCCTTCGACAAGGTCAACGTGAACTTCGCCCTCGAGGTTCACCCGACCGAGATCGCCTTCGACATCGCCAGCGCGCAGCAGGCCATCGCCGCGGTCAAGGGCCACAAGCGCTTCGGCTTCAACTACGACCCCTCGCACCTCGGGTATCAGGGCGTCGACTACGTGAAGTTCATCCGTACCTTCTCCGACCGCATCTACCACGTCCACATGAAGGACGTCTGGTGGGGCCATGGCGACGGCACCGTCGGCGTCTTCGGCGGCCACACCGGCTTCGGCGACGCCCGCCGCTTCTGGGACTTCCGCTCCCTCGGTCACGGCGACATCAAGTTCGAGGACGTCATCGTCGCCCTCAACGACATCGGCTACCGCGGCCCGCTCTCCGTCGAGTGGGAGGACATCCGCATGGACCGCGTTCACGGCGCCACCGAGGCCGCCGCCTTCGTGCGCAAGGTCGACTTCCCGCCCAGCGCCCTCGCCTTCGACGCCGCCTTCGACAAGAAGAATCAATAACCGGTCATGGGTGATGGGTCAGGGGTCAGAGGTGACAGACCTATGACCTATAACCCATGACCCCTAACCCCTCACTCCCTCACCTTTCCACCTCATGAATCGCAAACTTCGCTTTGGCATGATCGGCGGCGGACGCGGTGCCTTCATCGGCGCCGTACATCGCATCGCCGCCATTATGGACGGACGCGCCGAGCTCGTCGCCGGCGCCTTCTCCTCCGACCCGCAGCGCTCGCGCGACTCCGGTGCCGATCTCTTCCTCGATCCGGCCCGCGTCTACGGCAGCTTCGAGGAGATGGCCCGCGCCGAACAGGCCGCGCCGCCCGAGAGCCGCCTCGACTTCGTCGTCATCGTCGCCCCGAACCACCAGCACTTCCCCGCCGCCAAGTGCTTCCTCGAGGCCGGTTTCAACGTCGTCTGCGACAAGCCCGTCACCTTCAACCTGAAGGAGGCCCAGGCCCTGAAGAAGATCGTCGCCAAGACCGGCAAGGTCTTTGTCCTGACGCACAACTACACCGGCAACGCCATGGTCAAGCAGGCGCGCGCCATGGTGAAGGCCGGCGACCTCGGCACGATCCGCAAGATCGTCGTCGAGTACCCGCAGGGCTGGCTCTCTGACCGCATCGAGGCCTCCGGTCAGAAGCAAGCCGCCTGGCGCACGGACCCGAAGCGCAGCGGCGCCGCCGGCTGCATCGGCGACATCGGCACCCACGCCGAAAACCTCGCGCACTACATCACCGGCCTCGACATCGAGCAGCTCTGCGCCGACCTCAGCATCTTCGTCCCGGGCCGCAAGCTCGACGACGACGGCAACATCCTCCTCCGCTTCAAGGGCGGCGCCAAGGGCATCCTCCACGCCTCACAGATCTCCGTCGGCGAGGAGAACAACCTCAACATCCGCATCTACGGCACGAAGGCCGGACTCGAGTGGAAGCAGGAGCATCCGAACGAACTCTGGGTCAAGTACCCCGATCGTCCGGCCCAGCTCTGGCGCCGCGGCAACGGCTACGTCGGCGATGAGGCCAAGCGCTTCACACGCATCCCCGCCGGCCACCCGGAGGGTTACCTCGAGGCCTTCGGCAACATCTACCGCGAAGCCTTCCGCGCCATCGAGGCCGAGGTCGAAGGGAAGAAGTTACCCAAGGACCTCGACTTCCCGACCATCGACGACGGCGTCAAAGGCATGGCCTTCATCGAAACCGTCATCAAGAGCACCAAGGCCGGCGCCCGGTGGACCAAGTTCCCGAAGATCTGAACGAAGGCATTTCCTCTCTCTTCACCAACGGCGAGCCTCGGCTCGCCGTTTTTTTGTGTGTCGAATCCGCAGCCTAAGGAGCGGCGACACTCCTGTCGCCGGGTTTGATGTAGCGGCGCCTGTCTCAGGCCCTTGGACAGGACAAAGCGGCTGGGGACAGCCGCCGCTACATCGGATTCAAAGCCGGCGACAGGAGTGTCGCCGCTCCGTTTACTCCGTCTTTTCCGCCGCGGCCTTCTCCGTCACCCACGCCCCGTACTCCGCCCGCGTCAGAAACCGCAGCGACGCCGAGTTGATGCAGTAGCGCAGACCGGTCGGACGCGGGCCGTCGTCAAACACATGGCCGAGGTGGCTGCCGCACACCGCACAGTGCGTCTCGATGCGGAGCATGCCGTGGCTCGTGTCGCGCGCCTCGCCGACAAACTCGGCCTGAAGGGGTTTCCAGAAACTCGGCCAGCCGGTGCCGCTATCGTACTTGTGCCGGCTGTCGAAGAGCGGCACATCGCAGCCGACGCAGAGATAAACGCCGTCGCGCTTGTGGTCGAAATACGCGTTCCGGAACGGCGGCTCCGTGCCCTGCTCGCGCGCCACGCGGTACTGGAGAGGCGTGAGCCGCGCCCGCCACTCGGCTTCGGTGCGCCGCACCTTCGCCTTGCCCAGGTCGATGACGACGTGGGACGGCAACCCGCAGGCAGAGACGGGGCCATCGATCTTGCACGCGGCCGGATCGGCCGCCGGAGCGTCTTCAGGGGAGGGAGTGGACATGGTTGAGACCGCGAAAAGAAAAGAGGTGGCAATGAAGGCCCCGACGACGGGCAAACGACACGTCATGTCCGGACGCTAGCCGGTTGCGCCGCATTTGCCACTCCAAGACGGACGCGACGGAAAGGCCCCGCGCGCGTCCACTCCGAGATTGAGTTTGCCGACCCGGTTCGGAAAGTAGCGCGCCGATGGGACGCGTGACCCGGATTTCTCAGACCAAGCTGGCGAAGGACCTGGGCGTCTCGCAGGCGCTGGTCTCGATGGTGCTCAACGGCCGCCGCGAGAACATCAGTCCGGAAACCTACCAGCGCATCTGGGATCATGCCCTCAGCCTCGGTTACCAGCCCAAGGGCATGAAGCTCGGCCAGTCGCCCGCGGGCACGCTGCAACGCCAGGTGGGATTCGTGCTGCGCTCCGGACTCAACATTCACACCCAGGGCAGCTACTTCGCGCAAGTGCTGCACGGACTGCACTCCGCCCTGTCCGACCAGGGTTACGCCACGGTCATCCTCGGCTCCGAGGACACCTTGACGGTGCCCAAGCTCCGCCAGTTCTTCCACGCTGGCCATGCCCTCAAGGGAGTCGTGCTGCTCGGCCAGGTCGACGACGACTTCCTGCTGAAACTGCGCGACTTCGAAACCCGGATCGTCGCCGTGTCGGCCCGTCATCAGGGCCTCTGTCACTCGGTGCTTGGCAATGAACCCCAGGCCATCGCCTCCCTGGTGCAGCATCTCAAGGAGCTCGGCCACCGGCGGATGGGCTGGATCGGCGGCAACACCGGACTCGGACGTCACGAGGCCCGGTATCGCGCCTACCTCGCCGCGCTCCGCGGCGCCGGACTCGAGGCCGACCCGCGCTACGCCGTCTCGCAGAAGCAAGGCGACCGCGCGGCGGGCGCCGAGGCCGTTCACACCTTGCTGCCGCTCGCGAAACGCCGCGACTTCCCCACCGCGTTCATCACCTACAACCAACACATGGCGCGCGGCGCCGTCGCAGCGTTCGAACGCGAGGACGTTGCCGTACCCGGCGACATCAGCGTAGGCGCCGCCGACTACTCTTCCCTCGCCCGCGAGGAGACGCCGACCATCACCGCCGCCGGCTGTGATGCGGAGTCGCTCGGCCGCGCCGCGGCGGGGCTGCTGCTCGACCCCAAGGTGGGCGCTGACGGCAGCTACCTCGACCTCACGTTGCCCTCGACCTTGTTTGTCGGCGCCACCACCGGCCCGGCCGCCCGCTGACCCCAGCCGTTGTTCGACCAGGCGCAGGACAGTTTTTCCTTGCGATTGATAATTATAAACCAAGGATGACCGCGCCCCCGATGAGCTTCTACGATCACGCTGTCGTCGTTTTCTATTTCTTGTTCATGCTGGGCATGGGATGGCTGGTGGCGCGCTTCGTGCGCACGACGAGCGACTATTTCCGGGGCGGCGGACGCATGATGTGGTGGCTGGTCGGGAGTTCGGCGTTCATGACCCAGTTCAGCGCATGGACGTTCACCGGCGCGGCGAGCAAGGCCTACTCTGAAGGCTGGCCGATCTTTGTCATCTTCTTCGGCAACGCCCTGGGATTTGTCTTCAACGCCCTCTACTTCGGGGCACGTTCGCGCCAGATGCGGGTCGTGACGGTGCTCGAGGCGGTGCGCGAGCGTTTCTCGCGGGCGAACGAGCAGGTGTTCACCTGGCTGCAGATTCCGCTCGGTACCCTCTACGCGGGGATCTGGCTCAACGGTCTCGGTGTGTTCCTCACCGCCGCCTTCGGTTTCGACCTCGAGCTGACCATCATCGTCACCGGCGCGGTCGTCGTCGCCATGACCCTCGTGGGCGGCAGCTGGGCGGCCGTCGCGGGTGATTTCATTCAGGTGCTCATCCTCATGCCCGTGACCGTGGTCGCCGCAGTGTTCGCCCTGCGCGAGGTGGGCGGCGTAGGCGCTTTCTTCGATCGGCTGCCGGCCGGTCACCTCGACGTCGGATCCATGTTCGACTCGCCGATCATGATGCTCTGGGTCGGCGCCCTGCTCGTGAAGCAGTACATTTCGGCCAACAACCTGTTCGACGCCTCGCGTTACCTGTGTGTGAAGGACGGCCGTCACGCCCGCCGCGCCGCCATCATGGCCGCCCTGCTCTTCATCGTCGGGCCGGTGGTCTGGTTCACCACGCCCATGGCGGCCCGCATCCTTTATCCCGACCTGTCCACCGTCTTCCCCGACCTGCGCAACCCCGCCGAGGGTGCCTTCTTCGCCACCTGCATCGTGACCCTGCCCGCCGGCATGATCGGCCTGCTCATCAGCGGCATCCTCGCGGCCACCATGTCCTCCATGGACAGCGGACTGAACCGCAACGCCGGCATCTTCGTCCGCAACTTCTATCAGCCTGTGCTCCGTCCCGCGGCGAGCGACCGGGAGATGGTCACGGTGGGCAAGATTTCGACCGGCGTGATGGGCGTGCTCGTCATCATCGCAGGGCTGAACTTCAGCCGGCTGGAAAACGTCGGCCTCTTCGAACTCATGCTCACGTTCGGGTCGCTCGTCGCCGTGCCCTACACGGTCCCGCTGACGTTGTGCATGTTCGTGAAACGAACGCCGCCGTGGTCAGGTTGGTCGACCGTGATCGTCTGCATGATCGCCTCGTTTGTCTCGACCCAGTATTTCAACGCCGACTGGGTCGTGCGCACTTTCGCTCTCCCCGCGCCCCTCACCACCACGGAGGCAGGCTACTGGACAATTGCCTCCGGCCTCGCGCTCAACGTGACCGTGGGCTGCCTGTGGTTCTTTGGTTCGATCCTGTTCTGGAACCGCGTCGCCGCCACCGACCGGGCCCGGATCGAGGCGTTCCACGCCCGCATGTGCACGCCTGTGGACTTCGCCAAGGAGGAAGGTCCGGGCAATGACGCCCAGCAGGGCAACACGCTCGGCTTCCTTTGCCTCTGTTACGGCGGTTTCATCTGCCTCCTTGCCTTGATCCCGAATCCAATGACCGGGCGGATCGCCTTCGTTTTCTGCGGCGGCGTGGTCGTCGCGATCGGACTCGGTCTCCGCCGCGCCGCGCGGCGCACCGCGGTCCCGGCCGACACCCTGCTGGCCAAGGAGTCGTCCGTACCATGAACCACCCCAAGGTCATTCCTCTCCCACCGAATCGCGTGTGGCGCACCTACCTGGGCGGCCGGACGTTGGACCGCCTCGCCGGGGCCGCCACGCCTCACGACGGACATTTTCCGGAGGACTGGCTCGCCTCGACGACCCGTGCGACCAACGCCGGCCGCGCGGAGCTCGTTGAAGGCATCTCGCCCGTGTCGATCGACGGCCGTTCGGTGGCCTTCGACGCGCTGCTCGCAAGCGACCCGGCGTACTTCCTGGGCGAGGCGCACGCCGCTCGCTTCGGCGCGCATCCCCACCTGCTCGTCAAGCTGCTCGACCCGGCCATCCGGCTCCATTTTCAGGTGCATCCGTCGGCCGCCTTCGCCCGCGCATTCCTCGGTTCACCGTCCGGCAAGACGGAGGCCTACCACGTGCTCGCAACCCGGCCGGAAGTGGCCGCACCTTACCTCTACCTGGGCTTTCAACGTCCACCTTCGCGGGACGCGTTGCGGCGCATGATCGAGACGCAGGACCTCGCCGCAATCGAGTCCTGCTTCGACCGCATCCCGGTCAAGCCCGGCGACACCTACCTCGTCCCGGGCGGGGTGCCACATGCGCTCGGCGAAGGAGTCTTTCTGGTCGAGATCCAGGAACCGAGCGACCTCGTGGTCCGCTTCGAGTTCGAGCGCGGGGGTTACGTGCTGCCCGAGTCCGCCCGATTCATGAACCGCGGACTCGAGTTCTGCCTCGATGTCTTCGACCTTACTCCTTGGCCCGCCGGACGCCTCGCAACCGAAGCTGCCTGCCCGCCGCGACGCCGCCGCGCGCTCGGGCCCGATTCCTATCAGGACGACCTGATCGGTCCGGAACGGACGCCGTGTTTTCGCGTGCGCAAGTCCTACCTCCGGGGTCCCGCCCGCAAAGCCGAGACCTCCGCCTACATCGGGATTGTCACCTCCGGCCGGCTGACAATCGGCGCCGGCGAGGAGCGGTATCAGCTCGAGCCTTACCGCGCCTTCTTCGTGCCGGCCGGGGCCGGCACCCTTTCGTACCAACCCGAACCCACCGCCGAGGTCCTCGAATGCTTTCCACCCGATCCGCACGTCCCGTGAGTGCCGTCCGACCGGCGGCACGGCCTGCCTCGCTGCTGCTCGCTCTCACGCCGGGCGAGATCCGCGACTTCCTGCCCGGTGCGCTGATGCGTGAGGTGCAGTCGGTCGCAACACGTTTCGATGCGATCGACCCGCTTGCCGGAGATGAGTCGAGGTTCCACGCCACGCTCGCAGAGGTGAATCCGGAGATCCTGGTCGCGGCCTGGAAGACCCCGCCACTTCCCGCCGTGCTGCCGCCGCGCCTGCGTTATGTCTGTTATCTGTGCGGTTCGGTGAAGCGGCTGGTCTCCGCCGACCACCTGGCGGCCGGCTTACTCGTCACAAACTGGGGCGGCTCGATCAGCCGGATCGTAGCCGAATGGGCGCTGTTTCATATCCTCTCCTGCCTGCGCCGCGCCACGTACTGGGCGCTCGCCATGCACCGCGATGGAGCCTGGAAGAACACCACGACCGAGACTGCCTCGCTGTTCGGCCGGACGGTCGGCATCCATGGCTTTGGCCTCGTGGCCCGCGAGCTGATCACCTTGCTGCAGCCCTTCGGGGTGCGGATCCGCGTGCATGCGCCCGATGTCACCCCGGAGGCCGAGGCCCGGTTTGACATTCATCGCGCCCCCTCGCTCGAAGCCCTGTTCGCCGAGAACGACATCGTGGTGGAGCTCGCCCCCCTCATCCCCGAGACAACCGGTATCGTCACCGAGGCGTTGCTCCGCCGCATCCGCCCGGGCGGGGTTTTCGTGAACCTCGGGCGCGGCGCCGTCGTCGACGAGGAGGCGCTCGTGCGCGTCGCCCGCGAAGGTCAGGTGCTCTTCGGCCTGGATGTCTTCTCGGTCGAGCCTCTGCCGGCGGATCATCCGTTGCGCGGCCTGACCAATGTCTCGCTCACGCCCCACCTCGGCGGTCCCACCACCGACCGCCGTCGCGATGCCGGCACCCACGGACTGCGCAATCTGCAGGCCTATGCCACCGGCGAACCGCTGGAGAGCGTGATCACACCCGAGGTCTACGCCCGTACGTCCTGACCATGACGCCCTATCGCCATTGGCAGCGCCAGGCCTGCCGCCTGCTCGAGCCGCTGTCCGCCCTGATGGTGCCGGGACGCGCGGACCTCCCCATCGCCGGCCCGGCGAGCGACCACGATGCGCAGGCGGACCGGCTCGAGAGCTTTGCGCGACCGCTCCTGCTCGCCGCCCATTTTCTTCAGTCGCAAGCCCACCCCGACGATGCGGCCTTCCGCACCCATCTCGCCGCCTGGTTCCGGGCCGGCCTCGTTGCCGGCACCGATCCCCGCTCGCCAGAATACTGGGGCCCCGACGCGAGCTACCATCAGCACCACGTCGAAATGGGTCTGCTCTCGATCGCGCTGCAGATCGCACCCGACGCACTCTGGCATCCGTTGTCGACAGCGGAGCGCGATCAGATCGCCGCCTGGCTGGCCACCGCCCGCGGCGGCGGGATCGTGAACAACAACCACCTGTTCATGTCCGTGCACATCCTCGAGTTTCTGGGCCGGCACGGCTACGCTCATCGCACGGATCGCGCGGTGATCAGCGCCCACCTCAACCAGCTCGAGACCATGCACCGTGGCGGCGGTTGGTTCGAGGACGGCATCAATCAGGCCTACGACCACTACAACGCTTACGCCTTCCACTTCTACGGCCTGTGGTGGGCACGGCTGCACGGAGGCGAAGATCCGGTCCGCGCCGCCCGGTGGCGTGGGTGGGCCCGGTTGTTCGTGGCCGACTACCAGCACTTCTTCGCGGCCAGCGGCGAGCACCCGGCCTTTGGCCGTTCGATCATGTACCGGTTCAACGCCATCGCCGTGTTCGGCCTCGCCGCGGCCGAGGACGCCACCGATCTGCCTCCCGGGCGTCTGCGCCGGCTCTGCACCCGCAACCTCGATTTCTTCCTCTCCCGTCCGATCACCCAGGAGCAGGGCTGTCTTGGTTTCGGCTGGACGGATGTTTTCCCCGACCTCGCCGAGCCCTACTCCTGTGCGGCCTCGCCGTACTGGTGCACGAAGGGTTTCTCGCCCCTCCTGCTGCCCCCGGAACACCCCTTCTGGACCGCCCCCGAAGCGCCGCTGCCGTGCGAGGTCGGCGATTTTGCCCATCCGATTCCTCCGGCCGGTCTGCTGGTCCGCGGTGTCGGCGGCGAGGTCGAGATCCTCAACGCCGGGTCGATGGTCTCCAACACGCAACTCCGCTACGGCGCCTGGAAATGGAGCAAGCTCGCCTACCGCACCGGTACCTCGTTCACGCTGGCGCGGGGCACGCCGGCCACCGACTGGTCTCTCGATAGTGCACTGGTGCAACGCCTCGACGACGGGCGCGTCTTCGGACGCCACTCGACCACGGCGGTCGAGCTCGATGCCACCCACCTCGGGTACACCTACAACCTCGGCTTCAAGACCGGCCAGGTGAACACCGGCGTCGAGACCTTCGTCTTTTGGCGCGCCGGCTGGCTGTTGCACGTGCACCACGTCACCCCACGCCAGCCCGTCGTGCTTCACCTCGGCGGCTATGCCCTTCCGTTGACCAACGCCGACGCCGCGGGCCTGCGCGACCGCGACTTTCGGCCCGCCGATCTGGCCGCGACACCAGAGGTCTTCACCGGATCCGGGCGTGGCACCGTGCTGCAACCGCTCCTTGGCTTCGCCGGCGTTGACTGGGACGTGCGCCTCGACGACCGGACCCGGCGGATGCACGTGGCCGCACCGTTTCACGTGACTCCGGTCCTGCGCACGGCCCGCGTTGACCAACCGGTCGTGCTCGCCGCGTTGGCGTGGACCGGTCAGGGTCGCGCCCAAGCCGCTCCGTGGCAGATCATCGAAGCCCGGAGCGGGACGTGGTCGCTTTCTCACCCCGCCCTCGGTGGCTGGTCCCTCGCCCACTGGTCTCTTCCCTCCCTCCCATGAACGCCCTCCGTCTGCTCGTTCTCTTCGCCGTAGCCGCCGCGCCGGGCGTTTCTGCCGAACGGTATGTTCCGTCCACCGCTCCCCGGACCGGCGTGCTCGCCGGACGGGCGGAGGCGTTCCGCGCCTACGTCACCACGGGGGAAGGCGCTGCCGCCTTCGCCAAGGTGAAGGCTGATTTCGATGCGACGTACCTCGCCCTGCCATTGCCGGACGAACCGCTCACCTACGGCGATCCGTCCCCCTCGCGCCGCACGTCCGAGGTGGCGGACAAGTGGCGCGACGTGCAGGACCTGACCGGGCTGGTCGCCGGCGTCGCCGAAGCCGCAGCCACGTGCTGGCTGGTCACCGGGGAGGAAAAATACCTCGCGAAAGCCAAGGAGTTTCTCGTCGGTGCGAGCCGCTGGCAGCTCGAGCCTGACTGGCGCCAGGGACCGGTGGCCGGCGCCACCTGCATCACGTACAACGATGAGGGTCATTTCCGGCTCTGGCGAAAACTTCCCCTCGTGTACGACCAGGTGCGCGCCCATCTCTCGCCCGACGAGAAACGGATCGTGCTTGATCACTTCCGCCGCCGCGGCCGCCTCTCCGTCGAGTGGATCGAACGCCAGGGCAACATCTCGAAGATCGTCCGCAACTCCATCGCGGCCGACCTCTCCAGCCATCCGGTCCGCTTCATGCCCATGACCGGCCTGAGCGCCCTCGCCCTGTGGGACGACCTGCCCGAGGCGCGCGACTGGTGGGCGTACGCGTATCGGTTCTACCGCGACCAGTTCACGCCCTGGGGCGGCGACGACGGCGGCTGGGCGGAGGGCGTCGCCTACTGGCGCGGCACGATCGAGCACGCGTTCTTCCAGGACGCCCTGCTCGCCATCGGCGACCCGCTGGCCTACGCGAGCGCGTCCTGGAAGAATTCGCCGTACTTCGCGGTCTACAACGTCCAACCCTACCTCGCGACGTCGTTCGGCGACGTGCCCAACGCCGGCAAGTTCAACCTCGAGCCCGCCAGCGCCGAGTACCTGCTCCACCTCGCCCGCGTGCAACAGGACGGATACCTGCGCGCGTACGCCGAGTTGCAGACCGACCCGCGTCCGCGCCCCACCGCCCGGGGACTCGGCAAACTCGACCGCACCTATCCCACGACCCTCGAGTTCGTCGTGCGCAACTTTCTCTCGTCGGCCCGGCCGTTGCCCGCACCGCGTGACCTCGCCGAGCTTCCAGGCGCCCGCCATTTCCGCGACGTCGGCTGGGTGTCGTTGCACAGCGCGCTCGGCCGACCGGAGGACGACCTTCATATCACCTTTGTCTCAAGTCCCTACGGATCCTTCAGCCACAGCCACGCCCAGCAAAATGCGTTCGTCCTGAATGCCTTTGGCGAAGGGCTCGCGATCAAGTCCGGCCTGCGGGAGTGGCACAACTCCCCCCACCACAACCAATGGGTGCGGCAAACCGTCTCCGCCAACGCCGTGCTCATCGACGGACAGGGACAAAAGACGCAGAGCAAGGCCGCGACCGGACGCATCACACGTTTCGAGCAAACGGCGCGCACCGTGTGGTCGACCGGTGACGCCACCGCCGCCTACGCCACGCTTCAACCGAAGGGCCGCGTGAAGCAGGTGACGCGCGACCTCGTGTTCGTCGACTCCCGCTACCTCGTCGTGCGCGACCACGTGCGCCTCGCCGATCCCGGCAAGGTCACCTGGCTGCTGCACACGGAACGCACCCTGCACTGGGACGACGCCCATGCCCGCGCCTTCTCCCGCAACGGGGACGCCGCCCTCACCGCCCATCTGCTCGGCAACGCACCTTGGAACGCACGCGTGGACGAGGGCTTTCCGGTGGCCGTTGACCCACGCTATGTGTCGGGAGAAGCCAACTACTCGACCACGGCCGAGTGGAACCTGAAGCAGAATCACCTTTACGCGGAAACTCGCGAGGCTGCGACCGACCACGTGATCTTCGCCGTGCTCTGGCCGGAACGACAGGGCACGGAACCGGCGCGACTTCGCATCACCCGTGACGGTGACACCCTCACCATCGGCCGTCCCGACGGCCGCACCGATGTGATCCTGCTGAACGACACCGCGCTCGATCTGCGCTCGCCGTGAAGGCATCACCCAGCGCGGTCATCACGCTGACGGAGCGACATTGTTCGCAACGCCTGAGTTCAGGGCCGTGCGATGCACCCGGTGTCTTTGCGTGCCCGCGGTTCCCTCGACGCTTCGTCTGAATCGTTCCGGCGGAGCCAGTCGATCATGGGCTGAAGGCACTCGCGCACCCGGCGCGTATCGACCGCGCTCCACGCCTGCAGCAACGGCAGCCACCTGACGTTCGCCTCCGACTCGAGGCGGTCGATGACCAGGAGCACGGTGTCGTGATTCCGTCGCGAACACACCGCGAAGCGGAACGACCCTGTCAGGACTTCCCCGCCGCCAACGCCTCACGTTGCGTGCGCAGCTCCGTGACCCACGGCTCCATCACATACGCCTTTGCCTTTTCCAGGCCCGCGTCGGTGTAGCCAATCAAGGGCAGGCCGTCCCGCATGCGCCCAAAACGCCCCTCACGTTGTTTCTACCTTCGGGGAGTCTTCCGGTGGGGGCCGAACACGAAGGGGCGTCGAAACTCGAGGCCGCGTCCATCCCCCGACTATCCGCCTCGGTGCACAGGGCCCGAGGGGATTTCGCCGGAGGAATGGACGCAGAGAACGATTTCGCCCTTAGAACCGAGTCGACAGGCTCAGGATCACGCGGCCGGGCTGACCGCGGGACTGGTTGGCGTTGAAGTACTCCGTGTCGCGAACGTTCTTCCACGCGAGCGTACCCGACCAATTGAGGCCGCCTGCTTTCCAACTGCGGCCCACCGTCAGATCGTAGATCGTGTTTGAGTCCATGAAGAGAGTCGGATTCGCCGTGCGCTGGGCCTTGTCGCCCGTGTGCACGAAGCCGCCGCCGACCCACCATCCGTCCAGCGCTCCTCCTTCGAAGTTATAGCGGGTCCAGAGAGTCGCCAACGTTTCAGCCGAGCCTTCCGGGACTGCGTTCAGGATGAGCGCCTTCGCTTCGTTGTAGGCTGCCTCGTAGGCCGCCTGCACCACGGGATCGGTCGAATAGGTGATGATCGACGGGAACGTGCCCTTGATCGTCTTGATGTCCATCAGGCTCAGCGTGGCAAAGACCTGCCAGTTGTCCGTGGGCGACCAGGTCACCTCAATCTCCACGCCTTCGCTCTGATCGACTGTACCCTGACGGGTGATGGTCGGGAAGGTGCCGTCAGGAGCGGTTTCGCGGAAGCGCAGGATGCGATTTTCGCGCTCGAGGTGGAACAGCGAAACGGTCGACGAGACGCGGCCGTTGAGGAAATCGGTCTTCACCCCGAACTCGTAACCGCTGCCCGTGGTCGGTTCCGCGGGCTCACTGATCGTGACGCGGTTGCCCGGACCCGAGGGGAGCGTCGGGTTGTAGGCCGGATTGAAGGAGGTGATGCTGCGATCCTCGATGAAGAACGACTCCGAGTAGCTCGTGAACAGGAGCAGGTCGGGGCGGAGTTTGAAGCCGGCGCCAAACTGCGGCGTGGTCTTGGTCGCCTCGAATTTGTCGCCCACCACCGCAGCGCCCGGCGGCGTGGTCGTCGTCGGCAGCAGGTTGGTGTTGATCGTCCACGTCTTGTTGTAACGGGCGCCACCAATCAGGATCAGGCGGTCGTCCATCATGCTGGCGGTGACCACGCCGTAGTACGCGCTCTCTTCGCCCTCGGCATCGTTGAACGAATTGATGCCGGGAATGGTGTTCACGTCGTAGTCGTCGGACCGGATCCACGTGGAAGGATCATTGTAGTTCCACGGCTGGAAATGCTGGTTGGGCGCCGTCTGGTTGTTCGGTACGCCGGCGGCCGGCGTCGCGGTGCTCTCGCGGCGGAAGCTGCCCGTGCCGATCTTGCTCAGGAAGGCGCCGACGAGTGGCTTGAGCGTCACCGTGCCCACGTCGATACGACCCGTGACCTCGGCCTGATAGGAGTAGGCGTCGCCATACGACTCCTCGAGCCGCTTGCGGCGCGTCATCGACGCGGTGGCGGTCTTGCCCGGGTCGGCCAGCACGGCCGCCGGGTTGACGCGGAGTTCGTCGCGGTAGGTGAACCGGCTCTGGCCCGGAACCGCGAGGTAGGCGGCGGACGGCGTGACCGTGAACTCGGCCAGCCCCGTCAGCTTGTTGCTGATCTTGAAATCATTCCAGCCGGCGTTCGCCCGCGCGCGCCACGTGCCGCCGAGATTGACGTTCAACTCGGCGTTGACCGAGTCGAAGCGCGACCGGCGATAGTCGTTATCGTTGACGTAATTGAAGTTGGCCGGCAGCGGCGCGTAATCGAGGAAGCCGAGGTTGAGGTTGCCCACGTCGACGTACGCCTGCGCGCGGGCCCGGTCAGTGAGGACCGGATAATTGGCGGCATTGGCGGTGGTGAAGCCGGCGATCGACACATTCGGCTTCATGCCGATCAACGGCTCCTGGTCGCGCCGGTAACTCTCGAAATCGACGATGAGCGACAGGTTCTTGAACGGCACCACCTCAACGGCGCCCGCGAGCAGGCGCGAATCGCCACCACTCGGGTCGGCCCAGGCAAAGGAGTTTTCGTAAGCCGCGACAAACCGGGTATTGAGCCGGCCCCCGGAGAAGCTGCGGTTCACATCAAGGTCCGTGCGCCAGAACTCATCCGTGCCGACCTGCGCCTTGACCCGGACAAAGTCCTTTTTCTCCGGACGCTTGGTGATGTAGTTCACCGATCCGCCGGGAGTGATCTGGCCGTAAAGCAGCGAGGCCGGGCCCTTGACCACCTCGACGCGCTGCACGTTGCCCGAGTCGACATAGCGGTTGCCGACAAACCCGTTGCGCTGCGGGGTGACGTCACCGTCGAAGCCGCGGATCGAGTAGCGATTGTTACCCTGGGTGAACTCCTTGGCGCCGCTGGTGACACCGGGCGCGAAATTGACGATGTCGAGCAGTTCGAGGGCGCCGATGTCCTCAATGAACTGTTCGGTGAACGCACTGATCGAGAACGGCAGATCCTTGATCGGCGTGTCGACGCGCGTAGCGGAGACGGAGTTGCCCGCCCGGTAGCCGGAGTCGGCCATCGTCGTCACCTGGAAGGGCGACAGCTGGACCACTTCGAGTTCTGGCGGGGGCGCCGGCGGCGACGCCTGGCCGGCCGCTGGCTGGAGGGTGAGCGCAGTCAAGGCCGCCAGGGAACAGGCCTGCGACCACGAGCAACAGAGGGTGGAGGTCTTCATGGGGTGAGGTAGCAATCGGACGGGCAACACGCCCCGATGCTAAATTGATAATTATCAATTTCGTGGTCGTGCCAAGCCCAAAGTGATAAAAATCAATCGCGGTCGACCGTGAGGCGGCGCTCGCCGTCGGCAAAGACGGCCTTCACCCGCTCCCCCGCCGACAGATCGGCCGCCCGGGAGAGAGGACGTCCGTCGAGATCCTGCACCATGGCGAAACCGCGATTCAGCACCGATGCCGGGCTGGCGGCCTGCAGGCGTTTCCACAGGGAGAGCAGACGGTGCGATTCGATCTGCACCCGGGTCGCGGGCGAGCGCTGGGCCAGCAAGGCGCGCGCCTCCTGCAGCCGCTGCCGCGCCAGTTGCGCCGCACGGCGCAGCGCGGAGGCGTGGCGGTTGCGCAGATCGTCGAGGCGGAGCCACCCTTGCTCCACCTGGGCCGTAGGCGAGAGCAGGCGCAGGCGCTGACGCAGTCCGGTGACCCGATCGCCGGCCCGCGCCTGCCCGTCGCGCGCCTGGGCTTCGAGGGCCTCCGCCGCCGCGACACAGCGCTCCACGTGGTGCAGGTAGCTGCTGGAGATCAGCTCGGCTGCCGCGCTGGGAGTCTCCGCCCGGACATCGGCAGCGAAATCGCAGAGCGTGAAATCGATCTGATGCCCCACCGCCGAAATGACCGGCACCTGACAGGCCGCGACGGCCCGCACCAGCACCTCTTCGTTGAAAGCCCAAAGGTCCTCGAGGCTGCCGCCCCCCCGCCCCACCACCAACAGATCAAAGATCCCCATCGCATCGGCCCGGGCGATCTGCGCCGCCACTTCGGCCGCCGCGCCTTCTCCCTGCACCTTCGACGGAATCACCACCAGTCGCCCGCGCCAGCCGCGCCGGCGCAGGATGTTGATGAAGTCCTGCACGGCCGCGCCCGTCGGCGACGTCACGAATCCCACCGTCGCCGGCATGGCGGGCAGCGGCTGCTTTCGCTCCTCATCGAAGAGTCCTTCCTCCGCCAGCCGCCGCTTCAACGCCTCAAATTCCCGCTGCAACCGGCCCACCCCGTCGTCGACCACGGCCCGCACGATGAGCTGATACTGACCGCGCGCCTCGTAGACGCTGATTTCGCCATAGACGACGACCTGCAGGCCGTCCCGCAGCTTCACCGTCTGCCGCGCGGCATCGCCGCGGAACAGCACGGCCGAAAGCTGCGCGCCGGCATCCTTGAGCGAGAAGTAGACATGCCCGCTCGTCTGTATCCGCAGATTGGACACTTCGCCGCGCACCCAGCCGGGTCGGATGCCGCCCTCGAGCACCTGTTTCACTCGGCGGGTGAACTGCGTGACGGTCTCGACCGAACGTTCGTCCGCGTCGTCCCGCAGCGATCCGTCTGCGCCCAGTGTCTTCACGCCTTCCCGGCGCGCCGGCGCGCATAGTGCCGGCGCAGGAACTGCACCCCGACGGTCAGGGCGATGAACAGGCTGACCGCCAGCAGCGCAACTTTGCCTTTGCCCTGGGCAAGCGAGTCGCCGAACAGGATGAACGCAATCGCGTACGCCGTGGAGATCGGCCACGAGACCAACATGTAGATGCGGAACGCCACACCGGCGAGGCCCAGCAGGTAGCTTTGCAGCACAAACGGAGGGCCGGGCGTCACCCGCACCAGGACCGTCAATGCGGTCTCGTTCTCGCCCGAGACCTGCGGCAACCGGTATCCGAGTCGGATAAACAGCCACTCGATCCACGGACGGAAACCGTAGCGCGCCAGCCAGTAGGTGAGCGCGAGGTTCGCGGCAATCGCCCCGGCCGCCAACGAGAGCACCGCCGGCAGGCCCAGCGTCGCCCCAAAAACCGGTCCTGCCGTCAGGGTGAAGACAGTGAGGGGGCAGCCAAAGGCCGGGAGCAGAGCCATCGCCGAGAAGAACGCGGCGGGACCGAACCCACGAATGGTGGCGAGCAACTGCTCGAGCCACGCACGGGGATCCGCACCGCGCAGGAGGAACACGGCGCCGGCGCAAATCACGACCGCTCCCAGACCCAGCTTTATCAGCAGGGCACGCCGCGCACGCGGATCAGGAGGAGTCGACTCAGCCATCGGCCGACGATGCCCGCGGCCTCCGCGCACCGTCAAGCGCGAGGCCGACCGGCTGCCAAAACCTTGCGCCCGGGCGGCGGGTGGCCTTGATCGAAGCCCCATGTCGACCGCCTCCTCCGTTCGCGTCCGTCTACCGGCGATGTTCGGGTTGGGCTGGTTGCTGGCCGCAACCCTCCACGCCCCATCGTCCACCCGGCTGGACGTTTGGCCGTGGGCGGCCTTGGCCTCGCTGGGCTGGCTGGGCTTCGCCGGGGCCGGGATGATGCTGAGCCTGCGGGCTGACACGGCTCGGCTGAACCCGTGGGTGGGGTTCGGCGCCGCCCTCTACGCCGTGGTGGTGGTCACCTCGGCATGGCTGAGCCCGTGGCAAGGCGGCAGCCTCGCCGCAGCCCTGCCGACGCTCGGGGTACTCGGTTTGCTGGCAACGCTCGCGGCCGGACTCCAGCGGGAGCCGTACGCTGAAAGCGTGAGGCTGGCGCTCGATCTCGCCGCCGGTGCGCTCGTGCTCGTCGGCCTCGGCCATGGCATCGTCCAACTTCTTGGAGCGCCCAGTCTGGCCGCGCTCCTCGGCAGCCGCAACCCCGCGCCTTTCGGCCACTCCGTGACAACCGCGGGCGCAGCGTTGCTGGCCTTGTCCTGGCTGACCGCGGGCGCGGTGCGTGGCGGCGAGGGACGACGCTGGCGCGCCCTCGGCGCGGCCGGTGCCGCCCTGCTGCTCTTCTCGACCGCAAGCCGCGCCGGCGTGGCCGCGCTGGGCTTGGGATGCGTTCTCGCCCTCGGCACGTGGTGGTGGCGACGCGGCCGGCAGCTGCGCGACGCGGCGCTGGCCATGGTCGTCGGTTTGGCCGTGCTGGCCGTCGCCGTTGCCTCCAACGAACGCCTGCGGGACCTTGTGATGTGCGGCGAATGGAACGCGGTCTCGAGCGAGAGCAATCGTCAGCGCCTCGCCATGGCCGAGGCCGGCCTTGCGATCGGACAGAGCAACGGCGTCTTCGGCCCCGGCCCGGGTACGTTGAGTCTCACGTATCACGCCGGAAACGCCCGCATGCCGTTCGCACCCGACGGTGCGCTCCAGGTTCACTCGGCGCCGCTGCAGGTCTGGGTCACGACCGGTCCGGCCGGGGTCCTTGCCCTGCTCGTTTTCCTCGGCGCGCTCATCCCCTCGGCGGTCCGCAGCCTGTCCCCGCGGACCAGCCCGGACGAGGCGGTGCTGGGTGCCGGTCTCCTTGCCTACGCCGCGTTCGCCCTCACCGATCACCAGCTCGACCAACCGTTCATCGCCGCGTTCGCGTGCGCCCACCTTGTGCGGTTACCGGGAGTCACCATTCCGGGCAACGCTGCCACCAGCCGCCTGCGCGGGGTAGCTTTGGCCGGCCTCGCCTTGGCAATGCTCGCGGGGCCGGTGTGGTATCGAGGCCGTGACGTGGCCGCACGCGCCGCATTCACGGCCGCCGCCCGGGCCCACGATGCAGGGGAGCGTGACGCGGTTCAGGCTGGTCTGGCCACCGCCTCGGCGCGTGCGCCCTGGGATCGGTTCTACCTCGAAGCAGCCGCGGCGTGGCGCTGGGAAACGGATCCCGCGGGCGCGGCCGCCCTCCTGCGCCGCGTCCGCGCCATCGCCCCCGGGTGGCCGCCGGAGTTCTCAACCTACAATCTGGCCTGGCTGGCGATCGGCCTCGGCGAGACCGCCGAAGCGGTGTCCCTGTTCGACGAAGCGGCGCGGCTTGCCCCCCAACGCTCCGGCGTGTTTCTCGGTCACGCCTTCGCCCTCGCCGCCGCCGGCGACCAGGCCGCCGCCAACCAACGGCTCGCCCGCCATGTGCTGGCAGACCCGCGCAGCATCACAACGGCGTTCTGGGACGATCCGGCAATGCGCGCCCGTTGGCCCGCCATCAAGGCGGAGGTGCAAACCCTCGCCAGCCGGGTCGCGCCCCGCGTCGCGGACGACGCCCTGCGCGCGCGCCTGCAGTCCCAGGTCGCGCTCATCTTGGCGTGGGCAGAACCATCCGCGGCGACATTCGAGGCTGCGCTTACCGACCAACCCGAGGCCGTTCGCACCGCTCTGCGCGCGCTGATCACCGCCCCTCCCGCCGGACAAGGGCCTTGGCCCGGTGCCGAAGCCTGGGGCGAGCTCGGCCGGGTGTGGGCCGCCGGACGGCCTGCCGAGGGTGCACCCGATGTGTGGCGACAGGCCCTGATCCTCCGCCTCGCGGCGTCACCTGATTTCCTCACGTTCGTCACCGCCCGTCCATCCGATCCGGCCCTGCGGCGCGGTTACCGGGTGAGCCGGGGCGGACACCGCATCGTGCAACGCCACCCCGACAGCCCGGACCTTTTCGATTTTCCCGCCTTCGAGGACAACCTGCTGCTTGCGCCGGTCATCGACCGCATCTTCGCCGCCCGCGGCTGGCTGCCCGGCTCCGTCTGGTCGACGCTCGCCTCGGCGGACGGCACACCCTAGACGCAATCGCGCGCACCATGCCCGCCGCCTCCTCCAGCCAGCCCCGCCAGCGCCGCGATCCGTGGCGCGATACCTTGCTGCCCTTGCTGCTTCTCGGCGGCGATGCGCTGGTCACGTTCGGCGGACTCTCCCTCGGCTATGTGCTGCGTTATGAGACGGCGGTGGGCAGCATCGGCCTCGATGTGCCCGACGCGACCTTCGCCCGTTACCTGCCCTTGCTGCTCATGGGCGTGGCGTTGCTCATCGCCGCATTCAATCAGTTCGGCCTCTACGATTCGCGCCTGCTGCTGCGCCGTTACCAGAGCCTCAACGCAATCCTCAAGGGCGCCGGCTTCTGGCTCGTCGCCTACCTTGGCGTCTCGCTCGTGCTGAAATTCGATCCGCCGATCTCGCGGTTGTTCGTTGTCATCGCCTTCGCCTGCGTGGTCGCGCTGCTCTACGCGTGGCGTTCCCTCGTCTACGGCCTCGTCACCCGCCCCGCCTGGCTGGCCCGGCTCCGGCGGCGCGCCGTGCTCGTTGGCTGGAACGACGACGCCCGCGCCCTCGCCGCCGAGATCGCGGTCGACACCGCCCATCCGTACGTGCTCGCGGGCGTGGTGCATTTTCCCGGCACGGCCGCACCATTCGAACCGCCGGCGCCCGATGCCACCGGACACGTGGGCGGCAACCGCGTCGGCGGCCAGGTCCGTCGCCTCGGCACCACGGCGGAGCTCGAGGCGATTCTCCAGCGCGAGGCCGTCGATCTGCTCATCATGACACGCCTCGACGTGCCGCGCGCCGACGTGCAACGCATCGTCGAGCTCTGCGAACGCGCCTACGTCGAGTGGAAGATCGTGCCGAGCACCTTCGACATCTTCCTCAGCGGCCTGCGTCTCCAAACGGTCGGGCGCGTGCCCGTGCTTGGCGTCGAGGCCCTCGCCATCCGCCGCCTCGTCAACCGCATCGCCAAGCGCCTGGTCGACCTGGCCGGAGCCTCCGTGGGGCTGGTGCTGTCCGCGCCCCTAATTCTCCTGCTCGCGGCGGTGATCAAACGGCAGTCACCGGAAGGCCCCGTGCTGTTCCGCCAGACCCGCATCGGCGCCGGCCACCGGCCGTTCACCCTGTACAAGTTGCGCAGCATGGCGCCCGACGCCGCCGCCCGCGATCACGCGGCCCAGAGCACGGCGCGCAACGACCCGCGCCTCCTGCCCATCGGACGTTTTCTCCGTCGCTGGAACCTCGACGAACTGCCCCAGTTCTGGAACGTGCTCCGCGGCGAGATGAGCCTGGTCGGCCCCCGGCCCGAGCGTCCTTACCACGTCGACCAGCTTTCCTCGACCGTACCGCACTACCTGCCCCGCCACCTCGCCAAACCCGGCATGACCGGCTGGGCCCAGGTCAACGGTCTGCGCGGCGACACGTCGATCGAGCAGCGCATCCAGCACGACATCTATTACATCGAGAACTGGTCGCTCTGGCTCGACATCCAGATCATGCTCCTGACCCTCGTGCGCTGGCGCGATCCGCATGCGTGAGCGGCCGGCGAGGAGATCGGCCGGATCCGTACGATCCGTCCGATACGCTTGATCCCCGGACGGGAGAAAGAGAAAGATTAAGAGAACGAGAACGATTTCGAACCGGCCTCTCCCTATCCTTATACCATGCGAACGCTCCTGGCCCTCCTTTGCCTTGCCACGTCCACCGTCGCCGCTGAATGGCAGACGCTGCCCGCCACCGGCTCGCCCAACGTCCGGCATGAGGCCGCGTTCGTCGCCGTCGGCGAGCGCCTCATCCTGCTCGGCGGACGCCGTATCCAACCGGTGGATGTCTTCGACCCGGCCACCGCCACCTGGACCCACGGCAAGGCGCCCGAGATCGAGATCCATCACTTCCAGCCGGTTGTGCGCGACGGCAAGGTCTGGCTCGTCGGCGCGATGTCCGGACGTTACCCGTACGAGCGTCCGCTTGATCACATTCCGATCTACGATCCCGCCACCGACACGTGGTCGCGCGGACCGGAGGTCCCAGCAGACCGGCGGCGGGGCGGCGCAGGCGCGGTGCTTCATGGCGACACGCTCTACGTCGTATGCGGCATCACCAACGGACACTGGGACGGCCACGTGGCCTGGCTCGACGCGCTCGATCTCAAGACCGGACAATGGCGCCGCCTGCCCGACGCCCCGCGTCCGCGCGATCATTTCCAGGCGGCGATCATCGGCGACAAGCTCTACGTCGTGGGCGGGCGCCGCTCCTCCGCCGCCACCAAGGAAACCTTCAACCTCGTGATCTCCGAAGTCGATGTCTTCGATCTCAAGACCGGGACCTGGAGTACCCTGCCCGCCTCGTCCAACCTTCCGACGCCGCGTGCCGGTTCGATGACGCATGCCCACGGCCCGTGGCTGATCGTGATCGGGGGCGAGAGCCACACGCAGCAGGCGGCCCACGCCGAGGTCGAGGCGCTCGACACCCGCTCCGGTGAGTGGAAGACCTGGCCCGCGCTGCAACGCGGCCGCCACGGCACCGGCCTCGCCCAGATCGGCAACCGGCTCTACACCGCCTCCGGCAGCGGCAACCGCGGCGGTGGGCCCGAACTCGACTCAGTCGAAGCGGCCACGCTGCCGTAAGGCGGCGCAACCACGCTCCGCTCGTCGCCCGCTCACTCGCGCACCGTCTTCATGCCCAGCCGCGCAATGCGGTCGATCAGCTGGGGATAAGTTAGCCCGGCGCGCATCGCCGACTGGGCAAAATCCTCGTCCGGCGCGAGGATCGGGTTGGGATTCGCCTCGATGAAGTAGAGTTCGTTCTTCGCGTTCAGCCGCAGGTCGAGCCGGGCGTATCCGTCGATCGTGAGCAGGTGGTAGATGCGCTTGCAGGTCTCCTCGATCTGGCGGACGAGCGCCGGTTCGAGGTCGTCGGCAAACCGGTTCTCCAGTCCCCATTTCTCGCGATAGGCCTCGTCCCACTTGGCCTTGTAGGTCGCGATCTTCGGTTCGTCCGGGGGCACTTCGCGAAAGACCAGCTCGCGGATCGGAAACACCTGCAGGCGATGGTTGCCGATCAGGCTCACGTACAGCTCGCGGCCCTCGATGTACTCCTCGGCGATGACGTCGTTGTCGAACTTCTCGTGGATGAACATCACGCGCTCGCGGAACTGGTCGTCGTTCTCTACGAAGGACGCTTGGGAGATGCCATAGGAGGCCTCCTCTTTGAGCGGCTTCACCAAAATCGGGTAGCGCAGGCGTTCCGGCCGGCCGACCCGCCGGCCGCGCGGCACGATCGTGAACGCCGGCGTGTGAATGCGATGGTAGCTGAGGATCTTCTTGGAGATGCCCTTGTGCTTGCACAGCGTCAGCCCGGTCGCGCCGCAGCCGGTGAAGGGCAGGCCGTGCATCGCGAGGAACGACACGATGTGCTGGTCGAACGCGCGGTTGTTTTTGAACTGGTCCGCCAGGTTGAAGATCACGTCCGGCGTGAAGGTCTGCAGTTTCTGGCGCAGCAGGTCGAGGTCGTCGAAGATCGCCAGGTGCTCTGTCGGGTAGCCCAGCTCGCGCAGCGCGGCGAGCACGCCGGCCTCCGTCTTCCAATCAGCCGTCTTCAGCTCAGGACCGAGGTCCTGGTCGAGCGTGGTCGGACGCACGGCGTCGAAGAGGGCGAGGACCTTGAGCTTTCTCGGCATGGTTACTTGGTGCGCTTGAATTTTCCGGTGAAGAGGTAGTTCATCACCAGCGTGGCGATGTAGGCGGCAACCTGCAAATCCGGCGCCGCTTCGCCGGGCTTGAGGTGCAGGTCGAGTTGATCGCAACGTTCAATCAGACGCGAGAGCAGTTTGTGGACGCGGTACTTCTTCTCGTTCGTCCATTCGCAGACGGCGTCCATCAGCGCCCGGCGCCGGTCCCGCAGGTAGCGCGAGGCGCGCAGCGGCGGCCCGCCGCCCGGCGGACCCGAGAACAGCTGGCGCAGGTCCCGGTCATAGAAGTCCGGATACGAATCCTGGTAGAGCTTCCGCTTGCGCGCGTAGTAGGTCTTGAGCTTGAGGTTGAGAAAATTGTAGTCGCGTTCCCGATACGAAGGCTGGTGCGACGGCGGCCGGCCCGCGAGGGAGGCCATGAGTTCGTCGACGTACTCAAGCTTCTGCAGGGCCTTCCAGCCCTTGAAGCGCTCGCGCCAGTCGAGTCCGGGCGTCAGCCACACCGCAAAGGTCTCGGCGAAGTCCTCGTCGGGATGGCTCTGCGCATACCAGTCGTCGAGGTGGACGACGTAGGAGTGGCTGTAGGGCCGCGGGCGGTAGAACTGCGGCGTCTCGTCCGCCGAGGTGCGGCCGAAGATCCGCTGCCACTTGCGCTTGCGGAAGAGCTGGTAGGCGTAGGCGTAGGCGTGGGCCGCCTCGTGGCGGAGCAGGCGCATGCACCACTCGGGGTTGTCGCCCTCGACTTCCAGCATCATCGCCGCCTCGAGGCGCCGCAGCCGGTCGTGGACGAGAAAAAAGGGCACGAAGATCGCCGGGATGCCGACCGGCACGAACCACTCGTCGCCGACATGGCACGGGGGCAGGAAAACCAGTCCCTTCTGCTTCAGTTCATCGTGCAGCTGATGGACATGCGCCTCCAGCGGGGTGCCGGCCAGCGTGAGCCCGAGCTGGGCGATCTTCCGGTCGAGCAGGGCCTCATCGCTCAACTCGGCCCAGTCGGGGGTATCCATCGGGCCACGCTAGAGGCAAATCGCAGGCGGCGACAAGCCGCGACGTCGCCTGGCGGCACGGCCGCTCCGCCGGAACCGATCCCGGCGGCGGCGACCGCATCTCGCGCATTGACGGCCGGTTGGGCCGACCGTTTGCTCCCGGGCATGAGTGCCACCAAGACGGCCGCCAAGGCGGCAGTTAAGTACAAACGCATTGTGCTCAAGCTCAGCGGCGAAGTGCTCCGCGGCAAGGGCTCCGAGGCCATCGATGCGGCCGTGCTGGAACGCGTTTGCACCCAGGTGAAGGAGATTCACGACCTCGGCGTGCAAGTCTGTGTCGTCATCGGCGGCGGCAACATTTTCCGCGGTCTGCAGGGCGAGCGGCGCGGCGTCGACCGGACGACCGGCGACTACATGGGCATGCTCGCCACCGTGATCAACGGCCTCGCGATCATGGACTGCCTGGAAAAGATGGGCGTCACCACCCGCGTGCAGAGCGCCATCCCGATGAACCAGGTCGCCGAACCCTTCATCCTGCGCCGCGCCATGCGCCACCTTGAGAAGGGCCGCGTCGTCATCTTCGTCGCCGGCACGGGCAACCCTTACTTCTCCACTGACACCACCGCCGCCCTGCGCGCGAGCGAGCTCAACGCCGATGTCATCTTCAAGGCGACCAAGGTCGACGGCATCTACGACAAGGACCCGAAGAAGTATCCGGACGCCGTCAAATACGAGGAGATCACCTTCATCGACGCCCTGCGCCAGCGGCTCAACGTCATGGATTCGACCGCGTTCTCCCTCTGCCTCGACAACAACGTGCCGATCCTGGTGTTCGACCTGAACGATCCGCACGCCATCCTCCGCGCCGTCAACGGCGAGAAGGTCGGCACCCTCGTGCGCAGCTGAGCCCGATCCGCGTCTCCCCCCTTTCCTCTTCACCATGTCACACCCGATTCTCAACGAAGCCCAGACCAAGATGAAGAAGACCGTGGATCACACCCTCCACGAGTTCAGCACGATCCACACCGGCAAGGCCAGCCCCACCATGCTCGAGGGCGTGATGGTCGAGGCCTACGGCTCTCAGGTCCGGCTCAAGGAATGCGCCGCCATCACCACCCCGGACGCCCACATGATTGTGGTGCAGCCGTGGGATCGCAGCATCGTCAAGGCGATCGAGAAGGCCATTCAGATCGCCAACCTGGGCTTTAACCCGTCCATCGACGGCAACCTCGTTCGGGTGCCGCTCCCGCAGATGAGCCGCGAGCGCCGCCAAGAGTTCGTCAAGGTCGCCAACCGTCTCGCCGAGGAGGGCCGCGTACACGTGCGCAACGTCCGCCGCGACGCCATCGAGTCCGTGAAGAAGGCCAAGCTGCCCGAGGACGAGTCCAAGCGCCTGGAGAAGGACATTCAGGGCATGACCGACAAGGCCATCGCGGAGATCAACACCCATCTCGCCAGCAAGGAGAAGGAACTGCTCGCCGTCTGAGCCCGCCCGCGGCGCGCAACCCAGCGATGCCTCCGATGCCCTCGTCTCACTTCAGGGCCCCAGGGAGCGGCGGCACTCCTGCCGCCGTTGGCCGCCCGCCTGCCTTCCAGCCCATGAACCGGCGGCAGGAGTGCCGCCGCTCCCTGGCTTCACGTCCCGCCGTGCCGTCCTTTTTTCGTCCGTGAGCAAGAACGCCCGCCAGCGCACCGTCATCAAACTCGGCACCGGAGTCCTGACCTCCGGTATCGGCCAGCTCGATACCGGCCGGATCGCCGCCGTCTGCGCCCAGATTGCCGCACTCCGCACCCAGGGCCACGACATCCTGGTCGTGTCGTCCGGGGCGGTCGGCCTCGGCATGGGCCGGCTCGGCCTGAAGAAGCGGCCCGCCGACCTGACCAAGAAGCAGGCCTGCGCCGCCATCGGCCAGTCGCTGCTGATGCAGACCTGGCAGGCGGGGTTCACTCCCCACGGCCTCACCGTCGCCCAGGTGCTGCTCACCCACGAGGACCTGCGCGCCCGCGGCCGCTACCTCAACATCAAGGCCACGTTCGAGGAACTGCTGGCCTACGGAGTCGTGCCGGTCATCAACGAGAACGACACCGTCAGCGCCGCCGAGATCCGGGCGCTCTCGAAGTTCGGCGACAACGACACCCTCTCAGCCCTCGTCGCCAGTCTCGTCGAGGCCCGCCACCTCGTCATCCTCTCCACCGCCCCGGGTTTGATCGATCTCAAGGGCACCGGCGAGATCGTGCCGGTGGTCGAGAAGATCACCCCGGCAATCGAGGCCATGGCGGGCGGCACCTCGAGCGAGACCGCCGTGGGCGGGATGATCTCGAAGATCAGCGCCGCCCGGGTGGCGACCAAGTCCGGCTGCGGTGTCTTCATCGCCAGCGGCGCGGAACCGGAGATCCTCACCCGCATCTTCAGCGGCCACAACCCGGGCACCTACTTCGCTCCCGAGGGCCTGCCCATGGAGTCGAAGAAGCGCTGGCTGGCGTACTTCCAGCGCCCCGAGGGCGCCATTGAAGTCAATGCCTGCGCCGTGCCCGTCCTGCGCGAACAGGGCCGGAGCCTGCTCGCCATTGGTGTGACGTCCGTGCGCGGCGCCTTCGCCGAGGGCGACACGGTCGACATCGTCGATCCGGCGGGGAAAGTGTTCGCCCGCGGCGTGGCGGGATTCTCCGACACGGATGTCCGCGCGATCGCCGGGAAGCCCAGCGACGAGCTGAAGCCGCTCTTCCCCGGACGCAAACGCCTCGAGGTCGTGCACCGCAACGACCTGGTGCTGCTGTAGCACGGCGCCCGCCGCGCCCCGACACCCGCTTGCAACGGGCCCGGCGCAGTCCGGGCGGCACCGGCCGTCACACGTTCGTAACATGCGTCCTTGCGCAGCCCCCGGGCGGTCGCCCACGCTCGACGGCCTTACTTTCCCCGCATGATCGGTACGACCCTCTCCATCCTCGGCAGCCTCGGCATGTTCCTCTTCGGCATGAAGATCATGTCGGAGTCGTTGCAAAAACTGGCCGGCGAACGGCTGCGCGGCATCATGCGCGCCGTGGCAGGCAACCGGTTTGCCGGGGTCGGCAGCGGCTTTGTCGTCACCTGCCTCATTCAATCGTCGTCCGCCACGACGGTGATGATCGTGAGCTTCGTCAATGCCGGCATCCTCACGCTCGCCGAATCCATCGGCATGATCATGGGCGCCAACATCGGCACCACGACGACGTTCTGGCTGGTGTCGTTTTTCGGTTTCAAGTTCAGCATCTCCACCGTCGCCCTGCCCATCATGGGCCTCGGCCTGCCGCTGCTCTTCGCGCGCAAAGCGCGGCTGCAGAATCTCGGCGAATTCTGCATGGGCTTCGGCCTGCTCTTCCTCGGGCTGATGTTCCTCAAGGACTCGGTGCCCGACATCCAGAACAACCCGGACGTCCTGCGCTTCATCACCGGCTACACCGGCTACGGCGTCGGCTCGGTGCTGATCTTCTTCGTCTTCGGCACGATTCTGACGATCATCGTGCAGTCGTCCTCGGTCGCCGGTGCGATCACCCTCACCATGGCCTACAAGGGCTGGATCGACTACCCCACCGCCTGCGCAATCATCCTGGGCGAGAACGTCGGCACCACCATCACCGCCAACCTCGCGGCCATCGGCGGCAACGTGGAGGCCAAGCGGACCGCCCGCGTCCACTTCATCTTCAACCTGCTCGGGGTGGTATGGGCGATCAGCCTCTTTTCCTCCTACACCCGCCTGATCGACTGGCTCGTGCCGGGTGATCCGCTTGAGCCGACCCAGATTCCGCTGCACATGGCGGCCTTCCACTCGCTCTTCAACGTGATCAACACCGGCCTGCTGATTGGCTTCGTTCCTCAGCTGGCAAAGATGGCCCAATGGATGGTCAGGGACCGCACCGAGGCCACCCGCGACCACGTCGCCTACGAATCGCCCTTGGTGCCGCACACCGGCGAACTCAACCTCGCCGAAGCGGAGCGGGACGTCGAACGCATGGGCGCGATCACCCGCCAGCTCGTCACCGGCTTCACCGACCTTTTTGAGAACCCGCCCGCCGACATGGAGACGCGCGTGAAGGCCCTGAAGGCCCTCGAACAGGAGAGCGACCGGCGCGCCTACGAGACCACCAACTACCTCCTGCGCTGCACGTCCGGCGGTGTGAGCGAGGAGACCATGGCGCGCGTCACCTCGATGCTGCGCGTCGTCGCCGAACTCGAGGACATCTGCGACTGCGGCTACCGGCTGGTCCTGCTGGCCGAACGCAAGCACCGCAAACAGCGCCAGCTCCCGCCCGAGACTTACAAGCAGGTGCGCGATTTCTCCCAGCTGCTGCTCCAGTTCATGGACTTTTACTCCAGCCGCCTCACCACCGGCGTGCCCGTCGGCGACATGGAGACGGCCTACCAGCTGGAGAACCTGATCGACAGCTTCCGCAAGAACCTCCGCCGCGAGTCGATGCAGCGCATGCGCACGAGCGGCGACGTGGTGAAGGCCGAAATGCTCTACATCGACATCATCAATGCGATGGAGACGATCGGGAACCACTCGCTCAACATCCTCCAGGCCCTGCGGCACGGGAACTGAGCATCGTGACACCGGCATTCCTGCCGGTGATATTTTTTGGGGATGCAATCCGCGGGCGCCCCAGGCGGACTCTCCACATGCAATGGTTTATTGCATTTTATTTGCTAACTTGAAACTATAGCGGGTCGTCATGACCTCGCAGCCCTCCCCTCCCAACCCGGACACTCCTGCGGTTGCGCCCGTCGTACGACTTTCAATCTCACAGGCAGGAATGCCTGTGTCACCCGGAGCAACGGTCATCACACGGCGCAATTTGCCCCACTGGCGTCGCGACGGCGCTGTCTATTGGGTGACATTCCGACTGGCTGACTCGCTTCCCCAGACCAAGCTGGCGCAGCTCTACGCTGAGAAGGAAGCATGGTTCCGACTTCATCCAAAACCATGGACTTCTGCTCAACTCCACGACTGGGACCGGCGCGTTCGACAACAGATTGAAGCCTGGTTGGATGCGGGCTACGGCTCGCAGGTACTGGCGCTACCCGACGTGAGGGCAACCTTGATCAACTGCCTTCTGCGCTTCGAAGGCGAACGCCACGCCTTGCACGCTGCGGTCATCATGCCCAACCATGTGCATGCCTTGATGCAACCTCTGCACGGTGAATCGCTGGCACCGTTGTTGAAAGGCATCAAGGGCGCCAGTGCACGCACGATCAACAGGCAGCTCGCGCGACAGGGCGCACTTTGGATGGACGAATCCTACGACCACATCGTCAGAGGGGAAACGGAATTCACCCACTTCACACGTTACATCCGAGAGAATCCCCTCAAAGCGAAGCTGGGCAACGACCAGTACTGGCTGTATCCATGATTCGTGACACCGGCATTCCTGCCGGTGGGTTACTTCAACCGCACAGGCAAGAATGCCTGTGTCACCCGCGGGCGGTGCAGGGTCCGCTCAGTCCCCGTCGGCCTGGACCGAGGCCGCGGCCAGTTTTTCGGCATGCCTCGCCTCCCGGGGCAACTTCAACGCAGTCAGCGCCGCCGCGACCGCAAAGGCAAAGGCGCCCCAGAGGCAGCCGGGCAGTCCGGCAGCCTGGTAAAGCAGCCCGGAGAGCAGGCAGCCGACGAGGCGCCCCCCCGCGTTCGCCATGTAGTAGAAGCCGACATTGAGCGCGACTTTGTCCCCGTCCGTGTAGTCGAGAATCAAATACGAGTGCACGGCCGAATTGACGGCGAAGACGGCCCCGAAGAGCGCGAGCCCGACCACGATGACCAGCGCCGCCGGCGCGCCCGCCGCCAGCCCGAGGGGAATCGCCCCCGCCGTCACGGCTAGCGCCAATGCCACGGCCGCAGCCGCGCCGCCGGCCGGCACCCGGCCACGCAGAATCGCCGGCGCCGCCGCCTGGATCAGTCCGTATCCGATGACCCAGAAGGCCATGAAGGTGCCGACCTGGGTGAACGTCCAGCCGAGCCCGCCGCGCAGGAAGACCGGCACGCCGACCACGAACCAGATGTCGCGGGCGCCGAAGAGAAAGAAGCGGGCGAGGCAGAGAACGTTGATCTCGCGGCTCTTGGAGAAAAGATCCTTGAACGTCGCCTTGGACTTCGCCCGTGCCATGCCCGCCGGCAGCAGCAGCCACGACCCGAGCCAGACGAGCGCGAGCGCACCGGCCATGATCCAGAGCGCCCCGGCAAAGCCGGCCACGGCGAGCAGGAAACCGCCGAGGAAAAAGCCCGCGCCCTTGAGCGCGTTCTTCGACCCAGTCAGCAGCGCCACCCAACGGAAGAGCGCGCCCTTTGCGTCGGCCGGCACCAGCACCTTGATCGCGCTCTTCGAACTCATCTTCGTCAGGTCCTTGGCGATGCCCGAGAGCGCCTGGGAGACCATCACCCAGGCCACGGACGCCGCTTCCGACCAGAGCGGATTCAGGAGCGCCAGCATGCCGAGGGCCGCAACCTGCAGGGCCAGGCCCGCCACGAGCGTGACCCGCAGTCCGAGGCGGGACGCGATCCAGCCGCCGAGCAGGTTGGTGACGATGCCAAAGAACTCGTAGAGGAGAAAGAGAAACGCGAGCGTGACCGGCGAGTAGCCGAGATTGAAGAAGTGCAACAGCACCAGCATGCGCAACGCCCCGTCCGTGAGCGTGAACCCCCAGTAGGCGCCGGTGACGAGCAGGTAGTTGCGCAGGTTCATGACGGATGCCGCCCGCGGCGGCCCGATGCGATGCGGAGCCTCATCCGAGCGAGCGCGCGACCTTGCGGGCCAGCTCGGCCATGCGGTTGGCATAGCCCCACTCGTTGTCGTACCAGGCGTAGATCTTCACCAAACGCCGGTTGACGACCATGGTCGACAGCGCGTCGACGATCGCCGAACGAGGATCACCCTTGAAATCGATCGAAACCAGCGGACGCGTCTCGTAGCCGAGGATATCCTTGAGCGGTCCGGCGGCGGCCGCGGCCGCAAGCAGGGCGTTGACCTCGTCTACGGTTGTGTCGCGTTTCACCGTGAACACGCAGTCGGTGAGCGAACCGGTCAGCAGTGGCACGCGGATGGCATGGCCATTCAGACGGCCGAGCAGCTCCGGGTAGATCAACCCGATCGCCGTGGCGCTGCCGGTGGTGGTGGGAATGAGCGAGAGGCCGGCCGCACGCGCCCGACGGAGGTCCTTGTGCGGGGCGTCGACGATCGTCTGGGTGTTCGTCGCATCGTGCACCGTGGTGATCGCGCCCTGCTCGATGCCGAGTCCCTCGTGAATCACCTTCACGATCGGCGCCAGGCAGTTGGTCGTGCACGAGGCGGCGGTGAGCAGCCGGTGCTTCGCCGGATCATAGAGGCCGTCGTTCACGCCCATCACGACATTCAACGCCTCGCCGCCCTTCACTGGCGCGGCGACAATCACCTTCTTAACGCCGGCCTCAAAGTACGGTGCGAGCTGCTCCGGCGTGCGGAACTTGCCCGAGCATTCCAGCACCACGTCGACTCCGTGGTCGCGCCACGGCACGTCGGCCGGTTTGGCCAGGCCCGTCACGGCCACGCGGTGGCCTCCCACAGCAAAGGCGCTGGCGCCCTCCGCCGCGACCTCGCGGCCCCAGCGCCCCTGCACCGAATCGAAGGTGAGCAGGTGGGCGCAGGTTGCGGCGTCCGCCTTGGGGTCGTTGACCAGCGCCCAGGAAAACTCCGGCCACGCGGAGGCGGCCCGGAAAACCAGACGGCCGATGCGGCCGAATCCGTTGATGGCAATGCGAGTCGGTGTCATGAGAAAATCATCCGCAGCAGCGGCCTGTGCCGCGCACGGCCGCGACCGGGGCGCAGGTCAGATCCAGGCGGCGCAACCGCCGCAGGTCGCGCCCGAAGACCGGGTCCTCGCCGGCGCATTCCCGCAGCGCATCCAGCTGCAGGGTCAGCCGGCGCGGGCGTGCCGCCTCGGGCGGCAGCGAGTAGATCATCCAGTTGCCCTGCCGCCGCGACACGACGAGGCCTCGGGCGCGCAAGTAGCCGAGATGCTTCGAGATCTTCACCTGCGGCTCGCCCAACGCGGCCTGGAAGTGGCACACGCAGAGGGGGCCGTGCAGCAGCAGGTGCAGCAGACGCAGCCGCGTCGCATCGGCCAGACCGAGATGAAGCTGCACCAAGTCCATGCCGAACTACATTCCGATAGCGGAATACTGTTCAAGGTTCAATTTGTGACGACGCGGTGACAAAAACCCGAGCGGTGTCTTGCGGCACCGGTCCCGCAGCCGCAGTCTGGGGCCCTATTGGCATGACGGCACTGGTCTTCCAACTTCTCGGCGGCATCGGATTGTTTCTGCTCGGCATGGTCCTGCTTTCGGACGGCTTGAAGGCGTTTGCCGGCGAGTCGTTGCGCCGCGCCCTGGTGCGCTTCACCGGGACGCCGCTGAAGGCCTTCGGTTCGGGTGCACTCGTGACCATGATGGTCCAGTCCTCCAGCGCCACCACGATCAGCGTGATCGGCTTTGTCAGCGCCGGTCTGCTCACCTTTCCGCAGGCGGTGGGCGTGGTGATGGGGGCGAGCCTGGGCACGACCGCGACCGGCTGGATGGTCGCGTTGCTGGGTCTGAAGGTCAGCGTGGGCTACTATGCCCTGCCCCTCATCGGCATCGGCGCGTTCATGCGGCTGCTGGCGAAGGGCCCGATGCGTTCGCTCGGGCTCGCCCTTGCCGGCTTCGGGGTGATCTTCGTCGGCATCGAAGGCCTGCAGGAGGCGATGCGGGATCTCTCGGCCCAGGTGCGCCTCGCCGAATTGCCGGCCGCCGGCTTTCTGGGACACGCCCTGGCGATGGCGATTGGCGTGGTGCTGACGATCGTGATGCAGTCCTCGAGCGCGGCGGTTGCGACGACCCTGACCGCCCTGCACACGAACTCGGTCAACTTCGACCAGGCGGCGAGCATCGTGATCGGCGCCGCCATCGGCACGACCTTCACCGGCGTGCTCGCCACCATCGGCGGCAGCGTCCCGGCCAAGCGCACCGCGCTGGCCCACGTGCTGTTCAATCTCGTATCCGGGCTGATCGCCCTGCTGCTGCTGCCGCTGTTCCTGCGCGCCCTGGCGTGGGCGCAGGTGCATCTTGGCCTCGATCCCGGCGCCACCAGCCTCGCCGCCTTCCATTCCGCCTTCCTCGCCCTCGGTGCCCTCCTGCTGCTTCCGCTTGTGCAGCGGTTCACCCATCACATCGAGCGCCTCGTGCCGGAGAAGAATCCGCTGCCCACACGGCATCTTGACGACTCGCTGCTGCACGCCCCGACCATCGCGCTCGAGGCCACGCGGCGCGCCCTGCGCGAAACCACCTGCGAAGTCGCGGGCGGGCTGGGACGGATGCTCGAGGCCGGCGGTCGCTCATCCCACGCGGCGTCCGAGCAGCGGGCGCGCACCGCGGTCGCGCTCGACCGTGTGCAGCAGTTCTTCGCCCGCATCCCGCCCGCCGGCGAAGAGCCCCTTTCGCAGACCCGCGTCGGGTTGATGCACAGCATCGATCATCTCACCCGGCTGCTCAGCCGGCTCGAACCACCGGAGAGCGTGCAACGTGTCCTGCCTCATCCGCAGCTGCGCGTGGGCGTCGAACTCTGCCGCACGCTGCTTGACCGGGCCGCGGCCGGACTGGGGCCGCAGCCGCCCGAACACTGGCTCGCCCAGGTCGGCACCGCCGCGTCGGAACTGGCCGATCTGCGCAAACGGCAACGGCCCAACGTGATCGACGCCACCTCCGACGGCAGCGTCGCCCCCGGCGACGCCCTCGATCTCCTTGACGCCATGCGTTGGCTCGACCGGATCGGCTACCACACCTGGCGGCTGTGCCACTACCTCGACGCCCCGGGCCCGCATGGATCGCCGGCCTCGGCGCCCGCATCGGGATCACCGCCTCCGCCCGGGTAGAATCCCCGGTTCCGGACCGCGGAATCCCCCAGCTCACCCTCGGCGTTGCCAGACGGCTGCGAGAGGACCCATTCTTCGCGTAAATCACAGTTAAGCGACGGCCTGCAGCGTCGAAAGGACAGGTATCTGTGAACCGTCATCGCCTGCCTGTCCTTGCCTTTGTCCTTTGGGCTGCCGCCGTGCTGATTGGCCTCGGCTGGATGGGCCGCTACGCGGCGACCGCTGGCGACATGCACCGGCCGGACGCCGACGGACTTGACTGGGCCAACGCCGTACGGACTCCGGGTCGGCCCCTGCTGGTCATGGCGGTTCATCCCCGCTGCCCTTGCACCTCCGCCAGCCTTTCCGAACTCGATACGCTCATCCGGCGGCGACCCGCGGACTGTGATGTCGTGATTCTTGAATACAGCCTCAAGGCCGACGCCGCCGGACGGACCACCCGCGAACTGGGCGGATTGACCGTGCCGGTGATCCCCGACCCGGCGGGGCAGCTGGCGGCCCGCCTCGGTGCGGTGACGTCGGGCCACGCCGTGCTCGTCGGCGCCGACGGGCAGGTGCGATTCCACGGCGGCTTGACGATCGCCCGCGGCCATCGGGGCCCGGCCCCAGGACAAGAGGCGGTGATTTCCGCCCTGACCGGTACCCCGGTCCCGTTCACCACCACGCCGGTCTACGGCTGCAAGCTTGGCGATGCGACCTGCACCGACGAAACCTGCCATGGCGGAGCCTAAGCGCTGGCAACGCTGGTTCGACGCCATCCAGCCTCCGCCGCTCGAGCCGGGGCGCCGGGCGGAGATCACGGCGCGCTTCGAGGCCTACGAGCGCGAGGTCACCCTGCGCACCCACCGCCTTTTCTGGTGGCTGCTCATCGCGCAATGGATTTTCGCCGTAGGCGTGGCGCTGATCTGGTCGCCCCTTGCTTGGGAGAGCGCGCGCAGCACCCTGCACCCGCACCTGATCGCAGCGTTCTTCGTCGGTGCGATGCTGACGCTTCCCACCCTCGCGTTCGTCCGCTGGCTGCCGCATCACCCCCTCACCCGGCACATGGTCGCCTTCGCCCAGGTGACCTACTCGGCGCTGCTCATCCACCTCACCGGAGGGCGGATCGAAACGCATTTCCACCTCTTCGGATCGCTCGCCTTCCTAGCGCTGTACCGCGATTGGAAAGTGCTGCCGACCGCCGCCTTCTTCATCGCCAGCGACCATCTGTTTCGTGGTTTTCAGTTTCCTGAATCGGTCTACGGCCAGCCCGCCGCCACGGTGTGGCGCTCGATCGAGCATACACTGTGGGTCGGGTTCGAAGTCGCGGTGCTGATCTGGGCGTGCCTCGTGTCGCGCCGCGAAATGTGGGAGATCTGCCAGCGGCAGGACGCCTACCAGGTCCTGTTGGGCGAACTCGAAGGACGGGTGCGCGACCGCACCAGCGCACTCGAGACCGAAATCCTCGCTCGCGAACGCACGGCGCGGGAGCTGAGTCAGAGCGAAGAACGTTTGCGTACCCTGGTCGACCACGCGCCGATCGGCATCTTCAAGACCACCGAGGTCGGCGAAGTGATCGTGGCCAACCCGCACCTTCGCCGCCTCGTCGGCCTGCCCTCCGACGTCGACCTCACCCGTCTGTCGCTGGCCGACGGCCGGATCTTTCCCGCGGCCGACCGCGCCCGCTTTTGGGCGGCGCTGCGCACCGGCGAACGCGTCCAGGGCTTCGCCGTGACGTTGCATCGGGTCGACGGCCAACCAATCGAGGTGATCATCAACGCCCGCATGCTGCCTACTCACCCGGGCGAAGTGCGCGTGTGCGAGGGCACCATCGAGGACGTCACCGAACGCAACCGCGCCGCCCGCGAACTGGAGCAGGCCCACGCCCGCCTCGTGTCCGCCTCGCGCCAGGCCGGCATGGCCGAGGTCGCCACGGGCGTCCTGCACAACGTGGGCAACGTGCTGACCAGCGTGAACCTCACGATCAACGACGTGATCGACCGTCTTCGCACCAGCCGCCTCAGCCATCTGCACCGGGTCGCCCAGACCCTCCAACGGGAAAGTCCGCGGTTGTCCGCCTACCTGCAGGACGACCCCGCAGGCCGGCAGCTGCCGGAGTTCCTGATCAAGCTCGACGAGCACCTCGCAGCGGAAAACGCCCGCCTGCAGGCCGACATGGAGAGCCTGTCCAGCCACTTCGACCACATCCGCGACATCGTCGTCACCCAGCAGAGCTCCGCCAAGCTCTTCGGCGTCACCGAGACCCTTTCGCCCGAACAGCTGCTGGAGGATGCGCTGCGCCTGCATCACGACTCCCTCAGCCGCCATGGCATCGCGCTGAGTCGTGCGTTTGCGACCACCGTGTCCGTCCAGGCCGACCGCCACCGGGTGCTGCAGATCTTGGTCAACCTGATCAAGAACGCCAAGGACGCCATCCTCGCCCAACCCGGCGGCGCCCGCTGCATCACGGTCCGCTCCGCGCTCGCGGCGGACGGCCGGATCGCCCTCGCCGTCGAGGACAGCGGACACGGCATCGCCGCGGAGACCCTGCCAAAGCTCTTTCGGCACGGCTTCACCACCAAGCCCGACGGGCACGGCTTCGGGCTGCACAGTGCGGTGCTCGCCGCCCGCGAAATGGGCGGCGACCTGCAGGCGGCCAGCGACGGTGTCGGCCGCGGCGCGACCTTCACCCTCCTCCTGCCGGCGGCGCCGGCCGCACGATGAGCGCAGGTACTGTCACCAATCGGCGGATACTCGTCGTCGACGACAATCCAGCCATCCACGACGACTTCGCCCGCATGTTTTCGCCGTCGGATGCCGGCGACGACATTGATGCCGCCGCCGCCGCCCTGTTCGGCGACGCGGTCCGCCCGGCGGAGGATGGGCCCGTCTTCGAACTTGCCTTTGCCCTCCAGGGTGAAGCCGCCCTCGAGCAGGTCCAGGTGGCCTGCGCCGAAGGCCGGCCGTTTGCCCTCGCCTTCGTCGACATGCGCATGCCGCCGGGCTGGGACGGGCTCACCACCATCCTGAAATGCTGGGAGGTCGACCCCCACCTGCATGTCGTGATCTGCACGGCCTACACCGACCGCAGTTGGGCGGAGATCCGCGCCAGGCTCACCGCGCGCGACCAATGGCTCGTGCTCAAGAAACCGTTCGACAAGATCGAAGTGCTGCAGCTGGCGCAGGCCTTGACCGACAAGTGGAACCTCGCCCGCCAGGTGGCAGGCCAAATGGCCCGGCTCGAGGAGGCGGTCGAGCAGCGCACCGAACAGCTGCGTCAGTCGATCCAGGTCAAGAACGAGTTCCTCGCCAACGTGAGCCACGAGCTGCTCACGCCGATGAACGGCATCCTCGGCATGCTCGACCTGCTGGCCGACCTCGGCCTCGACGAAAACCAGCGAGAGTGTCTTGAGCCGGCCCGCGAGTGCGGCGCGCGGCTGCATCAACTGCTCCAGCAGATTCTCGCATTCAACCAGGCGGAGGCCGGCACGCTCGACCTCGCCCCGGAGCCCTTCGTCGCGGCGGAACTGGCGGAACGCGCCCTCGATCCGTTCCGCGCCCGGGCCCGCCACACGGGCGTGGTCCTTCGCGCCGACTGCGCCCCGGACCTCGCCCGCGCTGTGCACGCCCCCGTCGGCGTCCTCCGTATTCTCCTGCACGCCCTGCTCGACAACGCCGTCAAGTTCACCGCCCGCGGCGAGGTGGTCCTCACCATCCGGACCGAGGGTGCGCACCTCGTGTTCTGCGTCAGCGACACCGGCTGCGGTCTCTCCCCGGAACAACTGGCCTGGCTCGACCTCCCGTTTGCCCAAGTGGATGGCGGCCTCAACCGGCGCAACACCGGCATCGGCCTCGGCCTGCCGCTGGTCCGCCGCCTCGCCCATCAATTGGGCGGCTCCTTTCGTCTCCAGGCCCGCCCGGAAGGGGGCACGTTCGCCACGGTCAACCTCATGCCTTCGGCCCACGCCACCGGACAAAATCGCGCACGCCCCGTCGAAATCAGCCAATCTTGAGTGGCTTTGGCCGGTTGGCACGCGCGCTGCTTAAGTGATAGGCACACGCAATTCCCTGCTCAACCAGGGTCTTGGGGTAACATGGATGCCGGTCCAACCGGCATAGAAAATAGTGGGCCCGCCGTAAGGGGTTTCGGCGGGCCCTTATTTTTTCTCCCGCCGCCTGGCCGCCTCACCCCATCACGAGGCCGATGGCGGCGAGCATGAGCAACGCGCCGGCAAAACGGCGCCGCAACACAGCCCCGCCCAGGTGCTGCTCCTCGTTGCGAAACCAGTGCCCGATGAGCCAGACCGCAACCACGCTCCAGAGACCCCGCGAGCTATAAACGACATTCATGGCCGTCGCATCGCCGTGGACCGCAACGGCGTACGTCATGCCCGCCGCCTGGACGGAGAGGACGATCGCGCCGGGTAGCAGCCATTGCCAACCGGCCCGCGAAATCTGCCACAGGGGGGCACGAAAGAACGGGATCAGGACGAACGAGTACAGCGCCAGCGCCCAGAACAACAGCGGCAGGAAGCGCCCTGCCCCCCAGGCGGGAGACCATTTTTGGATCAGGACATCGGACAGCGCAAAACTCGCGGCCGCCAGCGACGCCGCCAGTACGGTGCGTCCGACCTTGCGATGCGCGGCCTGGGCGCCGCCGTTGAGCAGCACGATCGCCCCGGTGCTGAGTCCGGCCGCCAGCCACCACTTCAACGGCACCGGATCCGATAGCAGCACCGTGCTCAACAGCGCGACCATTAGGATCTTCAAACCCAGAACCGGCGTCGCCACCGACACGTCGCCGTTGATCGCCCAAAAGGTGCAGACCTGGCCGGCAAAAAACAGCGCACCGACAAGGGCAGGTTGCCACAGCAACGCCGCTGGCTGGCCCGGACCGCCCAAAAGCCAGAGCGGCGCGAAACACAGGCCGCTCGCGAGGTTGGCAACAAAGGTCGTGCGCCACAGCCCAACGCCGAAAAACGCGGAGCGCTTCACCAGCAGCACCGCCACCACATAGCCGATGCTGCTCGCCAGCGGCCAGAGGAGATGCGCAGGGACGTTCATGTCCCTCCAGCCAAGCACCGAAGCCCGGCCGCATGCAACCTCCGCGCCGCAGACCGCGTTACAACAGCGACGTGATCAACCGCTCGTAGTCCGCCGAGGCCATCGCCCCGATCTTGCGGTGACGGATCTGTCCCTCGCGATCGATCAGAAACGTGGTCGGCAGGTACTCCACGCCGCCAAACGCCTCGGCGATCGCCGCGTCGCCGATCGCGAGCGGATAGTTGATGCCGAAATTATCTGCGAACGGTTTGACCACGGTCTCACCCTGCTGATCGAGCGACACGCCGACCACGACGAGGCCGCGCTCGCCGTACTTTTTCTGCATCGCGATGTAGCCCGGGATCTCCTCGCGGCAGGGCGCGCACCAGGTCGCCCAAAAATCCACCACGACCACCTTGCCAGCAAGGTCCTGCGACGACACCGGCTTGCCCGTGAGATCGGTCAGGGTCCACGACGGCGCGGCGCCCAAGCGCTCCAACGCCACCGGCGCGCCGTCGTTGGTCGCAACCACGTTGACGGCACGATCCTTGCAACCGGCCAGGCCCAGCGCCAGCACAGCACCCACCACGACCAGACTCCTGTTGAACCGCGATTGTTTCATGCCGATGAGAGGCCGGAGCCACCGATTTCTTCCCACCGCCTCCGGCGTTCCCGGCTCACTGTCCGGCCACCGGCAGATCAAGCGAGAGGATGTCGACGAATTTCTTCATCGCCGGCGTCAGCACACGCCCCTTGCGATGCAGAATCGCGAGTTGGCGGGTAAACTCCTTGTTCTTGAACGGCAGCGCCACCAGCGAGCCCAATCGAACTTCCTGCAAGACGGTCGCCTCTGGCACGATCGCGATGCCGTGGTCGATCTCCACCGCGCGCTTCACCGTCTCGATGTTGTCGAACTCCATCACCGGTTCGATCTCCAGCTTGTGATCCCGGAAGATCTGATCGACCGCCTTGCGGGTCGGGATGTCCGGATCGAAGCCGATGAACCGCTGTCCGCCCAACTCGCGCACGTCCACCTCCGTGCCCCGCTTGACCAGCGGATGGCTGGGCGGGGCGATCAGCACCAGCCGGTCGTGGCGGAACGGAATCGCCTCGATCTGACGCATCTTCACCGGAAACGCCACCAGGCCGAAGTCGACCGAGTTGTGCAAAATATCCTCATAAACGAGGTTCGAACGCCGGTACTCCACGCGCACGTTGACCGAGGGATACTCCTGCAGGAACCGCTTGATGTAAGGCGGGAGCTCGTGCAGCCCGATCGAGTAGATCGTCGAGATGCGGATCGTGCCGCTGATCACCTTCTTCATCTCCTGCAACTCGCTGAGCAGTTTCTCGTAGGTGTGCAGCACCTCCTTCGCCGCCTCGTACACCCGATGCCCTTCGCGCGTGAGCTGAAACTGCTTTTGGCTGCGGTCGATCAGCAGCGTCTTGAAATGCCGCTCCATCGCGCGCGCCTGCTGACTGACCGCGGATTGGGTGATGCCATTGATCTTGGCTGATTTCGAGAAACTCTTTGTTTCCACAAGATCGGCGAAAATTTTGAAGTTCTCGATTTGCATGGCTTCGTACCTAGGGCGAAAGACTATAAAATTATCTTATCCCGGCGCAATCGATTAAACCCGCTTCCCCGGCATCTCCCATTGTTTGCATGATCACCTACGACGAGTTCACCGTCCGCGCCACCGCCGTCCGCCAACGCATCGACGATGCCTGTCGCGCCGCCGGCCGCGCGCCGCACGAGGTGGAACTGCTGGCCGTCACGAAGACCCATCCGGCGGCCGCCGCCGAGTATGCCGCCCGCTTCGGCCTGCGGGCCGTGGGGGAAAACCGCGTGCAGGAGGCCGCCGCGAAACGTCCGCTCTGCACCGCCGCCATCCAGTGGGAGCTCATCGGACACCTGCAGTCCAACAAGGCACGGCTCGCGGCCGAACACTTTGACCGCGTGCAGAGCGTCGACAGCGAGAAACTGCTCACCCTGCTCGACCGCGCCGCGGCCGAACGCGGGCGCACCCTCGCCGTCCTCCTGCAGATCAACGCCGGCAACGATCCGGCCAAGTTCGGCGCCGAACCCGGTGACGCCCGCCGGCTGCTCGAGCACGCCCTCACGCAAAAACACCTGAAGGTGGACGGCCTCATGACAATTGCGCCGCTGTCCGACGATCCCGAGGTGGCCGTGCGCACGTTTGAAAACCTCCGCTCCATCCGGGACGATCTCGCCGGCCGACTCGCCGTGCCCCTGCCCCAACTCTCCATGGGCATGAGCGGCGACCTCGAGGCAGCGGTCCGCGCCGGCAGCACGCTGGTTCGCATCGGCACTGCGTTGTTCGGCGACCGTGGCCACCCGGCCTAGGAAACGCGGTACCGCCGGTGAAATCGCGCGTCCTTGCGCCTTTCCGGGTTGCGAACCGGAGCCTTTGATTTTGGCTCTGTGCGTGGACGCCAAGACCCCCGCACCGCTCAACCGCGAGGCCCTGCTGAGCCTGCTCGACGACACGAGCCCCATCGTACGTCGCGCCCTCCTGCTCCACTTCACCCAATTCGGGTCCGCCGCCGAGCAATTCCTGCGCAGCGTGGCCGCCGGCGACCATCGTCCGCTCGCCTGGCATGCGCGCTGGTTTCTCGACGAGCTCAAGTTCACCGATCCCGTGGCGGAGTTCCGCGGCTTCATCCGTTCGCTCAATTACGAACTCGAAACCGGTGCCCTCCTGCTCGCGCGCACCGTCAATCCGGGCCTCGACGCCGGCCGCTGCTGCGATGAGCTCGACGCGATCGCCGCACGGTGCCGCGAGCTGATTGTCGAGCCCTCGTCGGCCCGGGAAAAATGCCGCGTGATCAACCGTGTGCTGTATCACGACCACGGTTTCCACGGAAACATCGAGCAGTACACCGATCCGCTCAACAGCTTCCTCGACCAGGTGCTCGCCCGCCGCAAGGGCATCCCGATCTCGCTGTCGTTGCTGTACCTGCTCGTCGCCCGCCGGCTCGGCCTCGATCTGGAGGCCGTCGGCCTGCCCGGGCATTTCATGGTGGGCTGCTTCCATGAGGAACTGCCGTTCTTCATCGATGCCTTCGACGGCGGCGTCTTTCGCACCCCAGACGAGATCTTCCGTTTCCTGCGCACCCGCGACATTGAGCCCAAGCTGAGCGATCTCGCCCCGACGCCGGTGCGCGAAGTGCTTTGCCGCTGCTGCCGCAACCTCGTGCAACACTACGCTGCCGCCGGTGACCACGAGCGCTCGAAGCTCTTCGCCAGCTTCGTCGAGGAGTTCGAGTCCGCCTACGAACGCCACGCTCAGCCGTAGCGAGCTGCAAACAGACCGTCACAGGCCAAACGTCGGAAAGTCCCAAGCGCCGGAGGCGCTCCTGGGGCAGCATCTCATCACCTTGCCGGCGCGAGGTTGGACGCGCGGGTCGGCGCATGATGAAATTCGTGTCGATTGGCGTGCATTCGCGGTTTCCAACTGCATGGATTCGACTAAGAACGCCGCATGTCCGCCGACCCCGTCCTCACGCTTGCTGACCTCGACCGCTGGTCCTTTTCCGGCACGGCCCTCGCCGTGCTCGGTCACCCGATCAAGCACTCGATCAGTCCTGCGATGCACAATGCCGCCCTGGCGGTGATGGCCGCGCGCGAGGCCCGTTTTGCCACGTGGAAGTATTTTCGTTTCGAGGTGCATCCGGACGATCTGCCCGCCGCGCTCCCGCGTTTCCACGCCAAGGGCTTTCACGGCCTGAACCTGACGGTGCCGCACAAGATCCTCGCGTTCGCGCGCGTCGCCGCGGTCGACCCGGCCGCGCAGCCGGTGGGTGCGGTGAACACCCTGCGCACCACGCCCGCGGGCTGGCAGGGCTTCAACACCGACGGCTACGGGCTGGCCACGGCGGTGCGCGAGGAGCTCGGCCTCGACCTCGCAGGCACGCCGGTCGTTCTGCTCGGCGCCGGCGGGGCCGCCCGCGGCGCCGCGGTGGAGTGCCTGCAGCGCGGCTGTGCCTCCCTCTGGATCGGCAACCGGACCGTCGCCAATCTCGACGACCTGCTCGCCCAAGTGCGTCCGCTCGCCGGGTCGATCCCGCTGCACGGCTTCGACCTCTCCGCCCCCGCCGGCCTGCCGGCACACGCCTTGGTCATCAACGCCACCAGTGCCGGCCTGCGCGACACGGACCCGTTGCCGATCGACCTTGGCCGCATTCCCCACCCGCTGGGCGTGTATGACATGATCTACAACCCGCCCCTCACGCCCCTGCTCGCCCTCGCCCGCTCCCGGGGACTGCCCCACGCCAACGGGTTGTCGATGCTGATCCACCAGGGCGCGCGTGCCCTCGAAATCTGGACGGAGACCGCCGTACCGGTCGAAGCCATGCGCAAGGCGGCTCACGCCGCGCTCGGCGGCCGCCCTTGACTCGACCCGGCGCCGCCGGATTCTGACGTCGCGCCCCGACGTCCCCTCCATGCCCTTCGACTACGCCGCCTTCGACGCCGAGTTCCCCTGGTTCTTCGCCACCGCCGCGGCCCTGTTTGGTGCGATTGTCGGCAGCTTTCTTAATGTCGTCATTTACCGGATACCGGCGGGTCGCTCGATCGTCCGGCCCGGCTCGCAGTGCGCCTGCGGCACGCCCATCGCATGGTATGACAACATTCCCGTGCTGAGCTGGTTCATCCTGCGCGGACGGGCCCGCTGCTGCGGCCGGCCGTATTCGTTTCGCTATCCGTTCGTCGAGCTGCTGACCGGCGCCCTGTTCCTCGCGTGCTGGCTGCACTTTCCTCCGGCCAAGGCGCTGATTGGCATGCTCTTTCTCAGCATTCTGGTCTGCGCCACGTTCATCGACCTCGACCACATGATCATCCCCGACGTGTTCACAATCGGGGCGGCGATGCTCGGCCTGCTGCTCTCGGTGCTCGTGCCGTCGTTGCACGGCTTCTCCGGTGACTTCTTTGCCATCGACAGCCTGCGTTCCGCGACCGCGGCGATCAGCGGACTTCTGATCGGATCCGGACTCGTACTATGGATCGCACTCGTGGCCGAAGCCGTGCTGAGGAAGGAGGCCATGGGGTTCGGCGACGTGAAGTTCGTCGGTGCCATCGGCGCGTTCTGCGGCTGGCAGGGGGCGGTGTTTGCCGTCTTCGGCGGAGCGATTGTCGGCACGGTGTGGTTCGCGGTGGCGCTGATCTGGCAGAAGGTCTCCGGCCGGAAGTCACCGGTCACCCCGCGCACGGAAACCCCGGAAGGCGAGCCTGCCGATCTCGGCCTCGGCGTGCACGTTCCCTTCGGCCCGATGCTGGCGATCGCCGGCGCGATCCACTTTCTCTGGGCCCACACCTGGGTGGCAGACTACTTCGCCGACATTGCGGCGATGCTGTGAGCGCAACGGTTCACTGCAGCCGCTGCGCGCCATCGCCCGTCTGAAGGTGGAGCACGTCGGGGCGGCTGCCAAAGCGGCGCGCATAGGCGGCGGCCACCTGCTCGGCACCGGTCGCATCAAATTTGCCGGTGGTGAGCGCCATCACTGCGCCGCCAAAGCCTCCGCCGGTGAGGCGGGCGCCGTGGACGTGAGGCGCACCCGCCAGCGTATCCACCAGGAAATCGAGTTCGGGGGTGCTGTTCTCAAACAGATGCTGGGAGCTGCGATGCGACGCCGTGAGCAGGCTGCCCACTGCCGCCAGATCTCCGCGTCCGAGGGCCACCACGGTCGCGTCGACGCGGGCAATCTCCTCGACGACATGGCGCGCCCGGCGATCCAGGGGAGCCGGCAGCTTCGCGCCCGCGGCGAGCACGGCGGCGGGGTTGCTGTCCGCGAGCAGGGCGACCCCCAGCGCCTTGGCGGCATCCATGCACTCGCGATTGCGCGCCGCGTAGAGTCCGTCCACCAACGCGTGCTTGGTGTGGGTGTTGAAAACCCAGAAGTGTGCGTCGGCCGGCATCGGCACCGTCGCAAAGCGCGGCCCGCGGCAGTCGATGAACACCAGGTGATCCTTCTGCCCGAAGCCGGACACGCCCTGGTCGAGGATGCCGCAAGGCACACCGACAAAGTGGTTTTCCGCATGCTTGCCCACCTTGACCACCGTCTTCGTGTCGGCGGTCTGACCCGTCGCCGCGAGGAAGGCCAAGGCCGACGCGAGTTCGATCGCCGCGCTGCTGCTGAGTCCGGCACCGGCCGGCAGGTCCGACAGCGCAAGATAATCGAATCCACCCGGCGCACGCAGGCCGAACGCCGGCAGGGCCGCGATCACCCCGAGCGGATAGTTCAACCACGCGCGTTCGCCGTCCTGCCGCTGCGGCGTCTCAACCGGCAGTTCGACCGTGTCGCCGCCGAGGGCGCTGTGAAACCGACGCCGGCCGTCCGACCGCGGTGACAGGGCCACCCACACGCCGCGATCCACGGCTGCTCCAAGCACGGTGCCGCCATTGTAGTCGGTATGATTGCCGATGACCTCGATGCGCCCCGGGGCCCGCGTGATGATCGTCGGAGCCGCGCCATAGATTCGGGTGAAGAGTTCGGTCAACGCAGGTTGCATCAACGCGACGAAATGCCCGGTCCCGCCGGGGGGCGTCAACGGGTTTTCAGCGGAGGGTTCCCGCCGAAGGTGCGGCCTCCCGCGGTCTCGGTGTCGGCGCTCGGTGTTCTCGGTGAACCCAGCCCGGGCTGGTTCCGTGGTAACTGATGCCGGGTCAGTCCGCCAGCAGCGCGATCTGGCGGCCGGGGCCGTGCACGCCTTCGATCAAGATGCCCTCGACGTCGGCGGTCTTGGACGGGCCCGTGCACCAGATGACGTTGGGATCGTGCGGCAACGCCGCCACGGCTTGGGGCAGGTCGACGAAAATGCGGTCCCGCCGAATCACGGCCACATGCACCCACGGGGCCAGCGCCGCCAGGCGCGCGGACGTATCGCGGTCGGTGAGCACGAGCGTACCGGTCTCGGCGATGGCCGCCGTGGCCTCGGTGATGCCGAACTGGTAATCGTCGACCCGCGTGCGATCGAACGTAGTCTCGACCGTGAACGTCGCGGGAAACGCCTCGCGCAACGATGGCCAGAGCGCCGGAGCACAGTAGCCGTGCCGCCAGCCGTTCGTATCCAACAGGGAGACCAGCTCAGCCACGCGCTCGAGCGGCGTACCGTTCACCCCTTTCAGGCGCTGGGCAAAAAGGCTCCACGCGTCGACCGCCCCGCGGGCTTGGCGCAACACGACCACCTCCGACTCCCAGTCGGGCAACGCGGCGCGTTTCGGCAAGGGAGCGAGGGCCGCGCGCACGCGGCCAAGAATGGCGTCGCGATCGCTGCTCATGTCGTTCCTCCGTTCTGTCCGTGGTCCGCAGGACGCGACGCCTTGCGGGCCCGCATCCACGCGCGAAAGTCGCCGCCTTTCCACTCCGGCAGCGTGCGCTTGCCCTCCCAGGCGCGCAGGGCGGCGATGGGCAGCAGCTTGGTCGGCAGGTGATTGATCATGCGGCCGCCGTACAGCGCGGCTTTCCACGCCGTCGGCTGGGACGCGAGCAGGGCCCAGCCGCCCATCGGCATGAGCGGGCCCGCCGCCGCCGCCTCACTGCCCTCGCGCTTGCCCTTGTCGCGCAGCCGCAGGAGCAGATCGGGAATGGGAATGTTGACCGGACAGACCTCGTTGCAGGCGCCGCACAGGCTCGACGCCTTCGGCAGGTCGGCGAGTTCGGGAAACTTTTTTCCGGCCAGCAAGGGCGAGAGCACGGCGCCGACCGGACCCGGGTAGACACTGCGATACGCGTGACCGCTCGCCTGCCGGTAGACCGGGCAGACATTGAGGCAGGCGCCACAGCGAATGCAGCGCAGGATGTCGCGGCAATCGCTCGCGAGCACATCGGTGCGGCCGTTGTCCACGAAGATGACGTGCATCTCCTCCGGACCGTCCGGCTGGGTGGGTGCCTTGGGCCCGGTGATGAACTCCGTGTAGACGGTGAGCTGCTGGCCCGTGCCGGAACGCGCGAGCAGGTTGAGCAGCAGGCCGAGATCGCGGTCGCGCGGCAGGATCTTCTCGATGCCGACCATCGCAATGTGGACCTTGGTCGCGGCGAGACAGAAGCGGGAGTTGCCCTCGTTGGTCACGAGCACGAGGCGGCCGCTCTCGGCCACGACGAAGTTTGCGCCGGTCAGTCCGACGTCGGCCTCGAGGTATTTGTGGCGCAGGTGGACGCGCGCCCGGCGGGTGATCGTCTCGGGATCGTCGTTGTACGCACCCAGACCGTGCTTCTCGAACGACGTCGCGATCTCGCGCCGGTTCTTGTGGATGATCGGTTTGACGATGTGCGACGGGTGATCGTGGTCGATCTGCACGATGAATTCGCCGAGGTCCGTCTCCACGCATTCGATACCCTGCTGCTCGAGGAAGTGGCCGAGTTCTGTCTCCTCCGACACCATCGTCTTGGCCTTGACCATCTTGGTCGCGCCCCGGGCGCGCAGGATGGAGAGCACGGCCTGGTTGGCGGCTTCGGCCGTGGAGGCCCAGTGCACCTTCACGCCGTTGGCGACGAGCTTCGCTTCGACCTGCGGCAGGTAGGTGTCGAGATTCTCCACCACGTGCTGCTTGATCTCGCCCGCCAGCTCGCGAAGCCGGTCCGGGTTCTCGTAATGGTCGAACAGCACGCGCGTGCGCGCCTCATAGCCCTTCTTGGAACCATCATAGACCGCAGCGCGCGTGTCGCGGCGCAGATGGGCGGCGAACTGGTCGATTTGCTGAAACTTCATAGCAGGCCTCCGTGGCGCAGCGCATCGCGCAGGACCTGGGCGAGGTGCTGGGTGCGGACGGGCTTGCCGTCCTTCTCCGCCAGCCCGCCCATGTGCATGAGGCAGCTCATGTCGGCCGACACGAGCACGTCCGGCTGCGCGGCGCGGATGTGATCGAGCTTCAAACTGCCCATGGCCGAGGAAACGTTGGGAAACGTGACCGAGAAGGTGCCGCCGAACCCGCAGCACTGTTCGCCCTCGCCGAAGGGCGTGAGGGTCACGCCCGCGATCGAGCCCAACAGTGTCGTCGCGGCCGTACCGCTGCCCGTGCCGCGCGAATGACAGGCACGGTGAAAGGCGACCTTGGCCTCGTAGCGGCCGGGCCACGTGGTGCGGCCGAGGCCGTTGACAATGAAATCACCGAGTTCCCACGTGCGCCGTCCGAGCGCCTCGACATCCGGCAGGTCGGCTTCCTTCTCGAACTCGAGCACGGCGCCATGAAACATCATCGCCGCACACGAACCCGACGGCACGATCACCGGTTCCTCGCCAGCGAACGTTTTCACCGTGTGCCTAACCACCTTGCGCGAGGCCGGCCAATCGCCGCCGTTGAACGCCGGTTGCCCGCAGCAGGTCTGCCCTTCGGGAAACACCACCTCGCAGCCCAGGTACTCGAGCACCTCGACCGTCGCCGCCGCCACGTCGTCGTAAAAGGCGTCACACAGGCAGGTCGCCATCAACTGGACACGTTTGCCGCGAGGCAGGGCACGTTCGTGGTTCAACATAACGGGTTTGGTGTCACGGTGCGCAGGGCCCCCGGTTGCGCAAACTTTATTGTGAGAGCTCTTGCGCGTTTGTGGTAGATTCTGAGAGCCCAAGTCTCCACGCTTCGCGCCGCCCCTTTTTTCCGCATGCCCTCCACCGTCCATTCTGCCGCCGTCGATCTGGGTGCGACCAGTGGTCGCGTCATCCTCGGTACCTGGTCGAAGAACCGTCTCGCCCTCACCGAGGTGCATCGGTTTCCGAATACGTTCCGCTCAATCGGAACGCACGACTACTGGGATATCGCCGGTCTTTGGCACGAGATCCAGACGGGGCTTGGCAAGGTCGCGGCGGCCCTGCCCCGCGGCGCACGGCTCGCATCGGTCGGCGTCGATACCTGGGGCGTCGACTACGCGCTGGTCAATGACACCGGCCGCCTCGTCTTCCCGGTCCACGCCTATCGCGACGCGCGCACCCAGGCGGGCCTGCGCCGGCTGGGCAACACCCGCGCCGCCCTCGAACGCATCTATGCCGCCACGGGCATCCCGAATGTCTTCTACAACTCCAGCCTGCAGTTGGAGGAGCATGTGGCGAGCTGCCCGGCGGTCGAGGATCTCGCCACCCGCTGCCTGTTCCTGCCCGACTATTTCAACTACCTGCTCTCGGGCCGCATGGCCAACGAGCTCACCATCGCCAGCACCTCGCAGCTCCTGGATGTGCATTCGACCGACTGGTCGCGGCCGGCCCTCGATCACTTCCGCATTCCGCCCCAATGGTTCACGAAGCCGGTGCTGGCCGGGACCAAGCTGGGACCGATCCAAGGTTTCCCGGCGCTGAAAGGCGCCAAGGTGATTGCCGTGCCCGGACACGACACGGCCTGCGCCTATGACGCGATGCCCGCCTCGCCGGACGGCACCGACCTGTACCTGAGTTCGGGTACCTGGTCGCTGGTCGGTTTCGAAAGCGACACACCGGTGCTCGGTCCGGACGCCCTCGCCGCGCGAATCGCCAACGAACGCATTGGTGACGGTCGCTACCGGCCGCTCACCAACGTCATCGGACTTTGGTTGCTCGAGGGCACGTTGAAGGATTTCGCCTCGCGGCCCAAGACGGACCGCGAGTGGGCGGCCCTCATCACCGCCGCGGAACGCCTGCCCGCGCCTTCCGTCCTGCTGGACGTGACGGATCCCGCCCTGGCCAATCCGCCGTCCATGCGTGCGGTGATCGACGGCCAGCTGCGCCGCAAAAAGGTGCGTCCGCCGACCACCCCATCCGGATACATGCGCCTCATCTGCGACTCGCTTGGCCGGGGCCACGCCGACGCGATGCGCGCCTTCGAACGCATGGCCGGACGCCGCTTCAAACGCATCCTCATGGTCGGCGGCGGCTCGAAAAACCGCCTGCTCTGCCAGGCCACCGCCGACGCCGCCGGGGTCCCCGTCGTCTCGTTCAACCTCGAGGGCACGGCCGTCGGCAACCTCGCCAGCCAGCTCATCGCCCTCAAGGCGGTGCCGGACCTGGCCACCTTCCGCCACCACCTCGGCCGAACCCTCGACCAGACGGTCTACCGGCCGGCCTGAGGCGGAGCGCGGAACACGGTCGCCGCCGCGCCCTCAGCGCGCGGTGAGCTGCCGGAGCAGTGCGTACAGCAGCGCGAGGCGAGGCGTATCCACTCCGGCCTTACTCGCCCGCCGCAACGGCTCGCCCCAGATTGGCTCCACCTCGACCTCGCGTCCGGCCCGGTAGTCGACCAGACTCGACGGCGCATAGGCGCCCATCGGCGGCGTGACGTCGAACTGCTCGCGTTGAAACGACTCCGGGATCGGATGGCCGAGCGCCTGCGCCGCCGCCGCCACCTCACGCATCAGCGCGCGCACCTCGCCGGCCAGTTCCGGGCTGGCGCAGATCTTTTCCGTCGTGATGCCGCCGGCCGCGATGCTGAGTCCGTTGAAAGGCACGTTCCAGACGAGCTTCCGCCAGCGGGCCGCCACCAGGGAGTCGGTGACGTTGCAGACAATGCCCGCCGCCCGGAGCAACGCGGCCACCGCGTGGGTGCGTTCGCCCGCGGGCCGATCAAATTCCCCCATCGTGATCGAACCGGGATGCAGGCACGTGACCTCGCCCGGCGCCGTTCGCATCGACGCGATGAAGCATAACCCACCCAGCACGCGCCCAGCCCCGACGACCTCCGCCATCTGTTCCTCGCTGCCGAGTCCATTCTGAAGCGTGAGCACGACGGTGCCCGGATGCAGCAGCGGCGGCAACAGGCGCGGAAGCTCGCGGTTGGCTGTGGCCTTCAAGGTCACGATCACGAGATCCACGGGTCCGATCTCCTCCGGCGAGGCAAACGCACGCACCGTCGGGACTTGGAAGGCCGACGACGGTTCCTGGATGCGAATGCCCTGCGTGCGCAAGGTAGCCAGGTCGCTGCGGGCGAGAAACCGGACATTCCGGCCCGCCCGAGCCAGTCGAGCTCCATAATACAGGCCCAAGGCCCCCGCCCCCACCATGGCAATCGATTGACTCATCGCGACGAGACTTGGGCCCGGAGATGCGGCTGGCAACGCCGGGGCGCAGCGACGCCACCACCGTCCGGCGCGGCCAGCCACTCCCGCCGCCGCGCTTGCACCCCTTCGCCGGCCCGGCACAGTGTCCGATCCGATGTCCACCGCCGTCTCCACCGCGCCCGCCGCCGCGCCCCTTGACGCACCTGCCTCCCGGCCGGTGCGACCGGAGCTGCTTGCGCCGGCCGGCGACTGGGAGTGCGCCCGGGCCGCCGTCGAGAATGGCGCGGACGCGATTTATTTCGGCCTCGAGCGCTTCAACGCCCGGATGCGGGCCAAGAACTTTACTCAGGCGGACCTGCCCGAGCTCATGGCCTTCCTGCACCGCCGCGGGGTGCGGGGTTACGTGACCTTCAACACGCTCGTTTTCACCCCGGAGCTGGAGGATGCCGCCGACTACCTGCGCTCGATCATCGCCGCCGGGGTGGACGCTGCGATTGTCCAGGACGTCGGCATCTGCCGCCTGATCCGTGCGCTCTCGCCCGATTTCCCCATTCACGGCTCCACGCAGATGACCGTGACCAGCGCGGCGGGCGTGGCCCTTGCGCGTGAACTCGGCGCCGAACTCGTCGTGCTTGCCCGGGAGAACTCCATCAAGGAGATCGAAGCCATCCAGGCCGCGCAACGGTCCGGGGCGAACGGGCACGCGCAACCGCCGCTCCCGCTTGAAGTGTTCGTGCATGGCGCCTTGTGCGTGGCCTACTCCGGACAGTGTCTGACCAGCGAGTCGCTCGGCGGTCGTTCCGCCAACCGCGGCGAATGCGCCCAAGCCTGCCGGCTTCCGTACGAACTCATCGCCGACGGACAGAAGGTTGATCTCGGTGATCGCAAGTACCTGCTCAGCCCGCAGGATCTCGCCGGCCTGGACGTACTGCCGGAGCTGGTGCGCGCCGGCGTGGCCTCGCTCAAGATCGAGGGCCGCCTCAAGAGCCCGGAGTACGTGGCGAGCATCACGCGGGTCTACCGTCAGGCCCTCGACCGCATCTTCGGTGAAACCTCGGCCCCGGCGGATCCCGCCCGCGCGCGCTACGAGGTGTCGATGGCATTTTCGCGCGGCCTCTACACCGGCTGGTTTCGCGGCATCAACAACCAGGAGCTGGCCCACGGCCGTTTCGGCACCAAGCGCGGCGTGCTGCTCGGCGAGATCACGCGTGTGGCCGACGACGAGGTGGCGTTGCGGCTCGAAGCCGACGTGAAGCCGGGCGACGGTGTGGTGTTCGATGCCGGCAATCACGCCGCCGGCGAGGAAGGCGGGCGCGTTTATCAGGTGCAGCCGCTGGCCAGCGGCGAGACCGTGCTGCGCTTCGGCGACGGCGACATCAACTTCCGGCGCATCCGACGCGGGCATCTGCTGTGGAAGAACGATGATCCGGCCCTCGACCGCGAACTTCGCGCGACGTTCGCCGGCGACAAGATCCGGTTTCAGCGCCCGATCACCCTCGAGGTGCACGGCCACGCCGGCACGCCGCTCACGCTCGTGGCGCGCGATGCCGAAGGGCACGTTGTGCAGGCCGCCTCGTCCGTCCTGCTCGCGCCGGCCGCGTCACAACCGCTCACCACCGACCGCCTGCGCGAGCAGCTCGGGCGCCTCGGAGGCACGCCATTCAAGCTGGGCGAACTGCACAACGCGCTCGAAGGCGAGGTCATGCTGCCGCTGAGCGAACTCAACCGCTTGCGCCGCGAGGCCGCCGACGCGCTCGACGCGCTCCGGGCGGCGCCCAAACGCTGGACGCTGCACGACGGTGCCTGGCGCGCGCGCACCGATTCTTTCCCGGCGGCACCGGATGCGGCACAGGTAGTGCCGGAAGTGATCGCGGTGATCCGCGAGCCCGGCCAGCTCGAGGCGGCATGGGACGCCGGGGTACGCACGGTCTACGCCGAGTTCGAAGATCCCAAACGTTACCGGGAAGCCGTGCAGCGGTTTCGCGCACTGCAGGCCGCGGCGGGCGGCAGCGCGGCCGGCTCGAGCCTGTGGGTGGCCCCGCCACGCATCTTCAAACCGGGCGAGGAGTGGATCCTCAAGCAGGTGCGTTCGTGCGATGCCGACGGCTATCTCGTGCGCAACGCGGAGCACCTCGCGTTCTTCAAGGACGACCGCAAACGCGGAGATTTCTCGCTCAACGTCGCCAATCCGCTCACCGCCGCCTGGTACCTCGGACGCCACGGCCTGGAGCGCGTGACGGCGAGCTACGACCTGAACATCCATCAGCTTGAGGCCCTGCTCGCCGCCGCGCCGCCGACCGCCTTCGACCTGACGATCCATCAGCACATGCCCATGTTTCACATGGAGCACTGCGTATTCTGCGCCTTCCTCTCGTCGGGCAAGGACTACCGCGACTGCGGTCGGCCCTGCGACAAGCACCGCGTCGCGTTGCGCGACCGCGTCGGCGCCGAACTGCCGCTGAAGGCCGATGCCGGCTGCCGCAACACCGTGTTCAACAATCGCGCCCAGACGGGAGCCGATTACGTGCAACGGCTGCTCGCCTTGGGCGCACGCCATTTCCGTGTGGAGTTTGTGACCGAATCTCCGGACGAGGTGCGCCGCACGCTCGACCGTTACCAGCGCCTCCTGCGCGGGGAACTTTCGGGATCGGATGTCTGGCGCGAGCTGAAGTTGCTCAACCAACTGGGCGTGACGCGCGGGCAAATGGAGGCGGCCCCCCAGGTGATCTTCAAGAAGCGCTGACCCGCCGCAGCCGCGGGGCTGGGCCTGTCGACCCGAGTCGACGTGCCGGCGACGACCGCGACGCCGAACCCGTAAAAAAGCCAAGGCCGGGTCACCCGAAGGCAACCCGGCCAGGTCCAGCTTCAACTAACAATCCCGGAGACGTTGGTCTCCGGGAACTTATATGGGCTAACCAAAGAACAGTCGTTATTCACGACGCCTCCGTAGACCAGACCCGTTTGGGCGGGTTCCAATCCCAGCAAAAAAAGTTCGCAGAAATCGTACCGCTCCGCACCCGCGGCAAATCCGGTGTCGCTTCCGTCGGAGAAACCGTTTCTTTCCAACCGCTTCTCTCACTCACCATGACTCCCCCCGCTTCCGCCGTCACCTCGCCGCCGCTGTCCGCCGCCGGAGCCGGGGCGTCCGGATCGAAGGTGGCCGACCTCGAGATCAAGGATGCCGCGCTGATTTTCAGCTCCGTCTGGCAGGAACTGGAAGCGGAGCGGGGCCGCGAGAACCTGCGTTTCCCCAAGGAGTTCATTCTGCTCGGCGGCGCACCGGGCGCGGGCAAGGGCACCAACACGGGCTTCATCCTCAAGGCACGCGGCCTGACCTGCCCGCCCATCGTGATGAGTTCGCTGCTCGATTCACCGGAGGCGCGCCGCATCAAGGATGCCGGCGGCATGGTGGGCGACCGCGAGGTGGTGGGGATTCTGCTGCGGGAGCTGCTGCGTCCGGAGTTTCGCGACGGCTGCATTCTCGACGGCTTTCCCCGCACCAAGGTGCAGGTTGAGTGCCTGAAACTGCTGGTCAGCCGCATGCATGCGCTGCGCAGCGAGTTCTACGACACGCCGCTTGGCATCCACTTTCGCCAGCCGACCGTGCACATCATGGTGCTGTTCGTGGACGAGAAGACGTCGGTCGAGCGCCAGCTGCACCGCGGCCTTGAGATCAAGCAGCACAACGAGGAGGTGCGCCGGACCGGCGTCGGCGAATTGCTCGAGGAACGCGCAACCGACTACGACCGCGCCCTCGCCCAACGGCGTTACCGCGTGTTCAAGGAACAGACTTGGGACGCGCTCCAGTCGCTCAAGGAGACGTTCCACTACCACTTCGTCAACGCGCAGGGACCGGTCGCGGAGGTGGAGCAGAACATCCTGAGCGAACTCCAGTACCAGAGCACGCTCGAGCTCGACCCCCGCACCAACGACCGCCTGCGCGTCATCCCGGTCGCGAGCGAGATCATTGTCCACGCGCGGCAGGAGATGGTGAAGCGACTCGATTCGTACGAGGTCGAGCATCGCGAGCTCTTCGCCAAGGTGGTGACCTTCGTCAGCACCAAGATCATTCCGATCGTGCTCCGGCACGCGATCTCCGGAGTCGCCCTGGTGAACACCGAGGATCCGGTGCTCGACGATCCCCTCGCCCTCGCGATGCTCATCGATATCTTCTCCGAGCGCGGCTACCACGCGGCCGTCGACCTGCATCGCATCGAGGTGCCGGACAAGTTCGACCTCGCCACCGGCCAGATCAAGTGCCGCGTCAAGAAGGTCTACCGCATCCAGATCCGGTTCCAAGGTTCTGAGATCCGCCGCGGATAATCCCGACGCCCCCGGCGTCCGGCCCCGTTCAGCGGATATCAAACGACTGCCGGCCCAGCGGGAAGATCGGATGGCCCAGGCGTTCCGAGCTCACCCGTTCGACCTGCAGGCCGACGGACGGATTGTGCGTCATGAACCGAAGGAAGTCGCTCTTCTGAATCGCCAGGCAACGCACGCGGGTGCGTGCCCGCACATCGGCGACCACCTGGCTGTTTTGCAGGAGGCCGATCTCACCGAAGTACGATCCGGGACCAAGGGTCCGGCGGCGACCGCGTGGCAGGACCACCTCGACCTTGCCTTCCTGGACAATGAACAGCTGCAGGGTGTCTTCGCCCCGCCGGATGATCACATCGCCTTCGTTGCAATCGAGCACCGTGGTCAGCTGGACAAAACGGGCCAGGGCCTGAGGGTGCCAGGTGGCACAGAGCTCGAGCCGCCGCAGAAAGGAGATTTGTACCGCGGAATGCTCGACCGCCGGCGCTCCGACGCGGGCAACGACCAGGGCTTGGAAGTCCGCCATGGACAGCGAAAGGTACCACAGGGGAGTGCGCGCCTTCGCCCGTTGGCGCCGGTTAGAGTCGCCGATCCGATGCACACCGAACAGCTCATCTTCGGCAAAGCCATGCATCCTCTCCACATGGCCAGTGGGCCCTCGGCGCCACTGGCGGACTTCGCCCGACAGGATCAATCCAACCCGGGCGGGATCTTCGTCAAACTCATGCAACACCGTGCCCGCAGGCACGTGCACCACCTGGAGGTGACGAGCGATTTCCTGCTGCTGGTCGGGCGGAAGACGGCGGAACAGCGCCGACCGCAGCAGGCGTCCCACCAAGGCCGCTTCATCGAGTGGCGCCGGCAGGCTGTAAGACCGCCGCTTCAAACCAAGCTGTATCCGCGAACGCAGGACGCGAACGCACCGCCACAGCCACCAGCCGAGCTCGATCGCCGCCAGCACCACCACGACCGCCCCCAGCCATAGGGCGAAGATCAGCCCGGATTCACGCCAGACCGAAGCCAGGCTCCCGCCGGCCTCACGCGCCAAACCCGACGCCTGCACCGCGTAGACCAGCACCGCGAGGCACCACCCGCCGCCATAGACCAACGCCAGCGCCACCACTGCGGGGGAAAGCGACCGGACGGCGGCGCGGCGACGGGCGTAGAGTCCGCGGTTCGGTCCGAAAAGGTAGTTCCGTTTCGTGTCCGGCCGCAGCCGACCCAGCAGCACCTCGAAGAGCGGAATGATCTCACCGCCGACCACCGGACGAAGGCGCCAGAACCAGCCGGCGACCACGGGCAGGCTCCATGCCGGTTGCAAGGAGGTGACGAGCGCCACCGCCAACGCCGGCACGATCCAACCGGCGAGAACCAGCGCGAGCTGGCGGTCGCGCGACAGCAACTGACCGTCGCGCAAGTCGAACGCGAGGTGCGGCGCCCAGGTGCGCCAGTTCAGGTGAGGCCGGTAAACCTTGCCTTCCCCACCGGCCACCGCCGCCGCCGCCATCATTTGCCCCAAGGTCAACGCGGCGCACCATACGCCCCACCCGGCGAGCAGGTCCAACGGCGCGAGCGACGGCGCCGGCCCCGGGACGAGGGCGAACGCAAAGCCGGCCAAACCCGCCACCCAGCCGAGGCGGCGCGGCCACACGTCACCGCTGCGCAACCAGCGCACGGGATGAGGAGTCGGCGCGCTCACCTCGTCCTCCCGCAGGATACCGGCGCGATGCGCCTTGAGGATCACCTCGTAGAAATCGCGCAACGGCGGGCAACTGCGTTGCTCGAGCAGACGGCGCAGCACCTCCGGCACCTTCGAAGGCCGCCCGAACTCAGCCAGCACCGTCCAGTCGGCCGAAGTCAGGCGCAGGTAGGCGGGTCCCGCGGGCTGTTTGACCGCGAAGACTCCACCGATCTTCATCCCGGGCCTGACCGCCGGGTCGAGGTGCAACGGGACGGCGGTCAGCAGGAGGTGGTGATCCATGGCCGGAGCGGCTGGCTATCCGCGCGCACCGGCCGAACCGGTACCGCCTCCGCGCTGCAAGGCATCGCGCACCACCGCACACAGGGTGGCCAGGCTGAAGGGTTTGGTCAGCAACGGCACGTCATGCAGGTCGGGCAGCCAGAGGTCCTCCTCCGTGACGTGGCCGCTGAACAGCACGACGGGCAAACCGGGCGCAAACGCCCGCACCTTGCGCAGCAGGGAAATCCCATCCATCCGCGGCATCATGACGTCGGTGAGCAGAAGGTCGAAGTCGGCCGCCTGCGCCTTCAGCACCGTCAGGGCCGAGTCGGCGTCCGCCACGTCTTCCACGTCATAACCCAGGTGGTGCAGCGAGGCGCGCACCACGGCCCGCACCTCGGCATCGTCATCCACCACCAATACCCGGGGCTTCCGGCCCTCCGCAGGTCCGCCGCCACTCACCGGGGCCCCCTTTCCCGATCACAGCCTGCGGCGTGCAGGGCGCCGCTCACCGCGAGGGCCGAGCGGAACGGAAATCCGACCCGGCGAGCGGCGGAAGACAGCGGGAAAGAAGCAGGAAACGGCGCAGCGGGATGCACTGCCCGCTTCTGCCGCTTAGGTCCATTTGGGTCAAGGCACCAGTGCAGTTTGCCTGCGGTTACCCAGGCAGTATCGAGTCAGGCATTCGTCCTGCACCAGCCGGCTCACCCGTTTGGGCTGAGGTTTCCTCCCCAGCTGCCCGGGGGTGGGGGCCGACCCCACCCCGACGCGGTCAACCCACCTTGGCCACGGGTTCCACGGGGCGCGGCGCCGGACGAGCCGCACGCAATCCCGGGCTCCCGGTCCGCGGTGCCGCCGCAGCGGCCGGCGGCACGTCATCCACCAGCCGGGCGAGCGCCGCCACGGCCTCGTTGAGCGCTTCGGCCTGGGCGTTGAGCTCCGTGGCGGCGCTGGCGCTTTCCTCAGCGCCGGCCGCGTTGGCCTGCGTCACCTTGTCCATCTGGGCGACAGCGGTATTGACCTGTTCGATACCGGTGCGCTGCTCCGACGATGCGTTGGCAATCTCGGCCACGAGTTCGTCGACCTCGCGGACCTGGCCGGCAATCTCCTGCAGGCGCTGGGCCACCTGGGTGCTGATGGCAACGCCCCGGTCGCTCTTGCCGATCGAGTCTTCGATTTTCTCGGCCGTCTCGCGCGCCGCCTGGGCACTGCGCTGCGCGAGGCTGCGGACTTCATCGGCCACCACGGCGAAACCGAGGCCGGCCTCGCCGGCCCGGGCCGCCTCGACGGCGGCGTTAAGGGCGAGGATGTTGGTCTGGAAGGCGATCTCGTCGATGGTCTTGATGATGCGGGCAATGTTGTCGCCCGACGCCTTGATCGCCCCCATCGCCTCGGTCATGGCGGCCATCTCGGACGTGCCGCTGTCCGCTGCCGAGCGGGTGCGGGCGGCGAGCCGCTTCGCCGCGTCGGCGTTGTCGGCGTTCTTCTTGGTCATGCTCGCGATCTCCTCGAGCGTGGCGCTCGTCTCCTCAAGGGAGGCCGCCTGCTCGCTCGAGCCTTCGGCGAGCAGCTGGCTGGAGCTGGAAATCTGGGTGGAGGCCGCCGACGTCTGTTCGCTCGCGTTGCGCAGGCTGGTGATGGAGGCCCGCAGCGGCGCGACGATCAGGCGGCGGTTGAAATAGACGAAGCCCAACACGATGCCGCCCCCGAGGGGCAGCACCCAAAGCAGGCTTTGCAGCATGCCGGCGCGGACGACGGTATCGACCCGCTCTAAATCGGCCTTGAGCACGAAGGCGCCATGCACCTCGCCGGTCTTCCAGTTCTCCATGGCGAAGCCGAGGATGTCCTTGCCGTCCCCGCTCGGGCTCGTGGCCGGATCGCCATGGCAGGCAAGACAGTCCTGGGTGAGCACGATCGGGCGGGCGAAGACGATCTTGTTCGCCTCCTTGTCGATCTGGACGTACTCGGTGATCTGCTTCGATTCGAGCAGCTCGAGGATCTTTTTCTCCTCGGGCGTAGGTGCGTTCTTGGGGTTGCGCGCCTGGTTCTTCGGCACGCGAAATTCGAAACCCGATTCCTCAGCGGCCTCGCGGATCGCCTCCCAGGCCGCGACCACCGGAATGGTGCGGTAGATGGTCGAGCCTTGGAGGTCGCCGCTCGCTTTGAACTCCGCGAGCAGCTTGTCGCGGTCGAAGGCACCGCTCTCGCCGAGTTCGGAGATGCTTTCGCGCACGTTCTCGGCTTCGACCACGGCTGCGCGCATGGCCTGCACGGTCAGGTCGATGCCCTGCCGTTCAATGATGAATTTCTGGACGGTGAGGGCGGCGGCCACGGTGAGCGCGATGGCGCTCAGGGCTGCGAGGATGATCTTGGTACCGAGTTTCATGACGAGGGAGGGGTTAACCGGGACCTCGCGACCGTCGGTCTGCAGAAACGACAAAGGCACGGCTCCGGAGGCCCCAAGCGGGAACCGTCCGACTCCGTGCCCTCGACTTTCAGCGCTGACCGCTGACCGTGAGTGCGCCCACGCCGCAAGGCGCCGGGCTCAATCCGAATAAACTAGCTCATTCATCGACGCACACCCGAACCAGTTGAGCGTCTTGTGCCAGAAATTTGGATACAGCAAACCTCAGGCAATCTCTTCCAAGCGGCGACGCAAGTCAGCCAACTGACGTGACTTAAAGGCCTTGCGGGTATCTTCCAGCACGGCAATCGTCTCCCGGATTGCCGCCTCGAGGACCTGCAAACGGCCCGGCGGACCGCCGGCGAGGCTGCGCAACGCCGCCAGGAGCTCGGGCCGCACCGCCCCCTCAGTCTCGCCGGCGAGAAGGCGTTGCTCGCAGGCGGCCAGGACGGCGATCCCGTCCTGCCAGCGCCGTTCCTCCGCGGCCCGGGCCCGTTCCCGGGCCCGCCGGTCGAGCAGATCCTGGATCTGCCGGGCGAGCGCTTCGTGGTCGGGCGGCTTCACCAGGTAAGCGGCGACGGACGAACCGACGGCATCGACCGCGGTTTCGAAGCTCGGCTTGCCGGTGAGGAGGATGATGGGCAGGTCACCGCCGTGCGCACCGATGTGTTTGACCAGCGCCAGCCCCTTGTTGCCCGGCATGTCGATGTCGGAGATCACGAGGTCGAAGGGCGTCGCCTCGAGGGCCAGCACGGCCGCCGCGGCGTCGCGCACGCGCGTGCAGGCGTAGCCGCGCCGGACCAGCCAGCGCTCGAGCATGTATCCAAAATCCGGATCATCCTCCGCGACCAGGATGCGCGCGGCAGATTCGTTGCCAGCCATGTCGCGGAGCATGGACCGCAGCTCGTCCACTTCAACGCTTCTCCCGCCCGAACAGTCCGGCGCCAGTCAGCTGCGGTTCGGCCAGGCCCACCCGATTGACAGGGCCGGGCCTAACTGTCCTGATCCGCGTTCCTGCCCCATGATCCGATCGGCCCCGTGGATTCTCTGCCTGGTGATGATTGCGCTCTGCGCCTCCATCCTCCCGGGAACGCAGGCCGATGACCGAGGCGCCGACGGCGTCCTGTCCTTTGACGCCACCGGAGACACGGCCCCGGACTTCCTCGCCTGCGGCACGAATGGCGCCGGCCTCGTGCTGGCCCGGCCGGCAGTGCGTCCCACCCACGGCAGTGCCTTCGCCTCGTTTCATACCCCCCTTCCGGCCGTCCAAGTGCGGCCGGTCTTCCCTCCGGAACCCGTGACCCTCGTCGGCCGGTATCTCCCGCTGGCGGTGACCGTGGTGGAGTGGCTGCTCTGAGCACACACTCACGGGCGTATCGAGCCGGTCGCTGACTGGCTGCGCCTTCCTTCCTCCCCTCTCGGCGTCCGCCTTGACCGGATGCTTTCCTTCGCGTGCGCGCACCCGGTGCCGTGCCGCTGCATTTCCCCAGGCACCTCTCCCTTTCCCGGCCGCGTCGCGGCCTCACGTCTTCCCCCATGCAAAAACCTACTGACAAACGTCTCTACACCGTCCTCGCCGCGGCCTTCCTCGGCTGGATGTTCGACGGACTCGAAATGGGCATCTTCCCGCTCATCGCGCGTCCCGCCCTGCAACAGATGCAAGCCGCCCAAGGCCTCGTCGCCACCGATGCGTTCATCGGCCAGTGGATGGGCTACGTCACCGCCGCCTTCCTGCTCGGCGCCGCCCTCGGTGGCGTCGTCTTCGGCTGGCTGGGCGACAAGATCGGCCGCGTTCGCGCGATGGCGCTGAGCATCCTGTGTTACTCTCTCTTCACCGGCCTCGTGTACTTCGCCTCCGAGCCGTGGCACCTGCTCGCGACCCGCTTCATCGCCGCCCTCGGCATGGGCGGAGAATGGTCGCTGGGCGTGGCCCTCGTCATGGAGGTCTGGCCCGAAAAGCACCGGCCCCTGATGGCCGGCGTGATCGGAGCCGCCGCCAACGTCGGCTTCGCATTGATCGCCGTGATCGGCCTTTCGTTCAAGGTCACCGTGGATTCCTGGCGTTGGGTGGCGCTCGTCGGCGCCGTCCCGGCGCTGGCCACCTTCCTCATCCGCCTCTTTGTGCCGGAATCCGAGCGCTGGGAACAGGCGAGCAAGACGTCGCAAGCCCAGCCCCTGCGCGAGGTCCTGCGTCCCCCGCTCCTGCGCTGGACGATCATGGCCACCCTGCTGGCATCGATCGCCTTGATCGGCACCTGGGGTTCGGTGCAGTGGCTTCCGTTGTGGGCCGACCAGATGACGGCCGGAACCGATCCGGGCGCCAAGGCGTTCACCCAGGCGGTGTCCGCCATCGGCTCGGTTTTCGGCTGCCTGATTGGCGCCTGGATGGGTGGCGTCTTCGGCCGGCGGCCTGCGTACTTCATCCTGTGCCTCACCTCGCTGATCTCGTGCGCCTGGCTGTTCCGCGGGATCGATACCTACGGCACGCCGTTCCTGAGCCTGACCTTCGTGGTCGGAGCCGTGACCGCTGCGTTCTACGGCTGGCTGCCGCTCTACCTGCCCGAACTCTTCCCCACCCGCGTCCGTGCGACCGGGCAGGGATTGTCGTTCAACGCCGGTCGTATTCTCGCCGCGGTCGGTGCGCTGCAGATGGGCACGCTGATGGGCCATTTCAATGGCAGCTATGCGCAGGCGGGAGCCGTGATCACGCTCGTGTACGCGATCGGCCTCGCCTTCATCTGGCTCTGTCCGGAAACGAAGGGGCGGCCGTTGCCCGAGTGACCGGCGCCCACGCCGCTCGCAACGCCGCGTCGGGACCCTGCCCGGCGCGGCTCAGCGCAGCGCCTGCCCGGCCTTGATCAACCACGCCGACGGGTGCCCCTCGAAGCCGAGGCGAGGATAATACTCCGTCGCCTGCGGCGCCGCGAGCAGGATGAGATTGGCCCGCGGATCGAGCCGCTCTTGGGTCAGGCGGATGAGCGCCTTGCCGACGCCACGCTTCTGGTAGGCTTCGTCGACCGCAAGGTCGGCGAGGTAGCAGCAATAGGCAAAGTCGGTGAGCGAACGCGCAACACCCACGAGACGGTCGCCGTCCCACGCCGTGCAGATCAGATTGGCGTGGGACACGATCGCCTCCATGCGCGCCGGATCATCGACCGGCCGGCGCGGACCGAGGCTGGTGCGCCGCAGCAAATCGGCGTACTGCGCGGCGGTGATCGGGCGGGTGGCGGACAGGTCGAGGTTCATGGCGGAGGTGAGCCGGATGCGGGCGGCGCCGGATCGTCGAAGGCTTCGGGGCCTTTGGGGGCGCGCTCGCGGGGATCCATCGTCTGTTCGTAGGCGCGACGCTCGCGGGTGGCGTCCCAGCCTCGCCAGAGGAAGATCAGCACCGCACCTGCCGCCACCGCCCCCGTCGCGCCGGCCACGGGGCCGTCCGGCCAGGCGCGATGGGCCAGGACGGCCAGCTTGAAGCCAAAAAGCACGCTCAAGGCCGCGCCCAGATAGGCGGTGAACTCTCGTTGCCTCAGACGGCCGTAAGCCGTCACCGGCGCGGAGCCCGCGGACGGCGGCGGTGGCGACGGCGTGGCGTGGCGATCCTCGTTCATGGCAACGCTCCAGGTTGGTTCGCCCCGGAAGCGCAGTCGAGTGCCGGAGACAGACCGGCCTTGCGCCCCACGAGCAGCACGTTGGCAAACGGAGTGCCCCGCCCCATCGGATGCCACGCGACGGACAGACCGGCCGACTCCAGCCAGCGCCGCCACTCCTCCCGGGGACGAAAATGAAAATGGACGCCCGCCGTGCGCAGGAGGAACGCCTTGCAGCGGTTGGCCAGTTGCACGGTGCGAAAACGCCAGCCGGCCGCCGCGTCGACCTCGCGCAGCAGGAGCAGGCCGCCGGGTTCGAGCGCGTCCACGAGCAGCGCGAGCAGCGCGTCCTGGTCCTTTGCCGGCATCATGCTCATGACGTCAAACAGCACGATCGCCCGCGCTGCCGGCAGCGGCCGGTTGCGTACGTCCGCCGTGATGATCTCCGCATCGGTGCCAAGCGCGGCGCGGGCCACCGCCGCCGCTTCGGGACGCGTCTCCACGCCGACCAGCTGGGCCGAGGGACCGCCCTGGCGGCGCACCTCCGCCAGCAGGGCCAGCAGCAGCCCGCCGCCGCAGCCGAGGTCGAGCAGCGTGCCGCCGTTCGGGACGAGTCCCGTTTCAAGCACCGCCCGGTAGACCGGATCGCCCCTCAGCTTGCCGCGCGCGAAATGGTAGGCCACCCGTCCCGAGGAACGGTAGCGTGCGCAGGCGGCAGTGACGGCGGCATCGAACATCCGCCGCGCATGCTGGGGCCGCGCGCGCCCTTGGCAACGAACGAACGCTCGCCTCCGGGCCGCGCCTCTGCACGCTGCCGAAACCCTATGACCCCGCCGCCCCGCGCTCTCCTTACGGGCCTGCTGGCCCTGCTCTGCCTTGCCACAGCCCTGCCCGCCGCCGATACGTATCCACCCCACCCCGACGCCGTCGTGCAGCCCGGCGTACCCAAGGGAGAACTGATTGTGCGCGAGTTCGCCGGATCGAAGATCTTCCCCGGCACCACCCGCGAGGTTACGGTGTATGTGCCCGCCCAATACGACCCGGCCCGGCCGGCCTGCGTGCATGTCAACCAGGACGGCGTGCAGTTCAACGCCCCGGTCGTCTTCGACAACCTGATCGCCCGTGGCCAACTGCCGGTCCTCATCGGCGTCTTCGTGCGGCCGGGCGTGGTCAAGGCCGCAAGCCCCGATGCCGCCCTCGACCGGTTCAACCGCAGCTTCGAGTACGACGGCCTCGGCGACGCCTATGCCCGTTTCCTGCTCGAGGAACTGCTGCCGTGGGTCGAGACCCTGCAGACTTCCGACGGACGGCCCCTGCGCCTGTCGAAGTCCGGCAACGACCGGCTCATCGCCGGCACAAGCAGCGGCGCCATCGCCGCCTTCACCGCCGCCTGGGAGCGGCCCGACGGGTTCTCGCGGGTCTTCTCCGCCATTGGCACCTATGTGGACATCCGCGGCGGGGCCCGCTACGCGGCCCTCGTCCGGCGCATGGAACCCAAGCCGATCCGCGTCTTCCTGCAGGACGGCAGCGACGACCTGAACATCTACGCCGGCGACTGGTGGATGGCCAACCAGACCCTGCAGCGCGCCCTCACCTATGCCGGTTACGAGGTCAGCCACGTCTGGGGCGAGGGCGGCCACAACGGCCGGCACGCCACCGCCGTTTTCCCCGACGCGGTGCGCTGGCTGTGGAAGGACTGGCCCGCGCCGGTGAAGGCCGGCACGCTGCCGATGGAACGCCTCGGGCCGCTGCTCATCCCGGGGGAGGACTGGGAGCTGGTCGGCGAAGGCTACGGGCTGTCCGAAGGCGCGGCGGTGAACGCCCGGGGCGAGTTCTTCTTCACCGACATTCCGGGCAGCCGCGCCTACCGCCTCGACGCCACCGGGAAACCGGAGGTGTTCATCAGCGAGACCCAGCGCACCAACGGCCAGGCCTTCGGGCCCGACGGGCGACTCTACGCCGTGGCCACCCGCACGCAGCAAGTGCTGGTCTACGACGCCAACGGCCAGCCTTCGGTGCTCGCCGACGGCATTGCCGGCAACGACGTCGTCGTGGCCCACAACGGCAACGTGTACGTCACCCAGCCGGGCGCAGGACGGGAACCCAGCCGCATCTGGCTGATCCGTCCCGACGGCACCAAGGCCGAGGTCGATCGTGGCGACGTGAAGTTTGCCAACGGCATCGCCCTTTCGACCGACCAGTCGCTGCTCTACGTGGCCGACTACGCCTCGCACTGGGTCTACAGCTACGTGATTCAGGCCGACGGCACCCTCGCCCACAAACAGCGGTACTACTGGCTGCATGCGCCCGACACGGATGACCAGAGTTTCGCCGACGGGATCAAGGTCGACCGCAACGGCAACCTTTACGTGGCGACCCGGCTCGGCGTGCAGGTGTGTGATCAGGCCGGGCGCGTGCACCTGATCATCCCAACGCCCAACGGCCGCTGCACCAACCTCGCCTTTGGCGGACCCAACAGCGACATTCTGTATGTCACCTGCAACGACAAGGTCTACCGCCGCAAGCTCAACGCCGTCGGCGCCCACGCTTGGGCCCCGCCGCTGAAACCGGCGGCCCCGCGGTTGTGACTCTTTCTCGTTCCTCTTTCTCTTTTTCGTAATCCCAACCAACGCCCGTCCGGCACCTGCCATCCTCACCCGCGCACGCCCATGCGCTCGCCCATCTTGGCGTAGGTTTCGATGCCGTTGCGGCTCTGCTCGACCAGGTCCGGGTCGAAGCGCAGACGTCCCCGTTGGAACAGCGTGATCACGCAGGAGCCGCCAAACTTGAACCACCCCTTCTCTTCGCCCTTCGCGACGGGCCGGTTCTCCACGTAGAATTGGGCAATGGTCCCCACCATGGTCGCCCCCACCTCCAGCATGCGCACCTCTCCGAAGGCCGGCGATGCGATCGGCGTCACCATGCGCTTGTTCTCCACCAGGTAGCGCACGTTGCGCCGCAGCGCGATCGGACTGACCGAGTACAGGTAACCGTTGATCAGGCGCGCATCACCCGGCGTGCCCGCCACGGGGAAGTGGAAGCGGTGATAGTCCACCGGACACAGGCGCGAAATGATCATTGCCCCGCCCGCAAACGCCGCCGCTTCCGCCGCGTCGCCGAGCAAGTCCGCCAAGCTGAACGTGGCGCCCTTCACGTAAAAGCCCGCCGCCTCGTCCACGTTGGGAAACACGAGGTGCCGGCCGTCCGCCGGAAAGACGGCGACGTCGTCGCCCGGCGCAATCGGCCGCGCGCCGGGTTTGAGGGCGCGATGAAAGAACTCGTTGAAGCTGTTGTACGAAAGGGCCGACTTGGCGAACTCCTCCACGTCGAGGTTGTACTTGATGATGAAGGGCAGGACTTTGCTCGAACTATAGAGCCGGTTCATCCGCCACCCATAGTACTTGGAGACCAAGGCCCGGCGAATCAGCGCCCAGGTGAAGAACCGCCCGACCGGATTTTCATAAGCAAATCGCAGCCAACGCTCTCCGTAAACGTGCTCGGTCTCGATCGTACCTTTGGCGCGGTGAAAGTAGCGGATGGGCTCGGCGGGCATAGGTCCAAGCAACGCGGCCCGGAGCCGGGCGCAAAGCTGAAATACGGGACGGTCCGTCGGCCTGGTCCGCTTGACACCCTTCCTCACCGCGGCACGAATTAGGCTGCTTTCTTTCTCGGCCGCCTGCCCCCCACATGCGCCGTTCGTTTTCCCGGTCGTCGCCCCCAAGCGCCGTCCCGCTTCATCGACATGTCGTTTTTCGTCCCAAAGGCAGCCCTAGCCGGCCTCATCGCTCCCTCCGCCCTGCTGGCCTCGATCAGCGGCCAAGCCACCCCTGCGCCGACCGCGGCGGCGTTGTTCGCGAAGGACATCCAGCCGGTCCTGGTCGACTACTGCTATGGGTGTCACGGCGACGGCGTGAGCAAGGGTCAGGTCGCCTTTGACGGCTACGCCTCGGACGAGGCCCTGCTCGCCGATTCGCGACTCTGGATGGCGGTACTCAAGAATGTCCGCGCCGGCGTCATGCCGCCGGTGGAAGAAGGCCATTCGCCCCAACCCGAGGAGGTGAAGAAGCTCGAGGACTGGATCAAGTACCAGGCCTTCGGCATCAACCCCGCCCACCCGGATCCGGGTCGGGTCACGTTGCGCCGCCTCAACCGGCTCGAGTACCGCAACACCATCCGCGATCTCATGGGCATCGACTTCAACAGCGAGGTCGAGTTCCCGCCCGACGACACCGGGCACGGCTTCGACAACATCGCCGACGTACTCACGGTGTCGCCGCTGCTGATGGAGAAATACCTGCAGGCGGCGGAATCGATTGTGAACACCGCCGTGCCCAAGGTGGGCCGGGTACTCCCCCAACGCATCGCCCGCGGACGCGATTTCGTGAGCGCCGATGGCCGCCAGCACGGCGAGACCATGAACGTGCGGTTTCCGGCCAAGGTGTCGAAGACGTTCACCGTCCCGCAGGACGAGACCTACCAGCTAAATCTGACCTTGGAGATCCGCGGCTCATTTGACTTCGACCCCGGCCGCGCCCGGGTGATCTTCAGCATCGATGGCGAGGAACGCTTCCGCGAAGAGGTCGCCTGGCAGGAACGCAAGCGCCTGACCTACGACTACAGCGAAGCATGGAAGGCCGGCGACCACGTGCTGACCGTCGAGCTGCAGCCGTTGCCTCCGGTGCCGCAGCCCGGCGTGATCGCCTCCACCGCATCGGAGGCGCCTCCGCCGCCCGCCCCGGAAGCCCGGCCGGCGCCAACGTTCCCGGGTATCCCAGCCAGCATCCTCATCCCACCCGATCCCGCCCCCGGGGCCAGCTCCACCCGCGTCGTGGTCAGCATCATTTCCGCGCAGGTCACGGGCCCGCAGAATCCCGAGTTCTGGACGCCGCCGGAGAACCACGCCCGGTTCTTCCCGGAGGGCCCGGCCCCCGAGGACCCGGCGGCTCGCGATGCCTACGCGCGGCGCGTGCTGTCGGCCTTCGTCAACAAAGCCTTTCGCCGTCCCGTCGAGGAAGCCCGCGTCGACGCGCTGCTGACGCTCGCCCGCGACGTCTACACCCAACCCGGTACCACCTTCGAAGAGGGCGTGGGGCGGGCCATGATGGCGGTGCTCGGTTCGCCGCGCTTCCTCTTCCGCATCGAGGCGCCCGCCGCCGGACGCACGTCCGAGCCGTATCCGGAAATCGATGAGCATGCCCTCGCCTCGCGGCTGTCGTACCTGCTCTGGTCGACGATGCCCGATGACGAACTGCGCGGACTGGCCGACCGCGGCGCGCTGCGTCCGGCCCTCCAGGCGCAGGTGCGCCGGATGCTGGCCGACCCGAAGGCGGAGATGTTCGTGCGCAACTTCGTCGGGCAATGGCTGCAGGCGCGCGATATCGAGTTCGTGCCGATCAACGCCCGCGCGGTGCTGAACATCCCGCGCGGTCGCGGCGGTCCGCGCGTCGATTTCGGCGCCGACCTGCGCAAGACGATGCGGGCCGAGACAGAGATGTATTTCGCCCACGTCGTGAACGACGACCGCAGCATCCTCGAGCTGCTCGACAGCGACTACACCTTCCTCAACGAGAAGCTCGCCAGCCACTATGGCGTGCCCGGCGTCACCGGTGAGAAATTGCGCAAGGTCACGCTCCCGCCCGGCAGTCCGCATGGCGGCGTCCTCACGCAGGGCACGGTGCTCGCTGTCACGTCAAATCCCACCCGCACCTCGCCGGTCAAACGCGGCCACTTCATCCTTGAGAACATCCTCGGCACGCCGCCTCCGCCGGCCCCGCCCGACGTGCCGGACCTCGAGGCGGCCCGCCGCGAGATCGACGGACGTGAACCCACGTTGCGCGAGATGCTGGCGTTCCACGCCGAAAACTCCCTCTGCCGTTCCTGCCACAACCGCATGGATCCTCTCGGCCTCGCCCTGGAGAACTTTGACGCGATGGGCCTGTGGCGGGAGTCCGAAGCCGGACAGCGCATCGCCCCGGAGGGCAAGCTGATCACCGGAGAGGCTTTCGCGGACATCCGCGATCTGAAGCGCATTTTGGTCAACGAACGCCGCTTCGACTACTATCGCTGCCTGACCGAGAAGCTTCTCATCTACGCCCTCGGCCGGGGCCTCGAACCCGCTGACGTCCATACCGTCGACCAGATCGTCGAACGCCTCGAGCGCGACGGTGGACGGTTCTCCACCCTGTTGATGGGCGTGATCGAGTCTGTCCCCTTCCAACGCCAGCGCATCGCCACCAGCCCCGGCGCGACCGCCGCCCTTACGCACTGAAACCTTTCCGTCCCGTTGACCGTCAACCCAGACACGCCATGAAAAAGACCGCCGCCGACCTCGCCCGCGCCCGCCACCTTGCCCTGAACCGCCGCCAGTTCCTGCGCGGGCTTGGCGTGTGCATGACCCTGCCGATGTTTGAATCGCTGGCGCCGACCGTCCTGAAGGCCAACGCCGTCCCGGGCGCGGCCGGGCTGCCGATGGCCGCGACGGCCACCGGGGCGCCGCTGCGCATGGCCTTCGTCTATTTCCCCAACGGCGCGCATCAGGATTACTGGTGGCCCACCGGCTCCGGCACGAATTTCACCCTCGGCCGCACCATGCAGCCGCTCGCCAACCTGAAGCAGTCCATCCAGGTGCTCGGCGGGCTCGATCACCAGAACGCCACCGCCGGCAACGACGGAGCGGGCGACCACGCCCGCGCCAATGCGACGTTCCTGACCGGTGCCCGCGCGCGGAAAACCGACAGCGTCGACATCGAGGTCGGCGTGTCGGTCGACCAGCTCGCCGCCCAGCAGGTGGGCCACACCACCCGCTTCTCCTCCCTCGAGCTATCCTGCGACGCCGTGCGCAAGGCCGGCCGCTGCGACTCGGGTTACTCCTGCGCCTACCAGTATAACCTATCCTGGGCCTCGGCCAACACGCCGATGGCCCCCGAGCCCAATCCGCGTCTCGTCTTCGAACGCCTCTTCGGCAGCGGGGCTCCGGGCGAGCGGCAGGCGAACTTCCAGCGGCGCCAGCAGACCCAGAAGTCGCTGCTCGATTTCATCATGGATGACGCCCGCACCCTGAAGGGCCAGCTCGGCCACAACGACCGGCAGAAACTCGACGAGTACCTGACCGGCGTGCGTGAGATCGAGCAGCGCATCCAGCGCAACGAGAGCTTCGGCGCCCTGCCCGACCCGACCATGGACACGCCCAAGGGCATTCCGGCCAATTACGGCGAACACATGGAGATCATGTACGACCTGCTTGCCCTCGCCTTCACCACGGACTCGACCCGCGTCGCCACCCTGCTGCTCGCCGGCGACGGCACCAACCGCGCCTTCCCGCAGATCGGCATCCCCGAGGGTCACCACTACCTCTCCCACCACCGGAACGAGAACGACATGATGGAGAAGGTCGGCCAGATCGACCTCTACTACATGCAACACTTCGCCCGCTTCCTCGAGAAGCTGGACAAGACGAAGGACGTCGACGGCAACTCCGTCCTGCACAACTCGATGATCGTGTACGGCTGCGGCAACGCCGACGGCAATCGCCACACCCACGACAACCTCCCCGTCGTCCTCGCCGGCGCGGGCGGCGGCACGCTCCGCACCGGACGATATGTCCAGCTCGGCTCGAAGCCCATGACCAACCTCTTCCTCGGCATGACCGACCGGATGGGGGTAACCGGACTCGAGCGCATCGGCGACTCGACCGGACGCGTCGGCGCGATTTGATCAGGCGGGGCGCGGACGCCCGTCCGCCTCCGCTTGCTGCATGCACCGCTACGAGTTTCGCGTTCACCTCTCACCTCAGGAATTCCTTCGCGTCTACCAGGGCGCGGTCAGCCATCTCGTCGTGCGGGCGACCACCGGTCAGCGCGTGCAAGTGCCGGCCTCGCGGTTTCGACCGTTCGTGACGCCGGACGGCGTGTCGGGGCGCTTCGTGCTCACCTGCGACGACCAGCACAAGTGCCTCGATTTGCAGCGGGTCGGCGACGCGTAGCCCGCATCTGCCTAACCGATAAGCCAGAGGGATTGCCCAGAGAACACGAAGTCAGCTCGACCAACATGTTGCCGGGGCGACGTCAGCAAAAAGCCCCGTCCGGTGAAGGACGGGGCTTTGCGGGTGAAACGACTGCGCCGGGCCTCAGTTGCCCGAACGCTGACGGGCGATCGAGTAGCTGAAGTAGATCGCCCGGCGATCGCCGGCCTGCCGGTTGGCCTTCAGGTAGTCGACGTCGAACATGTTGTTCAAGTTGAGCGCGAAGGTCTGCTCCAAGCGGGGGTTGCCGCGGTAGGTGTACCGGAGGCCCACGCTCCAGATCGTGTAGGACGGCACCGTGAGCGCCCATTGCCGGGTCGTGCGTTGCAGCACACGCTCGCCGTTGACGGTCGTGTACATGTCGCCGGCGTTGGGCGCCTCGGTGGGGGTCTCGTCGACGTAGGTGACGCCGAGGTTGGCCGAGAACCCGCGAAGCCGTCCGCTCCGGGCGTTGTACTTCACGTAAAGGCTGCCGTTCTGCGGCGACACGCCGTTGACCTTGCGGCCAACCGCGAGCGGATTGGCTGAACCGAAGTCCGTGTAGATTGAGTTGACGTTGCCGTAGCTGCCGCCGGCCACCCACTCATCGCTGATGCGCCAGTTGATGTCGACCTCGTAGCCGCGCACGAGTTGGTCGCCGTCGCGGCGGTTGACGATGACGTAGTTGCCGGAGCCCTCGGGCTCCTCGATCTGCTCGGACACCCGCACGTTGCTGCGCGTAGCGTAGTAGCCGCTGACGGTGAAGTTAAGGCGGTCGTTGAAGTAGGAGCCCTTGAACCCGTAGTCGTAACCATCGGCGATCTCGGACTTGTAGTCGTCCTCGGCGATGACGTCGGGGTTGTCGGTCTGATTCACGAAGTAGCTCTCGCTGTAGTTCACGAAGAACCGCAGTTCCGGCGTGAGCTTGTAGTTGAAGCCAAGGTTGGGCTTCAGCTCGGTCACGCTGCGCGGAATGATGTCACCCGGGGCGATGCCATTGATCGTCGTGCGAAAATCGCGGTGCCGGAACCGCACGGCATCGAAGCGCGCGCCGGCGTAGGTGAGCAGACGGCCCTCCATGAACGCGGATTGGTGACGGACGAGGCCGCCGAGCACGGTGGTGCGGCGCTTGGTCAGGCGGCTGACCTGCTCCTGGCCGTTGAACTCAAACCGCTTTGGGAAATACTGGATCTCGCCCACGGGGGTGAAGTCCGGATTCAGACGGATGGTGCGTACGGCGTTCCAGGCAACGATGTCGGGGTTGGTGGCGCCGGCGTAGTTCCACGTCGGATCCCAGCGGTAGTAGTCGTTGAAATCGATCGTGAGCAGGGTCCGGTTCTCGACCTTGCGGTCGAACGTGCGGTAAGTGGCCAGGAAGTCGGCCTGCACGCCGCCGCCGTCCTCGAAGATCAGACCCTTGTTCGGCGTGGCGCCGCGCTGGGTCTGGATGATGCCGTTGGTGGTGTTGATGTTGATCGTGCCGAAACCAGTGTTCTGGTTGTAGTCCCAGCGGCGGGCGCGGTAGTAGTTGCCGGCCGCGCGAAAACTCCACACCTGACTGAGCTTCTTGTCGTACACCGCGTTGAGGCCCACGTTGCCGCGGTTGAGTTCGCTGTTCAGGCCGAAGGCGTTGTACTCGGTGAGCGCCTTGGCATAGCCGACAGCTTCGTCATCCGTGTTGGTCGCCGTGCCCTTCTGGTCGATGATCAGCGGCGCGGCCGAATTCGGCGAGCGGCGGCGCTGGAAGAAGTACTCGGCCGACAGGAAGAGGCTCGAGTTGTCGGCAAACGTGTGCTTCACCGCGAGGTACGCCTCGAGGTTGCGGTTGAGCGAGAACGGAATGTCGAAGCCCTTCTCGTAATGGCTCAGGGTGAGAATGTAGTTGGTCTTGCCCAGTCGGCTGGGGAACAGGGGGCCGGTCGACTCCAGCGTGTAGCGCTGCGTGTCGTAGTCGCCGATGTTGACCGTGAGCTTGTCGGAGGCGCGCGACTTGGGCTGCTTCGAGATCATGTTCACCATGCCGCCCGGCGACGTACGTCCGTAGATCGCGGCATTGGAGCCCTTGATGATCTCCATGCGGTCGACATTGCTCGAGCCGTAGCGCCCGAGGCGGTAGAAGCCGTCGCGCAGCTGCGACGACGAACTGAAACCGCGCAGGACGAAGCCGCCGCCGATATCGAGACCGGTGAAGCTGCCCACGTGGGTGATGTTGTCAGCCAGTTCGAAGAGACCGAAGTCCTCGAAGAACTCATTGGTGAGCACGTTCACCGTGTAGGGCAGATCGACGATCTTCACGGCCACGCGGGAGCCGGTCATGGATTCGGAGGCGACGTAACTGCCTTCGTCGTTGGTGCTGCTCACCTCGAAGGGTGAGAGTTCGATGGCGGATTCGGCCGGGGCAGCCGTGGCTGCGGGCGCAGTCTGAGCCAGGGCGCCCGCCGTGAAGCCGCCCAGGAGGAGGCTCCCGGCGAACAAACGGGCCAGGGTGGTTGGAGACGATTGCATGGGGTTGGTCGAGGTTAGGTACAGGTTAACGAGGAAAGACCATAACGCGCACGTCCCCAGGCCGACGCGTGGTCGGACAGAGGAACGTTGCCAGAGAAGCAGGTGGGGGCTGGCACATCGCCGGGGGAGCGACGTCTTTTAATAAAAATTAAAGAGCGCCGACGATGTCCCAAGATTCCGGATGGTTACATCATTAAGCATCCACGGCGGCGGAGCTGAAAGTGGGCTCTGACTGTCCCGCGCGGACCGGTTTAAGGTAGGGCTCGGCCCGAGCAGGCTCGCCGGCGGGCCGGAGGGGGTGTAGGGCTTTGCCTCGCTCCGCCATGAATTCCCCCGAACCGCCGGATCCGCCGCCGCGAACGTTCAAGCTCAAGGCGCGCACTTTCGAGTCGGTCAACCCGCCGGCCGGGCAGACCAGCGACGCCGGCCGGATCGACGTGCATGACCTGCTCAAGGCGGCCACCCCCACGGCGCCGCGTCCGACCCAGGTCCCTCCCGGCGCGCCGCCGGCCGCCGTCAACGACATCACCACCCTCCTGCGCGACAACGTGGCCCACGAGGTGCCGCGCGACATGCCACCACCGGTGCGCCAGACCCGGCGGCGGACCGACTATCTCGTTTGCCTGATTGGTGGAAACGCCCTGATTGCCGGGCTGGTCGCTCTGATCGGGCTCAATCCCGGCACCGTGTTGTTCGGACTGGCCGGTGCCTTCATGTTCACGGTCGTCCTCACGTGGGTAATGTGGTTCGTGATGGAACGCTACTGACGTCCGCCGGCCGCGCCCAACGCCGCCGGTTGCACTCTGCTTCCGAAAGGTTAGCCTCCTGCATTCTTAACTGCTCCATGCACCTCCGGCTCCGTCTGTTCGCCCTCGTCCTCTGCCTTGCCCCCTTGCTGACCGCGGCCGAGCCGGCGCCGCCCGTGAAAGCCGAGGGGTTTACGTGGGTGCGCACCCTGCGCGGCATTTCGGAGTACACGCTCGACCAGAACGGTCTCCAGGTCCTGCTGCTGCCGGATCGGTCCACCCCGACGGTGACATTCATGATCACTTACCGGGTGGGTTCGCGCCACGAGGTGGCGGGCACGACCGGCGCGACCCACCTGCTGGAGCACCTGATGTTCAAGGGCACACCCGCGTACAACCGCGACCGGGGCAACAGCGTCGACCAGTTCCTCGAACGCGTGGGCGCACACTTCAACGCCACCACGTGGCTCGACCGTACGAACTACTACGCCACCGTCGGCAGCGAGCACCTCGAGGGTTACCTCGCGATTGAGGCCGACCGCATGCGCAACCTCTGGCTGCGCGAGTCCGACCGCCAGCCGGAAATGACCGTGGTGCGCAACGAATTCGAAATGGGCGAAAACAATCCGATCCAGGCTCTCGACAAGGAGATCACCGCCGCGGCCTACGTGGCCCACCCCTACCACCATCCGACGATCGGCTGGCGCAGCGACATCGAGCAGGTATCGATCGACCAACTACGCGCGTTCTACGACACGTACTACTGGCCGGACAATTCCACCGTCACGATCATCGGCGACTTCGATCCGGCGACGGCCCTCGGACTGGTCCGGCGCTACTACGGCGTGCATCCGCGGGCCCCGCGCGCGATCCCCCAGCCTTACACCGAGGAGCCGGCCCAGTCCGGCCCGCGCCGGGTGATCGTGAAGCGCGCCGGTGAACTCGGCGTCGTCGGCATCGCCTTCAAGACCCCGTCACGCCGCCACCCCGACATGCCCGCCCTGCAGATTCTCGACGCCATCCTCGCCTCCGGGAAGAACAGCCGGTTCTACCGCGCCCTGGTCGATCAGAGCCTCGCCACGCAGGTGTACGCTGGCACGGGCCAGTTCCACGACCCGCACCTGCTCCAGATCTACGTCAACCTCGCCCCCGGTGCCACCCACACCCAGGCCGAACAGGCGGTGCTCGCCGAGGTCGAGCGAATCAAGACCGGCGGCGTCAGCCCCGCCGAGGTAAGCGCCGCGATCAACCAGACGCTGGCCGACTCGGCCTTCCGGCGGGACGGGTCGTTCGCGATGGCGAGCACGTTGAACGAGTACATCGCGAGCGGCGACTGGACGCTGTACGTCACCTTCGATGACGCCATCCGGAAGGTCACACCAGAAGACGTGCAGCGGGTGGCCAAGACCTACCTGCTCGAAGACCAGAGCACCACCGGCTGGTTTGTGCCGGTCTCCACCACCACGCCGTGAACGTTTCGCCTTCCCCCATGCCCTCGCCTTCCTTTCGCCCCGTGCTGCTCTTCCTCCTCGGACTGGCTGCGGCTGCACCTGCGCCGGCCGCCACCGTTGCCGAACAGGCCGTCCGCGCCACGATCGCCGGCGTGGACCTCGTCGCCTATCAGACCGGCGTGGAGAACGTGGTCACCCTGCGCGGTTCGCTGGTCGCCGGCGATGCCTACGCCCCGCCGCACAACGCCGCCATTCCCACCCTCGTCGGCGAGATGCTCGATCAGGGCACGGCGCGGCGCGACAAGTTCGCCCTGGCGCAGGAGCTCGAGAACGTCGGTGCGAGCCTGTCGTTCGAGGTGGATGGCACCCACCTCAAGATCAGCGGCCGCTGCCTCGCCCGCGACTTGCCCCTCGTGATCGCGCTGCTGGCCGAACAGTTGCGCGAGCCCGCCTTTTCCGCCGAGGAACTCGAGAAGGTGAAGACGCAGCTGTCCGGTGACCTGCAACGCGCCCTCGAGCAGCCCGACTACCGGGCAGAAGTCGCCTTTGCCCGCGAGATCTATCCCGAAGGCCACCCCAACCGGCCGGAAACCACCGAGGCGTTCATCGCCGCGGTGAACCGCGCCACGGTCGATGACCTGCGGGCCTTTCATCGCGAACACTACGGCCCCGCCGGCCTGGTGCTCGTGGCCGTGGGCGATCTCGATGCGGCCGACCTGCAGGCGGAAGTCGCCCGGGCCTTTGCCGGCTGGAGCGGCGGCCGCAGCCCGGCCACCGTGCCGCCGGCCCCAGCCCTCCCGACGTCCGCCGACCGGACGGTCGCGATGGCCGACAAGCCCAGCGTATCCGTGATCTGGGGACAACCCACCCGCCTGGCCTACCGCGACCGCGACACGCTCGCCCTGCGCGTCGCGACCAATATTCTCGGCAGCGGGTTTACCGGCCGGCTCATGGCCTCGGTCCGCGACCGCGAGGGCCTCACGTACGGCATCTACGCCGCGGTGATGAACGACACCTCTACCGACGGCGACTGGCGCATCGTGGCGAACTTCTCACCCGCGCTGCTCGATCAGGGTCTCGCCTCAACCCGCCGCGAGTTGGAGGCGTGGTACCGCGACGGCGTGACGGCCGAGGAGGTCGAGCGCGAGAAGAGCAATTACGTGGGTACCTTCCGCGTCTCGCTCGCGACCACCGGCGGCATGGCCGCCAGCCTGCTCGCGTCGATCCAGCGCGGTTATGGGGTGACCTGGCCGGACGAACTGCCCCGCCGCATCGCCGCCCTCACGACCGACGAGGTCAACGCCGCCCTGCGCAAGCATCTCGACCCCAACCGTCTGGTGTTGGTCAAGGCCGGCAGCGTTGCTCCGCCTGCGGCACCCGCGCAACCCTGACCGGCCAGACCAGCCTTGAACTCGGTCGGAGGCAGGCGTAACACGCGAGCCCGTGTCTTCCCCTGCCACGACACCCGGCATTCTTCGGCTCACCCCGGTTCTTCTTTTCCTCGGCCTCTTGGTCGCGCCTGGACGTTTCGTGTTCGCCTCGACCGACGAGTGGGCGGTGCGGGTCTGGGCCTTTGAGGGTCTCTCGGACCGAACCATTGCAGGGGTAGCTCGCACCCCCGACGGCTATCTCTGGCTGGCGAATCGATCCGGTTTGGTGCGCTTCGATGGGGAACGGTTCGTCGAGATTGGCTTGGATCGATTCGGGCTCGCGGCCGAGAAGCGTATCCGTGGAATCAAGTCGAGCCGGGCAGGAGGGCTGCTCGTGGCGGTCACCGATGGTACGATCCTTCACCTGCAGGGCGACCGGAGTGCATCCCTGTATCAAGACGAACGTGGCCAGCCCGTCGAAGCCTTCGCCGAGGATCATGCCGGCGCGCTCTGGATTCTGTCCGAACGCAACCGCCTCGTGCGCATGGCCGACGGCATCGCGACAGATTTCACCGGCCGTGCGGGTCTGACGACGGGCAACCTGCAAATCGTCGCAGATGCTCAGGCGAGGATCTGGACGGTACAAAACGGGATGGTAAGCGTCTTTGAGGGCGAGCGATTCGCGTGGGTGGCAACGCTCCCGGATACGTCCATTCGTGCCACGGCTTCTGCATCGGGCGGGCTCTGGGCCTACACGAATCTCGGCCTCTTCCGGATCGAGCGGGACCGGCCGGCGCAAAAGGTACACCCCAGCCCGGCGCGCGCGCCCACCACGCTGCTGGAAGACCGGAGCGGCGCCTTGTGGATCGGAACCCTGAGCAGCGGCCTTTTCCGCTATGTGGCCGGTGATATGCAGCGCGTACCGACGTCGGATGCCACCATCAACGCCTTGCTCGAGGATCACGAGGGCACGATCTGGGTTGGCACCCGGCGCGCGGGCCTGAACCAGGTGCAGCCCCGAACCCTTGCCGTGGAGGGCGGCCTGGCCGGGCTGACCAGCGACGCGTTGCAAGCCTTGGCGGTCCATCCGGACGGAACGCTCTGGGGTCTCACGAGCGAGGGTGCACTGCGCGTCCGGCAAAACGAACGCTGGCAGCCGGCCGATCTGCCCAAGGCGCGCTTGAACCGCCTCACCTCCTTGGCCATCGACGCCGAGGGCACGATCTGGAACGGTTCCGCCCACGGTAATGCCGGTCAGCGCGTCTACGCGCGGCGGGGGGGCGCCGTACGCGCGTGGGGTGAGGCAGAGGGTCTGACGAGCGCCACCGTCACGGCCATGCTGGCCGCCCGCGATGGAAACCTGTGGCTGATTGCCGGCTCACCATCATCCGTCGCCCGCATCCGAGATGACCGGCTAACCCTGTGCTCCCTGCCGCAACCCGCCTCGGGTACGCGCCCATCTCTGCCGGCGTTGACCGCCATCGCCGAAGATGCGGCCGGCCGCATCTGGCTCGGTGGCGCCCACGGTGAATTGTTCTCCGTCCGCGATGATATCATCGTCGCTGAATCACGCCTCTCTCCCCATCGACGGGCGATTCATGCCCTCGTCGGCACCCCGGATGGCACCCTCTGGCTTGGGTACTCCGCAGGCGGCCTCGGCCGGTTGAAAGACGGCCACATCACCTTAATCCGGACCGATCAGGGGCTGGAGGTCGGTGGCATTACCCACTTGCTCCCGGATGCCCGCGGCGGGCTGTGGCTCGCCGGGGAGCATGGGGTATTCCGCGCCCAACTCGATGACCTCCATGCCGTCGCAGACGGTCGCGCCGACCTCGTCCCCTGCGCTCGTTACGGTCCGGAGGAGCAGGGCCAGGCGGACCTGCATGCGTTTTCGATCAGCGGTGGCGGCGCCGCGCGTACGCCCGACGGCCGCCTTTGGTTCACGATGGGCAATGCTCTTGCCATCCTCAGCGCCCGCCAGCTGGCCGATGAGGGGGTGACTCCGCCGGCCCGCATCACCCGCATCGCCCTCGATGACCGGCCGCTTGCCCTCGACCGCAGCGTGCTGCCTTCCCGGGCCGATCCGGCGCCTAACCTTGCCGCCCTGCCCTTAGCCGGAAGTGCATTGCGCCTGCCCCCCGCCCACCAGACGCTCACCTTCGAGTTTACGAGCCTGAGTCTGCGTGCGCCCCAACGCGTTCACTTCCGCTACCGGCTGTTCGGTTACGACGATGACTGGATTGACGCCGGCGCCGTACGCGAGGCCGTTTACCGGCGGCTGCCCGCGGGCGACTACCGGTTCGAAGTGCGCGCACGCAACAGCAACGGCCTCTGGAACCCGACACCGGCGGTTGTGAACGTAGAGGTCGGACGCTTCGTGTGGCAGACTTGGTGGTTTCGTACCGGAGCCGTGGTCATCTTCACCGCCAGCGTCTTCGGTCTCGCCCGCCGTCTCACGAGCCGCCGCCTCCGCCAGCGCCTCCAGCGTCTGCGGCAGCAGGCCGCCGTCGAACGCGAACGCGCCCGCATCGCCCGCGACATCCACGATGACATCGGCAACCGCCTCACCCGGATCATCCTGCTGGCCGGCCTGGCCCGGAGGGACCAAACCGATGCGACGCGCACCGGCGAGCACCTGCAACGCATCGCGCAGGCGGCCTCCGAGGTCACCGACTCGCTCGACGAGATCGTATGGGCGGTGAATCCGGGCAACGATACCCTGCCCCACCTCGTCGGCTACCTCGGGACCACGGCGGTCGACTTCCTGCGCACCGCCGGACTCAAGCACCGCCTGGTCCGGCCCGCCTCCGTTCCGGATATGCCTGTATCCGCCGAGGTACGACACAACCTCTTCCTTGCCGTGAAGGAAGCGCTGACCAACGTCATCCGCCATGCGCAGGCGTCCGAGGTGACCCTCACGCTCGAGGCCGGACCCGGTTTCCTCACGGCCGTGGTCGAGGACGACGGCGTCGGGCTGCGGTCCGGGCCGGACGGCCCGGGCGCGGACGGCCCGGGCGCGGACGGCCTGCATAACCTACGCCAGCGGATGGAGGACATCGGAGGCCGCTTCGAGATCGGTCCGCGTCCAGGTGGCGGCACCCGCGTGGTCCTTTCAGCACCCCTGGCGCAGAAGGCTTGAGCCGTCGCCCACTTCCACTATCCGCCCGTCATGCCGATCGTTTTCTCCCTCATCGAAGACGACCGCGAAACGCGGGAATGCATCGCCGCCTTGCTCGACGGACAACCCCACCTCCTGCTGAGCGGCAGCTACGGCAGCGCCGAAGAGGCGATCCCGGAGATCCTGCGCACGCGACCGGCCATCGTGCTGGTCGACATCAACCTGCCCGGCATGAGCGGCATCACCTGCGTTGCCCGGTTGAAGTCCGCCCTGCCTGACCTGCAGGTCCTCATCGTCACCACCTACGAGGAAACCGACGCCATCTTCGAGTCGTTGAAGGCGGGTGCCAGCGGCTACCTGCTCAAGAAGCGCCTCGCCGGGGATCTGGTTCCTGCGATCGAACAGGTGCACGCCGGCGGCGCCCCCATGTCGATGGAGATTGCGCGCAAAGTGGTGGATCATTTTCACCGGCCCGCCGGCTCCCGGCCGCCCAGCGAGATCGACCAGCTCACCGCCCGAGAAACGGAGCTGCTCGCCCTGCTTGCCGAGGGCTGTCTGTACAAGGAGATCGGCGAACGCCTGGGCGTCAGCTACAACACCGTCCGGGCGCACGTGCGCAACGTGTACAAGAAGCTTCACGTTCAGTCCCGGGCCCACGCGACCCTCAAGTTCCTGGGGCGCCCACCCGGCAACTGACGTCCGCCGCGGCAGGCATCGCGGTCGTCGACCGAACCCCTCGGCAGTTCTGCCTATAGACTGGTATACAGTCTCGGTATATAGTCGGCGCCAGTGATCGGCAACACGGCCGATCCATCCCCCTGCCCCGCCCCTTTTCCTGGTCCCTCGGATCAGGTCACGTCCCACGAGCCAAGTTGCACCGCCTTGGCTCGGCGTTGCGAGCCCGCTCAACCGGACTTCGCGCGCAACACGGTGCGCCCGTCCTTCCCCACACGTCACGTCGGATCCCCGCCATGAACCTCGATCCCCGCCCTGCCCGCCCTCGCTACCGTTCGCCCGTCTGGGCCGCCATTCTGGTATCCTGCCTGCCCCTCGGCCTCGTCGGCCAGGTGGCACCTGCAGCCGCTCCGGATGGACCGCCCTCTCCCGCAACCGAGACGGTTGAACTGAGTCCGTTCGAAGTGAAGGCCGACATGGCGGACAGCTACACAGCTCTGAACACCAATTCGGTCACGCGCTTCCGGGCCGAACTCGCCAAACTGCCGGTCTCGGCCGACGTGTTCACCGAGACGTTCATGGAGGACGTCGCCGCCGTCTCGATCGAGGAAATGGTCGTCGCCTACGGCACCGGCACGGGTGTCGGCGGCTCGAATCCTGAGGGGACCGCCGATGCCAACCGCCCGGGCGACCGCGCCTCGAACGTGAACGTCAAGATCCGCGGTCTCGATGCCGGGCAGATGCGCGTCAATTCCTTCGGTGCCGGCGGCATCGACGACGCCTTCACCACCGAACGCGTCGACGTGGTTCGCGGACCACAATCGCTGCTCAACGGCGGCGTCGGTGGCGGCGGCGTGGTCAACGTCGTCTCCAAGCAGGCACGTTTCAACTCGAAGCTGGCCCGCGTGCAGCTGCGCACCGACAGCGAGGCCTCCCTTCGCAGCGTGGTCGACTACGGCGTCGGCACGAATCGTTTCGCGGTGCGCTTCTCCGGCATGCTGGAGGACGTGAAGTACTCGCGCGACTTCCTCGGCAACACCTCGCAGGGCCTCTACCTGCAGCTCGCCGCCCAACTGACGGCCAACACCACGCTGCGCGCCGAGGTCGGCCAGAAGTGGTCCGAGACCGTCAACTCCACCAACGGCACCACCCTCGTCTGGCCTGCCGTCGGCAGCGGCGCCAACCGCCTCCCGGCAGATCCGCGCAACGGCCGGACACTCCGCGTGCTCTATGCCCAAGGTCTGACCGGCGACATCCTCGGCGGCCGGCTCAACTGGGACAACATCGACTCCCTCAAGGGCGAATACTTCGGCTCCCAGCGCGACAACACCCGCTACGAAGCATCGCTCGAACATAAGTTCGGTGCGTGGGGCGTCCTCCAGGTCGCCGGCATGTATGACCTCAGCTCCATGGACCGCGCCGAGACCAACAGCTACACCAACCTCGTCGCCCCGCTGCGGAACAACAACCCGCATGACGAGTGGGCCATCGGCTTTCAGCCGGGCAACACCCATGAGAGCTTTGAGCGCCGCGGCTATCGCGGGGCCTTCGCAACGGAATTCGAATTGTTCGGCGGACGCGCGAAGAACCAGGCCATCATCGGCGCCCAGTACGAAACGGTCTACAACCGCCGCCGCACCCAATTCTACTACCAGGCCGACGCCGACGGGAACATCATCGTCAACCCGGCGCAGATCAACAACTCCAACATCGGTCGCACCCCGATGCCCACGCAGTGGTTCGCGCTGACCGACGGTCCGATCGCAAATTTTCCCGGCCTCACGCGGGACGCCGAAGAACTCGTGGTGAACGGCATCCGCTACGTCCGTGACGAACGCGTCTTCGTCGGCGTCGTCGACCCCACGCCGTCCAATCCCCTCGGCGTGCGCGGCACGGGCAGCTTCTGGGACCAGTACGGTTACACCGACTCCTACTATGCCGCGTTCTCGACGGACTGGTTCGATGACCGGTTCAGTACCTTGGCCGGCTACCGGGTGAACAATGTGGAAAACAAGCGCTATGAAATCGGCGATCAGAAGCGGTCGATGAGCTCGCCGGCTTCCCTCAATCTCGGCGTCAATTTCAAGCTGAACCGGTTCCTGCGGCCCTACTACGGCTACTCCAACGCCTTCAACCCGCCGGACATCGTTCAGTTCGGGCCGGACGGCGAGGTTACCCGGTCCTCGCAGAGCATCGGCCATGAGCTTGGCATCAAGTTCGTTCCTCAGACCGGATTCATCTCCGGCTCCCTTTCGGTCTACTCCGTGAAATCCGAGGACGAGCAGGTTTCGATTCCCACCGAGTTGCGGCAGGACATCAATCCGGCCGGCATCAACGGCGCCTTCACGCCCACCCAGAACTGGATCAATGTCGACCGCGAATCCCAGGGGGCCGAACTCATCCTCACCGCCCAGCCCACCCGCAACTGGCGCGCCCGCTTCACCCTGTCGATGACCGACGGCACCGTCGGCGAATCGAAGCGCTACGCCATCTTCTACAACGACGAGTTCAACACCGACGGCCGCGGCGGTGTGACCTATGCGGATGGTACCCCGCTGCTCGTCGCCATCGATCCGACCCAAAACAACAACCCGGCGGCGCCCCGCACGCAGCTCACGATCGCGATGATGAACGATCCGGCCAACGCCTACTTTGCGGTGCTCGATCCGGACAGCGGCCGCATCACCAACGCCGCCGCCCTGCGCCTCAACACCTTCAGTGCTTCCGGTGCCGCCGTCGGTACCGGCCGGACGGCGCTGCCCATCACCTCGCACCAGCTCAACTTCACCGACCCGAACGGACTGGGCGGCTTCATCACGGTGTCGCAGGAGGGCGAACCCACCTCGGGCTACTCCAAATACTCGGCCAACCTCACCAACAACTACACCTTCACCGAGGGCCGGCTGCGTGGCCTCACGATCGGCGGCACCGTATTCTTCCGCGCCAAAGACCGTTCCTATCCCTTCACCCAGGTGACCCGCGACGCCAACGGAGTCGTGATCGACTCCGAACGCCGCATGTTCTCCGTGCCGGACTCCGTCCGCGTCAACGCAGTCATCTCCTACAAACGCAAGCTGGGCCGGGTCGACTGGGTTTCCCAGATCAACATCGATAACCTGCTCGATTCGAGCAAGGTGATCATCCTGCCCAACGGCAACACGGGCGATCCACGCACCGCGCGCTACACGTTCGAGCCGCGGTCCTTCGTTTGGACCAACACCTTCAGCTTTTGAGTGAAGGGCCGGTGCCCTGCTTCGCTCCGGCCCTCTTCACCCTCCGGACTCCCTCCAGCCCCACGTGAGCTTCCGGTCATCCCTCTGCCGCGGCGGAATTAACGAGGCCGCCGCGGTGGTACTGAATCGGGGTCAGATAGATGATCGCTGCGGGCCAACTAGGGCGGCCCGCAGCGATTTTATTTCCTGGATATCTCCGACCTTCGGATCTCAAGCCAAGCCGTCCCATTCCGTTTTCCAGCTGTATCCGCTTTATAGTTACATCGGTGGCGATCGTCACACCGGCCGACAGCTCCTGCCGCCCGCCCCACTTGAGATCGCTCATCCCGGACACTCCCCATTTCCAGCCAAACCCAAGATGGAAAGTCCCACAACATGAAGCTACGTCATATCCCCGGGCGGAGATCCTCCGCCCTGCTCCTCGCGGCCGCACTCCTTGCCGTCGCCGCTTCCGCCCAGACCACGACCCTCGTCTCGTATGGCACGAACGGCAAACTCAGCTACACCCCCACTGCCAATGGCGATGTCGTGCCCGATTTCAGCGGCGTCGGTTACCGCAATAGCGAGGTCCCAATTCCCGACGTCCTGATGGTCCGGTCGATCGGCCCCGTGTCCGGCGACAATCGCGCGCGAATCCAGGACCTGATCGACGAAGTCGCAGCCTTGCCGGTGCAGGCAAACGGGTTTCGCGGCGCGATCGAATTCGCCGCCGGCGTCTATAATCTCAGCGGAACGCTCTACGTCCGGGCCAGCGGCATCGTTCTCCGCGGCGCGGGGTCCCATGCCTCCGGCACACGGTTTCAGTACAATGACAACGACGATACCGACTGCCTGCGATTCGAGGGTCCGGGCGGTATCAGTCTGATCGAGTCCAGCCGCAGCCAGGTTCAGGGCAGCTACGTGCCTTATGGCGCCAAGCAGGTCACGGTTTCCTCCGGCCACGGTTTCGTGGCAGGCGACTGGGTGGTCCTTCATTATCAGCCAACCCAGGCCTGGATCGACCTGTTGCGCATGAACTCCACCTACATGATGGATGGCAGCACGGACGAATCCTGGTCCGTCTCCGGTTCCCGCTACCGGGCCGAACGGCAAGTCGTCTCCGTTGACGGCAACACCCTACACCTTGACGCCCCGGTGATGGATCCAGTGCAGGCCAGCAACCGGGATCTCGATGTCGTGAAGATCACGTCCCAGCGCATCGAGAACGTCGGAGTCGAGGGCATCCGTTTCCTTTCCGACCCGGATAACGCCACCGACCTCTTGCACGGCTGGAAGGCCGTCGCCTTTCAGCGCGTCAAACACGGTTGGGCCCGCAATCTCGAGGCCTACTATTTTGGTTACGCCGCGGTGAGCGTCGAAGACGATGACTCGAGCTTCATCACGGTGGACAACTGCAAGATGATCGATCCAGTCGGCGAGTACGGCACCGGCCGCCGCTATGCCTTCAACGTCAACGGGCAGCGGATCCTCGTGCAAAACAGCTCATCAAGCGGGGGCGGCCGTCACTGCTTTGTCTCCGGCAGCTTCACACCCGGACCGAGCGTGTTCTACAACTGCACCACCACTGGTGCTCTCAGCGACGCGGGGCCCCATCATCGGTGGACGACCGGACATCTCTACGACAACGTCACCAGCGACAACGAAATCCGCGTGCGCAATCGTTTGATCTCTGGCAGCGGCCACGGCTGGGCCGGGGCCCAGATCATGATGTGGAACTGCAGTGCGGACCGCATCGTGGTCCAGGATCCCCAGGGGCCGCACACCAACTGGGCGATCGGCTGCATCGGTGACGTCACGGGCGTCGACAGCCCCAACGAACCGGCCGGCATCATTGAATCGGAAGGCACCCACATTGCAGCCATTCCCAGTCTCTTCCTCGCACAGTTGAACGACCGCCTGGGCGGCACCGAGCCGAGCAGCGAGGTCTACCGCAACGACGATCCGCCGCTGTTCAACGGCACCACCACGATGGTGGATGGCGGAACCACCCCGGGCTCGGGCCAGAGCCTGACCGTGGCCTTCTTCGCCACCCCGGCCAAGCTCGCTTCCATGGGCGCGGTCGACAAACTGCCAGCCTCGGGCTCGCAGGGCTGGTCCGTGAAGATGCGCAGCAACGGAGACCTCTGGTTCCGTATTGGCAGCGAAGCCACCAAGCAGGACGTGATTGCCACGGGTGCCTACTCCGCCGGCAACAAGGTCCACATCGCCTGCACGTTCTCCGGCGGGATCGGACGCATTTACGTGAACGGTGTCCTGGCCGGCGAGCAACCCGGCATCACCGCCTACGGCGTGGCCAACACCACCACACCCCTCCGACTCGGCATTCCCAGCTCCGCCGCACAGACCAACATCTACGAGGGTGAACTGGAGTATGTGCGGATCTACAATTACGCTCTGACGTCGGCTCAAATCGCCGCGATGGCCGAACAGACGCCGCCCGTAGCCCGCCAGGAACCGGTGCGCACGTACAACGGCACCACCGACTACGATGAACTCGGCACCGCTCCCGGATCCTCGACTCAGCTGACGGTCGCGTTCTTCGCACGTGCCGACAAACGTGACAACATGGGTGTCATCGACAAGCTGCCCGCGTCGGGCTCCGCCGGCTGGTCGGTCAAGCTGCGCAGCAATGGCGATCTATGGTTCCGCGTCGGCAGTGAAGCCACACGCACCGACACGATCGCCACCGGCGTGTATGCTGCCAACACCCGCGTTCACATCGCTGTGACCTTTGGCGGCGGTACGGCGGAGGTCTTTGTGAACGGCTCCCGAGTGGCCAGCCAGAGCGGCATCACCTATGGCGTGAACAACACGACCACACCGCTCCGCCTGGGTATTCCCAGCGCTGCGGCACTCTCCAACATCTACGACGGCACGCTGGAGCAGGTGCGGATCTACAATGCCGTGCTTACACCCGAGCAAATCAGCGAACTTGCCACCAATGTGGCTCCCGTGTGGTCCCGCGATGCCCTGACCTCCTTCAACGGCTCGACCACCGTCTACGACGGCGGCACATCACCCGGCTCCGCCTCCAGCCTCACCGTCGCCTTCTTCGCCACGCCGGCCCAGTTGGCGGCGATGGGACCGGTGGACAAGCTGCCCTCCTCCGGCACCGCCGGTTGGTCGGTCAAGCTGCGGGCGAATGGTGATCTCTGGTTCCGCGTCGGCAGCGAGGCCACGCGCACCGACACCATCGCCACCGGCGTCTACAACCCCAACGTCCGCGTCCACCTTGCCTGCACCTTCACCGGCGGCACGGCGCGGATCTATGTCGACGGGGTGCAGGTCGCCTCCCAAAGCGGCATCACCTACGGCGTGAACAACACGACCACGCCGCTGCGCCTCGGCATCCCCAGCTCCGCCGCCCAAACCAACATCTATCAGGGCACGCTCGAGAACGTCAGGGTTTACCACTCCGCCCTCGGAGCCGCGCAAATCCAGAACCTCGCCAACGAACTCTAAGCCTGCGCCGATCGGCGACTGACGAGGCCCCGGAGCAATCCGGGGCCTTTTTTTGCGCCCGAGGGCATCACTTGATCTCTACCAGGGTGACCTCGAAGATCAGCCCCGATCCGGCCGGGATGCCGGCGATCTGCCGGTTGCCGTAGCCGAGAGACGGCGGAATGAAGAGCTCCATGCTCCCTCCCGGACGAAGCTCCTGCAATCCCGTCGCCATGCCCGGCACGAGCCGACCCAGCGTGAACTCCGCCGGTTCCTTGGCCTGATCAAACACCGTTCCATCCTTCGTGGTGCCCTTGTAGATGATTCGGATGGTGTCACTCAGCCCGGGTTGGCGACCTTCTCCCGGATTCAGGATGCGCAGACCGAGGCCGCTGGATCGAAACACGACGCCTTCGGCGAGGGCACGTTCGCCAAACAACGCCAGCCGTCGCTCCCGCTGCGCCGCCAGTGCTGCCTCCACTTTGGCAGCCTCTGCAGCCCGGCGTTCCAGTACGCCACGCACGCCGAACCACCATCCGGCGCCGGCCACCGCCCCCACCAGCAGCACCACGATCAGCCAGGTCTTCGGGCCCGACGCCCCCCGTTCCCTTTTCCGCTGCGACAAGGTTCTCATGCGTGGAAAAAAGCCCGGCCGCCCGGTGCACGCAAGGCGCTCGTTCTCGGACTTTGGCCAGTTGGGATCCAGGATGAAGGGCTGGGCTGCGTCAGCGTCTCCGCGGCAGCACCTGACCCACCATCTCGAGGTCGTAGTTCGTGTAGGTGCGGTAGTGGCCGCGCATCCACACCAACGTGAGACGGTCCGAGTCCGACCACATCGCCACCACTGGGCGCAGATTGTCCCGATCCGGGGTGTTCGTCAGCTGGGTCCACGTCCAGGTTTTCCCCTCATCCGGGGTGTGCCCGCGAAAGAGCTGATAACGGCGATGGGCCAAGGGAGCCCCGGTGACCGGGTCCACGTTGGCCGAGATGAACACGGTCGATACGTCCTGAGGATCGAGGGCAATCAGGCCGGAGTAATCATCCTCCCCCGGGTAGAGGCGGATGCCGGCCCGCGCGATTTCGAAATCCGCCCACCGCTGTCCGTCCCAGCGGGCATAACGGTAACGCAGGTCCTGCCCCCAGTCCGGATGCGAATGCGGCAGGCGTCCGGCCGACACCTGCACGCTGTACGCCGCGACGGGCCGTCCCTCCGCATCGAGGTGCAGATCCGAAGGCCATGCGATGCCGCGGGGACTGCCGGCGAAGATCCGCGTGGCGCGCTCGGGTGTAATCGGACCGGCGTCAACCGGATGAACCGCGGTGCCGTCGCTGCGATGGTAAGCACCCGCCCGATAGACGGCGTGGTACAGGCTGTTGTCGAAATTGCGCGGGTGGCCTTCGGTGAAGACGAAATGGATCTCGTCCCGTCCGTTGCCGATGTACTTCACATACGGCCGGTGACGGTCCGGTCCCGGCTGGTCGATCCAGAGCCCGCGCGACGTCCAGGTGCGACCGTCGTCCTCGCTGGTCATCCACGAGGGCTTCCACTGGGGGTCGAAGCCCCGGAAGAAATTGTAGATGCGCCCGCCCTCCGACGATAGCCGCACGAGATTGGCGTAAGTGACGCGCGCCTCCGGGGTCGGCTGAAAGGCCACCGGTGCGGTCCACTCCGTCCCATCGAACGGGCGCACAGTCGTGCGGTGGTACATGCGTTCGTGATTGTGGCCGCTGTAGATCGCGAGCACGCGTCCGTCCGCCAAGGGCAACAGCGCCGGGGTGGCGTGGTCGTTGTACTGAAGATTGGGATGCAGCACGAACCGGCGCGTGCGGCCGGAGGCGAGCTCTCGCGTCGCCACTTCGACATTGCCGGTGCGGGCCGTCTCCGTGTGGCCCGAGGCCACCGATACGACCCACAGCTGATCGCCGTGCACCAGCACCCGTTCGTCCTGAAACCAGCACCAGCCGCCGTCATCGTTGATCACAAACGGCTCGGCGTGCACCGGCGAAAACGCCACGGGAAGAAGCGAGCTAAGCCGGACGAAGCCGGCAACCAGTCGGGAGAAGCGCATCCCGCACCGTGATCCGCCCCGAAGCCACGCGCAATGCTTCAAACCGGTGCAACATTGCGCCGCGGTCGGACGTCCCCGATGCTGCCCTCCGTGCCTTCGTCCGCTTCCTACACCCGGCCGGCCACGGTCCTCGTGCTCGCCTCCGTCTGCTGCCTGCTGTGGGGCAGCGCCTACCCGGCGATCAAGCAGGGCTACGCTGTGTTTGGCATTGGTCCGGGTGAAACTGGCACGCAGATCGTCTTCGCCGGCTGGCGCTTCACTCTCGCCGGCCTCCTCCTCCTCGCCGTCGCAGGTGTGCGGCGACAGCCGGTGCTGCTTCCGCTTCGCCTCCACGTCGGTCCACTCCTGCTGCTGGGCGTCACCCAGACCACCCTGCACTACCTGTTTTTCTACATCGGCCTCGCGCACACCACGGGAGTGAAAGGATCGATCATGGTCGGGAGCACGACGTTCTTCAGCGTCCTGCTGGCCCACGTCCTGTACGCCAACGACCGTCTCACGGTACGGCGCATCGGGGGCTGCATCCTCGGCTTCGCCGGTGTGATCGGCGTCAACCTCACCTCCGGCGGACTCGATCTTACACTGTCCTTCCGGGGCGAGGGCTTCGTCGTAATCAGCGCGTTCTTCCTGTCTGCTTCGTCGATCTACGGGAAGCGGCTGTCGCAGCGCATGGATGTGATCGCGATGACAGGCCATCAACTGACCCTGGGCGGTCTGCTGCTGCTCGTCATCGGCCACGCTGCCGGCGGTCGGCTGCAGGGATTCTCCCCCGCCTCCGGCCTGCTGCTCGGCTACCTGGTGGTGCTGTCGTCGGTCGCGTTCGTGCTCTGGAGCCTATTGCTTAAACACAACCGGGTCGGCGTCGTGGCCGTCTACAGTTTTCTCATTCCGGTCTTTGGCGCCCTCCTCTCCGCCCTTTTCCTGCGCGAGCCCATTCTCGAGCTGCGCTACCTGGCCGCCCTCACGCTGGTAAGCGCGGGGATCTGGCTGGTGAACCGGGAGCCGGTCGTGGCCTCGCCGCGTCCAGCCACGGTGCCTCCCGGCTGAGCCCGGGTGTTCCCCCCAGCCGGTTTGGCGGAACACACCGTCCTCCTGGCCTAGCCCGCAGCCGGTCGCCGGGGTGAAGCATCGCCTCGCAACCTTCTCCGCTCAATCCGGTTAGCACGCCCATCCACGCAGTCAGGCCCCGCCGGCCCCTCCCGTTTCCTGGGGAATAGGCCCTAAACCCAATTGGGAAGTGTGCCGAAGAACACCCCAGACCATGCCTTCGTCCACCCTCGTTGCCTCATCGCGCCCGTCGCCCATTCCGGACCTGCCTCCGGCGGCGATCGCCTTGGGCCTGGCCGGCCGCGGCGTGCCGCTCGGCACGTGGGCACTCGATCTCGATTCGGGCCTCGTCCGCTGGGACGAGGGCTGCCACGCGTTGCATCGCATTCCCGTTTCCATGCCGCCGAGCCTCGCCGGCATGCTCGCGCTCTACACGCCGGCGTCCCGCGCCGGGATGGAATCCGCCCTGGCCGGCGCCCGCTCCGCCGGCGCCGCGATCGACGTGGAGGTGGAGCTCGGGCAGTGCGGCGTATCCGAAGGATGGTTACGCCTGATCGGGGAATGCTCCGCCCCGGGCCGGCTGCACGGCATCGCGATCGACCTGACGGAATCGAAGCGGGCGGCCGCCTCGCTCACCGCCGCGACGGAGGCGATGCAAAGCCTGAACGAGCAGTTTGAGCAGACCATCTGCCGCGCCCAGCAGCTCGCCTCCGAAGCGGCTGCGGCTGACGAAGCGAAGAGCGTCTTCCTCGCCACGATGAGCCACGAGATCCGGACGCCGCTGAACGGCATCATCGGCATGACCTCGCTCATCGAGGAAACGCCCTTGAGCGAGGAGCAGCGCGACTGTCTGCGCACGATCAAACTCTCCGGCGAGGCCCTGCTGGCCGTGATCAATGATACGCTCGATTTCTCCAAGATCGAGGCTGGCCAGCTCGAGATCGAACAGGTGCCGTTCGATCCCTCCGCCTGCACCTACGAGGCGGCGGAACTGCTCGCGGCCAAGGCACACGACCGCCACCTCGAGCTCGCCTGCGTCGTGGCGCCCGACCTGCCCGCCCGGGTGATGGGCGATCCCAACCGGCTCCGTCAGATCCTGGTCAACCTCATCGGCAATGCGGTCAAGTTCACCGCGCGCGGCGAAGTCGTGGTCTCCCTCCGCCACCGCCCGGTGCCGGACAACCCGGAGGCCGTCATGCTGGAGTTCAGCGTGCGCGACACCGGCATCGGCATTCCGCGCGAAAGGCAGGACCGCCTCTTCCGCAGTTTCTCCCAGGTCGACAGCACCGTTTCACGCCACTACGGCGGCACCGGTCTGGGCCTCGCCATCAGCAAGCGTCTCGCGCTGCTCATGGGCGGCGACATGGCCGTGGAAAGCGACGAGGGCAAGGGCGCGACTTTCCGCTTCACCGTGCTCGCACCACTCGTGGCCGGAGCCACGCGGACGACGCCGTCATGGCCGCAGTTCCCCGGCAGCAGCATTTTAATCCTGACCAATCAACCGACCAACCGCGGCTTGCTCGCCGCCGCGGTGCGCGATCTCGGGGGCGAACCGCTCTTTGCGTCCACCGCCGCGGAAGCCCTCGCGCTCATGGACGATGGTACCTTCGGCGCCGCCATCGTCGACCACCGGCCGCCGGACCTCGATGCCCTCGAGGCCTGCGCGGTGCTGAACCAGTCGTCGCGCCGGACCTTTCCCATCCTCGCCCTCGGACCGTTCGGCCACAAGCTGCGCGGACCCGGCATCGACGCTGCGATCCTCAAGCCGCTTCACCCCGAGGTAATCCGCGACCACCTGGCCCGCGTCATTGCCGGCGCACGCCCCGAACCGCGCTTCACCCCCGGTGGGACCCCGGCGCCGCGTGGCACCGAGACCGCGCTGCCGCGCCTGCGCGTGCTGCTCGTCGAGGACAACCCCGTCAACCAGAAGGTCGGACGGATGATGCTCTCGCGTCTCGGCCTTGAAGCGACCGTCGCCGGCCACGGCGGCGAAGCGGTCACCTTGCTTGAACACACTGAGTTTGACGTGGTGCTGATGGACTTGCAGATGCCGGTCATGGACGGACTCACAGCGACCGAGGTCATCCGCACCCGGCGGCTGGGAGGCGATCCTTGGATCGTCGCGCTCACGGCGGGCGGACTGCAGAGCGGACGCGATCGTACCCGCCAGGCGGGGATGAACGACCATCTCTACAAGCCCCTCAAGCTCGAGCAACTGGCCGAGGCCTTGCAACGGGTGCCGGTGCGCACGTCGCGCTAAGGCGCGCCCCTCACCCGCGATCACGCACGATCGTGGGGCAACACCGGGATTGCCTCCGGCCCGTCGTCGGCTGTGATGCACGGACCCGCATGAAGACCCTGTACCTGTCCGCTGCTGCCCTCGTTGCCTGCGCCGGCGCCTCCCTCCACGCCGCCGACGCTCCCCAAGCCCGACCCGAACTCACGGAACAATGGACCCCGGTCCCGCCGATCGTGTCCGCTCCGGCCGGCGGCGTCCCGTCCGACGCCATCGTGCTCTTCGATGGCACCCACACGAATGAATGGCAGACCACCGATCCGTCCCGCCCCGGCTGGCGCATCGAAGACGGCGCGTGGATCATCGTGCCGCGCACCGGAGGCATGCAGACCAAGCGTTCGTTCGGCGACATGCAGCTCCACCTCGAGTTTCGGACGCCGACCAACGACACCGGCACCGGTCAGGGACGAGGCAACAGCGGTGTGATGATCATGGCCGGGCGTTACGAGGTGCAGGTGCTCGATTCGTATCAGAACGTCACCTACCCGAACGGTCAGGCCGCCTCGCTCTACAAGCAGTTCCCACCCCTCGTGAACGCCTCCCGCCCACCCGGCGAATGGCAGACCTACGACATCGTTTTCATCGCACCCCGTTTTCATCCGGACGGTTCCCTGAAATCGCCGGCCCGCGTGACCGTCTTCCACAATGGCGTGCTCGTGCAGCACGACCAGACCCTGCTCGGCGAAACCGGCTTCCGCGGTCCGCCGCGTTACACCGCGCATCCGGAAAAACTCCCGCTTCAGCTGCAGAATCACACCGACGAGGTCGCGTTCCGCAACATCTGGGTGCGCGAACTGACCTCGCCCCGGGCCGCGGACCTCACCGCCATGGCCGGGCGCATCGACTGGATTCCGTTGTTCAATGGTCGCGACCTCTCCGGCTGGGACACCTGGCTCGCCCGCCCCTCCCCTGAGGCCGAGCCGATCGGCCTCAACCGCGACCCGAAGGGGGTCTTCAGCGTGGTCGAGGTCGACGGTCGTCCGGCCATCCGCATCTCGGGCGAACAGACGGGCGCGCTCGGCACCCAGTCTCCGCACGGCAACTACCGCCTCCGCCTGAGCTACAAGTGGGGCACGCAGCAGCACGGCGCCGGCGTCGGTCGTCCGCGCAACAGCGGCATCGTCTATCACGCCCACGGCAAACCCGGCGCCTTCGAGGGCAACCACCTTGAGGGTGTGGAATTCCAACTCATGGAAGGGGCCGCCGGCGACGCGTACACCATGGGCCCGGTCCGCCTCGCCTCGACCGTCCGCACGGTCGAGGGCGGTCGCGCCTACGATCCAGTGGGCGAACGCACCGAGTTCGCCAGCGCCGACGCCCCGGCGGGACGCCGACTGATGCGCCGCGACGGCCGGGAGAATCCCGTCGGCGAGTGGAATACGATCGAGCTGATCTGCTACGACAATCGGAGCGCTCACCTCGTCAACGGCGAGATCGTCAACCGCCTCCAACAACTCACCCTCCCCGCCGAGGAGGGCCCGCGCACCCCGCTCACCGCCGGCAAGATTCAGTTCCAGTCGCAGGGCCACGAACTCTTCATCCGCGACGTCGAGTTCCTGCCCTTGCACGCCGAACCGGCGGAGTTCCGCTGAGCGGATCTGCCCCACGTTCCGTCCCTTCGCGGCGCCCTTCCTTGGGCGCCGCTTTTTTTTGGAGCGTCAGCGCGGACCCTTTGAGGTCAGGTGCCAGAAGCCGCACACGCTGCACCGGTAGGCGGACCGCTCGCGCTCGACCCCCACGAACCGTGCGGCGTCGAGCGCATCCCCCGGCGAGCGATAGCGCCGCTTGCCCGTGCACATGCGATCCCGTTGCTCGCGGGTCGGCTTCTTCATCGTCACAGCGTGGCGTCGGTGATGGGCGGCGTCGAGCCTGTCCGCCATGCCGGCCGCCTCAGCTGCGCATGCCGCGTCGAAACACCTCGATCAGACGCGCCGCCGCATCCGACCGGGCCTCCGCCGGCGGCAGATTCCATGGCTGATTGAGAAAATCGCTGTACCCGGGAATCTCCGCCGAATCCGCCAGCTCCAGATTCCGAAACGCCATCGACCACTGCGCAAAGGATCGCGCAGCCACCCGGCCGTTCTTGAGCGTGATCAGTCCGTGGTGACGCGAGTCCTTGACGATGCGCTGATGCGTCTCGAGCACGGCCGCCGGATCGCCCTCCAGGACCTGCATGAAATTGCCTTCGCGGTAGAGCAACATGCCAGTGATGCCGACCCGCGAATTGTTTCGCCGGCTCTGTTCCAGCAAGGCCAGCAAATCAGGGGGCGAAAACAGACGCGTCGCCGAACTCACGTAGACAAGTTGATGGATCGAATCCTGGGGCATCGGAAAAATCGGTGCGGATCACAGCAGACCGTGATTGGTAAAAATCCACGGAGACGCGGGCGCGTCAAGCCGGCAGCCTCGCGGATCGTCAACCGACACTTGCCCGCATGCACTCTCCCCGGCTAGATCGCCCGCATGCCCACTTCGGTTGACGAAGCCGCCATCCTGCGCATCGAGCGCCCGCACTCCAGCCTCTGGAACTACTATCTGCTCCGCTGCCTCGTCGTGCCGCCGTTGTTTCCCATCCTCGTGCTCCCGTCGTGGTTCCGCTACCAGACGATGCGCTACCGCTTCACAGACGAGGGCATCTCGATGAGCTGGGGTCTGTTGTTTCGCCGTGAGGTGATCATCCAATACGCACGGATTCAGGACATCCACTTGCGCTCCAATGTGGTCGAACGCTGGCTGGGTCTCGCCCGCGTGCTCGTGCAGACGGCCAGTGGCAACGCCGGCGCGGAGATGACCCTCGAGGGTTTGCGCGAGTTCGAAGCCGTGCGCGATTTTCTCTACATCAAGATGCGCGGGGTGCGTGAACCGGGTCCGGCCGCCTCGTCCGGGTCGGGATCCGCTGCGGACTCCGACCTCGCGGCGGCGCTGCGCTCCGTCGCCGCCGAACTCCGCGCCGTCCGGCTCGCCCTCGCACCGCCGTCGACACGGGAGGAGGACCGCCATGTTTGATCGTCTCCGCGCCTGGCTGCTCGCCGTCCTGCACGTCCCGGCTCAACCTCATCCGCCCGCCGGGGCTCCGGGTTCGGTACGCACCTTCCGTGCGGGCGACAGCTTTTACCGGTTGCGCTTGCTCGCCTGGGCCGCCGCCCAGGCTGCGGCCCTCGTCGGCCTCGTGCTGTCGCTCTGGTTCGCGCACGCGGTACGGGAACAGATCGCGGCCCACCGCCACACCGAGCTCACCGGCGAAACCGCCCCGGTCCAACCCAACTCGGTCGTCCACCGGCCCCTGAACGACAATCTCGTCCGGCTCGCCGCCCGGGCGCCGTCCGCGTTCATCGGACTCTTCCTGCTTGTCGAAACCCTGGCCGTACTCGCTTTTCTTGCCGCACTGCCCCTCACCTATGCCGCCGTCCGCCTCGACTACGAGTTGCGCTGGTACATCGTAACTGATCGCAGCCTGCGCATTCGCACCGGCCTCTTCAACTTGCAGGAGATGACCATGAGTTTCGCCAATCTCCAGCAGGTCGTTGTCAGTCAGGGCCCGCTCCAGCGCCTGCTCGGTATCGCCGACGTGCAGGTGCGCTCCGCCGGCGGCGGCGGTGGCGAACCGCACCAGAAAAGGTCGAACGAATCGGGCCACGTCGGGGTCTTTCATGGCGTCGACAACGCAGCCGAGATCCGCGACCTGATCCTCGACCGGCTGCGTCGTTTCCGCGCCGCCGGACTCGGCGATCCCGACGAAGCCGGAAGCGCCGATAGCCGCTCCGGCCCTTCCGCGGAGGCGACCGCGGCCGCCCAAACCTTGCTCGAGGAAGCTCGGCGCCTGCGACAGACGGTGGAGGCCCGTTGCGCATGAAGACCGCCCCAGCCATGCGCAACGCCTGCGTGTTCTCCCCGGACCGGCGCCACCGCTACACCCTGATCCACCGCTGGGACGAACTGCTAGCCTCGCCCGACGGCGGCCGCGGCATCGCGTGGATTGCGCTCAATCCCAGCACCGCGGACGAGAACCAGCTCGACCCAACGCTGCGCCGCATCCGCGATTTCTCCATCACATGGGGCTACGATTTTTTTGTCATGCTCAACGCCTTCGCCTGGCGTGACACCGATCCCGCCGGGATGAAGGCCGCGCCCGATCCCGTCGGCCCCGACAATGATCATTGGATCCGGCATTGGTCCGATCGCGTTGACCGCGTCGTGGTCGCCTGGGGCGAACACGGCGCCTTCCAAGACCGACATCGCGCGGTCGAGCGTCTGCTTGATCCACGCAAGACGGTGTGCCTCGCGCGCAACGCCAGCGGCCAGCCGAAGCACCCGCTCTACGTGGCCCGCGCCACCCAGCCCGTGCCCTACACCTGGTAAGGCCGCCGCATGAACGCCGGCCATCTGCGCACCGTCGCCATCCTCACGGCCATGACATGCGGCGCCCTCTTGCCGCAGGCTCATGTTCTGGAAGGTGCCATCCGCTGGCTGATCATGGGCATGCTCTTTCTCGTGTTCCTCCAGGTGCGCTTCCATCGCGAGGCCCTGCAGCCGAGTCATGCCCTGCTCTTCGCCGCCAATCTTGCCATGGGCTTCGCCGCCTGGGGCTTCGGCTGGCTGGTGGGTGGGCAGGACCTCGCGCTCGCGGCCTTCTTTGCCGGCATCACGCCGACGGCAGCGGCCGCACCGGTCATCATTAGCTTCCTGCGGGGGCGGGTCGACTACGTGGTCGCGGCGTTCCTGCTCACCAACCTCGGCATCGCCGCGCTGCTGCCTTTCCTGCTTCCTATCGTACTCGGGCGGGCGGTGCCTGCGCTGATGGCGCAAGTTTTCGCGACCGTCGGCTTGGTCATCTTCGTACCGCTGGCCCTCGCCTGGGTCCTTCGTCTCGTCCATCCCCCTGCAACCGCGTGGCCCGGCCACCTGCGCAACCTGTCATTCGGACTCTGGCTCGGAAGCATGTTCATCATCACGGCACGGGCCTCGGATTTCGTGCGCAGCCAGGTCGAGACGCCTGTGCGCACCCTTATTGCCATCGCTGTGGTGACGGCGGTGGTGTGCGCGGCCAACTTCGCACTCGGCCGTTTGGTCGGCGGTCGCGAGTTTCGCCGCGAGGCAAGTCAGTCGCTCGGCCAGAAGAACACCGCTTTCACCGTGTATTTGGCGCTTACCTACAGCACGCCGCTCGTCGCCCTTGGCCCGACCTTCTACATCGTCTGCCACAATCTGTGGAACTCCTGGCAACTGCAGCGCGCCGCAAGAACGCCGGTCCAGTCAGACAGGCCCGATCGGGCCTGACGGCATTTTCGGCCTGATTTGAAGCCGCTGAAATCCAGCGACTTCGCACGCTCGTCCGGGCACGCGCGGAACTTTTCTGCGCGTGTGTCCGTCACACGCCGACATCCAGCGCAACCTCAACCCAAGGATGCTCATGAATGCGAAACGAATCCCCTCCACGTTTGCCCTCACCGCCGCGCTGCTCGCCGCACCGCTGGCCCACGCTCAGGTCACCGGCGCCGTTTTAGGCGCGGCGAACACCGCCACCCAGGCCACCGGGGCGGTGCAACGGCCGCTGCTCCCTCCCGCGCCGCCCGCCGCTGGCGTCTCCGCCTCGACGGCCGCGACCGGTTCGGCCGCGCTGCAGTCCGGCGCCACCCGTGGTAGTCTCGAAGTGAATACAAACGCCTCGGTTTCCGCCGCCACCTCCGGCCGTGGCCTCACCGTCGCCGCGGCGGCCCAGGGCATCTCCGCCTCGCTCGACCCGGCTCGGACCGTGCCGCAGATTCGCGCGGCCGCCCAGGATACGCGCGACGCCGTGCTGGCGGATGTCGAGGCCCGCATCGCCACCGGCATGGAAGCCTCCGCCAACCTGCGCCGCAATGCCCGCCGGCTCGATGCCGAGGCCCGGGCTGACGTCGAGGCCTCGCTGGACGACGTCCGCGCCAAGGAGCGCGCCGTCAACGCCAGCCTGAAGGCCGCCCGCAAGGCGAAGGGCGACGCGCAGGCGGACGCCCAGGCCCGTCTGGCCGCCGACTTCGAAGCCTACGCCGGAGCCCTGACCCGGGCCGAGGCCGCGGCCACGCCGGCGACTCCGGCCACGCCCGCCACGCCGGGTGTCTCGCCCGCCACCCCGGCGACGCCGGCTACGCCTTCGGTGAACGCCGAAGGCCGGGCCGAAGCGGCGCAGGACGCCGCGGCCGCTGTGGAACGCGCCGGCACCCGCGCCCAAGGTCAGGCCCGCGGCCAGGCCGCAGCCGAGGCCTCCGCCCGACGCTGATCCCGCGTCCGGCCCCGCTGCCGACAACCCCACGCCGGAGGCCGGCCGTCCCGCCGGCCTCCGGTCCCTTCCACCTCAACTCCATCCCGACATGAACGCATCGTTTTTCGCCCCGCACCGGATCGCCACCGCCCTGATCGCCGCCTTTGCCGCCGCCACCGGAGCAGCCCAAAGTCCGGACTCAATGACCGCGCCGACCGCCAAACTCACGCTTGGCAGCGGTTTCGACTATAGTCGCGGCGACTACGGCTACGCCACCGACACGGAGGTGTTCCTCGTTCCCGTGAACCTTTCCTACGAAACCGGCGCCTGGCTCTTTCGCGCCAGCCTGCCGTGGCTGCGCGTCGACGGACCGGCCAGCACCGTGGCCGGATCTCCGATCGGCGGCGTGCCCGGACGTCCGACCACCGCCTCCGAGTCGGGGCTCGGCGATCCGACGCTCAGCGCCACGTATCGCTTCGGTCCCGTCGTCGAACAGGTGCACCTCGACCTCACCGGGCGCGTGAAGTTCGGCACGGCAGACGTGGACAAGGGACTCGGCACCGGAAAAATGGATCACTACGTTCAGGCCGACCTCGCGCGCAGCTTCGGCACCACGACCCCCTTCCTCACGTTGGGCTACCGGTCGATGGGAGCCTCGCCCCAGTATCCACTCCGCGACGGAGTGTATTTTTCGGGCGGCATGGTGTATCGCTACAGCCTCTACACCAGCGCCGGCGTAGCCTACGACTGGCGCCAGCGTCTGGTGCGCGACGGCGACCATGCCAGCGAAGCCATGGCCTTTCTGGTCCATCGCTTCGACGACCGGTGGAGCACGCAGACCTACGCCCTCACCGGCTTCTCAGACGCCAGCCCGGACTTCGGCGCCGGCTTCATGATCAACTACCGGTACTGAGTCGGCCCGAGCGGGCTCTCGTCACCCTCTCAATCCATCAGCGCCTGATAGGTCAGCACCTTGAACTTCTGATTCAGGTCGAGCCCGCCGGTTGGGCGCAGCTGCGTCATGAAGATCGCGACGAGGTTCTTCTCCGGATCGACGAGATACTGGGGGAAATAGGCGCTGCCCCAGCCGTAAGCGCCGCGGTTGCTCAGTTCGCCGTAGAAACCGGGATCGCTGTTCACCCAGAAGCCGAGGCCGAAGGCCGCAGTGTCGCGCCGGTAAAGGTCACCGGTGTGATTCTCGTGCATCAGGGCCACGGTCCTGGGATTGAGCAGACGGACGCCGTCGAGTTCGCCGCCGTTGGCCAGCATCTGCAGGAAACGCCCGTAATCCTGGATCGTCGAAAGCAGTCCCGCTCCGCCCGAGAAACATTTGCGCGGACCCTGCACGTAGTCGCTCTTGGTCGAGTCCTCTGTCCGGACCAGCCGGCCACCCTCGATGCCGTAGACCGGAGCCAGACGCGCCTCCTTGCCGGGCGGCAGGAAGAAGCTGGTGTCCTTCATCCCAAGCGGACGGCAGATTCGCTCCTCGATGAACCGGTCGAGCGGCAGGCCGGACAACACCTCGACCAGGTGGCCGAGCACATCCGTGGCGTATCCATATTGCCACGACTCGCCGGGATGGCCGTGCAGGGGCAGCGTGGCGAGCCGGTTGATGGCCTCGCCGATGGTCTCGTTCTTGTCCGCGAAATACCAGCCGTGCAGGCCGGCGGCCTTGTACAGGTCGACCGCCGGTCCGTCCCCGTAGGTCAGGCCGGCGGTGTGGGCCAGCAGGTCGCGGATCTGGATCGGCCGCCGGACCGGCTCGGTCACGAACTTCGTGCCCGGCGGTGCGTCCTTCGGCGCCGGCAGGGCCACGACCTGGTTGCGGAACGCAGGCAGATGCTTGTGCAGGGGATCGCGCAGCATGAGCTTTCCTTCCTCGTAGAGCATCATGACGGCCACGGACGTGACCGCCTTGCTCATCGACGCGATGCGGAAGATCGCATCAGTCGGCATCGCCACGCCCGCCTCGACATCCTGATGACCGAAGGCCTTCAGGTGGGCCGTCTGGCCCTTCCGCGCGATGTACACCACCCCGCCGGCCAAGTGTTTCTGATCGACGTGATGCTGGATGACCGCGTCCAGCCGCTTGAGGCGCTCGGGATCGAAGCCGAGGGCAGCAGGATCGGTTGCGGCGCGTGCAACCGACGCCGCAACGGCGAGAGAAAGGAGAACGACGAAGCCGAGCAGACGACGGGGTGGGAACATGCGGCAACCGAGTACCGCCGGCCCGGGCGCGTCGCAAACGTAAATCCGGACTCAGCCGCGGGCCGCCTCCGCCTCGAGCGCTTCCCGGGTCACGGCATGCCGCGCACCGCAGCGGGGACAGCGGATCTCGATCGTCTCCTCTCCGCCAAACAGATGCTCCGGGTCGGCCTTGAAGCTCGGCGCCAGCACCTGGAGCATCCGGGCCTGATTGCAGCCGCAGTGCCAGCGGTAGATGCGCTTCTCGAGCAGGGAAAGGGTCTCCGTCTCGTCGAGGGTGGCAACGTCGTCCGCAGTGAGGCCCCGCAGCCAGGCGAGATCGCAATCCGGGTGCTCGACGACCAGCACGAACCGCTCCCCGCCCAAGTCGAAGGCCCGGCCCAGTCGTTGCTCGCTCTGGGCGTAGAATGTTTCCAACGCGGCCAGCGGGTCGGCCCCTTGGAAGGGCACGGCGCTGCGGCGCTTGGGCTGACGCGGCACGACCACATCCGAGAAGAACAGATTTTCCGGCATGACCTTCACATTCTCGGCGAAGACCCGTCCCGTCACGGCGCCGGTCTCGTTGTCGCCCGTCAGGAAAACGTTCACCAGCGGCTCCTGAAAATTGAGCGTCCACGCCGTCAGCTCGTTCCACGGCCGGCTCACCTGGTGCAGGACGAACGCCGCCAGCGCACGCTTGAAGAGTTCGTCATGAGCCGGCTCGGGCCGGATCCGATGCTCGGACAAATGCAGGTAATAATCGACGTACAGGTCGGAGAGCGCGGCCCGCGCGACGAGGGCATTACGGTGGCGCACAAAGTACGTCTGCACCTCGATGCCGGCATCGGCGGGATTCACAGGTTCGGATTCTGCCATGCCATCCAGTAAATCGCTGCCCGGGCCGCTGTCGAATGCCGGCAGGGCTTTCCGGCTCGGCCATCAGGCGGCCATGAGATAATCCCGCCCCTCCACCCGCCCTTGGGCGGCGAACATCGCCCGCATCGCCTCGCGCGCGCCGCGCGTCCCGACATAGCCGAGCGCAAACGTCCGGTCGCACGGGGGCAGCGCCTCCGGAGCGACGACCGGCCGGCCGCGGATTTGTCCGCCAATCTTGCGGGGATCCACATCGACAAAGCCGGCGATCTTGACCCCGTGTTCCTCGAGAAAAGCCGCGCGTCGCCGGGTGGGCCGGCCCGCGCCGCACACCCACACGTCGCGCCCGGACGCGGTCCGCGCGAGCTCGCGGGCGAGGTAGGCGGCCTTGAGACGATAGAAGGCAGCGGGACGATAGCGCGGATCCGTCCGCGACAAGCGGTCCGGCAGGTCGTGCCACCGCAGCACTGCCTCCGGCACCTTGGCCATGCGGACACCCGCTTCCGCCCAGCGCAGCCAGAGCTCGTAGTCCTCCGGAAAATCACCGTCGCGATAGCCGCCCAAGGAGTGCACAAGCTCACGGCGAAACATCACACTGGGATGCGCCAGCGGGGCCTCGATGAACCGGTTGAGGCGGATCGCTTCCTCGGTGGTCACCTCGTTCAACCAGGCGACATGCAGGGCGTAGCCCCGGTGCCGTCCGGCCTCACCACCGTAGAGCACGCGGCCACTGACCACCCCAAGGCCGGGGTCGCCTTCCAAGGCCGCGCTCTGCAACGCGAGCCGCGCCGGCAGCGCTTCGTCATCTGCATCGAGACGTGCCACCCACCGACCGCGCGCCTCGGCCAGGCCGGCGTTCAGCGCCGCCACGATACCCCGCGCGTCCTGACGCACGAGCCGGATCCGAGGGTCACGCCGGGCCCACGCCGCAAGCACAGCCGGCGTGTCGTCGGTGGAGCCGTCGTCCATGATCACCGCCTCCCAATCGGTCCGGGTCTGCGCGCTCAGGCTCGCCAATGCGCGCGGCAAGGTAGCGGCCGCGTTGCGCACCGGCATCAGCACCGAGATCGGAGGCGGCAGCGTCGCCCTCACGGCGTGCGCAACGAGCGGGCACGGAGGCGCTCGTCCAACGCCACAAAGTGCGGCCGGACATCCGGCCGGGCGTGGTTCAAGCCATGATCGACCAAGGGCCGGGCATCCTGCAGCCGGCCGTATTCGGTGGCCAATGAGGCGGCGAGGTAGAGCAGCCGCTGCCGACCGGGAAACGTGATCGCCCCTTCGTAGATGACGGCGAGCGCTTCGGCATCCGGCGGGCGCGCCGACCGGGCCCATACTCCGGCCAGTTCCTCGTACACGTCAGGCAGCGGCGGACGCTGGGCGCGGGCGCGCATCAGCGCCGCCACGATCGCATCAACCTGATCGATGCCGAGGCGGCCATCGCCGCTCGCAGGTTGCGCGCGGGCTTCTTCCAATCGCAGTCGCGCCAGTTCCAGCCACGCCCGCGGCCGCTCCACGCCGGCGAGGGCCGCCGCCTCGAGGAACTTCCGGGCGCGGGCGTGCTCGCCGCGCGAGCGTTCGTTCAGCCCCAGCGACGCGAGCAACCGGGCATCCCTTTCCCCGCGCACATACGGGGCGATCAAGGCAAGGTAGGCGCGGTCGGCATGACCGGCCAGCCGGTAGATTTCTCCCTTGATCCGTCCGACCTCCGCCTGTGTCGCATCCCGCAACTCGAACGGCGGCGGCTCCGCGAAGCCGGCCGTACCGCGTTTCGCCCGAAACTGGGGATGCTGATAGTAGGTGAACTGGGCGTAGCTCCGGATGACGTACTCCATCCTCCGATAATCCATGCCAAAGATCTTCCGGAAGGTGGCTTCGTCGATCGGTCCGCGCAGGGCTGCGTCGACCAGGCGGCGAAACGGTTCCTGGAATTTTCGTCCTTCGCCGTACAGGCAGAGGTGCACGAAGGCGTGACAGAGCGTCTGATAGTTCCGCGGCAGGGCCCGGGTGTCTCGGTCCACCGTGAAGAGCGAGGCGAAGGGTGGCACCGCGTTGGACTTCAACACCGCGGTGAAATCGTATTCGTCCGTGGGATCGACCCGTCCGATCTCGACCATGCGTTTCGAAAAATCGACCGAGCCCAGCACCCGCACCAATCCCTCCTCCAACCAACGCGGCGCGTTCGGGGCCGAGCGGCGGATCATCGTGCGGAAATACTGAAAATAGAACTCCCGGTACGGGTCATTCACCTCGATGAGCTCACCGCCAGGCACGAACTCGTCGTCCGAGCCCCCGGCGGCCACCGTGCCGTCTCCCGGCCGCGTGCGCACGAAATCAACCACGATGCCCGACCGTTCCTCGTCCTGCACAAAGACGCTCGTCGAAAAGCCCGCATCGCCGCGCAACGCGGTCGGCACAAAGGAGTGGAACTCCGCCTCACGCCGGCTGAGAATGATCATCGACGGCGGCGCCTCGCGTCCGGAAAACAACGCCGGCCAGACCACCGCGATGGCCTGCTGCAGCAGTTGAAAGTCCCGCACAAACCGCCGGGTTTCACGCTCCGACAGGGACGACAGAATTTCGTAGCCCGGGACCTCGGCGTAGCGCCACGACTCCGGCGGCGGCAGGACCATCGTCTCCGAAACGGTGTAGGTCGGCAGCTCAACAACCGGATCGTCGGCCGCCGGCATCGGTATCGATGATACCAGCGCGGCGACGAGCGGAGCGAAACGACGCAAACAACGGTTCGGGCGCGGACGAAGGCAGCTCAACATGGAGGGGAACAGGGGCGGTTCGCAGGATGAACCGGCCTGCCCCGCCTTTCTTCCAACCCCCGGGCCCCTTGGCCACCCGAAAATCGCTTGCGACGTGCGGCGCAGATCCCGGGACCGACGCCGCGCGTGGGTCGCCTCAGGACGTCGGCTTGCCCTTCACGGTCGGAGACTGCTTGAGCTTGTCGAGCTTCGGCTTGATCACCACGCGGCAATAGCCGGCGCTCGGGTTCTTCTTGTAGTAGTCCTGGTGATACTCTTCGGCCTCGTAGAAAACTTTCAGGGGCACGATCTCGGTCACGATCTTCCCACCCCAGGCTGGGTTCGCCTTCGCACGCGACGCCTCGGCTGCGGCCTTCTGGGTCTCGTCCGCGTAGAGGATGATCGACCGGTACTGCGGGCCTTCGTCGGCGCCCTGCCGGTTCAAGGTGGTCGGGTCGTGCACGTCCCAGAAGAAGTCGAGGAGGGTTTCCAGTGAGACCTTCTCCGGATCGTAATCGATGCGGATGACCTCTGCGTGGCCCGTCCGGCCGGTGGTGATCTGCTGGTAAGTCGGATTCACGACCGAGCCGCCGGCATAGCCACTGACCACGGCCTTGACTCCCGGAACCAATTCATAGGCGGCTTCGGTGCACCAAAAGCAACCACCGCCAACGACCAGCGAGGCGGTGCGGGAGGACGCGGCGGAAGAGGTCATGGGAAAAAGCAGGCAGGCGACCGCCAAGGCGGCGGAAAGATAGGGTTTCATCACAATGGGGAACAGGCTGCACAGGAATATTCCCTGCGCAACCCAGCCGGCCGCACCACCCTCAGCGGGTGAGCTTGCGGTACTTGATACGGTGCGGTTGGTCGGCGTCCTTGCCCTTCCGCCGGCGGTAATCCTCCAGGTAGGCCGAGTAATTTCCAGCGAACCACGTCACCGTGCTGTCGCCCTCGAAGGCGAGGATGTGGCTCGCCACCCGGTCGAGGAACCAGCGGTCGTGCGACACGACGACCGCGCAGCCGGCGAAGTTCTCCAGGCCTTCCTCGAGGGCGCGGATTGAATTCACGTCGAGGTCGTTGGTGGGCTCGTCGAGCAGGATCAGGTTGGCCCCGGCCTTGAGCAGCCGTGCCAAGTGGACCCGGTTGCGCTCGCCGCCGGAAAGGATGCCGACCTTCTTCTGTTGGTCGGCCCCGGTGAACCCGAACTGGGCGCAATAGGCCCGGGCGTTGATCTCCCGGTTCGACAAGCGCAGGATTTCCTCCCCGCCGCTGATCGCCTCGTAAATCGTCTGATGATCCGGGAGCGAATCTCGCGACTGGTCGACGTGAGCGATCTTCACCGTCGGCCCGACCCGCAGTTGCCCCGAATCCGGCTGTTCCGCGCCGGTGATCAGGCGGAACATCGTGGTCTTGCCTGCACCGTTGGGACCGACCACCCCGACAATCCCGCCGGGCGGAAGGGAGAAGGTCACATTCTCGAACAGCACCTTGTCACTATAGCCCTTGGCCAACCCCGCCGCCTCGACGACCAAGGTGCCCAGCCGCGGCCCGGGCGGGATGAGCAGCTCGAATTCCCGCTCCTTCTCGGCCACGTTCTCCTTCAACATCGCTTCGTACGCGTTGATGCGGGCCTGGGACTTGGCGACCCGCGCCTTCGCGGACTGCCGGATCCACGCCAATTCGCGGGCCATCGCCTTCTGGCGTCGATCTTCGGTGCGCTGCTCCACCGCCTGGCGCGCCTGCTTTTGCTCCAACCAGGACGAATAGTTGCCCTTCCACGGAATTCCGTGGCCAAACGACAGTTCCAGAATCCACTGCGCGACGTTATCGAGGAAGTAGCGGTCGTGGGTCACCGCGATGACTGTCCCCTCGTAACGGGCCAGATGCTGCTCCAGCCAATGCACACTTTCCGCGTCGAGGTGATTGGTCGGCTCGTCGAGCAAGAGGATGGAGGGCTTCTGGAGCAGCAGCCGGGCAAGGGCCACCCGGCGGCGTTCGCCTCCGGACAGGTGGTCAACCACCTGATCGCCCGAAGGACAGCGCAAGGCGTCCATGGCCATTTCCACCTGGGGGCCAACATCCCAGGCCCCCAACGCATCGATCTTTTCCTGCAATTCGCCCTGCCGCGCCATGATGGCGTCCTTCGCCGCGTCATCGGCCGCTTCATTCAGTTCGTCCCACGTCGCATCGTAAGCGGCGGTCAGGTCCGTGAGGTGCTTTACCCCCTCTTCGACGCAGGCGCGCACCGTTGCACCGGGCGTCAGGTGTGGTTCCTGCTCCAGCAGACCGACGGGGTAACCCGGCTCAAAGTGCACCCGGCCCTCAATTTCCGTATCCCGCCCGGCCAAGATCCGCAGCAGGGAGGACTTGCCGGAGCCATTGAGCCCAAGGACTCCGATCTTCGCCCCGTAATAGAACGAGAGGGAGATATCCCGGAGGATCTCCTTGCGCTCGATCTTCTTCGAAACGCCGATCATCGAAAAAATCACTTTGGGCTCTTCAGGCTTGGCCATGGCTTCACTCAACGCCGCGCCGCCGGCGCCGCAAGCCCGCCGACGCCCCACCCGCAAAACGCACTCCGCGGCGCCTTTTCCCCGCCATTCCGACCGCCTCCGGCCCAGGGGGCTCGCAACCTCCGGACAGGGCCGGCACGGCCTCGACCGGGCTGGACGCCGACGCCCATCGACCCGCCGCAATCTTGTCAAAAAGGCCGTTCCAGACCGATTCTCACCCCAGTCGAGACCCCCTAAAAGGGGCCTGTTTTGGGCGATTTTGGGCCTATTTTGAGCAATTCCAGGGCATTTCCGCCGGTTTTTACAAAATTGACGAAAATTCAGGGATTGCAGTGCTTCCGGGATTACTTTTGAACGACCCTCCCGGAAACGTCACTAACTTCCGTCCCGCAGCTAACTCAACCAAGGACCACGTTTGGACCTCAAACAAATCAAGCAGATCATCGATCTCATGAAGCGCTCCGATTTGACCGAATTCGCGGTCGAGGAAGAGGGCTTCAAGCTCAAGATTCGCCGCGGCCTGAACGGTCTCCCGGTCGTGACCTCCACGGGTCGCTCCTCCAACCCGCCGTTCCCTGCCCCGTCGGAGGCTGCTGCTCCGGCACCCGCCGCGCCCGCTGCGCCCGCGCCCGCCGTTTCGCTCACCCCGGCCGCTGCGGCCGATGAAGCCGGTGTGACGTACATCAAGTCGCCCATGGTCGGCACCTTCTACCGCGCCAGCTCGCCCGAAAGTAAGTCCTTCGTGGATCCGGGCGCCAAGGTCGTCGAGAACACGGTGGTGTGCATCATCGAGGCCATGAAGATCATGAACGAGATCCAGGCCGAAACCAAAGGCACCATCGTCGAGATCCTCGTGGAAAACGGTCAGCCGGTCGAATACGGCCAGCGCCTCTTCAAGGTTAAACAAGCTTAAGTTCCCCCTCCTCCCAGACCGCCTCCCCTCGTCCCGCGCCGTCAGCCTTTGCTGACGCAACTTGGCGAGGGTCGGCGGTTTAATCGTCTTTATTCCGATGATTCAAAAGATCCTCATCGCCAACCGCGGTGAAATCGCCCTCCGCATTGTCCGCGCCTGCCGGGAACTCGGCATCAAGACGCTCGCCGTCTATTCCGAAGCGGACGTTCAATCGCTCCACGTGCAGCTCGCCGACGAGGCCATCTGCATCGGCGGCCCGAAGAGCAGCGACAGCTACCTTCGCGCCGACCGCATCATCAGCGCTGCGGAGATCGCCGACGTCGACGCCATCCACCCGGGCTACGGCTTCCTGTCGGAGAACGCCAAGTTCGCCGAACAATGCGAGTCGTGTAACATCAAGTTCATCGGCCCCAAGTCTCGCTCGATCAAAATGATGGGCGACAAGGCGATCGCCAAGGACACCGTGCGCAAGGCAGGCGTGCCCACCGTGCCCGGTTCCGATGGTCCGGTCGAATCCGAGTCGGAGGCGGTCAAGATTGCCCGCAAGATCGGCTACCCGGTGATCATCAAGGCGGTCGCCGGCGGCGGTGGCCGAGGCATGCGCATCGCCCACAACGACATGTCCTTCGCCAAGGAGTACCATGTCGCGCGCAACGAGGCCGAGAAGGCCTTTGGCAACGGGGCGGTCTACATCGAGAAGTACATCGAAAAGCCGCGCCACATCGAGTTCCAGATCCTCGCCGACAGCCACGGCAAGATCCTCCATCTCGGCGAACGCGACTGCTCCGTGCAGCGCCGCCACCAGAAGCTGATCGAAGAAAGCCCCTCGCCTTTCCTCACCCCGTCGTTGCGCAAGACGATGGGCAAGGCGGCGATCAAGGCCGCAGCCGCCGCCGACTACGAGAACGCCGGGACGATCGAGTTCCTCGTCGATGCCAAGGGTAACTTCTACTTCATCGAAATGAACACCCGCATCCAGGTGGAACACCCGGTGACGGAGGAAGTGACCGGCATCGACCTGATCAAACAGCAGATTCGCGTCGCGAACGGGGAAAAATTGGAATTCGACCAAGGGGACATCACCTTCACGAAGCACGCCATCGAGTGCCGCATCAACGCCGAGGATCCGGCGCGCAACTTCACCCCGTCCCCCGGCACGATCGGGCTTTACTACGCCCCGGGTGGTCACGGCGTGCGCGTCGACAGTCATGTCTACAGCGGCTACACCATTCCGCCGTATTACGACTCCATGATCGGCAAGCTGATCTGCTACGGATCGACCCGGAAGATCGCCATCGAACGGTCCTATCGCGCACTGAGCGAGTACCTGGTTCGGGGCATCAAGACGACGATCCCGCTGCACAAGGCGATCATGAGCGATCCGCACTTCATCGAGGGCAAAGCCACCACGGCCTACATGGAAGAGTTCATGAGCCGATCCCCGGCCGACCTCTTTGTTTGATCACCCCGCCCGGCCGCAACGCCGGGCGTTTTTTTGGGCGAAGGCCTGCGCCCCCGGCGTCGGCCGGTGCACCTTACGCCATCTGCGCCAGTGCGGTGCGCGAGGTCGCCGGCAGGTTGAATCGGTCCAACCGCAGGGTAAAGAGCCGGGCCGGCGGCATGTTGCGCCAAATGATACGGCGTCCCACAAGGTGACGTCGCACCATCTCCCGCTCGTAGCTGCTGCGGAACGGCGTCGGATTCACGTACTTGTAGTAGATGATGTGGGCGTCCGCCCGCGCCAGCGCCTGTTTCTTGCGCCAGATGGCCGTGCTGATCTCCGCCGGCAGGGCTTCGTACGGGATGCTCGAAAAAATGAAGTCGTATCCGCCCGCACCTTCGTACTGCAGCACGTCCATGTGAAACACCCGCACGTTTCCACCGTGAAACCGGCTGTGGACGATGCTGAAGAAGCGCTCGCTCAACTCCACCACATCCAGGCGGTCCTCCGGCCGCATCGCTGCGATGATCTCCTTCGTGAACACGCCCGTACCCGGCCCCAGTTCGAGGATCTTCAGCGGGCGCTCCGGGTGGGCGCTGACGTGACTCTTGAGCTGCGAAACAGCGGCGGCCACCAAGTGCCGTGAACTCGGTGCCACGGCGCCCGTGTTTCTCAGCTCCCGCAGGAAATGCACGATCGTTCGCACGCGAGAGGCGTTGTAGCTACGGGCCAGCGCCGCCGGCAATGCAATTCTCTGCTGATCGCCGGCGGCAGCCGCGGCCGCCGGGAGTTTTTCCACGCCCAGCCTTGCAACCGTTTCGCCCTCGAAGCTTATTTATCACATCACCATGCAAGCGCCCGAGTTCAATCCCCCCACCCGTCTGGACGACCAGCCGGAACTCGGGGACATCAAGATCAACCACACGGTCATCGCCAGCATCGTACGCCTCGCGGCCCTGCAGGTGAAAGGGGTTGCCGGCGTGGGCGGGGGTTTGGTCGATGGCATCGGCGAACTGTTCACCAAGCGCGAGGCCGACCACCGCGGGGTGAAAGTGTCGGAGGATGAGAACGACACCTACTCCATCGAGGTCCGCCTCGTGGTCACCTACGGTTCCGAGTTGGGCCGCACTGCCTACGAGGTTCAGGTCGCCGTTCGCACCCAGGTCATGGCCATGACGGGCAAGAACGTTGACCGCGTCGACGTCATCATCGAGGGCGTCCGCCTGCCCGCCGGCGCAGCGACGGCGGACAAGAACGACGATCTTTGGCCGGAGAATCCCGCGACCGACTGAGCCTGAGGCCCCGTGTCGACCGTCACCGAATACCTCCTGTCGTCACCGGTCCAAACCGCGATCCTGTGGGGTGGCCTCGCACTCCTGGTGGTTCTGCTGTTCCTGCGGCAACCCGCCGTGCTCACCTTGGCGGCGGATGCCAAAGGCCGGCTGCAGATTTCGCGGCGTGCCCTCCATCGTCTCGTCGAGGCCTGCTGCGAACAGTTGCACGGAGTGGCCTCGGCGCGGGCCGTGATTACGCGGCGCAGCAACCGGCTCGATACCTACATTCGGCTCAAGATCCGGCCCGACGCCAAACTGGACGCGATCCAGGGCTACCTGAACGAGGAGATCACCGACATCTACCGCCAGAATCTGGGCCTCAAAGGCGACGTGGGCCCGATCAAGATCGAGGTCGTCGGCGTCGTGCCGGCCGACAAGGGGTTCTGACCCGTTGCCCCCAACTCCGCCGACGAACGTAGGCGTTGGATCAGAGACAGGTGAAGCCGCCTAGGTCGGCCTCACCAAGGCGACGTCGCTCCACTCACCCATGACACGCGTGTCGACCGTCCACCCGGGCGCGGCGGCAGCAAAGACCGTGCGCACCTGATCGAGCTCCCGGGCCAGGATGCCGCTGAGCACCAACCAGCCACCAGGCGCCACCGCCCCCAGAAGCTCCGTCGTGAACCGCATCAAGACGTCCGCCTGGATATTCGCTAGCACCAGCGAAGCCTTGCGACCGGCAAGGCCGGAGACGAGGTCACCGACGTAGAACCGGACTTTCTCCTGCAGGTCGTTCAGCGCCGCATTCTCCCCGGCAATGCGCACCGCCTCGGGGTCGTTGTCGAAGCCCACCACATCGGCAAAACCGAGGCGCACCGCCGAGAGGGCCAGAATGCCCGAGCCGCAGCCGGCATCGATCACCGCTCCGGCCGGACCACGCTCGGCCGCGTAGGCCACCAGGCGTTCGCAGCACAACCGCGTCGTTTCGTGATTACCCGTGCCGAAGGCCAGTCCCGGATCGAGCCAGAGCACAACGTCCCCGGGCGGCAGGCGATAGCTCGCCTTCTCCCACACCGGCACCCAGTGCATGCGTCCGGTGCTCCAGGCCTTGAAGTGGGCCTTGTAACTGTCACGCCAATCCTCGTCGGCCAGCGGCCGCACCACCGGGCCGGCGAGCGGGGTCACCGGCAGCAGGGGCCGCAGTTCCGCCCACCGCGACTCGCCCTCCGCTTCGCTGCCAAAGATCCCCACGATCCACGCCCGCTGGGCGATCACATCCTGCAGAAGGCTCCATCCTTCCACGCCCAGCTCGAGCAGGACGTCGTCCGTGGCGTCCGCTGCAGCGGACGGAATCTCTGCCTTGAGTTCGTAGAGCGACATCGGGTCATGTTGCGGCTCGCTCAGACCGAGTCGCAACTCCGGAGTTCGGACCACCGTACGTCCGCCCGGCTCACGGCGTCATGAACGTCCACGTGACGTCCGAGTAGCTCCACGGGCGCCCGTTCGCATCGGGCGTGACCGAGCCCTGCCAGCGTCCAGCCGCATCCTTCACCACCGCCAGGCCGGTGTGCGAATACTCCCCCCGTTCGTACGCGAACGTCTCGCCATCGTCATCGTAGAGCGACAGCGCACCGGGTTTCTCGCCGTAGTGGCGGATCTCCAAGGGAAGGCGCTCACCCGCCTGCGGCGCATGCGGGCGCTCCACGGCGATCATCGGCACCAGCGCGCCATCCCGGACAAAGAGCGGAATCCGGTCGAGCGGCGGCGTCACCGTGATGGTCTCGTCCGCACCGGCATAACGTCCGGTGTAGAAATCGTACCACTTGCCTTCCGGAAGGAGTACGGTCCGGCTGGTCGCGCCGGGCGCGATCGGCGCCACGAGCAACGCGTCACCAAAAAGATACTGATCCTTGGTCTCGCGGGCTGCCGCCGGGACTTCGTAGGGATTGGCCGTGGCCTCGAGCTCCCCTGCCGCGGTGCCTTCACGCCTGACCGGCCGTTCGCGCGATGCCAGCTGCATCGGCCGGATCACGGGCGTGCCTTCACGGTGATACTGCGCAAAGCTGTGATACAGGTAAGGCAGGAGGCGCTGGCGCAGCAGAATCGCGGACCGCACGTGAGGCGTGGCCTCGGGATACGTCCAAAGCTTGGTCGATGTCGCCCAACCGTTGAAAAGCGCCAGCGGCGAAAAACACACCGCCTGCGTACGCCGAACCTGATCGCTCACCACCTCGGCGAGGAGGGCCTGCGCCTCGTCCGTCCGCCCGGCCTCCCGCGCCGCGCGCAGCCGGGTTTCGAGGCCGCCGTTGCCGCGCACCTCGGGGGACCAAAGCACGCCGGCAAAGCCGCTGTTGCACACCGCGGTGATGTACTCGTCGAAATCGTAACTGTCGCTGTAGATGACAAATGGATACGGCGAAGCCCCGGCGTTGTTGCCCCGGATCTGGCTCATCGTACGCCGGTCGCTCTCATGAAACGAGGCGTAGACCGCCTGCTGCAGCAGCATCGCATAGGTCTGGCGCAATTGCTCCGAGTGCAGGCCCGAGGGAAAGGTCGCCGTATCCGGCCACAGGTAACGGTCGTAGCCGTCGACCTCGTCCAGCTTGAACCCTCCGATCGCCGAGGGATTCTTTTCGATCACCGTGCGTTTGAGATGATCGATGAAGATGCGTTTCGGCTCTTCCAGGGTGTAATCCGGCACAATGCCATTCCACACGAGGTGCGTGCCTGCATAGGGCAGCAGCTTTTGGTACAAGGGAGTGGAGGGCGGTCCGACGTAGGGATTGAACCAGAGATTGACCCGCACGTTGTGCTTGCGCACCTCGGCGAGGAAACCCTCCGGATCGGGAAACCGGGTCGCGTCCCACTCGAACGAACACGGGTAGGCGTAACTCATCCAACCCGGCTCCAGTCCGAGCATGTCCAGCGGGATGCCGTTGCGGCGAAAATCGAGGATCGTCTCCAGCGCCTCCTTCGCGCCGTAGCGCGTCGGCGTGCGCGCCATGAAGCCGAGACCCCACTTCGGCGGCAGGGCGCCGCCACCCGCGTAGAGGTTGTAACGTCGGATCGCATCGAGCGGACTCGGCCCGGCAAAGACATAGACGTCCATGCCTTCGGCGTTGGCGAGGACTTCGATCGAATCGGAGCGTGGCGCCGAGTTCCACCGGCCCCGGACCGGCGCCGCCTGCGGATCCTCCTGCCAAACAGTGCCCGTGGTGCGGTCGATGACCGGGGGCTTCGACGGCGCCGCCAGCCGCACGCCATGCCCGACCGTCACCTTGAGGTAGCGCGCCGTGTCAAAGAGCACGGCGAATCCCTGAGTGGACACGTACAGGGGCACCGGCGCGTGGGTGCGCCCCGTCACCGGCACCCGTGTGCTCCAGTGGTCGACGCGTAGCTCGAAGATGTTGCCGTTGCGCCGCATCGAGCTGAAGTCCACGCCGAGGCCGTAAATGTCCTCCTCCGCGCCCAGCGGCAGCCGGACAATCGTCTTCCAATCGAACTGACGGCCTTCGATCTGGGTGGCATCGAACGGGAACGGCGCCGCCGGCATGCGCGCCAGGGCTTCGAGAGCGGGTTTGCCGCCGGCGGCCTTGAGCAACGTCAATGACTCGGGCCGGCCAACGGTGGTTTTCCACACGCCCGGAGCCACTTCCTGCCAGACCGGAGTGACCGGCCCGGCCGCAGCAGCCGCGGACCGTGAAATGAGCGAGGCAACAATGCAGAGCATCGCCGCAGACAAGAGGGGGCGCAGGGTAGACATGGGGTAGACGGAACCTACGCCCTCACCGGCGGCGCTCAAATCGGCGACCGCTTATGACGTTAACATGTACGAGGCCGTCAACGCCCCCGCGCTACCGAGATATGCGCTAGGTCAGCGCTATCACCGCCACACCCCGCGGAGGCAGGGACACCTTCCCCTTGCAACGCTGCTGCGTCAGCAGGTCGGTTCCCTGCCGGCGGCCGAGATTCACCCGCACGGCCTCGTCCCGATGGTTGAGCACAAAGAGAAACGCCTGGCTGTCCTTCTCGCGCACCGTGGCCTCGACTCCGGCGGGCGTGACCAGCACCGGTGCGACCTCGGCCTTCGCGCACGCCGTATCCAACACGCGGTCGAGTCCTGCCCGCTCCAACTTCGTGCCGAGGTAATACGCGTGACCCTTGCCATACGCATGCTCCGTGACCGCCGCGCGTCCGGCAAAGAAATCGTGCGTGTAGGTTGCGAGAGCCCGCGCCCCCTCCAGGTGAACGACCTCGCACCAATGGCCCGTCTTGACCGGGGCCCCCCGCGCGCCGGCAAAGCGAACGCCATTGGTCTGTCCCTCGGCGTAAGGCGCCCACTCCTCCACCCAAAGGCCGAGCACCGGTCGCAGCCACGCCGGATACCCGTCCAAGACGACGTGTTCATGCTCGTCGACGATCCCCGAGAAGTACGTCGCCAACAGCGTGCCGCCGCGTGCGACGAAGTCCGTGAGATTGTCGGCATCGGCCTTCGTCAACAGGTACAATGCCGGCGCCACCACGAGCGCATAGTCCGTGAGCGCCGCCCCGGGGTGCACGAAGTCCACCGCGATATTCCGGGCGTAGAAGTATCGGTGCAGCTCCTGCGCCCATCCGGCGTAGTCGATCCGGCCGGGCTTCGACTCCAACTCCAGCGCCCACCAGGCGTGCCAGTCGAAGGCGATCGCCACGCGCGCGCGCACGAGTGAGCCCACGACCGGCGCGAGCGCCTTGAGGTCGGCGCCGAGCTGCTTGATCTCGCCAAAGACGCGGCTGAACGCCGGATCGACATGCTGGATCATTCCACTGTGAAACTTTTCCGCCCCGGCCTTTGACGCCCGCCACTGGAAGAACATCACGCCGTCGCCCCCGCGTGCCACGGTCTGCAGGCTGCCCAGCCGCATGCGCCCCGGCGCCTTCGGCCCGTTGATCGTCCGCCAGTTCACCGCCGAGGACGCCTGCTCCATCAGCACGAAGGGACGGTCCTTCTTCAACGATCGCATCAGGTCGTGGCCGACCGCTCCCATCCGTTCCGGCTCCAGCCCCGGCAGCGGGTCGGGGTAGCTGTCCCATGCCACAAAATCGAGTTCCTCCGCCCACCGCCGGTAGTCGAGCGGCTTGAAAAAGGTCATGAAGTTCGTCGTCACCGGGACGCCCGGCGTGATCGCATTCACGATGTCCTTCTCCTGCCGATACAGCTCGAGGAAGGCATCGCTGAGAAAGCGCCGGTAATCCAGCTGCTGGGTCGGATTGTTGTGATACGGCGCCCGGCGCGGAGTGAAGATCTCGTCCCACGCGGAGTACACCTGGCTCCAGAATGCGGTGCCCCAGGCAGCGTTCAACGCATCGAGCGTGCGGTAACGCGTCTTGAGCCAGACGCGGAAGGCCCGCGTGGTGGCCTCGCCGTGGCACTCGGAAAGATGACAGGCGTACTCGTTGTTGATGTGCCAGGCAGCGAGGGCCGGATGCCTCCGGTACCGTGTGGCGATCTTTCGCACCAGCGCGGCGGCAAGGCGGCGGTAGGTCGGACTGCAGGGTGAATAATGCTGCCGCGAACCGGGATACAACGTGGCACCGTTGGCATCCACCGGAAGCACGTCCGGGTACCGCTTGGACATCCACGGCGGAGGCGACGCCGTGGCCGTGGCGAGGCACACATAAACGCCGTGCTCGGCCAGCAGGTCCATCACCCGATCGAGCCAGCCGAAATCAAAGGTCTTCTCCGCCGGCTGCAGCTTCGCCCAGCTAAAGATGCCGACACTGACGAGGTTGACTCCCGCCGCTTGCATGAGCCGCGCATCCTCACGCCAGACCGCTTCGGGCCACTGCTCAGGATTGTAGTCGCCACCATAGGCGAGCGACGCGGGAAGTCGGGGGATAATCATAAGATCAACGAGGCGCCTGCCATTGCATGTAGGCCGGCAGATTACGTCACAGGTCAACCGTCCGTCAACGCAGGCCAGCTCCGCCACCTGGATCGAACTGCGGCGCGGTTCAGTTCCTTCGTCCGGCCTTCGCCCGTCTCTCGCCCACCGCTGTGCCGCGATGCAACGCCGGCACGAGGGGGCGCGCAGCACGCGTTCGTGGAAAAGGACGGTTAGCGCGCGGTAGCGTCACCGCCGCCGCCTCATCGCACGCAAACCAAGCCGTCCTGATACCCTCAGGTCGGTCGTCCGAGCACCGCCGCGAGCTCCCGAAGGAAACGTTCGTTCTGGCCGGCCGTGCCGACCGTGACGCGAATCCACTCCGGCAACCCGTACGGCTTCACCGGCCGGACGATCACGCCGCGCTGCTGCAGCGCCGCAAAGACCCGGCCGCCGTCGCCGACGCGGACGAGCAGGAAGTTGGCTTGGCTTGGAGCCGTCTCGAGACCGAGGGCGCGCAGGCCTGCCCCGAGCTGGGCAAGGCCCGCCCGGTTGTCCGCGGCATTGCGCGCTGCAAACGCAGCGTCGTCGAGGGCCGCGATCGCCGCCGCCTGCCCGATGGCATTCACGTTGAAGGGCTGGCGCACGCGGTTGAGCAGCGCGGCGAGCGCCGGGCTGGCATAGCCGTAGCCAACCCGCAGCGAGGCGAGTCCGAAGATCTTGGAAAACGTGCGCAGGCCGATGACCTTGCGCCCCTCGGCGATGAGCGGACGAAGGTCGGGCGGCTGGTCGAGGTACTCCGCGTAGGCTTCGTCGAAGGCGAAGACCACATGTTCCGGCAGCGCGCGGGCAAAGGCCAGCAGGTCCTCCGCCCGGTTCGTCGCCCCCGTCGGATTGTTGGGGCTCGCCACGAAGACCAGCTTGGTGCGCGGCGTGATCGCCGCCGCCATCGCGGGCAGGTCATGCGCCCACTGCTTCAGCGGCACCTCCACCGGGCGCCCGCCAAACAGCAGCGTCACGAGCTTGTACACGACGAAGGCGGGATTGCCCATGACCACCTCGTCACCCGGCCGCAGGAAGACATGGCCGAGCAGCTCGAGGATCTCGTTCGATCCGTTGCCCACCACGAACTGCGCCGGATCCAGCCCGTGACGGCCGGCCAGCTTCTGGCGCAGCGCGAAGCATCCGCCATCCGGATACAACTCGCCCTGTTTCAGCGCCGCCATCGCGGCGGCCACGGCCTTGGGCGAAGGACCGTTGGGATTCTCGTTTGACGCCAGCTTGATGATGCCCGCCGGATCCAGCCCGAGTTCGCGGGCGACCTCCTCGATCGGCTTGCCCGGCTCGTAGACCGGCTGGCTGAGCACCGTGGGATTGACGAGGCTTTCGAGATTCATGAGCGCGGCACTCAACACGATTCGACATCGCGGCTAAAGCGAATAGTAGTCGGCCATGCTCCACCGCCTGACCACCGGATTGCTCGCCGGCCTGCTGCTGCTGACCGGCGCCGGGGCGGCGCCCACCGTGGATCGTGCCACAGTGGAGGGCGCGCTCGCAGCCGTCGCCCGGCCGGAGGGGACCTGGAACGGCGGCCTGCTCCTGCTCGCACCCGGGCTGCATCCGGACGACGTCCCGTTGTCGGCTGACTTGGATGTGGACGACGCCTTCCATCGCGCCCTGCTCAGCCAGGGCTGGATGATCGCCACCACCAGCTACCGGCGCACCGGTGTCATCGTGGCCGATGCGATGGAGGATCTCGACCGCCTGCATGCCTGGGTTGCCGCCCGTTACGGCGAGCCCCGCCGTACGGTCATCGAGGGAAAATCGATGGGGGGCCTTATCGCCGTCCTGCTCGCGGAGCGGGACCGCAGTCCCTACGACGGGGTCGTGGCGATCGGCGCCGCCCTCGACCTGCGCGAGCCATCGACCGGCATCGGGGTCAACCTGCGCCCGCGGCGTCCGGTCGTCTTCCTCAGCAACCAGACGGAGCTCGAGGCACCGCGACGCTACGCCGGCGGCATTCCCGGCGTGGACCGTGAGATCGTGCACCCGGTCGTCTTTCGCGTCTCCCGCGACGGTCACGTCAACGTCAACGCAGCCGAACGCCTCTATGCCTTTCGCGCCCTGCTCGCGTGGCTCGACCGCGGCCGCGGGGCCTTGCCGCCCGAAGTCCGCGGGGACAACGTCGAGGCGCGCCAGCGACCCGCCATCATCGCCGCCAAAGGCGCGCCCCCTCGCCTCTCGGATGCAGAGATTCACGATGCCACGCAGGTGCCGGCACCTCGTCCGTCGGAGGTGTTGCCCGATGCGGACGGCCGGGGCCTCGTCGCCACGGTCGTCGCCGTCACGCCGGTCTACGGCAATGTCACGCTCAACGTCCAGGTTGCCGACCTCGACGCCATCGGGCTGCGCCCCGGCGCCTACTTCCAGCTCCGGACCGGAGCCCAGACCGTCCGGGTGCTCTACGGCCGCGACTTCAGCAGCGTGGAGCGCGGCCAGTGGGTGCTCTTTCCCAGCGCCGAAGGCTATTTCTGGCTCGCCCGCAATTTCGCCAACGCCGCCACCTCGGCAGGACTGTCGGTCGGTGACGCAGTGCACCTGCGGCGCTACGAGCCGCAAAACTGAGGCCGGCGCGATCATCGCGCCGGGGGCGTCGGCGTCTTGTGGCCTCAGGTAAGGTCAGCGGCGCGCTGACCGCGCCCACTCACACCCGCCGACTCGGCACGCGCACCACCTGCATGCCAGCCGCGCGCGCGCCCTGGATGCCGGGCTCAGCGTCTTCGAAGACAAGGCACTTCTCCGGCCGCACCCCCATCCGTTCGGCAGCGAGCAGGAACATGTCCGGCGCCGGTTTGCCGCGACCGGGCGCAACCTGGGCCGGCGTGATCACAATGTCGAAGTAGCCGCGCAGGCCCGACTTTTCCAGCGAGGGATACGCGACCTCCTCCAGTCCGCCCGTGGCGATGGCCCGGGGATGGGTCGAGGCGATCCGTTTGAGAAAGGAGACCGTCGCATCGATGACCGTCACGTCCGCGAGGTACTCGAGATAAATCATCTCCTTTTCATGCGTGACCGCGACCGGATCGAGCTTGATGCCGTACCGTTCGCCGAAGAGCTCCGCCACCCGCACGGAGTGCACGCCGCCCAAGGCATAAAAGTAGTCCTCATCGAGCCTGCCCGGCATGCCCTGCCGGCGCATGGCGGCATCCCACGCCCGGTAGTGCACCGGCATGGAGTCGATGAGCGTGCCATCCAGATCGAAGATGAAGCCGGCGAAGTTGCCGGACGGGATGTCGAGTTGCATGAGAACCCGGACCTTCGCCCCGCCGGCGTGCCGCTGGCAACCGCAGAATGCTCCGCGTCACAGCGCCAACCGAAGGCACCGTGCCTCCGTGCAGGCTGAACCAAGGCGCACGAGCCCGCCTTGCCCGAAGAACCTCACCGCTCCCGACCCGCTGGAACTTACGCGTTAGGGCAGCGGCCGGATCCAGATGTTACGAAACTTCACCGGACTTCCATGACCCTGAAGTTTCAGTGGCAGCCGGTCCGCATGCGCTTCGTATGAACCAAGCGCGCGATGGCCCGTCTTTCCACGCACCTCTTCGTCGACATGGACCACGACGCCGTTATGCAGCAGCGTGACCCGCGCGGGCTCAATCAATCGGCCGGCGTCAAACCGCGGCGCCACGAAGATGAGATCATAGGACTGCCATACGCCCGGCTTCGCGCTGGCGTTCACGCGAGGTGGCGTTTCGCCGTAAATTGCCGCGCATTGGCCATCCGCATAGATCTGGACCCGATGCATCGGGTGCGAGTCGAAGATCTGGATCTCGTACAGTTTCATCGGGAACACCCCGCTGTTTCCCCGATCGCCGAGGTAGGGCGGTTGCTCTTCCGGCGTCATGAACTCCAGGTGAAGCTGGAAAGAGCCGAACGCTTCGATGGTCTCGAGATCGCCCTTACCTGCCACCAGAGCGCCTTCTTGAATCTGCCACGCCGAGGGTTTCCACGCCTCGAGCGATCGACCGTCAAACAGCACGGTCGCATCGCCGGGCGGCGCCAACAGGACGGCCTTTGCCTCGACATGCCGAGGCAAGGGCCGTTCGCGGTCGTGCTTGCGATACGGTGTCCAGGGAAGTTGCGGCGTGTCGTCATAGCCGACCACGCCGCGGTCGTTCTCCTTCCACTCAACCGCAGACAGTGCCGTGCCGCCGGCAAGGGTCAGTACCGCTGTAGCGCAGCTCAGGAGCACATTATTCATGAGGTAAGCTTCGAACTTCTGCGCCACGGCGGGCCACCCAAAAAGCCGGTGTAACGGCTCAAAACGAGAACGTGTTCGTCAGGATGTACTGACGGGGATCCTGGTACCGGTAGGTAATCGGGACGAGGGTGCGCGGGTGCACGTTGTTCACCACCAGATCGCGTTGGTTCGTCACGTTGTTCACGTTGAGCTGGATGTTCCAGCGGACCTTGCCCTGGCGCAGCGTGGTGGCGTAGCCGATCTGGAAGTCGTAGACGTTCTGATCGGACGCATCGACCGTCGACACGCTCTCGATGACGCGGCCGTTCCACGTGTCGGTGTAATCGGTGCCCGGGGTGATCGTGTACTCCGTGCGCGCACCGGCAACACGGCCGGCGCGGAAACGCATGCCGGCGCCGACCGTCAGCCCCTTGAGTCGGCCTTGGCGGAAGTCGTAACGCGTGCGCAGGTTGAAGTTGTGCAGCGGATCGCCGACGAAGCGCTTGCCTTCGAAGACGAAGGGATTGTCGAAGAATAGCTGCTCCGCGTCGGCAATCGCCTCATTGATGCTGTCCGTGTTCACCGTGAAGTCACCGGTGGCGTTGATCTCGGCCGGCGTTCGCCAGTCCGTCGAACCCGGCGCGATATCGGGCCCCGGCGTGTTCGTGTTCTGGGAGATCGCGAGCGTGCCGAACGATTTCCAATAGGCCTTGTGATAATCGATGTAGGCGCGGTACTCGCGAGCGATGTTCGTACGGGTGGTCTTGTTCTTGGAGTAGTTGAGCGAGATCGACCATCCCGGCAGGACCTGTCCGGCCACTTCCACCTCGTAGCCCTTGCTCTCGGAGTCTTGCACGTAGCCCTGCACCTGGTTCATCACTTCCGCCTGGCGGCGGGCGAAGTTGGTTTCGTCCGCATTGAGCGCACCGGAGTTCGCCAACGCGTTCCAGATGTTGACGACGTTGCTCTTGTTGAAGCCGGAGAAGCCGAACTCACGCTGGGAGATGGTATGGAACTCCGTGGCGGTTACGAAGACGCGGTTCTTGAGCAGGCTCAGCTTGATGCCGTAGTCCTCCGTCTCGCCGGCCGGCGAAGGCACGAGGTCGGCGATGGTGGTCTTCAGCGGATCTGCCGGGGTGATGTAGTTCGTGCCCGGGGTGCTCACGCTGTTCGACGTGTTGTAGAAGAGCGAAAGCCACGGGAGCACGTGCACCACGCCGCCCAGGGTCCGCGTATTGCCTGTGAAAATACCGGCGTTGGCCGTACGCGGATCCACGGGGGTCCAGACCCCGGTGTTCGGCGCGATCGCCTCGGCGGCGGGATCGCGAACGGCGACGCCGACCCAGTTCTTCAGGCGGTCGCTGCGATAGCCGAAGGTGCCGACGATGCGGTTCTTGAGCAGGAAGAGCTGGCTCACGCCCATGTACGCACTGGTCTCGCGGTCGACGTAGCCGATGTTGCCCTGCGAACGGTTGAACTCGTGCATGTACAGGTTCGAGATCTGACCGGTGCGCGGATCCTGATACGGCGTGGCGCCGGAGAGGTTGTAAGGCGCCGGGATGCGGAAATCCGGATCATCGAGCACGGCCAAGCTCGGGATATAGTAGCGGTAATAAACGGCATTGGAGCCGTTCTCCGGCGTCGGATTGAAGGCGCCGCCACTCGTGAGCGACGGACCGCGCAGCCAGTACTGTTGGAGGATCTCGCTGCGGGACTTGATCCGGGCAAGCTCTCCGAGGCCGGCCACACGCAGCGTCGCCCAGTCACGATAGCCCTTCTCGTACGACACGGTCAGGCGACCCTGGCTGGTCTGATTGCTCGACGGGCGCCGATCAGGCGTCACATCGAAGTAGTAGAGCTGATCGGCCGGCTTGAGCTGTCCGTTCGGCAGGTAGCGGTTCGTATCGGCCGCGACACCGTAGTGGTTCCACGAGGCAAGATTCCGCGTCTCGGTGCGGCTCACCTGGCGGTTGAACGCGAGTTCGACGTTGAGGTCGCGCATCACCTCGCGTTGCACGAAAGCGGAGAAGTTGTTGGTCTCGAATTCGCCGCCGACCCAGTTGGCCTCCAACACGGCATCGGGGTTGCTCAACCCACGGGCGAAGTCGTTCTGCAGCACGCCACCGGTCGGCGCCTCGGAGTAGGTGAACTGACGGTAGTTCTGCGCCACGCCGAAGCGGTCGCTGAACACGACCCAGTCGCCGCCCGAGCGTTCCAGCACCCCGTTGACGCTGGTCGCCCCGGTGTCGCGGAACGGGGTGCCCGGAGTGCCCGCCACGCCGGTGCCGGGCGTGCCGGGGACGTAGTCGGACCGGAAGTTATCGAAGATCGGCTGGCCCGAGGCGTTCCAGATCGAGAGGTAGTCGTTGGCAAAGAAGGGCCGGGGCACAAAGCGGTCGACCTGGCCACGCTCGAACTCGACCTTCACTGTGGTGCGCCGGTCGGGCTGCCACTTGCTCGCGAGGAAAATCCGGTTCTGGTCGTTGTGACCGGCGCTGCGCCACGATTCCTCGCGGCCGCGCAACACGGCCACGCGCAAGGCGAGCTTGTCCTTGATCAACGCGAGATTGGCATCGCCGCTAAGCCGCTCGCCGCCCCACGAGTCGATACGATGGGTCAGGCTGAACGCGTGCTTGTTCGTGTTGGCCTGCTTCGAGGAAACGTTGATTTTTCCAGCCGGGGAACCGAAGCCGTAGAGAATGGAGTTCGGTCCGCGCGACACCTCGAGCCGCTCGGTCATGTAGAGGTCAACCTCGCCGGGCGCGTTGAAGAAGTTGATGCTGCGTCCGCCGCCGGGAAGACCGCGGATGCGGATGGAGCGGATCGAGTCGTTGTAACCGTCCGAGACCGGACCGGCCGCGCGGGCGTCGTCCGTCTCGACCCGCGTGCCCACACCGTACTCGATGGCCGACTCGATGTTGGTCGCAGCAATGTCGGAGAGGAACTCGCCTGTCATCGGACTGATCGCCGCGGCGATGTCCTTCAGGTTGGTGCGCAGGCGGGAGCCGGACAGCGTGTCCTGGCCGACGTAGCCCGTATCCTGGTCGCTGCTGACCTCGAACGGGGAGAGATTGACGACCTGTTCGGTGGCGGCCGGAGTGACGGGTTGCGCAGAGGTCGTTTGGGCGGAAGCAAGAGAGGCGAGCAGACTCGCGGTAAGACCCGCCGCAGCGAGGCAGCGGTGGGGTAGACGAAACGTAGACATGGTAGGGTTGGGTTAGGGGAAAGGGTTCGCTAGGGCATGAGCCCGCGAATGGGGCAGATTTCAACGAGGCGGCAGCGGGGCGAGGTCAGTCGCGGAGACGCAGGGTTTTCGGGCATGCCGGCGGGGGTGGCCGGGCGACCAACGTCGGTTTCATGGCGGGGTGAGGCGGAGCGTTTTCTTTTGGCCCCCCGGCGCAAATGGTGTCTTGGTTTACGTCAACTATCCCATGAGTCTTCGCGCCCTCGCCCGGGAGTTGGGCGTCTCCCCCACCGCCGTCTCGCTGGCCCTGCAAAACAGCGGACGGGTCTCCGCCGATCTCCGCCGCGCCGCCCAGCGTCTCGCCAAGGCCCGCGGTTATGTGCCCAACGCCCGGCTCGCCGAGCTGATGAGCGAGGTCCGTCGCTCGAGCGAACCCACCTACCGCGGCACGCTGGGCGTGGTGTCGCTGTTTCCGGAGGAACGTCCGTGGATCGAACGTCCGATCTGGTGGCACCTCGGAGCGAATGTCGACGGCGCACGCGAGACAGCCGAACGTCATGGTTACAAGCTTGAGCTCTTTTGGTTGAAGGCACCGGGCATGACACCGAAGCGGGTGGCCCAGATCATCGAAGCCCGCGGCATTCGCGGGCTCTTTTGCCTCGGCGCGCTCGATCCCGAGGAACGGCTCCCGGCTGCGCTGAAGCCATTCGCCCTGGTGACCCAGGGAGTGAGCATGCCCGACCACATGCATCGCGTGATCAGCCACTTCTCGGCCGACGCCCGGGTGGCCCTCGACGAGCTCAAGGCCCGCGGCTACCGCCGGCCCGGCATGATCATGCAGACTCATGCCGACCGGCGCACCGACTTCCTCTACACCGCGGTCTTCCTCAGCCATCAGGAACGCTTTTTCGCCGACGCGCCCATCCCCATCCTGCGCGTGGAAACCTGGGACACCGAGCTCGTTGGCCGCTGGTTGGACCAGCATCGCCCGGACGTACTGATGATGCATCAGGATCCCCGGTTTGTCGTCGAGTTGGATGCCTTTCTCCAACATCGGCGCATCCGCGTGCCCCGAGATTTGGGCTACCTCGTGCTTGATCGCATCGCCGACCGCGAGCGCATCAGCGGCGTGTGCCAGAATCCCCGGCTCACCGGCGCGATTGCCATCGAGATGCTGATCAGCCGCCTCTACCTGCAGGACTTCGGCCCTCCGGCCATGCCCAAGGTCGAACTGGTGCCCGGAACATGGAACGAGGGCCGCACGCTCCGCCCTCGCCTTTGAAGCCGGGTATGCCATGGTGACAGCCGGGGCCCCCACCCCGCCAACCCCGTCACCCCATGCCGACACTCCGCCTGCTCGTCATTGCGACCGCGTTTGCCGCCGTCAGCCACGCCCAGCCTTTGCCCCCGCCGGCTCAGCCGGTCATCCAAACTCGGTCGAAGCCGGTCCTCCACACCGACGGCGCCAGCTTCAAGGACAGCAACGGCAACGGCCGACTGGACGCTTATGAGGACTGGCGTCGGCCCGTCCGCGAACGCGTCGCCGACCTCGTTGCCCGGATGACGCTCGACGAGAAGGCGGGCATGATGCTGATCGACTCCCTGAGCGCCGACGTGGGCGGAATCCCTCCGCCCGCCGCGGCCAACTTCATCCAGCGGCAGAACATGACGCGCTTCATCCTGCGCAACGTCATCACGGCCACACCCGACGGAATGCCGTCATCTGGCTTCGTTGGCGCGCAGGTCACACCGCGCGAGGCCGCCCAGTTCACCAACCTGGTTCAGGAGATGGCGGAGGGCTCCCGGCTAGGCATCCCGGCGGTGTTCAAGAGCAACGCGCGCAACCACTACGAGCGTCAGGCGCGCGGCGGGATCAACGAGGCTGCCGGTTCATTCTCGGAATGGCCGAAGGAGGCCGGCCTCGCCGCCATCCGCGACCTCGACGTCATCCGCCAGTTTGCCCGCGCCATGGGCGCGGAGTGGAACGCGATCGGGCTGCGCGCGGCGTACGCCTACATGGCCGACCTGTCCACCGAGCCGCGCTGGTACCGCGTGCACGAAACCTTCACCGAGGACGCCGACCTCGCGGCCGACATCCTGCGCACCTTGGTCAAGGAGCTGCAGGGCTCCGCGCTCAGCCCGCGGTCCAAGGTAGCGTTGACGGTGAAACACTTCCCCGGCGGCGGCCCGCAGGAGGCGGGCTTCGATCCGCACTACACCTTCGGCAAGAATCAAGTGTATCCAACGGGTAACTTCGCTTACCACCTCAAACCCTTCCGGGCCGCGATCGACGCCGGGGTCGCCTCCGTCATGCCGTACTACGGCGTACCGATCCGCGTCACTCACGAGGGCGTCACCTACGACCAGATCGGCATGGCGTTCTCCCCCCAGATCGTCACCGACCTGCTGCGCGGCAAGCTGGGCTTCCAAGGTTACGTCAACTCGGACACCGGCATCATCAACTCCCGCGCCTGGGGTTTCGAGGGCAAGTCGGTGCCCGAGCGCGTCGCCGCCGCCATCAATGCGGGCACGGATGTGCTGTCCGGTTTCAATACGAAGCAGACCATCATCGACCTCGTGGCGGGCGGCCTCGTCGCCCAAGCCCGGGTGGACGATGCAGTGAGCCGCCTGCTCTTCGAGCAGTTCGCCCTCGGCCTCTTCGAGAACCCGTACGTCGACGCCGGCCAGGCCGCCGCAGTCGTGGGCCGGGATGACTTCCGTGCCCAGGCCCTCGACGCGCAGCGCCGGTCGATCGTGCTGCTTAAGAACCAGGACGGCAACGCCCTGCCGTTGCGTGCCCCGACCGCCACCGCACCGGTTCGGGTGTACACCCTCGGGCTCGACCCGCAGGTGGTCGCCGCGCCGGACTACGGCAGCTACCAGGTCACGGCCGGCGACCGTCCTCCGAACGACCGACCGGGGCGCGTGGCCGTTCCGGCCGGCACCGATTACGCCCTGATCCGAGTCGAGATCACGAATCCGCGGGATGTCACCGGCGCGTACAAGAGCGCCGACCCGGCCACCGGCGGATTGGTCAATCCTGCCACGGGCCAGGCCTGGGGAGCCGCGGACCCCGAGAACGTCGACGACGGCCTCCGCTTCGGCGGAGCGCTGCCGCAGGAAGTCGACGCGCTCTCGTTCACCCGCATGGCCGCGGCGAAGTCATGGCAAATCACCCCGTCGCTGGCCGACATCCAGGCCACCCTGGCCGAGATCGGCGACCCGAAGAAGGTCGTGTTGGCGGTGTATTTCCGTCACCCCTACGTCCTCGACGAGGAAAGCGGCCTGCGCCGCGCCGGCGCGCTGGTGGCCACCTTCGGCGTGAGCGACCGCGCGCTGATGGACGTGTTTACCGGACGCGCGAAGCCGCAGGGTAAACTGCCCTTCGCCCTCGCCGGCAATCTCGAAGCCGTGATCCGCAATGCGCCCGATGCCCCGGGGTATCCGGCGGCGGACACCCTGTACCCCTTCGGGCACGGCCTCACCTACTGAGTCAGGGTCGCACGGGAGGAGCGACGCTGACCCGGGTGGCGCGAAGGGTCTCGATCAGCGCAAGGGGCACCGGGATGACGGTGCCGTGGCGCATGCGCTCCGGTGCACCCTCAAAAGGGAAGCGCATCCGGTCGGACACATCCTCCCAGGTCTTCAGATCGGCCGAGCGCATCGCGCCGTAGTGCTTCTTCGTATACGCGTCGAAATAGACGATGTAGTGGTCGCCGATCCTGAGTGCGGTCGGCCCCTCGACCCAGAGCCCCTCGGGTGTGAAGGGCGGCTGCAGGTTCGTGAACGGACCGCGCAGGTCGGCACTCTCGGCGAGTTGCAGGTACTTCTTGGGCGGATGGCGTGTCTCATCCTTCAGCACGAGGTAAACCTTCCCCATGGCCGGCAGCAGGGTGGCATCGATCACGCTGAAACCGGGATCGAAGAAGAGCGCCGTCGGGGCGAAGGTTTCGAAATCCTTCGTGGTCGTGAAATACATCCGGTGGTTGTAGTCGTCTTCGGACGATCCGGCGGTGGCGGTGAAGCGGCCGGGAATCGTCGACGCCCAGTAGATCAGAAATTCACCGCGGCCGGCGTCGTAGGTGATCTCCGGGGCCCAGCTGTTGCGCACGGCGGGTTCGTGGGCCATCACCGGCACTTCCCTCTGCGGGCTCCAGGTGATGAAGTCCTTGGTCGACGCGTAACCGATGTTGTTCTCGTTCCAACCTGAGGTCCACACGAGGTGGTAAGTGCCATCAGGTCCGCGCACGACACAGGGGTCGCGCATCAGCTTGGACTTCCCCACCGACGGCGTGAGATAGCTGTTCCCGTCGTTTAACGCCTCCCATGCATAGCCATCGCGGCTCCAGGCGAGATGGAGTCCGTCCTCACCGTTGTGGGTGAAGTAGGTGAACAGGTAGGCGGTGTCCGCTGGCGGCTGGGCCGGGAGCGCACCGCCCAGCAGAGCGAAAGCCAGGGCGCCGGCGGAAAGGAGGCGTTTCATGGTCATGATGAAAGAGCAGACGGGCGGCGCTTACGGTTTTCCCGCGACGGGTTCATCGCCGAGCGGACGCAGGTGCGTGACCAGCGGGCTCGGCGGCACCGCAAAGGTGTCGAGCGGATCCGGGCGGGCCGGATCGTAGCCCGCGAAGTCCGCGGCAAGGTGCTGCGCCAGCGGTAGGCCGGCGTCCTTCAGGCCTTGGGCAACGCACTGGGCGATCTGGTATGCGCCGTAGTTGTTGTGGTGCGTGTTGTCATTCGGCGCGAACGCCCTTTGGGAAACGTCACGTCCCTGACGTTCAAGGGCAGCGTAGAGCGGCAGGCTCATGGCATGAAGATCGATGAACGGTACGCCCAACTCCGCCGCCGCCTGACGGGTGGCTTCAGCGTAATCGGCCAGTGAACGCACGACCGTGCCGTCGGCCGCGAAGGCCCGGCGCTCCATCGGCGAAACCAGCACCGGTTGTCCGCCACGCGCCCGGACGCCTTCGACGTGCTGGCGAATCTCGTCCTTGTACGTGGTGAAGGGGCCACCGCGTCCGGTGGCGATCTGCTTCTGGTCATTGTGCCCGAACTGCATCAGCAGGGTGTCGCCGGGTTTCATCACGCTGAGGATCTTGTCGAGCCGCCGCCGGCCCAGCGAATCGCGGTACGTTTCGCCGGACTCGCCATGATTGGCGATCGCCACGGTGGGCTGGAAGAAGCGGGTCAACATCTGGCCCCAGCTCGTGAAGGGCTCACGCGACTGATCACACACGGTTGAGTCGCCGAGCAGGAACACGATGGGCACGTCCACCGGCATGATCTCCACCGCACCGACCGCGGGGCGGGATCCGTTGAACTCGAGCGTCAAGCAACCATCCCAGGCCCATGCCTCCTGGGTGGTTTCGCGCGGCGCCTTGAGTCTCACCTCACCCGCCGCGATGCCATCCACCGCGGCGATCTGCGGCCGCCGTACATTGACGATGAAGGTGCGCGTCTCGAAGCCGCCCGGCCGCGTGCGCACACCTTCCAGCATGAGCCGGCGCAGCTCCGCCTTCACCGTGGTTTCACTTTCACCCGCGAGGTCGCCCAGCGTCACCGTCACCCGATAGTTTCCCTCCGGCACCGCCGCGGTGAAATAGAATGCGGAATCGGCGGTCACGAAGTCGCCCCGGAGCGGGTCCGGTCCGCCGCGGTCGACGGTCCGCAACGGGGCACCGGGTTCAAACCCGTAACCCCGCTCAACGGAAAAGACGGCGTCGGCCGTCACTCCGATATGGCCGGGCGCCACGTCGCCGGCCCCAAAATCGAAGCGCCATGCTCCAGGCTGCGCGGCCGCAACGGCAGTGAGCACGGACACGATGACCAGGGACCGGCCCATATGCGTGGCGACTTTGCAACCGAGAGAGAACCAGGCAGGTGACGACATGGAAAGGGGGCGAATTGCGGACTAGTTGCCGCGCGGCGCTTCCGTCTGGCGGCCCGGGCTGGCCGGAAGTGCGAAGGTGTCGACCGGATCCGGACGCGCGGGATCATAGCCCCTGAAATCCGCTGCGAGGTGACGCGCGAGGTCGAGGCGCTGCTCGCGGATCGCCTGCGCGACACACTGGGCCAGTTGATAGGCGCCGTAGTTGTTGTGATGCGTCGCATCGCGGCCACCAGCGGCAAAGGCCAGCGGCGCCCGGTCGGGTCCCAGCGCCTCGTAGAGCGCCACACTCATGCGCTCGAGATCGATCAACGGCACACCTTCCGCCTCCGCCACTGCGCGCACAGCCGCCGGGTAGTCGCCGTGCGAGTTGCGGATCCGGCCATCGGGGCCTAACTGCCGACGTTGCACGGACGTCACCAGGACCGGATGAGCGCCGCGCCTGCGCGCCTCGGCCAGGTACACCTTCAGGTAGGAACGGTAGGTGTCCGCCGCATCGACGTACGTCTGCGGCCACGCCGTCTTGCTGTCGTTGTGGCCAAACTGGATGAAGAGGTAGTCGCCCGCCCGGATCTGACTGAGCAGCTTGTCGAGCCGCAGTCCGGTGAGGAACGATTTCAATGTTTCCCCCGACTCGGCATGGTTTGCCACAGCCACGCCGGGGCCGAAAAAGCGGGTGAGCATCTGTCCCCAACTTGCCGACGGCTCGCCGGGCTGATCGGTCACGGTGGAATCGCCGGCTAGGAACACCGTAACGGCATCGTCCACCCGCTCGATCTCGACGGCGGCCACGCAGGGACGCGCGCCGTTGAACTCAAGGGTCAGCTTGTCATCCCAGTGCGGCACAAGCCCGCGCGGTCCGTCCTCGCGGTCGTTCAGCCGCACCCGATCGCCCCCTGGGGCGTTGGCCGGTGGCGGCGGAAGCGTCCGGTTGCGCACGTTCACCAGAAACGAGACCGCCTGCGTCTCCCCGTGGGACGTGACCGCGCGTTCGATCATCAATCGCCGGGTTTCGGCCTTGATCGTCAGGTCCGAGACGCCCGCCGGATCGCCGTGGTGCACGGTCACGCGGTAATTGCCTTCCGGAACCACCACCGAAAAGAGAAACGGTCCCTCGGACGTGAGGAAGTCGCGGCGCAGCGCGTCCGGGCCGGCCCGGTCCACCGCCACCGGCGTCGCGCCGGGTTCGAGACCATGGCCCCGCTCCACTGAAAAGCCGGTCGTCGGCGCGACGCCGACGGCACCGGCCGCCACCTCCCCACCCCCGAAATCGAACCGTTGCGGTACGCCGTAACTGTTCGCGGCCGTCAAACCAACGCAGCAGGCCAGCAGCGCAACGCCACGAAATCCGCGGCGAGGAAAACGGATCGGGGATGACGCCATGACGAAAGGATCCGATTACTCCGCTGGGAGATGGTCGCCGGCCAGCGCCAGGCACTGGATTGCCGCGAGGCCCCACTGCGCCACGCCGTTCGTGGACACCCACAGGGCCTCGTCCACGGGATTGAGCACCGCCGGCCCTTCGATCCGGGTGGTGGCCAAGGTGGTTCGTGAGGCGATGCCACCTCCGCCCTGGCGAAACTCCGTCCAAGCACGGGTCGCCAGCGCCGGATCGTCCTTCAACCGGGCCGCGTAGGCCGTAAGGCGGGAGTGCCCTTGGCGGAGGTTGAGCGAACCCAAGCCCCGCCCCAGTGCGGCCTGCTGCGCCTCGGCCGGGGCGTTGTAGAGTTCGCAGTACTGCAACCACGCGCGACGGAATACCGGCACGTCGAATTGGGCCAGCAGCTCAGCGCAGATCTCGAACAGGCCGAACACCGCACTAAGGTGGGAAGCGCTGGCCCGGTCGTGGTCAACGCGGGCAAAGCGGCCGGTGGCGAACTCCATCTGACTGGCGGAGGAGAAAAATCCGCGGGGCTGCGTTCCGATCGTCTCCATGCTGGCCAAGATCTTCGCGCGCACCGCTGGATCGCCCGTCCGCTCCCACTCGGTCAACCACGCGGCAACCAGGGAACCCCAGTCCGTGCCAAACCCGACAAGGGCCGAAGTCGCATCGGGCGAGGGCGCCGGCGCGGGCGTGCCGGCGCGCGACCGCAGTTTGCGCGTGGGCTGCACGGTCACGAGCGTGCGGTCGGCACGGAGCTGCTCGCGCATCAGGTCCCCCACCCGCTCGTCCCCCGTCAGATAAAAATAGAACCGCCGGTTGGCGGCCGTGCTGATCCGCATCTGTTTCGCACTGCAGCCCCAGTGCACCACGTTGTGGCGCGATCCCAGCGGGGCAAAGGGTCCGATGTGATGGACGTCCACTTCGCCGGTGTGTCGCGTCATGGCTTCAGCAAAGCGAAAGACGTCCGCCCGTCCCGTCCGGAGAAAGTGGTACCAGAGCCAGATGTCGGTGGAGAGCTCCGAATTGTCCCACGCGAAGCCGCCCACGTCGTACTTCCATTCGTGGCGGTCGCGGTCGTAGCTGTGCATCACGTCGCCGTAGTGCCAGAATCCATACCAACGGCGGCGATCCGCCTCCTTCGCATAAAAATCGAAGTACCAGTCGAGTTGGTCCTCGATCGCCGCCTTCGCGGGCGTGGACCGGTCCGGTCGGCGCCAGAGTCCGCCAAACACGCCGACCGACTCAAGGTAACCGGGCATGCACACCAGCAGCGGCGGGGTGCGCACTGCCTCGGCCAGCTCGACCAGCCGCTCGCGCGAGGGCGTGGCCGGAAGCACCCAGAGGAACGCCTCGCTGGTACGCGCTACGCCGTAGGGGCGCTCGAAGCCGGGCTCGTAGTCCTCATAGGTGATCTCCAGCCCCTCCAGCTGCTTCACATGGGTGTCCTGACCCATGCCGTCGTGATAGAACCGCAGGTCCATCGCCGGCGCATCGGGCGCCCAAAGCCAAAGCGTCACGTCGGCCGCCGCCCCCGTGGCCCCGCGGACGTCGAGTTGCGCCGGATGGCTCTGCCAGAAGTTGCGCAGGCCAAAGGCAACGCCGCCCGACGGGCCGCCCACGTAGCCGAGCCCGGACGCGCGCCCTCCGTGGGCACACCGCAGCCAAACGTGGTGGGCGTCGGTACGTTTGCGGATCTCGAACGAATCCGCGCTCGCTTGAAACAGGGTCCAGTCGCCAAACGCCGGGATCAAGTCGAGGCGCCGGCTGACCGTCGCGGGAAACGTTTCGACTGGCGGCGTGGCGAGGCCGGCAACCTGGGCCTGCGTGACCGCCGCTCCCGGATCGCGCCGCAATCCGGTCAGGCCACGGACCGCCTCAGCAAAGAGGCCGGCGCCTTCGCCCGCGAACCGCACATGCCGGTCGTGCAAGGCATCCGCCATCGGCACCGCAAACCGCAGGCCGAGGCCGCGGATGAAGTCCTGGTTTTCATCGCCGTCGTACACGAACGTATGCATGACCCGCAGGGCGTCGGATCCGGCGTGAAAATACAGGCGCAACACAAACGGCAGCCACGCGCGGCCGGACGCGCCGGCGTGCCGCCCTTCGATCTTCACGACGGCACGGATCGGACCCGATTGCTCCACCGCGACCGCATCGATCTCGCCGACAAAGGTCTCGGTGCGCAGCACCCCGTCCGGTCCCGGCTCGGCCCGGTCCTGCCGCAGCAGCACGAGTGTGCCGTTCTGCAAACCGGTCTTCCCCTCGCGCCGGATCCACTCGACCAGCGTGCGTCCTCGCCGGGCAACGCGGCAGCGCATGACCCCGGTGTCGATCTCAATCGCGTCCTCCGCAACCTGAGTCGTCACCGCCTGGGCCGGCGTCACCGGTCGTCCCGCCTCAAGGGTAAATGTCTCAGCCGCCGGGAGCCCGGCGCCGACCGCATGCGCCGTCCACTTGAGCGACCCGTCCGGCCAGACCGCAAGCGGCCAGGACTGGACCGGCACGGCCGTGCCCTCCGCCGTACTCAAGGCAAACTCTGTGCCGGGCGCGTGTCGCCCCTGCGGCCACGGCACCCCCCAGGTTGCGCCGAAGCAGGACGGCGGCGCCTTGCCATCGAGCCAGCGCACCGGGACCGCCGGCGGCACGGTCGCTCCCGTCGCCGCGCTCGCAGCCCGCGCCTGAGGCAGCGACGCAACCTGCAACGCCGCGGCGGCGACCGCGGTGTGTTTCACAAATTCACGGCGGGTGACCTGGGGCATGGCGGCGGAGGATGAGGGTGATGGGTGACGCCAGCGCCAACGCGCTCAGGCGAGGTGAAAGACTTCCTTCAGTCCCGTTGCGACCGGACTGTGGTCGGGGTTGCTCGGCATGACGTCGCCCATGTGTTTCCACCAGCGCTGACACACCTCGGTCTGGGCGATGGCCTGCCAACGGGCCTCGTCCTCGATCTCGACGTAGGCAAACAGCTGCCGCGTCTCCGGATGAAGGAAGATCGAGTAATTGTGGGCGCCGTGACTCTTCAGCACTGCGGCCAATTCCGCCCAGATTGGTTGGTGACGGCGGGCGTACTCGGCCTCCTGGCCGGCGTTGACACTCATGACAAAGGCTTTGCGGAGCATGCGGAGCGAGGGGGTGAAGGTTGAGGAAGGGGAAATTCAGCGTGGAGACGCTGCCGACCCGCGTCAGGCAAACTCGGCTGGAGATCGCGGACGTTCATGACGGACGCGCCGGTTCACGTGCGCTAGCGCGCGACCGCCGCTTCGACCGCAAAGCCCGTCTCGCGCAAGGTGCACCGGGCCGTGAAGGCGCGATCGAGCGCGTGCTCGAGCCCGCGCACCACCGGCACGGGTGCCGGGGCGCCGGGTGGGGTTTGCCAATCGATCTGGGACGCAGGGATCACCTCGATGCGAGCCGCACGATGGATATCCTCGATGAGCGCGGTGTGGCACGCGGCCATGACCGTGTCGCACACCGGAAACGCGGGTTGGTGGAGACGCTTCAACACCGAGGCAAACATCGTTCGGCGCGTCTCGGAGGTGTCCGGCAGCGGGCGTTCCTCGACCAGGCCTCGCTCGGGTGTGATCACGCAACGCTGCTCGTGCCGCCACTCGGCATGCCCGGCGCTGCCCTGGATGTAGATCTCGGGCTCACGGGTTTGCGCACAGGTGTGGGAGACGCCAAACCAGAACGCGACGCCCTCGGGGGACGTGGCTCGCACCACCGCCGTGTCGAACGTCTCGATCGCGTGGGCCCGGAAGAGCTCGGCGGTATCCACGCGCGCACCTGCGGCGTGGCCGGCATCTCGTCCGGCGAAGTAGAGGCACAGGTTCACGAAATGCGCGAAGGCGTTGTTTAGCGGCGAATCGAGCACGGCCGCTCCGTCCGCGCGCAACCGCCCGGCCCAGTGATTCCGTTCGAAGTAGGCCGTGCCTCGCGGCCACAGGCCGACGAAGCGAAGCGATTCCACCCGGCCGATCGCACCGGCAACGAGCCGCGCCTTCATCCACGCCGCCCCCTCCGCATACACGTCTTGAAAACCCACGGCCACAAACCGGCCTGCGGCCTTCTCGGCCGCCCGGATGGCTGCGGCATCCGCCACCGATCCGGCCAGCGGCTTTTCCACCAGCACGTTGGCCCCGATCTCCAGCGCGGCGACCGTCATGCGCGCATGCCACGGAATGCCGGTCGGCACCAGACACAGGTCGAGCCGGCCGGCGTGGGCGCGCAGCATCTCTTCGTACGTGCCGTAAAGGACCGCCCCGCGACGCTGCAGGTCGCGCACCGCCTCCGGCTCCTCGTCGGGGTTGATCACCACGGCGCCGACCAGATCGAGCTCTCCCCGGTCGTGCGCCTCGCGCACCAGCTGGAGGTAGATGCGGGCGTAGCCCGAGACGCCGATCAGGCCGACGCGCGGACGCGTTGGAATCGGAGAGTTCATGTGCCGGAGGCGAGGCGCAGGACGAGCAGGAACGCCCCGATGATGGCGCCGGAGACCGCGCAACAGGCGAGGAAGCCAATCGTGTCGACCTTGTCCCACTTGGTGAACTCCCAGTTCGACCGCGGGAAGAGCTTGAGATGGTCGTTGCGGGTCGGATTGAGCCGCGTCTTCTCCATCTCCGCCGCGTCTTCCTCCGGCGACTCCGCGACCGGGGTCTTCATCTTGCCGTAGAACTGGAGCACACGCTCGGCCGACGGCGGCCGGGTGAAGAGGCTGACCACGATCAGGAGGACAAACGGCAGGATGCCGTTGTAGAGGAAACGGGCCGCGTTGCGGTGGCTCGGGGACAAGGCCGCGACGTCGAGGCCGAGACGATCGAGCACATAAAGCTCGGTGTGGAAACGGCCGCGGCCCTCGAGCGGGCTGGAGAGATCGTCGGGCCGGGTGCGCACGACCGACTCAAAGAAGACCGCCGAAGTCCGGCCCAGCGCATCCTCGGTGCGCAGCACGAGGGAAGGCGCGGTGCGCACGGCTTCGACCTTCACGAGCGCCAGCGGCGCGACGATGTTGGCCAGGGCGCAGATGAGGACGGACGCCCACACCGCCTTGCTCGTGAGCCGCCGCCAGAAAAAGATCAGCACCACCGCGGCACCGAAGGGCACGTTGACCGTGAGCAGCAGCTGGATGACTTGGAAAACCCCGGTCATGTTCGTCGCGGCCACGATGCCGATCACCAGAGCGACCACGATCGTCCAGCGGCCGGCCTTCACCGAGTCGGTCTCGGTCATGCGCGGGTTGATGTAGCGGTAGACATTGCGTACGAACAACGCGGATACAGCCATGGTTTGGGCCGCGACGGTCGACATGTTGGCCGCCAGGACGCCCGCCAGCATCAGGCCGAGCAGGCCGGGGCCGAGCAGCTGTCGCGACATCGTGCCCCAGACGGCATCCGGGTCCGAGAGCGCCTCCGGACCGGCATAGAGGGCGAGCGCGATCAGGCCGGCGAACGACCACAGAATGATCATGATGCGCTTCGCGTAGGTTCCGGACACCGCACCGAAGCGGGCGGCGAATTCGTTCTTGGCCGAACCGCTTACCGCCATGTTGCCGATGATGCCGTGGATTTGGACGATGCTGATCAGCACGATGCCGGCGAGTTCCCAGCCGGTGACCTGCACGGCCCCGCCGCCGCCAAACAGCTGGAACATCGCCGCCGGCACCTTTTCGCCAAGCGCATCCCATCCGCCGATGGCCGAGAGGCCCACCGGAATGAGCATGGCGGAAAAGATCACGATCAGGATTCCCTGGAAGGCCTCGTTCAGGGCGGCCGCCGCCATTCCGCCCAGCACGATGTAGGCGCCGACGATCAGAGTATAGATGATGTAGAACGGTACCGGCTGGATCGCCGTGATGTAGCTGCGCAGCTCGCCCCGGGCATTCTGCTCACGCAGCACGGTGAGCCGCAGCTGCGCCTCCGGCGGGAGCGGCGCCTGACGCAGCTGGCGCTCAAGCGTCTGCATCTCCCGGTAACCTTCGACCGACGCGCGCTCCGCCGCGGTCCAAACCGCCTCCTCCTTCACGATGAGCGAGGACGAAATCTTGTAGGCGATCAGATTGCCGAAGCCGACCATCACCACCACCGAGGCGATGATCTGAAAGATCGCGTAGAACCGCGCCAAGGCCCGGCTCCCCAGCCGGTCCTCGAACAAGTCGGCCACGGTCACGAGGCGTACCCGCCGGAACCAGAGGTTCATGAACCAGTAGTAGGGGTTCATGAAAATCGTCTGGAACGAGAACCACGCACCCGAGGCGCCGCGCTGGTACACGAGGCTCGCCGTGCTGACCGCGCCGTTCGCGTCGGTCGAGTTGCCGAAGTTCAGGAAGAACTGGTAGAGCTTCCCCAGCTTGCGCCCGGCCAGGAAAAACCCCTCTTCACTCCCCGCCCCGTGCGATCCCCGGTAGCCGAGGTACATGACCACGGCCAGATAGCCTCCGATGGCGACGAAATCGAGAAAGTGAAAGGAGCTCATCAGGTGAAAAGGGCCGGGGCGCCCGCCGTCGGGCCGCGAGGCGAGGCGGCACCGGCCGCGGAAGGGAGGGTGAAATCGCTCAAACGCAAGGCATCGGAATACGACGTCTGCCGGCGGGGACCGCGGACACACGCGGACTGACAGGATGCGTTGGGGTTGAGTCGGCACTGTTAAACCGCTTGTCAGCTGGCGCGAACCGTAACGTATCTGACAGTACGATCACCCATGGCTGCCCCGTCTCTCCGCATCCTCGCCCGCACGCTCGGGCTCTCCCACACCACCGTTTCCGAGGCGCTGCGCGGCAGTCCGCGCGTGTTGCCTGCGACCCGGGCGCGGGTGCTGGCGGCGGCGGAGGCGGCCGGTTACCGGCACAATCCGCTCGCCGGCGCCCTGATGTCGGAACTCCGGCGTTCCCGTGCCGGAACCTTTCGCGGACTCGTCGGCCTGCTGGATCTCGACGGACCGGAGAACCGGCCGCACGTCGCCGTGCGATACAACCGCGAATTGGTGCGCGGTGCGACGGAGCGCGCCGAGGAACTCGGCTTCAAGGTCGAGCCCTTCGTCGTGGGCCGGCGCGGCGTTTCGCTCGCCCGCCTCGACACCATCCTTAAATCGCGGGGCATTCGCGGCGTCTTCCTCCTGCCGTGCGGTTCAAGTCCCGACATCAGCGGCCTCGGCTGGGAACGCTACGCTGGGCTCTATGCGGACTATCTCATCGAGCGACCGGGCCTTCATTCCGTCTGTTCGGACCACTACCGCTCCATGATGATCGCGCTGCAACAGCTGCAGGCGCGCGGCTACCGCCGCCCGGGGCTCGCCATGCACGCGGCGCACGACAACCGCCTGCTCAACCGCTGGGAGGCGGCGTTCACCGCGTATCTGGACCACCATGACGGCTTCGAACGGGTGCCCCCGCTCATCGTGCCCGCGCTGACCGAGGACGTCTTCTCCCCCTGGTTCAGTCGCACCAAGCCCGACGTCGTGCTCTGCCACAACGCCGACGCGCTCACCTGGATGCAGGCGGCGGGGGCGCGGGTGCCGAAGACTCACGGTTTCTGCTGCCTCAACGTGAAGTCTGCGGCCCTGCCCTGCGCCGGCCTCGACCTCCAGCCGCGCCTGCTCGCAGCCCGCGGCATGGAAATGCTGATCGCTCAGATGCACCGCAACGAGTACGGCGTGCCCGAAACCCCGTCCACGACCACGATCCCGGCCCGCTGGGTCGAGGGCGAAACCTTGCGCGGGCCGGCCGGCCCGGCGCGATGAGACGGCTCAGCTCTTGCGCACCTTCACCGCGCGACGCCGGTCCGGAAACAGCGTGCGGCAGATCTCACATGCCGTGCCGTCGCAGCCGCGCGCCGTACAGTGCTCGCGTCCATAGAAGATGATCCGGAGGTGGAGCGCGTTCCACCGGTCCTCCGGAAACAGCCGTTTCAGATCCCGCTCGGTCTGCTCGACACTCCGGCCGGACGACAACTTCCAGCGCTGGGCCAGCCGATGGATGTGGGTGTCGACCGGAAAAGCCGGCACCCCAAAGGCCTGGGCCATCACGACCGACGCCGTCTTGTGCCCGACGCCGGGCAGGGCTTCGAGCGCCTCGAAACTGCGCGGCACGTCGCCGCCATGACGTTCGAGCAGGAGCCGGGACAGGTCGCGGATGGCCTGGGCCTTGCGCGGCGCAAGCCCGCAGGGCCGCACGTAACCATCGATCTCCTGCACCGGGAGTTCCGCCATCGCCGCCGGCGTTGCGGCCCGCGCGAAGAGGGCGGGCGTGACTTGGTTCACGCGTTTGTCCGTGCACTGGGCCGACAACAGGACGGCGATGAGCAGCGTGTACGGATCCCGATGATCGAGCGGCACGGGCGTCTCCGGGTACAGCTCGGCCAGGCGCCGGTCGATAAAGGCGGCCCGGCCGGCGGCCGTGCGGAAAGGTTCGGGAACGGAGGCGGCGCGCGCAGGCATGGACGAAAGGGTGTCCGGAGTGAGCATGAATTCTTCTCCGGCGCCAGTCCGGTTCGCCACCATTAGCCGTGTCGGGGGCCCCTGCCGTCCGGCATTCTACCCCCGGAACCGGCCAAATCTCGGTTGCGCGGCCCCGGACCACCCCTAGCGTGCGCGGATATGTCCTCGAACCGCGACCTGCTCGCACCGACCGACTCCTTTGCCCGTCGCCATCTCGGGCCCGACGCCGCCGAAGAGGCCGCCATGCTGCGCCTGCTGGGCCAGCCGTCGCTCGATGCCCTGGTCGATGCCGCCGTACCGGCCGCCATCCGCCGCGGCCCGATGAACCTGCCTCCCGCCTTGGGCGAATCCGCCGCCCTCGCCGAACTGCGGGGCATCGCGCGTCAGAACCAGATTTTCCGCAGCTTCATCGGCCTCGGTTACCATGACACGGTCACCCCCGGCGTCGTGCAGCGCACCATCCTGGAAAATCCGGGCTGGTACACCGCCTACACGCCCTACCAGGCCGAGATCTCGCAGGGACGCCTCGAGGCCCTGCTCAATTTCCAGACCATGGTGATGGAGCTCACCGGACTGGAGATTGCCAATGCGTCGATGCTCGATGAGGGCACGGCCGCGGCCGAGGCCATGATGATGTGCCATCGCCTGAAGGAAGGCGATGCTGCGACGCACCGCATCTTCTTCGTCTCGGCGCACTGCCATCCGCAGACCATCGACGTGGTCAAGACCCGCGCCGAACCGCTCGGCATCGAGGTGGTGATCGGCGACCACCGCACCTACCGGCCGACGTCCGACTGCTTCGGCGTGCTGGTGCAGTACCCGGACACGACCGGTTCGATCCACGACTTCCAGGCGTTCTTCGCCGCCGCACACCAGGCCGGGGCGTACACGATCGTGGCGACCGACCTGCTCGCGCTGACACTGCTGCGCGCCCCGGGCGAGTTCGGGGCCGACGTAGCCGTGGGGTCCGCGCAGCGCTTCGGGGTGCCGCTCGGCTTCGGCGGCCCGCATGCCGGATTCCTCGCGACCAAGGATGCGTTCAAACGCCAGATGCCCGGACGCCTCGTCGGCGTGTCCAAAGACGCCCAGGGCGATCCCGCCATGCGCCTCGCCCTCGGCACCCGCGAGCAGCACATCCGGCGCGACAAGGCCACGTCCAACATCTGCACCGCCCAGGTGCTGCTGGCGGTGATGGCGTCGATGTACGCCGTCTACCACGGACCCGAAGGCCTGCGGACGATTGCCCGGCGCGTGCGCGCACTCACCGCGCTGCTGGCCGGTGGCCTGCGCGCGGCCGGCGCGAAAGTAAACGCCGAGCCCGTGTTCGACACCCTCACGGTCGGCAACGTATCCGCGGCGCGGGTACATGCCAACGCCGCCGCCCGGCGGTTCAACCTGCGTCCCATCGACGCCTACACCGTCGGCATCGCCCTCGACGAGACGACCTCACTCGAGGAGGTGCAGACCCTCCTCGCCTGCTTCAGCGAATCGGTCCGCCTGCCCGAGCTGTCCGACGGTGCCGTCGACGCCGCCTACCCGGCGCCGTTCGCCCGCACCTCCGCCTACCTCACCGCGCCGGTTTTCAACCGCTACCACACCGAGCATGAGATGCTGCGCTACATCAAGCGCCTCGAGGCGAAGGATCTCTCGCTTTGCCACTCGATGATCTCGCTGGGCTCGTGCACGATGAAGCTGAACGCCACCAGCGAGATGCTGCCCGTGTCGTGGCCGGAGTTCGGCAAGCTGCATCCGTTCGCCCCGGCCGAGCAGACGCGGGGTTACCGCAAGCTCTTCCAGGACCTGGAGACCTGGCTGTGCGAGATCACCGGCTTTGCCGCCGTCTCCCTGCAACCCAACGCCGGCTCCCAGGGTGAATACGCGGGCCTGCTCGCGATCCGCGGCTACCATGCGGCGCGGGGCGAGGGTCACCGCAACGTGTGCCTGATTCCGACGAGCGCCCACGGGACCAACCCGGCCAGCGCCGCCATGTGCGGCTTCAAGGTTGTGCCCGTCGCCTGTGACGCCAACGGCAACATCGACGTGGCGGATCTGGAGGCCAAGGCGGAGGCCCACGCGTCCGACCTCGCTGCGCTCATGATCACCTACCCGTCGACCCACGGGGTCTTCGAGACTGCGATCAAGGACATCTGCGCCACCATCCACGCCCGCGGCGGCCAGGTCTACATGGACGGCGCCAACATGAACGCCCAGGTCGGCCTGACCTCCCCGGGCCACATCGGCGCCGACGTCTGCCATCTCAACCTCCACAAGACGTTCTGCATTCCGCACGGCGGCGGCGGCCCCGGCATGGGACCGATTGGGGTGGCGGCGCACCTTGCCCCCTACCTGCCCGGACACCCGTTGGTGGAAGGCGCCCGAGCCTCCCGGCTCGGCGCCGTCAGCGCGGCGCCCTGGGGCAGTGCGTCCATCCTCGTGATTTCGTGGATGTACATCCGCATGATGGGGGCCGAAGGCCTGACGCAGGCGACCAAGATCGCGATCCTCAATGCCAACTACGTGGCCAGGCGGCTCGAGTCATTCTTCCCGGTGCTCTACCGCGGAAACGCCGGCCTCGTCGCCCACGAATGCATCGTCGATCTGCGCGGCTGGAAGAAGCACGGGATCGAAGTCGAGGATGCCGCCAAGCGGCTGATGGACTACGGCTATCACGCCCCGACCATGTCGTTCCCCGTGCCCGGCACGCTCATGATCGAACCGACCGAAAGCGAGACGCAGGTCGAGCTGGACCGTTTCTGCGACGCGATGATCTCGATCCACGGCGAAATGCAGGCGGTGGTGAACGGCGAGGCCGACAAGGCATCGAATCCGCTCAAGCACGCCCCGCACACCGCCAAGGTCGTCTGCGGCGACACGTGGGACCGCGCCTACCCGCGCGAGCTCGCGGCGTTTCCGACGCCGTTCGTGCGCGCCCACAAGTTCTGGCCGGCCGTCGGCCGGGTGGACAACGTCTACGGCGATCGCAACCTGGTCTGTTCCTGCGTCGGCATGGAAGCCTACGCCGAGGCCAAGTCGTGATCGGCGGGCGCTGACGGATCAACGCAGCTGGAGAACGAAGTCACTCCCGGCGCGGCGGAAGTCGCCGCCGGACAGGTCGCCGTCGTCAACGCCTTGGTCGACGAGAATCATGATCGTCTCGGTCGCGCCGGTGGCGTTGGTCAGCCGCATGCGCGCGGAGTCGCCCGACCAGGTGAAGCCACCGCCCACCGGACTCGGTTGCTCGTACGCCTTCGGCAGGAGCAGCTCCATTCCGGTTGGCATCTCACTCACCCCGCCGACGGGTGGCCAGGCACCGTTCTCCAGCGAATAACGCTGGTAGGCATCGGAGTACTGCCGGATGTCGTTGATCAACCGCGTCGCCACCGAACGGGTGCGCAGCTTGAAGAACGTCGGCACAGCGATGACGGCGAGCAGGCCGATGATCACGACCGCGATCATGATCTCCACCAAGGTAAAGCCGCGCTGCGCCGGGCCTCGCTTCATACCCGAACAGGCATGACCGTTCGGGGCGGGGCCTTCAAGCGCAGGTTTGTTGCAGCGCCGACTTTTACCCTTTTCGCACGCCGACGTCCGCCCTACCGTCTTCCCCGCCGCCGCCATGCCCACCGCCATTGTCATGCTGAAAACGGACCGCAAGCGGGTGACCGGCATCGCCGAGAAGCTGCTCGATCTGCCCGACGTCTCCGAGGTCTACTCCGTTTCCGGACGGTTCGACCTGCTCGTCATGATCAAATGCGAGCAGCTCGATAAGATCGAGGGCGTCATCACCGACCAGCTGCTGAAGACCGACGGCATCCTCGAAAGCGAGACGCTGTTCGCGTTTCGCAGCTACGACAAACGCGAGGGCGGCAACGCGATCAGCGTCGACTGACGGCCGCGACGGGCCGATCGAATCGGCGCCGCGCGGCGTGGTCAGGGCGCAACGAAGGTGACGTCGGGTGACGTCACCCGGACGTCGGCCGGTTCCCGTTCGTCGAGCTGCAGGACGAGGACATGACGGCCGGCGGATACAGGCACGGCCACCCGCGGCGCGACCGGCACCGGCTCGCCATTGAGCCAGAGCCCCGTGATCCGGCCTTCGAGGGCCAGCGTCACCTCGCCGGCCCGGGGCGCGTCGAAGTCCACTGCGGCAAACTGCGGGCGGTTGCGGCCGTGACCGGGCACATTGCGCGCAATCTCGTCGGCCGGCAGCAGGCCGTTCACGAGCGCCACGATCGGCTGCCAGTCGGTCAGCGTCGCGTCGCCCTGGGTGACGCGGCTTACGCCGAGGTGCTGATTCCGGCTTGTCACATAGTACATCCGCCACGCCCGGGCCACGCCGCCTCGGGACGCGTCGAACTCGCCGGGTTTGCCGAGCTGGGTGAGAAACTTGATCAGATCGAGCCGCTCCTCGGGCACGAGGCCATCGAGCAGGCCCGCCGGCATGAGCGAGCCGACACTGGTGCGCCGCGCGATGTCATTGACCGCGACGGAGACTTCTTGATTGGCCGCGTCGCGCAACCGGATCTCCGTCGCCGACTCCGCGACCACCATCCCGCTCAGCTCACTGCCCGAACGGGTCGTGATCGCGACGGCATGATAGCCCTCCTTGATCTTGGCGTTGGGATACAGCATCGCCTCGACCAGGTAATCTGGCGGTGCGCTCGCTCCGATGCTGGTCAGATCCGGTCCGAGGCGGCCGCCTGCGCCGCCGATGGCATGGCAGGCTACGCAGGCCAGCTCGGTCCGGCGATAGATGCGCTCGCCGCGCATCGCATCGCCCTTGAGCAGCGCTTCGCGCGCCAGCGTGCGAAGTTCTTCCGGCGACAATTCCGCCGCGGAGAGCGACATACCCGCCTGCTGCAACAGCAAGGGGACCAGGGCGGCATGCCGGTTGCCTTCCCGGGCGGGCCGCAGTCCCGCCTGCGCGACCGCCGGCGGGAGGGTCTCCGTTTGCAAGGCCTCCGTCAGCCGCGCTCCCACCGAGCGGACGGCAAGCAGTTCGCGCCACAGGGCCTGGGCCTGCGCCTCGTCGCCGGTCTCACGCAGCACCCGGAGCAGATCGGGCACGGCATGGGCCAGATCGAGGGCGGCCAAGACCACCACGGCGTCCCGCCGGATGGCAGGCGTGGCGCCGTTCGCCCCGAGGTCGCGGGCCGCCGCGATCGCGTCCGCACCACCGATGTCCCGCAACGCCGTAAAGGCCGCCTGCCGTTCCGCCGCAGCCGACGCCGGGTCTCCGGCCGCACGCACCAGCACCGGCAGGGCCGGGGCAAACTGCCACGCGCCCGCGACCTGAAACGCCGCCGTCCGCGCGGCTCCCGTGGCCGAAGTCAGCACCGGCATCAGATCGTCCGCCGACCCCGCCGGCCGCACCTTGCGCAGCCGCGCGGCGTCAGCCAGCGCGCGCAAGGCGCGCGGAACCGCCTCCGCGACGAGATCGCCCGCCTTCACCGCATCCAGCATGCGGCGCAACTCATCCGGTCCGCCGGCCGCACCCACCAAGTCGATCCACGGCCCGCTGCCATCGCGCGGCAAGCCGCGTTGGGCGAGAATGCCGCCCAGGATGGTCGAGGCCAGCGCCGGCTCGATGCTCTTCAACGCAAACTCAAGCTGGGCCTCCCGGCCGTCGGGCGACCAGGCCCCGGACTGCACCGCGGCGACCCATGGTCCGGCAAGTTCGTTGATCGTCAGCCACAGCGCATAATCGATGAACGGATCCATCGGCCGCTCCAGCACCCCCAACGCCAGCGCCGCCGCCTCGGCCGAAGCATGCCGCCCCAGCGCCCGCACGGCCTCGAGCCGCACGCGCGGATGGGCGTCGTCGACCAGCACCGCGAGCCGGGCCAGCGGCACTTGGGCGCCGAGGGCGCGCACTGCAGCCGCCCGGGCATCGGCATCCGTCGAGGTCAGCAGCGTGTGCACCAGCGCCTCCGGCGCCGTCCCGAAGGCCTGATGCAGCCAGAGCGCCCGGAGCCGCGCCGCCGCATCCCCGGGGGCCAGCGACGCCGTCCACGCGCCGAGATCGGCCTGCACCTTTGCCGCGCCGCGTTCCACCAGCACCCGCATGGCGCGCTCCTGGTCGTATCCATTCGGTGAGGACAGACGGGCGAACAGTTCGGCGTTCGTCATCGTGGTGAAGTCGACGACCGGGAGCAGCGGCCGTTCCTTGGCTGCGATGCGCCAGATTCGGCCATGGACCTTGTCGCGCCGGGGATCTCGGAAATCGACCTCGCCGTGCTGGATGATGGGGTTGCTCCAGTCGGCCACATACAGGGCCCCGTCGGGTCCGAGGCGCACATCGATCGGCCGGAAGGAATCGGTCGTGGTGCGAAGGACGTCCGGCATCTGCCGGGTGACAAAGCCCGACCCCTGCTCGCTGAGCTTGAAACGCACGATCCGGTTGGCCCGGAAATCGGCGGTGATCACATCACCCTGCCAGTCGTCGGGAAAATGGGCGCTGCGGATGATCTCGAGTCCGCAGAACTTCGGGTAGTCGCCCGGGCTGACGCTCTGCAGGACCCGTCGCGCCGGGGCGAGCGTGCGGTAGGTCGCGCCGTCCACGCCCCACGCCACGCCGCTGTTGCCCGCGCCGTCGGTCAGGAACGAACGGCCGTAGGCATCGAACTGATGGCCCCACGTGTTCACAAAGCCGCGGAAGAGGATCTCCATGCGTTGGTCGCGCGGATCGAGACGGAACACGCCGCCAGCCTTGAGCCGCACCACGCCGTGCGGCGTCTCGGTGTCGGTCCTCGTGTAAACGGACTGACTGAGGTGCAGCCGCCCGTCCGGTCCCCAGCGCAGGGTGTGCAGATTGTGGTGGGTATCCTCGGTGCCAAAGCCGCTCAGCACGGTCCGACGCACATCGGCGCGCCCGTCACCATTCGTATCCGCAAAATGGAGCAGTTCAGTGCTCTGGGCGACATAGACGCCACCGTCGCCCGGCTCGAGTCCCGTAGGAATGAGCAGCCCTTCCGCAAAGACGGTGGCCTTGTCGGCTCGGCCCAGACCGGCGGAGTCCTCGAGGACGATGATCTGGTCGACCGGCTCCTGTCCCGGCTCGATCTGGGGGTACATGGCGGAACTCGCCACCCAGAGCCGGCCGCGGGCGTCGAAGTTCATCTGCACCGGCTTGTGCAACAGCGGGTTCTCGGCCCACAGCGTGACTTCGAAACCCTCGGCCACCTCAAACGACGGCCGCGGTTGCGGCGTGACGGGGGCCGGGGCGAGCCGGGCCGGCCGGGGCGCGGGCAGCACCTCGACGGGACGCAGGCTGCGCAGGGCGGCGATGCGCGCCTCCTCGGTGGCGACGTACTCGTCGAATTGGAGCACCTCGGCCGCATTGCGGCCCTGCTCGTGGCGGCGGAAGCCGAAGATGTAGGCCATGTTCGCCGGCCGCGACCGGTGGAAATACCATTCGTTCTTGCGCACGATGGCGGCGCGCAGGGCTTCAGTGTGCACACTGCTGCGCCATGCGGATCCGGGACTCGGGCCGAAGAGGCTGTCCTCAATCTCCTCCGCCACCCGCCGATAACCGTCGGCCGAAAGATGTATGCCGTTATCCGTCAGACGCGCCCCCGGCCCGGCTCCTTGCAAGCGGGAGAACAGCGGCACGAATCCGGCCCGGCGTTCGGTGGCGAGCTCCGCGATGGCGGCGGCGTAGACGGACAGGGTACGATTGCGGGCCGCCGGGTCAGGCCAGGGAGCCCCGAGCGCTTCGTGGGGAATCGGGGAGAGCAGCACGAGCCGGACGTCCGGCACAGCCTCAGCCAGCGTGTCGAGCAGACGCCGGTAATCGGCCTTGAAACGCTCCACCCCCGCTTCGCCGGCGAAGGAGGCGGCCATGCCATACCCGATGAAGGCCACCGTCGGCTTCAGTTCCCCGATCTGGCGGCTCAGCTGGGTCCATCCCTCGGTCGCGGGCTCGTGGCCGGCCTGCATCAGGCTGAGACCGAAACGCGAATCGCCCGCCGGGGTGTCGGCACTCCAGCCGAGGTTGCGAAACACCACGCTCTGATTGCCAAACCGCGCCGTGAGCATGGTCTCGATCCAGCCGGAGTACTGCTCACGTTCCGCGAACGTGTCGCCGATCAAGGCCACCCGGTCTCCGTCCCGCAGGACCAGGGCGGAACCGGATTCGGCACCGCGCAGCACGGTGGCAAGCAACAGGACGGCGGCGAGCAGGCCGCGACGGAGAAAGAAGGCGTGACGCATCGGGAGGAGGGTAGACGACGGTCGCGGCGGGGAACGCGAGGATGGGTGTTTTCATCGGGCGCCGTCCCTACCCTGTCGAGAGCGTTTTCCAGCTACGGACTTGATCCCGTTGCATGCCCCGGCTCTGACGGGGGCGCGAAAGGCTGGCATCAGACGCACCGCCGCCGAGGCTGGGCGGCACGAGGCCACGGTTAGACCAAGGTCCCCCATTGACGCCCTCCGTCTCGTGCGTCACCACCAAGCCTGTTTTTCTTATGGCTACCCCCGAAAACCGGCGCGCGCATTGGAAGGCCAATCTGCGCATCCTCGCCACCCTGCTCGTCATCTGGGCGTTCGTTTCCTTCGGTTGCGCGATCTTTTTCGCCGACCAACTCGACCGGATCCGCATCGGCGGATTCAAACTGGGATTCTGGATGGCGCATCAGGGCGCCATGTACGTCTTCGTGCTGCTGATCGCCGCCTACGTGTGGCTGATGAACCGGCTCGATCGGAAATACGACGTGCACGAAAACTAAGCCCGCCCCCGGCCGCCCCGCCCCCCACCTTTTCCTTCATGAGCGTACAATTTTGGACCTTCCTGATCGTCGGTCTCTCCTTCGCCCTCTACCTCTACATCGCCTTCCGCGCCCGCGCGGGCTCGACCAGCGAGTTCTATGTCTCCGGGTCGACCGTGCATCCGATCAGCAACGGCATGGCCACGGCCGCTGACTGGATGTCCGCCGCCTCGTTCATCTCGATGGCGGGCCTGATCTCGTTCATGGGCCGCGACGGCAGCGTATACCTGATGGGCTGGACGGGCGGGTATGTGCTGCTCGCCCTGCTGCTCGCACCGTACCTGCGCAAGTTCGGCAAGTTCACCGTGCCCAACTTCGTCGGTGACCGCTACTACTCGCAGACGGCCCGCCTGGTCGCGGTGCTGTGCGCACTCGGCATCTCCTTCACCTATGTCGCCGGACAGATGCGCGGCGTCGGCATCGTCTTCTCGCGCTTCCTCGAGGTGCCGGTCGACACGGGCGTCATCATCGGCACGGTCGTCGTGTTCTTCTACGCCGTGCTCGGCGGCATGAAGGGCATCACGTACACCCAGGTCGCGCAGTACTGCGTGCTGATCTTCGCCTACATGGTGCCGGCGATCTTCATCGCCATCATGGTGACGGGAAATGCGATCCCCCAGCTCGGTTTCGGCAGCACGTTGAGTGACGGCAGCGGCGTCTACCTGCTCGACAAGCTCGACGGGCTCAGCACGGAGCTCGGCTTTGCCGCCTACACCTCGGGCGTGCGTCCGCTGATCGACGTGGCCGCCATCACCATGGCGCTGATGGTGGGTACCGCCGGGCTGCCGCACGTGATCGTGCGCTTCTACACCGTACCCACGGTGCAGGCCGCCCGCAGCTCCGCCTTCTGGGCCCTGCTTTTCATCGCCCTCCTCTACACCACGGCCCCGGCGGTCGCGGCCTTCGCCCGCACCAACCTGCTCGGCACGGTCAACAACGCGGAGTACGCCGAAATGCCGTCGTGGTTCAAGAACTGGGAGAAGACCGGCCTGCTCAAGTTCACGGACAAGAATGGCGACGGTCGCATTCAGTACTATAACGACACGAACAAGGATGCCGCCTTCCAGACCCGGGCCGCCAACGCCGGCTGGCAGGGCAACGAACTGATCATCGACCGCGATATCATCGTACTCGCCAACCCGGAGATCGCCCGGCTGCCCAACTGGGTCGTGGGCCTCGTTGCCGCCGGAGCCCTCGCCGCGGCGCTGTCCACCGCCGCCGGCCTGCTGCTCGTGATCTCGACTGCGTTCGCGCACGACTTCGTGAAGTGCTGGTGGAACCCCAAGATCTCAGAACGCGGCGAGCTGCTCTGCGCCCGCATCGCCGCCGGCGGCGCCGTCGTCATCGCCGCCTACTTCGGCATCAAGCCCCCCGGCTTCGTCGGGGAGGTGGTCGCCTTCGCCTTCGGGCTCGCGGCCGCGTCCTTCTTCCCCGCGATCATCATGGGCATCTTCCAGAAACGCATGAACCGCGAAGGTGCCATCACCGGCATGGTGGTGGGCCTGCTCTTCACCGCCGCCTACATCATCTGGTTCAAGTTCATCCACCCCGAGAAGAACAATCCTGACCACTGGTGGTTTGGCATCTCTCCGGAGGGGATCGGCAGTCTCGGCATGGTGATCAATCTCGTCATCGCCCAAGTGATCTCACGGTTCACTCCGCCGCCGCCGCAGGACGTGCAGGACATCGTCGAGCACATCCGCATCCCGCGCGAACTGCGCAAGGGCTGAGCCCGCGAGTAGTCCGCGCGCGCGGACTACTCGCGCTTGAGTTCGCGCGACATCAGGGCCGCCAGGGCGTCGGCCGGTCGGCGCCCTTCGAACAAAATGCGGTACACTTCCGCCAGGATGGGCGCGTCCAGCCCGCGCTGGCGGCAGAGGCCGTGAAATGACTCGGTGGTCTTGTAGCCCTCCACCACCGTCTTGCGATGGGCCAGGAGATCGGCCGCCCGCGCGCCCTCGCCCAGCTGCTGGCCGAAGGCGCGGTTGCGGCTCCACGCACCGTGGCACGTGGCAACAAGGTCCCCGAAGCCGCTCAGCCCGTAGAATGTCTCCGGCTTCGCCCCGAGGGCCGTCCCGACGCGCACCATCTCGGCCAGCGCCCGCGTAAGCATGGCGGCCTTCGCGTTGTCACCCAGGCTGAGCCCGTCGCAGCAACCGGCCGCGATCGCATACACGTTCTTCAGGCAGCCGCCGATTTCGACCCCGGCGAGATCATTGCTGGTGTACACGCGCAGGGTTGGTCCGCTCAATGCGGCCTGCACGCCGGCCAAAAACGCATCGGGCCGGTCAGCGGCGAGCACCATCGCCGCGGGCAGGCCGCGCGCGACTTCCGCCGCATTGGTCGGACCGGTCAACGCGGCCACGGCCAGGCCCGGCAGCGCGGAAGCGATCACCTCCGAGGGACGGAGGTGGGAACCGGCCTCGAGCCCCTTGGCCAGGCTCACCACCAGGCGCAGCCGCCACGCGCCGGCGAGCGACGCGGCGACCCGGCCGCAGGTCTCACGGAGGGCCTGGGCCGGACACGCCAGCAGGGCCACGTCCGCCTCCATCAGCACCGGCGCCAGCTCGTGGCCTACCTGGAGGCTGGGCGGAAAGGCGACCCCCGGGAGGTAGTCACGGTTCTCGCGCTCAGACGCCACCTGCAGCGCCTGCTCGAAGCGACGCGGCACGAGGGTGACGGTGTGTCCGAGGCGGCAGAGATGGATCGCCACCGCCGTGCCCCACGCCCCCGCCCCAATGACCGCGAAATTCATGGATCCGGTCTAGCCGCCCGCGGCATGATGTAAACACCGTGCCGCCGGCGCCGGAGGAATCGCGTCAGCGGAGGAAGGCCGGAATACGCTCGTTGGCGATCTGTTGTTCGAAGGTCTCGCGCGCGTTGATCAACTCAAAGGTGCTGCCTTTGACAAGCACCTCGGCAGCCAGCGACCGCGTGTTGTACCGGCTGGCCATGGTGAAGCCGTAGGCACCGGCGCTCATGAACGCGAGCAGTTCGCCCTCGCCGACCTCCTGAAGCTGACGCTCCTTCGCGAAACAGTCGCCACTCTCGCACACCGGGCCGACCACGTCTGCCACCAGTGCACGGCGGGCGGTGTCGCGGTGCAGCGGCACGATTTCATGGTAGCTGTCGTACATGGCGGGACGCACCAAGTCGTTCATCGCCGCATCGATGATGAGGAAGTTGCGACCCTGACCGCGCTTCAAGTACTCCACGCGGGAGAGCAGCACCCCGGCGTTGCCGACGAGGAAACGGCCCGGCTCGAGCAGGATCTTCAGCCCGAGGGGCTCCAGGAGAGGCCGCACGGCCGCGCCATAGGCTTCCGGCGTGATGGGACGCGAGCCTTCCGGCTGCGACTCCCACCACGAGGCCTGACCGCTGGCCAGGGCATCCTTGTACACAATGCCGATGCCGCCACCGATCGAGAAATAGGTGATCCCATACCGGGCCTTCAGCTCGGCCGCAAAGGGCGCCACCTTCGCAACCGCCTCGGCGAACGGCGCCGTGGAGGTCAGCTGCGAGCCAATGTGCATCTGCACGCCCTTCAACTGGATGTTCGGGTACTTCGCCGCTGCTTCGTACGCGGCCGCGGCATACTTCAACGGGATACCGAACTTGTTCTCGCTCTTGCCCGTGGTGATCTTCGCGTGCGTGTGCGCGTCGACGTCGGGATTGATGCGGATCGCGATCGGCGCCTTCACGCCGAGCTTCCCGGCCACATGGTTGATGCGAGCCAGCTCCGGTTCGCTCTCGACGTGGAATGCAAAGATCTCGTTCTCCAGCGCCAGCTTGATCTCCGCCTCGGTCTTGCCGACACCGGCGAAAACACTGCGCTTCACGTCGGCGCCGGCGGCGAGCACGCGGCGGATCTCGCCACCACTCACCAGGTCGAACGCGGCCCCGAGGTTGGCGAAGTGCCTGAGCAGGGCCGTGTTCGAGTTGGCCTTCATCGCATAGCAGATCTGCAGGTCGAGGCCATCGAGCCCGCGCGCGAGCCGGCGATAATTGTCCTCAATGGAACCTGCACTGTAGACATAGGTCGGTGTGCCATACAGCTGGGCCACCGCGGCCAGGTCGACGGATTCGCACTGCAGACTAGAACCAACGTAGCGGAAGTGATGCATACGGGAAAAAAGACGTCAAAGGGGTGACGCTAGAGACTTTCCCCTTGAGTAAACCAACCTAAAAACGAAAAAGCTAACATCCGCGATGCGTACCCTGAAGCACATGTTCCACCGTTCGAAGATCCGTATGGGATCGGTGGACAATTCGTGCATCCGGACCACGCCGATCCGCAACGCCGGGTTCGTCAGTTTCGTCTCCCAAAGCGGGTGCCTGCGTGTACGCAGCGGCGATTACCATGACGCCCGCCTGCGCAAACAGAAACGCCTGCGCTTCGTGGCCTTGGTGGCGATCACCGCGGGTTGCACGTGGTTTGCGATCGAGAGCGCCAAGGCGCTGTCGCTTTTTTGAGCGGTCGTCGGCCGTCCCGCCCCGGCCCGGCCTTGCGCTTGGCGACGAGTATCGCTTTGTGAGAGGCATGATGCTTCTTCGAATCGCCCCTTTCCTTTCCCTGCTCGCCGTTCTGGTCTGCGCCGGCTGCAGCCACCCCGGAACCTCGGCCATCGAAAGCATCACGGTCCGCGTAAGCGAGGTGACGCGCAACGAGGCGGGCGGCGCGTCGATGAAAGTCACTTACATCAACGCCAGCGTTCTCCCCATCGCGGTTTCGGAAACCCGTCACAAGCTCTACTTGAACGGCACCCTCGTCGGCGAAGTCGAGAAAGGTCGCCCGATCGGCCTGCAGGCGGCCGGTGCCGCCGATCAGGACATCCCGCTGACGCTCACCGCCACCCTGCCGCCGGCTGGCAGCACGGCCGCCTATCGGCTGGAAACGACGTTGATCGTCATGGCGGGTGAAGAACGCCTGACCGCCCGGCCGCGCGCCGAGGGTACCCTGACCGTCCGCTGAACCGGCCGGCCCGGTTTTTGCGGGATTCCGAGTTGCCGCAGGACCTGCGGCACGCCTAGCGTCCCCGTCCTATGGGACGTCAGTGGCTCCACGCTAAACGCGCAATCGTCAACCAGAAGAAGGGTCAGATCGTCGGCAAACTGGTGAAGGAAATCACCGTGGCCGCCAAGCTGGGCGGAGGAGACCCTGCCGCCAACGCCCGCCTCGCGGCCGCCCTGGAAAAGGCGCGCAAGGCCAGCGTGACCCGCGACGTGATCGAACGCGCAATCAAGAAGGGCTCCGGCGCCGGCGGCGAAAAGATGGAGCTCGAGCACATCGTCTTCGAAGGCTACGCCCCCCACAAGGTGCCGGTCGTGGTCGAGGTCTACACCGACAATCACCAACGCACCACGCCCGAGATCCGGGTGTTGTTCAAGAAGGGCGTCCTGGGTAACGCCGGCAGCAACAAGTTCCTTTTTGACCATGTCGGCCTCGTCGAGGCCCACCACCCCGACGCGGGCATCGACGCCGAAGCCGCCGCCATCGAGGCGGGGGCCAACGAGTTCGAGGCGCTCTCTCACGCGCAGAACGACGATATCCCCGAGGGCCACAAAGGCGTGCGTTTCATCACCGACCGTACTGCCGTTCACGCCGTTTCCACCTGGCTGGCCAAGAACGGCTGGACCGTGGTGACGGGCGAAATCGGCTACGTCGCGAAGCAGTTCCCGGAATTGACCGACGAACAGAAGGCGGAGGTGGGCGAGTTTCTCCACGCCCTCGACGATCACGACGACGTGCAGCGGGTCTGGGCGGCGCTCAAGTAAACGTCGCCCACGGGCGCCGGAACCGCGGCGCCCTTCCCCACTGCGGCCGGATCAAGCCCCGCCGCCGCTGCCGCCGGCCGACTTCGTCTTGAACGAAGCACGGAAGCTCGCCTTCAGGTAGTCGCGGTTCATCCGCGCGATGAAATCGTGGCTGATCAACTTCGGGCACGCGGCGCTGCACTCGTACTGATTGGTGCAGTTGCCGAAGCCGAGCTCGTCCATCTTTGCCACCATGTTGAGCACGCGGGTGTCACGCTCCGGCTGACCCTGCGGGAGCAGGCCGAGCTGGGAGACTTTCGCGGAAACAAAGAGCATGGCCGACGCATTCTTGCAGGCCGCCACACAGGCGCCGCAGCCGATGCAGGCCGCGGCGTCCATGGCGAGGTCCGCCTGCTCCTTCGGGATCGGGATCGCATTCGCGTCGCACGCTGAGCCGGTGCGCACGCTGATGAAACCACCCGCCTGCTGGATCTTGTCGAACGCCGACCGGTCGGTGATGAGGTCCTTGATGACCGGGAAGGGCGCGGCGCGGAACGGCTCCACGGTGATCACTGCCCCGTCGGCAAAGCTGCGCATGTAGGTCTGGCAGGAGGCGATGCCGCGATTCGGGCCGTGCGGCTTGCCGTCGATGACCAGCGAGCAGGTGCCGCAGATACCCTCGCGACAGTCGTGCGCAAACGCGATCGGCTCTTCGCCCCGGCGCTCGAGGTCGTCGTTCACGACATCGAGCATCTCGAGGAAGGACATGTTCGGATTCAGGTCCTTGGCGGGATAGTCGACAAACTTGCCCGGCTGGCCCGGCCCGGCCTGACGCCAGATGCGGAGGGTGACGGAAATGTTGCGGGTGGTGGAGGCAACCATGGGAGAACGAAGTTGGATTTATGAGTGATGAAGTATGACGGATGACGGGACGGAGGGAGTGCGATGGACGACCTTCCTAGTTCATACTTCGTCCCTTCCTTTATTTGTAGGAGCGGACCGACATCTTCACGAATTCGTAGTTGAGCGGTTCGACGTTGCGCAGCGGGGCCTTGCCATCGCCCTGGTACTCCCAGGCGGCGACGTGGCCGAACTTCTCGTCGTCACGTTTGCACTCGCCGTCAGGATACTGGTACTCCTCGCGGAAGTGACCGCCGCAGCTCTCCTCGCGTTCGAGGGCATCGCGGCACATCAGTTCGCCGAGCTCGATGAAGTCGGCCACCCGTCCCGCGCGTTCGAGCGCCTGATTCAGGGTTTCCCCGGAGCCCGGCACGTTCACATTGGCCCAGAACTCCTCCCGCAGCTTGGGGATCTCGACCAACGCCTTCTGCAGGCCTTCGCGGGTGCGCGCCATGCCGCAGTAGTCCCACATGAGTCGGCCGAGCCGCTTGTGGAAATCGTTGACCGGCGTGGTGCCTTTCACGGAGAGCAGGCGTTTCACCATCGCGGCCACAGCCTCCTCGGCCTGTTTGAACTCTGCCGCGTCCGTCGTGGGACGCGAACCCGGCTTTTGTTGCGCAAGGTAATCGCCGATCGTGTACGGAACGACAAAATAGCCGTCGGCCAGGCCCTGCATCAGGGCCGAGGCCCCCAGACGATTCGCGCCGTGATCCGAGAAGTTCGCTTCTCCCAGCACAAAGAGACCGGGCACGTTGGACATCAGGTTGTAGTCCACCCAGAGCCCGCCCATCGTATAGTGCACCGCCGGATAGATACGCATCGGCGTCTTGTAGGCGCTCTCGTTGGTGATCTCGTGATAGATGTCGAACAGGTTGCCGTAGCGCTCACGCACGGTGTTCTCGCCGAGGCGGCGGATGGCATCCGAGAAATCGAGGTAAACGCCGAGACCCGTCTCGCCGACGCCGCGTCCTTCGTCGCACACGCGCTTAGCGGCGCGGGACGACACATCGCGCGGAGCGAGGTTACCGAAGCTCGGATAAATGCGCTCCAGATAGTAATCGCGGTCCTCCTCGGGGATGGAGTTCGGATCCTTTTTGCAGTCCTCCTTGCGCTTCGGCACCCAGATGCGGCCGTCGTTGCGCAGCGACTCGGACATCAGCGTGAGCTTCGACTGGTAGTCGCCCGACACGGGGATGCAGGTCGGATGGATCTGCGTGTAGCACGGATTGGCAAAGCAGGCCCCGCGCTTGTAGGCGCGCCAGATGGCGGTGGCGTTCGAGCCGCGCGCATAGGTGGAGAGATTGAACACGTTGCCGTAACCGCCGGTGGCGAGAATCACGGCATCGCCGGCAAACCGGACCAGTTCGCCTGTGACGAGGTTGCGGGCGATGATGCCCTTGGCATGTCCGCCAACCACGACGAGATCGACCATCTCATGCTGCGTGACCAGCTTCACTGCGCCCTGCCCCACCATCTTGGACAGCGCCGAGTAGGCGCCGAGCAGCAGCTGCTGGCCGGTCTGGCCGCGGGCGTAGAACGTGCGGGACACCTGGGCACCGCCAAACGAGCGATTGGCGAGCAGGCCGCCGTACTCGCGGGCAAACGGCACGCCCTGCGCCACGCATTGGTCGATGATGTTGACCGAGACCTCCGCCAGCCGATGCACGTTGGCTTCGCGGGCGCGATAATCGCCGCCCTTGATCGTGTCGTAGAAAAGCCGATACACGCTGTCGCCGTCGTTCTGGTAGTTCTTGGCCGCATTGATGCCGCCCTGCGCGGCGATCGAGTGGGCGCGCCGGGGGCTGTCGTGGAAGACGACGCACGTGACCTTGTAGCCCAGCTCGGCCAGGGTCGCCGCCGCCGAGGCCCCGGCGAGGCCGGCGCCGACCACGACGATCTCGTACTTTCGCTTGTTGGCCGGGTTGACGAGCTTGATCTCCGCCTTGTGCTTGCGCCACTTGTCGGCGAGCGGTCCGGAGGGAATCTTGGATTCGAGTTTGGCCATGGCGGGAAGAAGGGTCGGTGCTTGAGGTTGGGGGCGTCGGGCGGCGCGTCAGTTGCCGGCCCCGGCGAGCGCGGCGACCACGTCGGCGCGCAAGTGAACCTGTCCGAGCAGGACGGAGGCGGGGATGGCGAGGTTGCCGAGGAAATAGAGTACGCAGAGCACCACGGCCACCCGGCGAAGATTCGCGGCCCACTTGTGGTTTCTCCAGCCCAGCGTCTGGAACATGCTGTCGACGCCGTGCAGCAGGTGGAAACTCAGCAGCCCCACCGCCACAATGTAGAAGAGCGAGACGGCGACGTTCTGGAATCCGAACACCACCATGCTGTGCACGTCCTGGACCTCGGCACCGGCCCGGACAACGGGAAACCCGGCGATGTAGTAATCCGACGTCATGGTGTAAGCCGGAAGGTTGCCCTTGAAGTGCTCCGCGCCCACTCCGCCCAGCGTGAAATGCGCCAGATGATAAATCAGAAAGGCCAGCACCACCACGCCCGTCCAACGCATCGTACGCGAGGCCAGCGTCGCCTGGATGGTGTGCTTGTAACCGTAGGCCTGGATACCCCGGGCCCGCTTGTTCTCCAACGTAAGCACCACCGCCGCCCACACGTGAATCACCACGGCCGCGAGCAGGCCCAGCCGGGCCACCCAAAGCAAGGGTCCAAGGTCGTGCAGAAACGCAGCGTACCCATTGATCTTATCCGGGTGGGAAAAGATCTGGAGGTTTCCTGCCAGGTGTCCGATGACGAAGCCGACCAGGATCAGACCTGAAACGGCCATGAGAAATTTGCGGCCAATCGAGGAACAAAACAGGTTACCGAGAAGGCTCATTGCGGAACAAGAAAGGTGAAGGGCTGCGCCGGACGCCATGGGGAGTAAGCCACGGCGGGACGGTTGTTAACCAACCCGGGCCGAGAATGTAAAGGCTGCCGGCGACCGGGGCCAACGGCGTCTGGTCATATTAGGGTACCTTACCCGGATGAGAAGGCACCGGGACCGCACTGAGCCCCGTCCGGCGCGAGGACCAAAGCCCCCGCTTACTTGCCGAGCGGTTTGAGCAAGGCGAACTTCCCGCTCGCTGCCGGAGCAATGAACCGACGGCGGAACGCGGCCACGCGCGTACCCGGACCGAGCACCGTGGCGATCGCCTCCTCCAGACCCGCCGGCGCGACATGGTCGGCCACGTAGTGGAAGTCCCAGCGCTTCTCACTGGTCTGGATCAGGGAATAATGCCAGCAGCGGAACGCGTCCGGCAGCGCCGCATCGATGTCGGACGGCGAAACGAGCGTGCCGTCCGGACGGAAATACAGATTCCCCTCGCGGCCGAGCAGGCGGAACCCGGTCGGGAACCGTTGCACGATGTCACCCGTGAGGTAGCGCAGCAACGGCATGGCCTCGCGGTCACGGGTCGTGACCTGGATTTGGTAGACCTCCGGCAGGTTGCGGAACGGTACCAGTTCGACGAAGGCATTCGCGTCAATCACACGCGAATTGTCGCGGAAGGCCTCACCCACGAAAAGGTAGCCCGCCTCGGTGGAACCATAGAGGTCCACCTGCGGAGCCGGAAACGCCTCGGCGATGCGGGCAGCATGCTGACGGCTCGCCTTGCCGTAGGTCAGGATCACCGCCTTGACGCTTGGCACGCGCACGTGGCGCTTCTGGACGGCCCGGGCGAGCAAGGCGAGGTACACGGGCTCGCCTTCGAGTACTTCCGGCTGCACGGCCTGGAGCTCGACGACGATCCGGTCCCACTCCGCCTCCGGGAACACGAACGGATCACTGGTCAGGTTAAGATAGACCGTACCGTCAAAATAGCGGTGCGGAAACGGATGGTCCTCGTACGGACAAAGGTTGCTGGAGCACCCAACCGGGGCGAGGACGCATTTGCGGTAAGGCCGGCCGACGAATGGGCGCAGAATCGGCGAGGCCTCGTAGGCGCGAGCAGTCTGCGCGTTCCACCAACCATCCTCCATGATCACCGTCATGGGGGACTGGGTCGTTCCCCCGGTGCTTTCGTACTCGAAGCGCTTGCTCGCCAAGCCTCGCTCGATCTCGGAATAGTCGGCGAAAAACGCCTGGTGCCCGCGCTGCACGATCTCCTGCTTGGTCAGCACCGGGATCTCACGGTAGCACGCCCATTGCAGGGGTTCGGTGTGGATCGGGAAACGCTCCGCATAGAGCGGACTGCGCCCATAAATCCGGCGGATCTCCTGCTCGAGCGGAGGCGGCAACCCGTCCGTTGCGCGGGAAGGCAGCGTCGACGGGTCATTGGCAAACAGAGGCGCAGTCATCTTCAAGAGCGGCAGCTAACGGGCGGCGGTGGCGAAGTCAAATGCCCGGACCGCCCCGGCGCGTCCGCCACAGCGGCTCAAACAGGAACAAGGCGTTCAGGCTCAACGCATGCGTGATCGCACCGGAACGCGCCCCGGCCAGCGCCTCCTCAACGGGCGTCGTCACCACCGCGATCTCCTCGTCGGCATCCCACGCCTGAGCCACGACCGCTTCCGCTTCCTCGGCGAGGACCAGATGGCAGCGATTGCTTTGGATCGCCGGATTCGGATGCACCGTTCCGAGCAGCCGCGCCCGGGCGGCCCGATAACCCGTCTCTTCCTCGACCTCGCGCAGGCCGGCCGTGACCGGATCCTCGCCGCGCTCGATCACACCGCCCGGCAATTCGAGCGAAGGCGCATCCACGCCAAAGCGGAACTGGTTGACGAGCACGAGACGGTGGTCGCGCGTGACCGTGAGCACCACCACCCAGTCGGGGGCGTCGATCACGTAGAATTCGCGCTCCGTTCCCCGGACCGGATGCCGGTACGCCGTCGCTTTCAGGTCAAAGATACGGGTGCGGGCAAGCGAACGGTCACCAAGCTTGGTCCAGCGCGACGGAACATCGGAGGCGGGGTCCATAAAAAACAAATGCCTCCCGCACCTTGGCCGGGAGGCATCATTGAAAACAAAAAAACGGGCAGCTTACTTCTTCGGCAGCTTGATCTTCTGGCCCACCGCAAGGCGGCTCCAGTTGATGCCGGGGTTGACGGCGTTGAGGTCGGCGAGACTGACACCGTTCGCGGTGGCAATCTTCATGCCGGTGTCGCCAGCCTTGACGACGTACTCATCGGGGCCGGCCACGACAGGTCCGGACGACTTGGCGGCAGCGCCGGCTTTGGGCGCGGCTTTCGCCGCGGCTTCCTGAACCTTGGCGAGCTCGGCGCGCACATTGCTGATCTCGGTCGCGACCTTGCCGAACTCAACGTTGATCTGCTGGGCGAGGCCGTTGACCGCGCTCATCTTCGCCGCGCCTTCGGAGGCGGCCATAGCGGTGCGCACCTGGCCCTCGAGGGATTCGACCCGCGAAAGCTGTTCACCCTGAAGCACCAGGGTCTTGTTGGCGGCGGAGAGTTTGAACAGCGCCACCACGGCCAGCACCACGCCGAGCACGCCGGCAATGAGCCCGCCGATCGGCAGGATGCTGCTGTTACTTTCGCGAGAAATCGTATCCATGTTTTTGAAAAGGGAGAACTTGGGGATAGGCGGGAGGAGGTGGCTAAGCAAGCAGGTAATGGACGGGAAACACGAGCTGAACGACACATTCCTTACGCGGACGTTGACACCGCCGCCTGCGGGCCCTGCCCTAACCCTAGGTCATCGGGGTGTAGCTTAGCCTGGTAGAGCGCCTGGTTTGGGACCAGGAGGTCGTAGGTTCGAATCCTATCGCCCCGACCATATTCTGGACCATGAGGCCGTTTTGAATCGGCGCCACGCGCGCCGCTGCCTCGGATGGTTGCGAGATTATGACGGTCCCGGAAAGGCGGCCCGCGGCGAAAAAAAAGCCCGTCGATTGACGGGCCTTTGGTTGTCTCAACGCCGAATCAAGTCACTTGCCTGTGTTGAACTGAATCGCGGGGACTGCGTCCGTCGAAGGCGTTGCTGGGGCGGGTGCGGCTGAGGCGGACGCCGGTGCTGCAGTCGTGGCCCGCAACATCATGGCGCGCTGGCTCCACATGCCGGTGGGATCGATCGTCATGACCTGCTCAGTGAGGCGCGTGACCTCGTCCGCACGGCCGGCCGAGGCAGCCAAACTCGCGAGGTGATAGGCGGCTTCGCCGCGCACCGCCTTCAGTTGGGTAACGTCATCCGCGATCGCCCGCAGGTCCGATTCGGCGCCGGCGGTGTCACCGGTGTGAAACTTCGCCAAGGCAACGCCCAGGCGCACCCGGCCGGCGAAGGGGCCAGCGGTGAGGATGGCGGCCGCCTTCTCATAATCGGCCCGCGCCTCCGCGTAACGAGCCGCGGCAAACGCTTCGTCAGCAAGACGCAGATGGGCCGCACCGGCCAAAGCGTGCCCGGCGTGGGCGGAAATGAAGCCCTTGAGCTGGTCGTTGGTGGTCGCGGCCGCATAGGCCGCGGCGACGGCGCGCTCCTTGCGGGCCGCCAACACCTCCACCAGTCCCTTGCCCACGATGGCCAGCAACACCGCCGCGCAGGCCAAGAGGATCAGCTTGGAGTTCTTCTCCCAGAAGGCCTGCAAACGGACTTCAAAGCCAGGGGTCACCACGGCCGGTTCGGCTTGGACAAGGTTACGATCGTCGCCGGAAGGCGTCGGCGTGGAGGGCGTGGACGGGGTGGACATGGTCAGAGGTGATGGACGTAAAGGCGGGACGGAAACACAAGGCACCGGAGGCGTAAAGGCGGGAGTTGGCCCAAGCCGCAGACCGATCGCATGCAATACGAATGCGTTTTGAGAATTGCAGGACGGCAAGCGACTCCCGTCAATCGGGTCGCATGGCTCAGCCCCCTATGCAACTCGGAGTCGAAGCGATCGAGCGCCTCTACCGTGAAAGTCGCTTTCTCGATGCTTACGCGCTCTTTCGCGACCTGGAACCGCCGGAGTCCTGGAGCGATACGTCAGCGCGGTTGATCGCCGGACGCACCCTTGAGAATCTGGGCGCGAGCCGCCGCGCGTACCGGCTCCACCTCGCAACCTGGCGCCGGGATCGTACGAACCCCGCCGCCTTGTATTACCACGCACTCGGCTTTGGCGATCGCCATGGACCGGTGGAGGGTTTGTGCCTGCTGGACGAATGCCGCCCTGATACGAGCACAAAGCCTCCGGCATCCCGGCACGACGCCCATCTGCGCATGCTTCGCGCACGCTGGCTCGCCACGTTGCGAGACTTCCGCGCAGCCCATGCCTGGCTCGATAGCGTGGAAGACTCCTTCGCTGACGATCCCTGGGGGCATGTGGAGAAAGCCTGCGTGCTCGAGCGAGAGGATCGGTACCTCGACGCTCTGGCGTCGGCCGAGCACGCGCTGGTGCTCCGCCCCGGCTACCGTCCGGGCACCGGCATGGCGGCTCATCTCTTGATCTTGCTGAATCGGGACGCCGAAGCCGAACGGATCCTCCGCGAACGGATGGCCGCGACCCAGTGCGCCTCGCTGGCGCGGCAACTGGCAATGCTGCTCGTGGAGAACGAGGCGCACCATGAAGCGCTCACCGTACTCGACCTCGTGTCGGAGCGCTGGCCACTTGCCGAAGCGCCCGCGCGCGAGTGGCTCGATGCGCGGCGAGCCGATTGTCACCATCTGCTGGGCAATACCCACGAGGCGGTCAGCCACGCACGAAAGGTCTCGGGGCTGTACTACCAGCACTTCGTCCGGCAACTGGAGTCGGCGCCCGAGGCTCCGCGTCGCCGATTGGCTGTGTCGTTCGTACGGCAACACCACGTCACCTGTGTCCCAGCGACAATCGCTGCGGTCAGCAGCTTCTGGGGTTGCCCGATCAATCAGGACGAGATGGCCCGCACGATCACGTACGACGGCACGCCCGATCACGAGGAGCGACACTGGCTTGAAGCGCGCGGATGGCTGGTGCGCGAGTTTCGGGTGACGTGGGAGACCGCCGTAGCGCTGATCGCCCGCGGCGTACCCTTCACATTGGTGACCAACTGGGTGCGCAATGCCCACCTCCAAGCAGTGATCGGCTGCGACGAGCGGCTGCAGACCTTCATCATTCGGGACCCCACCCATCGGACGCACTTCGAGTGCCTCGCCGAAGAACACCTAAAGCAGCAGGCCCCGTTCGGCCCGCGAGGCATGATCCTGATTCCACCGGACAAGGCTGGCCTGATTGCCGGGGTAACGCTGCCGGATGCCCAGCTTTACGACGCGTGGTATCGCCTGCGGCGGGCGCTCCATGGGCACGAGCGCGACGAAGCCGGGCGCCAGGAGCGGGAACTGCAGGGGATCGACGCCGAGCACCGGCTGGTGTGGTGGGCCAAACGCGAACTTGCTTGGTACGACGGCAATCCGTTTCGCGCGCACGAGGCGACCCTTGCCCTCAGGAAACGTTACCCCGCCGAAATAAACCTCCAGCTCGACGAACTTGGTGAACTCCGCCAGCTCGGTCACAAACACCAGCACGACGAACGGCTCCGTCAATTCGTCGTGAAGCGAGGTGCCGACCCCATGTTTTGGCGGGCGCTCGCCGACGAACTCCGCAACGACGCGCGGGAACGCGGGCGCGCCCTCCGCTACGCCCGACGCCTTGTCCGTACCCGGCCGGTCGACTGCATGAATCTCCTCACGTTGGCCAACCTGCTTTGGGACACCGGACGGTTTGCCGAGGCGACGAAGGTCTACCGTCTCGCCGCCTGTACGGGCGAGACCGTGGAACACGCCTGGCAGTCGTACTTCTCCGCCAGCCGCCACCAACGTGAGGTCGAAACCGCCCTCGACCTCCTGCGCACCCGCTGGCAGCGCCTGCGGGAGAAATCGAGCCAGCCTCTGCACACGCTCTGCCGATGCCTCGACCAGCCAACCGAAGTGCGGAGGCCGTTGCGCTGCTTCAGGAGGCGCTGGCCCTGCGACCGACGGACGGGGGGCTGCACCTGTTGGCCGCGGAAATGCGGGGTCGCTCCGGTGCGTTTGCCGAGGCCGAGGACCACCTCGGGCGCGCCCGAACGCTCACCACCTCCATCGCCTGGCACCGCATCGCAGCGGACCTGGCACGCTGGCGTGGACGCCACGACGAAGCCCTCCGCCACACTCTCGCCGTGCTCGCCGCCAATCCTCTCGACACCCAAGCGGCCCACCAGCACGTCCAACTCTTGGCCACGACCGAAGGTCGCGCCGCCGCGCTCACGTGGATCGGCGCACAAGTGGACGGTCATCCTCACTTCCTACCGTTTCGCCAGATTCAGGTAAGCTGGCTCCGCGAGGAAAACCTGGCTGCGGCAGGCGACGCGCTTGACGCCTACCTGGCCGCCGACCCGAACGACCCATGGGCGGTGCGGGAGCGCGCCTCCGTACGCTTGCAGCTCGGCCATCTCGACGCCGCGCTGGCCGACGCGCATGCGGCACTGGTCCTCGATCCCTCCGCGCCCTTTGCCCATGCCGTGATAGGACAGGTCCACCTGCGACGACGCGAGTTTGCGGCTGCCCGGCACTGCTTCCGCCACGCCGTCGAACTGAACGTGGACGAAGAGTGGATCTTCCCCCTTCTCCTCGAAGCCTGTCCCGAGTTCGCCGACCGCGTTGATGCCGTCTCGTTCCTCCAGCACGCTCTCGAGAACCGTCCGTCCATGGGCCGGAGCATCCTCCGCTTTCGCGACATGGCGATCGGCGTGCTGAAACCGGATGAACTCGAACGATCCCTGGACCATCTGCGCAACGCCCAGCCTGACCACTGGGAGTCGTGGTCCGCGTCCATCCATCACCGCTTGGCGACCGGGCACGGAGAGGAAGCACTCGCACTCGCACACGACGCCACGACACGCTTCCCTTTGATACCCGGGGCATGGGCCGACCTTGCCGACGTCCATCGCTTCCGAGGCGATGATCCAGGCGAGACGGCCGCTCTCGAGCATGCCGTCGCACTGTCCCCCGGTTGGAGTCGATCCGCCCGGCGTCTGGCGTTCCTGCACCAGCGCAACCTGCGTCCCGAACTCGCTGAGGTTACGCTCCGGGCAGCCCTGAGGCACGATCCCCTCGATGCCGTCCTGCTTGCCGACCTCGCCGAAGCCGCCTGGGTGCGGCAGGCACCTGACGAGGCTTTCGCCTGGGTGGAAAGGGCGATCCGCCTTATTCCTGGTTTCGATCGGCCGTGGGAACTGCTTCTACAGTGGAGCAATGTGACGGCTGAGCCCGAACGTGTGCTGACACTCGCCGAGCAGCTGTCGGCGACACGGCCCGGGGACACGAGCCTGCGTTTGCGCGTCGTGCGAAAACTCGTGGACGATCAAAGGCTCGACGACGCCCTTGCCCGCACGCGCACCGCCCTTGGCGACGACCCCACGCACATCGACGCACATGACCTGCACGCCTATATTCTCTCCCGCCTGGGCCGCTACGACGAAGCCCTTGCGGCATGTGCTCCGCCCGTCTTCAAGCAGGCCCGGCCCCGTGAACTCTTGGGCCGGGCCGCATGGATCGAGCGGCAGCGCGGGAACCATCCCCGCGCCATCCACCTGATGACCTCCGTGGTCACGGAACATCCCGACTACTACTGGGCATGGCAGACGCTCGCCGACTGGCACGAGGAGGCCGGAGACATCGACCGCGCCAAGGAAGCGGCGGAGCGCATGGCCGCCATGAATCCCTCTTCGCCCTATCCTCTTGGCTATCTGGCAAGCCTCGAACTGCGTGCCGGTTCGCGCGCAAACGCCATTGCCCATCTCCAGCGGGCAATCCGTATCGATCCGGGTTACAGTTACGGCACCTTCACTCTCGTTCAGCTTCTGTGTGAGGACAACCGAGCCTCCGAGGCCGAACCTCTGCTCGCGCTCATCCGTCAGCAGGGCGGCCATGGACAGGCTCTGCAGGCGGAAGCAATCGTCGCCTGTGCGCGCAAGGACAAGAACGCTGCGCTTGCCACGCTCGTGCAGCTCGCCGTCGCAACCGAACGGGACACGCCCCACCTACAGGGGGCAGCGGAGGCGATCCGAAAGGCCGGGTGGTCGAAAGACATGGCCGGCGCGCTGCAGCCGCTTCTCCGTGACCCGAAAACCAACGCCGAGGTCGGGGCCATCTGGATGCACGCCCGGCTCGCCCACGGACGCAGTGCCGGCCTGCGATTCGTGCGTGAGGCATCGAACGGCGTGAGAACCCGCGCGTTCGTCGCCTATATCGATTCGCTCGGCGACAAATCCGCCCGAGTCCGGTTGCTCTGGGTGCTTTGGCGACACGGCAAGAGACTCAAGGGGGAACTCGAGACATGGGGCGCCATGGGTTTCGCTCTGGCCAACGCAGGAACTGGTTTTCGCCGGGCCTTGGTGCGATGGATGCGCGGCTGGTCGACGCGTGAAGGTGTGCAACCTTGGATGCTCTTCAACCTCGCCCATTGCCTGTTCACCCTTGGCCGCGATCGTGAAGCGATGGAAGTGGTGACCGCGGTCCTGCACATGCCCGCCGATCATTCACGCGCCTCGTTTGTCGCTTGGGCAGCCTGCCAGTCCGCCCTGGACGGCGCGTACGAGGAAGCGGACAAGCTGCTCGCCGAGTTCGCGGGCGAAGGCCGGTTTCCCTTTGTGAAGACGTGTGGTGCAATCGCCCGTATCCTCGTTGATCATCATCGTCGTGCGGCCGAGGACCGCACAACGACGTGGCGTTCGACCCGCGAACGACTGTTCGCCCTTCGCAAGGAACAGCCCGACTCCTTCGGATACGCCTATGTCGGCCGGTTCCACGCCCAAGCCTTATCCTCAGCTGCCGCCACCAGCCAATCGCCTTGGGCGTGGTGGTATCAGCTGCGGTACCAGGTGCAGCCGTTCACCGCCTCGCTGACGCAGGGAAACGTTGCAACATGGAGCCTCATCATGGTCGTGGCCGCCGCGGCGCTGACCACCACAGGGGCCGGAGCCTTGGCCGTCGGACTGATGCTGGGGCTGATGATTCGCGCCCTTGCATCGATCAGGCGCTAGGTGCAATCCCGGCCGCTCAGTCGAAGACGACCGTCTTGTTGCCGTAGACGAGGACGCGGTTGCCGAGGTGCCACTGCACGGCCTGGGCAAGGACCACCTTCTCGAGGTCCCGCCCCTTGCGGATCAGATCCTCTACGCTGTGGCGGTGCGTGACCCGGGCGACGTCCTGCTGGATGATCGGCCCGTCGTCGAGCACCGGCGTGGCGTAGTGCGCGGTGGCACCGATCAGCTTCACCCCGCGCTCGTGCGCCTGATGATACGGCCGTCCACCGGCGAAGGCAGGGAGGAACGAGTGGTGGATATTGATCACCGGCCGGGCGAAGGCCTTCAGAAAATCCTCCGACAGCACCTGCATGTAGCGGGCGAGGATGACGAGTTCGACCTTGAGCTCCTGAAGCAGCGCAAGCTGGCGAGCCTCGGCTGCGGGCTTGGTCGCCGCGGTCACCGGGATGACGTGAAACGGCAGGCCGTAGCTTTCCGCCGCCCGGCCGAGATCCGGATGGTTGGAAACGATGGCCACCAAATCGCAGGCGAAATCACCGGCCTTCCAGCGCAGAATCAAATCGTGAAAGCAGTGATCCGCCTTGGAAACGAAGACCGCGACCCGCGGCCGGTGCCGCGAACTCGCCACGCGGGCCTGCATGCCCAGGGTGGAGGCAAAGGAGCGAAATCCCGCCGCCGCGGCAGCCAGATCGGTGTCGGCCGGCGGAATCCATTCGACCCGCTGAAAAAACACTCCGGCTTCCATGTCGCGGTGCTGGTCGGCGTGGAGGATGTTGCCACCGCGCTCAAAAATCCAACCGGACACGCGCGCCACCAGTCCCGGCTGGTCGGGACCGTGCAGGAGGGCGGTAAGGGTCGGCGCGTTCTCCATGGCCGGCAGAATCACGGGACCAGCAGCACCTTGCCGGTGGTGGCACGGCTTTCGAGGGCGCGCTGCGCCTCGGCTGCCGCGGACAGAGGATAGGTTGCCCCCACCCGAACCTTGAGCTGGCCGGCCGCAATCCAGCCAAACAGATCGTTCGTGCGGGCGCGCAGCTCCTCGCTGGTCCGCGTGTAGTGCGCCAGCGTGGGCCGGGTGAAGAAGAGCGAGCCCTTCTGCGAAAGGAGCAGCGGGGCGAATGGCGCCACCGGACCGCTGGCATTGCCAAACGAGACCATGAAGCCACGCGGCCTCAGGCTGTCGAGCGACCCTTCGAAGGTGGCCTTGCCCACCCCGTCGTAGACCACATCGACGCCCCGGCCGACGGTGAATGTACGCGCGGCAGCGGTGAAGTTGTCCCGTGAATACACACAGACCTCGTCGGCGCCCGCCTCGCGGGCCAGCGCGGCCTTGGCCTCCGTGCCGACGGTTGCGATCACCCGCGCGCCGCGTCGCTTCGCGATCTGCACCAGCAGCAGCCCCACCCCGCCAGCGGCCGCGTGCACGAGGGCTGAATGACCCGGACCGAGCGGGAACGTGTCCACCGCCAGATAATGCGCGGTCAGACCCTGAAGGAGAACGGCTGCGGCCTGCTCGAGCGTCACCCCGGCCGGCACGGGCACAGTCTGCGCCGCCGGCAGCAGGGCCTCGGCGGCGTAGGCTCCGATGGCCGCGGCCGATGCGACCCGGTCGCCCACCGCGAAGCCGGTCACGCCCGGGCCGACCGCCGTGACCGTGCCCGCCGCCTCCTGGCCGAGGGTGTGCGGCAGGGGCACCGGGTAGAGACCGCCGCGCTTGTACGTATCAATGTAGTTGATACCCGCGGCCGCGACCCTGATGCGCAGTTCACCCGGTCCGGGAACCGGCACCGGAATGTCTTCTGCGACGATGTTTTCCGGACCGCCGTGGGCGTGGATGCGCAGCGCGAGCATGACGTCGACCTCAGAGGACGGTGACGTTGCCCCGGTACTTCTGAATCGGGCGAACGTTGATCTGCTTCTGCTTGAGGGCCTTGATGCCCGCGAGCGCCGCGTAGGCGCCGGTGATCGTCGTCATGATGCAGACGTTGTGGGCGTAGGCGGCCGAGCGGATCTGGTTCTCGTCACGCCGCGGAATCATGCCGCCGGGCGTGTTGATCACCATCTGCACCTGGCCGTTCTTGATCATGTCGACGGTGGTCGGGCGTCCCTCGCCCAGCTTGGCCACGCGGGTCACGGGTACGTTGTTGTCGGCCAGCATCCGGGCCGTGCCGCTGGTGGAGAGGATGTTGAAACCAAGGGCCACCAGCTGGCGGGCGATGTCCACCGCACGGGCCTTGTCCGCATCCTTGACGGAGAGGAACACGTTGCCCTGGACAGGCAGTCCGGGCTTGGCCGCGGCCTGGGCCTTGGCGAAGGCGACCCCCAGGTCGTCGTCGAGGCCCATGACCTCGCCGGTCGAGCGCATTTCCGGGCCGAGGGTGATCGTGGCACCCGGGAAGCGGACGAAGGGAAAGACCGCTTCCTTCACGCACCAGTGCTTCGGGGTCTGCTCGCGGGTGAAGCCGAGGTCCTTCAGCTTGGCCCCGGTCATGACCTTGGCGGCCAGCTTCGCGAGCGGCACGCCGATCGCCTTGGCGACGAAGGGCACGGTGCGGGAGGCACGCGGATTGACCTCGAGGATGTAGAGCTGGTTGTCCTTGATCGCGAACTGCACGTTCATCAGGCCGACCACGTGGAGTTCCTTGGCGAGGGCGTGCGTGGCCGCACGGACCGTGTCGAGCATCGCCTTCGACAGGGTGTGCGGCGGCATCACCATCGCGGCATCGCCGGAGTGCACACCGGCGAACTCGATGTGCTCGAGCATGCCGCCGATGACGGAGGTTTCGCCGTCGCTGATGCAGTCGACGTCGAGCTCGATCGCGTCCTCGAGGAACTTGTCGATCAGCACGGGCTTGTCCGGCATCACGTCGAAGGCCTGGCGGACGACCCCCTTGAACTCCTCCTCGTTGTAGACGATGAACATGCCGCGGCCGCCGAGCACGAAGGACGGGCGGAGCAGGACCGGGAAGCCGACTTCCTTCGCGAAGGTGAGTGCGTCGGTCTCGTTCATCGCCGTGCGGTTCGCAGGGCTCTTGAGTTGGAGCTTGTCGAGGATGGCGGAGAACAGCTTGCGGTCTTCGGCGGTCTCGATGCTTTCCGGCGAGGTGCCGATGATGTTGACGCCATTCGCCTTGAGCGCGGTCGCGAGGTTGAGCGGAGTCTGGCCGCCGAACTGCACGATCACGCCTTCGCACTGTTCCTGCTGATAGACCTCCAGCACGTCTTCGAGCGTGAGCGGTTCAAAGTAGAGCCGGTCGGAGGTGTCGTAGTCGGTCGAGACGGTCTCGGGGTTCGAATTGACCATCACCGTTTCGAAGCCGATCTCGCGCAGGGCGAAGCTGGCATGCACGCAGCAGTAGTCGAACTCGATGCCCTGGCCGATGCGGTTGGGTCCGCCGCCAAGGATCATGATCTTGCGCTTCTTCGACGGGATGACCTCGTTTTCGTCGCCGTAGCTTGAGTAATAGTAGGGCGTGAACGCCTCGAACTCCGCCGCGCAGGTGTCGACCAGCCGGTAGGTGGTCTGGACACCGCGCCGCTTGCGTTCGGCGCGCACCGAGGCGAGATCACTGCGGAAGCAGTGGGCGAGCTGGGCGTCGGAGAACCCGAACTGCTTGGCGCGCCGCAACAGACCGGTGTCGACGCTGGTGAGGGTGTGCTGCTTCAGCGCCACCTCGAGGTCGTAGATCTCGCGCAGCTGGTGCAGGAACCACGGATCGATCTTGGAGAGATCGAAGATCTCCTCGATCGAGAATCCGGCCATGAACGCGTACCGAATGTAGAAGATGCGCTCGGCGTTGGGCGTCGCGAGCTTGGTCGTGATCAGTGCGCGATCCGGAGCCTCATCGAGTCCGTGTTTGCCGCCGGCACCGAAACCGCGGGCGCCGGTCTCGAGGGAACGCAGGCACTTCTGCATCGACTCCTTGAAGGTCCGGCCGATCGCCATGGCCTCGCCGACCGACTTCATGGCCGAGGTCAGGGTGCTGTCCGCATCCGGGAACTTCTCGAAGGTGAAGCGCGGGATCTTGGTGACGACGTAGTCGATCGTCGGCTCGAACGAGGCCGGCGTGAGGCGGGTGATGTCGTTGCGCAGCTCATCCAGCGTGTACCCCACGGCCAGCTTGGCGGCGATCTTGGCGATCGGGAAGCCGGTCGCCTTGGAGGCGAGTGCGGAGGAACGCGAGACGCGCGGATTCATCTCGATCACCACCTGGCGCCCGGTCTTCGGGTCGATGGAAAACTGGATGTTGGAACCACCGGTCTCGACGCCGATTTCGCGGATGACCGCGAACGACGCATCGCGCATGACCTGGAATTCCTTGTCGGTCAGGGTCATTGCCGGCGCGACGGTGATGGAGTCGCCGGTGTGCACACCCATGGGGTCGAAGTTCTCGATGGAGCAGATCACGACGCACTGATCCTTGTGGTCGCGCATCACCTCCATCTCGTACTCCTTCCAACCCAGCAGGCACTCCTCAACCAGCACCTCGTGCACGGGAGAAAGGTCGAGACCGTTGGCCACGATCCGTTCAAACTCCTCCTTGTTGTAGGCAATGCCGCCCCCCGAACCACCCAAGGTAAACGAAGGGCGGATGATGAGCGGGTACATGGCCAGCTCGTCGGCGGCGGCGCGGGCCTCCTCCAAGGACTTGACCGTGCGCGAGCGCGCCACGTCCAACCCGATCTTGAGCATGGCCTGCTTGAAGAGCTCGCGATCCTCTCCCTTGGCGATCGCCTCGGGTTTAGCCCCGATCATCTCCACGCCGTACTTCGCCAGCACGCCGCGCTTGTGCAGTTCCATGGAAAGATTGAGCGCGGTCTGCCCGCCCAGCGTGGGCAGCAACGCCGACGGGCGCTCCGCGGCGATGATCTTTTCGACAAATTCGACCGTGAGCGGCTCGATGTACGTCACATCCGCGAACTCGGGATCCGTCATGATCGTCGCCGGGTTCGAGTTGACCAGAATCACGCGGTAACCCTCTTCCTTCAGGGCCTTGCATGCCTGGGTGCCGGAGTAATCGAACTCGCAGGCCTGGCCGATCACGATGGGACCGGCGCCGATGATGAGGATGGACTGAAGATCGGTGCGCTTGGGCATGGACGTAGATTTGGGCGAGGTTTGGGCCGTGGTTGACGTGCGGCAAGCGGGAAAGCCGGATGACGCGGCTTTTGGCCCGTCGATCAGTCAACGCGGCCGCGACGAGGCGTCGATCGTGCATCGTGCAGCCCGCACTTGCCACCCGGCGGCGCGACGGCATACAGCTTTCTCGGTGCGGTCACCCCAGCCGCCCGCGCGCTTCAGCTTTCGATCCTCCCAACGGTGAAAGACTTCCCACCTGCCCTGCGGCGTCGGCGATGGCCCTCTTGGGGCTGCCGGTGGCCGCGCTGCCGATCCCGCGTGGTCGGGAAGGCTGGTTCAACGCTCCTGGAGGTCGTGCCGTGACGTTCGAGCCCAAACCGTCCTGGTTGCACGCCCGGCTGCCCCAGTTCGCATCGGCGGCCGGATGGATCGCGATCGGATGCGGGGCCGCCGTACTGGTGGGCTGGCAGGCCGACGTCGACCGCCTCAAGCGCATTGTGCCGGGTCTCGTTTCCATGAATCCGCTGACGGCCGTCGCCTTCATGTTGGCCGGCGTCAGTCTGTGGCTGCTCCGGCATCCCCCCGGCGCCGCCGTCCCAGGTAACGTACGCCGGGCCGGCCAGCTAGCCGCCGCCGCGGTGGCGGTGATCGGCCTCACCAAGGTGCTCAGTTACCTTGGCCTGATCCACCTGCCGATCGATCAGGTGCTTTACAGTGCCAAACTCGAGCTCGATGGCACGACGATGCCCAACCGGATGGCGCCCAACACGGCGCTTAACTTCCTCCTGCTGGGCGGCGCCCTGCTTACCATCGATCGGGCCGGGCCGCGCGGCGGACGCCCGGGCCAATTGCTGGCCGTGGCGGTCGCCCTGATCTCCTTGCTCGCGTTGATGGGTTATGCCTACGGCGTGCGCTGGTTGTACGGTTTCGCAGCCTTCATTCCGATGGCCCTGCACACCGCGGCGCTGTTTCACGTGCTCGCCTTGGGCACCCTCGCCGCCCGGCCGCAGGACGGAATCATGGGACTGTTCACCAGCGACAGCCCGGGCGGCACCCTCGTGCGGCGGCTGCTGCCCGGGATGGTGACGGTCTTCTTCATGGTCGGGTGGGTACGCCTCGAAGGCGAGAAGCGGGGCTATTACGGTACGGAACTCGGCGTGGCGCTGTTCACCAGCGGCAGCATTGCCTTGGTCGGAGGGCTTATCGTGCTGGCCGGTCGCTCCCTGCATCGGACCGATCTCGCTCGTCGGCGCGAGGAGGCCGAACGCGAACGCTTCTTCAGCCTGTCGCTCGACCTGCTGGCGATCGCAACGCGTGACGGGGTGTTCCGGCGCGTCAACCCGGCGTTTACCGCAACGCTGGGCCACCCGACGGATGCCCTGCTCGCCCTCCCCTGGCGCGCCTGGGTGCACCCCGACGACCGCGACCGGCTGGACCTCGAGCTCGCCCGCCTCGCCCAAGGCGGGGCCACTTTGCACCTGGAGAACCGTCATGTCCGCCATGACGGCTCCCACGCCTGGATTTCGTGGAAGATCCAATTTGCGCCCGAAGAAGGGCTGTTCTACGCGACCGGTCACGACGTGACCGACGAGCGCGCCGCCGCCGAGGCCATCCGCACCCTGAACGACGACCTTCGTTTGCGCGCCCGCCAGCTCGAAGAGGCCAACCGCGAGTTGGAGGCGTTTTCGTATTCGGTCTCGCACGACCTGCGCGCGCCGTTGCGCCACATCCAGGGCTATGCGGAGATGCTCGCTGCCGCCACCCGCGGGCAGCTGGCCGAGAAGCCCGAACGTTACCTGCGCACGATCAGCCAGGCCGCCGAGGAGATGGGGCGCCTGATCGACGATCTGCTCGCCTTTTCGCGCATGGGGCGCAGCGAGCTGCGGCAGGGACGGGTGGCCCTGCTGCCGCTGGTGCACGAAACGATCGCCGGCCTCGAGATGCTCACCCGCGGCCGCACCCTCACTTGGTCCATCGCCGATCTGCCCGAAGTCCAAGGCGACGCCGCGATGTTGCGGCAGGTGCTCGTCAATCTCATCGGCAACGCCCTCAAGTACACCCGCCGGAAACCTTCCGCCACGATCGAAATCGGGATGCGGGAGGGAGACCTCGGGTTTCGCACGTTTTTCGTGCGCGACAACGGTGCGGGCTTCGACATGCGCTACGTCGACAAACTCTTCGGCGTCTTCCAGCGCCTGCACCGGGCGGACGAGTTCGAAGGCACGGGCATCGGGCTCGCCATCGTCCGCCGCGTGATCGCACGCCACGGCGGCCGGGTCTGGGCCGAAGGCGAACCCGGCCGCGGTGCGACGTTTTTCTTCACCCTGAAACCCGCGGAGCCGGAACCCGCCACCTTGCCTTTGCAACCATGCCCCTGAAACGAATCCTCCTCGTCGACGACAGCGAACGCGATCGCGAGATGGCCCTTGAGGCCCTCGCATCCCACAACCTCGCCAACGAGGTCGTACCCCTGCGCGACGGGGTGGAGGCGCTGGATTACCTTTACCGCCGCGGCGACTTCGCGGGGCGGCCCGAAGGCCTCCCCGTCGTCATTCTGCTCGACCTCAAAATGCCGCGACTGGACGGTCTCGAGGTGCTCCGCGTGCTCAAGGCGGACCCGGCCCTGCGGGCCATTCCGATCGTGGTGATGACGTCGTCACGGGAGGAGAGTGACCTCGTGCGCAGCTACGAATCAGGGGCCAACGCCTACGTGGTGAAACCGGTCCGCTTCCAGGAGTTTCTGGAAGCAGTGCGCCAGCTCGGCGCCTTCTGGGCTTTGCTCAACGAACCACCGCCTGCCTCCCGACTCTAGCCGCTGCTGCCATGTCCGACACGCCCTCCCGCCTTTTTCGGCTGCTGCATCTCGAAGACAGCCCGACCGATGCTCGCTACATCCACGACCGCCTCGACGCCGAAGGCCTTCGCCCGGAGGTGGTGCTGGTGGACAGTCGCGACGCGCTCCACGCCGCCCTGTCCGAACGCTTCGACCTCGTGCTGTGCGACTACAACCTGCCGGGCTTCGACGGACTTTCCGCGCTCAAGCTCATCCGCGAACGGCAGCCTGAGGTGCCCGTGATCGTGGTGTCCGGTTCGATTGACGAGGAGGAGGCGGTGAAGTGCCTCCACCTCGGTGCCACCGACTACCTGCTGAAACAACGGATGGAACGCTTCGTGCCCGCAGTGCGCCGCGCTCTGCAGGAGGCGCGCGATCAGAAACGCCGCCGCACCAACGAATCCCTGCTCCGGCTCGCGGGGCGGTTTGCCCGCCTGGGAGGCTGGGCCGTGGACCTGCCGGCTGCCGACATGGAGTTGTCCGACGAGGTCTGTGCGTTGCACGGTCTGCCCCCGGGTTCCCGGCCGCCGCTGGGCGACTTCACCGCCGCCTACACCAAGGACTCCCGGCTCGTGGTGGAGGATGCCTTCAACCGCTGCATCCGCGACGGCACCGCCTTCGACCTCGAGGCCCAGTTGGTCACAGCCGCCGGCCAGCCGGTGTCGGTGCGCCTGATCGGCGAAGCCGTGCGCGACCCGCGCGGCGCGGTCACCCGGGTCCACGGCGCCCTGCAGGACATCACCGAGCGCAAGGCTATGGACGCGCGTCTGCTCCGCATTCAACGCCTGGAGAGCATCGGAACCCTCGCGGGCGGAATCGCGCATGACCTCAACAATGTCCTCGCCCCAATCGTCATGGGCGTCGACCTGCTCAAGCAGGGTGCCCTAGATCCCGAGGCCAACCGCGTCCTCAAGAACATCGAAAAGAGCGCCCGCCGCGGCACCGATCTTGTCAAACAGGTCCTCTCGTTCGCCCGAGGGGTCGAAGGCGCCAGGGTCGCCGTTCATCTGGGCCACGTTATTGCCGAGGTGGTGAGCATCGCCACCAACTCGTTTCCCAAGAACATCGAAATCATCACGGACGTCCCTTCGCACCTGCCTCTGGTGACAGGCGACCCGACGCAGCTCAGCCAGGTGTTGTTGAACCTCTGCGTGAACGCCCGCGACGCCCTGCCGCGGGGCGGTCAGCTGGTGCTTTCGGCCACCTCCGTCGCCGTCGATGGTCCCTATGCCGCCACGCAACATGCGGTGCCCGTCGGTCACTACGTGAAAGTCTGCGTCACCGATACCGGAGAAGGAATTCCGAAGCATCAACTGGAGCGGATTTTCGATCCCTTCTTCACGACCAAGGAGCAGGGCAAGGGCACCGGACTCGGGCTCGCGACCAGCCTCGGCATCGTTCGCAGCCATGGCGGCTACCTCAATGTCACCAGCGAGCCCGGCGATGGCTCGCGCTTCGAGGTCTTCCTGCCGGCCACCGGCGAGGTCCGGCCAACGCCGACCAGCGCGTCGACCCCGCCGTTCCTGCCGCAAGGCTCGGGCGAACTCGTGCTGGTGGTCGATGACGAGACGGCCGTCACCGGCGTGACCCGCGACACGCTGGAGCGAAACGGCTACCGTGTGATCACGGCACAGGACGGCAGCGAAGCCGTGGGCCTGTATGCGCTCCACCGCAACGACGTCAGCGTGGTCCTGACCGACCTGATGATGCCCGTGATGGACGGTTCCACTTTGATCACCGCCCTCAAGCGCATCACTCCGTCGGTGCGCATCATCGCGGCCAGCGGCCTTGACGCGGGAGACCAGATGGCCAAGGCCACCCGCCTCGGCGTCCGCCATTTCCTGGCCAAGCCGTACACGGCCGAGACCCTGCTCGTGACGCTGCAGCAGACCCTCGAGAAGGCCTGATCCGGACCGACCGCCCGTCAGCCTAGACGAGCCACATCGATCCCGAGCACCTTCGCCGCCGCGGCCTTGTCGCCACGGGCGGCATGGAGCACCATGTCAATGTACTGCTTCTCGTGCCCGGCCAAAAAATCGGCCAGCGAGGGCCACTGCGACAACTCCTTGAGCCGGAGCGGGAGCTGTGCGGACGTGACGACCCGGGCATCCGCCGTGGCCGCCACCTTGGTGATCGTATGCCCCAATTCGACCACGTTGCCCGGCCAGGCATGGGCGCTGAGGACGGCCAGCGCGTCGTCGGAAAACTCGATCAGATTGGCGTCGAAGTGAGGATTCGTGGCTTTTCCGGCAAAGTGCCGGATCAGCTGCGGAATGTCCTCCGGGTGCTCGCGCAACGGGGGCAGCACCACCGGCAGGGACGCGACCCGATAGAACAGCTCGTCATGGAACTTGCCCTCATCCGTGAGGCGTTCGAGGTCCTCGTTGCTGGTGCAGATCAATCGGAAGCCATGCGCCGTGTTGCGCAACACGCTCACGAGGTCCTTCTGCATGGCGAGGGGGAGTTTCTGCAGGTTCTGCAGAAAAAGCGTGCCACCCCGCGCCTTCGCCACCCACGAGCCCCCGGAACCGTTCTCCCCCATCAATCCGGCCTGAAGGTCCTCCTGCGAACTGAGAGCGCAGTCGATGCCGACGAACGGTGCGTCGGGACCGGCATTGCTGGCGTGCAGAATCTCGGCAATCGTCGTCTTGCCCGTTCCCGCCTCGCCCTGCAGCAGCACCGGAGTCCGCACGGTGGCCAGCTTGCGGATCTGTTGATGCAGTTTTCGCATGGCCGGACTCGATCCGACGATGCGGTGCTCGAGGTCGGCCGCCTTCACCACCGGCACTCCGGTGGCCGAAGCCCGCTCGGTCTGAAACTGCTTGTATTCGAGCCCCCGGCGCAGCGTCGCAATCAGCTCATCGACGCGGAACGGCTTCTGCAGGTAGTCAAAGGCGCCAAACTTCAGTGCCTGGATCGCGCTCTCGGTGCTCGCATAGGCCGTCATGATGACCACGACGGAGTTCGGATCGTAGGCCTTGAGGTGCTTGAGCAGGGTAATGCCGTCCATCGGCTTCATGTCGATGTCGGCCAAAACGAGATCGAACTTCTCGGCCTTGTACCGCACCAGGGCCTTTTCCCCGTCGGTCGCGAACGACGTGGCAAACCCGGTCGGTTGGATCACCGCGTCGAGCATCTCGTGAATCGAGAGCAGGTCGTCGACTATCAGGACGGAAGGCATGAGAGGGTCCGCGCATGCGCGGAAAACACCCACAAAGGGGCAGGGCGTGGGCTATTGCAAGCCGCCCGCCACGGCACCGAGCTGGAAGATCGGCAGGAACATCGCCATGACGATGCCGCCCACCACGACGCCAAGGAAGACGATCAGCATGGGCTCGATCAGCGAAGTGAGCGATGCCACGGTGGCCTCACACTCGACGTCGTAGAAGTCTGCGATCTTGTTCATCATGCCGTCCACGTTACCGGTGGACTCACCCGCCTTGACCATGTGCTTCATCATCGGCGGGAAAAACGGGTTGATCGCCAGGATGTCGGACACCTGACCGCCTTGGCTGACGTGCTTGGAGATTTCCACGCAGGCGTCCTCGACCTGGACCTTGTTGCTCGCCGAGGCGACGATCTCCAGCGTGCGCAGGATGGGCACGCCTGAACGCATCAGGGTGGCGTAGGTGCGGCAGAACCGCGAAAGCGCAATCTTGTGAACCAGGTTGCCGAAGATCGGCGCTCGCACGAGGAACCGGTCCTTGATCCGACGGCCCTTGGGCGTGGCGATGAACTTGCGGAACACCCAGTACACCGCAAATGCCCCCAGCGCAATCCAGTGGAAATTGTACTTCAGGAAGTCCGACAGATCGATCAGGAACTGGGTCGGGGCCGGCAGCTTCGCGCCGAAATCGGCGAACATGGCGGCGAAGACCGGGATCACGAAAATGAGCAGCACGTTGACCAGGGCGATCGCCAGACCGATGACCGCGATCGGGTACGTCATGGCCGACTTTACCTTCTTGCTCAGCTTGACGCTCGCTTCGAAATAGGACGCGACCTTGCCCAGAATCTCGGCCAGCGCACCGGAAGCTTCACCGGCCTCCACCATCGAGATGAACAGCGAGTTGAACGCCTTGGGAAACTTCTTCACCGAGGCGGAAAACGAATTACCTGACGAGATGTCCGACTTCACATCACGGATGATGATGCGGAACACTGGGTCCTCCGTCTGCTCCTGCAGCGCCTCCAAGCATTGCACCAACGGCAGACCCGCGGTCAGCAGCGACGCCAGCTGCTGCGTGAAGATGGCCAGTTCCGCGAGCGGAATGCGATAGTTCTGCGCCTTTCGCTCAAGCGACTTCTGCTTCGCCAGCGCTTGCGCCGTCTTCACATTCGGACGGGCCGTCAACGAGGGCACGGAACGGGCCGCGGAGGCCGTAGCGGCGGGGGCAGAAGAGAGAAGAGCCATGAACCCAAAAAAACGCGGAAAACCCACACCCGCAACATCATTTGCGCTTACCGCCAGTAAAAAAAGTGCGAGTTTTGGCCCGCCCCCAGAAACGCCTTTCCGCCTTTCCACCGGACGTCGTCCATCCCGGCGTCGGCCCGCGTGATCACCACGTCCATGACAAACCCGGCTTGACCCCGTCCGCGCCCCTGCCGACGATCCGCGCCTTGTTTCCCTCTGCGGGCGTAGTTTAGTGGTAAAACACCACTCTTCCAAAGTGGTTTCGACGGTTCGATTCCGTCCGCCCGCACCACCCCACCGCCGGGCCACCGAAAGTTAACGGTCAGCAAGTCTGCGCGTGCAAAGCCCCAGGGCCTGATTTGGACTTCTCTTCCCTCCGCACAACCGCATGCCCCGCGTCCGGTTGCCTCTTCACTCCTCGCTCCGTCTTTCGCCATGAAACGCATCCTCCTCACCACCACTTCCTTCCAGGATACGCCCGGTGAACATCATTCGCTCCTCGCCGGCACCGGCTGGGAAATCATCCGCGCCCGCGGTCCGCTCAACGAGGCCGACACCCTCGCCCTCGTCGGCGACATCGACGCCTACATCTGCGGCGACGACATGATCACGCGCGCCGTGCTCGAAAAGGCCCGTCCGCGCCTCAAGGTGATCAGCAAGTACGGTATCGGCGTCGACAAGATCGACGTGAAGAGCTGCACCGAGTTCGGCATCCCGTTGCTCTTCACCCCGGGCGTCAACCACACGACGGTGGCGGAGCACACCTTCCTCCTGCTGCTGGCCCTGGAAAAAAACCTCCTGTTCCATACTGACTCCACGCGCTCCGGAGGATGGAAACGGAAGACCGGCCATGAGCTGCTGGACAAGACGATCGGCATCGTCGGCCTCGGCCGCATCGGCAAGGAAGTCGCCATCCGCGCCCGCGCCTTCGGCATGAACCCGGTCGCCTACGACGTTTACTGGGACGAGAAGTTCGCCACCCAGCACGGCGTCAAGCGCGCCGCCACGCTCGACGAGATCTTTGCCGTCTCGGACTACCTGTCCTTGCACACCAATCTGACTCCCGAGACGCGCGACATGATCAACACCCGGAGCATCGCCAAGATGAAGAAGGGCGTGCTCATCCTCAACTGCGCCCGCGGCGAGGTTGTGCATACCGCCGACCTGGTCGAAGCCCTCAAATCCGGCCAGGTGGGCGGCTACGGCACCGACGTGCTCGACGAGGAGCCGCCGCGCGCCGACCACCCGCTGCTCAAGCTGCCCAACGTCGTGTGCACGCCCCACGTTGCTTCCCGCACCTACGAGAGCGTGGTGCGCCAGGCCTCCGCCGCGGTGAAGAACCTCATCCTCGCCGTGAACGGCGACAAGCCGCTCGCCCAGGTCAACCCCGAGGTGCCGGTCAAGAAGGTCTTCTGATCCGACCGCCCCGCCCAACCGCCACCTCCCCCGACCCGTCCATGAGCGAAGTCTTCTACGTCGTCCCGGAAACCCTGCACAATGATCTCGTCGCCGCAGCGTATCGCCACCGCGGATACTCGGCCGATGAGTCCGTTGCCGGCGCGCGCTTCTGCGCCGAGGCCACGCGTCACGGCATCCGCACCCACAACGGCCTCAAGGCGCTCCACCTTGACCACCTGTTCGGTTCCGGCGCCCAGGGCTGCCGGCCCAACGCCACGATCGAGGTGAAGCCGTCCCGCTTCCCGTCCGCCCAGATCTGGAACGCCAACCGCAAGCTCGGCCAGGCCACCGCCTACGCGGCGATGGATACCGCCATGAAACTGGCCGACCAGTACGGCGTCGGCACCGTTTCGGTCGACAATGCCTTCCACTACCTCTGGGGCGGCGGCTACGTGATGGACGCCGCGAAGAAGGGCTACCTCGCGTACACCAACTGCACCGCGGCCCTGGCCGAAGTTGTCCCGTTCGGCGGCAAGTTCCCCACCCTCGGCACCAATCCCCATTCGTGGGGCTTCCCGACGACCGAATCCGTCGGCTACCCGATCGTGATCGACTGGGCCACCTCCGTCGTCGCCATGGGTCGCGTCCAGCAACTCGCGCGCGAAGGCAAGTCCCTGCCTCCGGATGCCGCCGTCGACGAGAACGGCGTCATGACGACCGACCCGACCAAGGCGAAGTACCTTCTGCCCTTCGGCGCCCACAAGGGCTACGGTCTCTCCCTCATCAACGAGATCGTCGCGGGTTTCATCGGCGGCTCGCTGCCGACCATCCGCAACCGCTGGGACAAGGCCGCCGGCGACAAGGGCACCTGCTGCTTCTTCTTCCAGGTGATCCACCCGGATGCGCTGAACGCGGGTGATTTCGCCAAGGGCCGCGGCCAGCAGGCCAACGTCAAGGCGGTCATCGCCGACATCCTCGGCCACGGTAACGAGAAATGCATGCTGCCCGGCCAGCTCGAGGCCACCGCCGCCGCACGCTCGGCCCGCAATGGCGGTCTGCTCTTCTCCGAAGCCGAGATCAAGGCCTTCAACGAAATCGCCGCGGAGTGCCATCAGCCCGCGTGGAAACTCAGCGACTTCAAGGTCGCCGTCTGAGCCTCCTCAACCTCCTCTCTTCTTCTCCCATGAGCCTTACCATCAAACCCGCATCCAGTTGCGCCTTCGATCAGATCTCGCTCGGCGAGGTCATGCTTCGCCTTGATCCCGGCGAGGGCCGGGTCCGCACCGCCCGCTCCTTCACCGCCTGGGAAGGCGGCGGCGAGTACAACACCTCCCGCGGCCTGCGGAAGTGCTTCGGCCTGAAGACGGCCGTCGTCACCGCCTTCGTCGACAACGAGGTCGGTCACCTCATCGAGGACTTCATCATGCAGGGCGGCGTCGCCACCGACTTCATCCTCTGGCGCGAGGACGACGGCATCGGACGCACCGTGCGCAACGGCCTCAACTTCACTGAACGCGGCTTCGGCATCCGCGGCGCCGTCGGCGTTCCCGACCGCGGCAACACCGCCGCCTCGCAGATCAAGCCGGGCGACGTGAACTGGGAGCACATCTTCGGCAAGCTCGGGGTGCGCTGGTTCCACACCGGCGGCATCTACGCCGCCCTGTCCGAGACCACCGCCCAGACGACGATCGAGGCCGTCAAGGCCGCGAAGAAGCACGGCACGATCGTTTCCTACGACCTCAACTACCGCCCCTCCCTCTGGAAGAGCATCGGCGGCCTCAAGAAGGCTCAGGAGGTCAACCGCGAGATCGCCAAGTACGTCGATGTCATGATCGGCAACGAGGAGGACTTCACCGCCTCCCTCGGCTTCGAAGTCGAGGGCGTTGACCACAACATCAGCAGCATCGAGCTCGACGCCTTCAAGAAGATGATCGAGACCGCCGTGAAGGCCTACCCCAACTTCAAGGTTGCCGCCACCACCCTCCGCCGCGTCATCACCGCGACGAAGAATGACTGGAGCGCGATTCTCTGGCACGACGGCAAGTTCTACGAGAGCCGCAAGTATCCGGAACTCGAGATCCTCGACCGCGTCGGCGGCGGCGACAGCTTCGCCTCCGGCCTCCAGTTCGGCTTCCTCTCGAAGAACGATCCTCAGGCCGCGGTCGACTACGGCGCAGCCCACGGCGCCTTCGCCTCGACCACCCCGGGCGACACCTCGATGGCCACCCAGAAGGAAATCGAGAAGCTCATGAAGGGCGGCGGCGCCCGCGTCGTGCGCTGAGCATTCGCCTAAAATCAGAACTGCAGACCCGGACGGCACTCGTCCGGGTCTTTTTGTGCGCGTATTCTGCAGGAGCGGCGGCACTCTTGCCGCCGATTTAGGGTTGGTAGTGGTCGCATCCCGGTCCTGCTCCCGGCACGGCGGCAAGAGTGCCGCCGCTCCTTCTGCTTTTCCCTTGCTCCACCCTGCCGGCGCGCTGCACTTGAGCGCTTTTCATGACCGACGTCCCGGATCTGCCGAACCCCGATCACGTCCTGCGTCTCGCGCAGGAGCTCAACCTCAAGGTCCATCAGGTCGCCGCGACCGCCCAGCTGCTCAAGGGCGGCGCGACCGTGCCGTTCATCGCCCGCTACCGCAAGGAGGCCACGGGCGAACTCGATGAGGTGGCGGTCACAGCCATCCGCGATGGGATGGAACAGATGGCGCAGGTGGACGAACGCCGCGCCACCATCCTCGCCTCGCTCAAGGAGCGCAACCTGCTGACGCCCGAGCTCGAGAAGGCGATCGGCGCCGCAACCACCCTGACGCAGCTCGAGGACATCTACCTGCCGTTCCGGCCGAAGAAGCGCACCCGCGCCACCATCGCCCGTGAAAAGGGCCTCGAACCGCTGGCCGAACTGCTCTGGGCGCAGGATCCCGCCACCGGCGCCGAGACCGCCGCCCAGGCGTATGTGGGCCGTGAATACAAGCTCGACGATGGCAAGAACACCGCCGGACGGATCGAATCCGCCGCCGAGGCGCTCGCCGGCGCCCGCGACATCCTGGCCGAGCGCATCAGCGACGATGCCGCCGCCCGCGAGAAACTGCGCGGCCTCTACCGCGCCCACGCCGTGATTTCCTCAAAGGTGCTCTCGGGCAAGGAGGCCGAGGGCGCCAAGTTCAAGGACTACTTCGACTGGAGCGAGCCGCTCGCCAAGGCGCCGTCCCACCGCGTGCTCGCGATGCGCCGCGGCGAGAAGGAACTCTTCCTCATGATGCGCATCACCCTGCCGGATGAGGCCGCCGCCCTCGCCGAGCTGGAGCCGATGTTCGTGAAGGCCCCGTCGTCGTGCGGCGAGCAAGTGCGCCTCGCCGTGCAGGACGCCGCGAAGCGACTGCTGTTCCCGGCGATGGAAACCGAGATGCGCCTCGAATCCAAGAAGCGCGCCGACGAGGCCGCCATCAAGGTCTTTGCCGAGAACCTGCGCGAGCTCCTGCTCGCCTCGCCGCTCGGTCAGAAGGCAGTCATGGCCATCGACCCCGGTTTTCGCACCGGCTGCAAGGTCGTGCTGCTCGACCGCCAGGGCAAGCTGCTGCACAACGACGTCGTTTTTCCCGACCGGCACGCCGTCGAGGCCAAGGAGAAGCTGCTCGGCTTCGTCGAGTTCTTCAAGGTGGAGGCCGTCGCGATCGGCAACGGTACCGCCGGTCGCGAGACCGAGGCCTTCATCCGCGGCCTCGGGCTGCCTCCGGCCATCCCCATCGTGATGGTAAACGAATCGGGCGCCTCCATCTACTCCGCGAGCGACGTCGCCCGCGAGGAGTTCCCCGACCACGACCTCACCGTGCGCGGCGCCGTCTCAATCGGCCGGCGCCTCATGGACCCGCTCGCCGAACTGGTGAAACTCGACCCGAAGAGCATCGGCGTCGGCCAGTACCAGCACGACGTCGAGCAAAACGCCTTGCGCCGCTCCCTCGACGACACCGTCGTCAGCTCCGTCAACGGCGTCGGCGTGGAACTCAACACCGCCTCGAAACAGCTGCTCAGCTACGTCTCCGGCCTCAACGCCGCCACCGCCGCCGCCATCGTCGCACGCCGCAATGAGCAGGGTCCCTTCAAGGCGCGCGCCGACCTGCTCTCCGTGCCGCGCCTCGGCCCGAAGGCCTTCGAACAGGCCGCCGGCTTCCTCCGCATCCGAGACGCCTCCAATCCCCTCGACGCGAGCGCCGTGCATCCGGAGCGCTATCCGCTCGTGGAAAAAATGGCCGCAGATCTCGGCGTGACCGTGGCCGAGCTCATGCGTGACGCCAAGGTGCGCGCAAAGATCAAGCTCGAGAACTACGTCACCGCCGACGTCGGCCTGCCCACGTTGACCGACATCCTCGCCGAACTCGCCAAACCCGGGCGCGACCCGCGTTCGAAGTTCGAGGCTTTCAGCTTCGCCGAGGGCGTGAACAAGCCCGAGGATCTCAAGCCGGGTATGAAGCTGCCGGGCATCGTGACCAACGTCACCGCCTTCGGAGCCTTCGTCGACATCGGCGTGCACCAAGACGGACTCGTCCACGTCAGCCAGCTCGCCGACAGCTTCGTCAAGGATCCGTCGACCCTCGTGAAGCCGGGTCAGAAGGTCATGGTAACGGTCACGGAGATCGACCTGCCCCGCCAACGCATCGCGCTCTCGATGCGCAGCAATCCGCAGTTGGGCGGACGAACCGCCGCCTCGGGCACCGCCCCCCGCCAGGGACCGGGCGCCCGCCCGCCCGCCGCCGCGGCTCCGAAACCACGCGCACCCGAGTCAATCAACAACGATTGGTTCGCTGCAGCCTTGAACAAGAAGCGCTAATCCCAACCAAGCCCCACCCTACCAAAAACCCGAAAGGCCGCCGATTCCGGCAACGTTTTGCGGCCGTCCGCGTCTTACTCTTCGTATGACCAACCACCTCACCCCTGAAGAGATCGAAAAGAAACTCATCGTCAGTGGCATTCACCTCGAGCTCACCGACGCGCTCAAGCAGGTGGTCCGGGATAAGGTTTCCCGCCTGCTGCGCCACGAACCCCGTATCGTCCGTGTCCGCGTCGACCTCGAGCAGGACAAGACCCGCGCCCATGGCAGCCAGTTCATCGCGAAGGGCCACATCGAAATCAGCGGCCCCGACCTTCTTGCCTCGGTTGCCAGCGAGGACGCCTACAAGTCCATCGACACCCTGGTCGACAAGCTCGACGCCGCCCTGCGCCGGCGCCACAGCGAACTGAAGGAAAAGCGCCATCATCCCCACGGCGTGGAGATCGGCGGCAAACTGCCCAAGGCGACGTAGTTGCCCGCCGAAGGTCGAAGGTCGGAACGTCTAACGTCGACACCGGCTCGCCGAAGCGGGCATGGCGGCCGTCGGACTGGGACCTTCGACGCTCGACAGAATCCTACGGCGGCCTCTTTCGAGGCCGCCGTTTTCTTTTCGCTTTCGCACGACGCCGGCCCGCACATCCTGCGCTCATGATCACAACGATCGGCCTCGATGCGGACGACACGCTCTGGCACAACGAAACGATCTTTGAGGAAACGCACACCAAGCTGCGCGCGTTGCTCTCGCGTTACCACGACGCCGCCACGGTCGACCGGCGATTGTTCGCGACGGAAATGCGCAACCTCGAGCTCTACGGTTACGGCATCAAGAGCTTTGCCCTGTCCGCGATCGAAACAGCCGTCGAGCTCAGCGGCCGCCAGATCAGCGCCGACGAGATCCACGCCATCATCCGTCTTGCCCAGGACATGCTCGCGCACCCGGTGCACGTGCTCGACGGCGTGGCGGAGACCGTGTCCCTCCTCGCGCGCTCGCATCGGCTCGTGGTCATCACCAAAGGCGACCTGCGCGACCAGGAACGCAAGGTCGCACGGTCGGGTCTCGCCGCTCACTTCGCCGCGGTGGAGATCGTCTCGGAAAAATCAACCGATGCCTACGACCGCGTCCTGAGGCGCCACCAAATCCGCGTGGATGAGTTCCTCATGGTTGGGAACTCGATCAAGAGCGACATCCTGCCGGTGCTCGACCTCGGCGGCGCCGCGGCCCGCGTGCCCTACCACCTGACGTGGGAACATGAGCGGGTTGAACATCCCCCCGTGCATCCGCGGTTCTTCCCCATCGGATCGATCCGCGAGCTGCCCGGGCTCCTGGCGCGGCTCTGACCGGTCGCCGGTCGGGTAACCACCGCTTTTTCGCTCGGCACCTCTTGGCCCATCGGATTTCCTCCGAGCCGTGCGCCCGCTGAAGGTCCTTTTCGTTACTCCCGAGGTCGAACCGTTCGTCAAAGTCGGCGGCCTCGCCGACATGGTTGGCGCCCTGCCCAAGGAGCTGGCGACCCTCGGCCACGACGTGCGCATCATCTGCCCCGCCTACGGCTCGCTCAAGGTCGAAGGCGAATGGCAGCCGCGTAACGAGCCGCTCGGCGTCGAAGTCGGCGCGTTCACCCGGTGGGCCCGCACCTGGCAGACCATGCTGCCCGGCGCACGGGTCCCGGTGTATTTCCTGGAGCATGACGCGTTCTTCGCCCGTCCGGAGGTCTACACCGGCCCCTGGGGAGCGCATGCCGACAATGACCAGCGTTTCATTTTCCTTTGCCGCGGCGCCCTGACGTTGTGCGAGCAGCTCGACTGGATTCCCGACGTGATCCATTGCCACGACTGGACGACCGGGTTCGTACCCGTCCTGCTCAACACCACCCTCCGCCCCTCGCGCCTCGGCCGGTGCGCGACCGTCTACACCATCCACAACCTCGAGTACCAAGGCTACGCGGATCGGGCGGCGGTGGAGTTTGCGCGCATCCCGTGGAGCGAGTTTCGCGCCGACAGCATCGAAGCCGCCGGGGCGGTCAACATGACCAAGGCGGGACTCTACCACGCGACCAAGCTGACCACCGTGAGTCCGACCTACGCCGAAGAGGTGCGCCGTCCCGACGGCGGTTGCGGGTTGCACGACGTGTTGAACTTTCGCGGCGCCGACCTCGTCGGCATCCTCAATGGCATCGACACCACGTCGTGGGATCCCGCGCACGACCGGCATCTGCCGGCGCGGTACCATGCCGGCGATCTGTCCGGCAAAGCCACCTGCAAGGCCGCGCTGCAGACCCGCCTCGATCTCAACGTCGATCCGCACGTGCTGCTGTTCGGCGTGGTCTCGCGGCTCGCCACCCAGAAGGGACTCGACCTGCTCGCCGACGCCCTGCCCCGCGTCCTCGATCACATGCATGTGCAGGTCGCGCTGCTCGGCTCCGGCGAAGCGGGTCTGGAACATGCGTTTCGCCATCTCGCGGCGAGCTATCCGGGCCGCGTCGGGGTTCACATCGGCTTCGACGGCAGTCTCGCCCGGTTGATCCAGGCCGGCAGCGACGCCTTTGTCATGCCGAGCCGTTCCGAACCGTGCGGCCTCACTCAGATGTACGCCATGCGCTACGGCACCCCGCCGATCGTGCGCGCGACCGGCGGCTTGGCCGACACCGTGGAGCAATACGTCGAGGGCAAGGATACCGGCACCGGCTTCCGCTTCAACGATGCCACGGCCGCGGCACTCTACGACACGCTCGGCTGGGCCTGCGCGACGTACTACGACCGGCCGCGGGAATTCATGGGGCTGCGCCGACGCGGCATGGCGCGCGACTTCAGCTGGCGCCGCAGTGCCGAACGCTACGTCGAGCTCTATCGCTGGGCGGTCACCTCGCGCACCGGCGAGGTGTTCGCCTCGTCATAAGCGATTGTCCCCCGGGCGCGGCCGACCGGAGGAGACGACCTGCGGCCCAATGCGCCGCGCTATCTAAGGTTACTGCAAGCGCGACGGCAGCCGGCGAACCCGCGCCCCAAGGTCGGAGAAAATCTCGGACGTGCGTGCACTGGACGTGTCCCCGGTGGCAAAGGTCCGGGCAAGCTGCAGGTTGCTGATGATGACGCAGTGGTCTCCGTTGACCATCAGGCCGAGCAGTTCGCCCGACTTGCTGAGCACGAGATCGCCGCGGGACGGGGAGAAGTCCCCCATGAGTCGCCGCACCAGCCGGTTGTCCATCCGCACGTAGTTGGGGTTGCCGGGATCCAGCTTGAAGGGCACCTCGCCATAACCGGCGCCGCCGCTGCTGATGAGCAGGGCGTCGGGAAATTTGAAGGGATCGGCGGCGAGATTGTACACCCTGACACCGAGCGCGACGATCTGCGCCGGATCCACCGGGATGGCCACGACGCGGGGATCCAGGGCGAGGAAGCCCAAGGAAGCCGCTGAGGTGCGGTAAGTCGCCTTGGCGAAACCGACCTCCACTCGCGTCCAGTCCTGGGGCATCGAGAGCACAAACGGCGTATCGTCGATATGCAGGATCGCATACGTCATGGAGCCATCCGTGACGAAGAGCGTGCGGGTCTGGGCCGGTGGCGCGGTCAGCGGGCCGAGCAGGGCATCGCGGCGGGCGGCAAACGTCGTCTGCACCCGGTTCGCGAGGAAATCGCTGTAGAGCACGTTGGCATTGATCGGCCGGTTGTCGCGGATCTCGCGCGAGAGGTCGGCGGAACGCTCGGCCAGCTGGCCGACACCCTGGGCCAGTTCGGTCGTCGTTTCCTGCACCTTGATGCGCTCGATCCGCTCCGCCTCGGCCTGCTGACGAAACGTCTCGGCCGTCTCGCGCAGCAGCACCTTCTCCTGCTCGGCAACCCGCACCGCAACGTTGAGCGTTTCGATCCGCTCACGGGCCTCCGTCTGCGCCTGCTCCAATTTCTGCAGGGCCTCCCGCTGACGCGTCGCCTCGGCCTCGCGCTGCTCCAGGTCGCGCTGCAACTGGGCCAGACGCTCCTTCGACATCGAGGCATCGGCGCGGGCGGCCTGAACCTGCTGGGCGAGCTCCGCCGCACTCCGGCGCGTCTGGTCGAGGGCGGCATCGAGCTGCGCCTTCTCCTGCTGGAGACCGGCCAAGTTCTGCTCGCGCTCGGCGAGATTCGCCTCGGTCGACTGCAACTGCGAGGCCAGCTGTTCGCGCTGCGCCCGCTCGTCCTCGAGGGAAAGTTTCATGACCTCGACGAGGTCCTGCTCAACGGTGCCCGCGCCTTCCGCCGGGTCCGCGGGCGCGACCGGTTGCGGCGGGGTGCGGGCCGGCTCGGCCTTCTCCCAACTGGTCAAGGCGAGGATGTTGAGCAGGAGAAAATCGCAGAGAATGAGAAGGAGGGTGCGGTTCATGACGCGACCGGCTGCGAGGCGACGGCGGGTGGGACCGCGGCGGCCTGGCTTTCCATGATGAGCTTGTACTTGTACGGCCGCACGTGGCGGATCTTCACCAGCGCCACGCAGGTGATGCCGAACAGGTTGGAGGAATAGGCGGCCAGCAGGTTGGGCTCGATCAGCCCGAGGACCTGGAGAACGAGGGCCGCCGCCGTGCCGCCGATGCCGAGGTAGAGACCGCCGTCGAAAAGGTTTTCCTCATTTTCCATCAGGCGGAGTTTCACCAGCGGCGGGAGCGCCTGCCGCGAGATCTCGCTGATCTTCATCAGGCAGATGAGGTACATGCCGACCTGGAGGGCGGCGAAGAATCCGATCGAGACAAGGGTGCGTGTATCCATGGCGAGCGTGGCAGGGGTCGGTTGAAGGGAATCCGGGTCCGCCAGGTTGGCGAGCACCGGCACGGAGAGTTTGATCTGAAATTCGGAAAGCGGCGCGGCCTTGAGCAGGAACGGTTCGGTGGCGAGAACCAGCAGCGCGGCGGTGAGCAACGCGAGCACGCCACTCGACATACGGGGAAGCGACCCCAGGGCCGCGCGCAGGGCGAACAGCACCTCCAGACCGCGGTAGAGCAAAAAGGCTCCGATGAAAAAGCCCAGGTAGCGCAGCCCCAGCGCCATCTTGGGATAGACGAGGCCGAACTCCGCCGCCGCGCCGAGCGTGGGTCCGGCGTCGCGGTTGACCGGCACCTGGCGCGCGAGCAGCTGCCGCACCGCGCCCTGGCCAGCCCCGAGCGCCATACGCAGATCCTCGACGCCCGGGCGACCGAATCGCAGAAGGAACGCGGCCACGCCATCGGCCGAGTTTGAGAAGAGCGCCGCGGTGTAGATTAACGGCAGTTCGTCCGGTGCCACGCGGCCGAGATGCGCAAACTCACCGACGGTGCGGACGCTGTCGCTGCGGCGCAGCAGTTCGCTCAGCTGCGTCCAGTCCAGCCGGCGGCCCAGGGCGAGCAGGTCGAGATAGAAGAGTTCGAGGTCACCGAGTTCTCCGGCGGTTACGGCAGCATCGGCGAGCGCCCGCAGTTCGCGCTGGAGCGAGCCGGAGAAATGCTCGCCTTGGTAGAGCAGCGCGGTGAGCAGAATCACCGCTTCGAGCGTCTGGCCTCCGGCCCGCGCCGCAGGCACGAAGCGCTGGGTCCGGTCGATCTCGCGCGTCGCAAGCAACGCCTGCACGCCTTGCGAACGCGAGTTGGCCAGGTAGCTGCGCAACGCGTCGCGGGCATCCCGGGTGATAAAGAAGGCGAGCACCGGCGTGCTCTCCGTGCGACCCGTGTTCTCCTTGAGGTTGAACAACGGATCGAGAAACGGATCCCAGCCGCCCCACGCGACCAACTCGGGCATGCGTCCGGCCTCGCGCGCCAAACGGTCGGCCAACGTCGGCGACCCGGGATCGCCGACCGCCTCCGCCGTCGCCCGCACGAGCGCGGCCGGACCCAGCTTTTCCGCCTCGAGCAAGTTTTCGCCCAACGCGGCAACGCCCGGCGTGCCACGGCCGGCCGCTTGCAACAACGCGGGCGTGACCGACTTCAGGTTCACCGGCAGCAGCCACGCCGACCCTGCAACGATCAGGCCGGCCAGCAACCAGACCACGGCCGGCACGGCGCGGTTTCGAGTCGGGGAAGGGTCGGACATTGGCATCACTATCGGGTTGCGGCGCAGCGATGGCAAACCCACCGTTGCCGCTTCCCGCCCACGGACCCATGGCGCTCAAAATTGTTCACTACAACGATCCCATTCTGCGCAAGAAAGGTGCAAAAGTCACCGTGTTCGATGATGCGCTGGCCTCGCTCGCCGATGACATGGTGGCCACGATGCACCACGCCGAAGGCATCGGCCTCGCCGCGCAGCAGATTGGACGCGCCCTGCAGCTCTGCGTCATCGACCTGACTGTGGCCAAACGCGATTTTACCTGGGAGTTGGACGGCAAGAAATCGCCGCTCGATCTCTGGATGCCCGCCGCTCTCGTCAATCCGGTCGTCAAGGTGCTCCCGGGTCCGGAGACCTCGTACGAGGAAGGCTGTCTTTCCTTCCCCGACATCCGCGGCGACGTCGAGCGGCCCGACGCGATCCGTGTGGAGTTCCAAGATCTTGAGGGCGGCAAACACGTGCTCGTCTGCAACGGCCTGCTCGGGCGCTGCGTGCAACACGAGGTCGATCATCTCAACGGCGTCCTGTTCATTGACCGGATGGACAAAAAAGTCCGCGCCAGCATCGACCCGGCCGTGAAGGAACTGGCGAAACTCACCAAGGACGCCGCCGCGTCCGGTACATCCTGAACGTCTTCTTATCCCATGAGCCAAAAATCCGACGGAATGAACTACGCCCCGCAGGGCAAACCCAGCCCCGTGGTGAAACCCGGTGAATTCATCTTCGCCGCCGCCCACCTCGACCACGGCCACATCTACGGCCAGTGCAACGGACTCGTCGAGGCCGGAGCCCAGCTCAAGTGGGTCTACGACCCGGATCCCGCCAAGGTGGACGCCTTCCGCAAGAAGTTCCCGGACGTTCAGGTGGCCCGTTCGCTCGACGAGATCCTCGCCGACAAGGCGATCCACCTCGTGGCCGCCGCCGCCGTGCCCAGCGATCGCGGTCCGATCGGCTGCAAGGTCATGGAGGCCGGCAAGGACTACTTCACCGACAAGACGCCCTTCACCTCGCTCGACCAGCTCGACCAGGCCAAGGCCGTCGTCGCCCGCACCGGCCGCAAGTACGCCGTCTATTTCAGCGAACGCCTTCACGTGGAGAGCGCGATGTACGCCACGGATCTCGTGCAGGCCGGCGCCATCGGCCGCGTGCTGCAGGTGATCGGACTCGGGCCGCACCGCCTCAACAAGGCCTCGCGCCCGGCTTGGTTTTTCCAGAAGGCCAAGTTCGGTGGCATCCTCTGCGACATCGGCAGCCATCAGTTCGAACAATTCCTCACCTACACCGGCGCGACGGACGCAACCGTCACCCAGGCCGCCGTGGCCAACTACGCCAACCCGGACCATCCCGAGTTCGAGGACTTCGGCGAGGCGTCCCTGCTGGGCAACAACGGCACGTCAAATTACATCCGCGTGGACTGGTTCACGCCCGACGGTCTGCGCACCTGGGGCGACGGCCGCACCGTCATCCTCGGCACCAAGGGCTACATCGAACTGCGCAAGTACCTCGATGTCGGCCGCGACAGCCAGGGCGACCACGTGTTTCTCGTCGATGAGAAGGGCGAGCACGCGATGAACGTCACGGGCAAGGTCGGCTTCCGCTACTTTGGCCAGCTCGTGCTCGACTGCCTGAACCGCACCGACCGCGCCATGACCCAAGCGCACACCTTCAAGGCCGCCGAACTCTGCCTGCGCGCGCAACTGGCCGCCCGCAAGATCGCCTGAGCCACCACTGCCCGCGCCCTTCCCATGTCGCGCAGCATTGCCACCCGCACCGGAGACGACGGCACCACCAGCCTGCTCTACGGCCAGCGGGTGGCGAAGGATCATCCCCAGATCGAAGCCGTGGGCGCGTTCGACGAATTGAACGCCGCCCTCGGCTTCGCCAAGGCGACCTGCAGCGACGCGGATCGGCGCGCCGAATTGGAACGGATTCAGCACGATCTCGTGGCATTCATGGGTGAGCTCGCCTGTGCGGAGACCGACCTCGTCCGCTATCAGGCGTCGGGCTTTCGCAAGCTGGGCGACCCCGACCTCGCCCGACTCGACGCCGCCCTCGCCGCCATCGAGGCGAGCAAACCGCGCTTCGACGGCTGGGCTACCCCGGGAGCCAATCTCCACGCCGCCGCGCTTGATCTGGCCCGCACCGTCGCCCGGCGCGCCGAACGCCGGCTCGCCTCCCTGCCTGCCCACGGCCGCTCCGTGCGACCCGTGCTCGTGTGCTACACCAACCGGGTGGCCGATCTGCTCTGGTTGATGGCCAGGCAAGCGGAGGCTTAAGTCCCCGATCGGTTCGATCCGATCCGCAGGACGCTCTCGACCGGAGAAAAGCCCGGCGAGCGTGCCGATCATTTGACCGCAACCCGCTCCCGCATACCCTCCTCCTCGTGGAACGCCGCCTCGTCCCGGAACTGCTCGATTCGCTGCCGCATCATCACCCCGACGCCCTCCACAACCGGCGCGATCTGCGCCTGATCAACGCCTTCATGGGCAACGTGCGCTGGTTTGTCCGCACCCTGCCCCCGCTGGTCGAAGCGGACGAACGCGTGCTCGAACTCGGCGCCGGGCTCGGCGAACTTGCCAACGAACTCGCCTCGCATGGTCCGCAAATTGACGGACTCGACCTGTGGCCGCAACCGCGGGACTGGCCGGCCGGGCGCGCCTGGCATCAGGCAGACCTCGAACAGTTCTCCGACTGGGCCCGCTACCGGGTCGTCATGGGCAACATGATCCTGCATCAGTTCCCGCCGGAATCCCTCGCCGACCTCGGAGCCCACCTCAACGCCCACGCCCGGTTGCTCGTCTTCTGCGAACCGGCCCGACGGCGGCGTTCGCAACGCCTCTTCGCCCTCGCCGCTCCTTTGTTCGGTGCGAATCACATCAGCCGCCACGACGGCCATGTGAGCATCGCCGCCGGCTTCCTCGACGACGAGCTTCCCCGGCAGCTCGGGCTTTCGCCCGCGCGGTGGCGCTGGGAGATCGGCTGCACCTTCTTTGGCGCCTACCGGCTGGTCGCCCATCGGCTCGAGCCATGAGCCCTGCGCGCCCGGTCACGATCGTCGGCGGCGGACTGGCGGGCCTTTCCCTCGGACTTGCGCTGCGCCGCCTCGACCTCGACGTCGACCTGCACGAGGCGGGAACGTATCCGCCGCACCGCGTCTGCGGTGAATTCATCGCCGGGCTCGACGCCTGGACGCGAAGCCGGCTCGGCCTCGATCCGTTTCTCGCCGACGCCCTCCGCCATGAGGAGGTCGCCTGGCATCATCGCGACCGGCTGGTGCGGCGGCAGATCCTGCCCGAGCCCGCGCTGGCCCTGAGCCGGCAGGTGCTGGACGCACGCCTTGCCCGCGCGTTTCGTGCCGCCGGCGGTCGCCTGCACGAGCGCAGCCGGATCACCGCCCCAGGGCACGCCGAAGGCTGGGTGTTCGCCCACGGGCGCCGACGCGGCCGTTCGGGCTGGCTGGGCCTCAAGGTGCACGTCCGCAACCTGCCACTTGCGGCCGGCTTGGAGCTTCACCTCGGCGACGGCGCCTACGTCGGCCTGTGCGCCCTGCCAGGAGGCGAAGTCAATGTATCCGGTTTATTCTTACAACGTCCGGGTCTGACGCCGGCCCGGGGCGACGTTTTGGGTGCCTACCTGCACGCCGCCGGGCTCGGCCGGCTCGCCCGTCGCCTCGCGGACGCGGAGACCGACCCTGACTCCCGTTGCGCCGTGGCCGGCCTCGGCTTCACCCCGGCCGGAGCCACGCCCGGCCAACTCGCGCTCGGCGACGCGTGGGCGATGATTCCGCCGTTCACCGGCAACGGGATGGCCATGGCCTTCCAGTCCGCCGCCCTTGCCACCCCGGCCCTCGCCGCCTGGGCCCGCCGCACCTCCTCCTGGTCGCAGACCACGGCGGACGTGCACCGTGCCCTCAACCGCCATTTCCGGCTGCGCCTCAACGCCGCCCGCGCCCTGCACGCCTGGCTGCTGCGCCCCGCCCGGCAACGGTGGCTCGCCTGGGCGGCACGGGCCGGCCTGCTGCCGCTGCGCCCCCTGTATCACACCCTCCATTGACCGCCCTTCCGCCGCATGTACCTCCACGCCCTCGCCACCGCCGTGCCCGAAGCCACCTTCACCCAGGCGCGTTGTTGGGAGATCGTGAAGGCCTCCGCCACGGCGCACGAACGCATCAGCCGGCGTTCGCAGCTCATCCTCCGCACCATCCTCCGCGGTGACAGCGGCATCGCGACCCGCCACTTTGCGGTCAACGACATCGACCGGGTCTTCGACCTTACTCCAGATGAGCTCAACGAGGCGTTTCGCGTCGCGGCCCCCGCCCTGGCCGGCCGGGCCCTGACACGGGCGCTCGCCGCAGCCGGACTCGGGCCCGAGTCGATCGACGCCCTGTTGATCTGCACCTGCACCGGGTACCTGTGCCCCGGCGTGACCAGCTACGTGGCCGAGCAACTCGGCCTCCGTCCGAACACCTATCTTCAGGATCTCGTCGGGCTCGGCTGCGGCGCGGCGATCCCCACGCTGCGGGCCGCGCAAGGCGTACTCGCGGCGAACCCGCAAGCCACCGTCGCCTGCGTCGCCGTCGAGGTCTGCTCGGCGGCCTTCTACCTCGACGACGACCCGGGCGTTCTCGTGAGCGCCTGCCTGTTCAGCGATGGTGCCGCCGCCACGTTGTGGCGCGCGACGCCCGGGCCTGCCGGCCTGCGCTGCTTCGGCTTCAACACCGTGCACCGACCGGAGGATCGTGACCTGCTGCGCTTCGAACTGCGCGAGGGAAAATTGCGCAACCGGCTGCACCCGACCGTGCCGCAGCGCGCCGCTTCCGCAGTGCGCCATTTGCTCGACGCGGAACCAGCAGACGCCCGGCGCGTCGGACGCGTGCTGGCCCATACCGGCGGACGCGATGTGCTGGACGCCCTGGAGGCCGCCCTGCCGGGTCATTCGCTGACCGCCAGCCGCACCGTGCTGCGCGACTACGCCAACATGAGCAGCCCCTCCGTCCTGTTCGTGCTAGAGGAAGCGTTGCGAACCTCGCGGCCAACCGCCGCGGAGGACTGGTGGTTGGTGAGTTTCGGCGCCGGTTTCAGCGCCCACAGCTGCCGCGTCGGCGTGACCTGACGCCGCTGCGGATCAGCCGGCGAAGAATGTCTGGATGCGACGGATCGACTTGGCCAGGACGTCGATCTCTTCCAGGGTGTTGTAGAGATAAAAGCTCGCCCGGGCCGTGCTGGGCAGACCGAGTTTCTTCATCAACGGCTGGTTGCAGTGATGCCCGCCGCGAAGCGCAATCCCGTCCTGGTCGGCGAAGGTCACGACGTCATGCGCATGGGCGTCCTGCAATGCGAAGCTCAGGATGCCGCCGCGGACCACGCCCGCCCTCGGACCGAGGATGCGAATGCCCGGGATCTCGCTCAGCCGCGCGTACCCGTAGGCGGCCAGCTCGTGGTCGTGCGCCGCGATCGCGGGGCGCCCGAGTTCATCGAGGTAGGTCATGGCCGCATGCAGCCCCACCGCGTCGGCGACATTGGGCGTGCCCGCCTCGAAGCGCTCGGGCGAGGGCTTCCAACGGGCCCCGGCGTAGTCGACGCTCACCACCATGCCGCCGCCGGTCTCGGCCGGCTCCATTGTATCCAACAACTCGCGACGGCCGTACAGCACGCCGATGCCGGTCGGACCGCACATCTTGTGTCCGGAGAACGCGAGGAAATCGCAGTCCATGGCCTGCACATCGACCAGGTCGTGCCCGATCGACTGCGCCGCGTCGACCACACTGAGAGCACCGACCGCCCGCGCGCGCCGGCAGAGCTCCTGCACGGGGTTGATCGTGCCGAGCGTATTGGAAATGTGCGTGAAGGCGAAGACCTTGACCTGCGGCGTAAGCAGATGATCGAGGGCAGCCAGGTCGAGACCGCCTTCCGCGTCGGCCCCCAGCACCGGCACGTAACGCAGGGTCGCGCCGCGCGCCTTCGCCAGCTGCTGCCACGGCACGAGGTTGGAGTGGTGCTCCATCTCCGTCGCGAGGATCACGTCACCCGGCCCGATGCGCGGCGCCAGACCTGCCGCCACCGTGTTGATCGCCTCGGTGGTGCCGCGGACGAAGATGATCTCCGCCGGCTCGGCCGCGTTGATGAAGCGGGCCGCCCGGATGCGCGCGGCCTCATAGCTGTCGGTCGAACGCATCGACAGCGCATGCAGGCCGCGGTGCACGTTGCTGTTGTCGCGCTCGTAGTAGCGGACCAGCGCGTCGATCACCGTGCGCGGCTTGTGGGAAGTGGCACCGTTGTCCAGGTAGACCAACGGCTTGCCGTTCACCTGCTGATGCAGGGCGGGAAAATGCGAACGCGCGTCGTGGAGCGAAGCCATGGCAGGGATCAGACGGGTTTATCGGGCTGCTTCAGCGCATCGAGCGCGGCATGCCATGCGAGGGTCGCGCACTTGATGCGCGCCGGGTAGGCATGGACGCCTGCAAACGCGGCGAGGTCGGAGATCTCCTCCGGCGCCTGCCCGGTGGTGACGATCTGCTTGAACTCACCAAAGGTCGCTGCGGCCTCCGCCGCGGTCTTGCCCTTGAGCAGGGTCGTCATCAGCGAGGCGCTGGCCTGGGAGATCGCGCAGCCCGAGCCGTCGAACCCGATCTCCGCGATCCGGTCGCCGTCCATGCGCAAGTACACCGTGCAGTTGTCCCCGCAGGTCGGATTGTCCCCCGACGCGACGCGGGTCGCCGTGGGCAGACGCCCGCGGTTGCGCGGCCGTTTGCTGTGATCGAGGATGACCGCTTGGTAAAGGTCGGTGAGGTCGGACATGGCAGGACCGGAACCGTATGCGTGGTCCGCCGGTGAATGCAAATCAGCAGACGGGTTTGGAGCGGACGCCCTCAGTGCGTCCCCGGGGCGGCCGGCAGGGCGTTTCCCCGCCCGCCGTTCAGACGGTGAGCGCGTGCCGGCGCGGACCAGCCACCAGCGTGGCATCGAACTTCATCGCAATCACGCGCAACAGAGGCACGCCGGCCGGCAGGACCTCGAAGCGGCCGTCGCCCAATGCGAGCAACCCGTCGGCCGCCAGAGGCTCGAGCGACCGCCACTCCTCGGCGAACGCCGTCCGCACGTCTTCGCCCGTCTCGCGGGCCAGTTCATCCAAATCCAGCCGGCGTTCGCACATCACCCGCATGATCGCAGCCCGGCGCAACCGGTCGTCGGAGGTCAACCGGTAGCCGCGTTCGACCGGGAGCATCCCGGCCGCGAGGGCGGCATGGTAGTCGGCGAGGGATTTATGGTTCTGCCGGTACGTGTCGGAGGTCTGGGAAATGGACGATATGCCAAAGGCGTAGAGCGAGGCGCCGGCATGGGTGGAGTAGCCCTGGAAGTTGCGATGCAGGGTCCCCGCGACGAGCGCCCGCGCCAGCTCGTCATCCGGACGGGCAAAGTGATCCAGCCCGATGTCGACGAAGCCCGCGCCCTTCAAGCGGGTGTGCAGGTGGGCAAACATCGTGAGCTTCTGCTCCGGTCCGGGCAGCTGGTTGCGCTGCTCGAAGATCCGCTGGGCCGGCTTGATCCACGGAACGTGGGCGTAGCTGAACACCGAGAGGCGGTCCGGCGCGAGCGCCAGCACGTCGTCGACGGTCCGGTCCAGCGAAGCGGTGGTCTGCAGGGGCAGACCGTAGATGAGGTCGACGTTGATCGAGCCGACGCCGGCCGCACGCAACCACGTGAAGGCCTGTTCGTTCATCGCCTGGGGCTGGATGCGATGGATGGCGAGCTGCACCTCCGGGTTGGTGTCCTGCACCCCCAGCGAGGCCCGGTTCAGGCCGAAATCGCGCAACACCGCCACCTGATCTGCCGTCAGCCGGCGCGGATCGATCTCGGCGCTGATCTCGGCCGCCGGATCGAAGGCGAAAAAGGCGCCGACCATGTCGCGCAGCCGTCCGAGCTGCTCCGCCGTCAGGAACGTCGGCGTACCGCCGCCGAGGTGCAGCTGGGTGACGCGCCGCGCCGGATCCACCCGGGCGGCGGTCAACCTCAGTTCCAGCTCCAAATCGTCCAGGTACCGGTCGGCGACCTCTTTTCGCCGGGTGATGATCGTATGGCAACCGCAGTACCAGCAGCGGGACTCGCAGAACGGCAGGTGAAAATACAGCGACAGCGGCCCGGCTCCGGGACGGTTGTCCTGCACGAGCGAGCGATCGACGTCCTCGACCCCAAAGCCGGCGTGGAACCGCGTGGCCGGTGGATACGAGGTGTAACGCGGTCCGGGGATCGCGTACTTGCGCAGCAGGTCGAGGTCGAGCGCAGCCGTCGCGAGCGCGGAGGCAGGGGCGGCGGTCGGGGAGTCATGCAGGCTGATCATGGCGTGGCGGCCATGATGCCAGAACCGGCCCTACCCCGCTGCCCGACCCTTGGCCGGCATGCCGCATATTTTGTCCTGGCGATCCGTGCCGGCGCAGCGAACGCCAACGAGTCTCAATTGCCCGCCGCCGGGATGCGCAGTTCCATGCCCGGACGCAGCGGCGTGTTGATGCCCTGGGGCAACTGATCGCGATTGGCCGCAACGATCTCCTGAATCCGCGCGTTGGTCGCCTGACCGTAGTGCTGGCGGGCGATGCTGTAGAGGCTTTCCTTCTGCGCCACCACGTGACGCCGGCCGGCGGCGGGAGGCGGCGTGGGCGGAGTCGGAGTCGAGACCGGACGCTGGGGCACCGCGGTCGCGACTGCCGTGCCGCCCACATTGGTATCGAGGCCGGGGCGAATGATGCGCGGTGCATCCACCGGCGGCGCCTCGTTGACCGCGAGATTGGCGATCGTTCCGCGCGGCTCGGTTGCGGCCTGACCGGACAACGCCTGCGCCAGCTGCGCCTGCAGCTCGGCGTTCTCACGCTTCAACTGCTCCACCACATCCAGAAGGTCGTTGCGCAACACCTGGTTTTCCAACGGCTGGGCCGGCAAGGTGCGGGCGAAGTCGCGCGTCGCGGCCTGAATGCGGCCGCGCACGAGGTCGGACTTCTGGCCGTTGGGTTTCAGCTCCAGGTACTTTCGATAATGGTAGATCGCCGCGAGCGGATCGCGGATCTGCTCGTGATAAATCTGGGCGGCATCGAGGTGCGACTCCGGCGCATCGCCACCGCGCTTTTCGATCACGCGCAAAAACGCCGCCAGCGCCTCCTGGTTGCGGCCGCTGCGGAGGAGGCTGATGCCGCGGGTGCGATCCGGGTCGTCGATCTCCGCCGTCTGCCCCAGTCCTTGCGGACGTTCGCAGCCCGCTGCCAGCAGCAGCAGGATGAGCAGAGACAGGAGGGACAACGGGTTAAACCTCATCGGCGCGGAAAAGGGGGTTGAACGCAACCCAGCCTCCCCTAAGTCTCGCAGTCCGTCTTGCGACTCAAACTCTAAATGGCTCTCGCATCCAAAACCGCGCTAGCCCGCGCCCGCGCCTGCATCCGCATCGAGATGGACGCACTGGCCGCGAGCGCCCGGGGGCTCGACGGCGAGTTTGTGCAGGTGGCGCAGACGATCGAAGCTGCGGTCGGTCGCGGCGCGAAACTCATCTTTTGCGGGGTCGGCAAATCCGCGCACATTGCGCAAAAACTGGTCGGCACGTTCAACAGCACCGGCGTCGCGTCCTGCTTTCTCGACGCGACCCAGGCCCTGCACGGCGATGTCGGGCTGTGCGCCGAAGGCGATGTGGCCCTCCTGCTGAGCAACAGCGGTCAGTCCGAGGAAATCCTGCGTCTCCTGCCGCTGCTGCGCCGGTTCGGCCTCACGATCGTGGCGCTGACCGGAACGCCCGACTCCGACCTCGCCCGCAACGCCGACCTGCGCCTGCTCTACGTCGTGCCCCGCGAGGCCTGCCCGCTGCGCCTCGCTCCGACCGCCAGCACCACGGCCGCCCTCGCCCTGGGCGACGCGCTCGCGATGGTCCTGCTCGAAGCCCGTGGCCTGACGCGCGAGGACTTCGCCCGCTTTCACCCCGCCGGCAATCTCGGCCGCGTGCTCCTGCTGCGTGTGAAAGACATCATGCGCACGGGCGACCGCCTCCCGGTGGCACCGGACACCGTGACGACGCAGGAGGCCATCCTCGCGATGACCCGGGCCAAGAGCGGCAGCATCGCGCTCGTGCACCCGCGCACCGGCAAGCTCAGCGGCATCCTGACCGACGGAGATTTTCGGCGGAGTGCGCTGACCGGGCCCGACTTTCTCTCGAAACCCGTCGCCACGTTCATGACCCGTCAGCCCAAGACCATCCGGGAGGACGCGCTGGGCGTGGACGCCTTGCGCCTGTTCGAGGCGCACAAGATCGATGACCTGATCGTCGTCAACCGCCGCGGCCAGCCCGTGGGCCTGGTCGACGGCCAGGATCTGCCCAAACTGAAGATCGTGTGAAGCCGCCCATCCGCATCGGCATCATCGGTCTGGGCGGCTACGCCGGCTCCCATCATCAGGCGGTCCTCCGCCTGGAGGAAAAGGGTCACGCCCGCCTCGTCTGCACCTGCGATCCGCGCTCCGCAGACTTTGCCGGCGCCCAGCAGCTCTGGGGCTTCGCCCGGCGAGGCGTGCGGATCTTCGACGACTACCGCACCATGTTGTCCGCCTGCGCCGGCGGACTCGACCTGCTCGTCGTCCCCACCCCGATTTCGCTCCACGCCGAGATGCACCGGGCCGGGGTCGAACACGGCCTCGCGGTCTACCTCGAGAAGCCGCCGACACTCGACTACGTCGAGCTGGAGGAGATGATCCAGCACGACCGCACCGCTCGCAAGGCCACGCTCGTCGGGTTCAACTTCATCATCGAGAAACCGCGCCAGGCCCTGAAGGAACGTCTGCTCGCCGGCGAGTTCGGCGCGCTGCGGGAGGCCCACCTCGCCGCGTGCTGGCCCCGGCCGCGCAGCTATTTCGAGCGCAACACCTGGGCCGGCCGCCTCACCGGCGACCACGGACGGCTCATCCTCGACTCGTGCTTCGGCAACGCCATGGCGCACTACGTGCACAACATGCTGTTCTGGGCCGGGACTGACACGCTGATGTCGTGGGCCCACCTCGCCGAGGTGCGGGCCGAGCTTTATCGCGCCCATCCGATCCAGGGCGCGGATACGTTCTTTGTGGAAACCCTCACCGAGGGCGGTGCCGTGCTGCGCTTCGCGCTCTCCCACGCCTGCGCCGGGCCGAGTTCGCAAAGCGAAACCGTCGTCTGCGAGAAGGCCTCCTTGCGCTACGTCGTCGGCCAGGGCGCCGAGATCCGCTGGCTCGACGGGCGGGTGGAACGCATCCCTCTGGAGCCGTTCGACACGCTGTTCGAAAACCACCTCGCCTACTACCGTTATCTGCGGGACGAGGCGCCGCGGCCGGCCACCACGCTGATCGATTCGCGTCCGTTCGTGATCCTCAACGACCTCGCCTACGTTTCCAGCGGCCACATCGCGGCGATCCCGGCGCCGCTCGTCAGCCCCTTCCGCAACGAGCAGGAGCAGCAGGACTACCTGTCGGTCGCGGCCCTCACCCGCACGCAGCACGATTTTCTTGCCCACGGCCACTGGCCCGGCGCCCACGGCTGGGAACGCCCCGCGCCGCCGGCGACGGTCACGCTCTCGCAGCTGTCCGCGCTGCGCGGGACGATCGACGCCATGGCCTCCGGCGCCTGAGCCGGCACCGCCTTCGCTAACGGGCGCGCCAACCTGCGCTAATTTTTGCCCACCCCGTCTTTTTCCTCGTACCCAAACCGCGACTTCCGGCTACCCTGTCCGCATGCCCACACCCGCCTTCGTTTATCAGGACCCTTTCCCACTGGGGAAGGATGACACCGTTTACCGCCTCCTGAGCAAGGAAGGCGTCAGCACGACGACGTTCGAGGGTCAGGAGATCCTCAAGGTCGCGCCCGAGGCCCTCGCCTTCCTCGCCGCGCAGGCGCTGCGCGACTGCTCGTTCCTGCTGCGGACGAAACACCTCCAGCAGGTCGCCGCCATTTTGCAGGATCCGGAGGCGTCCGAAAACGACCGCTACGTGGCGCTGACCCTGCTCAAGAACGCCGAGATCGCAGCTGAGGGCATCCTGCCCTTCTGCCAGGACACGGGCACGGCCACCATCATTGGCAAGAAGGGCCAGGGCGTCTGGACCGGTGCCAACGATGCCGAGTGGCTCTCGCGCGGGGTCTACGACTGTTACACCAAGGAGAACCTGCGCTATTCGCAGACCGCGCCGCTCGACCTGTGGAAAGAGGTCAACACCGGCACCAATCTGCCGGCGCAGATCGACCTCTACGCCACCGAGAGCAGCGCGTACGAGTTTCTCTTTGTGGCCAAGGGCGGCGGCTCGGCGAACAAGACCTTCCTCTTCCAGGAGACAAAGGCGCTGCTCAACCCGAAGAGCCTCGAGGCCTTCATCATCGACAAGATGAAGTACCTCGGTACCGCCGCGTGCCCGCCCTACCACCTCGTCTTCGTGATCGGCGGCACGAGCGCCGAGGCCTGCCTGAAGACCGTCAAGCTCGCCTCGACCAAGTACCTCGACACCCTGCCCACCACGGGCAACGAACACGGACGCGCCTTCCGCGACGTCGAGATGGAGAAGAAGGTGCTCACCCTCGCCCAACAGACCGGCATCGGCGCGCAGTTCGGCGGCAAGTACTTCGCCCTCGACGTGCGCATCATCCGCCTGCCGCGCCACGGCGCCTCCTGCCCCGTCGGCATGGGCGTCTCCTGCAGCGCCGACCGCAACATCAAGGCCAAGATCAATCGCGACGGAATCTGGCTCGAACAGCTCGAAACCGATCCGGGCCGCTTCATCCCCGCCGGTGAGCGCACGATCAAGAACGACCGCGTGGTGCGCATCGACCTGAATCAGCCGATGGACGCGATCCGGGCCGAGCTCTCCCGGCATCCGGTGACCACGCGCGTGCTGCTCACCGGCCCGCTCGTCGTCGCGCGCGACATCGCCCACGCCAAGCTCAAGGAGCGTCTCGACGCGGGCCAGGGCCTGCCCGACTACTTCAAGAACCATCCGGTGTACTACGCGGGCCCGGCCAAGACGCCGCAGGGCTATGCCTCGGGTAGTTTCGGGCCCACTACGGCCGGGCGCATGGACGCCTACGTTGATCTCTTCCAGTCCCACGGCGGCTCGATGGTGATGCTCGCCAAGGGCAACCGCGGTCCCCAGGTCACGAAGGCCTGCAAGGACCACGGCGGCTTCTATCTCGGCAGCATCGGCGGACCGGCCGCCATCCTCGCCAAGGAGAACATCCGCAAGGTCGAACTGCTGGAGTACCCCGAGCTCGGCATGGAGGCCGTCTGGAAGATCGAGGTCGAAGACTTCCCCGCCTTCATCCTCGTCGACGACAAGGGCAACGACTTCTTCGTCAACGGCTGCGGCGCCTGCCTGCCGGGCAAATCCTGATCGCGGAGGCCCAATGTTCTCCCTCGCCGGCAAGGTAGCCCTCGTCACTGGCGCCGGTTCCGGCATCGGCCAGGCCATTGCCCTCGCCTTCGCCCGGGCCGGGGCGCAGGTCTGGGTGGTGGATCGCGACGCCGCCGCCGGCGAGGCCACAGTGGCGTCGATCCGGGCGGCGGGCGGTGCGTCCGACTTTGCCGCGCTCGACGTCTCCAGCGAAACGGACGCGCTTGCCCTCGCGGGCCGGCTCCCGCCGCTCGACCTTCTCGTGAACAACGCCGGCATCGGTCACGTGGGCAATCTGCTCGCGACCCACGCGTCCGATCTCGACCGCCTGCACGCCGTCAACGTCCGCGGCCCGTTCAACCTCTGCAAAGCCTTCGTCCCCGCCATGCTCGAGCGCGGCCGCGGCAGCGTGATCAACCTGGCCTCCATCGGCGGTATCGTCGCCGTGCGCGACCGGCTCGCCTACACCGTCACAAAACACGCCGTCGTCGGCCTCACCCGCGCCCTCGCCCTCGACCACTCGCACACCGGCGTACGTTTCAACGCGATCTGCCCGGGCCGGGTCGAGACCCCCTTCGTGCGCGCCCGCATCGCCGAGTACCCCGATCCGGAGAAAGCCTACCGCGACATGGCCTCGACGCAGCTCACCGGCCGCATGGCCCGACCCGAGGAAATCGCCGCCGCCGCCGTCTATCTCGCCAGCGACGAAGCCGCCATGGTCACCGGCTCGTGCCACCTGGTGGACGGCGGATGGAGCGCGGGAAAATAGACGAAGGATGAAGTATGAAGGCAGAAGGATGAAGGACCCGAGATGAATACGCCTGACGATCTGAGGGTGCGGACGCGGGCGTACGCGCTGCGGATCGTCCGGATGTTTGTGGCTTTGCCGAGAACCACTGAGGCGCATGTGCTCGGGAAACAGGTACTGCGATCAGGCACGTCGGTCGGCGCAAATTACCGTGAAGCCCAGCGCGCACGTTCACGGGCCGAGTTTGCGGCCAAAGTAGGAGATTGTCTCAAGGAGCTCGACGAATCCGCCTACTGGCTCGATCTGCTCGTCGGCGCAGAAATCGTCTCCAGCCAACGCTTGGCTCCCTTGATCAACGAAACCGAGCAACTAACCGCCATCTTCGTCACCATCGCCAAGAAAGCCAAAGCCTCCGCCTAGGCACTTCATCCTTCATAATTCATCCTTCATCCTTCGCTCTATGCGCCTCCTCCGTTACCTCGATTCCTCCGGCAAGATTCATCATGGTTCGCAGCAGGCCGACGGCTCTGTGCTGCGGCTTGAAGGCGATCCTTTTGGCGGGCTGAAAGCCACCGGACAGAAGGCGGAGGTCGCCAAGCTGCTCGCACCCGTCGTGCCGACCCAGATTCTCTGCATCGGTCTCAACTACCGGCATCACGCGGAGGAGACCAAGGCCAAGATCCCCGAGCGGCCGATCCTGTTCGTGAAGGGCATCAACACCCTGCAGAACCCGCACGACCCGATCCTCATCCCCACCCACCTCGCCAGCCACGAGGTCGACTACGAATGCGAGCTCGCCGTCGTCATCGGCAAGGCCTGCAAGAACGTGACCCGGGCGCGCGCCCTCGACTACGTGCTTGGCTACACCTGCGCCAACGACGTCTCGGCCCGCGATCATCAGATCAAGCTCGGCGGCGGCCAGTGGTGCCGCGGGAAGTTCTTCGACACCTTCGCCCCACTCGGCCCCTGCCTCGTCACGCCCGACGAGATTCCGAATCCGAACGCGCTGAAGATCGCGACGATCCTCAACGGCGAGCGCGTGCAGGACTGGACGACCGGCGACATGATCTTCGACGTGCCGGCCCTGATCGAGTACCTGAGCGGCAGCACGACGCTCGTCCCGGGCACCGTCATCCTCACCGGCACGCCGCACGGCGTCGGCATGGCGGCCAAGCCGCAGCCGCGCTGGCTCAAGCCCGGCGACAACGTCACGATCGAGATCGAAAAGATCGGCCAGCTGACCAACCCCGTCGCCCTCGAGCCCTGAACGCGATGCGGGCACCGGCGGCGTGATCGATGGGTTACCCGACGGATATCCCGAACCCGCACAACCTCCGATGCCTTCCGTCCGCTACGCCATTCTCGGCAACTCCGGCTCAGGCAAATCGACGCTCGCGCACCGCCTCGCAGCGGCCGGCGGACTGCCCGTGCTCGATCTCGACACGATTTATTGGGATCCAGTTGAGGTAACCAAGGAACGCCCGGCCGCGGAGCGCGACACCGACCTCGATCGCTTCCTCGCCGCCCACGACCGTTGGGTGATCGAGGGCTGCTATGCCGACCTGATCGGGCGCGCCCTCCGACTGCGGCCCGCCCTCATCTTCCTCAATCTTCCGGTGCAAACCTGCCTGGAGCACGCGCGGCGCCGGCCGCACGAACCGCACAAGTTCGCCACCCGGGAGGAACAGGACCGCTTGCTCGAACCGCTGCTCCGCTGGATTGCCGATTATCCCCTCCGCGAGGGTGTCATGTCGTATTCCGCGCATCGCGCCGTGTTCGACACCTATGCCGGCCCGCGCCATGAACTGACCACTCCGGCCGAGGTGGACGGATTCCTTAACGACTAAACAAGCCCGGTGCTTGCGGGCGCGAGGCGGCGGCCCCCAGCTGTCGGCCACCCCATGAAAACCTTTGTCCGCCTCCTCCTTGCGACGGTCGGCACCCTGATTCTCACGTCAGGCACCCGCGCGGCCGAACACCGGGTTGCCTCGCTCGCTGCCTTGCAGGAACGCCTCGCCCTCCTTGAACCCGGCGACACGGTCATCGTCGCGCGCGGAACCTACTCCACGACCGGGCCGCTGGTCATCAATCGCGGCGGTACCGCCACCGCCCCGGTACGCATCTCAGCCGAGAGCGTCGGCGCGGTCGAGCTGACCGGAAGCCACGGATTTCGCATCGAAGCCCCGGTCGCCCACGTCGTCGTCGAGGGCTTTGTCTTCACCCACGCGTCCGGTCGCACGGCCATTGCCGCCGGGACGCAGCACGTGCGGTTCACCCGCAACACCTTCCGGTGCGTGGGCGACGGACCTTATCTGACCGTGACGGGCGACGATGTCCAAATCGACCGCAACACCTTCCGCGACAAGGCAACCGTCGGCAACATGATCAACGTCACCGGCGTCGGCAGCCAGGTGGCGCGCCGGCTGTGGATCCACCACAATCATTTCCATGATTTCGCGCCCACCGGCATCAACGGGTCGGAGACGTTGCGCCTGGGCCTGAGCGGACTGAGCATGTCCATGGGCCACGCCATCGTGGAGCACAACCTCTTCGAGCGCTGCCGCGGCGAGAACGAGCTGATCTCCAACAAGTCGGGCGGCAACACGTACCGCTACAACACCTTCCTCGACAGTGCCGGCACCCAGCTGACCCTGCGCCACGGCAATGAGTGCGTCGTCTACGGCAACGTCTTCCGCGGCACCGACGGACTCCGCCTTTTCGGCGACCGGCACCGGATCTATGGCAACGTATTCGAGGGCAACACCCTCGGCCTCAACCTCGGCAACGGCGGCGCCGAGGTGGCCGATGGCGCCCCGCTGACCAGCCATGACCGGCCCGATGACAACGTGATCGTCTTCAACCTGCTCGTCGACAACGCGGTCCAGTACCGCATGACGCGCCGTACGCCCACCGCCCTCGGGGCGACCGGCACCGTCTTCGCCTACAACGTGCTCGTCGGCGGACAGACCGCCGCCCGTATCGAAGGTCCGAATACCGGCGCTGCCTGGACCGCCAATATGCTCTGGCGCGTCGCCGCCGACGGCGACTTCCCCGCCGACGGCGCCCTGCGGAGCGACCCCGGACTGGTGCGCAACGCCCAGGGCGTGTGGTGGCTGCCGCCGGATTCCGCCCACCGCGAGGCGGCGCTCCGGGCGTATCCGTTTATTGGCGACATGGATCCGGGGCTGATCCGCGTGCTGACCGCGGCCGATGTCGGGCCGCAGTCCTGATCGCCCCGGCCACCGCGAAACTCAGTAGGGTCCGCGGATGTGCGCCGCGACCTTGTCCTGGTAGAATGCAGCGAGCTGTGCGTGCACGGCGGGGCTGAGTGGCGGCAGGTCGCCGGCACGCACGTTCGCCCGGACCTGGTCCGGATTCTTCGCCCCCGGGATGATCACGCCGACCGCCTCATGATCGAGGCACCAGCGCAGGGCGAAGTCCGCGAGCGTCCAGCCGGCGGGCACCAGCGGCTTCAGCTGGTCGGCGAGGTCGACGCCGAGTTCAAACGGCAGACCCGAGAAGGTTTCGCCCACATTGAACTTCTGGCCGTCCCGATTGAAGGTGCGGTGGTCGTCGGCGGCGAACGTGGTCGCCTTCGTCATCTTCCCGCCCAGCAAACCGCTCGCGAGGGGAAGGCGGACGATGAGCCCCACCCGGGCCGCCTGCGCTTCCTTGAAGAGGACGTGAATCGGTTTCTGCCGCAGCACGTTGAAGATGATCTGCAGGGCCGTGACTCCGCCGCGTCGCACGCAGAACAGCGCCTCGTCCATCGATTCCACGCTGACGCCGTAGCCCCTGATCTTGCCCTCGCGCTGGAGTTCGGCGAGCGCGTCGAGCATCTCGCCCTGGCGCAGCACCTCCTCCGGCACGCAATGCAGCTGGGTAAGATCGAGCGCCTCGACACCGAGCCGCTGGAGCGAGGCCTCGGTGTGCGCCCGCACCGTCGCACGGGTGAAATTGTCCGGCCAGCCGGGCGGGCTGAAGCGGCCCAGCTTGGTGGCGATATAAACCCGCTCCCGCGCGCCGGGGGTGGCCCGCAGAAATTGTCCAATCAGTCGCTCGCTGCGCCCCATGCCATAGACATCGGCGGTGTCGAAAAAAGTCACCCCAGCCTCGTACGCCGTCCGCAGCGTCGCCAGGGCCGTCTCGTCCGAGACGTCACCCCAGTTGGCGCCCAGCTGCCAGGTACCGAGACCCACTTCGCCCACCTTCCGGCCCTGCGGGCCAAATGCACGTGATTTCATCTCCCCACCCCAGAGCGCATCCGACGAAAATGCAATCCGGCCGACCGGCCGATGGCTGCAATTCCATGGAAGAAAGGCGGAACGTTGCACCTCCCACAACTCACTCTATCCTAGTCCCATGTCTGTCCGCCGCCTCGTTCTCCTCTGCTCCGCCGTGCTCGCCCTCGCTTCCGGCGCCTTTGCCCAAGTCAAAGCCTCCCTGGTCGCCTTGGAGACCTCCGTCCAGCCGGGGCGCCCGACGACCTTGGCCCTGCGTCTGGAGCACGAGCCGCAGTGGCACACCTACTGGATCAATCCCGGCACCGGTTATCCTACGTCCCTGAAATGGGAGCTACCCGAGGGCTGGTCCGCCGGCGAGATCCAGTGGCCCACGCCCCACGTGGTGAAGGACCGCAAGGGCAACATCACCGGCAATGGGTATGAGAACGTGACCTATCTGCCGGTCACGCTGCAGGTCCCGGCATCGGCCCGGCCCGGCGAGATCGTCACTCTCCGTGCCCTCGCCGACTGGCTGATGTGCGCCGACGTCTGCATTCCCGGCGAAGCCCGGGTGGCGATCGACCTCAAGGTCGCCGCCGAGGCGCCGGCTCCGGCCACCGGGCACGGCGCCGAGGCCGCCGCGACCGTCGCCTCGCTGCCTCGCGCGGTGCCGGGCTGGACGTTGGCGGCGACCCGCGCCGGCAGTACGGTCACGCTCCGTCTCCAGGCCGGCCCGGACGCCCCGCACGCCGCCCCGACGGGCCTCTGGTTCTTCGCGTCTGACGCCTTTATCCAATATGACCGGCCGCAGACCGTCCGACCGGGCGGACCAGGCGAGTTCTTCGTCGACCTGCCGGTCTCGGCGGCCGCCAATCAGGCCACTGAACGCCTCGTCGGCGTCCTTGCCAGCACCGGCGGCTGGTTGTCCGGAGCTGACCTGCCGGGCATGGCGGTCGACATCCCGATCACCGCCGCACCGCCGGCGGCGGCCGCCACGACGTCGGGTGCGCCGTCCGGTCTGGCCGGCACCTTGGTGCTGGCCGCCTTGGGCGGTTTGATCCTGAACCTCATGCCCTGCGTGTTTCCGGTGCTGGGGATCAAGATCCTAGGCTTCGTCAACCAGGCTGGCAGCGACCGGCGTCGGGTGGTCATACATGGCATCGTATTCACCCTCGGCGTGCTGCTCTCCTTCTGGGCCCTCGCCGGAGCGCTCGCCGTGCTCCGCGCGGGCGGCGACCAACTCGGCTGGGGCTTCCAGCTGCAGTCACCCGGCTTCGTCTACGCCCTGACCGCCGTGCTGCTCGTCTTTGCGCTCAACATGAGCGGGGTGTTCGAGTTTGGACTCGGCGCCACCGGCGTCGGCGCATCGCTGCAAACGCAGTCGGGCTATGCCGGCTCGTTTTTCACGGGCGTGCTCGCGACGGTTGTCGCCACACCGTGCTCGGCGCCCTTCCTCGCCCCCGCCCTGGGCGCCGCCCTCGCTCTGCCCGTGACAGAGTCGTTCGCCGTCTTCACCGCCATCGCCATCGGCCTTTCCGCGCCCTACCTGCTGCTTTCGATCTTTCCGCAGGCCATTCGGATTCTGCCCCGGCCCGGCGCGTGGATGGAAACCTTCAAGCAGTTCATGGCTTTCCCACTTTATGCGACGGTCGCGGCGCTGATCTGGGTGCTTGCCGGCCAGGTGAGCGAGGGCGGCATGCTCACGGCCCTGCTGGGACTCGTGGTGGTGGCGCTCGGCGTATGGATTTACGGTCGCTGGAACCGCCCGGGCGCCCCGGCCTCGCGGGCCCGGATCGGCCTCGCCGGCGGCCTCCTGGTTCTTGCGCTGGGCGCATGGACCGGTTGGCCGCGTCCCGCCGCACCGGATGCGGTCGTCTGGGAAACGTGGAGCCCCGAAGCCGTCGCCCGCCTGCGCGCCGAAGGCCGTCCCATCTACGTCGACTTCACCGCGCGCTGGTGCGCCACCTGTCAGACCAACAAGCAGATCGTGTTTTCCTCCGATGACGTGCTCGCCGAGTTTGCCCGTCGCAACGTGGCGACGCTGAAGGCGGACTGGACCAACAAGGACGCCACCATCACGGCCGAGCTGGCCCGCTGGAACCGCAGCGCCGTGCCCTTCAACCTCGTCTACCTGCCGGGTCAGCCGGAACCCAAAGTCCTGCCCGAACTCCTCACGCCCTCCACGGTCTTGGCCGCCTTGGAGCCGTGAAGGCCGGAATCCCCGACTTCTTTCTTGCTAGCCGCCTGCATGTCAGGGACTCGTAAATCGGCTCCGCGCCCGTTTCCCGGCCTTTCCGCGGGACCGCGCCAGGGTTAACTGAGTTGAAACACCGCCACCTTGTCCGCTCCGACTGCGTTCCCATGGCCTCTACGAACCGCTCCCGTCTCGTTCGCGTTCTCAGCCTTCTTGGAGTCGGCGCCGGCCTGGGCCTTGGCATAGTCCTTATCCGCCCGGGTGCCGACCGACCGGCCGAACCGGCCGTCGCCTCTCAGGCCGTCACAGCGGGTGCCTCGGCGATCCCCAGCGCGACCCCCGCGGCCCACCGGGCAGGCCGCCCGGCGATCGATGCACCGGCACCCGCGTCCGAGGCCCTGCGCCAGGTGCTGCCGGAGCAAACGGACCACATCGCCGACTGGCGGGAATTCACCCCCGAACGTCTGACCGTGCGCTTCGACGACCGCTTCTTCGCGACGTACCGCGTGGAACGCGTCGAGCGCGACGCTCAGCGCACCGTGCTCACCGCGCGGCTCGAAGGCGGCGAGGTGCCGGAGGCCGCGGCCCTCGGCGGCTCCTTTCTCGTCGCCACCGCCAACGCCTCGGATCGCTGGGACGCCCTCGCCGTCTTCCCCGGCCTCGAGTTCCACGTCACAGTCCGCGGCGGCAGCGTGACCGTTGCGGAAAGTCCGACCCTCGCCATGCCCTGCGCGACCGATGTCGCGACGGCGTCCGACGCGCCAGCGGCCCCTGAACCGACCGTGCCGTCCGCGGCGGATCACAACGGCGAGACCCACGTCGACGTGCTTTTTCTCTACAACACCCGCGCCCTCTCGGAGCGAAATGGCGACACCCTCACCATCGACGCCGACTGCTCCAACTACATTGCCTCGTCCAACACCGTCCTCGAGAACTCCCGGGTGACCGCGTTTCGCTGGCGCTACCTCGGCGCCGTCGCCGCTCCGGCGTATCAGGATAATGACGACACCGCCAACGACCTGCGCAGCATGAGCGGAACCGGGGAGATCGCGACCTTTGTCCGCGACACGCAGCGGTCGTACGGCGCCGATCAGGTCGTGATGCTCGTCGGCGGGATCAAGAGAGACGCCGCCGGGCGCGCCTGGCTCGCCGGACCCGTGGCGCACAGCGTGGTCAACTACCCGTTCCCCACGTTCACCGACGGGTCCCGAGGCACCACCACGACGTCGTACGCAACGACCTGCCACGAACTCGGGCACAATTTCGGCTGCCAGCACCAGCGCAACGACCCTTCGACCAACGCGGCTGACGGCGATGGGAAGTTCAACTACGGCTTTGTTTATCCACGCGGATCGTTCCAGGTCGGCACGATGATGTCCGTCTACATCGCGCCCACGTTCCTGAGCCGCATCCCCTACTTCTCGAGCCCCGAGCTCACCTACGAATCGACGACCATCGGCGTAGCCGCGACCGAGCCCCGGGCGGCGTTCAACGTTCGCACCCTGGTCGACAACGCGGCCCGCGTTGCTGGTCTCGAAACGACGATCACCGCGCCCTCCATCACCACCCAACCTGCCTCCACCACGGCCACGGTGGGCCAGCGCGTCACTTTCTCCGTCACCGCCTCGGGCGGAAACCTTTCCTATGCCTGGGCCAAGGACGGCACCTCGATTCCGGTGCAAACCGCCACCTTCTCGATCGTCAGCGCGAGCGCCACCAGCGCCGGCAGCTACACGGTTACGGTTTCCAACCGGCTCGGCTCGGTCACGAGCGAGCCCGCCGTCCTCACAGTCAACAGTGCCGCCCCGCCCGCTCCGGCCGCGCCCTCGGGCGGAGGGGGCGGCGGGGGCGGAGGTTCCGCGGGCGCTGGGTTCGTTCTGACCGGTGCGCTCTGGCTCCTGGTCCGACGTGCGGCGCACGCCTCCGGACGCAGCGCCCGCTGACCGGCCGGCTCAGCCGAGGGACGCCAGCACACCTCGGGTGTAGCCGACGGACTCCGCCAGCCCGATCACCGGGTTGGCCGTGGCCTTTTCGTATTCAAAGTTCACGACGTGGCGGTAGTTGATGTCCTTCAGCGCGACGAGCATGCCGCGGATGTCCAGCTGCCCGCGGCCGATTTCGATCGGGACATCCCGGCGCGCACCCGGCACGGCGAGCGAGTCCTTGAAATGCACGTCGTACACCCGCGCGGCGCAGGTGCGGATCGTATCGGGCACAGACACGCCGGCCCGCGCCGTATGGCCCACATCGATACAGAGGCCGATCCGGGCGTCGAACGGCTGGATGACCTTCCACGCGTCGAGCGGGCTCGGGTAAACTTCATCCTCGGGGCCGTGGTTGTGGATCGCCAGGCGGAGGTCGTATTCCTTGACGAGCCGGTCGAGCAGCGGAAAGGCGTCCAGTGCCGGTTTGCAGGTGATCACCGGAATGCCGGCGGCACGCGCGTTGTTGAACGCCTTCCGGACCGCGGCCTCGTCGTTGGGCAGGTTCACCACCCCGGAGGCAACCAGGGCGATGCCCTTGTCCCGGAACTTTTGGGCGACCGCCTGGCAGGCTTCGGGTGTGCTGTCCCACGGGAGATGGGCCCGGTGCAGCGCGATCGACTTGATGTCGAGGGCCTCCAGCGAGGACAGCACGGCGTCGACCGGCAGCTGGCGCAGGGTGTACGATGCGACGCCGAGCGTGAGGCCGGCGGACGCCTTGGGCGCGGCGGCGGTCTGAGCGCGGCTGCGCGTGCCGGCAAAGGCGAGCCCGGTGGCGGCGGCGGCGAGTTTCAGGGCGTGACGGCGGGTCAAGGGAGCATTCATGGCAGGGGGGGTGGAGTTGAGGTAGGAAGAGAAGGCGCGCGCGCGGACGGATCAGCGACCGCCGGGACCGAAGCCTGGCTTGGGTTTGCCGTCGTCGTCGAGTTGACCGACGCTCCACAGCAGACCGCGGGTGACAAGGTCGAGGTACACCGGATCGCTCATCGTGGAGTTATGATGACCGAGCGTCGTGGCGAAGACCCGCGCCTTGCCGTGGGTGTTCGTCCAAATGACGATCTGCGGCTGCGAGCTCTCGACACCGACACTCCGGGCGAGCGGCACGACGTTCGGCCAAACCTTCACGTTGAGGTACAGTTCGTCCTGCGGATTGAACCAGGTGGGCGGAAAACCCTTCATCACCGGATGGGGCGTCTCCAGCCGCTCGATCAGCAAGTCGGCCCGCCGCTCATGGCGCACCGAGGTGATGCCCACCAGCTGGCGCCACGCATCGGTCGTGGTGTTGCGATAGCTGTGGGAGGAGCAATGCAGAATCACCGCAGGCACGCCCGCGGCGTGCGGGGCCACGATGCGCTCGACGAAGGCCGGATCGTCGACGAATCCAAAGCACTCGTTGTGCACGACGACGTCATAGCCCTTCGCCCAGTCGGCGTTCTCGTAAAGGCTCAGCCGGTGGGTGCGCTCGGTGCCTTCGTGCACGATGTCGAACACCACGTGGGCTCGCGCCGCGATGCCTTCGCTCAGGATCTTCTTCTGGGCCTCGAAATCATGGCAGCAGCCGCCGGTCACCAGCAGGGCCTTGAGGGGCGCAGACGCGCTCGCAGGCGAAATCAGGGCCACCGACCAGAGGAGACAGGCCAGCACTCGCCGGGAGAAACGACGGGGTAGATTCATGGGGTGACGACAAGCGTGGTCCCGCAACCGGAACGAGGAAAGCGGAAAGCGGTGCGGCATGCTTCCGCCAACCGCACGCAGGCAGACCCCTCACGCCCCGCGTGCCGACTCCACCTCCCGCACAAAGGCCTCCGGCACGCCCGGAGAAACCACGAGGACGCGGTCGTCGTAACGCAGGACCACGGCGCGCGCCGGATCGGTCACATAGGCGCGAAATCCGCCCAGTTTCGGACTGCGATAGCGACCGGTGAACGAAAACAGTCCGCCGTTGCCGAAGACCCGGATCGCTCCGCGCATCGCTTCAGGGTCAGCCTCGATCGAACGCAGTCTCGCCAACGGCAGCCGCGTCGTCCACAAGAGACGGCGTACCAGGATCACGCCGGGCCGCACCTCGTAGCCGCGCACGACGAACAGCAAGGCGCCCGCGACCAGCAGGACCAGCGCCCATGTCGCCAGCCGACCCGAGGGCTCGCCCCGCGCCGCGAGCAAGAAGCCCACAGCGAGAATGAATCCCGTGCCCAGCACCGTAATGCCCATGAGGGTGCGCGACCACGGTGCGGCGTGAAAGGAGGTGGGAAGTGAGGATGCCATGTCAGAAAGTACCCGGTCTGCTCAGTTGCGGACCGCCCGCCACTCCGCCACGCGTCCCTCGCCCGGCTCGGACTCGATCACAAACCCGTCGACGCGACCCTGATAGCGCCGGCCTTCCAGCACAAAGGAAAGCTGCGCACCGCGAAGGGTCACCTCCTCGAGCGGTTGGCTTCGCCCATCGATGATCGCCGTGCCCCGCACCACCTGGAACGCCTGCTCCAGCTCGAGCACAAAGGGCTGCCTCGCGGTCACGCGCCAGCGTCCGTCGACCTTGGCCGGGACGATCCAGAGAAAGAGATCGCTGTCCTCCAACGACTCGCTGTGGTCAGGCAGCCAGTCGCCGAGACGGAAGGCGTGGGACACAACCCGCGTGCCCGGTTTCAATTCATAGAGCAACCGAGGGCGCAGCTTCAGGTTGACGACGGGCAGCAGGTACATGGTCACCACCGTGGCGTCGGCGATCCGGGTATCGAACAGGTCCTGCTGCCGGAACTCCACGCGATCCTCCACGCCGGCGAGGCGCGCCAGCTCGCGGGCCTCCCTGACTCGCACCGGATCGAGATCCACCCCCAGCCCGCGCACGCCATGGCGGCGGGCGGCCGTGATCGGAATGCGTCCATCCCCCGAGCCGAGATCGATCAGGAAGTCGCCCGGGGCGACGCCGGCCAGTTCGAGCATGCGGTCGACCACGGCCTGGGGCGTCGGCACGTAGGGCACATCGAGTTCGGTGGCCTCGACGCCCCGCAGTCTGGGCACGGAGCCCGCCAGGGAGGCCAGCAGAAGGAACGTCAGCCAGCGGAGGTTGTGATTCATGGGGTAAGACGCTGGACGAAGGCATGACGACCTCCGGCACCGCGGGCAATCCGCAAGGCGCGGCTTTGACTCCCTCGCACACCGGCGCACGCTGCTCCCATGCGCATCATCCGCCATCTTTCACCGCAGGGTCCGGCCTGGGCGGCCCTGCAAGCCGACGGCTCCGCCCTTCCGCTCGAAGGCGGGCTTTTCGGGCCAAGGCAGACGGGCCCCCGCCCGGTCGCCCCGGGGCCGCGGCTCGCCCCGCTGGATCCGGTGAACATCATCGGCATCGGGCTCAACTACCGCGCCCACGCCGCCGAGGGCGGCAAGGCCCTGCCCGCACGTCCGCTGTGGTTCATGAAGACCACCGGTGCCGTGCAGCATCCGGGTGGCCCCATCGTGCTGCCGCGCGGCAGCGCCAAGGTCGACTACGAGGGTGAACTCGCCGTCGTCCTCGGCCGCACCGCCCGCAACGTGACGGAAACGGAGGCGTTGTCGTATGTTCTTGGATACACGATTGCCAACGACGTCTCGGCGCGCGACTGGCAGTTCGAACTCGGCAGCGGCCAGTTCAACCACGGCAAGAGTTTCGACACGTTCCTGCCGCTCGGCCCCGAGCTCGTCACCCCGGACGAACTTCCGGGCGCGTCCTCGCTCCGGCTCGTGACGCGCGTCAATGGCGAGGTGCGGCAGGAGGCTACGACCGCCGACCTCGTGTTTCCTGTGCCCGTCCTCATCTCGTTCCTCAGCCAGGACCGCACCCTTCCCGCCGGCACCGTCATCCTCACCGGCACGCCGTCCGGCGTGGGTTACGCGCGCAAGCCGCCGGTCTGGCTGCAACCCGGCGACACCGTGAGCATCGCGATCGAAGGGCTCGGCGTGCTGGAGAATCCGGTCGTCGCCGCGACGGATTAATTTCGTCTCCGCGGGCATCGGGGATTGACCACCCCTGCACCGCTTTCATGCTTTCGCCGTCCCCTTGCGATGGCGTCGAAGCTCAATGTCCGCATCCTGCTCGCCCTCGGCCTCGCTTCGACGGCCGGTCTCTTCGCAGGTCTGGGCAGCTACACGTTCTACTACGCGCACGGGCTGTCCTACTTTTCGAACGACCCGCGCGCATGTGTGAACTGCCACATCATGCGGGATCAGTTCGACGGCTGGCTCAAGTCGCCCCACCACGCCGTCGCAACCTGCAACGACTGCCACACGCCCGACTCCTTCTTTGCCAAGTACCTGAGCAAGGCCGAGAACGGTTTCTGGCATTCGAAGGGATTCACCCTGCAGGACTTTCATGAGCCGATCATGATCCGCCCGGTCAATTCCGCCGTGCTCCAGAACAACTGCGTGCGGTGCCACGAAGGCCTCATGGCCGGCATCAACGTTCACGCCGGCCACGCGCAGCGGATGCTCGATTGCGTGCAATGCCACCGCGAAGTCGGCCACGGCCCCATCCACTAAACCTCCCTCGCCATGAACCTTGCCCCCTCGTTTCGCTCCGGCTGCACCCGCGGACTCGCCCTGTGGATCTTCGTTGTGCTCATCGCGATCGTCGCCGTCGGCACCTTCCTCGTGCTGCTGCTCTATGAGAACATCGTGACGCGCAAGGCCGAGGCCACCCAGCACGTGTTCCGCGTCGTGGAGGTCGACGATTCCACGGTGGACCCGGCCTTGTGGGGCAAGAACTACCCGCGTCAGTACGACAGCTACAAACGAACGGTCGATGTCGAGCGCACCAAACACGGCGGCAGCGACGCCTTTCAGAAGCTGGAGGAGGATCCGGTCTACAAGCGCATCTTTGCCGGCTACGCCTTCGCCACGGACTACCGGGAAGAACGGGGGCACGCCTACATGCTGCAGGATCAGGACGAAACCCGGCGCGTGACGGAGTTCAAGCAGCCAGGGTCCTGCCTGCATTGTCATTCCTCCGCCATCCCCGCCTACATCGCAGCGGGCATCAAGGCGGGCGTGCCCGAGGGCAAGGAACACCGCGAAGCCCAGATCCAAAAGGGCTTCGAAGCGCTGTGCGCGATGCCGTACCAAGAGGCGCGCGAGCACGTTTCCCACCCGGTGTCCTGCATCGATTGTCACGACGCCGATACGATGAACCTGCGGGTCAGCCGCCCGGCGTTCCTCAACGGCATCCGCGACCTCGCGAAATCGGACTATCCGACGCCACACCTGCCGAGCATCGAGCGGTGGCGCAAGGAAGGCCGGCAGGGCGAGTACCAGCCCAACATCGACGCCACGCGCCAGGAAATGCGCTCGCTGGTCTGCGCGCAGTGCCATGTCGAGTACCACTTCAAGGGTCCCGGCAAGGTGGTCACCTACCCGTGGAGCCAAGGCCTGAAGGTCGAGCAAATCGAGGCGCACTACAACAAGGAGGGCTTCAGCGACTGGACCCACGCCGAAACCGGCGCCAAGGTGCTGAAGGCCCAGCACCCTGAATTCGAACTGTGGAGCCAAGGCATCCACGCCCGCAGTGGAGTCTCCTGCGCCGACTGCCACATGCCCTACGTGCGCGAAGGGGCGATCAAGGTCAGCAACCACCATGTGCGCAGCCCGTTGCTCAACGTGGCCCAGGCCTGCCAGGGCTGCCACCGCGTGCCCGAGGAGGAAATCACCGCCCGCGCGTTGATCGCCCAGGATCGCAACAAGGATCTGCTGAAGCGCAGCGAGGAAGCCGTCGTGGCCTTGATCACCGAACTCTCCAGCGCGCGGGAACGCGGGGCCACCGACGCCCAGCTTCAGTCTGCCCGTGAACTGCAGCGCCAGGCCCAGTGGCGCGTCGATTTCATCGCGGCGGAAAACTCCATGGGGTTCCACGCACCGCAGGAGGCTGCTCGGGTGCTGGGCGAAGCCATCGACTATGCCCGTCAGGGCCAGGTCGAGCTACTCAAGGCGACCCAAAAATAATCCAGTTAAGGTTAGGGCGTGTCTGGGAAGGGCGAGCGCCCAGCGCCATTCCCAGGTACGCCCTAGTCACGCAGCCGCCAGCTGACGCCCCCGTCCGGGGCTGACGTGAGCGGCCGACTGGAGTCGAGCCCGAGCAGCGTGCACATGGCCAACCCGACGCTCCGTCCGGATACGGCGGTCGCCGCGGTCCGCAACTCGCCACACACGCGGCCGCCTTGGTACAGCGGCTGCGGCAGCGCTCCTGCCACGCCCTGCTCCACTTCGACCCGGAGCAGCCGGCGCCGCACTCGTCCCATCGACTTGAGACGCGCCATGACCTCCTGCCCGAGGTAACATCCTTTCGTGTAGGAAATGGCCGACGCGTCGAGGCCGGCCTCGTTGGGCAAATCACCCGGACCCACATCGCCGGGAATCCGCGGCACCCCCGCTTCGAGACGCAAGACCTCCAACTCCGTCGCCGTCCGCGCCGGCAAGCCCTCCGGTAACGGAGGCAATTCCACGCCAACCCACTCCCAGGCCTCGACCGCACCGCGACGTCCGCGAAACACCAGCGCCTGCCCCGGACGCGCGACCTGGCCCTCCGACGGCAAGACCCCGCCCGCCTGCTGAGCCAAGGCCGCCGCCCCCGCCGCGCCGAGGTAAACCCTCGCCCGCACGTCAGCCGACCGGTCCTCCAAGGTCACATCGTCCGCGATGATGTACGCCTCAAGCCGGTCGCAAATCACCCGCGCCGGCGAATGCTCGCTGTACAGCCAGACCTCCGTCGCACTGACCCGAAGCACCCAACTGTCGGCGACCACCCGACCCTTCTGATTCAACCACAGGCCGTAGACGGCAGGTGGCGCGCGGTCCGGACGCAGCTCCTGCGTAAACTGCCCTTGGAGAAACGATAGCGCATCCTCCCCCGTGACCCGCACCCAAGCCGCCGGGGTATAGTCAAAATATCCGACGATTTCTTCGTAATTCTTCAATTTTATAACCTGCTTTTTTTAAACGCTTAACGTTGTTTCGTGAGAGATTTTGCTAACTTTGAGTTGACGAAGTCTGATCTCGGCCTATTCCTTACACCATCAGATTTTCACACTTCTCCCGCCTAGCGGGAGTTTTGGGGTAACTAAGAAAGCAAATGCCCGGTCGCTTAGGGGTAGGCGACCGGGCAACTTCTTTTCCGGACCACGCGATGGCAAGTCTGACCTCGATGTGCGCGCTTGCCGGGCGGCGGGTTCCTCCTTCACGGTTTTCGTTTCATGCAACGCACGTCCGACATCAACGTCGTCGAAACCCGTCTCCTCCCCTCCCCGGCCGCACTGATGCAGGCCCTGCCCAAGACGGAAGCCCAAGCCGCCTTCGTCGCCCGCGCCCGCGAGGAGATTCACCGCCTCATTTTCACCGACGACCGCCGTTTCCTCCTGATTGTCGGCCCCTGTTCGATCCATGACACCGCCGCCGGACGCGACTACGCTGAACGTCTGGCCGCCCTCGCCCGCGAGGTGCAGGACCGGGTGATGATCGTGATGCGGGTCTATTTTGAGAAGCCCCGCACCACCGTCGGCTGGAAGGGCTTGATCATGGACCCCCACCTCGACGGCAGCCACGATATCGCCGCCGGTCTCCACCTCGGGCGCTCCTTCCTCCGCGACGTCATCGACCTCGGCCTCCCGACCGCGACTGAATTCCTCGATCCGATCACCCCGCAGTACATGGCCGATCTGGTCTGCTGGGGTGCCATCGGCGCCCGTACCACGGAGTCGCAGACCCACCGGCAGATGGCGTCGGGCCTCTCGATGCCGCTCGGCTTCAAGAATAGCACCGACGGCTCAATCCAGACGGCGATCAACGCCATCAAGGCCGCCGCACAGCCGCAGACATTCCTCGGCATCAACCGCGACGGGGCCGCATCGGCCGTGGTGACCCGCGGCAATCCCAACTGCCACGTGGTGCTCCGCGGCGGCGCCGCCGGCCCGAACTACTCGCCCGAACACATCGCTCAGACGGAGGCCCTGCTGGCGAAGGCCGGCCTGCCGAAATCGATCCTGGTCGATGCGTCGCACGACAACTCAGCCAAACAACCGCAGCGCCAGCCCGAGGTCATCCGTGCCTTGATCGACCAGATCGCGCAGGGCAACCGCTCGATCATGGGCGCCATGGTCGAGAGCAACCTCTCCGCCGGCAACCAGCCCTTCCCGCAACCCAAGCACCAGCTCAAGTACGGCGTCAGCATCACCGACGGCTGCATCGACTGGGCCACGACGGAAACCATGGTCCGCGGCTTGCACGCCGCTCTCGGGGCCCGCTTCGCCTCGGCCTGACCCGGCGCGGGCGACCGCCGCCGTGCTTATGCGCCGGTGAGCCCGGCTAAATCCGTGTCCGGGGCGCCATTTCGTGCGTGTCCCCGGCCCCGTCCTCGTGGTTAACTTCGACACCCTATGAAAGCTCCCATCCGTGTCGCAGTCACCGGCGCTGCCGGCCAAATTGGTTATGCCCTGCTCTTCCGCATCGCCTCCGGGGCGATGTTCGGTGCCGACCAGCCGGTCATCCTCCAGCTGATCGAGGCCCCGGTGGAGAAGGCCCTCAAGGCGCTTGAGGGCGTCGCCATGGAGCTCGACGACTGCGCCTTCCCCCTGCTCAAGGGCATCGTGCAGACGTCCGATCCCGCCGTCGGCTTCAAGGACGCCAACTGGTGCCTGCTGGTCGGCGCCAAGCCGCGCGGACCGGGCATGGAGCGCGCCGATCTGCTGAAGGACAACGGCAAGATCTTCATCGAACAGGGGCGCATCATCGACGCCGTCGCCGCCGCGGACGCCCGGATCGCCGTGGTCGGAAATCCCGCCAACACCAACTGCATGATCGCCGCCAGCCAGGCGAAACGCCTGCCGGCCGAGCGGTTCACCGCCATGGTGCGGCTCGACCAGAACCGCGCCCAGTCTCAGCTCGCCCTCAAGGCGAAGGTCGATCTCACCGCGGTGAAGGACATCTTCATCTACGGCAATCATAGCCCGACCATGTTCCCGGCCTTCGCCCACGCGACGATCAACGGCAAGCCGGCCACCGAGGTCATTGCAGATCTCGCCTGGCTGCAGGGGCCGTTCTGCGACACCGTCGGCAAGCGCGGGGCCGCCATCATCGCCGCCCGTGGCGCCTCGTCCGCCGCCTCAGCGGCCAACGCCCTCGTGGACCACGTGCGCAGCCTGGTCACGCCGGGCGCGATCCACTCCATCGCGGTGAAGAGCAACGGCGCCTACGGCTTCGACGCCAACGTGTGGGCCGGCGTGCCGGTGCGCACGACCACGCCTGGCAGCTACGAGATCATCCACGGTTACGCCATGGATGACTTTGCGAAGAGCAAGATCGCCGCGACCAACAAGGAGCTCGTGGAAGAGCGGGCCGCCGTCGTCGCGATGCTCTGATCCGGGCCACGCACGCTCCCCCTGCCTTCGCAGGCCGGCCTCAACGGGCCGGCCTGTTTTGTTTTTCTACCGGGCGAGGATCGTCTCGATCGCCGCGATCTCGCCCGCGTCGAGGGCCGACGTGGCGAACGCTCCGTGCAGGTCGTCGATCTGCGTCACCTTGCTGGCCCCGATCAGCACCGTCGTGATCTCAGGCCGCCGCAGAATCCAAAGCACCGCCAGCTGGGCCAGCGTGTTGCCCCGCGCCACCGCGACGGCATTCAGCGCCTGGATTTTTGCGAGCAGCTCCGGGGTGATGCCCTCCGCCTTGAGGAACGGGCCGCCGCGGCCCGCGCGCGAATCCGCCGGCACGCCCGCCAGATAACGGTTGGTCAACAGGCCCTGCGCGAGCGGCGAGAAGGGGATGCAGCCGACGCCGAGTTCGCCCAGCGTCGGCAGCAGCGCCGCTTCGGGCTCGCGCACGAACATGCTGTACTTCGGCTGATGAATGAGCAGCGGCACGCCGAGGTCCTTCAGCACGGCGACCGCCCGTCGCGTCTGCTCGGCATTGTAGTTCGAGATGCCAGCGTAAAGCGCCTTGCCGCACCGCACCGCGTGGGCCAGTGCCCCCATCGACTCTTCGATTGGCGTGTGGGGATCGGGCCGGTGATGATAGAAGATGTCCACGTACTCGAGTCCCATGCGCCGCAAACTCTGGTCGAGCGACGCAAGGATGTACTTGCGCGAACCCCACTCACCATACGGTCCGTCCCACATGCGGTAACCGGCCTTGGTCGAAATGATCAGCTCGTCGCGATAACCCCCAAAATCCTCGCGCAGCAGGCGCCCGAAATTGAGTTCGGCCGAGCCCGGCGGCGGACCGTAGTTGTTCGCGAGGTCAAAATGCGTCAGGCCGAGATCGAACGCTCGCCGTAGCATCGCCCGCTGGTTCTCCAGCGGATCTACGCCACCGAAGTTGTGCCAGAGGCCGAGCGAGAGACGCGGCAGCAGCAGGCCGCTGCGTCCGCAGCGCGCGTAGGGGATCGATTCGTAACGGTGGGGATTCGGCAGGTAGGCGCTCATGCTCATTCGGACTCCAGCGGGAGCCGGTGGCGGACGCCAGCCGGATTCTGGGCTTCGCGCCGCCCGCCAAACCTGCATCGTCCGACTGCGTCCCTCCGCCATGACCATTCTCGAACCGATCTCCGTTGATCTGCCGACCGCGCGTGGTCCGATGCGCACCGCGCTTTATCGTCCGGCCGCACCCGGGCGTTACCCGGGTTTGGTGCTGTACTCGGAAATTTTCCAGCTCACCGGTCCCATCCGTCGGACCGCCGCCTTCCTCGCCGGACACGGTTTCGTCGTCGCCGTGCCGGAGGTCTACCATGAGTTCCTCCCTCTCGGCACCGTGCTGGCCTACGATCAGGCCGGGGCCGATGCGGGCAACGCGCTCAAAACGCGCAAGGAGCTGGCCAGCTACGATGACGATGCCCGCGCTGCCCTCGCCTGCCTGCGCGCCCATGAGGCCTGCACCGGACGCGTCGGCGTGATGGGCATGTGCCTCGGTGGACACCTCGCGTTCCGGGCCGCGCTCGAGCCGGGCGTCGATGCCGCCGTCTGCTTCTACGCGACCGACCTGCACAAACGCAGCCTCGGCCACGGGATGAACGACGACTCGCTGGCTCGCTGCGGCGAGCTCAAGGGCGAACTGCTCATGATCTGGGGCCGGCAGGATCCGCATGTGCCGCAGGAGGGCCGTTCGCTCATCTATGCCGCCCTGACCGCCGCCGGCGTGCAGTTCACATGGCACGAGTTCAACGCCGCCCACGCTTTCCTCCGCGACGAGGGTCTGCGTTACGACGCGGAACTCGCCCACCAATGCCTCGGCCTTGCGGTCGCCCTCTTCCGCCGCCGGCTGGGCGCCGGCTGAATCAGCGGCGCGGTCCGGCGAAGATCAGCCACGCCGCGGGACCCAGCAGCGCCCACGGCCAGTACTCCTGGGCGAGGCGCACCCCTTCGCGGTAACCAGTGCCGGCCACCTGCGCGCCCGCCAGCAGGCAGAGCACGAGCGCGGGGATGAGCGGCCAGAGCACGCGCCGCTTGAACACCGTGGCGGACAGCAGCGTGATCAGCAGCCAGCCGCCGGCGAAACAGAGCAGGAAGGCACCCGAGCTGGTTGCGCGGCTCAGATCGGCGGATCCGCGCAGCAGCATGCCCGCGCCCAGCCCGGTGAGGATGCCGCCCGGCACGAGCAGGCCCCACTCGCGCGCGATGATCGACCATCCCGTGAAGACCAGCCCGAGAAGCAGCGGCACGGCCAGCTGCGCATTGAAGTCCGTGTAGCGGTCAAGCAGGGCCCAGCCCGCAATCAGCAGCAGCACGAGTCCGAGCACCCGTCGCTTGTTGAACCCAGAAGAGGCACCGGCAGCAGGAAAGGGCATGGCGAAAAATCAAAGTCCGACCCAGGCGAAACCCACGCGCAACCACAGCGGAATGGCCACCAGGCCGACCAGCGTGGTCCCGACCACGACCTGCACCGCCGTCAACGGCTGGCCGCCGTAGTGCCGGGCGATGACAATCGGCAGGATGCCCGCCGGCATCGCCGCCTGCATCACAATCACCCGTTTGAGGTCCACCGGACAGGGCAGGAACTTGGCCAGGAGCAGAAACGCGACGGGCAGGAGGCCAAGCCGGAGGGCGTTGGAACCCAACGTCACCCGCGCATCCACCAGCTCCCGGGGACGTCCGAGGTACTCGACCAGCGTGGCGCCGATCAACATGAGCCCGAGGGGAATCGCACAGGCCGCACTCAGCCGCACAACGTCCATCACCACCGCGGGTAGCTTGGACCCGAGTCCGAGGGTGTTGAACGCCACCGCCGCGAGCAGGGCGAAGACCGGGGGGTTGAGCAGCTTGCGCCAGCCTTCGCGCAGCGGCACGCCGGCGAGGACGAGGATGCCCACCGTCCAGATCGCCGCCTCGCAGCCCACGTTGTGCACGAGGAGCACGCCGACACTCTCCGGTCCGAACAGACCCGTCATGAGCGGAATCGGGATGTAGCCGTAGTTGTAGATGCCTACCGCGAAGGCGAACGTTCGCAGGCCCTTGCCCGTCTTCAGGCCCAGCAGCGTGCCGCCGTAGTAGGCCACGCCGATGCCCGCCGCCATGGTCACGAACCCCACCAGGGGCGCCAGCACGAGGTTCGCCGGATCCCGCAGCGCCGCATTGCCCAGCACGCTGTCGAAGATGAGGCAGGGGTAGAGAAAGTTGACCACCATCTTGAGCAGACTCTCGTCCGCCTCCTGGTTCAGCCACCGGGCCCGGCGCAGCGCGGCACCAATCCCGATCAGGGCGAAGACCGGCAGGATCAGGAGCAGGAGTTGCCAATAGGACGGCATGGGGGGAACCAATGCCCCAAGGTGCGGCAGGCTGAAAGACAGAAGTGGCGCTGCGGTCCGACGGGCCGCATCGCGTTCGCAAACGTTGCACTCGCCTCGCCCCCGCCCGTCGCCTAAGCCTGCCTGCGCCCATGAAAAAAGACGCCATCCTCACCAAGATCAAAACGGAGAAGGTCATCGCCCTGATCCGCGCCGACAATCCGGACGGCCTGCTCGACTGCGCCAAGGCCCTCGCCGAAGGCGGTCTGACCAGCATCGAGCTCACCATGACGACGCCCGGGGCGATTCGCATGCTGGAGAAGGCGACGGCGGAACTGCCCGATTTCCTCTTCGGTCTCGGTACGGTGCTCGATGCGGAGACCGCCCGGGCGGGCATCCTCGCCGGCGCCAAGTTCATCGTCACCCCGGCGCTGCGTCCCGACGTGATCACGCTGTGCAAGCGCTACAGCATTCCGGTGTTCAGCGGCGCGCTCACCCCGACCGAGATCATCGGCGCCTGGGAGGCCGGAGCCGATGCGGCGAAAATTTTTCCCGCCGAGTTCTTCGGCCCCGCCTACATCAAGTCCGTCAAGGCCCCGCTCCCGCACGTGGAGATGGTGCCGACCGGCGGCGTGAACGCCGAGAATGTCGGCGAGTTCATCAAGGCCGGCGCCTTCGCCACCGCGGCCGGCAGTTCGCTGGTCGAGGCCAAGGCGCTCAAGGAAAAGAACTGGGCGGCCATCACCGCCAAGGCCAAGGCCTTCACCGCCGCGGTCGCCGCCGTGAAGTAAGGCCTCCGCGCCACCATTCACCCTCGCGGAGAAGGGCCCCGGCCCTTCTCCTTTTTTGTGCTCACGCGGGACCAGGCGGGAGCAGCTTCGCGATGTCCACGAACCGCTTCACCCGACGGCCGGCGGCATCGAGCGCGAAGTAGGGGTCGACCGCCGCGGTGACCTCCACTTCCTCCTCAAGCCCTTCCACCGCTTCATCCTCGTCCTCGCTGCCGCTCTCGATGCCCGTCACGACCCAGTCCTGCTCCTCGTCGAAGTAATGCGACATCCGCCGCGGCTGCGGCTCGAGGATGAGGGCGGGGTTGCGCACCCGGCCGCCCTTCACGAATTCGAAGAGGCAGGGCATGAACATGTCCTCGTAGCGCCGGCGAAACTCCGACAGCCACTTGTTGGCCACCCCTTCGCGCCGGTTGAGCAGCACGACATCCGAGAAATGGATACACGCGTCGTGCCAGGCCACGAGCTCCGCGTGCTGCTCCACGAGGGCGCAGTGCACCACGCTGATCACCCGGCCCAACTCGGCCCCCTGGCCCAGGATCCACGGCTTGAGCGCCTCCAGCTGGTCGACCGGATTCGCCCGGCCATCCGTCACGAAAAACACCGGATTGAACCCGGCGGGCAGGGTCGCGCCGATCACGCCGTCCGCCCAGGTCCAACGCTCGATCGTGCCCAGCCGCGCATCCGCCGGATCGGCGGACTCGCTGGCCGCAAGCAGGACGAGCGGACGGTCGTTTTCGGCCAGGCCACCTTCGATCAGGTCGGCCAGCACCTCGCGCCGTCCGGATCCGGACGCACCCAATATGACATACACGAGAGGTTTTTCCACGGCGGACATGGAGCCACTGAACACGGCGCGCGCCCCCGCGCCAAGGGACAAATCAGCCGTACGCGGCCGGCCGGCGCCACGCTTGACGCCTCCGGCCGCAACGGCGTGTATCCCCGCACGTCCGTCATGGCCCGCACCGCCGTCAAGCGCACCGTCGACATGCAAATCATCACCGATTGGGTGGAGCCGCGGTCGCGCGTGCTCGACCTCGGGTGCGGCCGCGGCGTCCTGCTCGAGGCCTTGACGCAGTCGAAGGAAATCCAGGGCGTCGGCGTCGACCTCGATTTCGACAAGATCTCCGCATGCGTCCGCCGCGGCATCAACGCCTACCAGGGCGACATGGCCGCCTTCATGCGCGCCTTCCCCGACGGCCACTTCGACCGGGTCATCTGCTCACGCACCCTCGAGGAGGTGCCGAATCCCGGAGAGATCATCGCCGAGGCCCTGCGCGTCGGCAAGGCCCTCACGGTCGGCTTCGTCAACCACGCCTACTGGAAAAACCGGCTCACCACCTTCCTGCACGGACGCAAGCCACGCAACGAGGTCTACACGACGGAGTGGTACGAGAGCCACCCGACCAATCCGGTGAGCATCGCCGACTTCGAGCACTTCTGCGCCCATCGGGGTCTGCGCGTCGTACGCCGCACCCACCTGCGCGGAGATTGGAAAACGCCGGCCGCCGTTCTGCCCAATCTGCTCGCCGGCTACGCCCTCTACGACCTCGCCCGGTGACGCGGTGCGGGCTCCGCTACGATGACCGGGCAAAAATCCCGGCCCGCTGCGCGTGCTGGCGCTCCAAGGTGCCGCACACCAGTTCGCACAGCTCGAAGATCGAAGGATCCGCAATCGCGTAGTACACCTGCAGGCCTTCCTTGCGCCGCGAGAGCACGCCCGCATCGGCGAGGGCCTGGAGATGCCGTGACACGTTCGCCTGGGTGCCGCCGGACGCCTCCACCAGCGCATTGACGTTCAGTTCGCCCGCGAACAGCGCGTGCAACAACCGCAGGCGCATCGGCTCCGCCAGCAGCGCGAACCGGCGGGCAATCAGCGCCAGGGCTTCGTCGGACAGGACACGCATCTTTTTTCCGGGCATGCGGACGAGTGAACAGGCTCTTGACATGGTTTCAACTATATGCTTATATGCTCATATAAATCAACCCTGATCACGCATGAAAACCGAATCCTTCATCCGTATTCTGGCCGGCACGATGGTTCTGGCCGGGGTCGCCCTGGCCCACTGGGTCAGCCCATGGTGGCTCTTGCTCCCGGCCTTCGCCGCCGTTAATCTCATTCAGTCGGCGCTCACCGGCTTCTGTCCGCCGACCCTGCTGCTGGAGAAGCTGGGCTGGATCGATGCCGAGGGCCGCATCCACTGGGGCGGCCGCTGAAACCTGCCGCATGGCAAACCGCCTGAATCCATGAAGACCTCCGCGGTTCCGATCCTTGTGCTGGCCGCCGCCTTCGCCATCGCCGGCTGCAGCAAACCCGCCTCCCGCTCGCCCGGTTCCGTGGCCACGCGGGATGTGACCATCGCACCGGTGACCGCCGTCACGGCCCCGCGCCTGCAGGCGGTCGCGGGTACGGTTCGCCCGGTCGAACGCGCCACCGTGGCGGCTCGGGTACCGGGACGGATCGAACGGATCCACCCGCTGCTGGGCGCACGGGTGCGGGCCGGGGAGGTCCTCGTCACCGTGCAGGCCGGCGAACTCGCCGCCCGCCTGAAGCAGGCGCGGGCCGACCTCGCCGGCATCGAGCGTGAACTCGCCCGTGAGTCGTCGCTCGTCGGGAAAGGCGCCTCCAGCGCCGAGAGCGCCCGCACTCTCGAAGACCGGCGCCAGGCGGCCCTCGCCGCCGTGGAGGAAGCGGCGACCCTCTGGTCCTACACGACCGTTACCGCACCGTTTGACGGAGTCGTCACCGCCCGCCATCGGGAGGAAGGCGACCTCGCCGTGGCCGGCACGCCGCTGCTCGACCTCGAAGGCGCCGATCGGCTCCGCGCCGAAGTGCAGGTGCCGGAGTCGCTCGCCCTTCTTCCCCTGGGCAGCGCCGTCGAGATCGAACGCACCGGCACCCGTCTCTCCGCCACGCTGGCAGAACTTTCGCCGGCCGCCGATCCCGTCACACGCACCCGCCTCGCCAAACTTACCCTCCCACCCGGAGCCGACGTCCCGTCCGGCCACTTTGTCCGGATCCTCTGGCCCGCCGGGGAACGGCGCAGCCTGACCGTGCCGGCTTCGGCCGTGACCCGGTTCGGCCATATGGAACAAGTCTGGATCGCGTCCGACGACCGCGCCCGGCTGCGGCTGGTGCGCACGGGCGAACACACCGGCGACCGCGTTGAACTGCTCGCGGGCGCCGATGAGGGCGAACGCGTGATCCTCCTGCCCCCGGCCGGCCTCCGCGACGGCGATCCGATCCGCGTGCGCCCATGAACTCGCCCGACTCCCCCCGCCTCGGACTGGCCGGACGGCTCGCCGCCTTCTTCATCGACTCGAAACTGACGCCGATCGCCGTCCTGTCGTCGGTCCTGCTCGGCGTTTTTGCCGTGCTCCAACTCCCGCGCGAAGAGGAGCCGCAGATCAAGGTGCCGATGGTGGACGTGATCGTCACCATGCCCGGCGCCTCCCCCCGCGAGATCGAGAACCGCGTCACGCGTCCGATGGAGAAACTGCTCTGGGAGATTCCGGGCGTGGAATACCTTTATGCCACGTCCAGCCCCGGACGCTCCCTGGTGATCGTTCGCTACGAGGTCGGCACGGATCTCGAGGCGGCCCTCGTTCGTCTCAACCAGAAGCTGCAGGCAAACTTTGACCGCATTCCCCCCGGGGCCAGCACCCCGATCGTCCAGCCGCACACCATCGACGACGTCCCGGTCCTCGCCCTGACCCTGCATAGCCGCACGCTGGACGCTTTGACGCTCCGGCGTTTGGCGGCCCAGGTCGACGATGCGGTCAAATCCATCGATGCCGTCGCCGAGACCACGCTGATCGGCGGCGGGCGCCGCACGGTGCGGATCCAGGTCGATCCCGCCGCCCTCGCCGCCCGCGGGCTCGCCATCGATACGGTTGCGACCGCGCTCCAGCAGGCCAACCGCCAGGATCTCGCCGGCTCCCGCCCGTTTGCCAACACGGAGACGCTGCTCGAAACCGGGCGCTTCCTCGCCGATGTCGACGAGGTCCGAGGCGTCGTCGTTGGGGTCTTCGCCGGCAAACCCGTCCATCTCGGGGACGTGGCCACCGTCGAGGACACCGCGGCCGAACCAGCTGACTATGTGTTGTACGGTGAAGGCGGGACGGACGGGCTCGCGGCCGCCGTGACGCTGGCCGTGGCCAAGCGGCCCGGCGCCAATGCGATAACTGTGGTCGAACAGGTGCTGGCCAAGGTGGATACCTTGCGCGGCACGCTCCTGCCGGCGGAGGTCGAGATCACCGTGACCCGCGACTACGGCCACACTGCGGCAGAAAAGAGCAACGAACTGCTGCTGCACATGGGCATCGCCGTCTTCGGCGTCGCCGTGCTCATTCTGCTCTTCCTCGGCTGGCGCGAGTCGCTCGTGGTGCTGCTGGCAATCCCGTCCACCCTCGCCCTCACCCTCCTGGTGTTCTACCTTTATGGATACACGCTGAACCGCATCACGCTATTCGCGCTCATCTTCTCGATCGGCATCCTCGTCGACGACGCCATCGTGGTGGTCGAAAACATCGTCCGCCACCACCGTCTGCCCGGCGCCGAACGCAAGCCCCTGGTTCAGATCGCGCTCGCCGCCGTCGACGAGGTGGGCAACCCAACCATCCTCGCCACGTGGGCGGTGATCGCCGCCATCCTGCCGATGGCCTTTGTCGGCGGACTGATGGGGCCGTACATGCGCCCGATTCCGCTCGGCTCGACGGCCGCGATGCTGTTCTCGCTGGTCGTGGCCTTCACCGTGACCCCGTGGGCGGCGGTGCGCGTGCTTCGGCGACGTCTCGGTTCCGGCGTTCACGCCGCATCGGACGCGCACGACCCGGACCATGCGCCCAACGACTGGTTCACGCGGCTCTACCACCGGGCCATGGATCCGCTGCTCGACCGCCCGGCGTGGCGCTGGACGTTCCTCACCGGCATCGTGGGCCTGCTGCTGGGCGCAGCGGCGCTCGTGGCGCTCGGTTTCGTCCAGGTGAAGATGCTGCCCTTCGACAACAAGTCCGAGTTTCAACTCGTGATCGACACCCCGGAGGGGACGACGCTCGAACAGACGACCCGAATCGCCCTGGAGATGGCGGCCGTGCTGCGCAGCGAGCCGGAAGTCCGGGACTACCAGATCTACGCGGGCACGGCGGCGCCGTTTAATTTCAACGGCCTGGTGCGCCATTACTTCATGCGCAGCGGACCCAACGTCGCCGACATCCAGGTGAACCTCGTGGGCAAGGATGCGCGGTCGGCGCAGAGTCACGACATCGCGAAGCGCATCCGGACACTCGTCGCCCCGATTGCTGCGCGCCACGGCGCGGCCCTCGCCGTGGCGGAGGTTCCGCCCGGTCCGCCCGTGCTGCAGTCGCTCGTGGCCGAGATCTACGGTCCCGATGAAGAACAGCGCGTCGCCCTGGCCCGCGAGGTGCGCGCCATCATGGCCCGCACGCCCGGCGTGGTCGACCTCGACTGGTACGTCGAGGAGGCGCAGCCCAAGGTCCGCTACCTCGTCGACAAGGAAAAGGCGGCCTACCATGGCGTGACGGAGGACGCGGTCGCACGCACCTTGAACTTCGCCGCCCGCGGCCGACCGGTCGACCTGTGGCACTTGCCCGACGAGCGCGAGGACGTTCCGCTGGTCCTCGAGCTGCCACCCGCCGCGCGCAACGACCCGGCGGCCCTGCTCGACCTGCAGGTCGCCGGAGCCGACGGCAGGCTTGTGCCGTTGTCGGCCTTGGTCCGGGCGGAAGCCACGACCGGCGAACGCAACCTCTACCGCAAGAATCTCAAGCCCGTCACCTACGTCACCGCCGACGTGGCCGGCGAAGTCGAGAGTCCGGCCTACGCACTCTTCGCGATCAATCGTGAGCTGGCGAAGATTGACGCCACCGCGTTCGGCGCCCGCGAGCCGCGCCTGCAGGTGCTCAACGCCACCCTCCCGTTCGACGACACCCAGCCGGCAATGAAGTGGGATGGCGAGTGGCATATCACACTCGAGGTCTTTCGCGACCTTGGCCTCGCCTTCGCCGCAGTGCTCGTACTCATCGCCCTGCTCATGGTGGGCTGGTTTCGCAGTTACACCACCCCGCTGGTGGTGATGGCCGCCATTCCGTTTTCCCTGATCGGGATCCTGCCAGCGCATTGGGCCATGGGGGCCTTCTTCACCGCCACCTCGATGATCGGTTTCATGGCCGGCGCCGGCATCGTGGTGCGCAACTCGATCATTCTGGTCGATTTCATCGAACTGCGGCGCGCCCACGGTCTGTCGTTGCGCGACGCCGTGGTCGAAGCCGGCGCGGTGCGCTTTCGCCCCATGCTCCTCACTGCGCTCGCCGTCGTGGTCGGAGCGAGCGTCATCCTCGCCGATCCGATCTTCCAAGGGCTTGCCGTCAGCCTGATGTTCGGCGAGATTGCGTCCCTGTTGATCAGTCGCATGGCCGTGCCGGTGCTGTATTTCATGGCCAACCGGCACACCGACGCAGCGGTCCGTCCGCCCACCGGACCCTGAGTCTTCCGACCGGCGGCAAACCTCCCCCCACCCCATGAACTCCCCCCAGCTCGTCCTCGTCGCGGCGGCCCTGGCCGCCACGGCGTGTCTCGCTCCCGCCGTCGAAGCCCCGGCGGTGTCCGCCCGTCTCGTCACCGACACCACACCCGAAGTGGCGGAGGTACGCCGCCTTGGAGAAAGTGCGATCAACCGCCTCGCCGGCTCCCTCCTGCGCGAGGTCACCACGGCCACCGCCAAGGGCGGACCCGAAGGCGCAGTCGAGGTGTGCCACCTCCGCTCGCTCCCGATCACCCACGGCACTGTCGCCGGCCTGCCGCGCATCACCGCCGTCAAACGCACCAGCCTCAAGTTGCGCAGTCCGTCCAACGCCCCGGACGCCGCCGAACAGCAGGTCCTGGCCCACATCGACCGGCTGCTCGCCCGCGGAGACGTGCCGCCCAGCCTGCTCGTCCAACGCGTCGAACCGGCCCAGGCCGCCCCCGAGTGGCGGGTCTACAAACCCGTCGCCGTCGCTCCAGCCTGCCTGCAATGCCACGGCGATCCGGCCGCCCAGTCGGAAACCCTGCGCGCCAAGCTCAAGCAGTATTACCCGGACGACCAGGCCGTGGGCTACAAGGCCGGGGAGTGGCGCGGGGTGATCCGCGTGACCGTCGCTGACGCACCGGCGAAATAACGTCGCACCCACCGTTGCCTCTTCGCGCTCCGCCTCCATCCTTTCTCCCATGAAACGCTCCGTCCTCCTCTTCTCCGCTTTGATCGCCCTGCTTGGTTTCAACCGCCTGCTTGCCGAAACCCCGACCATCTCCGCCGCCGACGCCGCCGCGAAGGTGGCGGCCGGCGAGGCCGTCTTGGTCGACGTGCGCGAACCCGGCGAATGGCAGCAGGGTGTCGCCGCCCCCGCCGTGCTCCTGCCGCTCTCGGATCTCCGTGGCGAACGCAAGGAGTGGAAGGCCTTTCTCGAGAAGGTCGGCGACAAGCCCATCCTGCTTTATTGCCGCAGCGGCAATCGCTCCGGTCAGGCCGCGGCCATCCTCGCCCAGGAGGGCAAGACCGTCGCCAATGCCGGTGCCTTCAAGGATTGGGAGGCGGCCGGTCTGCCCACGCGCAAGCCGTAAGGCTGTCCCGCCCAGCGGGACACCGGCATCAGAGTTCGTCGTCCGGCGCGGAGCGCAGCACGCTCGCCTCCGGATCGCGCCGCACGCGTTCCAGCCAGTCCGCCAGCAACGGTTCGCCTGCGACCAGCTCGGACGGGAACGGTGCCGCCAACAAATCGATCGCCCGCAGCCTGCCATCGGCGGCACGCACCAGGTTCTTGGCGTGCAGGTCAGCCACCAACCAGGGCCGATCGTCGACGAAGTATAGCCGCGGATGATCCCGATGCGCCCGCAGGAAACGCGACGGGATCGAGATGAGCGGTGCCGGCTGCACCCGTGACGTGTCGGCGCCCTCCGCAAGGCGCTCGCCCAGGGTCTGCTTGGTGATCAAGACGCCTTCGTGTTTGGACACGCCCACCACCTCCGTCGGCATGCCGTCCAGACGGAGGATGAGGTCGAACTTCTCGAGCATCGCCCGGTAGCTGCCGTCCGCCGCCTCGGCATGCAGCGCAATCTCCTCGCCTCGGCGGAACTCGAAGGTGCCGCCAATACGTCCGTCGGCGCGGGGCATGAAGAACTTGTAGATCGAGTGATCCTCGGCCTCGAAGGCCGTCGCCTCCACGCCGCTGCTAATCGGCCTCAGCCGCGGACCGCATTCCGCCAGCAGGTCACCCACCTCCGGCGGAAAACCAAAGTCTTCCAGCGCAACGATCGGGAGCAGGGCGCGAAACGCCCGCGCGGCCTCATCCAGTTCATGCCAGAGCGGATCCGCCCCGGCGAGCAGTCCTATTTCGTCGGATTCCCAGAGGACGAGGTCATCGTCCGGATCCGTTCCGATGCCGACGCGCGCCGCTGCCGCGCTGAGACGAGCGAGCGCTTCCAGTCTTCGCCGGTGATCGTGTTGAAGGGCGCGGCGCTCCGCTTCGGTCGGGAGCCGTCCACCTTGGATGCAGGTCGGTCGTCCGGTGAAGGGATCAAGTTGCATGCGTCGGCACTCATCGGTCGCGTCGAACGTCGGACCACCCGCTGCACTTGGCAAACCGAAGTTGCCAGAAATTACCCCGCGATGCCCACAGGTTGTTCACAACAGCGGGCCGACCTCGCGCAACGAGCACCCGCCCGTTGGGGACTGATCCGCGGTGGACGCGCGGGTCCCTCCGCGCGTGGTTTTGAGCCAACGTCGTCGCAAACCAGTCGGCGTTGCGCATCTCCATCCGGCCGCGCAGCGGGCGCAGGGACGCGCCCGCCCACCCCGGAGGCCCGCTTGAGCGGGCCGGTAACGACCTTCGACCTTCTACTTTCAGACCTTAGACTGCCGCCTCAGCCCTAGACGGCCGTCTTCTGCACCGCCGCCGGCGGAGGCGTCTTCGCCACAAGCACCTTGTCGATGCGATGCCGGTCCATGTCGACCACCTCAAACCGCCACCCGGCATGGTCGAAATAATCACCGGCGCGCGGGATACGCCCGAGGTGCGTCATGACAAAGCCACCGAGCGTCTGGAACGTCGTCTCTTCCTCGGAGGGCAGGCGGTCGAGGTCGAGCATCGCCTTGACCGTGTCGGTGTCCAACGTGGCATCGATCAGCCAGGAACCGTCCTCGCGCTGCTTGGCCGCCGGCGCCGCCCGCTGGCCAGGCTCGGGCAGGGCGCCCACGATCGCCTCGAAAACGTCGTTGATCGTGACCAGGCCCTGGATGGAGCCGAACTCGTCCGTCACGAGGGCGATGTGCTTGCCGCTCTTCTTGAACTGCTCGAGCAGGGCGATCGCCATCATCGTCTCCGGGACCACGACCGGAGGCGTGAGCAGGTTGCGCAGGTTGGTGCTGAGGCCGAAGGCACTGTTCGCCCAGATCGACTTCACCGACACCATGCCGAGGATCTGGTCGCGATTGCCCTGATAGACCGGAAAATGGGAATGCCCGCTCGCCACGACCTTGCGCCAGTTGGCCTCGTCCGGATCGTCGAGATTGAGAAACACGATCTTCGGCAACGGCGTCATCAGCGAGGTGACCGGCATCTGGTCGAGCTCGAGCACACCGGCGACCATTTCCTTCTCCGTCTTGTTGAAGACGCCGGCCTGCATGCCCTGCTCAATCAGGATGTTCACTTCCTCTTCCGTCACCGGCGCTTCCTTCGAGCGTCCGACGCCGAGCAGCTTGATGATCCCTTCCGTCAGCGTCGACAGCATGTGGACGAGCGGGTGGGCCAGGCTGGACAGGCGGCTGATCGGTACGGAGACATGGCGCGCCACGCCCTCGGGATTGGACAACGCGATTCGCTTCGGCACCAGCTCACCGATGACGATGGACAGCACGGTGATGACCAGCACGACAAGGCCGTTCGCAATCCAATGGGCCTGCGCCGCAAACTGCGGGAACGCCGTGCGCAGCGGCTCGGCGAGTTGCTCGGCCACCACGGCGCCACCGTAGGCACCCGCGATGGTGGCGATCAACGTGATGCCGACCTGGACCGTCGACAGGAAGCGGGTGGGCTCGTTCGCCAACGCGAGGGCTTTCTTCGCCCGCTCATCGCCTTCTTCGGCCAGCTGTTTCAGCCGCGCCTTGCGCACGGAAACAACGGCCATTTCGGCCATGGCGAACACACCGTTGCCCAACAGCAACAAGAGGATGATGAGCAGTTCGGTGGAGAGGCCTAAGATCAAGGACCTCATACCCTAGCAGCCTAACTGCCCCGGGCGCAACATCTTCGACCGAGAGGCGTCCGATCGATTGCCCTTAGTGCCGAGCCATCAGGCATTAAGCCAACACGAAAGCACCGGCAATCCCGCAAGTGATTATCGTCAACCGGACCAAACCCACCGGAAAAAACAAAACCGGCGGATCGCCCTACGCCGGGTCACGGTTGTACACGTCGGCGTCGAACTCGTTCTCGCTCTTGGCAATGACGGCCGAGACGGCGACGTCGCCGGTGACGTTCACCGCCGTCCGCACCATGTCGAGTAGTCGGTCAACGCCGTAGATCACACCGATGGCGGCCACCGGCAGGCCGACCTGCTGGAACACCATCGCGAGCATCACTAGGCCCACCCCGGGCACGCCCGCCGTGCCGACGGACGCCAACGTCGCCGTGAGGATGACCATGAGATAACCCTGCAGGCCGATGTCGATGCCCAGCGCCTGGGCAATGAAGACCGTTGCCACGCCCTGCATGATGGCCGTGCCGTCCATGTTGATCGTGGCGCCTAGCGGAATCGTGAACGAACCGACCGCCGGCTTGATCCCCATCTCGCGCTCCGCGTTTTCCAGGTTGAGCGGAAGAGTTGCGTTGCTGCTCGCCGTCGAGAACGCGAACAATTGCACGCGACGCATCTTCCGGAAAAACCGCCACGGGCTCAGCCCCGCCATCACCCGCACCAGCAGGCCGTACACGACGAAGAGCTGCACCAGCAGCGCCGCGAGCACGAGGAAGAAGTACTGCCCGAGCGCAAGGATCGCCGCGAACCCTTCCTGCGCGAGCGTGCGTCCCACCAGCGCGAACACGCCAAACGGCGCCGCCAACAACAGGATCGTGACAAGCTTGAGCACGATCTCGTTCAGGTCGCTCACCACCGCGAGCACCCGTTTGCCCGGCGCTCCGCTCAGGCAGGTTGCGAGGCCGAAGAGGATGGCGAATACGATCACCTGAAGCATGTTCCCCTCAGCCATCGCCTCGAAGGGATTGCTGGGGAAGATATCGAGCAGCACCTGCGTCAGCGGCGGACTCTCGGCAACCTTGAAGTCCGACGTGTAATCGAGGGCAAACCCTTCCCCGGGCTTGAAGAGCACGGCCAACGCGATCGCCATCGCGATGGCGACGGCCGTGGTCACGAGATAAAGCGCCACCGTCTTCGCCCCGATGCGGCCGAGCCGGCGCACGTCGTCGAGCGCCGCCGTCCCGCAAATCAGCGAACACAGCACGAGCGGCACGACGAGCAACTGCAGCGAGCGGACAAAAATGCTGCCCACCAGCGGGAACAGATCCTTGACGAAAAAGGCCACCACCGGCTGGTCGATGCCAATGGCATTGAACGCCCCGCCAACGGCGGCGCCAAGGGTCATGCCGATCAGGATGTTCCGGGTCAGATTCTGGGTCGTCATGGTGGGGCGGATTCCCGCCAGGTGATCAGGGTGAACCCCGGACGGATCGCCCTACTCTTCCCGCCCGACGGCAGGCGTCAACGTCCGGCTCCGGATTCGGGAGCCAAAGTCCCCACGTCGTCAGAAGAGCCGCGGCGGGTACTCCCCGGCGGCCACCAGCGCGGCCAGCGCCGCCTGCACCCGCGGTTTGTCGTCACGGTAAGTGACACCAAACCACGTCGCCGTCGTCTTGCGCACCTCGACCATGGCCCGGCCTTCGGCAATCTGAGCCGATACGGCCTCCGGCAGATAAAACTCGGCCTTCAGCGGATTCGCCAGCGCGGGCCCGCCGAGGAAAGCGTCGAACTGGCGGTCCAGCTCCGCAAACAGCGAGGGCGCAAACGCCCAGCAGTTCATCGAAACGGTCTCCTCGCCGGAGTACGTGCGGCCGGGCCCCACCTCCGTCCGGAGGATTCCGGTCTGCTCAACCACTCGGGCGAGCCGGCCGTCCGCCGTCACGGTGCAAACGCCGCGCGACACCGCGCCATGCTCCGACAGAGTGTTGGCCAAGCGGTATCCAACCATCGCATACGACGCGCCGTCCGCCGCCTTCCGGCCAAGGAAGGCGGCCAGTTGCACGAAGGCGTCGCGGCCGAAGAAATCGTCGGCGCCGATCACGGCGAAGGGCTCCCGCACCGCACCGCGCGCACACCAGACGGCGTGACCGGTCCCCCAGGGCTTTTCCCGGCCCGCCGGCACCGCCCGGCCAGCGGGCAGCGCATCGAGGGACTGGAACACATAGTCCACCGCAATGCGTCCGGCATACTTGGCGCCGACCTGGGCACGGAACTCGGTCTCAAACTCCCGGCGGATCACAAACACCACGCGGTCGAATCCGGCCCGGATCGCATCAAACACCGCATAGTCGAGGATCGTCTCGCCGGACGGACCGACGGGATCGAGTTGCTTGAGTCCGCCGTACCGCGAACCCATGCCGGCGGCGAGGACAAGGAGAGTGACTGCCATGGCGCGCGATCAAGCCCGGCACCGGCTATCCAGGCAAGCCGCGATCAGGCGAGCCGTTCGCGCAGCTCCTTGTAGCGGGAGCGTCCGATCGGCAGGCGGAGTCCGCCGCGCAACTCAGCCTCGTAACGGCTTCCTTCGTGGGCCCGCAGCGCCGTGATCGCGCTCAGCCGCACCACGTAGCTCTTGTGGATCCGCTCGAACTCGGGCGGAAGCAAGGCATGCACCTTCTCGAGGGTTTTGTCGTGCAGCTCCCGGCGCCCGTCATCGAGCACCAGTTCCGCGTACGCCCCGGCGCCTTCGACGTAGAGCACGCGGTCAATCGGGACCAGTTCCACCCGGCCGTGCTTTCGCACCGCGAGGTACTTCGCGGCCGCGGAAGCCCGCCCCCCGCGGCCGTTCACTCGCCCGAGCGCGATGGCGAGCCGTTCCGCCGTGAAGGGCTTGGGCACAAAATCGATCACCCCGTACTCGAAGGCCGTCAGCGCCTGGTCAACGTTGGCCGAGACGATGATGGTGTGGAACGATCCCGCCACCGTCGCCTTCAACAGGTCCATCCCCGGCTGGCCGTTGAGGTTGAGGTCGAGCAGCAGCACGTCGACCGGCAGCTCGTCGAGCAGGGCGCGGGCCTGATCGAGGGTCTCGGCAAAGCGCAACGATTCCAACCCGGAGCCCAGGATCTCCCGTACGAAGCGCTCCAGGCGCCGCGCAATCAGCGGCTCGTCTTCGACAATCAGGAGCTTCATGCCGTCCTCCCTTCGGTCTCACGCCACGCGATGACGGTCTTCCACCCCGCATCCATGGGTCCCGACTCGAACTGCCAGCGTCCGGGAAAACTCTCCTCCAGCCGTGCCTTCACGTAACGCAGACCCGTTCCTTCCCGAGGCTCCGTCCCGTTCCGCGGCTGCCGCGGCCGTTCACCCTCGGCCCGCAGGGTAAAGCGCACCCACGCCCCGTCCCGCTCCTCCTGCAACGTGAAGCGCAAACGTCCGTCGCGCGGCCGCAGGTGGGTCAGCCCGTTCTCCACCAGGGTGTGAAACAGCGCCGGAGGTACGCGTACGGTCTCGTCGACCGCGATCACGTCGAAATCGGCAGTCACGCCCTTGCGCAGGCTCATGATGCGGAGATGCGCCCGGCAGAGCTCGAGCTCCTCGGCGAGCGGGATCAGGGTCTCGCCGGACACGCGCGCCAGAATCCGGCACTCCCCGGCCAGGGCCTCGATCAAGGTCACCGCCGTCTTCGGATCCTGCTCGATCACCTCCATCAGCGTGGTGAGGGTGTTCATCAGAAAGTGAGGCTGAAGGTGCTTGCGGAGGAGTTCGATCTCCAGCCGCGCCGCGGTCAGCCGCATCTGCTGCACGCGACGGCGCTCCGCCTGGATCTGCCAGCCCAACGTGGCAAACACGAGTAACACCAGGCCGCCGAGGACGAGGAAGTAGGTCGGATCGAGGAAGACCCGCCCCGACGACCGCATCACGACGAGGCCCGCCGCCATGCCCGCCACCGCCGCCCAGGCACCCGCCTGCCGCCGGACCGCCGCGGTGAGCGCGATGACCAGCGACACGCCCAGGGTGGCCCGGGTCATCCAGAGGGCGCGGTTCTCGAAGAACACGTCCGAATACCATCCTGCGATGAGCAACGGCAGGAGAACCATGAACCACGCCCACTTGCGCCTCAGGCCGAACCACTCGAGCAAGAGCCAAGGCAACAGGACCGCAATCAACCCGGTCAGCAACGCAATCGTCGCGAGCCTTGGCGCATGCCAATGATAGGGATGATCGGTCAGCCAACGCAGCGCGATCAGCAGGTAAAAGACCGTCAACGTCGCGCAAAGCCCGGCGCAGAGCAACAGGGCACGCCTCCGCTCCAGGGCGGCGTACAACACCGCACTGATGATGCCCATCAATGCTGCGCCCGCCGCACCCGCGACCGGAAACAAGACGGCACGCGCTTCAGTTTTTGCCCTGGAAGCGTAGTTCACAAAGCGCATCGCCGTGAAGAATCGGTCTGCGGCAAAGTTGTAGTGGTGACTCGACATTCTCACGGCCACCACATGCTCGCCTGGCTGTAGGTGCTCGGGTGAAAGCCGAATAAGATGATCGAGCGGCCCCGGCATTTCCGTCTCCTGGCTGTCCCCTACCCGTCCGCTCCGGGCAAGGGGGTGCCCGTCCCAGTATAGCTCCCATGAATACACGGTGGAGATGAAGATACTGTCCACTGGACCGCCCGAGGTCATCTGCGGATACCGGCCCCGAAAATCGACCGCCGGCACCGAGGAGCCGTCCAAGGTAAACCGGATCCTCACCCAGTACGGGCCGCTCCGCGCCGGATGCTGGTCCAGTGCGATCACCGGCCAGTCACGGTCGTCAAACGCCGGGTCCGCCCAGCGCGGATCGTCCCCATGCATCAGACGCACTTCAAACGCCTGATCCGCCGCGGCGTGGAGTACGCACGGCGCGATCAACAGCCACATCATTCGCCAAAGAGAGCCCATGCAATGCGGAGTCTGCCGGGCGCCACGACGGCGTCCACGGCATTCCTGAGCCGTTCACTCGCCGGTTGAGCCGTTCACTCGCCCCCCCGGGTCGTTCGCTCACGCGGTGAGCCGTTCGCTGGCTCCGCATCGAATCCGAGCCGCGAACAGGCAGGCTGCGTGCATCGGCCGGATTCACCGGCTCCCTTCCTCCCATGAACCTCTCCTCCCTTCGTTTCCTCTCCGCCGCCAGCACGGCGTTTCTTGTCTCCGCCCTCGCGCTCTCCGCCTCGCCCAACCGCCCGGCCGCCGCCGATACCCTGACCGCCCATGGCGCCATCCTCGTCGATGCCGCCGGACCCTATGTCGAGCGCGGCACCTATCGCATCCAGGTGCTGGCCAAGCTCGGTGAACCCAGCGCCCGACTCAAGGACGGCACCTGGCTTTACGAGCGTTTTGCCACCGCGAGCGGCGGGCTGAAAGGCACGTTGGTGATCCGCTTCCGCGACGGTCAGGTGCAGCACCTCGCTCTGGCCACCCCAGCGACGGTGGCCGCCTTGCGCGCCGCCGATGCGGCCGCCGTGCAGGTCGCCGAGGCGCGCTGACCCCTCACACGACCTGCGTGCGCGTGGCGCTGCCGCCGAAGAGCTCCTTCACCAGGCGCCACGACTTCAGCAGCCCGGCGGGCTGAACCCCGCCTTCGATCCGGTACACCTCGACCACGGCGCGCTCGTGGCCGCGGTAGCGCGGCGGGAGCACGAACAACGTCTTCTCGCCGTCGCCGATCGACGAATAGAACAGACCTTCGCCGACCACCGGCGCCACGGGCTTCACCGGCACGGACTGCTCCGGCAACACCAACCAGGGCCGGAAGGCGAAGGTCCAGGTCCCGTTCTCCGGCTCATGGATCAACCGGCCGTAGGTGCGCATCGGCACGCCCTGCCGGGTGAGCAGATTGGACGAGAACATCTTGTTCTCCCGGGGCGCCGGCTTGAAGCGATGCTTGCGCAGTGTGAAGAAATCCCAGCAGAAGACCGACCCGAAGACCGTGAGCCGGAAGGCCCAGCCGGCGACGAGGTAGGCCACGATGATCACCACGAGGGAGAGCGCCGCGCTCACCCACGGGTTGAGGGTGGCCGAGATCGTGAGCACGCCGAGCAGGGCGGTGCGGGCCGACTTCAGGACCGCATCTATCGCTCCCCACGGGCTGATCAAGATCAGCGCGTTGATCGCATGGGACGCCATCCAGACCACGGCAAACACGGCGATGCCAAAGGGCACCGTGAGCAGATTGAGCAGCCACGACCAGTCGATCGCCCCCACCTGAATCACGGCCATGCCCGATGGCAGCAACGAGGCCGTCGGCTGGGTGGCGCCGCTGTCCAGAATCATCTTGGACAAGGCGCTCATCGTGAACGGCACCACGGCCCCCGCCGCGACGAGGCCCGTGGCCTTGTTCTCAACCGTCTCCAGCACGTCCAAGGGCTTCTTCCAACCCGGTGGCAGCACCGCGCCAAAGGAATCCTTCAGCGCACAGGCTCCGACCACGAGCAGGGCCGGGCCCCAGAATGAGATCTGCGCGTACCACGGCAACGCCCCCCGCTGCTCCGCCGGCGTCTTGAAATACTGATACGCACCATAGGCGCCGGTGCCGAGCAGCGGGGAGATCGCGATGCCGGTGACGGTGGAGATCGCCCCGGCGATGGGCGCAGCCGGCGAGCGATCGGAGGGCGACGAGGAGGCCATGCCCGTCGCCGCCCAGAGCGGCACGGCGAGGACGGCAAGCAGGGTGACCAGGACAATGACCGGGGAGAATCGCTTCATGCGCAGGAGGGATCGCCCGGACCGTAACCGCTGGGACGCATTTTGCAGCCCCAATCTTCGTTCGCGCCCGCAGGCGGGCACAGGCCCGCTCGGGACGCGCCCGCCCGCCTCGGAAAAACAGAAACCCCGTCCGGCCGCGGAGGCCGGACGGGGCTGACCTTAACAGACTACTGACCCAACAAAGTGCTCAGAGCTTCCAGCGCAGTCCGGCGTACACGCTCACATCGTACTCCTCGAACTGTTGGAAGAGCTTCGGTTGATTCTGCGGACCGCCCGCGGAGAAGACGCGGAAGGGTTCGTTGGTGAGGTTGACGAACTCCGCAAACAGCTCCGGGCCCCGACGCATTTGGTAGCCGAGCGTCAGGTCAACCTGCACCGAGTCGTCGACGTAGATCAGGCTGTTGTCGAAGGCGATGTCCTCGTCCTCGCGCAGGCGTTCGCTGCGGAAGTTGACCGCCAGGCGGGCGCTGAAACGCTTCTTTTCGTAGGTCAGGGCCACGTTGCCCATGCGGTCGGACTGCCCGACGAAATCGTAGGTGCCCGCGGCGCCATAATTCGCCTCGGATCCGCTGAGGGTCAGGTTGGCGAACACACCGAAGCCATCGAACGGCGCCGGCAGGAAGCGCAACTGCTGCTGATAGGCGAGTTCGAGGCCGTAGATTTCGCCGTCGTTACCGTTCTCGTAGCGGCGCACGTCGTAGACATCCGTGCCGATCGTCCGGGAGCCCACGTTCGTAAGGAAGGTGAAGTCCGAGATGTCCTTGTAGAAGGCGGCGGCCGAGACGAGGCCGAGCGACGGGAGATAGTACTCCACCGAGACGTCGAGGTTGCGCGCGTTCAGCGCCTTCAGGTCCGGATTGCGCTCGGTGATCTCGAAATCCTCCGTGTTGATGCTGCGGCCAAACGCGAGTTCGCCAAAGGCCGGGCGGACGATCGAGGTCGAGTACGAGGCGCGCAACACAAGGTCGCGCTGGGGCGAGTAACGGACGTGAAGTCCGGGCAGCACGTCGGTGTAGCCGCCGCCACCCGAGGCGCGCTCCACGAGAGCGAGGTCCTGATCGACGACATTGCCCGTGGTCGAAACGTCCGTGTCCTCGACGCGCACGCCGCCAAGCACCTGCAGCCGGCCGAAGGTCGCACCGGCCATGCCGTAGGCCGCCAGCACATCTTCCTCCACCTCGTAGTCGTTGCCCAGCTCGTCCGCGAAGCTGCGGGTGAAGAGGCCGGGGTTGTCCGCAAAGAAGGAAACCACCCGGCCCGTGTCGATCCGCACGACCGACGGACCGTAAGGATAGCGGCTGAACGTCGACGTATAATTGGCAAAGGCGAGGCCGCTGCCGTTGTCGCCGAACTCATACACGTTCTCGTCACGCTGCTTCTCCTTCGCGCGCACGGCTGCACCGAACTTCAGGAAGGCCGGCGTGGCGGTGCCGAGATCGTAGCGCACGTTGACCTGCAGGTTCGACTCGGTCTCTTCCGCGTCATCCGTCTCGACATCGAAGCGCTGGAACTGGTTGTACGCCGCCGGATTGGTGAACGCCGAAGCCGTCGTGGCATTCAGCTGCGTGAGCTGCACATCGTAGCCGTTCACGTCGTACCGGAACGAGGTGTCGCGGGTGCTGCGACGGAAGCGCGCCTGCGTCTCATCCTTGTCCTCCTCGCCCCGCGAATAACCAGCCTGGGCGTCGAAGGTGAAGCTGCCGCGCCGGGTTTGCGCCCCGGCGGTAAGGGCGAGCAGGTCTTGCAACTTCGCCCGATCGCGCGCCCGGCGTGAGAACCGGCGCGCCTGCTCCACGATGCCGCTCGTGTTATCGAGGCGCGTGATCGCGTTCACGTTATCGTCCGACACAGGCACGAAGAACGTCTGGCGGTCCTCGACATCGGAGAAATCGTTGTAGGTGCCGCGCACCCAGAAACGCGTCTCCGCCGCGGGACGGAACTCGAGCATGGCATTCACACCCGTGCGCTCGCGCTCGATGGTGTAGTCGCGAAACTGCAGCTCGACCGGGGAGAAGAAGGCCTGCGTGACGTCCTCGAGGTCGGGCGGATTCAGGTTGGTCCAGCGATCGGTCTCGTAGTTGTACGAGCCGAAGGAACGCTCCTGCTGGGAGAAGCCCACGAGCACGCCCAACCGGCCATCCGCCGACAGGCGGGAGACTTCGCCGGACAGCTTGTAGCCAAACTCCCGCGTGTGCCGCGAATAGATCGACTGGGCCGACAGCTTGGCGGCGAAGGCCTCGTCATCGAACGGGCTCTTGGAACGCAGGTTCACGTTCCCGCCAAGGCCTTCCGCCGTCATGTCCGGCGTCGGCACCTTCGTCACCTCGAGGGCCCCGAGGCTGTCCGCCGGCACCACGTCGAGGGCGATCGCGCGCTGGCCGCTTTCCGGACTCGCGAGGCCGGACCCGTCGAGGGTCACGTTGCCGAGGGTGTAATTGATGCCGCGCACGTTGACGAAGCGGCCTTCACCCTGGTCGCGGTACACCGACACGCCCGGCAGACGCGACAGCGCCTCGGCAGCGTTTTGATCGGGAAAGCTGCCGATCTGGTCAGACGCCACGAGATTGGTGAGCGTGGCCGCGGCGCGCTGCTCGTTGATCGCGCGGGCCGTGCCGACGAGGGCGCCCTCGATCACGAGGGCGTCAAGTTGCACTGCGCCGGCGGTCAGGTCGACGCGCGCGGTCGCCCCCTGCGAGACCGTCACGGCCTGCCGCACGTCGGGATAGCCAACGTAGCTCACCACGAGCGTCCGCGCTCCGGCGGGCACATTGGCCAGTTGGTAATCGCCCGAAGCGGTGGTGAAGGTCTCGAGCGACGTGCCCTCGACCGCGATGCGCGCGCCACCGAGCGCGAGATTCGTGGTGGCATCGGTGACACGGCCGGAAACGGCGCCGGCACCGGAGGATTGCGCGAACAGTCCGGCCGCCCAAAAGGCGCCGAAGACGAACAAGGTGCGGAAGAGGAAGTGCATGGCTGGGTGTGGAGGTGGACGCACCGTGCGAATCGCCGGCCGGCACCGTCAAACCTCCACCCGGCCCTTCGCCGAATCTTAACCGTGCGGTCACCGGGGCGTCACGTTCGTGACAATCTCGTGCCAAATCCACCGGCCTCCCCGTGCGAAGTTGCCTTTGCCAAACGCCCGCTCCTGCCGTGAGCTCTGCCCATGCCGTTGACCAAGGCCGAATTCACCCGCATCCGCGCCCTCCGCGAGAAGAAGCACCGTGAAGCCGAAGGCCTGTTCGTCGTCGAGGGCCCCAAGGTCGTGGCCGAACTGCTTGCCGCCGGTGCCCCGTTCACCGCCCTCTACGCGACGGAGGATTGGGACGGCCCTCGCGACGACCCGCGCGTCGTTCCCGTCACGCAGGCCGAGATGGACCGGCTCAGCCATTTTCCCACGCCGTCGCCGGTGCTTGCCGTGGGCCGGCTGATCCGTGCCGCCCCCCGGCCGGGTGAGTTCGAGCGCGGCCTCACCCTCGCCCTCGACGGGGTTCAGGATGCGGGCAACGTCGGTACCTTGCTGCGCATCGCCGACTGGTTCGCGCTCGATCGCGTGCTGCTTTCGCCCGACTGCGCCGACCTATTTTCCCAGAAGGTCATCAATGCCAGCATGGGCTCGTTCTGCCGCGTGCGCGTGCTGACCCTGCCGCTGGCCGAAGCGCTGGCCGGAGTGCGGGCACCGATTCTCGGCTGTGATCTCGGCGGCGACGACGTGCACGCGCTGGCCGCCCTGCCCGACGCGGTCATCGTCATCGGCAGCGAAGGCCGCGGCCTTTCTCCGGCCGTGCGGGCGCGGCTGACGCAAACGATCACGATCCCGAAGTTCGGCGGCGCCGAGTCGCTCAATGCGGCCGTCGCCGCGGGCATCGTCTGCGACCACCTGCGCCGCGCCTTGCGTTAGCCGTGCGGTGCCGGGAGGCCCCGCACGAGAAGGCGTCGAACCGGCGCGCGACGTGCCACATTGGGTCGCTTCCCCGCGATTCATCCCGACCTGGCCAACCCGCGCTCGTAAGCACGGTTCACTCGGTAAGCTTTTCCGAGCGCCTCGGCCAGCGGATCGCAATCGGTGGCAGAATAGCCTTGGTGCAGATGGCGGCGCCATCCTTCCGCCACGCGGAAACGCTTCGACATTCGGCCCACCGCAAGCGCGATGTCCTCCATCTGTTGCAGGTACGAGTTTGTGCCCTGCGACACCTGCAACCAATTTTGCTGGCTCTGGTGACAGGCGAGCGCGGCCCGTTTCTGCGCCTGGACCTTCGCGGTGTTGACGAAGGCGCCCGGCACGATCCGGCGGCGCAGGCCGTCGCAAAGACCCACCGGCATTGCATGATACACGGTCGTGTCGCCCGACCACGCGGCGGCCTTCCCCGCCTTGAAATTGGGAATACCGCGGGCAAACGCCGCCGTCACCGCCAGACGGCAGGTGATCATGTGATCCTCCATATAGTCCTGCGGCGAATGCGTCAGTACGATGGTGGGACGCACTTCGCGAATGACGGCGGTCAAGGCGCGCAACAAAGGGACGGAGTAGACCACCTCGAGGTCGTCGACGAGGCTCTCGTGAAATTCCGCGCCGAGAATCGCTGCCGCTGCTTTGCCTTCCTGGCGGCGCAACCTGCGCAAGACGGACGCGCGATGGACCACACTGCCACCCGAACCTGTCGCCACGTTGAGGTAGTGCGTACGATACCCGGCTTCCTTGAGCAGGCACAGGGTACCGGCCATCATGTACTCGATGTCATCGGGATGTGCGGCGATGGCGATGGCGTTAAGCGTAGGCATGGGGTGAGAGGAGTCTGGTCGCGTTAAGGGGCATCCGACGGACGTCGTGCAGCCTCACCGATGTTCGGGTCGCCGTCCATCCCTTGATCGCACGCCCGTGGCCACCTAACTCGCGATCTTGAGGTGACTCACGCGCAAGCCACGCCTTTGGGCCAACCGACGAGGGAAGCGTTCAATCGTTAACACAATCTTGGCGGAACCGGCACGGTACCGTCACGTGTTCGAAACACGCCGTCTCTAGGATCATGCCGGACCCGCACGTTGGAGATGCGCGACGCATCGTTCGCGGGCCGGCCTCAACCAGAACCACACGAATGAAATTAGCTTCACTCCTCCTTTCGCTCGCCCGACTTCCCCGCGTCGGTCTCGCCTTCACTGCACTCGCGCCGCTTGGGCTGCACGCGCAGGCCGGCACCGGCACCGTCCACGGCCGCGTCTCCGACGTCGCCACCGGCCGATCCCTGCAGGGTGCGATCGTCCAGATCGCCAACTCACCCTACCGCGACTACACCGACGCCGACGGCCGCTTCAGCCTCACCGGCCTCCCCGCCGGCAGCCATCGCCTCCTTGTCGAATACGTGGGCCTCGATCCGTTCAGCACCACCGTCACGGTGTCGTCCGGCTCCAACCAGACGGTCAACGCCGCCCTCAAGAGCACGGTGCTCGAACTCGAGACCTTCACCGTCGCCGAGCAGGCGCGCGGCCAGTCGCTGGCCATCAACCAGCAGAAGACCGCGAGCGGCATCGTGAACATCGTCTCCGAGGAAACCTTCGGCCAGATGATCGACGGCAACATCGGCGCCGCCCTGCAGCGCCTGCCCGGCATCAGCGTCGACGAGGCCCAGGACGGCTCGCAGGGGGCCTTCAACATCCGCGGCATCGCCGGTGAGTTCAACTCGTTCCAGATCGACGGCAACCGCGCCCCGACTTCGGGCGGCAGCCGCGCCTTCGACTCCCGGCAGCTCGCGGCCGACGGCATCACCACCATCGAGGTCATCAAGGCTCCGACGCCCGACCGCGACGGCGACGCCATCGGCGGCATCGTCAACGTCGTCAGCCGCAGCGCGTTTCAGCGCGACGGTCGCTCGGTGAAGCTCAAGGCCAGCGGCGTACTCAACGAGGATCCGAACAAGTGGGGCCATGCGGCCAACCTCACCTACTCGGATCTCTTCAGTGTGGGCGGCGGCGAGAAGAACCTCGGCATCAGCCTCACCGCGAGCAGCTACAAGACCGACCGTTACTCGCTCAACGCGGACATCGACTGGGTGCGCGTCACCCCGGCGAACAACCCGCAGCTCAACCTCGGCCAGTACGACGACCTCGGTCGCCCGGTCTGGTTCATGGAGGCGACGCACTGGGAATACGACACCCGCGTCACCAAGACCTACGGCCTGAGCGGCTCGATTGACTTCCGCACCGACGAGAACAACTCGTTCTACTTCCGTCCGCTCTACAGTCACTTCGACCGCAACGGCATCAAGTTCGAGACGGACATCGACATCGACACACGTTTTCAGGACGCCGTGGGCGGCCGTAAGACCTACGCCGAGCTCACCCCGACGTACGGGCGCGGCACGCCCGGCAACGGCGGCAGCCGCGGTTCCATGGGCTGGATCGGCACCGACGACGAGCGGGAGAACGACCTCTATTCCTTCGCCTTCGGCGGACGGCACGAGCGGGAAAGCAGCCTGCTCACCTACGATCTCTACTACTCCCGCAGCAAGCAGACCGTCCTCAGCGATCTCGAACTCAACATGCTGATGGAGCCCACCAGCCCGTGGATGCTGTTCGAGTACGAACTCACCCGCCCCTGGACCGGCGAGGCCCGCATCAACATCCTCAGCGGCCAGGACCCGCGCGACCTCAGCCTGATGAGCGAAGGCGAGTTGATCGACGAGACGAGCGTCAAGACCGAGGACGTGGTCAGCGCCCGCATCGACTGGGAGAAGACGTTCAACCTCGATCGCAGCCTCTTCAAGGTGAAGACCGGGGCCAAGTACCGCTCCAGCGAGCCGAAGTTCGACCAGACCGCCATCGTCAACACGATGGACGAGACCTTCCCCTACCGCACGGTGCTCGAGCCCACCGACGTGGTGCTCTTCGCCAAGGAAAAGTACTGGGATGTCTACCCGCGCCGCGGCCTCGAACTCCTGCGCACCAATCCCGGCCTCTTTGAACTGGAAGAGGAGGACACCCTCGCCGACAGCAACCTCGAGGACTACGACGCCAAGGAGGAAACCTCCGCCGCCTACGTCATGGGCACGCTGCAGGCCGGCCGCCATACCGTCATCGGCGGCGTCCGCTACGAGCGCAACGAGTGGAGCAACGTCAACAAGCGCGTGAGCTACCTCAACGGCGTCGGCTCGGTCATCACCGTGAACAACGGCGACTCCTACTCCCACTGGCTGCCCAGCCTGCACTTCCGCCATGCGCTCTCCGACAACCTGATCCTGCGCGAGAGCTACAACCGCAGCTACGGCCGCCCGCGCATCGGCGAGCTGACGCTGGGACGCTTCATCGACGAGGACGGCAACATTGAAGACGGCAATCCCAACCTGAAGCCGGCGACGGCCGATAATTTCGACGTTCAGCTCGAGTACTACACCCGCAACGGCGGGCTCTATTCGATCGGCGTGTTCTACAAGGACATCAAGGACTTCACCTTCACCGAGGTGTACGAATTCGACGTGCTCGACGCCAACGGCATCCCGGTCCGTGCACCCGGCGGCGATTTCGAATACGAGCGCCCTGTCAACGGCACCTCCGCCAAAAACTACGGCCTCGAACTCATCGCCCGCCAACGCCTGCACTTCCTGCCCGGTCCGCTGAAGGGCTTCACGGCGGGCGTCAGCGCCACGTTCACCGAGAGCGACGCCGAGTATCCGAACCGCACGGACCGCGACGATCTTTCGCTCGAAGGGTTCTCGGACTACATCTTCACCGGCACGCTCGAATATGCCCGCGGCAATTTCCGCGCCCGCCTCGATTACCGCTACCGCAGCGATTACATCGAGGGTCTCGGTGACAGCATCGAGAGCGACGAGTACTACGCCGCCGAAGAGCGGGTCGACGCCGAGGTCAGTTACCGCCTGCGCGACGGTCTCACGATCTTCGCCAACGGCACCAATCTCACCGACCGCCCGCAGGTTTCTTACTCGGGCTACGGCTTCTTCGTGGAAGACACGAGCTTCGCCGGCCGCAAGTACACCTTCGGTCTCGAATACAGCTTCTGATCGGGTCTGTTGCTGGTCACCCGCCGGGCGCAGGCACCCCCTGCGCCCGGTTTTCGTTTTAACCCTCCGTTGCCATGAAAACCTCCCGCCTCCTGTTCCTTCTCCTCGCCGTCAGCTCTGCCGGGTCCGCCCACGACAACCACGGTCCGTCGCTGTGGAAACCGGTCCGCTATCCGGATGCCGCCGCCCACGCCCCGCGCCCGTTGCCCGACCGCATCGTGCTGACGTGGAGCGCCGATCCGGCCACCACCCAGTCCGTGACCTGGCGTACCGATACCTCGATCGAACGCGCCGTAGCCGAGCTCGCCGTCGCCAACGACAACGGCAGGGCCCTGAAGCCGGCCTCGCATCCGGCCGTCACCACGGATTTCAAGAGCGACCTCAACGAGGCGCACTACCACAGCGTCACGTTCACCGGCCTCACGCCCGACACCCTTTACGCCTACCGCGTCGGCGACGGCGTCAACTGGAGCGAATGGTTCCATTTCCGCACCGCCAGCCGGGAGCCAAAGCCTTTCACGTTCATCTACTTTGGCGACGCCCAGAACGACATTAAAACCCACTGGTCCCGCGTCTTCCGCGAAGCGTTCCGCGACGCCCCGCGTGCCGCGTTCACGCTGCACGCCGGCGACTTGATCAACGAGGACGCGAGCGACGCCGAGTGGGGCGAGTGGCACGGCGCCCCTGCGTGGGTCAACGCCACCATCCCGGTCATCGCCACGCCGGGCAACCATGAGTACTTCAACGAGAACGCGGGCCCGGAGAACGAGCGGCTCTGGACGACCAAAGACGGCGGTACGGTCGCCGTCACCGTCGATCTGATCCGCGAACGCGGTGCCGACGGCACCACCACCGGTTACACGGTCAACGCCCGCTCTGCCGACGGGCGGCTGACGGCGAAACTCACGCTCGACGCCAAAGAGTTCATCACCGGCATCGACACCGGCATGTCGGCCCTGACGGGGTTCGCCGCCGCAGATCTCGTCGGCACCGAACCCGACAAGGCCCCGCTGCGCGACCGGATCGCGGTGCGGGGCACGCCGGCGGTCAGCCGCCACTGGCGGCCGCAATTCACCTATCCGGTGCAAAACCCGCCCTCTGGTCTCGAGGAGACCTGCTACTACCTCGACTATCAGGGCGTGCGCATCATCTCGCTCGACTCCCTGCGCGACCGGCCGGGCCAGATTGCGTGGCTGCGCGCGGTGCTCGCCGACAATCCGCAGCGTTGGACGATCCTGACCTTCCACCATCCGATGTTCTCGCCCGCGCGGAATCGCGACAATCCGGAGCTGCGCGCGCTGTGGAAGCCGGTGTTCGATGAGTTCAAGGTCGACCTCGTGCTCACCGGGCACGACCACACCTACGCCCGTACCGGCGCCAAGGCCCCGCCTTCCGGCTACACCAACGTGCCCACCGGCCTGCAAACCTACGATCCGGCCGTCGGCACCGTTTATGTGGTCTCGGTCAGCGGGCCCAAGATGTACGACATCACCAACGAGGCCTTCGCCCGCACGGCCGAGGACACGCAGTTGTACCAGATCATCACCGTCGACGGCGACGAACTGCGGTTCGAAGCCCGCACCGCCACCGGACGGCTCTACGATGCGTTCACCTTGAAGAAGCAGGCGGACGGCCGCCCGAACGCGTTGCACGAACTGCTGCCAACGGAGAACCGCCGCGCAAAGTAACGCGGCAGCCGGCGCCGGACTTCGCCGCAAGGCGGGTCCGGCGTTCGGACCGACTTACGGTGCGGCGAGAACCACTTCGCCGTAACGGTTCATGCCGGCGCCACCCTGGGACCCGGCATCGTAGACATAGCCATAAACGCGCACGCCGTCGTGGCGCACATAAACGTTGCCGCGGACCCACGCCGCGTCGATGCCGTCCACCAGCAGGCGGGCCGGCTGCCAACCGCCGCGATCATGGGTGTAATACAGGCTGCGGGTCGCCTCATCGATGAACACGACATGCAACGTGGTGCCGTCGGCGACGACGTCCGCTCCGGCTTGCTGCGAATCCACCGCCCCGGTCACGACTGCCCGATCGCTCACGCGCACCGCGGGGGTAAGGGCGCCGCTGGGTTCAACGTGACGCACCCAGAGTTGTCCGTCCGCAAGACGGTACACGACCGCCACGCGACCGGTCTCCGGCAGATGCACGAGCGGTAGGATCGCACCAAAGGCATCCCGGTCCGTACCCGCCCCGGTCGCCAGCTCCACGCGAGGCGTGAAACGATTGTCGGACAACAGCCGGCGATGCCAGAGCGTGCCATCCAGCCCAAAGTACGCCACGTGGACCTCTCCACCGGGCCCGATCACCGCCTGCGGGCTGGCCACGCCGGTATCGATCACACCGAGGTCGCGCCACGTGCCCTCCGGTGAACGGATCCCGGCGTGCAACGCCGCCTGGCCGATGTGAAAGGCGACCATCGATCCGTCCGGCCGCACCACCAGCGAAGCCGCCTGGGAAAACGAGTCCGCGACGCCGGCGCGTTCGTCCCGCACCGCCCAGGTGTCCGGCTGCGTGGGATGATCCGAGGTGCGGAACGCATGATGCACACTGAACTCCGTCACCTGATGCAGCAGGTGAATCGTATCGCCCACCTGGCGCGAATCGACCGACTCGAGGTCGACCGTGCGCGGCCGGTTGGCGCCATCCACTTCACGCCAACGGCGTCCCCCGTCGGTGGACTTCACCATCATGAGCAGGTTGCTCGACTCCGCCGGCTCCATGATGAAGTAGAGGTCGCCGTTGCGCGCCTGCCAGGGTCCGATGCGTCCCGGCGTTTCGACATAGGTGCCGCCGAGGTGCCCCGGCGGGATCGCGAGCCGCGCCCGGGGTCCGTCGCCTGCCGTGACAGGCACGCCCTGCCCGTTCACGAGACGAAACTCAAAGAGATCGCCGTCCTCATTGGTCACGGCTCCGTCACTGAAGCGACGCACCACCAGCGGCCATTCGAACTCGCCGTGACCGACGGAAGCCGTCCACCGCGGGGTGCGGCCGGCAAGACTGACACCCGCGCCGGCCACAAACGGCGCCGATGCGCCGGTGAGCAGATCCTCGGTGGCCGCGCCGTCGGTATAGCCCCCACTCGCCACGATGCTGACCCGGGGCGAGCGCGGCTCGCCCTCAATCGTGAACTCTGCCACCTCCACCGCACCCGTGGCGGGGAGCGCGAGACCGACCGGCGCCGCCGGCAGCCCGGCTTCGAGCTCCACGTCGAAGTCCACCGTGCCGTCCTGAAAATCGACGCGCACCGTACGCCCCTCGTAGGCAAACTCCACCTCGAGCCACTCACCGGCCGGAAACACCGCCGGCCGCGACGCATGCTCGCGTTCCACTCCACCGACCATGCGGCTGACCCGGATCGCACCCGTAACCGGATCCAGCGTCAGGCGCACATGGTCGAGCGCATCCCGGTAGCCCAGCACCAGCGACACGGGCACGCGGGCACCGGCCGGAAACCGCAGCCGCACCGCGCCACCGACGTCGGCTGCTTCCCACGGCGGCGAGGCGAGGGCAAACACCGGCTGCTCGCCCGCCGCGAACCGCAGCACGCGGGAGCCGCTTGTCTCCGCGAGGATCCATTGCGCCGGCGCCCCACCGGCCAGCGCCCAGCCTGCGGGCACGGAGCCGACCACGGCGTCCGCGAAATCCCACGTGAATTCACGTTGTGGATACGGGAAGTCGAAGGCCTCGACCCGGGTCCAGGGACCGCCGTTGCGGCGCGACTCAAGCCTAAGAACACTGCCGCCAGAAGTCGCGGCCGAGGCCTCGACCTCAAAGCGCAGGCGAAACGGCGTGTCCGCCTGGACGGTGACGGCCTCGCCCTGCGCCCCAGCCCAGCCGCGATCGGCATTCAAGGGCACGGTCCGGTCAGCCCGGAAGCGAAAGGTCGCGGCCCCCGCGTCCGTAGCCGCAAAGGCCTGGCCACCGGCCAGCGCCAATCCGCCCCAACCCATGACCACCCGATTCCAACGACAAAGCCATTGCATCATGACCGCAGGCTGCACCGGCAGCACGCTGGCCGTCGATAGCAGCCCGTCCCTGCCATCGAAACGTAACATGTCCGCCCAGGCCCGGAGTAGAATCAGCGGTCCATTGCATAATCGTCACGCTGCCCTCGGAGCGCTAGGATGGTCGGTTATGGAAATGAATGACGCGGAAAAACGTTCGGTCCTCACGCTCGTGCTGATGGCGGCCTTCGCCGATGGCGAGAAGGACGATCGCGAGCGGGCGGCGGTGCGCCGGGTGGCGGAGAGCCTGCAGACGGACGGCGGCGCGCTCAACGTGTGGTCCTTGTACCAGGACGTGCTGGGCAAGAAGGTCACGCTCGACCAAGCCGCCGCTGGACTCGTGTCACCGGAGTCCCGCCTGCTCGCCTATGAAATGGCCGTCGGGGTCTGCGACACGGACGGTCCGCCCAACGCCGCCGAGTCCGCCTTCCTCGCCCAGCTGCGCAGCGCCCTCAAACTTGACCGGGCGGCTGCCGCCCCGGTGGAGCAGACGGGCACCGGCCTTGCCACGGCCGCGATGGCGGCCACCCCGCCGCCCCCGCCACCCGCGGCTCCGTCGTCGTCATCGACGCCCCCGCCGCGCCTGGTTCCCGTCGACTCGGCCGCGCTCGACAAGATGGTGCTCAATTACGCGATCCTGAACGGCGCGCTCGAGCTGCTGCCGCAGTCGCTCGCCTCGATGGCGATCCTGCCCTTGCAGATGAAGATGGTCTACCGGGTGGGCAAGACCTACGGCTACACCCTCGACCGCGGCCACATCCGCGACTTCCTCGCCACCGCCGGCGTGGGGCTCGCGTCCCAGGCCGTCGAGGGTTACGCTCGCAAGCTGCTCGGCGGATTCGTCGGCAAGGCGCTTGGCGGCGGCATGATGGGCGGTCTTGCCCGCAGCGCCACCGGCGCGGCCACCGGCGCCGCGATGACATTCGCCACGACGTGGGCGCTGGGCCAGCTCGCGAACCGCTACTATGCCGGCGGACGCAAGATGGAGACGGCCGTGTTGAAGGACACCTACACACGTCTGCTCGGCGACGGCCAGCGTCTCTTCTCCTCGCACGCCGGCAGTATCCAGCAGCGCGCCGCCACCCTCAGTCCGACCGAGGTCATCAACCTCGTGCGCGAACCCGCGTAGCGTCCGCGGCTCATGGTCGACAAGGAGCGGCGACACTCCTGTCGCCGGGTCTGATGCCCGACCGGCGAACGAAAGCCTGTCCGGCATTAGGCGGCGACACGAGTGTCGCCGCTCCGCCCGTTCAATTCGTTCTCTTTATCGTAATCGTTCTCGTTCTCCTAGCGGCAGCTACGGCCGAGAAAATGGGGAGAAAGAGAACGAAGAAAGAGAAAGAGCAGGACTCACCCCTTCAACTCGTCGAATGCGACGCCGAGGTTGCCGGGCAGGCGGCTGTTGCGCTCGACATGGTAGTCCTCGAAGCCCGGCAGATTTTCGAGCGAGACGATTTCCTCGCGCGTCTTGCCGGCGGCGATCTGCTTCTGCGTGTAGTCGAGCAGGCCGGACAGGTAATCGCGGAAGGTGAGCAACTCGGCCTTCGTGCCGGTCACGGGGAACTTCGGATTCGTCGCATGGCTGTGGCCGAAGATGTACAGCGTGTCGGCCGGGTAGTCGGCCGCAACCTTCTCCAGCACACCCATCCAGCCGCGAATGCTCGCTCCGCCCACGCGGTCGATCACCGGATAGATGCGGTTGAACATCAGGTCGCCCATGTGCACGACGTTCGCCTTTTCGAACATGACGACGATGTCGCCCTTGGTGTGGGCCGCACCGAAGTACCGCGCCGAGATCACCTCGTCGCCCACCTCCATCTTCCACGTGTCGGTGAACGTGGTGTCGGCGATGACCAGATTGTCGGTCGGTTGCTTCGCGCGCGTCGCTGCCGCCCGCATGAGATCGGGCACGTTGGCATGGGCCACGATTTTCTTGGTGGCCGGGCGGAAGACCGCGTTGCCCCCGACGTGGTCGCCGTGGTGGTGGGTGTTCACCAGCACGTCGAGCTGGCGGCCGTTGCGTCCGGGAAGATCGGCCAGGAACTTGGCCGCCGGATCGGGAAACTGCGTGTCGATCGCCGCCAGGGCGTCCCGGTTCGAGAGCCAGCCGATCGAGCCGCCGCGGCCGGTGAAATAGCCGACGTTGCGACGCAGGGGGTGAAAGGCCGTCACCAACGGGGCGGCCGGGGCGGGCTGGGCTTGGAGCAACGAGCGGGACAGGAGCCCCGCGGATACGGCCAACGAACTGCGAATCAGGAAGGAACGACGGTTCATGACCCGGCCACCCTAGGCCGCCGGCGCCTTTTGGCAAAATCTCCGGTAACCTTTTTCCCGGGCGGCGGTTTCTCTGCCCGTCACCGCTCCATGTCCCGCCGCTCCCCCGATGTTCGCCGCCACCTCAGAAATCCATATGCAAACAGGCACTGCCCTGCTTGAATCCGCAGCGGAGAACCCCGTGGACGAATCCGCCAGCGATCACGCCCTCATGCTCGCCGTCCGAGCCGGCGACCTCGACCGGCTCGGCGACCTGTTCGAGCGCCACCATCGCCCGCTGTACGGCTTCTTCGTGCACCTCACCGGCAACCGCACGGCGAGCGAGGACCTCGTTCAACTGGTGTTTCAGCGCATCCTCAAGTACCGCCACACCTACCGGGACGAAGGTAAGTTCTCCGCGTGGATCTATCACCTCGCCCGCACCGTGGCGGCCGACCACTTTCACCGCACCGCCCGCGCACCGCAAAGCGTCGCCCCCGAGGATCTGCCGGACGTGGCTGACGAAGGCCCGAACGCCGTTGCCCAGACCGAACAGGGCGAGGACCTCGCCCTCATGCGCCACGCCCTCGCCTCCCTGTCCGTGGAGCAGCGCGAGGTGCTCACCCTGCACCGGCTGCAACACCTGCCGCACGCCGAGATCGCCCGCCTGCTCGATTGCAACGTCGGGACCGTCAAGGTCCGCCTGCACCGCGCTCTGGGCGCGCTGCGCGACCGCTTTTTCCAGCTTCGCAAGGAAACCGCCCGCTGACCCGCTCCGCCCATGACCTGCCAACGCCTTCGGGAATCCTTCACCGCCGCCCTGTCCGGCACGCTGCCCGCCGCCGACGCGGACGCGATCCAGTCCCACCTGCAAACCTGCGCCGCCTGCCGCGCCGAATGGAGCTCGTTGCAGGAAACGCTGCTCACCCTCGACCGCCTGCCGGCCGCCGAGCCGGGTCCGCGCGTGCGCGCCGGCTTCGAGGCCATGCTCGCCGAGGCCAAGCGCGAGGCGGCGAAGCCGGCCGCCACCGCCGCGCCGTTCGGCCGCGCCTGGAGCCGCCTCGACGCTTTTTTCGCCCAGTTGCTGCCGTCGCGCCCGGCCCTGCAGGCCGCCTTCGCCGCCATCGTGCTCGCGGTCGGCGTGCTCGCCGGCGTCCGCCTGGCGCCCAAGCCGGCCGCCGCCACCGGGGACACCGGCCTCGCGCAGGAGGTCGCATCCCTGCGTGCCGAGGTCGCCTCGATGAGCCAGATCGTATCCGCCTCGCTGCTACAACCGTCGGCCAACGCGCGCCTCGCCGGGGTGCTGGCGGCCACGGAGACCGGCACCGCCGACGAGGCGGCTCTGGCCCGGCTGCTCCAGACGCTCGCCTTCGATCCCAGCACCAACGTGCGCCTCGTCGCCCTCGAACAGCTTTACGCCCACGCCGATCGCGAACGGGTGCGCGCCGGCGTGCTCGCCGCCCTGCCCCGTGAAACGTCGCCGCTCGTCCAGGTGGCGATGATCGACTTCATGGCGGCCGTCCGCGACGACGCGGCCGCCCCGGTACTCGAGTCCCTCGTCCGCACCCCCACCCTCGACGAATCCGTCCGCGCCGCTGCGCGCACCGCCCTCGCCCTGCTTTGAACCTGTCTTCCTTTTCACCATGAAACCCATCGTCCTTCCCTTCCTCCTCCTCGGCGCGTTCGCCTCGGCCCTCGGCGCCAGCGAACCCACCGTCAGCACCGTCGCCTTCTCCGATCCCGCCAAGCCCGGCGAGGTCCGCATCCACGTGGGCCAGGGCCGCGTGATCGTCCGCGGCACCGACGAGCGCGAGGTCACCGTCACATCGTCGCTTTCCCCCAAGGATCAAAAGAGCGAACGGAAGGACGGCCTGCGCGTCATCAGCACCGCCGCCGGCTACTCGCTGACCGAAACCAACAACGTCATCGAACTCACCGCCGGACTCGATGGACCGGGCAGCGGCGTGCCCGCCCAGTTCGAGGTGCGCGTCCCGCGCTCGTCGGAGGTCTCCGTCTCCAACAGCTGGGGCGGCGATGTGGTGATCGAGAACATCGACGGCGACGTGGAGGTTAAAAACCTCAACGGTGAAATCCGTCTCAGCGGCCTCGCCGGCGGCGCGCTGGTGGAAACGATGAACGGCCGCATCGAGGCGACGTACGCGACGCTGCCCGCCACCAAGCCGGTCTCGTTCACCTCGATGAACGGCGACATCCAGCTGAATTTGCCCCCCAAGGCTGGCGCCAACGTCCGCTTCCGCACCCAGAACGGCAATGTCCTGACCGATTTTGAAGAAGACGCGCTGGTCACGAAGAGCGAGCCCGTCACGCCGACCGCGATGCAGGAGATGGCAGCGGCGGCAGGCGAAGCAGCCCGCGCCGCCGGTGAGGCCGCCCGCGCCGCCGCCGCCGCGGCCCGCGAGCAGGTGGAGAAACTGAAACAGGAAATGGCGGAGCGCCGCGCCCAGGGTCTGCCCGAGAAGCCGGACGGCGCCACGGCCCCCGCCGCGCCCAAGGCGCCCAAGGCCCCGAAGCCGCCGCGCCCGCCGTCGATTCCCGCGCTCGCCGGAGGCAAGGTCGTCCAAGGCACGCTCAACGGAGGCGGCCCGGAGATCCAGATCGCGACGATGAACGGCGACATCATCTTGCGGAAGCAAGCCCCCTGAGGCCCGGTTCTCCGCCGCCGGCCCGGGCGTAGGCACCCGGGCCGGCGTTTTTGCCGAGCTGGGGCTCGGCGCTCCCGGGAACGCCGAGCCCTAGCTCGGCCAATCTCCACAAACGCCATACGATTGCCTTTTAACCCAGGCTCGCTGTCATGCGCGAGCCATGCCCCCGCCCGAGCCACCCCCACCCGGGAACGCCGAGCCCCAGCTCGGCTCCGGCAAGGTTGCACCCGGACAAAACCTGGGTAATCCTTCTCCTTAATCCCTCTGGATCGGCCTCCCCGCCTCCAGATCCGTTACCCGATGAAGGACAGACCGAACCCCGCCGGGGTCGTGCCAGGCACCACCCTGTCTCCCCAAGACCGGGCCGCCATGCGCGATACCTTTGCGCAGACCATCGTGGCGGCCGAACGCCAGCGGTTGCGGCTGCGCATTCCGCGCGAGGAGGGCCTTCTTCAGAACGAGAAGGGCATGCATTTTCATTTCCGGCCGGAGATCTTCATCCAGGTCCACGGGCGCACCGATTTTCGTTTCCCGCGCGAAACCTTCACACTCGATGCCGGCGAAATGTGCATCGTTCCGGCCTGCCTGCCTCATGGGGAGACAATCCACGCCGACGGCCAGGGACGTTTCCGCAACCTCGTCGCGGGCTTCTACAGCCATACGCTCAGCCTCCATTTCGCGCACCAGGTCGCGCCCCAACGTCCCGACATCGAAACGATCGAATTCTTCGACGCGCCCAACCTCGACACCTTTGTCGCGCTCACCAACCAACTCGTGGCCACCTACCACATGCACAGTCCGGCACGCGACGCCCTGCTCAAGGGCCTGACCATCGCCGAACTCGCCATGTTCCAAAACCTGGTCGAAACCGGAAATGCCAACCTCGAAGGCGACCTGGGCAAGGTGTTGAAGGCAAAATGGGTCGTGCGCGACCAGTTCTCCAATCCGGACCTCAACGTGAAGACCATCGCGGAAAAGCTGATGTGCTCGCCGGACTATCTCTCCCACCTCTTCCACCAGGAGACCGGCGAGAAACTCATCCACTACATCCAGCGTGTCCGCATCGAGGGCGCCGCCCTCGCACTGGAGACCTCACCGCTCTACATCTCCGAGATCGCCTACGCGTCCGGCTTCTCCGATCCGGCCTACTTCGCCCGCGTGTTCAAGAAACACCGGGGCGAAACGCCGGCCGATTTCCGCGAACGGCTCGAGCGCCAAAAGCGCGAAACCGAGACGCGGCCGAAGACCATCTACCACGACCGCGAGGATTTCTCCGCCGGGCAACCGGTGGTTGCAGCGAGTTAGCGCGGAAGCGCCTATTCCTGCGGCTTAACAAACGCGAGCATCGCCGCGGCCACCAGCAGGGACGCGCCGCCGAGCATGACGACCGGCATGGCCGCACCGCCGAAGAGACCGTCGACCATCGGCCCGAGCAGCGTCGCCGCCAGGATCTGCGGGATCACGATGAAGTAGTTGAAGACGCCCATGAAGAAACCCATGCGGTGCGCCGGCACCACGTTCGCGAGCAACGCATAGGGCAGCGCGAGGATGCTGGCCCACGCAATCCCGACGCCCACCATCGAAACGAGCAGGCCGGTCTTGGCCGTCCAGAGTCCGGTCGCGAGCAGCCCGAGGCCGCCGCACACGAGGCAGGCCGCGTGCACCGACCGCGCTGAGAAGCGTTTGACCAGCGCGATGAGCACGAGAGCGAAGAGGAAGGCCACGCCGTTATACACGGAGAAGCACACCCCGGCCCACTCCACACCCTCCTGGTAGGCAGGCGTGCCCGGCTCGCCGCCGAAGACTTTCCGGGCGATCGCCGGCGCAAAATAAATCCACATGCAGAACAGGCCGAGCCAGGTGAAGAACTGCACCACGGCGAGACGCCGCATCAGGGGCGGCATGGTGGTAAAGCCGCCCAAAATCTCCTTCACCGCATGACCGACGCCGGCGGTGCGACGCTTCTCCGCCTCAAACGCGGCGAGATTCTCCGGCGGGTGCTCGCGCGTCGTCACGATGGTGTAGACCACGGCGACAAGGAACACCACCGCACCGATGTAGAAAGCGAGGTGCACGGACCACGGGATCGCGTTGCCCCCTTCGACCGCGCCGGAGCTGACGCCGAAGACATTGGTGAGCAGCCACGGCAGCGACGACGACAGCACGGCGCCGAGGCCGATCAGCAGGCTCTGCATCGCATAACCGACCTTGCGCTGATCAGGCGGCAACAGGTCGCCGACGAAGGCGCGGAAGGGCTCCATGCTGATGTTGACCGCCGCATCGAGCACCCAAAGCAGGCCGGCCGCCATCCAGAGCGCAGACGAGTTCGGCATGGCCACGAGGGCCAGGCTGGCGAGGATCGCCCCGACGAGAAAATACGGTCGACGCCGGCCGAGGCGCGTCCAGGTGCGGTCGCTGTAGTGACCGACGATGGGCTGAACGATCAGACCCGTGACCGGTGCCGCCAGCCAGAGCAGCGGGATCGCACTCTCCTCGGCACCGAGGAACTGGTAGATGGCGCTCATATTCGCCATCTGCAGGCCCCAGCCGAACTGGATGCCCAGGAAACCGAAACTCATGTTCCAGATCGCGGGCAGGGAAAGACGGGCCGGAGGGGTAGTCATGACGAATGCAGGGCGGACAAGGCAGGGGTGGAAGGGGTGTGCTCGACCGCCGGAGCGGCGGTGCCCGGTGGCGCGCTGTAATCGCGCTGCTTGGGATCGCCGTCGCGGTCAAAGAGCGTGCGCAGGCGGCGGAATTGCGCCGCCGGCCCGGCGGCCAGCTCGGCCGCCTGCGCCGGCGTGCAGCGCCAGGTCCAGTTGCCGTCGGGCGTGCCAGGCCGGTTGAGACGCGCCGACGACGGCAGGTCGAGCAGGTCCTGGAGCGGGATCACCGCCAGCCGGGCCGGCGACGCCATGGCGGCGCGGATCATCGGCCAAGCCGAACGGGTGCCGTTCAGCTGGAAATAGGCATCGACCTCGGCGTAGGCCTCGGGCGTGAGCGACTCGAGCCAGCCGCGCGTGGTGTCGTTGTCGTGCGTTCCCGGATACACGACGGAGTCCACCGGGTGGAAATGCGGCAGGTTCACGTTGTTGTCGTCGTGATGGTAGCCGAATTGCAGGATCTTCATGCCGGGGAGACCCGCCACGCGGCGCAGCCGGACGACGCCCGGGGTGATGTAGCCGAGGTCCTCGGCGATGATCCGCACATCCGGCAGGGCGCGTTGCAACGCCGTGAAGAACGCATCGCCCGGGCCCGCAACCCAACGGCCCACCCGCGCGTCCTGCGTGGTGCCGGGGATTTCCCAGAAGGTGTCGAAACCGCGGAAGTGATCGAGCCGCACCACGTCGTAGCTGGCGAACGCGGCGCGCAGGCGATCGATCCACCAGGTGAAATTCGTGCGGGCGAGATAATCCCAGTCGTAGAGCGGATTGCCCCAGTACTGGCCACGGTCGGAGAAATAGTCGGGCGGCACGCCGGCAGCGGCCACCAGGCGTCCTTCGGCATCGAGGCGAAAGACTTCGCGGCGGCTCCAGGTGTCGGCGCTGTCGAGCGCCACGAAGATCGGGATGTCGCCGATCAGGCCGACGCCCTTTGCCCGGGCGTGGGCGCGCAAGGCCTGCCATTGGCGCGAGAAGATCCACTGCAGGAAAATATGCAGATCGGCCTCACGGGCCGTGCCCCCGGGCAGGTCGCCGCCCGAGAGATGGCCACTGTCGCGGTAGGCGGCAGGCCAGTCCGTCCACGGACGGCCGCCAAAACGTTCCTTGAGGGCCATGAACGCGGCGTACGGCTGCAGCCAGGTGCCAGCGCGCAGGCAGAAGTTCTCGTAATCACCCCAGCCTTCGACGTGGCGGCCGCGTTCGACGAACCGGCTGTGAGCGCGGCGGGCGACGGGCCAGAAGGCATGGTAGAGCGCCCCATAGTCGACGCGGCCCTCGGGCAGGGCGCGCAGTCCGGCAAGCTCGTCGGCATCGACGAGCTTCGCCGCCAGCAGTTCGTCCCAGTCGATGAAGTACGGGTTGCCCGCGAAACTGGAGAACGACTGGTACGGCGAATCGCCGTAACCCGTGGGCCCGAGCGGGCACATCTGCCAGTAGCCCGAGCCGGCGGCGGCGAGCAGATCCACAAACGCCCGTGCGCCGGCGCCGAGGTTGCCGATGCCATAGCGGCCGGGCAGGGACGAAACGTGGGCCAGCACTCCGCACTGCCGTGTGCGAAGCCAGGATGAGGCGGAGGAGTCCATCTGCGAAAACGTTCGGAGGGAGCTGCGGGTTCGCGCTCGGACCGCCGAGGGAGAAAAGGGCGAATAAGACGGAGGGGAGACCGGCCGGCAAGGCCGGGGAAAAAAGAGCGGTGGCCGCCGCACCGGGCGGGCGGCCACCGCGTGGGACCATCAACCGGCGCTTAGAACTTGTAGTTGGCGCCGAAGAGGAACGTGCGGCCGTACTTCTGGTACTCGACGACCTGCGCCTGGTTGTCCTCGTAGGTCGAGTACTTGGCGTTGTTCAGGTTGTAGACCTGCAGCACCAGACCGAGGCCCTTGAGGCTTTCCGACTGGAAGTCGTAGCCGATCTGCGCGTCGACCACCGCCTCGCCCTTGACGAAGCGGAGCGAGCGGTCGTTGCCGAAGGCGGTGATCTCACCGACGAAGTCGGAGCGCTCACGCCGGCTGATGCGGGCGGAGAACCCGTTCTTCTCGTAGTAGAGCGTCAGGTTCGAGACGGTCTTCGACAGGCCGGGCAGGGTGATGCCGCTGCCGAGGTTGGTGTTGTCGACCGTGATCGCGCTGTCGTTCTTCGAGAGGCTCGCCACCACGCCGAAGCCGTCGAGGGCCTCGGTGAGCATGTTGAGCGGAACGGAGAGGGAGACCTCGAGACCGCGGAGGGTGCCGCCGCGCCCGTTGAGGGGCTGGCTGAAGTTGCCGAAGTTGGTCGTCACATTCGGCACCCCGGTGGTGAACTCCGAGAAGTCGTAGTTTCCGTTGGTCTGATCGTAGATGTACGTCTTCAGGTCCTTGTAGAAGCCGGCGATCGCGAAGTAGCCCTTGTTCTCGCCGAAGTACTTCTCGTACGAGATGTCGAAGGCGTCGGCTTCCCACGGGTCGAGCTCGGGGTTGCCGCCGCTGCCGCTCGGGCGGCCGTCGCTGGAACCAACGCTGAACTCAAAGGCGGACTTGAGCTGGTCGAGGCGGGGACGGGCCACCTGGCGGGCCGCGGCCACGCGGACGATGTGCTGGTTGCCGAGGTCGAACGAGAAGTTCATGCTCGGGAGCACGTCCGTGTAGGTCTTGCCCGCGGTGCGGACCTTGACCTGCTGGCCGGCCGGGGCGGTGTTGTCGAAGTACTTCGAGGTGGAGGACTGGTCGACGTCCTTGATCTGGAAGCCGATGTTGCCGCGCACCTTCACGTCGCCGAGCTGCGTCACGATGTTGGCCTGCGTGAAGTAGGTCGCGATCTCCTCGTCGACCGTCCAGGTCTTCTGGATCAGGTAGGCAAAGGCGTCCTCGCTCGGCACGAACGGATTGTAGTAGGTCGCGAGCGCGGTCGGGACATCCCAGCTGACGGCGCTGCCCGCCCCGCTGAAACCGAGGTTGACGTTGTCGACGCGGATCTGGTCGTTGATCGCGCGGTACCCGTTGGTGCTCAGACCGGCCTCAGGCTGGCGCTTGTTCTTGGTGCGGTCGGCCCAGTTGAAACCGAACTCGACGTTATCGAGCCAGGAGTTGAAGCCGCGGGAGCCGGCGAGCTTGTACGACTTGAGCGTGTCCTTGACCATCGGAACCTTGCCGTAGCCGGCACCGTAGATGGTCGGTCCGATCGCGAGCCGGGCGACGTTGCTGTAATCGAGACCGTAGCGGACGGTCGGGAAACCCGAGGACATGTCGTAGGTGACGGTGTCGAGCACGGGCTGGCCGTTCGCATCGAAGTAGTGTGCCTGCGTCTCGAGGTTGATCTCCTCGCGCTCGGCCTTCGAGTAGCTCAGGTCGGCTTCGAGGATCCAGTCGCCGGTGCGGTACTCGTTGTTCCAGCCGATGGCGGAGAGTTCGTCGTCGCGCTGGTTGTAGATGGCACGCACGAGCGGAAACACACCCGTCACGGTGGCGCCCAGGAGGGAGCCGTTGCGGATGGTCGTGGAGGTGTTGTTGGTCGGCGGATTGAGACCGCCGTTGTAGCCACCGATGTTGGTCTCGATGCCGCGGGCGGTTTCCTCGCGGGAGAACTTCGAGTAGTAGGCGTCGACCACCGAGGTGAACTGGCTGCTCGGGCGGAACTCGAACACGCCGATGAAGCCGTCGCGCTCGTTGTCACCGACGCGGGCGAAGGTCTTGAGACCCTCGGTGGTGCTGGTGCCGGCCGGCACGCCCGGACGGCCGCCGTTGTTCCAGTCGTAGTTGCCGAACTCCTGGGCCAGCACGGGCGAGTCGAGCCGGGCGTAGCCGAAGGCGACGCCGAACTTGCCGTCCGCGAACTGGTCGATGTAGGTGAAGCTGAAACGGTTGCCGTTGTCGGAGGAACCGCCGCCGAGGTCGTCGAGCGTGTTCATCTCGTAACGCGCACCGGCCGCGATGACGCGGCGGCCGAAGGCGAGCGGACGGACCGTATTCAGATCGAGGGTACCGGAAAGACCCTGGCCGACGAGGCTGGCGTCCGGCGTCTTGTACACCGTGACCGCGCTGATCAGCTCGGACGGATACTGGTCGAACTCGACGCCGCGGTTGTCACCGGTGCTCACCTGTTCGCGGCCGTTGAGCAGCGTGTTGGCGAAGTCGGGCGAGAGACCGCGGACCGAAATCACCTGCGCACGGCCGGCGACGCGCTGGGCGGCGAGACCGGGCAGGCGGGAGATCGACTCGGCGATGCTGATGTCAGGCAGCTTGCCGATGTCCTCGGAGGCGATGGATTCAACGAACGAAACCTTCTCCTGTTTGGTGGCGATGGCGGTTTCGATGCCGAGGCGGATGCCGGACACAGTGAAGGCGCCCATCTGGACGACCTCGTCGCTGGTCTCGGCGGCCTGCGGATTGGCCGGCGAAGCCGCGGCAGCCGCGGCCTGGCTTTGGGCGTAAAGGGCCGGCTGCGCGAGCAGCAGGCCGGCGGCGACCACGCCGGCAAGGCGTGTTCGGGCGGGGGTATCTGTCTTTTGTTTGGTGTGCATGGCGGACAAGGGTGGCGGGGGTTACCGCGGATTCAGGGATTACAGCCAAGCGCCGCAAAGGGCGCGGGGGGAATGCTTCCACGAGAAACCGCGGCCAGCCGTTTCGCCATGCGCTTTGCGCCAATAAATCTGGGATGACCCGGAGAAATCTTATGTGTTCACGCCAAGGGCACACGCTGGCGGGCGCGGGACAGGCGTGCAGGAAGGCATTTCACAGGAGAACGCAGAGGACGCGGAGAATGAGCAATACAACATGACTAAAGGAGCGGCGACACTCCTGTCGCCGGTTTTGAGTCCGAACGGCGTGCGCATGCCGGTCCACCATCGTGTTCGGCGACAGGAGTGTCGCCGCTCCTTCCTTCGCGCTCTCTGCGCCCTCCTGTTAAATCCGGTTTGGCATCGATTTACGCCACACGAAATCACCGCGCCCCAACTGCGGTGTACCACAACGGACCCGCCTTCCATCGTCCATGATGATCGTCCCAATCTAGGTTTTCTCCTGTTCACCCCGGACTTCTCTGGGGCGCCCCGTTTGACCCCGTCACTGCAACCGGGAAGCGTTGCGCTCGCTCCGCCATGAAGCTCCCTACCCTGCCCTTGGTCGCGACCCTGTTCGCGGTTTTGTCCCACCTGTCCGCCGCCTCGGCCCCGGTCGCCGTTCCCCGCCTCACCCACCCGGGCGCCGGTCAGACCGTCTACTTCGTCCTCACCGACCGCTTTGCCAACGGCAACCCCGCCAACGACCGCGGCGGCTATCCGGGCGGCCCCGACGACCACGGCTTCGATCCGACCCGTGTTTCGCATTATCATGGCGGCGACCTCGCCGGCCTGACCGCCCGGCTCGACTACCTCGAGAAGCTCGGTGTCACCGCGATCTGGTTCACCCCGCCGCTGAAGAACAAGCCGGTGCAGCAGGGCACGGCCGGCTACCACGGCTACTGGATCACCGATTTTCTCAACATCGACCCGCACCTCGGCACCAACGAGGAATTCCGCGAACTCATCCGCCAGGCGCACGCTCGCGGGATGCGGGTGTACATGGACATCATCGTGAACCACACCGCCGACGTGATCGGTTACCGGAGCGCGTCCTACGATTACCGCGACACCGCCACCCATCCGTTTCGCGATGCCTCGGGACAACCCTTCGACGCCCGCGCCGTCGCCTACAATGGTCTGGTCGGCCGCGAGGCTTTCCCGGCCCTGTCGCCCGAGCGCAGCTTCGCCTACCAGCCCTTCATCCCGGCCGGCGAAGAAACGATCAAGAACCCCGCCTGGCTGAACGATCTCCGCTATTACCACAACCGCGGCAACACGACCTTCTCCGGTGAGAACGCCGTCTACGGCGACTTCGTCGGCCTCGACGACGTTTTCACCGAACACCCGGAGGTGGTGGACGGCTTCATCGAGATCTTCTCGTCGTGGCTCGACAGCGGCATCGACGGCTTCCGCATCGACACCGCGCGCCACGTCAACACCGCCTTCTGGCACGCATTCAACACCGCGATCCGGGACCGCGCGCGCGCCCTGGGGCGCCCCGACTTCATCCAATTCGGCGAGGTGTACAACGACACGCCGCAGGCCCCGGCCGTGCTGAGCGAGTTCTCCACCGGCATGCCGATGGACACGACGCTCGACTTCGGCTTTTTCCTCGCCGCGCGCCGCTTTGTTTCCCAGCAGGGCACGGCCGCCGAGCTCGCCACCTTCTTCCGCACGGATGACCTCTACACCGACCACGACAGCAACATCCACGCGACCCTGACCTTCCTCGGCAACCACGACGCCGGGCGCTTCCCCTACTTCCTGCTGCAGGACAATCCCGACGCTCCGGCCGACCAGCTCGCCGCCCTCACTCAGTTCGCCCACGGCCTGCTCTATCTCTCCCGCGGCCAACCCGTGCTCTACTACGGTGACGAACAGGGCATGATCGGCCGCGGCGGCAACGACATGCAGGCGCGCGAAAGCCTCTTCGCCTCGCAGGCCCCCGCCTTCCGCGACGCGACCTTGCTCGCCACCAACCGCACCGGCGCCGACGACAAGTACGACGAACATCATCCGTTCTACCGCCTGTTCAGCCAGCTCGGCGCCCTGCGCCGCGACCATCGCGCCCTGCGCACCGGCGCCATGCTGGTCCGCCCCACCGGCAAGGACGAGGTCTTTGCCTTCTCGCGCCTCGATCGCGACGAACGCGTCGAGTACGTCGCCGTATTCAACCGCCACCGCAGCGCCGCCGCTTCGGCCCTCGTGCCGACCAGCCAGCGCCCCGGCACGCGCCTGACGCCGCTCTTCTCTTCCCATGGCCGCTCCGGAGCAGTCACGGCGGACGCCCAAGGTGCGATCACCGTCGAGCTCCCGCCGCTCTCCTTCGCCCTCTGGCGCGCCGAGACCGCCCTGCCCAAGACGGCCGACGCCCCAGCCGTACGCTGGAACGGCCTCAACCCGGGCACGCGGCTGCGTTTCGACACACGCGAGGTCGACGGCCTGATCTTCCCCTCCCGCCAGGAACTGCAGGTCGAGGTGACTGGGGGCGACGGCGTGGCGGAGGTCACGTTCGCCTTCGAACGCGCCTCGCGGCCCGGCCAGATCGAACTGATCGGCGTCGACGACGCCGCACCGTACCGGGTCTTCTGGACGCCTCCCGCCGACCTTCAGGCCGGCGAGTCGTTTACCTTCACCGCCACGGCGAACGACCTGCGCGGCCACGTGGCCTCGGCCACGGTCGGGGGCATCACCCTCGCCACCGGCGCACCGGAGTTTGGTATCCGTGGTGCCACGACACCCATCTTCACCTCCCACGCGGGCGCCTCCCGCCGGGTGGTGCCCGGTTCCACCTTCACCCTCAGTGTCACGGTCGAGGGTACCGGACCGTTCGAATTCCAGTGGTTGCGGAACGACCAGGTGATCGAGGGCGCCACCGGCTCCTCCCTGATCGTCACCGCCGCCAGCCCGGACGACGCCGGCCGCTACCGCGTGCTGGTGCGCAATCGCGCCGGCACGACAGTCAGTCCCGAAACGGTCGTGACCTTCGAGGCGCCGGCAGCGCCGGCGCGCGGGCGCGTCGTGCGCCATGCTGACTTCCCCTCCCGCCAGGTGGCTGCCCGCCATCTGGATGTCTGGTTGCCGCCCGGCTACGATGAGAACGCCAGCCAGCGCTACCCCGTGCTCTACCTGCACGACGGCCAGAATCTTTTTGACCCGACCCTGAGCTACGGAGGCGAGGCGTGGGAGCTGGACGATGCCATGGAGCGGCTGATCGCCCGCGGCGACGTTCGGCCGGCCATCCTCGTCGGCGTCTGGAACTCGCCGCTCCGCGCCGCCGAGTATTTCCCGCAGAAGGCCGTCTCGACCGACCGGATCCAGGCCGTACCCGGGCTGCATCCGCAGCCCGACGCCCGCATCCAGTCGGATGCCTACCTCCGCTTCCTGGTGGAGGAGGTGAAGCCGTTCATCGACCGCACCTACCGCACCCGGCCGGGGCGCGATGACACCTTCGTGATGGGATCGAGCATGGGCGGACTGATCTCGGCGTATGCGATGGTTGAATACCCCGCGGTCTTTGGCGGCGCGGGCTGCGTTTCGACGCACTGGCCCGCGGGCGACGGCGCCGTGATCGACTGGCTTGCGTCGAAACTCCCGCTGGACCCGGGCAATCGCTGGTACTTCGACCACGGCACCGTGGAACTCGACGCCCTCTATGCCCCGTTCCAACGGCGCATGGACGGCGTGATGCGCGCGACCGGGCACGTCCCCGGGCCACGTTGGCAGACGCGCGTCTTCGCCGGCACCGACCACAGCGAGGTGGCCTGGCGCGAGCGGGCCGAGGTGCCGTTGACCTTCCTGCTGGGCAAGTAGGCCGGCTGTACCCAAGGAGCGGCGACACTCCTGTCGCCGGCTTCGAGATCGATGTAGCGGCTGTCCTCAGCCGCCTTGGCCCAACCGGGCGCCTGAGACAGGCTTCTACATCGGCAACGCGGCCGACACGGCCGCGGCTACACTTTGTGGTCGCCTGCGCGGACCGTGTAGCCGCGACCGTGCCGGTCGCGCCGAGGCAATAGCGCCAGATGGAGCGCCGGCTCCCTCAGCCGCCTTTCTTGGGAGACGCCCGCCGTCCGGCCTGCGAAACCGGCGACAGGAGTGTCGCCGCTCCCTCAATACATCCTTCAGCGCCGGCGGTCAGCCAAGGCAGCCGCGACGCGAATGAAGCGGTGCTGGACCGGGCGCCGTTGCTCTGCGGTGAGCGGAGGCAGGTCGGGCAGCGCCTGCGGCCGGTCCTCGCCCAGCTGTGCCCGGCACAGCGCCCGAAAGTTGTCCCAGCGTTCCGCCAGATAGGCCGCATCGGCTCCCTGCCGCGTTCCGTCGGCGGTGCGATGGGGGCTCTTCTCGAAGGCGAGCGGCGGCGCATGCGCGATCTGCCGCAACAGACTGCGCCACTCCGTCATCAGACGGTCCAGGTCGCCCCGGCCGGCCTGTTCGATGTCCGCCACCAGCACGCTCGCCTTCGCCGTCCGTTCGACGAGGGCGCGGATCACGTCGCCGCCGCCGAAGCCATACTGCGGCGGCAGGCCCTCAACGAGGTAACCATCGAGGTTGAAGCGACGGTACACGCGCTCGCACACGGCGGCGAGCCGGCCGAGCTTCCGCGGATTCGTGCCCGTGAACCGGTCGGTGGCGTAAAGGTTCGCGCAGTCGAAGAGCAGGTGATCCAGCGGATAACGCCGGTCCTCGAGCGCGGCGGACAGCGCGAGCCCCTCCGGACCAAGGAACAGGCTGACCAGAGCGCCCCGCGCGGTGAGGCGCAGCTCGCGGTCCAGCACCCCGGCGCGTTGCAGCTGCCACAGGAGGGTCGGCTGCGGCGACAGCGCAAGGCAGGCCGCCCGGTGCTCGCAATCGACGCAGCCGGCGAAGGGATTCTTCTCGCGACGGACCAGCCGCGCCCGGCCCGTGTCGGTGCGCTGGCCGCACGGCAGGGTCATCGTTTCGGGCGTGTGCTCGCCGCCCATCGCGACCGGCTGGTCGGTGAAGAAGCGTTGGGCGCTTTCCTGCAACCGGGTGCGGACCTCGTCGCCGGGTTGGAGGGAGCGGAGCAAAAAGGTCCACGGCAGCGGGGCCGCGCGTTTCAGCCGCTGCTGGGCGGCGCGGCGCGCACGGGGCGCGGAACCGCTCACGAGCACGAAACCGACCTCGTCGAGCCCGCGGCGGCCTGCGCGACCGATCATTTGCAGCAGCTCGTGCGGCGCGATTTCGCGATCGGTGCGATCATGGCGATAGCTCGACGCCGTGATCATGACTGAGCGGAGGGAAAAATTGATGCCGGCGCTGAGGCCGAGCGTGGCGACGACGGCACGCAGCTGCCCCGCCTTGGCCAGCGGTTCGATGATGCCGGCCCGCTGGGCATAGGTGAGCCCGCTGTGGTGATATGCCACGCGCTGCCGTACCAACTTGGCCAGTTCGGGTCCGCACAGCGCCTCCTGCTCCGGCGTCAACGTCAGGGGCTCGGCCAGCGGCACCTCGCGGGCGAACTGCCGGGCCAGCCTTTCGGCATCCTGCCGGTGCGGCGCAAACACCAGCACGGGCCCGAGCCCCTCGCGCAAGGCCCCGGCGAGGCGGCGGGACCAGAACCCTTCAATCGAGCGCGGCAGGCCCTGGATCAGGTCGTCGGCCTCGATCTCCTCGAGCGGCACGGGCCGGTCCTTGGTTTGCACGACCTCCACGGTCCGGCCCAGCCGGCGGAGCCACGCGGCCGCGTCGCCCGGATTGCCCACCGCACCCGACAGCAGAAGCACCTGCACCGACGGATCGAGTGTGAGCAACGCGCCCTCGTAATGGCTGCCGCGATGGGCGTCGGCCAGCCACTGATATTCATCGACCACCAGCAGCTGAAACCGACCCGACACCGCCGCGCCGCCGCCCTGCCCGGCGAGCCGCGTCTGCACCGCCTCGAGGGTCGCCACGACGAGGGGCGCGCCTGCATCCAAGGTGAGGTCGCCGGTGATGATGCCCACGCGCCAGCCGCGCTCGCGCCACTCGGCGTACTTGTCGTTGGCCAGCGCGCGGGTCGGGACCGTGAAAATCGCCCGGCGCGAAAACCCGGTCTGCTCCATCCAGCGTTCGAAGACATAGGTCTTGCCGGCACCGGTGGGCGCATCGATCACGACATCGCGACCCGCCTTCAGCGCCATGATCGCCTCGGCCTGCCAGCGGTCCGGCAGGACAAGTTTTTGCAGGCCGCTGAAGGCATCGGATAGCACGCTGCACCGTGGTGCGGGTAGCAAAGATCGTCAAACGCCATGCGCCCCCCCCCATCGCACCCTTTCTGCTCATCGTTCTCGTTCTCGTAATCGTTATCGTTCTCGAAACGCCGGTCGGTCCCATCGGTCTGATCGGTCCGATCCGTCAGAACGAGAACGATTACGAGAACGATTCGGAAAACCGGAACGAGGTGCGGTAAATGACAAGGCCGCCCCTCGTTGTGAGGGGCGGCCTTGGTTGTTTTCTTAGGTTAAGCGATCGCGACTCAGTTCATCGCGAGCGTGGTGCCCGTGGTGAAGTCGTCGACGATCTTGACCGGGACGCGGACCTTCATTGCGACCGGTTCACCGGCTACGGTGCGGGCGGGCGCGAACTTCCACTGGGCCAGGGCCGCCTTCACCGGAGCGGTGAGCTCGGCGGGGAGCGGATTGCGCACGGCGAGCTCCACCGGCTTGCCGGTGGTGTCGACGACGAATTCCACTTCCACAACCTGTCCGGCATACCGGGAGCTCACCGCGGGCTTCACGACCGCGACGGGCACCGGGATGTCGGAACGTCCCTGGTAGGACTCGATGTAGGCCTGCTCAACGCTCTTGCCCGAGAGGGCGAAGGGAGCGGCGAGCGTGCCGAGGATGAGGGCGATCTTCAGGACTGACGTGTGCTTCATGACATAAACTCCGCGCAAGGCGGAGAGTTTGGTTTTCTTGTCGGTGGTTAAGCACGGCGACCCCACCGGCCGCGAAGGCCGCAGGAGCGCGCCGCGTTCCGCTGCCGTCCCGCTTGCGCAGGACGACGACGAAAGGTGCAGTTTTGGGAAACCGCGGCCCGCAGGCCGCTAGAGTCACCGACACCGGTCAGTCTCGATCCATCCGGTCGAACGCTTCAAAGAACAGGCCAGCCGTTTTGGGGAGGGTTCCTCGAAAGCAAGTCTTGCGACCCGATCAGTTTAGCAGAGGCCGTGCCGGCCGTCCCGTGCCAATCCGGTGAATTCGCTTCGCACCACGCTAAGTCGTTGAAAACGAGGAGCCGCTGTATCCGCTCCATGAATTCTTTGCGTCTCCACGTTACGACTACGTGGCGAGGTGCTCAAAATTGCGCACGCGGACGAAAGACGCTGCCGGACGGCTGCCCGGGCTCTCGTCGAGTCCCCCCGCCCATGCGCACGGTCTGCCGACCGTCACCGTCGGCACAAGGTGGACGCGCGAGTCCCTCCTCGCGTGGTTCGTGCAGTCGGATCGCACCGTTGAGATTCGCCCGCAGAGGCGCAGAGGCGCAGAGTATTTCTCTGACGCACTCAGCGTCCTAGCAGGCCGCTGAAGAACTCCGCGATTTGATATAGTCCGACCACATTCTCGTG